>Ga0134127_10000008_pt1 | contig 414275 bp, 326 predicted proteins | sample KB31753_FD_96459 | JGI IMG/M metagenome (GOLD analysis project Ga0134127, IMG submission 96459) | Terrestrial soil microbial communities with excess Nitrogen fertilizer from Kellogg Biological Station, Michigan, USA - KB3-175-3 | ecosystem: Environmental > Terrestrial > Soil > Unclassified ...
CGGGGCCGAATTGGTCCAGAATCTCGTCAGCGACGGGCGGGAGCCGCTCAAATCGGCTTCTTTGCTTTGCGTGTCATGGGGCCTCCTCATGCTAGCCCCACACACAAAATTCCAGACACGCTCCTGGTTCCCGCCTTCACTACTCTGGCAGGGGGAGTCGCTCAGCGATTCGACGTCTGCGCTTGAGTGTGTCCTGGCAAAATAGTTGCCCGGCATCAGTTCCATGTCCCTCATAACGACTCCGTCGGCGGAAGCGGTCATCGCTTGTGCGATACGAGTCCACCGAACGCTCGGACCAGGCTTGTTCGAATCCGTCTATTGCTTGTGCTTAGGGCGGGAGATGTCGAAGGCCGGTCTCAACCTCCGTCCCTCTCCGTGCCTCCGTGAGAAACACCACCAACCCTCCACCGGCCTTTCTCGTCCAAGCCCTGTGGTATATGACTGACAATGTCACCTAAATCAACACCACCTCTCTATCTGGGCGAATTCGAGCTCCTGGTGCTCTTAGCCATCCTCCGGCTGGAAGACGATGCCTACGGGGTGACGATTCGTGATGCGCTCGAGGCGGAAACGTCGCGCGAGGTGGCGTTAGGCGCGATCTACAAGACTCTCGGCCGGCTCGAGGACAAGGGCTACGTTCTGTCGAGGCTCGGCGAGCCCACTCCCCAACGCGGAGGACGCCGCAAGAAACTGTACTGGCTCGAAACGCTCGGCAGCCGGGCCCTCAAGCAATCCGTCGCAAACCTGCGGCGCCTGACGCGGGGCCTGGATCGCATTCTGGAGGCGCTCTGATGGCCGCGGTACGTCGTCGGGGGCCACAATCTCCGCGCCTTGCGCGAGCCCTGCTCCGCCATCTCCTGCCGGCGCGCGAGCGTGAGTTTCTGATCGGCGACCTCGAGGAGTCCTTCGAGGCCAAGCTCAATGACGGTGTGAAACCCGGTCCGGCGCGGCGCTGGTACTGGCGAGCCGCGCTGGCCAGCATTGCCGCACTGCGCGAGCGAGAAGAGGACTGGCAGCCGCGTCACCAGCCTCAGCCACAGCGACCAAAGGGAGACAGCGTGATGAAGAACATTCTGCGCGACATCAAACAGGGCGTCCGGTTGCTCGGCCGTGCTCCGGGCTTCACGGCGGTGGCCGTGCTGACGCTGGCGCTCGGCATCGGCGCCAACAGCGCGATCTTCACGGTGACTTACGCGATTCTCCTCAAACCCCTGCCCTACTCGAATCCGGATGAACTGGTGCTCGTCAGCGAGAACAACCTTTCGCGGGGTTGGACATCGTTCACGGCCTCACCAGCCAACTTCATCGACTTCCGCGATCAGAACAAGTCTTTCGCACGGTTCGCGGCGTATAGAGCGACTTCATTCAACTATTCCGGGAATGCCGTGAGCGGCGGCGCACCCGAGCGGCTGCGCGGCCTGTCCGGTACCGAAGGCTTCCTCGAGATGCTCGACGGCACGCCGGCGGTTGGGCGCGGATTCTCTCCAGAGCACTTCACGCCGGGCAACGATAAGTTCGTCATTCTGGGTCACGCTTTCTGGGTCCGCGAGTTTGGCGGGCGGGACAGCATCCTCAACCAGACCATCACCCTCAACGGCGTGCCCTACGTCGTCGTTGGTGTGATGCACCCGAACTGGCGGTTTGGCGGCAGGGACATCGCGGCATTCACGCCGAGGACGCTCTCGCAGGACGAGAGACAATCACGAGGCGGCCACTTTCTGAACATCGTTGGCCGTCTGAAATCTGGCGTGTCCCTGGACTCCGCGCGCACCGATCTCGCCGCAATTGCCGCGCGCCTCGAAACACAGTATCCGGACACCAACAAGGGCTGGGGCACCGTGGCCAATTCGCTGCTCGATGCGGCGGTCGGCGGCTTCAGGCCGACCCTCGCGATTCTCCTTGGTGCGGTTGGCCTGGTGCTGCTCGTGGCGTGCGCCAACCTCGCGAACATGCACCTGGCACGTGCGACCGGCCGAGCACGGGAAATGGCGATCCGTGCCGCCATCGGCGCCGGGAGACTCAGGATCGTCCAGCAGTTGCTGACAGAAAACCTGGTCCTTTCCGCCATTGGCGGATCGATCGGCCTCCTCATTGCCTACTGGTCCACCTCGGCGTTCATCAAGGCCTATCCGACGCTGCTGCCGAGGTCGGGCGATATCCGCGTCGATGGACGCGTCATCGCCTTCACTGCCGGCGTCGCCGTGCTTACATCGATCCTCTTCGGCCTGGCGCCGGCAATCGCCGCGGCGCGGATTCGCTTCACCGACACGCTGAAGGACGGGGCCCGAGGTGGCGGCGGCCGCCTGCGCGGACTCATGCGCAACGGTCTCGTTGTCGCTGAAGTCGCACTCGCGCTAGTTCTCCTTGCGGGTGGGGGCCTGCTCCTCAAGAGCTTCGCCCAACTGGCGCGCGTCGACCCGGGATTTCAAACCGATCACCGGCTGACGGCGCTGACGATCCTTCCGCGGCCGAAGTACGCGGATTCCGCGCCGACGATTGATTTCTACGATCGCGCCACGGCCGGGCTGCAGGCCGAGCCGGGAGTTGAGGCAGTGGCGCTGACATCGATTGTTCCGATGAGCGGGGGCGACGAGATTTACTCCCTCGATTTCGAGGGACGTCCTCCGCTGGCGCCTGGCCAGGGTGTGTCGGCGATCTACTACGTCGTCAGCTCGAACTACTTCGACACGATGGGCATCCGGGTTCTGAAGGGACGCGGATTCACGGACACCGATCGCGACGGCGCCCCGCGCGTGATGGTGATCAACCAGGCGTTCGCCGACCTGCACTTTCCCAACGAGGATCCGATCGGAAAGCGCGTGCGGATCGGCCGGAACGCGAGCATCGCCCGTGAAATTGTGGGCGTCGTGGCGAACACCAAGCACTACGGTCTCAGAGACGACGAGAAGGCGGCGCAAATGTACGAGCCTTTCCGCCAATTCCCGTCAACCTCGATGACGATGGTGATCAAGACGACGGGCGAGCCCACGGATTCGATTCCTGCCGTGCGGCGGCAAATTCAGAACGCGGATCCGAACCAGCCGGTCGCGACGACTGCTTCGCTGGATCAAATCCTGTCCGATTCCGGCGCGCTTCCGCGGGTCCAAGCCACGCTGATGGGATCACTGGGCGCCATCGCCCTCGTGCTGGCGGCCGTGGGTCTGTATGGCGTGATGGCGTACTCGGTCTCGCAGCGGACGCAGGAAATCGGCATCCGAATGACGCTTGGCGCGCATCACGGCTCGGTGTTGCGGATGGTGCTCCTGCAGGCGATGACATTGACGCTGGTGGGCCTCGTGATCGGGCTCGGCGGCGCGATCGCCCTCGGCCGTCTGTTATCGACGGTGCTGGAGCCGATGTTGTTCAAGGTAACGCCGACGGATGCAGCGACGCTGATGGTGGTGGCGGTCGTCCTGAGCACCGTCGCGTTACTGGCTGCACTCGTGCCGGCCCGACGCGCGACGCGCATCGATCCGATTCAGGCGTTGAGATCGTGGTGATCGGTGTCGTTTCGCACGGAGACACGGAGGGAGACGGAGACACGGAGTTCAATGGTTTTTCTCCATCCCCTCCGAAACTAACCAAGCCGAAATCTCAGTGTCTCCGTCCTCTCCGTGTCTCCGTGCGAAACGACAGAGTAGATACATCCATCCAGAATTGAGATCTTCGGGATCCGGGCCGATCAAGGCCGTGCCAAGCCCGGCATAGCGGTTGCACTGAGGGGGTCAGATTCCCTGGAGGGAATCGACCATGACGCTCTCTCGCTCACAGTTCGCCGCCGTTTCGTCCGCTTTCATTCTGGCTTCGGCTCTCATTTGTACCGTCGACGCACAATCACCGGCGCCGGGCGCATCGCCAGGCGTCGCGAAGTCCACCGCGAATCGCATCACCGCCGCCACCAACATCACGCTGCGCGCAACTCCCGCGCTGGATGCCGCCGCCGTCGCTCAGCTCCCGCTTGGCACCGAAGTCACCGACTCCGGGCCCGCGGGACTCGACAAGAAATGGGTACGGGTGCGGCTCGCGGATGGTCGCGAGGGATGGCTCCAGTCCAGTCTGACGCGCACGCTCGATCCGATCTGGCGATGGCCGACGTTCGACCGCATCATTGCCGAGCGGCTCGGCCGGAAGGGAGACGGTTTTCCAGCGCTGTCGGAGCTCACGAGCTTCATCGAGCGCGTCGCACCTGAGTACACCGATCCCGACGGCCGCGGGCGCATCGAGCTCGCGCGGCTGCGGGCACTGTCCGCGACCCTGTCGACGATCCCGATGACCGGCGGCCGGCGCGAGCCGTACGCGACGTGGCTCAACGCGCGCAAGGCCGAAGTCGTCTACGACGAACCCGGCGGCCACTGGATGCTCGCAAGCGGACCGCTTTGGGATCTGCACGCGCGCCAGAGCAAAACGACGTCCGCGGATGAGATTGCGTGGATGGCGGTGACGAACGGCATGCCTGGGGAATGCGAGGGCCAGGTGTCGTGCTACATCACGGTCCGCAACCTGTTGCACGGCGAGTACCTGCGGCGTCATCCCAGCGGCCCACACGCTGCAGAATCCGTTGCGCTGCTGAAGCAGACCGCCGACCTGCTGTCGGTGCCGCCGAAAGCGGGCGTGGCCTACCGCTTCGACCGGAAACAGGACTGCCGCGATCTGTCGTCTGGAACAGACGCGCTCATCGCCGCCGTGCAAGGTACGCGCGTCGAAGGTAAAGATGCCGCACTCGTGAGCTTGAACTCACTGAAGAAGATATGCATGCAGGGCGGGTCTTAAGACCCGCCCTCCTCCTATAATCGCGCGTGCTCGTTCCGCCGCTCTCAGACCGCGTGCCGGCGCGGCTGCCCGAACTGCTGCGAGCCGCCGAGCGCGGGGACTGGCGGATGCGCGCGGCGTGCCTCTCAGCAGCGGGGCGCGCCGCGCGACATGAGTTTCCGCTCTGGAGCATCATCGGCATGGTGGCGAGGCGCACTCCAATCGCCCGCCGGTACCTTCAGGCCACCGGCCTTCAGGGCCGGTACGTGCGCGGTCAGATCGCGAATGGGCTTGTCGATCGCGCCTGGCCGGTACGCGTGGCGGCGGCGCTCGCCCTGGGTGATTGCCGTGCAGCGTCCTCCGTCGACGCGCTTCAGCCGATGCTTCTCGGCCCCTTCCGCGCCGAGCGAATTGCGGCAGCCGCTGCGATTCTGTCGTGCGGCGGCACCCTGCAGGTCTCCGCTTCCTCGCTGCTCGATGACGCGGCTTCGGCGCCATCGTCGATTGGCGACACATCTCGATCGATCGATGTGTTGACGGCCCTGGCCGCCGCCCATCCAGACGTCCTCGAGAAATGGCGAAGCGTGCCGCCGCAAGTGAGTGCTGACCAGCCGGCCGGCCGCGATGCATCGGATTGGGCAGCGTTCCTCGCCGGTCCTCCGCACGCCGGCCACTCGCGCGGTCTTCAGGCGGAGATCGATCGGTACGACGCGGACGAAGACACCGAATACGTGCTTGCCAAGCCGTTCAGCCCGATCAACCGTGTTCAGAACACGCGGCTGTTGCATACCTTCGCGGCCATTTGCGAGCACCTGCGCGCACCCGCCGGCGCGCGCGTGCTCGATCTTGGCGGAGGCTCGGCGTGGGTCAGCGAGCTCCTCGCGAAGCTCGGCTACACACCCGTCACGCTCGATGTCTCGACCGCGCTGCTCTCCGTCGGCCGCAGGCGATTTCAGCGCGAGGAGCTCCAGGCGCGGCTCGTCACCGGCGACATGACCGCGTTGCCATTGGCATCCGGCTCGATCAGCGCCGCCATCGTCATCGACGCGCTGCATCACGTGCCCGACGTTCCCGCCGTGTTTTGCGAAGTCTTCCGTGCGCTCGAGGAAGGCGGCGTATTCTTACTGGCCGAACCGGGCGAAGGCCACGCCGAAACGGAGAAGTCGCGCGGTGAGATGCTCGAATTCGGCGTGCACGAGCGTGAAATCCACGCGCGCGAAGTCTTTGATTACGCGCGGCTTGCGGGCTTCGATGATGTGCGGGTGGTGCCGAGCTACGTGCCGAGCGTGGCCATGACGCGCGAGCAGCTCGACGCCGCGATCGTGTCATCAGCGGATGCCTGGCGCGTCTCCAACGGCGACGATGTCGCGGACTTTCCTGCCTACATTCTTCAGTCCGTCTTCGACCATCCGCTGTTTGTGTGCCGCAAGGGCCGACGAGCGGCAGACTCACGGGTGCCCTCGCTCCTTCGCGCCGAGATCACGCCGCGGCTCACACGTAGCGGCGCAGCCGTCACCGGTGTCGTCACACTGAAGAACACCGGCGACACACTCTGGCTGTCGGGCACCTCCCAGGGACACGTGCGGCTCGGGATTCAGCTGCTCGATCCCGCGCGAACGCTCCTCGCGCGCGACTTCCAGCGCGCGGACCTGCCGGGAGATCTGGCAGCCGGTCAGGCCGCGAAGGTACCAGTCAGCATCACACTGCCGGATCGGTCGGCACATTACGTTCTCAAGATCGACCTTGTCGACGAGGCCGTGTGCTGGTTCGAGGATGTGGGGTCGAGACCGATCTATGTCAGTGTTTGAGTCGTTTCGCACGGAGACACAGAGGGGACGGAGGCACAGAATTCGGCTTGGCTAGTCACGGAGGCAACGAAAAAAACCCTACGCCCTGTGAACGATGGTTTTCTCCATGCACTCCTGAACTACCCAAAACTCATCTCCGCGTCTCCGTCCCCCTCCGTGCCTCCGTGCGAACAGACTACTTATCTGACTTCGGCAAACTGAGCAGATTCGCCATCAGTTGGTACGCGCCCACGGTGCCCGCCGGAAGCTGGCGCCACAGGCCCAGTCCGATGTAGACCCACCGGCCCTTGCCGTACTTCGCTTCGACGAGTCCGCCGAACTGCTCGCCGGGATTGTCTGGGAACGAGTCCACGAAAGAGACGAGGTCGGTGTACTTGGCGTCCTTCTGGCCGAGGAAATACTGGCCGCGCTCCTGCGTCCAGTTGTCCCACACTGTCACGCCGATCTTGTTCGGGAACGTGAACGCTGGGTGCGTCGGCACGAGTAGTTTCGCCGGCACTGTCTCGTCGTTGACGCGGCCGCTGACGCCCGACCCGCCGATTCGCGCCGGGTACGGGCCGTAGCCGTTGCCCGTGCCGTTGAACTCGCCCTTGTTGTAGTTCACGAGCACGGTGCCGCCCTTGAACACGTAGTCGATCAGCCGGCGGTTGTAGGCGCGCAGGTCGTCGCGCCGCTCGTAGGCGCGCACGCCCGTCACGATGACGTCGTACTTCGACAAGTCGCCCCAGGCCAGCTCGTTCGTGTCGATGAACGTGAGCTTGGCGCCGAGCTGTTCGATCGACGGCGGCACCATGTCGCCGACGCCCATGATGTAGCCGACCTTGAGGCCGGGCGCGATCTTCACGTTGACGACTTTCACAGTCGTCTCCGCCGGCTTGATCACCTGTCGCCGCTGGATGTGTGGATACTCGATGACCTGATACCCGTTCGAGAACTGCTGGGTGCCGGTGGTCTTGGAGGTCACGACGGCCTTCACGCTGTAGTCGCCGACCTTCGCGGCCGCAGGCGCGGTCAACACGAACCGTGCGGACAGCGCTTCATCCTCATTGAGGAAACTAAGCGGCGCGCTCGCCGGCGAGACCTTCCAGCCCGCGGGTACATCCAACGCGACGTTCACGTCCGACGCGCCCTTCGTGCCATTTGTGACGGCGACGAAAATCTCTCGCGTGACGGGCTTGGCGGCAGCCGCGGCGGCAGTCGTTGCCGTTGCAGCCGGCACGATCGCCAACGCCGGCGTGACCTTCACCGAATACGCCGGAACGACGTTCAGCTCCATTCGCTTGTCGCCGAAGAAGACGTCCTCGACGTACCGAAACTCGACGGGCTGGTCGCGCGTGACTTCGAGGCCGTCCGCCTTGATCTTGAACGTCGCCCTGAACGGCGTCGGCGCGAACGGCACTCCGAACGGCACGGACGGATCGAAGTCGTACCGCGCCGGGTTCTTCGGGTTCTTCCAGTAGTTGTCCGTGAAATACGGCTCGGTCACCTTCGCGTTCTTCGGCACCGTTGCCGCCGACGTGCACGTGAATGCGCCGTTCTTCTGGATCGTCGCCGCCGTGCACGGCGCCGCGCCCTCGAACCCACTGATGACGACGTCAGAGACCGTGACGTCCTGGCCGCCGCGATTTACCACCGAGAACGACACGCTGATCGGCTGGCCAGCGATCACGAGTCCGTCGTTGGCGATGACGTTGAATGTGAGGCTGTGCGCCGCAAGCAGCGCCTTTTCCCAGTCGCCTTCTTCGTTCTTCAGACGGAAGTCGATCTCATAGCGAGCGTTGTCGTTGAGGCCCATCGATCCCAGGCCCGCGCGCAACGCGCGGAGCGCCGCAAGACCGGCCGCGATCGGCGTCACGGTGTCCGAGTCGTTACCTGTCGCAAAGAACTGCTTCGCTTTCTGGGCCTGCTCGGTGATCGTTGCGAGTCCACTGACGAGAGCCGGCGGCGGATTCGCGCCCGCGTATCGCGCGACGCCGTTCAGCGTCGTGTCGATGCCGTCGAAGAGCCCGCCTTCGGGTCTCGTGAACGCGTCGGCGTTGAGCGATCCGACGAGAGTGTAAGGATTCCCCGCCGCAGCCGGGCCACCCGCTCCTGCTCCGCCAGGACCACCGCGGCCGCCGCCGGGGCCGCCACGACCACCCGCCGCGATGCCGGGAATCGCGGGCACGCCGCCCACGCCCTGGCACTTGTGATTGCTGCGGGCGTCGCCGGCAATTTCCTGATATGTGCGGCCGAGCAGCGTGTCGTAGGTGCTCATGTCGATGCGATCGACGTGCGGCGGTGACTTGCCGTCAGGACCCACTGGGGCCGGCGGCGGTGCCCCGCCCGCGGCACCCGCAGCACCGCCCGGACCACCGCGGCCGCCGCGACCCGGTCCACCAACGCCTGTACCCGAGAAGTACAGCTTGTACGGCTTCCACGGACGCAGGCCTTCTTTCAACTGCTCCGGGTACTTCGTCGGATCTCCGGCCGCTTCGTATCCCTCCCGCACCAGGATCGTCTGCGCTTCATGCGCGCGATCGCCGCCGCCGCCCTGGATGTTCATGGTGACGACGATGTCCGGACGGAGCGTGCGGAAGTGGCGAACGTAGTCACCGACGATGGCTTCGCGGCCCCAAAACTTGATCGCCTCGTTCGGATCGAACGAGTAACCGTAGTCGATCGCGCGCGTGAAGAACTGCTCCGCGCCGTCGATCTCGTGCGCGGCCAGCAGCTCGGCGGTCCGCAGCACGCCGATGTCGCGGAAGAGCTCGGGACCGATCTCGTTCTGGCCGCCGTCACCACGGTTGTTCTGCACGTCGATGACGCGCATGCCCTGGCCGTAGCCGAACGTCGTAAACAGCGAGTTCGTCTCGTCGTCAGGATGCGCGGGCGCCTGCAGGAAGGTGCTCGCGACGCCCAGCTTGCGAAGCGCGAGACCGAGCGCGATGTGCCCGCCCTCTTCGTTCACGATGGAAAAGTTCTTGCGGTTCTGGGCTGCGACGTTCACCGCCGCGCCCGGCACGAGCCAGGCGAACGCCATTGCAAGGCCACTTGCCACGACCAAGCCCAGCCACGATCTCTTCGTTTTCATAGTCGGCTCCGGGTGAGAAACGGACTTTGTTCAGCCCCTGACGAAAGCTGATGCTATGACCGCGTCCCAGCTGTGTCAATGCAGTCTGGCGATCGGAGACCGTCCGCCGACGGCCCTGTCGCGAAATGCCATCGACGTCTGACAGGTCGAGCGGGAGTCCTGAGGCTATCGTCCCTCGCGCTGCAACGCGCTGACGCCTTCGGTGATCCAGGCCTCGGGCGAGGCGCCCTTCAGATAGTGATCGAACCAGGCGCGGATGCGGCGGTGGTAGTCGATCTGATTCTTCTTCTGCCGCAGGCCGTGATCCTCACCGTTGTAGACCAGCATCACGACGTTCTTCTTCGCTCGGCGCGCGATGTTGTAGAGCTCGACCGACTGGTGCCAGAACACCGTACCGTCGCTGTCCCCGGCCTCGAGCAGCAGCGGTGTCGTCATCGTCGAAATACCGAAGACGGCGGAGTTGCGGATGTACGCCTGCAGGTCGTCATAGAGAGGCACGACCATGCGCTGCTGTCCGGTCTCGATGTGATCGGTCTCGGCGATGCCGGACGACCAGTGATGGTTGCCGTAGTTGCTGATGAGATCCGAGATGCCCGCGCCCGAAACGGCGGCGGCAAAGAGCTTGGTGTGCGTCGAGAGGTACATCGCGTCGAAGCCGCCCCAGGAGTGCCCCATCACGCCGATCTTCGTGGCATCGACCGCGCCCATCGAGACGACCTTGTTCACGGCCGCGGTGACGCACTCGACGACGGACACGCCGGGCTCACGTGGCGTGAAGAGGATGTCGGGCTGGAAGTAGAAGTAACCCGTCTGCGTCAACGAGGTGCCGTTGTAGTAGTCGCGCTCGGACGGATTCTGGAAGTTGTGCAGGCCGTCCGAGAGCTTCTCATAGAGGTACACCACCATCGGGTACTTCCTGCCGGCCTCGTAGTTAGCCGGGTAATGAAGGATGCCCTGCAGGGGAATCTTCTGCTTGCCGCGGGTGATGGTGTAGTTCACGAGCTCCGCGCGCGTCCACGCGTACTTCGACAGGAACTCATTTGACTTCGTGACCTGCTTCGAGTCCGTCAGGTCCTTTCCGGACACGAACAGATCGGGCGAGTCATCCGCCGCGGCGATGCGGTAGCTGTACACGTCGGCCTTCTCGGCCTTCGCGAGCGCGCCCACGCTCTTGTCGACGAATACGAGCCGCGTCACCGAACCGTCAGCGGCAAAGCGCCCGTAACCGGACTTCTTCGTCATCGTCCCGAACAGGGACACGTACGCTGCGGAGAGATCGATCGGATCGCCGAATTGTCCCGCGACATTGACGATGCGATGCCGCACCTGATCGGCGGCGCCGTTCGTGAGCCGCGTCGCCCCCGCGCCTGACGGCGATACCTTCCAGACGTCGTAGCGATCGTTCAGGAGTACGAACTCGTCGTCTTTCGTCCAGCCGGAGACGCCGAACATCGGCCTCTCAGGCGAGGTACTATCGGACTCGTTGTCGACGAACGTGGACTTGATCGACGCGGTGATGTTGGTGGCAGCCTTTGTCGCGAGGTCGATCGTCCAGTAATGGCCGCCCTCGGCGTAGATCGCGTATTTGCCGCCGGTGCTGGCGGAGACGTTGGTACCGACCCTGGCCTTGAGCGGCGTCCGCTGGCCGGTACCAAGATCGACGATCGACCAGTCGGAGGCGCCGCGACCGATGGAACGATCCATGAGGTACGGCGCGAATTCGGACACCAGGCCAATGCCGGTGTTCCGGATCGGCGAGACGTTCTCATCGTACGACTTGCCGAGCATCACGATCTGCCCGGTGGCGGGATTGAGCAGCGCCGGAAGATTGCGGCGGCGATCGGCGGCAACCTGAAGCTTCTGAACAGGATTGACGCGCGTGTCGTTCCAGTGCCACACGTCGACGTCCGGCTTCTCATTCGCGGCAGGTGGCGCAGCGCCGCGACCGGCGCCTCTTCCGCTGTCCGGCGTCGCGGGTTTCGCCGGCCAATCGGTCACACCGACCAGAATCCCGGCAACCGAGTTTCCGGCGCCCTGCAGCCACGACGGCCGGCGGAAGGTCACGACGCGCTGCGTCGCCGGTAGCGCCGTTCCGGTCGTGTGGTCGAACACGCGTGCGTTCTCGCGGCCGGTGCCGAGGCCGGTCCATGTCAGCACGATCTGTGTCGGGCCGTCGCGCTTGTCGTCACTCTTCGCCTTGAGCGCGAGCAGATCGCCCGAGTCGTCGCGCCAGACGAGCGCGGAGTAATCGGACGCCGTCGATTCGAGCACGCGCAGCACGGAGGATCCGGCGTCGAACACCTGAATGCCGTTGCCGGCCTGGCCGTCGGCGCTGATGATCATCGCGAGCAGGCGTGCGCCGTCTCGCGGCTGCCACGAGTACTCGGTCACGTTGCCGAACGTCATCGTCGAACCGCTGGCGAGATCGCGAACGAGTACCGTGCCGCCGACGGCGGCGGCAGGCGCGGCGGCGCCAGGACCGCCTCGGCCTGGACCGGGTGCGGGCGCGCCAGCCGGCGGTGCTGCGCCACCGGCGGCCGGTGGGGCGCTGCGCTTCATCGCGATCGATTGACTCGTGCGATCGAATGCGAAGGTGTCGATGCCGTCGAGGACGGTTTCAGTCTGAGTGCCGAGATTGAGGATGCCGAGCTTGCGGCGCAGGGGCTGGCGCGCGGCGGTGAGCCGTTCCTGTTCCGCTTCGGATACGCCGATACTGTAGGCGATCCACTGCGAGTTCGCGCTGAATGTCGCGCCGGTCGCGAACGGCACCCGCTTCGTCACCGTCCCGCCGAGCTGCGAGATCCGCAGCTCGCCGTCCCCGCCAACCTTGTTGACGGAATAGGCGAACCACTTTCCGTCCGGCGAGAGTCCTCCGCGCCCGGCTGCAGACGACACGGTTTCGAACTGGTCGTAGTCAGCCGGCTTCAGTGTCGGCTTGGCGGCAGTCTGAGCCGTTGGCGCAGCGGAATACGGAAGGGCCAGCAGCAGGAAGGCGGAGAGGACGATGGCAATGCGGCGCATGGGAACCTCGCGGGTAAGGATACCGTTCGCCGGGTCTAAAGACCCGGCCTCCTATCTCTTTGGCAGGATCGCGATCGCCCGCAACGGCGCACCGCTTCCGCCTTTGATTTTCATCGGGAGCGCGACGACGGTCGCGCCGATCACCGGCAGGTTGTCGAGGCCAGTCAGGTTCTCGAGACCGGGGATATTGGCGTCGTAGAGGATCTGGTGCGTTTCATAGGTTTTCGACTGGCCGAAGTCGATGCTGGCCGTGTCGATGCCGAGCGCGTTGATCTTGCGGCTGTTCAGCAGGAAGCGCGCGGCCTGAGGATGGACGCCTGGGAAATGCAGATTCGCGACCGCGGCTTCGCCGCGCTCGGCCGTGCCGAGGTACTTCGCGGCGTCCGGCCACCGCGACGAAAAGCCGGTTCGAATCAATAGGATGGCGCCTTCAGGAATCTTCCTGTCGACTGCCTCCTCCGCATTCTCGATGTCTTCCGGCGTCACCAGATAGTCGGGATTCGCCGCTGCCTGCTTCGTCACATCGACGACGAACGCCGGACCGATGAGGTGCTCGAGCGGAATCTGGTCCACCGCATTCCGTCCGCGCGCGAAGTGCACGGGCGCGTCGATGTGCGTGCCGCCGTGCTCGGCCATCGAAAAGTTGTTGGCAGCGTAGTAGAAACCCGCGGGTGTGACGCCGTCATTCACCACCGTGAGCTTGAACGGCTCGGCGGTCGGCCAGAACACCGTATCGGCGCCGTACGAGTGCGACAGATCGACGATCGTCCCTTGCGGGAATGTGACGGATTCGGGCGATTGCGATCCGCAACCCGCGGCAAATGCGAGCATCACCAGGGCAAGCGCCTTTGCTGTTGGCGTCGTTCGTGTCACTCGCGTCGTTGGCGTCGTTTTCCTCATGGTCGGACTAATCTACAACCGGAACCGCTTGATGTGGACGGTCTTTGGCGCTCTCGCCCTGGTGCTCGGCATTCTGTTCTTTGCACAGCGGTCGTTCATCTATTTCCCCACCGGCCAGGTGCCTTCGCCATCCGCCGCGGGTCTTCCCGGAGCCGCAAGTGTGTCGTTTCGGACGGAGGACGGGCTCGATCTCGAAGCCTGGTTCTTGCCTGCCCGCGAGCGGCCGCTCGCGAATATCGAAGCCCCGGGCGACGACCGCCTTATCGTCGTGTTCCCCGGCAACGCCGGCAATCGCAGCCACCGCGCACCGCTGGCGGCGACGTTCGCCGAATGCGGGTGGTCGACACTGCTGGTCGACTACCGCGGCTACGGGGGCAATCCTGGACTTCCGTCAGAAGCCGGTCTCACGAGCGACGCGCGCGCCGTCGCGCGGCTGCTTTCGACGCTTCCCGGCGTCGACCCGTCCCGGATCGTTTACTTCGGCGAATCGCTCGGGGCCGCCGTTGCCGTACGGCTGGCCGTCGAGCATCCGCCCTCGGCGTTGATCTTCAGGTCGCCGTTTTCATCCATGGTCGCAGTCGGGATGCATCACTACCCGTTCCTGCCGGTCCGTTGGCTCCTGCGCGACCAGTATTCCTCGATCGATCTCATCGGTCGCGTAAGATCCCCGACACTTTTCATCGCCGGCGACGCGGACACCGTGGTCCCGATCGGTGACACCGAAGTGCTGTTCGATGCGGCGAACGAGCCAAAGCGGCTGATGATTCTTCCTGACATCGATCACAATGACGAAGCGCTGCTGGCCGGTCCGGAGATGATGCGCGCGATCAGGGAGTTTCTCGATGGCAACTAGACTCGATCTCTACCAGCTCCATCGATCCGAGTACGTCGCACCCGGGACGCCCGTCCTGATCACCGCGAAGCCGGCAAAGTATCTGGCCGTGTCCGGTTCGGGCAAGCCGGGAGGCCAGGACTTCACCGCGGCCATCGGCGCGCTCTACAGCGTGGCCTTCACGATCAAGATGGCGTCCAAGTTCGCGGGACGCGACTACGCCGTCTCGAAGCTCGAATGTCTGTGGTGGGGCACGCCAGACAAACGTGGCTTCCCCATCAAGAACTGGCAGCTGCTGATTCGAACGCCGGGTTTCATCACGCCGGCCAGAGTGCGCGGTGTTCAGAAGGAACTTCTCGCCAGGGGGAAGCCGCCGGAAGTCGGGCTGGTGAAATTGATCGCGCTCAAGGAAGGCCGCGCGGTGCAGATGCTGCACGTCGGGCCGTACGACGAGGAGCAGCGGACGATGGACGTCATGCACACGTTCGCAACATCACGCGGGCTCAGGTACGCCGGAAAGCATCACGAAATCTATCTCTCGGATCCGCGGCGCGTGCCGGCCGCGAGACTGAAGACCATCCTCCGCCAGCCCGTTCGGACCTGAGATAATCGCCGCATGATCGGCCAGCAGATTCAGCACTACCGCATCGTCCGGCAGCTCGGCGCCGGCGGAATGGGCATCGTGTACGAGGCCGAGGACACGCGCCTCGGCAGGCACGTCGCGCTCAAGTTTCTGCCAGAGAGCCACGGCATCGCCGAGGAGAGCGTCGAGCGTTTCCTCCGCGAGGCGCGCATCGCGTCGTCGCTCAATCATCCGAACATCTGCACCGTCCACGACATCGGCGTGCACGAGGGCCGGCACTTCATTGCGATGGAGCTGCTCGACGGCGAGTCGCTTCGGAGCCGCGTTAATGGCCACGCGCTGCCGGTCGACCAGATCCTCGAGATTGGCTGCCAGCTGGCCGACGCCCTCGACGCCGCGCACACCAAGGGCATCATCCACCGAGACATCAAGCCGGCGAACATCTTCGTGACGAAGCGCGGCCAGGCGAAACTGCTCGACTTCGGCATCGCGAAGCTCGGCGAGGACGCGCACGACGCCACCGCGGAGACTCGCGCCGCGAGCGAGGGACTCACGACGCCGGGGATGGCCGTCGGATCGATCAACTACATGTCGCCGGAACAGGCGCGCGGCGAGGACATCGACGCGCGCACGGATCTTTTCTCGCTCGGACTCGTGCTCTACGAAATGGCGACGGGCCGCGAGGCGTTCGAGGGCAGGACGACTGCCGTGGTTTTCGACGCGATCCTGAATCGGCAGCCGCCGGATCCACGGGCGACGAATCCGCAGCTGCCGGAGGAACTGAGCCGGGTCATAGCCCGCGCGCTCGAGAAAGATCGGCGCATGCGCTACCAGACGGCGGCCGACATGCTGTCGGAACTCAGCCGGTTGCGCCGGGGCTCGACCGCGGCCGGCACGGCGGCGACCGGCATGACCGCGCCCGTGGCGACCACTGAGATAGTGAAGCGCCGCATTCCCGTCATCCCCATCGTCGCGGTGGTTGTCGCGATCGGGGTCGCGGTCTGGTGGTTCGGCTTCCGCGGACCTTCCTCATCGGCGCCCGTGCTTACGGAAAAAGACACGGTCCTCGTCGCTGACTTCGCCAACACTACCGGCGACGCCGTATTCGACGATGCGCTGCGTCAGGCCGTGGCGGTGCAGCTGCAGCAGTCGCCCTTCGTGACGCTGCTCTCGGATCAGCGGATCCAGCGCACGCTGCGCCAGATGCAGCGGCCGCCCAGCGAAGCGGTGACCGGTCAGGTCGCGCGCGAGGCCTGCCAGCGGGCAGGCGCCAAGGCGACGATTGAAGGATCGATCGCGCCGCTCGGCTCCGCCTTCGTCATCGCGATCGGCGTCCACAACTGTGAGACGGGCGAATCGCTCGCGCGCCAGCAAGTGCAGGCGTCGGGCAAGGAGGATGTCCTCAATCAGCTCGGCGCCGCGGTGAAGAGCATCCGCGAGCATCTGGGCGAGTCGCTGGCGTCCATCGGCAAATACGACGTGCCTGTGACGGACGCCACGACGAAGTCGCTCGAAGCGCTGCGCGCCTACGGTCAGGGCGTGCGGACGCGATCGACGCGGGGCGACGAAGCCTCGATCCCGTTCTTCCGCGAGGCTGTCGAGCAGGACCCCAACTTCGCGCTCGCCTACGCCAAGCTCGGCGTCGTCACCGGCAATATCGGACGGGTGGACGAGGCGCGTGAAAACGCGAAGAAGGCGTACGAGCTCCGGGACAAGGTGTCGGAGTACGAACGGCTGTACATCAACTGGAACTACGCGGCGCGCGTGCAGCAGGATCCGAAGGCCGTCAAGGATGCGCTGGAGCTGCTGGTGGCGGCCTACCCGCGCGACTACGCCGCGCGGAACAACTTCGGTGTGTACTACAACAACAACGGCGAGTTCGAGGAGGCGCTCAAGCAGTACCAGGCGGCGATGACCATCGCGCCCGACGAACCCGGCCCAATCTCGAATGCCGCCTATGTGCTGATCGCGCTCGGCCGTATCGATGAAGCCTCGACGGAAGCCGACAAGGCACTCTCGATGCGTCCGGACGGCAACCTCGCCGTGGCCCGCTGGCTGGGTGCGAGGCTGACGGGCAACGCGCGCACGGCTGAATTCGAAGCTGCTGCGAGAAAGGTCGCCACGCCCGACCAGTTCTCAGTGGCCGAAGCGTCCGTCGCGGCCTGGGAGGGCCGCATGGCCGAGTACTCGCGGATCCAGGCCGATCTCGAGGCCAAGGCACGCGCGGCCAGCAACGAGCTGCTCGCAAAGAACATCGCGACGGCGAGACTGATGACGCGAGCTCTGTACCTCAGGGGCCCCGAAGTGGCGCCGCTTCGAAGCGCGGCTGCGAAAGAAACCGACCTGCCCCGGGTCGCGCAGTACGTCGGCGCGCTCGCCATCCTTGGTGATATCCCCGCCGCGAAGGCCGGGTTGCCGCGGCTTCTCAAAGCGCCGGAAACGGCTTCGTCAGCTCCGGTCACCATCGCGCGCGCGTACATCATGGCGAGCGACGGCAAAGTGCCCGAGGCCATCGCGGAATTGCAGAAGGTCGTCGCGCAGAATCCGCGCGCGTTCGAAGTGCACCTCCTGATCGCCGATCTGCGCGAGAAGGTCGGCCAGACCGAAGAAGCCATCGGCAGCTATCGGGTCGTCGTCCAGGCCACCGGCATCATCGGCGTCAATCCGATCATCCCTGCCGCCCGCTTGAGGCTGACACGGGCGCTGATCAAGAAAGGCGACTTCGCCGGCGCAAAAGAACAGCTCGACACACTTGACGAGCAGTGGCGGAACGCGGACAAGGACTTTCCGTTGGCGGTAGAGGCAAAGAACCTGCGGGCGCAGATTAAGTAGTTTTAGAGTGCGTAGTGCGCGGTGCGTAGTGCGCAGTGCGCCGCACTACACGAACGACAGGTCCGTGCGTCTGAAGTCGCCGTTCAGAATCGACACCGAGTTCCCACCCAGCCAGTTGTCGATGACGCGGGCGTAGACGGACCGGAAGTCGACGCCGAACGTGACGTCGCCGCCGCTGTTCTCGAGCGTGGGATTGCCGGGGAACGGATTGAGATCCGGCGCGGTGCCGTAGAGGCCGCCGTTGATGTTGCTGCCAATCGCCATCATCACGCCCGCGGCGCCGTGGTCGGTGCCCTGGCTGCCGTTTTCGGTGATGCGGCGGCCAAATTCCGAGAACTGCAGGATGATGGTGTCGCCGAGCAGGCCCTGATTGCGGATGTCGTTGTAGAACGTCGAGATGGCGGTGTTGATCGTCCCCATCAGGTTCGCATAGCCCGCGTTGGCGGCGTTCGTGTTCTGCGTCGCGTGCGTGTCGAACCCGCCGGTCGTCACCCAGAAGACCTTCGTGCCGATGCCACGAACCATCGCGCCTGCCACCGCGCGGAACGCCTGCGACAGGCCGTCGTTGCCGTAGGTCACGCTGGGCACGTACGTCCCGACCGACGCGACGCGGTCAAGCGTCGCGATCGCGGCAGCCGCGGTGCTGTTCACGAAGGAAAGATGCGGCTGGTCCGGCGGCATGTGCGACGCGAGCGAGGTCATCGCGGTGCGCGAGTACGTCGCTTCCACACCGGTATTCGGACTCTGAAATGCATAGCCAGCGACGCTGGGAATCGCAGGTACCGCGATCTTGTTCGCCATGAGGGCGCGTGGAATCTCGCGGACGGTCACCCAGCCGGCCAGCGGATCGACGGGCGACGGCAGCGTGTCGAGATAGCGGCCCAGCCAGCCCGTGCCCGTGATGTTGCCGGGATTCGCGGTGTTCCAGATGTCCGTGCCCGTGAAGTGCGACCGGCTGGAGTTTGGATAGCCCGTGCGCTGGATGAGCGCGAGGTCGCCGTTGTCGAAAATCTGTTTGAGCCCCGTCAGGCGCGGGTGCAGGCCGAGTGCGCGGCCGGCGGAATCGGTGCCGACCTGGAGCACATTCGCGGCCGGTATCGCGATCGTCGGACGCCGGCTGGTATAGAACGGGTCGAGGTACGGCGCCAGCGTCGACAGCGCGTCGTTGCCGCCGTTGAGATAGAGAACAACGAGGTTCCGGCGGTTCGCGCCCTGCGCACGCGCCAGATCCGACAAGAAGGCCGGCGCGGCGAAGCTGACCGTAAAGGCGGCGACGCCGCCCTGGATGAATTCGCGCCGTGTGAATTTAGCCAACCTTCGCTCCAGCGCCGGGCCTGAAGGCCCGGCCTACATCACACCAGCTGATAGTCGCCGGACCCGGTCAGCAGGTGGAACAGGCCGCCGGTCTTGTTGAGCAGCTGCGTGTCCGACCCCGTCCAGGTGCCGCCTGCGTTTACATAGTTCAGCAGCGCCGTCCGCACTTCGGGTACCGGAGTGGGCAACGACAACCGGGCGAGCACGAAGTCGAGCAGCGATTCCGGTGTCGCGCCGGCGCCGGCCGCCTGCGCCTGCGTCCGCAGCTCGAACCGCTGATTGGTCGCGAGCGTCGCCGCGTAGTTCATGCGCGCGAGCATGCCGCCGGTCGAAAACCAGCCGGCGCCGAGCTCCCAGCCGTTCACGTCCGGCGGCTCGAAGAGCTGCTGGCCCATGTTCACGAGCGGCGTGAGCGCCGTGTCCACCGAGAAGCCGACGCGTCCCACTTCCTTCAGCGTCCGCACGACGAACTCCACCGGCCATGCGTAGCGGTGGTAGTGGCTGCCGCTGCCGAGGAACTCCGACGAGAGGAGCACCGCACGCACCACCGGTTTCATGTTCGTGTCGTTCTTGAGGTACGTCTGCGCGATGTTGTCGACCCAGCCCGCGGGCGGAGTCTCGGTCTCGCTCACGAACCACGTCCACAACCGCCGCGCGAGGCGCTTCGCCGTTTCCGGATGGATCGCGAGCGCGGCGATCAAATCGAGGCCGTCCTGCATGCCCGCGGCCGCCGCGCGCGCTTCGATGCGCTTGCTGCCATTGGCGTAGATCGGGAAGCTGAAATCCTTGGCGTTCGTGTCGTGCTGGGCCGAGTTGTACAAAAACGCGTAATTCGCGGACGGCGTGCCGTTCGTACCCGTGACGCGCAGGTTCCATCCCGTGAACACCCGCGCCGCCGCGTACACGTCGGTCTCGACGTAGTTCTCCACGCCGAACGTAAAGAGCTCCATGAGCTCGCGGCCGAAATTCTCCTGCGGCTGCCCTTTCACGTTCTGCCGACCGTCGAGCCAATACAGCATCGCGGGATCCTTCGCGATGTCGACGAGCAGGTCGCGGAAGTTCCCGAGCGCGTAGTCGCGAAGGAGCTCGATCTGGCCCCGCATGCCGGTCGAGTCATCCTTCTTCTTGGTCGCCATCATGCGCGTCGCGTCCACCGCGCCGACGGTGCCGTTGATCTTGCTGTAGGCCGTCGCGAAGTGGTGGTGCCAGAAGAGCGTCATCTTCTCCTGGAGCGGCGCCGGCGAATGAACCATACGGAATAGCCAGCGCTGCCGCGCGTCGGTGATATTCGTGTTGGGCGCGAACACACCGCGCGTCGTGATGCCGACGTAGCCCGGCGTCCCGATGAGCCCGTCGACGTCCGTCTTGGATGGATCGAAATTGACCAGCGACGCCGCCGCGACCGGCAGCGTCATCCGCGCGAACTTCGTGCCCTCGTCAGGGAGCGCACCAAACCCCGCGCGTCTCAGCAGATGTTCGACGGCTGGGGAGGGTCGGGCCATGCGTTAGCCGAGGTGCCGGGCAAAGCCCAGGGCCTCGTCATCCTTTCGCTTTAGACCTGTAAGGTAGCGCAAAGTTAACCTGGCTGCCAGCCAGGACAAGCTATCTCCGTGCCACCCGAAACCGAGCGCAAAGAAGTGGAATGGGTAGTTCCGGTGAGGGCCAATCCAGGGCAGTGTGTCCACCGTGGAGACCACTTCTGTCTCCCAGCCCCAGTGCGCTGGCAATCCTGAAATCGCCGGATAACGCACCGAAAACTCGTACATCAGCTGCGCCGTCCGCTGCACGAGCGCTTTGTCCTTCTGCCGCGCCGGCGTCAGCGGACCGATCGCTCCCGCGAACATCGCCCGATCTTCCGGCAGCCACCGCAGCCAGTGCCGATTCTCGGCCGACGCACCTGTGACGATGGAGTCGCGCTTCCCCGTCTCGCGGCGCATCGCGGCAGGCATCGGCTCTGTCACGACGACATAGCCGGACGATCTCCGCACGTGACGCCGAAGCTGGCTGAACACGGTGCCCGGCTCGCCGGTCGCGACGATGACGGCGTCCGTACGGATCTTCGCATCCATGAGTACGACGGTCGCGTCCTTTCGCGTAAACGTGGTCTTGCGAGCCTCCGACTTCTCGAAGATGCGCGCGCCCTTCTCTTCCGCGGCGGCGGCAAATCCCAGCGCGGCACGCACGGGATCGTACGTGTAGCCGACACCGGGCTTGAGACCACCTGTCGATTCGAGCGCGGTCTCCGCCCGCACGGCGGCAGGCGTCATCCAGCTCGCAACGACTCCAGCATCGCGTCGGGCGAATTGTTCCTTCCGGAGTGCCAGCGCTTCTTCAGGCGCCTGCGCGTTGATGAGGTACGGCGCGCTTTTCAGATCGCAACGAATGCCGAGCTTCTTGATGGTGGTCGCAAGCTCCGACGCACTTCGGTGCGCTTCCTTCCACGCCACGCGCGGCGGCCGCCGGCCGGCGGCAGACTCCACCGTGCGAAACCACGCATCGGGTTCGGGGACGATGACGCCAAGGCTGCCAGCGGTGGATCCCTCGGCGAGGCGATTCGATTCGAGCAGGATCACGTCGAGACCGGCGTTGGCCAGCAGGTAGGCCGACATCGATCCCGTGAGTCCGCCGCCGATCACCACCGCATCCGCCGTGTGATCACCGCGGAGCTTCGGATACGTTCTGCGACGGGATGTTCGTTCAGACCAGTACTTCGCGCCGTAGCCGGGCATAGATGCGTAGTCTATCCGGAGGCCGGGTCTTCAGACCCGGCCCACGTTTGCCGGGCCTAAAGGCCCGGCCTCCTACGAAGGCAGGAGCTGCTTCGCGAGCTGCGCATAGAGGTCTGCAGCTCTCGTCAACTCAGCTGTCTCACAGTATTCGTCTTTCGTATGCGCCAATGTCACCGAGCCGGGGCCGAGCAAGAGCGGCGTGCCCCAGCGATGGAGCCAGGGAATGTCGGTCGTAAACGAGAACACGGCGCTGTCGAAACCGGGTGCGGTGGCGAGCCGCACGGGTGGAACGACGAGCACATCCTCAGTGGTGACGAGGTGGCCGACGCGCTGCTGGATGAGACTCCGCAGTTCATCCGGACCGCCGACGGTGCGGAACATGAGCTCCGCCTGCGCCGACGGTGAAATCACATTGGGCGCAACGCCGCCGCTCATGAGACCAGTCGTGTAGAACGTCCCGCCGAGCTCCGGATCCGACGGCCAGTCCACACTCCGCAGCGCGAGCAGCGCGTCGATGAGCTTGTCGATCGCCGACTCGCCGAGCTCGGGCAGGCTGGAGTGCGCGGCGCGGCCGGCCGCGTGGAGTTTCACGCGGTACACGCCGCGAGTCGCCGCGCCGAGCCGGTTGTCGGTCGGCTCACCATTAATAAGGAAGCGCGATGTCCCCGCGGTGGCGCTTTCGTTCGCGGCGCGGGCGCCTTCGCTGCCGCGCTCCTCGGCAATGACGAACACCATGCCGACACGCTGCTCGCCGGCGGCGCGAAGCCTTTCAGCGCCTGCGACCTGCGCCATGAGCGTGCCCTTGGCGTCGCACGATCCCCGCCCGTAGACGCGTCCGCCCTCCTCGCGGCTGGGAAAGAACGGTGGCACGCAATCGAAGTGCGTCGAAAAGACGACGAGCGGATCCTGATGGGTACGAGCGATGACGTTGAAGCGGCCGTCGAGGACCGGCTGCCGTTCGACGCGCCAGCCCAGCGACTCGAGCGTGCGCGCGATGAACTCCCCCGCCTCCTGCTCGCGGCCCGTCGTCGAATCGATGTCGATGAGCTCGCGGGTGAGCCGGATCTGCGTCAGCGAATCCATGCTTCGAGCCCGGTACGCGTATCCGTACGGTCATCCCGGTACTTCACGATGACGGGCGTCGAGAGCGAGAGCCCCCACTCGGGCCCCTTGCCGGACCGGACCGCGCGCGATCCGGGCACCACGACGGCGCCTTCCGGCACCACCAGCGGTTTACCCTCGTCCGCGCGAATCACCTCGCCGCTCGTCAGGTCGTAGATCGGCGTCGATCCGGTGATGACGACGCCCGCGGCGATCACAGCGCGCTGTTTGATCACCGCGCCCTCGTAGATCCCCGTATTCCCGCCCACCAGCACATCGTCTTCAATGATGACCGGCAACGCGCCGACGGGCTCGATGACGCCGCCAATCTGCGCGGCCGCACTGAGATGCACGCGGCGGCCGATCTGCGCGCACGATCCCACGAGCGCGTGCGAATCGATGAGCGTGCCCTCGCCTACGAACGCGCCGATGTTCACGTACATCGGCGGCATGCAGACGACGGTGCGATCGACGAACGCGCCCTCTCGAATCGTCGATCCGCCGGGCACGATGCGGATGTTGGCGCCGAGCCCCGGCTTCTTGAGGGGCATCGTGTCCTTGTCGTAGAACGGCCACTTGCCGTGATCGGCGGACACGTCCACGGTGTCGCCGAAACGGAAGCCGAGCAGGATGCCCTGCTTCACCCACGCGTTCACGCGCCAGCCGGCTGGCGCGGACGGATCGGGCTCCGCCGCGCGAATCTCGCCCGCCGACAACTGCTTCTGTAGAGCGAAGAACGCCTCGCGTGCCTGTTGTTTGTCCGCCTGGGCGCCCCCTGCGAAGAGCGCGCTGATGGTCTCCGCAAGCGTCACGCGACGACTCCGGCAGTGAGGTTAGCCACGAGCGGCAGACCCAGATCCTTCAGCACGCCGAGGATCTTCTCGCGCGACGCCGGCCGCGGCGGCACCATGGGCAGCCGGTATGACAGCTCACACAGGCCCATCGCCGCCATCGCGAACTTCACGGGGCCCGGACTCGACTCGATGAAGTTCACCTGCATAATCGGCAGCAGCTTCTCGTGCCAGTGACGCGCCGCTGAAAAGTCGCCCGTCTCCGCCGACTCGACGAGCTGCACCATCTCGGCCGGCACTTCGTTCGACGCCACGGAAATGATTCCGCGGCCGCCGATCGCCATCAGCGGCAGCGTCAGCGCGTCGTCTCCCGACAGCACCAGGAAGTCATCCGGGACACGCGCGCAGATTTCCGCCATCTGCGTCACGTTGCCGGAGGCTTCCTTCACGCCGACGATGTTCTCGATCGTGGCGAGCCGCGTGAGCGTGGCCGGATCGACGTTGCACCCGGTGCGGCCCGGGACGTTGTAGACAATGATCGGCAGCGGCGTGCTGCCGGCGATGGCCTTGTAGTGCTCGTACAAGCCCTCCGGCGTCGGCCGGTTGTAGTACGGCGTGACCGAAAGCAATCCGTGCGCGCCGGCCTTCTGCATCTCCGCCGCCGCGTGGATCACTTCGTTGGTGTCGTAGCCGCCGGCGCCTGCCAGCACGAGCGCGCGGCCCTCCGTTTCCTCGACACAGATCTCGACGATACGGCGGCGCTCGGCGGCGCTGAGGGTCGGCGTCTCGCCGGTCGTCCCGCACGGCACGAGGAAGTGAATGCCCGCATCCACCTGGCGCCGCGCCAGCTTCCGCACCCCGGCTTCATCAAGCGCGCCGCTCGTGGTGAACGGCGTCACGAGCGCGGTACCGACTCCCGTAAACGTTGATCTCATGAGTTCTCCTCAAAACGTAGGGCGGTCTTTTAGGGCCGCCCAAAGCGCCGGGGCTACAGCCCCGGCCTACAGTTCGCTACCAATCATTAATGAGGTCGTCCATCGTGTGCCAGCCGCGGCGGCCCGTGATCCACCTCGCGGCTTCGAGCGCGCCGTGAGCGAAGACGGCGCGGTCGCGGACCGTGTGTGTGAGCGTAACGGTCTCCGTCGCCGCATCGAAGCCGATCTCGTGGGTTCCGGGAACGAAGCCGGCGCGCGTTGACGACATGTCGATTTTTCGCGCGTAGCCGGCGCCTTCCATTGCCTTCTGCAGCATCAGCGCCGTGCCGGACGGTGCATCCTTCTTCCTGATGTGGTGCGTCTCGTGGATCCACGCACCAACCTCGGGCATCGCTGCGAACCGCTTCGCGGCGTCTTCGGCGATCCGGCGGAAGACGTTCATGCCCATCGAAAAATTGGCCGACGCAATCACACCAATGCCGGCCCGTTCGACCAATGCTCGACACTCGTCTTCATCCGCCTGCCAGCCGGTCGTGCCGATCACGGTGTTCCAGCCGCGGGCGGCGATCCGCTCGAGGTTCGCCTTCACCGCCGTGCCCACGGAAAAATCTATGACGGCTTCGACACCCTTCAACTCCCGTGACTCGAGCAGGCCGGGCCCCGTCTCCTCGGTAACGATGCCCGCCACCGTGAAGCCGTGCGCCACGGCATACTGCTCGACAAGGCGGCCCATCCGGCCGTGGCCGATCAAGATCAAGGACATGTGAAGAATCTCTTGTGCACTCTGATCAACGCGGGCTCCAGGTCCTGCTCGGCCATCACCATCGTGATGTTACGGCGCGCCGCGGCCTGCGAGAGCATCCTCACCGGCACTCCCTCCAGGGCCTCCAGAAGCTTACCGACGAACGCCGGATCATCGCGCAAACCGTCGCCGACCGCGCACAGCACGGCCATGCCGTCCTCGCGCGTGACATCGGCGACGTCCTTGAGCGCCGCCATGATCTCCGGCACATGGCGGGCGTCGTCGATCGTGACGGACACACTGACCTCAGAGGTCGTGACGACGTCGATGGATGTCTTGAACTGCTCGAATACCTCGAAGATGCGGCGGAGAAAACCGTGCGCCATCAGCATGCGCGTCGAGGAGATGTCGACGACGGTGACGTTCTTCTTGGACGCGACGGCGGTGAGCGGCCCACTGGCGGCGGGCCGTTCGGCGGTGATCAACGTGCCGACCGGATCTTCTGGCCTCCGTGAATTGAGAATTCGCACGGGAATGTTGCGCGCGACGGCTGGCTGGATGGTGGCGGGGTGCAGCACCTTGGCGCCGAAGTACGCGAGCTCGGACGCCTCCGAGAACGAGAGGTGCGGCACCACGCGCACATCCCTGATGATGCGCGGGTCGGCCGTCAGCATGCCATCCACGTCCGTCCAGATCTGGATTTCCGACGCGCCGAGGCACGCGCCGACGATCGACGCCGAGTAGTCCGAACCGCCGCGGCCCAGCGTGGTCGTGATGCCGGCCTTCGTCGATCCGACGAACCCGCCCATCACCGGAATCCGCCGTGCCGCAAGTTCGGGATCTATCGTCTTCTGCAGCGCCTTCGTCGTCTCTGGCCACAACACAGCCGCGGAAGTGTGATCGCCCGACGTAACGATGGCCTTGCGAGCGTCGACCCAGGACGCGGACAGTCCGTGCGACGTCAGCGCGGACGAGACGATGCGGCTGCTGACGATCTCACCGGTGGCGGCGATCGCATCGAGCCAGCGCGGCGTGACTTCACGCAGCACGCCGAGTGCGCCGATGACCCGCTCGAGGCTGTCGAACTCCGCGTCGATGAACGCATCCACGGCGGTGCGCTCGGTGGCATTCGTCACCACACCGGCGACCTCATGGTGCCGCGCTCGCAGGGCTCCAACATTGTGGATGGCGCCGTCGATGTCACCAGCGCCTGCTTCGGCCGCGACACCGAGAAACCGGTCCGTCGCACCGCCCAGCGCCGACACGACCACGACCGGTCCGCGCCAATCGGTGCTCTCGGGCTGGATCGCCGCCTGACGAGCCGCACGAATGATCGCGATCAGCCGCTCGATGGCAGCGCGATCGATAACGGACGTACCGCCGAACTTGCAGACAATCATTCTTCAGACGGGGGGACTTCGTCCCCGCCGGCCCCCCTTACGCGCTCACTTGCGGGGACCCTTGAAGCCCCGCGCCGTTCGCGCGGCTCGCTCGCTGCCACTCGCTCGCTCACAAAAGCTCCTGCGCGTGCATCAACTCTGCATTGAGCACGGATGCGCCCGCCGCGCCGCGAATCGTGTTGTGACCGAGGGCCACGAACTTGTGCGTGAGTACGGGGCAGGCCCGCACCCGGCCGACGGACACCGCCATGCCGTTGCCGAGATCCACATCGAGTCGCGGTTGCGGGCGATTGTTCTCGGACATGAGCACGATCGCCGGATCCGGCGCGGAAGGCAACTGCAGCTCCTGCGGCCGGCCGCGGAAGCCGCGCATCGCTTCGACAACTTCCTCAGGCGAGGGCCGCGACGCCAGTTCCACGGACACCGTCATCGAATGGCCATCGACGACCGGCACGCGATTCACCTGGGCGCTGATGATTGCGCCAAGAGGCGCACGGCCGCCGTCACCACCCAGGATCTTGTTCGTCTCGGTTTCGATTTTCTCCTCTTCCCCGCCGCCGATGAACGGCACGATGTTGCCGAGAATGTCGAGTGACGCCACTCCCGGATATCCCGCCCCCGACACCGCCTGCATCGTCGTCACCGAAACGCGGCGGATACCGTACTGCCGCAGCGGCGCGAGCGCCATGGCAAGGACGACCGTGGCGCAGTTCGGGTTGGTCACGATCGCGCCGTTCCAGCTTTTTTTCTGGCGCTGTTCGGCGAGAAGGCTGAGGTGATCCGCGTTGACCTCGGGGATGAGGAGCGGGACGAGCGGATCCATCCGGAATGTACGCGCATTGCTGAGTACGACGTGCCCGGCGGCAGCGAACTGGCTCTCGAGGACGTCGGCGGCCTTCGCGTCGAGCGCTGAGAAAACGATCGTCGGGCCGCGGCCGGGGACGCAGGCTTCAACTGTCTTGTTGGCGACATTTTGCGGCATCGGCGTCGCCAGCCGCCAGGGCGCGGCCTCCGCATACTGTTTGCCCTCGGACCGCTCGCTCGCCGCGAGCCATGCGATTTCGAACCACGGATGGCTCGCCAACCGTGCGATGAACTGCTGACCGACCATCCCGGTTGCGCCCAGGATGCCTACAGGAATCCCCATGACCCTCGCCCAAAAACAAAAAACCCGCCGTGCGCGATGCAGGGCGGGTGAACTCTACCAGCGTGCAGCGATTGCTAGCTGGTGATGTGCGATGCCGCCCGTGCAGATTCAGCCCGCTTTCGCGGGACCGGCTTCTGCATCCGCGTCGACTTCAAATCGCGCGCTCGCGCGTTCAGTGCGAAGGTGGCAAACATCGAGTGGCCAGCATATCGGCTGGCTGCCGCGGGGGTCAAGGCGCGAGGGTGGGGTGCACATCTCGGAGGCAGAACTGCAGCCAGTTGGCCCGAGACTCCTATCACGCCCGGCGAGATCGACATCCGCGCGAGCGTGACAGTCACCATCTGGATTATTTGACCGGTGTCACCCTCAGCCTGATCGAGAAGGTATGCCCTTTGAGCAGATCCTCGGTGGATTTCTGCAGGGCCGGCAACTCGAAGGACAGCACATCGTCCGGTTTCGGCGTCTGGAGCGAGATGTCCGTGGCGCCGCGCGTGTCGATGAACGGAGTTGCGCGTCGAGCGCGCCGCGATATCGAGACGCCGAACAGCTGCGGTGCTGATTCGGCCGGCGTCGCGACGGAAGAGGTTGTCGCCGCCCCTGAGCCCGATCCGCCTCCAGCACTCGCACCCCGTCCTACTCCCCTACCACCTGCCTGCCCAGCCATCGCGATCAAACGACTCGAGTAACCGGGAGTGAGTCCGTACCGCTGACCGGTGGAGCTCAAAGTCTGAACGCTGCCCGAGATGTCGATTGTGATCGGGCTCCCGCTTGGGCCCACCTCGATTGGCGGGAATGTGAACGGTTTGCTGGCGCCGCCGAAGCGGACCGTCTGCTGTTGCACGGTTTCCTTGCCATCCGGCGTCTTATGCACGAGCCAGACTTCGGCCTCGTACCGTTCGCCGAACGACAGGCGCTCACCGCGTTCCATCAGAATCAGACCCGGGCGCCCTGTGGCCGTTGTCGCCTGGCCTTGCACTCCGGCGCGGCCGCCGCGTCCGCCACCGCCCTGAACGCCTGCTGCCGCCGCGGCTTGAGCGCCGCTCCCCTGGACGCCGCCACCGCCTTGAACTCCAGTCGCGACGCCTCTGCTCGCGCCTGCTGCGACACCACCTCGAGCGGTCGCAGTGGTTGCACCTGCTCCGACACCACCAGCGGCTCCACCACGAGCGACGCCGCCGCGGCCACCACGTGCGACTGCGATCGTCGCGCTTGTCGTGCCCGTCCCGCTGCTGCCCGACCCGGTGCCTGTCCCGCTGCCGGACGATGCCATCGTTCCTGTCGTTGCGACGCCGCCGCGGCCCACACCACCTCCGCGTCCACCGCGGGTGACGGTACCGACAGTACCGACGGTGCCGACGCCGCCGGGTACGCCAGCGGCGACTCCGCCAGCGACGCCCATCAGGTAAGGCGCGCGGGCCATCACGGACGCTTCGAGTCTCGCTTCAACCATGTTGCAGCGGCCCGCGCTTCCGGGCTCGAGTCGATCGAGCTCGACGCGCTCGCCGGCGCGGATCCTGATCGATCGATTCTGCTGATTGCCGTTCATCCGCCGGCCCGCTTCCCAGATGCGCTGCCATTCGACATTCACGACGAGCTCGTCTGCCGTTCGTGAAACGACGCTGCCGGTGAAGTGCCAGCCGGACCACGGTATATTCGGTGGAGCGTTGTTGCCGGCGCCCATCGAGCACAGTGTCTGATCCACCCACACGTAGCTCTCGAGGCGGTCGATGGCGGCGTCTCCCGCGAGTGAGCCTGCGCGACCGCCGGAGAGGTAGCCGCGCGCGGCGATCTCGAGCATGAGCGGCGCGCGACCTGGTTGTTCCTGTGTTCCCTGAAGCAGCAGTGCTGCCAGGCCGATCATTGCGATTCGCATTGTCAGTTTCCTCCCGCGCGTTCGTTCCAGGTGACGCCGTTTTCGATCCGGATCACATGCGTCGGCGCCGGCGCCGCCGGCCCGGCCGTGTGGTTGACTGTCGCAGCGCCGTCCTGCGGCGCAGGCAGCGCGGCTTGGCTGGTGTTGCGGCCGATCGCGAATCCTGATGCGACTCCAACGATGACCAGCGCCGCCGCGGCGACGAGGCTCAATGCGGACCAGCCTCGTCGCGCGACTGAAATCGATGACCCGGAGGAAGCCCGTGTCACCGGCGCCGCACCCGTGGCGAGTCCCCGAAGTGCAAGAACATCAATCAGATACGCGCGCGCATCTTCGTGCGCGAGCGCGGTGCTGAGATCTGCCGCAGCCACGGACTCTCCGTCTGCGAAGGCTGCGACAATGTCGAACCGATCTGTCATTGGTCGTCTCCGTCTCTCCACCGGCCGCGCATGCTGACAGTGCCGCGACGCGCCGCCGCGAGTTCCGTCCCGAGCGCTTCGCGCAATTCCTCGCGCGCCCGTCTCAGCCGTCCGCGTACCGCTTCCACGCTCAGATCGCACGCCACCGCGATTTCTTCGTAGCTCAGGCCCGCCGACTCGCGCAGCAGGAACACGTCACGATCGAGATCCGCGAGCGCGGCGAGCGCCTGACGCACGGCCACACCAACTTCCTGTGTCGCGGGTGAGACGACGTGCGTGTCGACGAGCTCGACGACTCGCCCGTGCCGGTGTCCGTCGCGCAGATGGTTCAGAACCAGATTGCGCGCGATGCGGAACACCCATGCCCGATGCCCGGACGCGTCGGCGTCCGGTACGACGGCCCGCGACACCCGTAGAAACACCTCTTGCGTGAGGTCGTGAGCGGTTTCCGCCCGTCCGACCACCCGGTTCAGGTACCGGAAGACGCCCTGACGATGCAGGGCAAAAAGCGTTTCAGCGTTCACGCGCGTCTGGCTATATGAACCCCGGCAGGGGGTGGGAGTGTCAAACCGGGGATGAGCGAGGTGCGATCTACAGATGGATGGTGCCGAGGGCCAGAATCGAACTGGCGACCCCGTGATTTTCAGTCACGTGCTCTACCAACTGAGCTACCTCGGCACTTCTCGCCAGACTAGTCCTCGGTCGCGATCTATCTGCTCTGCGCCCCGAATGTCTCCTGCGCCGCCGCCATGATGGCGGCGCTAACGGCGCTCGCCTCCTCGCCTGTCAGCGTCCGATCGGCCTGCAGGCGGGCGCGTAGCGAAAGCGAGCGGTGTCCTTTGGGAATCTTGTCGCCACGGTACTCATTCACGAACTGCACTTCGGCAATCAGGGGATCGACATCCACCACCATGCGGGCGATCGTCTCCCACGTCACGGCGTCCGGGTAGACAAGCGTGACGTCGATGTCGAACGGTGGAACCACTGGCAGCCGCTTGAACGTGTTTGAACGAGATGCGAGCGGCTTGAGACGATCGAGGTCGATCTCGAAGAGCGCGACATAGCCGCGCTTGACACCCGCTTCCCTCGACGCGCGGCCGTTCAGGAGACCGAGCGAACCGACGGATGCGGCGCCGCTCGTGATCAGAGCCGTGGCGGAGACGTCCGCCCATGGCGCAGCCTCACCGGACGCAGTCCCGATCGGCTCGACCCGGACCGCCTCAACATGCGCGCGGCGACCGAGCGCTTCGACGATGCCCTTGGCCTCCCGGAACAGCGCCGTTGGGTCGGAACCGGCCAGCGCCGCGGCCACTGCCCGCCGCTGGGCCGGCAGCCGTTCGCGATTGTCGTCGAGGGGCGCAAAGCCGGCAGCGGTGTACAGCACACCGGCCTCGAAAACCCTGACGTCGGCACTCCAGCCCAGGTTAATCGCGACGGCCTTGAGCAGGCCGGGAATCAACGACGTTCGCAGTGTGGACTGATCGGGCGCGGGTGGCGCGCTCAAGCGCAGCGGCTCGCCCAGCGCCGGATTGCCGCCGGCGTTGACGTAACGATCCTCGATCCACGGGTAGTTGACGACTTCCTGCAGACCGCAAGTGAACGCCAGGAACTCCTTGATCCTTCGCTCTGTGCCAGCCGCGTAATCGCGAACCGTCCGGTGGAGCCGCACCACCGGCGGTTGGAACGCGAAGTTCTCATAGCCATGGAGGCGCGCGATTTCTTCAACGAGATCGTGCGGGCCGGACACGTCGCCGGTACTCCGCCAGTCGGGGACATCGACGGTCAGCGTCCGGTCGTGGGCCTTGACCTTGAACCCAAGGCGTTCGAGCGGCTCGCTGAGCTCGGCCACGGAGAGGTCTTTCCCGATCCGCCCGCACAGATAGTCGGCGTCAGCCCTGATGACGCCCGGTACCGTGTCTTTGATGTGCCTATCGTCGTCCGCCGTGAACGTCGCCGTGGGATGCACCTGCTGGACGATGTCGAAGAGCAGTCTGCGGGTCTCGTCGATCCGCTGGGTCGCGATGCCCTTTTCGAACCTCGAGGAGGTTTCTGTTCGAAGACCGGTTGAGGCGGCCATCTTGCGAACGATGACGGGATCGAACGAGGCCATCTCGAGCAGGACGTTCTCAGTCGACTGGCTGATTGCAGAGCCCGCGCCGCCGATAACCCCGGCAAGCGCCACGGCGCCCTGCGTATCAGCCACGACGAAGTCCGACTGCGTGAGCACGCTGGTCGTACCGTCGAGCGAGTCGAACTTCTCGCCGGATGCCGCACGCCGGACCGACAGCGGCAGCGACAGTTTCGCCGCATCGTACGCGTGACAGGGCTGCCCCGTTGCCAGCATCACGTAGTTGGTGAGGTCGGCAAAGAAGTTCCGGGGCCGCTGGCCCACGCGCCAGAGCCGGCTGCGCATCCATAACGGCGCCTCGCCGGGCGTGATGCCGCCAATCATGGCGGCTGTGAAGCGGCGGCAGACCACAGGATCGAGCTCACCGAACAGCGTGCCCGGCGGTATGTTGCGCGGACTTCCGCCGAGCGGTTTCAGCGGCCGCCGATAGATGGCCCCCAGCTCCCGCGCGAGGCCGTAGTGTCCCCACAGGTCGGGCCTGTGGGTCACCGACTTGTTGTCGATCTCGAAAACGACGTCCGTCCAACCCAACAGCGGTGCGACGGAGTCGCCTGGTTTGCAGTCGAACCCGGCCAGGGATAGAGGGGCGCGGGCAGACTGGCCCGCCAGCAATTCCGCAAGCCCAATGTCCGCCGGCGCCACGAGTCTGGCTTCCGGCGCCAGCGATACCGCCACCATCGCGCCGTCGGCAATCGGTTCCCGGGCCGAGACGGTGACCGGCATCCCCGCGGAACCGACGTCGAGCGTGATCTGCAGTCCATCACGCCGCGTGACCTTGCCGGCCACGAGGCTGCCGAGCTCTTCGTCGAGCCGCTCGACCCCCTCCACCTCGACCGTCGTCATCGTGAGGTCGTGCGCCATTTCCGCCGGCGTCCTGTCAGCCGGCAGATCCACATAGTCACCAATCCATTCCAGCGAGATCTTCATGGCTTCTACCTGAACTGCGAGAGGAAGCGGACGTCGCTGCTATGGAACAGACGGACGTCATCGATCCCATAGCGCATCATGACGAGCCGATCGAGGCCGACGTTGATGTAGAAGCCCATCCATTCGTCGGGATCGATGTTCCCGGCGCGGAAGACGTTGGGGTGCGGCATGCCGCCCGGCATGATCTCGAGCCAGCCGATGTGCTTGCAGAGCGAGCAGCCTTCTCCCAGGCACACCTGGCACTGCATGTCGATCTCGAAGCCGGGCTCGACGAACGGAAAGAAGCCCGCGCGCATGCGTGTCTTCACGGGCCGGCCGAACACCGTGTCGAGCACCGTGCGGATAAGCAGCTGGCCCGCGCTGAACGGCAGATTCTTCTCGACAATGAGGGCTTCGTACTGGAAGAAGGCCCGCTCGTGCCGGGCGTCAGTCGTTTCGTTACGGAAGACCCGGCCCGGATACGCGAATCTGAACGGCGGCTTTTGCCGCTGCATGTAGCGGACGCTGGCTCCCGTCAGATGAGGGCGAACGCACAGGCGCTCGGGTCCGCGTTTGTCGTCGCGGCCGGCAAGCCAGTAGCTGTCCATGCTCTCGCGTGCCGGATGGTCCGGCGGAAAGTTCATGTGATCGAACTCGTACAGCTCGCTCGTGATTTCGGGGCCCTCGAAGATCTCGAAGTTCAACGCCGCGAATGCGTCGTTGAGGTCGTACATCATTTGAATCGTCGGGTGCAGGCCGCCGTCGATGGGCGCCGTGCCAGGGACCGTGACGTCGAGCGGCTGCGCGAGGACGGACGAGACTGCGAGGAGTGCCGCCTTCCTTTCTTCGATCTTCGCGGCGGCGGCGGTCTTGAGTGCGTTGACGACGGCGCCGACGGACTTTCGCTGATCGGCGGGCAGACCGCCGAGGGATTTCAGGATCTCGGTGATTCGCCCGCTGCGTCCGAGCAGACCGACGCGCACCTGCTCGAGGTCGTCGGGCGAAGCGGCGGCCTCGATATCGGCCAGTGCCGTCCGCCTCAGAGTTTCAATTGCGTCGATCATCATCAATTCCTCCGCCGCTGCGGGTTCAGGAGCATCAAAATATCACTGGAGCCCGTGAACAGAGGTCTTAGCCTGAATCGTCTGCTTGCTCCTGCCTCAAACGCAGGAACGCTTCGAGCTGTCGTCGACTGTCGATCCGATCGCGTCGCGGCGGCCGGCCAGTGCGCTGGCCGGCCGCCGTGTGCCTGCTATTTCTTACGAGACCCTTGCCGTCGAGTCCCCTTCGGCCGCGCGCGATCAATTGCCGAGATCGCCCAGACGGCGTTAATCAGGGGATTCTCGAAGTCGAAAAGCGCCCCCACGAACGGATCGTCCACCCGCCGTAAGGGCGCCCGGTGCCCCCGAACCGGTTTCCCGCTCTTTTGCTTCTGTGCCGGTGACGATAGCGGCAGTGCTACTTGCCGCTTCGCCACCGGTGAAACCCTGAACGCCGTACTCCTCGTCGAGCTTTCATGACTCGCTCCCTTCATTTTGGTTCCGCATCCGATGCAGGCCGCACGCGCGCGAAGAGCATGAGGAGCAGTTCCTCAGGGCTCACGTCATTCGCCGTTCGACGCCTGCGTACTCCAGGCAATCGGACCTGAATCAAACGGATTCTGGTCCGTTTCGCCGCATCCCCGCTGTCTTTTGTCGAGCCGTCCGCGTCCCGGGCGATGAGCCAGCCGTCGATGAGCGCCACCACATTCGCAATGATCGGCGCCCATCTTCGATACCTGGCCTGACAATCGCCGCCTGCGGCCCTCAACCGGCTCAGGTATTTCTCGAGGAGCCGTCCTGTCACGGCAACGACGTCCTCGCGCTTCACCTGAGGGAACAACTCTGCAAGCTTCCGATCCCGCCGGAGCTCAATGGCCAGACGGGCTTGTCTGAATTCGTCGGTGCGATCGCTCACACCGCTTCGAAGCAGCTGCTCGAACTCCTGACGCGTGTCGTGCAAAACGTCCAGAGTGTCGAACAGCCGCCTCTTCTTTGCCGGACGCCCACGCCCGACATCTCCCTGTTCTGCCTCCCGCATCAACAGCCCCAAGCCGTACCGCACGTCACGCAAGGCATCGTCTCGGCGCTGCTTCAGCGCCTCCTGCTGCTCCGGCGTAATCATCTTTCTGGCCTTGGACCGCGGATCCGGGAGGTGATCGACGGAATGTCCCGGCGGGGGCGGAGTGTCGTCGGCGCTGCGCCTCTTCATTTCCCCCCCAAACTCTCGCTACGCGTGTTCCAAGCCGATCCAGATCGCTACGATCTCCGAAGACTTGCTGCGGGAACCTCCGGTCCGCCTGCGTGGGTATTGCCGCAGTTGTTGTGGTGGAACTCTCCATGCCTACGCCCGCCAGGCCGACCTCGTTTCCTTAGAACAGGAACGCGCGGAACGCGATGCCCGAGGCGAAGCCGAACACGAACACGAAGAACACGAATGTCGCCGCGAACACGTTGAACGACCGCTTGAACCCGAAGAAGTTGGCCATGATTCTTCACCCCGTCTGACTTTGGGACCCGGCCTCATGCCGGTCCCCTCACTGATTCCCGGCTCCGCGCTGGAATCTGACTTAATTGAAGAATGTGGATTTACCTGCTATGACCCCGCGCTCGGTCCGCGGACCGAACGGCGTCTGCCGATCAAGCGCTCAGCCAGCTCGTGCGTCTTCCACAGGAAGAGCGCCACGAGCAGACACCCGGCCGGTCCGCGCCAGCCGGGCAGACCGTGCCAGCCGAGGACAGGCGACAGCATCAGATGGCCACTGACGCAGGCGGCCACGAAGGCCGCCAGCTTAATCACCTGCATCAGAAGACGGCGTCGCGAGTTGGTTTGCCGATCGTGAAATGGCATGGACAATACCCTCTCAAGCAGTGCCCCCACATTCGTGAAACCGGATGAAAAAGGAAGGGACTCACGAGCGTCGTTTAGACTGTCTTCCCATGCCTGAATTCACCAGACACCTGCCGGGCACGTTCTCGTGGCCCGAACTCGCGACCACGGACCAGAAAAGCGCCGTCGCTTTCTATTGCGCGCTGTTCGGCTGGAGCGCTGACGACCAGCCCATCGGTCCGGACGACATGTACACACTCTTCAAACTGCGCGGGCTCGAAGTCGGCGCGGGCTACACGATGCGCGAGGACGAGCGGGCGATGGGAATGCCGCCCCACTGGAACTCGTACATCACCGTGGAGAACGTCGATGAGTCGGCGAAGAAAGCCGCGGCACTCGGCGGCACGGTGCTCGCGCAGCCGTTCGACGTGATGGACGCCGGCCGCATGGCGGTGCTGCGGGATCCGGCCGGCGCGGTGTTCCAGATCTGGCAGGGCAACCGCAGCATCGGCGCGAAGATTCTCGGCGAGCCGAACACCCTCGTCTGGACGGAACTCACGACCAACGACCCGAGCGCTGCTGAGACCTTCTATACGGCGCTGCTCGGCTGGACAGCGAAGCACGCGACAGAATCGCCGATGCAGTACACGGAGTTCACGGTGCAGGGCGCCGCTGGCCCGAGCGTCGGCATGATGCCGAAGCCGCCGCACCTGCCCCCGCACGTACCCTCCTTCTGGCTCCCGTACTTCATGGTCGCCGACGTGGACGCGTGCGTCGGAACAGCCAAGTCGCTGGGCGCCCAGGTGCACGTCGAGCCGCAGGACATTCCCGGCACGGGACGATTCGCGGTGGTTGTGGATCCGCAGGGCGCGGCGTTCTCGGTGTTTACGCCGAAGGCATAGATCCGAGCGGGGGCAGGCCCCTGGAAAACGGGGTCAGACCCCGCTCGTGTGGCACGGATCGCCGCCGGCGGTGTCTTATTCTGGCGGGGATTCTCATGACAGGACACGTGCGTTCGTTCGCCCTCGCCGGGCTCGTTGCGATCATCGGACTGGCTGGGCCAGTGGCCCTGGCCCAGCAGCAGATCCCGCAGCAACCGCCCACAGGCAGCGGCGCAATCACGGGCACCGTGATCGACGGCACCTCGGGCCAGCCCGTCTCGGGCGCGCTGGTGTTTCTCTCGACAACCGAGCCTGGCCGTACCGCACCCATCGCCCAGACGCGACAGGTCACGGACGATCGTGGGCGTTTCGCGTTCATCGAAATCCCGGGCGACGGCATATTCACGATCGCGGTCTCCAAGTTCGGATTCCTGGATGGCGGCTACGGCCGCGATCACTCGCCCTCCGATCCGCTCCGTCCCGTCGCTTTGAAGAAAGACGACTGGGTCGGCGGTCTCCGCGTCTCGATCTGGCGTCCCGGCTCGATCTCCGGTGTCGTCCGTGACGAATCGGGTGACCCCGTCGTGGGTGTATTCGTCCGGGTACTGTCGCGATTCCGGATCCAGGGGCGCGACGACATGGTGGCCGGCCCGATCACGGTGACGAACGATCGCGGCGAGTACCGCATTCCCGGCCTCGCGCCCGGACGCTACGCGGTGCAGGTGCCGTCTGTGCAGGCGTCCGTGCCATGGTCCACGAAGATCTCCTTCAATCCCGGCAATCTGGCTGAGGGAGTCGTGGACATCGACGACTCGAATCGTCTCGTCCTGAACCGGTATCCGCTGCCGCCTCCGCCGCAGAACGGACGGCCGATGTCGTACCCCATCGTCTTTCACCCGTCCGCATCCACGCTGGCGGTCGCCAGCTTGATCGATCTGAAGTATGGGGATGAGCGGACCGGCATCGATCTGACGCTCACGCCCGCACCGGCCGTGCGTGTGTCGGGCACTGTCGAGGGACCAGCCGACGCGATGAAATCACTGACGCTTCGGCTGCTGCCGGCGGGGCTCGAGAATGCCGGCCTCGGCTCCGAAGCTGCAACGGCGCTCGTCTCCGGCGACGGCAGGTTCACCTTTATGAATGTGCCGGCGGGCACGTACACGCTCGATGCGCCGGTAAAGGTGACGGAGCTCTCAACGACCGGGTCTGGCATCAGCCAGATGCGCGGCCCTCGCTTCCCGATGCCACCGCCGGCCCAGGGCTCCGGCATGTCATCGAACTCGATCGATCTGATTCCCGGACTGACGATCGCTGACACGACGTACCGCAGCGGTGCGGCCGAGTACTCCGGCCGCATGACCGTCAGCGTCGGCGCCTCGGACGTCAACAACATCGTCCTGCGCCTCCGCGCCCACGCGACGTTTTCAGGAAAGATCGTCATCGAGTCCGATCCATCGAAGCCGAACGAGAAACCGCCTTCGAGATTCCCGATGCGGCTCGATCCGGCCGCCGGCGAGATTGCGCTCGGCATGCCGCAGAGCTCCTTCCAGGAACAGGGCGGCACGGAATCGTTCACGATTCCTGCTGTCAAGCCCGGTGTCTATTTTCTGCGCCTCAGTGCCTTCGCACAGTGGCAGGTGAAGTCGATCAACTGGCACGGCCGCGACTACACGAACGTTCCGTTCGACTCCACCACGGACGCGGACTTCAGCGGCATCACGGTAACCGTCACGAACGCGCTGCCGGAGCTGACAGGAACGGTCCGTGGCACGACTTCAGGCGACAACACCGCCGAAACGGCCATGGTCGTGGCGTTCCCGGCGGATCGCGCGGGCTGGCGCAATACAGGACTCAATCCGAGCCGCATGAAGTACGCGACCGTCTCGAACACAGGCACGTACCGATTCGCGACTCTTCCCGCCGGCGACTATCTCATTGCGGCGATCGACCGGTCGCTGCTGCCGGTCTGGCGCGAAACCGACTTCCTTACGCGACTCGAGCGCTCCGCGAGCAGAATCACGCTCACATGGGCCACGCGCTCGAGCCAGGATCTGACGGTGGTGAACATCAGATGAAGTGCGAAGTTCGAAGTGCGAAGTTCGAAGTTGGCCGCTGGCTCATTCCGGCAGTTATCTGCTTGGCCTGCCTGGTTCCCCTCACGCTGCTCGCCCAGCAGCGCGACACGGCCGCGATTCCTGCCGGTACAGGAGAAATCTCCGGCGTCGTCATGAGCGCCGAGTCGCAGCCAAAGCCAATCCGGCGCGTTGTCGTGAACCTGACTGGTGACGCGGTTCCCACGCGCAGCGTGATGACAGACGATGCCGGCCGGTTTGTGTTTGGGAAACTGCCGGCGGGCAGCTTCTCGGTGACTGCAAGGAAAGCCGCGTACCTCGGCACCGAATTCGGATCGACGAGACCAGGACGCGCAGGCTCGAGAGTCGCGCTCGCAGCCGGCGAGAAGCGCGCTGTCACGCTGACGCTGTTCAAGGGCGCCGTGCTCGCGGGGACGCTCCGCGACAAGAACGGACAGCCGCTCGCCGGCGTCGTCGTTGCCGCCATCGACACGCGTCCCGTGAGCCAGAACCAGCCCGTCACGCCGGAGACCGCGACGACCGACGATCGCGGCAACTATCGCATCTATGGCGTCATGCCTGGCGAATACGTCGTCGGCGCGACACCGAGTCCGTCTGGGACCGGCGAAATCGGCGCGCGAGCGCAGCAGGAAATGGACGCGCTGCTGGCGTCGCTCGCCCAGCGCCAGAATCGATCGACGGCAGCGCCCTCGACGCCGGCGCCGCTGCCACCGGCCACACCGGTTTCGTACTCGCCGATTTACTTTCCAGGAACGCCGCTGTACCCGGACGCATCGCGCATTCGAATCAACGCCGGCGAGGAACGCGAGGGCCTCAACTTCGAGGTTGGACTCGTACCCGCTTCGACGATCGAAGGCACTGTTGGTGGCGACGTCGCGAATCCAGCGAGCGTGCAGCTTTCAATCACGCCCGAGGGTCCGCGCATCAGCACCGGCACCTTCGGCATCACGAGCGCTCCGCCGAACGAGAAGGGCGAGTTCAAGTACGGCAATCTCGCGCCCGGCCGCTACCACCTCGTCGCACGCGCGCGCCGCGGCGCCACGGACGCGGCCCCGGCGCTTTTTGGAAGCCCCGCAACCACCCAGGGTGGCGGCACCGTCGGCCTCAGCGGCGGATCACCGCCACCCGGCGTGAACATGGGGAGCGGACCGGAGCTCGTCTACGCGTCGCTGGACATCAACGTCAGCGGTCAGGACATCAAAGGCTTGAACCTGCTGCTGCAGGTCGGCGGATCCTTCTCCGGCAAGCTCGTCTTCGATCGCGAGAAGGCGCCGCTCCCGGACGACATGACGGCGTTCAGAATGCAGGCGGGCATGATCGGCGGCAGCTACTTCTCGCAGCAGGGCTCGACGCGCGTCGGTAACGCGCTCGTGGCTGTTCCTCCGGTGAATCTCAATGACGACGGAGCTTTCAGAATCATCGGACTGGGCCCGGCGAAGTACCTCGTGATGTGTCAGATTCCGGCGGCTCTGACGTCCACCTGGCGTCTTCGGTCAGCGGTGGCTGATGGGCGCGATCTGCTCGATACGCTCCTCGACGGCAGCGTAAATACCTCCAACGTCGTCATCACGCTAACCGACCGAAGAACGGAGCTCAGCGGAACGCTGGCGTCCGCATCGGGCCAGCCCTTCTCCGACTACTACGTCGTCATCTTCTCGGCGGATCGCGCGCACTGGCGCATCGGCGCGCGTCGCAGTCTCTCAGCGCGGCCAGCGACGGACGGCCGATTCGTGATCGCCGATCCACCGCCTGGCGAGTACTTCATGGCCGCGCTCACGGATCTGGATCCCGCCAGCTGGCAGGATCCGGCGTTCCTCGAACAAGTCGCGCCAGCGGCGTTCAAAGTGACTGTGAGAGAAGGTGAGAAGAAGATCCAAGACCTACGAATCCGCTAGATCCGTACGTCGGGTACGTCAGGTACGTCTCGTACGTCGGGTACGCGGAATGAACTGGCGCTTTCCAACTGTTCTTTAGAAGAATGTCGACAGGCGATAGCTCGTTCCTCGTACCCGACGTACCCGACGTACCCGACGTACCCGACGTACCCGACGTACCCGACGTACCCGACGTACCCGACGTACCCGACGTACCCGACGTACCTGACGTACCAGACGTACCCGACGTACGACTCGAAGTCAGATCTAGAACCCAAATCTAACTCCGAGCTCGATCTTGCGTGGATTCAGCACGTTGGTCGCCTTGCCGAAGAACGGTGAGGTGACGACACCGCTGTAACCGACGTAGTTGGCGCGGTTGGTGACGTTCTGTGCGGCCGCGTAGAACTGGAGCTGGAAGCGCTTGTTGGCCGCGCCAGGACCGAAGCCACCGGCTATGCCGCCGCCCCCGCCCATCACAATCATCACGCCGCCGGGACCGGCCGTTGTCTGCGGCTTCCGGCCGAAACCGAGCGAGTACGACACGCGCGCGCCCAGATCCCACTGCCCTGTCGTCGTCGCGCTGTTGCGGGAAACACCGGCCGGGCGATCGTTGAAGACACCGTCGCCATTCAGGTCGCGGCCGGCGGTCACCGTGTACGGCGAGCCGGACTGCGCGCGCAGGTTCAGGCTCACTCCCAGGCCCGGCAGTGGCGTCATGTTGAATGCCGCCATCACACGATGCGTGGGCATCGCCGGGCCCCACTCGGTCGAGAGATCGTCGCCGGCGGCCGGCAGGGAGAACGGCCCGGTCGTGTTCGTCTCCGTTTTCGACCAGGTGTAGTTGCCCATCAGAATCGTCTGCTTCCAGTTGAGCTTGATGAAGCTCAGCGTGCCGCCCACCATGTGCGTGCGCGACCCTGCGTCGTTCACCACCTCGATGACGTTGCTGAAGCGAGAATCCTGGCGGAGACCATTCACGGGCGCATTGACGTTGCGTCCGCGCAGGAGCGTGCCGCTCCGGCGGTACGTATAGGTTCCGCTCAGGCGGAGTGACGCGTTGATCGATTGATCGATGCCCGCATTCGCCGTGAGCGATGAAGGCAGGGTCAGTCCGTTCGACAGTTGATACCGGTTGCTCGGCGACACCGTGCCCGCCGCGCCTGGATCCGGATAGGACGGATTCAGGACGTTCACTTCCTGCTGGCGGAAGCCGCCCACGCGCAGCGACTGTTCGTAGACGCTCGTGCCGAGCCAGTCGTTGAACCAACCGGCGCCGCCGCGGAAACTCGTCCGGCCGCTCTTGAACGGCGACCATGTCAGCGTCGCTCGCGGAGAGACGTTGTTCTGATCCGTCAGCAATGACTGCGCTTCGTAGCGGACGCCGTAGGAGAGCAGCATCGACTTTCGGAATCGCCAGTCGTCCTGCCAGTACGCGCCGGCCTGCACGTTCGAGTACGTGAGGTTCGGATCGCCGATCCGGCGTGTGTAATTCGACGGCCGGCCGGCCTCGTAGTCCGCGAGACTGGCAAACGTATAGGTGCCGAAATAGTTGACGCCATCGTTCGAGCGGTACCGGCCACCCTCGGCCAGCACACCCGCGCGCATCGAGTGCAGGCCGCGCACGTAGTCGAAGTCCGTCGCGGCCTCGAAATCAACCGCACGACTGCCGCCCCGCCGCTGCGCGCCGCCGCTCGTGAATGAATCGAGCACACGCAGCGTCGGCGCCTCGAGAAAGGACTCCGCACTGGTTTCCGACCGCCGCACCTGCAGGCGTGACTCGCTGAAGCCGCGGCGGCCGACCGCCCCGTTCTCGGATATCCGGAAGACGTATTCTGACGTGGTGGTCTGGTACGCCCGTTCCAGCAGATCGAAACTGCCGACACCCAGGTTTCCGAGCTGATTCGCCGAACGCTGATACGAGAACTTCAGCAAGTGGCCCGCGCCTAACGCCTGGTCGAAGCGGCCATTGATATTGGTGCGATCGGTCGGGCGCCGGATCGCCTGCGCCACCGTTCCGCCCGAGACCGCGGCCAGGATGCTGCCCGAATCGAAGAGCCGCGCCTGTTGAATCGAAATCGAGAACGACGACTTGTTCGGCACGATCGATCCGCTGAAGCTCAAGTTGCCGGTCTGCATCCCCTCGTCGCCCTTGATCGGTGTGAACGGATTCCTGGCATTGAGCGCATCGTCCCTGAAACCGAAATCGATGGACCCGGCCAACGGCCCATTGCCGGGCTGCGTCATCACGTCGATGTGCATCATGCCGCCGATGCCGCCGTGGTTCTGCGCCGCCATCTGATCCATCCGTGGCAGGCGGATCGAGCGAATCTGCGACTTCGGCGGCAGCTTGCCGCCGCTGAAACCGTCGATCCGCATGATCGCGCCCGGAGGCGACATCGCCTTGAGCGCTGCCTCCATTTCATCGGGGTCGTCAGGCAGCGCGGCGATCTGTTCGCGCGTGAGTACGGTCGAAAACGCGTTGCCGCGAGGGTCGAGGCCGGAGGTCTGCTTGTCGCGGCCGACGGTCACGTCCTCGCTCACCTTCTTCAGCGGCAGCACGACGCTGCGGCGGTTGTCGCCGGTCCGCACTCGAAAGTCCTTGACGACGACGGTCTCGAAGCCGGAGAACTCGGCAGTGATCGTGTACCGGCCGGGCGCCAGGCCCTCAAGAGTCGCGACTCCAGCGGCTGTCGTGGTCGCCGGTTTCAGGGATCCGGCGGGCTGAAGCCCGTCGTCGACGGCCGTCGGCGTCACCGTGACGGTGGCGCCGGGAATGACGCCACCGCTCGGGTCAGCGACGGTGATCAGCAACTTCGCGTTTTGCTGCGCGGCCGCGGCCACGGACGCAAGAAGGCACACTACGAGCGCAAACGTCGCGAAACGCTTCATTGACGTGTCTCCTGGTTGACGACCGTTACTTGACGACTTTGAACTTGTTCGCGTCGATCTTGCCGTTGACCTTGATCTTCTCGAACGACATCTCGGCGGTCGGCAGGCCTTCCATCATGTTTTGGATCTTCGTGGGCAGGTTCACGCCGCTCACGTTCTTGAAGTCCGTGTAGAACGTGCGGTACTCAACCGTCCGAAGTTTGGCTTGCGCCTCTTTCATCCGGTCGGCCATTTCCTGCTGCATGCGAGCCGCGTCTTCGGGCGTCATCCGCTGCGCACCGGCGCCACCGCCGCCGCCACTGAACACCTGCACGTTACCCCCGCCCATCGCGCCGCCGCCGGGTCCCATCGTGATGCGAAGCGGCTCCTTGTCCATCCAGGTCAGCATCAGCGGCAAATGCGTCTTGCCATCGACGTACAGCTTCGCCGCGAAGCCATCCGGGCCCTGCAGCTCGAGCACGTCGGCCTTGCCGTCCTTCGACTCGGCCTGACCCGCGTACTTGAATTCGAGCGGGAGCGGAGAAAACGAGGTTCCGAACATGCCAACGGTGAGGCGCGCGAATTCGCGGCGGGCGATCGACAGGTTCTGCGCGCGCTGTCTCTCGACTTGTTCCGGCGTGGCCTGACCACCAGGCGTTGCGCCGCCGGGCGACATCCGCATGATGTGCATTCCCCCGCCGCCGCCCATCATGGGAGGCGCGTCCATCTCCTCGAAGCTTTCGGTGCCATTGAAGCCGGATCGGCGCTTGAGGTCCGTGCCACCAAGATTCGCGAACACGTCGGACTTCATGAACTTGTCCGGCAGCTCGAATGCCATCTCGAAGCTCGACGAGCTGGACGTGCCGTTCGGCTGCGGACGGCTGACCTGTCCTTCGATCGAGACCGTCTTGACCGCGCTCAACTTGTCCTCGCCACCAAGTGCCGCGCGGAGCTCCGACAGAACCCGCTTCGCGTCCGCGCCCTGACCGGCGACCAGGACCTGAACGGCGAGCAATGAGAGAAACAGAGCTTGTGCTGTGCGTTTCATTCTTTCTTGACCGGGGGACTTCGTCCCGCCGGACCCCCTATTGTCGCCGTCGCACTTCTATTAAAGGGGGGCCCCATCGCCCCGCTCCGCTCCGGCGGGCGCGCATTGCTGCGCGCTCTGACTGATCGGATTAGACGGCGGCGTTCCGGGGATGTGGTTAAGCGTGGGCAAAGAGATTGTTAAGAACGTAAAACGTTGAAACACAAGGATTTCCAGCCTCTTTTGCGCGAAGTCTGCATGCTAGACTCGCGGCTATGACGGTACGACGCCTGCCGCTCGCGCTGCTTGCGCCCGTGTCGCTGCTGATCCTTGTCGTGGCGCTCGGCGCGCTGCAGTACCGCTGGGTCGGTCAGGTGAGCGAAGCCGAGCGCGAGCAGATGAAGCAGTCGCTCGATCGGCGCTCCAGGGAATTCGCGGAGGACTTCGACCGCGAGCTCGGCCGGGCGTACCAGCTGTTCCGTCCGTTGCCGTCATTCTCACCGGACGCGCCGGATCGCTTCACGCGTCAGTACGAGGAGTGGCAGACGACCGCGCGCTTCCCCGGGCTCATCAAGGCGGCGTATTTCGCGAATCAGAGCGGCCAGACGATGGCGCTCCACAAGTACAACCACGAGACGAAGTCATTCGAAGCGGTCGAGTGGCCGGCTTCGCTCGAGTCCGTTCGTGCGAGGCTCGGCGTCAGTCTTTTCGGTGCGGCCGAAGCAACGAAAGCTGTCGCCGCCGGCCTCCCACCAGGCATCGTCATCGCCGCGATGCCGGTGCTACCCGACGTACCGGCGCTTCTGATTGCAGGCGCGCCGGCCATGGAGCCCGCAACGCAGGACGGCACCCTCCGCGTACCGGGCGTCTCGACGTCGTTCAGATTCAACGTCGGTCCGACGACCAGCTACGTGGTGCTGGAGATCGATCGCGAGCACGTCACGAGCACGGTGTTGCCGGCGCTGGTGGAACGCATCTTTCCTGAAGGTGGATCGGATCGGTACCGCGTCGCCGTTCTCGACGGCAAGTCGAACGTGCTTCTTTCACGCGGTCTGCCGGCCGGCCAGATGCTCAGCGCCGAAAAGTCGGACGCGTCGGCCGCATTCTTCGGAATCCGGATGGAGTCGGTCAAGGGTGTCGTGACCGCAGTAACCGGAACGCAGTCTCCCAGAGCGACGATGATGTGGTCGGCGAGAGCGTCAGAGCCGGCGGCCGGCTCGTCGGGCGGCAGGGCTGGACGCGCGGACGTCACCAGGCCGGCGCGGATGGCCGATGAGCTCTCGATGGTGATCGAGCAGCATTCGGCGACGGTCTCCGCCAACCAGGTGGCCGCTCGCGCGAGAGGCACGTCCTCATGGACGCTGCTGTTGCAGCACGGCGCCGGATCGCTCGACGCGGCTGTCGGCCGCATCCGGACACGGAATCTCTGGCTGAGCTTCGGCATCCTCGGCGTGCTTGCGACGAGCGCCTTCCTGGTTCTCGTCAATGCACGCCGTTCGGAGAAGCTGGCAGCGCAGCAACTCGACTTTGTCGCCACGGTGTCGCACGAGCTGCGGACGCCGGTGGCGGTCATCCGCTCGGCCGCGCAGAACCTTGCGGCCGGCGTCGTCCACGACCCCGAGCAGGCACAGCGATACGGCGATCTCATCGAGACCGAGGGACGCCGGCTCACGGACATGGTCGAACAGGTCCTCGAGTACGCCGGCCTCTCGGACACCAAGCGCCTCCATACGAAGCGGCCCGTCGATGCGGGCTGGCTCGTTCGCGATGTCATCGCCTCGTCGGAGTCGCTGCCGGAAGCCGAGTCGCTGACATTCGAGGTCAAGATTGAAGACGGTGCACCCGCAGTGATGGCGGAAGAGGACTCGATCCGCCGGGCGCTGCTGAATCTCGTGGGTAATGCCATCAAGTACGGCGCGGACGGTGGTTGGATCGGCGTGACCGTCGCGCGCGGCACGGGCAGGGACGAGGGCCAGGTATCGATTGCGGTATCGGATCGCGGCCGCGGCATTCCGGCCGAGGATCTCCCGCACATCTTCAAGCCGTTCTACCGCGGCGGCTATGCGCGCGACAGGCAGATCCACGGCAACGGCCTCGGCCTGAGCCTCGTGAAGGGTGTCGTCGACGCACATGGCGGCCGGATCGCCGTCACCTCGACGCCAGGCGAGGGCACGACGTTCACGCTCGTTCTTCCTGCTTCCAACCTGCAACCTGCAACCAACAACCTGCAGGTGGGCTCGGAATCCAACCTGCAACCTACAACCAGCAACCCGCACGTGCCCGCGCAGAGGCGTTCGTTGTGATGGCCGCGCCTGCCTCTCGCTCGGGTGCCAATCGGGCGGCGGATTCCAAACGCGTGCTGCTCGTGGAGGACGAACCCGGGCTCGTCATCACGCTCACCGACCGCCTCCGCAGCGAGGGCTACACGGTGGTATCCGCCACGGACGGACCGTCAGGCCTCGCGACGGCGACAGGCCAGAAATTCGATGTGATCCTGCTCGACGTCATGCTGCCCGGCGCGAGCGGCTTCGACGTCTGCCGCGACCTCCGGCAGAAGGGCGTGCAGACACCCGTCATCATGCTGACGGCGCGTGGACAGATCGTCGACAAGGTGCACGGCCTGCGGCTCGGCGCCGACGACTACCTCACCAAGCCGTTCGACATGCTCGAACTGCTCGCACGCATCGAAGTCCAGACGCGCCGCGCGGCGGCGGGCACGGGCACGAACGCGGTCGAGTATCAGTTCGGCGACGTCAGCGTGAACTTCCGGAAGGCCGAAGTCGTGCGCGCCGGCCATCCTCTCGAGCTCTCAGCACGCGAGTTCCTGCTGCTCAAGTACTTCATCGAACACCGCGAAGCCACGCTCACCCGCGACGAGCTCCTCAACGAAGTCTGGGGCTACCACTCGATGCCCTCGACGCGCACCGTCGACGTCCACGTCGCGTGGCTCCGGCAGAAGATCGAGCCGAATCCAAGGCATCCGCAGTTCGTACTGACGGTGCACGGACTGGGATACAAGTTCGTGGGGTGAGGCTCAGGAGTCCAGAGTCCGGCGTCCAAGGTCCAGAGTTCGTCCCAAGTCCAGAGTTCGTCCCAAGGTCCAGAGTTCGTCCCAAGGTCCAGGGTTCGTCCCAAGGTCCAGAGTTCGTCCCAGAGTCCAGAGTTCGTCCCAAGGTCCAGAGTGCGTCCAGGGTTCATAGTTCGCGGGTCGTTCAGAGTCCAAAGTCCGTTCGTTGGAGTTTTTCCAATCACGATGGAATCGAGTCGTGGAGTTTCTCCAATTAGCTGCGCGACAGCGCGCTGACGAAGACCGATTTCGCCAGTGCTGGCATGGTCCGGACCTTGCGTTGCGAGTGGCATGGGCGTCAGGACGCTGCGCGAGTTGAAGGCGTACCAAGCGACTAGGGCGTTCAAACTGGAGGTGTATCGCCTGGTCGCCTCGTCGCCCCGAGCAACGACCGACGTCCGCTTCAGATCACAACTGCTCGAGGCAGCGGCAGGCGCTGAGGTCAACATTGCCGAGGGGTTTCATCGATTCCTTGCGGGCGACTTTACCCACTTCCTGCGGATATCGCGGTCTTCACTCGAAGAAGCCAGGGTCTGGATTCAGGACGGGATCGACCGTGGATACTTCACAGAAGAGGAATGCAGCAACGCCTTCAAACTGGCGGACCAGGCCACACGCCTCACCGTTGGCCTCATCGTCAGCCTCAAGCCCTTTGTCTCTCCAAGGCGCCGTCACAGTCTCACGTCACCCGGATCGATCTCTAGTCCGAAGAAGAAGCGGCCGCCGGACTGACAGACAACCGTTGGACCTTGGACCTTGGACCTCGGACCTCGGACCTCGGACCTCGGACCTCGGACCTCGGACCTTGGACCTTGGACGACCTCTGGACTCTGGACTCTGGACGAACTTTGAACCTTGGACTCCGGACCCCGGACTTACTTCCCCTGCGCCACCAGTGCCAGATTCTCGCGTCTGGCACCAATCGTCCGTGACGCGAGATTGACGAGCGGAATGCCGACGCCGGCGGCGATGCCGAGGTACACCAGCATCAGCAACACGGCGGAGAACTGGCTCTTCAGCATGTACTCGCTCATGACGATGCCCCCGGCGACGGGGAGCGCGAAGAGCGCAGTGCAGATGGTGCCCGCGATCATTGGAAGCGGGTGCGGATTGCCGCCGGAGCCGGTCTTGCCGAGATCGGAGGCAACGGGAAAGATCGCCGAGAACCAGATCGCAACCGGACACAGAAGCATGAAAGCCGCCGCGCCGCCGATGATGGTCGCGATCCAGTAGGCCGGGGGACCGCTCGGCGCGACGGCGAGCGACGTCGCGAGGCAGATCACGAGGCCCGTGCCGACGATCATCGCGAAGCCGCCGATCTTGCCCCAGGCGAGGTCGCGGTCGGAGAGCGGCGCGAGCAGCTGACGTGTAAAGCCGGCGCGATCGGATCCGAAGAAGTTCATGCTGACGGCGTGCAGCGAGTAGAACGTGAAGATGATCGACGCACCGAGCAGGAGGTAGCCCTGGTCCGCGGCGTGACGCGCCCAGTTCTCCTGCGGCACGCGGTGAAATGCGAACGTCATGATCCCGAGCATCGGGCCGGGAAGCAGAATCGTGAGGCGCCCACGGACGGTGCGGAGAGCGCCGCGGAACTGCGCCCATGCGACCGCCGACGCGCCGGGCGACAACAGGGGCAGCCTCGCTTCCGGGCCCTTGATGCCCGTGGATCTGCGGCGGCTGTGATCGCCCTCGAGCGAATTCAACATGCGCGCGTGCACGCGCGACGAGAACAGGTATAGGAGTCCCGCTTGCAGGAACAGCGTCGCCACGCAGGCGGCGACGCGAACCGTCTCCCCGCGCAGGCCGTCGGCCACGGCGCGCCCGTACAGCTCCGACGGGATGTACCGGCTCCACGAGGGCAGACTCCGGTTGAATTCCTCGACATTGAACTGGCGCGATCGCCGCGCGCGGTCTTCGCTGCGCCTGGCATCACGGCCTTCCTGGTCGATCGGCGCCAGGTACATCGGAATGAACGACACCACGGAGACAGTGAGGACGAACAGCAACGTAAAGAGCTCGCTGCGACGGCGGCTCTTCATGAACCAGGCGACCAGAAACCCGGTGAGCGATGACAGGCACACCAGCACGGCGATGCCCGCCCCGCCTGAAATGAGCGCGGCGAGCGCGGCACCCGGCCGGCCGCCCGCAAGCATCCCCACCGCGAACGCGACCAGGCCCGCCGCCATGACCGCGAGCCACGGATCGGCGAGCGTCGCAAGCACTTCGACGAGATGCAGCACCCGCCGCGGAATCGGCAGGAGCAGCAGCCGCGTGTACCGCGTGACCGTACTCTGCGTCGGCGTGACCAGCGCCAGCGCGATGATCGCAAACGAGGCGACGCCAAAGACCATGCGGAGGATGAAGAGGCCGACGGCCGTGTCGAGCAGGCCGCTGGCGATCGCGCGGCCGCCCATGAAGCCGATGATGCTGATCGCGACGAAGCTGCCGATCGACAGGGACGCAATCAGGATCGGCACGACGAGCGCGAGCGCCCTCGACATCTGCTCGAGTGCATCGCGCTTCCGGCCGCCGGAGATGCTGTTCTTGAGCATCCGCCAGCGGAGCGAGATGATCGCGCGCAGCGCTCCCAGGGTCTCCATCGTGGGATCCGGCTACCCGAGCCAGTCGAGCGTCGGCAGCGCGGACTTCGACGCGCCGACGATCTCCATGAAACGCTCCTCGAGTGACTGCCCCTCGACGCCGCCCGCCCGCAGGTCCGCCATCGATCCCTGCGTGACGAGGCGGCCCTTGTTGATGATCCCGATGAAGTCGCAGAGACGCTCGACGATTTCGAGCACGTGGGTGGTGAGGAACACCGTACCCCCGTTTTTCACGAACGCCGCGAGCAGATCCTTGATCTGCCGGGAGGCGATCGCGTCGATGCCTTCGAACGGCTCGTCAAGAAAGAGCAGCCGAGGCGCGGGCAGCAGCGCGGCCGACAGCGCGATCTTCTTGCGCATGCCGTGCGAATAGTCGGCCACGAGCTCGTTGGCGGCCTTGGTCAGATCCATGAGCGCGAGCAGCTCCTGCGAGCGCGCGCGGATGGACTTCGCGTCGAGGCCGTGCACCTGTCCGACGAAGCCCAGCGTCTCGGCGCCGCTCAGGCGATCGAACAACGCCAGGTCCTCGGGAACGACGCCCACCTGGCGCTTCACGCCCACCGGGTCCGCGATCGGATCCATGTCGAGCACGCGGAACGTGCCGGCCGTCGGCGTGAGCAGGCCGGTGAGGCACTTGATGGTCGTGGATTTGCCTGCGCCGTTCGGTCCAAGAAAACCGTAGAAGCTGCCCCGAGGGACGAGGAGATCGATCCCATCGACGGCGACGAATTCGCCGAACTCCTTCCGGAGCCCGTGGGTCTCGATCGCTTTACCGGGGGACTTCGTCCCGCCGGACCCGCCGTCGCCGTCGGTCCTCGTTTGGAGGGGAACCCCATCGCCCCGCTCCGCTCCGGCGGGCCGCGCCTGTGGCGCGGCTGGCGCCCTTTGATCGTTAGGCATCATCGCGATGGACGGTGTCGATCGAGAACGCCGGGATGCAGACCGCGACGTACTCGGCGCCTTCCGGCCCGGGCGTGCTGTAGCGCACCCACTCACCCGCGTGGGTCACGACGCCTTGGCCCGCGTTGACGTCGAGCGCCCCGCCCTCGTGCTCGACGTGCAGCGTGCCCTTCAGGACGACCGTGATTTCCTCGAACTCCGGCCGCTGGCCGGGCTCGATCCATCCTGACGGGGAAATCATGCGCGCGATGCTGACGCTGGAGTGGCCGGAATTGACGCGGCCGGCGAATTCCTGGATCTGCTTTGGCTTGGTCCCCACGCAGGGGATCACGGTTGGCTGTGGGATGAGTGTTGGCATTGTCTAAGGCACGAAGTTCAAAGTTCGAGACCCCGCAGGGCTGTTCGAATATCGACGCGGTTGGAAGTTTACGTTAATTCCCCTACTGGCATCGACGTACCGTCTTGGTAAGCTCACCCGATGCGACGGCTCGCCATTGCCATCTGCGCGGCTGCTCTAGCCGCCTGCTCCACACCGGCACCTGGACCCGACATGAATTCGATAGCGGAACGGTACGTCAAGCTCGTCCTTCGCGTTGGACAACACGACAAGAACTTCGTTGACGCGTACTATGGCGACCCTGCATGGAAGCCGACCGGTCCGGCGCTGACACTGACAGAGCTCGGCGCCGAAGCCGAAGCTCTGCGCAAGGAAGTGCGCGCGACCCCGGTGCCGCCGGCAATCGATGCGATCGGAAGACTGAGGCGCGACTACCTGGACAGGCAGCTCGGGGCTGTCGAGACTCGGGTTGCGATGCTCGGCGGTCAGAAACTCCCGTTCGATGACGAGGCCGAGCGCCTGTACGACGCGCGGCCGCCGAACAAAGCCGAGTCGGAATTCAGGCCGGTGCTCGACGCCCTGGCGAAGCTGCTGCCGGGCAAAGGCTCACTGGTGGATCGATACGCCGCGTTCCGCGAGAAATACGTGATTCCGAAAGACAAAGTGGATGGGGTGTTCCGCGCGGCCATCGAGGGCTGCCGCTCGAGGACGCTCGCGCATCTGCAATTACCGCCGGGAGAGACCTTCACGGTGGAGTACGTGACCGGCAAGTCGTGGAGCGCTTACAACTGGTACAAGGGCAACTTCACGAGCGTGATCCAGGTGAACATGGATTTGCCGATCACGATCGACCGCGCGATCGATCTCGCCTGCCACGAGGGCTACCCGGGACACCACGTCTATAACGCCCTGCTCGAACAGCACCTCGTCAAGGAACGGGGCTGGGTGGAGTTCTCTGTCTATCCGCTCTTTTCACCGCAGTCGCTGATCGCCGAGGGCACGGCCAACTTCGGCATCGAGGTTGCGTATCCGGGCGAGTCGCGGACGGCCTTCGAGCGTGAGAAGCTCTACCCACTCGCGGGCATCGATCCGTCAACGGCGCAGACGTACAACGCGGTGCAAATGCAGATCGCGAAGCTGTCCTACGCCGGAAATGAGGCAGCGCGGCGGTACTTGAACGGCGAGATTTCCCGCGAGGCCGCAGCCGCCTGGTTGCAGAAGTGGGCGATGTCTCCGAAGGATCGCGCCGAACAGCGCACGCGATTCTTCGACGAATACCGCAGCTACGTCATCAACTACAACTTCGGGCAGGACATCGTCCGCTCCTACGTCGATCGGAGTGGGGGAACGGAGGACAAGCCTGAAGAAAGGTGGAAGATCTTCGGGGAACTGCTATCGACGCCCCGAGTGCCGTCCGGACTTCGCTGACGATTGACGATGAAGTGCGTTGAGATCGCGGAGTTTGGAGGGCCGGAGGTACTGCGCCTGGTGGATCGACCGGAGCCGGCGCCAGGGCCGGGCCAAGTACTGATCGATGTCGTGGCCGCCGGTGTGAATCGGCCGGACCTGATGCAGCGCGAGGGCAAGTACCCGCCACCGAAAGGCGCGTCGGACCTTCCGGGACTCGAAGTCGCCGGCCGCATCGCCGCGCTCGGACCGGCGGACGAAGGTGGCACGCCACGCTCCGCGTCCGGCCGGATCTGGAGAGTTGGCGACGAGGTCTGTGCACTCGTCTCCGGCGGCGGCTACGCCCAGCGCTGCGTCGCTCCCGGTGTGCAGTGCCTGCCCCTGCCACACGGTCTCTCCATCGTCGAGGCCGCCGCTGTTCCTGAAACGTACTTCACGGTGTGGACGAACGTATTCGAGCGCGGCCGGCTCGCTTCAGGCGAGTGGCTGCTGGTACACGGCGGCACGAGCGGCATCGGGACGACCGCGATTCAGATCGCGGTGGCGAGGGGTGCCAGGGTCATTGCCACAGCCGGCAGCGCCGACAAGTGCCGCGCGTGTCTTTCGCTCGGCGCCGCGCATGCCGTGAACTACCGGACCGCAGACTTCGTGGCCGCGGTCAAGGACGCGACCGGCGGCCGCGGCATCGACGTGATCCTCGACATCATCGGCGGCGCGTACACCGTGAAGAATCTGGACTGCCTCGCCCGCGATGGCCGGCTCGTGCAGATCGGCCTCATGGGCGGCGCGGAAGCCGCCATCTCACTCAGACCAATCCTGCTGAAGCGGCTCACGATCACGGGCTCGACGCTGCGCATCCGCACCCCGGCCGAGAAAGGCGCGATCGCGCTCTCGCTCGAGCGCGGGGTCTGGCCGTTGTTCGAAGCTGGACGCGTGAAGCCGATCGTTGCCGCGACGTTCCCACTGTCGCAGGCCGCCGAGGCTCATCGCGCGCTGGAGAGCGGCAGCATCATCGGCAAGGTCGTCTTGAAGACGATCTGATTTGATCAGACGGTCTGGCGGACCGGATGTCTGGACTGGCTCACCCGCACGAGGTCTATGAGCCGCGCGGCGATGCGGTCGATGGGCAGGATCTCGGTCGCCGCACCGATCGCGGCGGCGGCCTTGGGCATCCCGTACAGCGCGCTGCTCGCTTCGTCCTGCGCAATTGTGTGGCGGCCCTGATCGTGCAACTGTTTGAGGCCGGCGGCACCGTCGCGACCCATTCCAGTCAACAGAACTCCAACGGCGCCACCACGCCAGTCGCGATGGACACTCTGGAAGAAGACATCGATCGACGGACGGTACACGTGGTCCTCCGGCTCCGCGCAGTAGCTGAAGTGGCCGGTGGGCTTGACCACAAGGTGATCGCCGGTGCCGGCGACAAAGACCGATCCATCCGTGGGCAAATCGCCGCCTGCCGCAAGCCGCACGGGCATCTTCGAATGCCGCCCGAGCCAGTCGACCAGACCGGCCGCGAATTGAGCGTCCACGTGCTGGACGATCACGATCGCCGCCGGGAAGTTCTTCGGGAGACCGGCCAAGAGCGTGGCCAGCGCCGCCGGACCTCCGGCAGACGCGCCAATCGCGACCAGGTGGGTCCCTGGGGCCGGCTTGCCCGCGCCGATCCCGGCGGGCGTTCCGTCGGCGTCGCCGATCAACCGCGATAGCCTGTCGACTCGGGTCAGAAACGGCCGTATTCCCTGTCCGGTGCTCTCCGCGTCTGGCGGCGGAATGTCAACGGCGTCAAGCGCGCCCTGTCCCATCGCTTCGAACACTGCGGCGGTGTTGGCCTGCACGCTGTCTGTCACGATCAGAATAGGGCACGGGCTGGCCGCCACGATCTGTCGCGTCGCCTCCGGCGCCGCCACGCCGCCCAGCGGCACATCGAGCAGCACGAGATCGGCCATTCGGTCGGCGGCGAGGCGCGCGGCTTCCGTCACATCCGTGGCCGTCCAAACCACGTGGTGGCGAGTCCCCTCCATGACCCATTTCCGCAGGGCGCGAACCTTCGCCGGCACGTCGCTGGCAATGCCGATTCTCATGGGCCGGCCTCGCCGATGAGATCGACGACAGCCTGCAGGAACGAGTCGTCGTGGAAACTGCCCTTGGTCAGGTAGTATGCGGCGCCGCTCTCGAGGCCGCGGCGCCGTTCTTCCTCGCGGTCCTTGTACGACACGATCATCACCGGCGTCGATTGCAGGCGCGGATCGTTCGTGATGTTCCGGACGAGCTCGATGCCGTCCATTCGTGGCATGTCGACGTCGGTCACGACGAGATCGAACTCGCCCTCGCGCACCGCGTTCCAGCCGTCCATGCCGTCGATCGCGACGTCGACGACATAGCCGCGCGAGGTCAGCAACTTGCGCTCCAGTTCCCGTACGGTCAGGGAATCGTCCACGACGAGTACTCGCCTCGTCCGCCGCTTCACTCCGCCGGCGGATCGGGCGACCATCTTCTCGAAACGTCCGCTCGTGGAGATGCGGTCGAGCGATCGCACGAGGTCCTGCACGTCGACGATCAGCACCGGCGATCCGTCTTCCATCAGTGCCGCCGCGGACACGTCACGGACCTTCCCAAGCAGCGGGTCGATCGGCCGCACCGCGAGCTCACGCTCGCCCAGGAACCGATCGACCACCAAACCGTACGGCTGGTTCAGATCGCCGATGACGACGACGTTCAGCTCGTCGGTAGGCGGCGCCGTAACCGACAGACCAAGTGCCTGCCGTCCGTCCACCACGCCGACCGCCCGGCCTTCCAGATCAAAGTGCTGCCGCCCTTCGAGAAGCGTCAGCGAATGTGGATTCACCCTCAGAGTCCGCACGATGCCGACCAACGGAAACGCGTACGGTTCGCCGGCGATCTCAACCAGGAGCGTACGCACGACCGACAGGGTGACCGGCAGCAGCAGCTGAAACTGCGTGCCCTTTCCGTGCTGCGACGACACGCGTACCGTGCCGTGCACGCGCTTCACCGTGTCCTGCACGGCATCCAGACCGACGCCGCGGCCGGAGATCTCCGTGACGGTGTCTTTCATCGAAAAGCCCGGTAGAAACAGGAACTCGAGGAGTTCGGGGGCGCTCAGTTTTGCCGCGGCCTCCCGGTTGATCAGCTCGCGGTCGATCACGACAGTCCTGATCGCCTCGAGGTCCACGCCCCCGCCATCGTCGGCCACGGTGACCTGAAGCAACCCGGCGGTATGCCTGGCCTCGAGACGGATGACGCCCTCGGCTGGCTTGCCCGCGGCGAGACGGCGCTCGGGAGACTCCACTCCGTGGTCGACCGCGTTGCGCAGGAGGTGGCCAAGCGGCGCATCGAGGGCAGCCAGGATGTCGCGGTCCACGCGCGTCGCCTCGCCCGCGATGTCGAGCCGTACGGTCTTGCCCAGCGACTGGCCCAGGTCGCGCACCATGCGCGAGAACGCCTGAATGCCGTCCGAGAAGGGACGCATCCTGCAGGCGATCGCTTCGTCGTGGAGTCGTTGCGACAAGCCTGCGGTGCGACGATCGAACTCCTCGATTTCGGCGAGACGCTCTGCGAGCAGGCGTTCGCACTCGATGACCAGTTCGTGGGCGCGTCCAAGCGCGGCCCTGGCCGGCTCATCCAGGCCCCGCCCTGTTGACGCGGACGTATTCGCCTCTTCGATGGCGTCACACGCCTCGTGCTGTATCCGCTTGAGTTTGAGCAGCGCCGCGCCAAAGGGCTTCAGTCTTCGGGACTCGACCAGGGACTCCCCGGCCAATCCGAGCAGCCTGTTCAGGTTCTCGGTGGTGACACGAAGCACGCGGTCGGAGTTGTCCCGCCCTGTCCACGCTTCGCGACGGGTCGCGGCGGCTGGCGCCGTGACCGGCGCCGGCAGGGCCCCAGCGCCTGATTCGACTTTCGGATTCAGGATGGCCACAAGCGCCTGAACGCAATCGTCCACATCCGGCGCGAAGTCAGCCGTCCATTTCTCGAGGTCCTGTTCAGCCGTGTTCGCGACTCGGTTCAGCACGTCCGTCGCGGTCAGGAGCGCGGTAATTTGCTCGGGTCCGAGCGTGATACAGCCCTGCTGGGCTGCAACCAAGCAGTCCTCCAGGGCGTGTGCGACGCGGACACCGACGTCCACGCCTACGATGCGGGCGGCCCCCTTGAGGGAGTGCGCAGCGCGCATGCACTGCTCGAGTTCGGCCGCGTCTGACGGGCGGCGTTCCAGCTCGAGCAGACCGGAGCTGAGCACGTGCGTGTGCGCTTCGGCCTCGACGCGGAACAACTCGATCAGTGAGGACCCGTCGTAACTCATGCGAGGCCCCGCTGGATGGTCGCAAACACGCGGTTGTCGTCGAGCACCCCAATCGGCCGCCCATGAATCGACGCAATGCCGCGCGAGTGGGAGGACGAAGCGCGGGCCACAGTTGGCGGAAGCGTGGCAACCTCGCTGGGCCCGCACCGATATATGCCATCAACTTCGTCCACGACACAGGCCACACGCACGCCCTCGCGGCGCACCACCAGCACCCGCTGCTGAGCCGGACGGAAAGCATCTTCCGGGCCGGGCGGACGGGCGTCGAGGCCGAGGACGTGCCGCAGCGAGACGCAGATCAGGAGCTCTCCACGGACATTCGTGAGACCGAGGAGGATCCCGGCGCGCCGATGCGGCAACGAACGTACCGGCTGCGGTTGAGTGATTTCGACCACGACGGACGTGGGCAGCGCGAGCCATTCGGCGCCAACCCGGACGACGAGCAGCGTCATCGACTGGGTCTCGATCACCGGTTTTGGTTTCGCGAAGTGCCCCGTCCAGCGGCTGAGGTACGCGGGCGAGACGTCACGATCCAGTACCGACCGCGCGACCGAGGAGTACACCGGGCAGTTGTGGCAATGCACGTGCTTGATCAGCTCGAGGCACGAGTGATCTCCACGGACGCCGATGGTGCTCCAGCACTCCGTCATGCTTCGCTCCGCACCGCGGCACGGCGGGCGCGCAAGCGCAGCCGATCCGCTTCGTCGTTCTGATCGCGTCCGGTGAGCGCGAGCGCGAGGTGCGTCAGCGCACCCTCATGATGGGGATCGAGGTAGATCGCCTGGCGGTAATACTTCACGGCGTCCTGCCGGCGGCCCTCGGCATCGTGGATCACGCCGAGCAGATGGAGGGCGTCCGCGGACGGGCCTTCCCGATCGATGAGCGCGCGACACGATCGGACCGCTTCCTCGAGCCGCCCGAGATTGGCCAGGCGCGTGCACCCTTCAATCACCGCCGCAGTCTCGTCCCCGTCTGGACTCGCCGCCGATGGCGCAAGGCTGACCCGGGCCGGCGCTGCCGGGGCCGGTCCTGAAGCTTTGATGGGACCGACGATGGAGGATGTGCGAAAAGGGATCGCCGGCTCGGTGCCGGCACCACGGAACGCAAAAGCCCGAGGTGTCATGTCGGGCACGAGCCCTTGATTGATGCACGCCACGGTTTCAGCAGCGCCGACGAACATCAAGCCGCCTGGCTGGACGAGGCGGGTCAGCACCTCGATGGCCCGTCGCTGGGCGTCGAGCGCGAAATAGATCAGAAGGTTCCTGCAGAACACCACGTCGTAGGAGGAACCGGCGAACGGCGGCGGATCACCGAGAAGGTTGCCCTGAGCGAACCGGACATGCCTGCGGACATCATCGTTCACGCGAAGTCCGAGACTGCCGGTGGTGAAGTAACGGCTGCGACGGCCCAGCGGTTCGCCGCGAAACGAAGCGTCGCCGTAAATGCCGATTCTGGCGTGGGCCAACGACGCGGTGCTGACATCGACAGCGTCGATGCTGAATCCGCCGGCCGGCACGCCGGCATCGAGCAATGTGATCGCAATGGAGTACGGCTCTTCGCCCGACGCGCACGGCACACTGAGCAGCCGCATCTGGCGGCCGGACGGCGCACGCATCCACTCCGTCGCAAAGGTCGCCAGGCGTACGAAGACTTCCGGGTCGCGAAAGAAGCTCGTCTCCGGCACGACAATGGATTCGACGAGGGCCTGCAGTTCGACAGGTGACGTGCGCAGAAGCCTGAAATAACCGTTGCTGTCGGCGAGCCCGCATTCGCGGCGCCGCCGGCCGATCGCGCGTTCCACCGCCGATTCGCCAACGAGGGCCGCTTCGAGACCTGTCGTCTGTCTCAGGAGCTGCTTGACCTCAGACAGCGGCATCGACAGCCTCCAAACCATTCGGTACGGCGGGAAGCACCGCAGCCAGGAGCCGGCTGACGTCGATGAGTTGGATCAAGCCGGCGGCGCCCGCAGAGACCGCGCCCAGATAGGGCGCGCGCTCGTGCCGGACGGGCGCGGCGGTGAAGTCTGCAGCGTCACACCGCCGCATGTCCGTGGCGCGTTCGACGAGCAGGCCGGTCAGGCGTGCGCGGTCGTTCTCATCGCGCACGACCACGATCCGCGTGCTCAGGCGCGAGCGAGTGGGCCGGCCCAGCGTCAGACTCGCCAGATCGACGATAGGCACAGGCGTGCCTCGGAGATCGATGAGGCCGGCCACGCCTGGCGGCGCATTCGGCAACGGCCGGATGTTGACGAGCGGCAGCACTTCCATGACGCGCGTCGCATCGACCGCATAGCGGCCACCGTCCAGCTCGAACAGCAGGAGCAGCACGCGGGCTATGCCGCGACGAGCTTGAACCGCGAGACACCGGCGCGCATGCCCGCGGCGGCCTGGTTCAACCCGTCGATGACTTCGTTGGACTGTGCGAGCGACTCGACGGTCTGCTGGGCCGAATCGCTCAGCTGCGCCAGCGCCTGGGTGATCTGCTCCGCTCCGGTTGCCTGCGCCTGCATACCGTCGTTGACGGCGTCGAACCTCGGAACGAGCGCCTGCACGTGCTGGATGATCTGCGACAGCTGCCCGCCGACCTGCTGCACGTCCTGCATGCCGCGCCGGACTTCTTCGGAGAACTTGTCCATGCCCATGACGCCGGCGGAGACGGCAGATTGGATCTCCTTCACCATCACCTCGATGTCGCAGGTAGCCACGGCGGTCTGATCCGCCAGGCGCCTGATTTCGGTCGCGACGACGGCAAAGCCGCGGCCGTACTCGCCGGCCTTCTCGGCTTCAATCGCGGCGTTGAGTGACAGCAGGTTCGTCTGGTCGGCGACTTTCGTAATGGTCGTGACCACCTGATTGATGGAGCCGGCTTTCTGGTTGAGTACGGCCAGCTTGGCGTTGATCGACGCGGCGGCTTCCATGACCTGGCGCATCGTGTCTTCCATGCGCGTCAGGCCTGCCTGGCCGCTGCCGGCCAGCGCCGCCGACTGGTCGGCTACCGCCGACACCTCGCCCATCGTCCGGGCGAGCTCCTTGGATGTGGCGGCGATTTCGCGCGACGTCGCGCCAATCTGCGTCGTTGTCGCCGCGATCTCGCGCGCCGTGGCTTCCTGCTGCCGCGATGTGGCGGCAATCTCGTTGACCGAGCTGTTGACCTGGATCCCCGAGCGCTGGACCTCTCCGACGAGGGCCGACAGCCGATCGATCATGTTCGCGAGCGAGACGCCGAACGCGTCCTGCTCGGAGCGCGGTACGACTTTCGCCGCCAGGTCACCGCCGGCAATGCGCTCCGCCGTAGCGGAGACCGACCTCATCTCGTTGACCATGCGATCGAACGAGCGCGCGAGGTCGCCGATCTCGTCGCGCCGGCCGGTCTCTTCGACGGTGACCGCGAGATCGCCAATCGCGAGGCGATCTGCCGTGCCAACCGCCTTGCGGAGAGCGGTCGTGATGTCGCGCATGATGAACGATCCCACCAGGATGACGCCGAGCAGGCCAATCGCCGTCCAGGCCAGTGTGTTGAACTCCTGTGTCTCGGCTTCGGCGACGCGGTTCCCGAGCAGACCCCGAAGCGAAACCGTCGCGTGCTCCTTTGCGCTGAACAGGCTGTCGATATCGCGGGTCACCGATGCGTAGAACGCGCCGGCGCCCGCCGCGTCCTTGCCCTCTGAAGCCAGGCGCGCGAATGACGAGCTCACCTGCTGGACCGCAAGGGACGCGGCATGGGCCTCGCCTTCGAAGTCGACCTTCAATGCGTCATTGAACAAGAACGCCTTGCCGAGCGATTTGTCGAGCCGTCGCTGCAGGAACGGTCCCAGCGCCGATGCCCGCGCCAGCGCCGCGGCATCGTCCGGCGTCGTCCGGCCGGAAGCGAGCGCGGCCGCGCCGTGGGCGCGGGCCTGCGAGAGCACTTCGGCCAGCTCCGGCCCTTTGAGGATCAGGAAGTTCGCAAGGTAGTAGCTGTCGATGCTGGAATCCAGTATCAGACCCGAGGAGTCACCGATCACACTGATGAGCCCGAGGGCTTCATCAATCACCGCGGTGTGCCGATCGAAGCTGTCCCGCGCGGTTACCGTCGAGGGCAGACTCACGAGGTCCCGGCTTGCCGTCCGGAGCGAGGCCCAGCGTTTTGACGTGCCGAGCGCGGTACTGAGGCTCTGATCGACCAAGTCGATGGTCTTGATGTGGTTGTCGATCTCGGCGGCCACGCGCACGAGCTCGTCCCGGAACGAGGCCTCGCCGGAGAGGAGCCCGGCCGACAGGTCGCGATGCCGCTGCAGCCCGCGCAGCAGCTTGTCGAGGCTCGCGTAATAGTCGAGGCCTCGCGCTTCCTGCCGGGCAAACTTCACACCGGTCGCGTTGATCGACGAATAGAGCTTGGTCGCCACCGCGGCGAACGGCAACATGAACACCGCGCCCATCAAAACCAGCTTCTGCCAGACCTTAAGGTGCTTCATAAGATTCACGCTGAGACGGGCGTCCGCGCTGCGGCGCCTCGAGCCAGGACGACCTTGACGCGCGCCGCAAGGCGGCGCGGTTCCACTGGTTTCAGAACGTAGTCATCCGCGCCGGCCTCGAGTCCTTCGGCTTCCTGATCGACGCCGCCCTCGGACGTGAGCATGAGGACGCGAATATGACTCGTACGCGGATCGCGGCGAAGCGCGCGGACCATCGTGGTTCCGGACATCCCAGGCATCGCGACGTCGCTCACGATGAGATCCGGCACCTCAGTGCGCGCGATCTCGAGGCCCTGGTCGCCGTTCTCGGCGGCGAGCACCTCGAAGCCGTCGAGCTCGAGGAAGTACCGCACGACCTGGAGAATCGTCGGACTGTCATCCACGATGAGGATGCGCCGCTTCGCGCCGGTGGCTGGATTGACGCTCGCGGATTCCCCGGGCGCGGCGGCCGCCGCCTCGTCGACCAGCGCCTCGTCAACCGGCGCGATGCGGACGACTTCTTCGAGCGTCGTAAGTCCCTGGGACGCCTTCAGGATTCCGTCTTCGAGCAGCGTACGCATGCCGCCGCGGCGCGCGGCCTTCCGGATTGCCGGCTCCAGCGCGTTGGTCGCGATGAGCGATCGCATCTCGTCGGTCACGGCAAGAACTTCGTGCAGCGCGATCCGGCCCTTGTAGCCTGATTTCGTGCACGCCTCGCAGCCCAGGCCTTTCATCCACTTCGCGCCGGCGGGCAATCGGTCCGCGCCGCCGACTTTCGCCACCAGCTCGGGTGACGGCTCGTACGGCTCCGCGCACGACTGGCAGGGCCGGCGCACGAGCCGCTGTCCCAGGATGCCGACGAGGGATGACGCGATCAGGAACGGCGCCACACCAAGATCGATGAGGCGCGTGATGGTGGCGGGAGCGTCGTTCGTGTGCACCGTGCTCAGCAGCAGGTGCCCGGTCTGCGCCGCCTGCAATGCGACCTCGGCGGTCTCGAGATCGCGGATCTCGCCCACGAGGATGATGTTCGGATCCTGGCGGAGGATCGAGCGCAGGCCATTCGCGAATGTCATGCCCGCGCGCACGTTGATCTGCGTCTGATTGATGCCGGCGAGCTGGAACTCGATGGGATCTTCGAGCGTGAGAATGTTGTTCGAGGGCGACTTCACGGAGGCGATGGCGGAATAGAGTGTCGAGGTCTTGCCGCTGCCGGTCGGACCGGTGACCAGAACGAAACCCTGCGGACGCGACATGAAGTCGCGCATGAGCGCCAGGTTGCCCTCCGAGAGTCCGAGGTCGTCCATGCCCCGGATCGCCGAGTCCGGATTCAGGAATCTGATGACGATTTTCTCGCCGAACTGCGTCGGCAGCGTTGCCACACGCAGATCGATGCGGCGGCCCTCGAACCTCAGCCGGCTGCGGCCGTCCTGCGGTTTGCGCCGTTCCGTGATGTCCATCCCAGAGATGATCTTGAGACGCGAGATCATCTGATCCTGCAGGCGCCGCGGTATCGTGAGGCCGGCGCGAAGGAGGCCGTCCACGCGCTGCCGCACGACGACCACGTCCTCCTGCGGCTCCACGTGCACGTCGCTCGCGCCAGCCCTGGCCGCTTCGCTCAGAATGCGGTTGACGAGCCTGACGACGGGCGGCAACTCGCTGTCTTTGGCCAGCGTCGCGGGATCGACCAGCTCGTACTCATCCTCGACGCCTGCCTCGACTTCTCCTTCCGGCTCGATGTCGTCCAGCGCGTCGTAGGTCGATTCCGGCGCCGCGGGCACGTCGGCCGGCCTGAGGAGCAGGGCCTTCTCGATCCAGGTCTGTGTCACGACGGCGAGCGCGACGCGCTTGCCGGTCCGAAACTCCACGTCTTGCACAATCGTGTAGTCCACCGGATCGCAGACGGCAAGCCGCAGCGTGTTGTCGTTCGTCCCAAGCGCAATCGCGTGACGCCGGGCACAGAACTCAGCCGGCAGCAGCGAGGCGACCGCGGTCGTCGGGGTCTTTGGCTCAGCATCGAGGTATTCGAGATTCAGCGCGGCCGCGATCGCTCTCGCCACGGCCGTTTCATCAGCCAGGCCGAGACCCGCGAGGATTCGGCCAAACGTCGCCGATCGATCCGGTTTGCTCGAGAGCACGCGCTCGGCGGCGGCCGAATCAATCAGGCCGTGCTTGACCAGCATGGCGGCGGTGTAATTGTGTGGACTCATGGGTTCGGCTCGTAGCGTTTGCGGATGGCGCCGCACGCCTCACGCGCGCGGGTGGTTTCTTCGATGGCCGCCTGCACGAGGTCGTGCGGCGTAGGCCGGCCCGGCCGGCCGAGTTCGTCTTCGAGCTGACCGCAAACGGCCGCCAGCCTTCGCGCGCCCATCGTGGCTGCGCCGCCCTTGAGGCGATGCACGGCGAGCCGGAGCAGCGCGCGATCGTCGTTGTCGGATGCGAATTGGAGCGCCTTGAGTTCGGCCTCGGTCTCGTTCATGAATTGACCGACGAGGATCAGCACAAAGGCCGCCGCGTCATCGAGATTCGAGCCGCAGAAATCAGCGATGACGCCAAGGTCCAGGACCGGATCGACCGCACCAGGCGCAGCAGCGGCGGGCGCGGCTGATGCCGAGCCGGCCGCGCTGAGATGACGGCGGACGCACGCGATCAGGTCCGCCTTTGGCGGCAGCTTGACGAGGTAGTCGGTAGCTCCGGCGTCGAGCGCCCTCTCACGCGTGGCGACGTCGTCGTTCGCGGAGAGAACAATGATGGGCGTGCGGGCGGTCACCGGATTCTGGCGGTACTGACGGACAAGCGAGAATCCGTCGAGTCCGGGCATCACGAGATCCTGAAGAATGAGCGCCGGCGCGGTTTCAGCGGCGCGGGCCACCGCCTCTTCGGCGTTGAGGCAGCAATCCAGTTTGAGGTCCGCTTCGCCCTGGAGAAGGCGACCGACAGCCATGCCTACGAAACCCTGGTCATCGACCAGCAGAATCGTGCAGAGCTTCGTGGACTCCGAAACCAGCACCGTCGTGGCTGTACCCAAAGTGACCTTGCCTCCGCGCGGCCTTACCCGAGAACTGGCCCGGAAACGGGGCCATGGCCTCGGCAGATAGGGGCAAGAGGGATGCCGGAGTCGCTCTGACGGAATTGGCGGTGGATTGAGGATTCTGGACTGGGCCTGGCGAGATTACAGGCTTCTACTTACGATTCTGATGCTGGCGGACAATACTGACTCAGCCCAAAGCGTCCCGAAGGGGCGCGTATGGCTTGGCTCCTACTGCACCCGTTCGACCTCGATCGAGCACTCAGTTAGCACCGCCGCCAATGCGCCGACGGCTGCCAGGATAGGCGCGATGATTACGCCGACGACACCCACCGTGAGCGGGAATTCGGCGACCACCGCGCCTTTCTGTTTGATCCGGATTCGGCGGACGTTGCCGGCCTCGATCAACTCCTTGACGGTCTTGACGAGCTGATCTCCGGTCGTTTCAATGGTTTGCCAGAAGGTTTTCTCGGACATACTCCTTCTTGTAACACAGAGCACATCGGACACGGAGCTACCGGCAGAACGACGCTGCGTGCTTGCGTCGTTCCAAGGGCTATCTCCGTGTCCTGTTATCTCCGTGTGAAAAGGAAAGTATCGAAACGCCGATAACCGCGTACACGACGTACGCGATCGTGTAGTGCCAGCGGTACCAGGAGTAGATCCCGGACGGCGCGAGGCGGAAGCCGACGTCGAGAACGGTGATGGCGGCGCCGCCGATGAGCGCCCAGCACGCAATCGCCGGACCGGCAGGACGATGGCTCGCGAGCAGCCAGCCACCCGTGAATTGGAGCGCGCCGAGAAAGAGGCGCGCGATGATGAGCGCAATCGCGACGGGATCGTAGAACGAGATCTGCGGCAGCACCGAAGACAACCGCAACACGCCCAACATCGCTTCGCCGATTAGAAGAAAGGCAATAAGACGGGTGAGGATCGACAGCATCTGGTGATTTGCAGATCTGGTGATCTGCCGATTGGAACCCTGCCCTCCAATCACCAGATCACCAAATCATCAATCACCAAATCCAGGCATCACCGTCACTTCCCTCCACCCTTCCTGGTGCCCCAGATCGGTGGCGGCGGCTCCTTCGTCATGCGATCCACCGGCTTCTCCTTGAGTAGGCGGAGCGCTTCCTCGACCGCGCGTTCGAGCTGCGGGTCACGCCCGGCGATGACGTCCTTCGGCCAGTTCTCGACGTCGATGTCCGGCCCAACGCCCTCGTTTTCGACGGCCCACTTGCCGTCGCGGGTGAAGAAGCCGCCGCGAGGCGCGATCATCGATCCGCCGTCGACGAAGCCGGGCGTGTCGGCGGTGTGAACGAGTCCGCCCCACGTGCGCTTGCCGACGAGCGTGCCGATCTTCCGGTAACGGAACATGTACGGCATGAGGTCGCCGCCCGATCCCGCCATCTCATTGATGATCATGACCTTCGGGCCCCAGATGCCGGCCGACGGGCTCGTGAACGGCATGCGATCGCCGGCGACGTTGTTGAAGTAGCCGTCGAACGACCGCTCGAGCACGTCGATGATGTAGTCGGCCGCGGATCCGCCGCCGTTGTAGCGCTCGTCGATGATGGCGCCGGACTTTTCCTGCTGTGAGAAGTAGTAGCGATTGAAACTCGCGTAGCCGCCCTGCCCGGTGTTGGGCACGTATACATACGCGAGCTGTCCCTTCGACAGCCGATCGACCGTACGGCGATTCTCCTCGACCCACGCGCGCGTGCGCAGTGCCTGTTCGCTCGTGATGGGCACGACTGTGTACGTCCGCGCGCCGTCCATCACCGGCTTCGAGTTCACGGTCAGCCGCGTCTGACGATTCGCCGTCCCGTCGAGCAGGCGGTGGATGTTGTCCGGCACACGCAGCTCGACGTTATTGATCGCGACGATGTAGTCGCCGACGTTGACATCGACGCCTGGCTCCTGGAGCGGCGCGCGCAGCTCAGGGTTCCAGGCTTCCGTTTCGAAGATGCGCGTGATCCTGTAGCGGCCGTTGTCGATTGCGAAGTCCGCGCCGAGGAGTCCGCCCGATGCGGCCTGCGCCGGCACTTCAGGCATCTCGCCGCCGCGTACGTACGAATGGCCGATGGCGATCTCCGCGCCCATGTTGTCGAGCAGGTAATTCAGGTCGGCCCGGTGATTCACGAATGGCAGGATCTGTCCGTACATCTCCTCCATGCGGTTCCAGTCGGATCCATGCATGTTCGGCACGTACAGGTAGTCGCGCTGGTTGCGCCAGCCTTCCTTGAAGATCTGCTTGTACTCTTCCTTGCGGTTGAGGTTCATGCGCAGCGCGACGTTCAGCCGTCCTGCGCCCGCCTGCGGCGGCTGACGATCGGCATCGACGATGAACAACGCAGGGCTGGCCGGCGCGGCGCCGCCTGCGCCTGCACCTCTTCCGCCGCCACCGCCACCCGCAGCGCGGTACAGCATCTTGTGCGTGTCCGCGGAGATCACGTAGTCAGTGACTCCGGTCAGGAAGGCCGTCGCCCTCCGATCCGCGAGACGATAGCGCTGCAGCGTCGCGGCGCCACCGCCCGCCGGAGTTTCCAGGTAGTAGACCGTGCCAGCGCCGCCCGCGCGCAACCGCGAGTAGTTGCGCTGGGCCACACCGGGCACCGCGATGATGCGGCGATTCAGATTGTCGAAGTCGACCTGAACGTTGACCGGACCTTGAACTGCCGGCGGAGCCCCCGTGCCCTCCGCTCCGGCGCCTCCGGCATTTCCTCCGCGCCCTCCTCGTCCCTGTCCCGCTGTAATCCCAGGATCCTCGTCTGACTCAGGCGTGAGTGGTGTGGGCTCGCCTTTCTTCAGAATCAGGAAGTACAGCCCGAACGACTGTTCGTGGTCGTACGACGTCATGTCGAGCCACTGCGACGCGAGACCGAAATTCGTGGACGCCAGGAACCACAGGTATTTGCCGGTCGCATCCCACGCCGGCCAGACCGCGTCCGCGAGTCCGTCCGTCACCTGCTTCGACTCGCCGGTCTCGACGTTCGAGACGTAGATCGCGTGATGCAGCGACTGCAGGCGGCCCGCGTACGCGACCCACTTCGAGTCAGGGCTCCAGACCGGATTCAGCGTTCGTTCCGGTACCATCCAGGGATCGCGGCCGACGATCTTCGCCTGGCCGCTCGCGATGTCGAGCACCCAGACGTTCACGTTCGTGTCCGTGTAGAGGAGCTTCTTCGAATCTGGCGACCATGACGCCGTGTAGTAGTGCGTCGGCTTCGGCAGGGCGATCTCGCGCGGCGGCGCGAGTCCGTCCGGTTCCTCGAGCACCAGCTTGTACTCGCCGGACTTGTCGCTGAAGTACGACAGGAACTTGCCGTCCGGCGACCACGCGGGATCGCGTTCGGCCGATCCGCTCGATTGCGTGATGTTACGGACGTCGCCCTTCTCGACGGGAATCGTGAAGATCTCGCCGCGCGCCTCGACCAGCGCGCGACGGCCTGTCGGCGAAATCGCCATGTTCGTCAGGCGGTTGGAGACGTCCTCCCACGACGTCATCATCCATGGGAAGTCGCCGGTCGCCGTGATGTTGATCTGCTTCGTCCGGCCGGATCCCGGGTCCACCTCGTGAATGAACCCGGCCTGCTCGATCACGAGCGTGCCGGCGCCCGCGTCGATCGCCTTCACATCGAAGTCAGTGAATTTCGTGACCTGGCGCAGCCGCTTCGCCCGCGACTCGAACGCCCACACGTTCGCGATGCCGTCGCGATCGGAAATGAAGTACACCGTGTCGCCGAGCCAGACCGGCTCGACGTCTTTCGAATCCGTCCACGGCGGGGAGACGAGATCGTACGTTTTCAGATCGACGATCCACACCGGACGGTTCTGACCGCCGCGGTAGTTCCGGCGTTCCTCGTCCCATGACGTGTTCATGCGGTACGCGATGTGCGTGCCGTCCGGCGAAATCTTGCCTTGATAGCCACGCGGCAGCGCCATCGGCGACTCGAGGCCGCCCTCGATCGGCACGGTCCAGAACCGCGGGGCGCCTGACGGCGCCCAGCTCGCGCGCGCTGATGAAAAGAGAATTGACTTGCCGTCCGGCGTCCAGCCCTGGACAAGATCGCCACCCGGGTGCCACGTGAGCCGCTTCGGCTCGCCGCCTTCAGACGGCACGACATACACATCCGCGTTGCCGCTGTAATCCGCGGTGAACGCGATCCACTTGCCGTCAGGTGAGAACCGGGGATTCGTGGTCGTGCCCTGGAAGCTCGTCAACCTGCGCGCGATCCCGCCCGCCCGCTCCGCAACCCAGACGTTGCTGGCATAAGTGAACGCGATCTGCGTCGCGCTCACGGTGGGCGACCTCAACAGCCGCGTCGGCGCCGGAGCCGCGCTGAGATTTCCGAAAAGAGCCACGAGTCCGACTACACCTGCGAACCAGAAGTAACGAACTCTCATGTCTCCCTCCGTGCGCTCCCGTTCCCGATCGTTCTCGTCGTTCCCGATCGTTCCCGTCGCCTATTTGTTGGTTGCAGGTTTCCGGTTGTAGGTTGGCGAGCCGCCGCCTCCACCCCGCCGTCCCGATGTTCCGTCGGAGTACTTCACGACACGGCGTGCCTTCATGTCGTACACGTCACCCGCGCCAAGAACGAAGTACGGCTTCTCCCACGGCTGATACAGCCGCGTGTTGTCGTGGACCGCGACCTTCCATTTGCCCATGACCTCGAACTGGTCGCCCTTGACGATGATCGCGGTGCCCTCGGAGAGGCCGATGCCGAGCAGATTCGGATACTTCTTGATCACGGGGATCAGATCGTCCCACCGCATGCGCGCGTTGATGTGCTGGTCGATCGCCGACTTGCGCAGGAACTCGAAGGCCTTCTGGTGATTCGGCTCCTCGGTCATCATCACGTTCGGTCCCGACGTGTCGCCGCGCACGAGGTACTCGCCCTGAATCGTCGCGCCCGCGGAACTCCCGCCGATCACGCCGCCGCGCTCGAGCACTTTGTGGAACTCGTTGTAGGTGATCGTCCCGGCGTACGAATCGACGAGGTTCCACTGGCGGCCGCCGTTGAACCAGACGGCGGTGGCATCCGAGAGGACCTTGGCGAATTCGATGGTGTTCGCGACCTTCGGGTCGTGCGTGTGCAGCATCTTCACGTTCTTGAGGCCGTACCGGCCCTTCCACTGCTTGAGGATGTTCTCCTCCTGATAAGTGATGAGGGAGCCGTCGGCGTTGCGGTTGCCGCCGGCGGTCGGCACGATGACAAACTTCCCTTCCACTCCCCCGCCGAGCTCGACGAACTTCTCCATGATCGTCGTGCCGTCCGTGGATCCGCCGCCGACGATGACGAGCGTGCCCTTGGGCGGGCCGTACTCCGGAGGCGCGGCCTTCGTGGCCTGTGGCGCGGCGGTCTGAGTAGCGGCGTACGGGACGAACGCAACCGTCGAAAGCAGCAGAACGGCAAGCAGGAATCGTCGGCTCATGGACACTCCAGGGGAAGAACCGCCGGTATTCTAATTGAGCGGAGCCGATGACGTTCGCCCTGGAACGACCCGACGACCAGCGCCTGGTCGCCCACCTGCGGGAGGGCAACGACATCACGGAGGTTGTCGGCTGGAACCCCGAAAAAGCCGCTGCCAGCCTGCTGGCGGCGATCGACGGCGCCGCTGCCGAAGGCTACTCGGAGACCTACTGGTTCGAGCCCACGGGACATTACTGGTGGTTGCTCAAGCGCGACGACGCCCGGCTGGAGATCGCCGTGCTCTGGAGCCGCAGCAGCGCCGTCGGCTGGCAGCACGTGTTCCGCGCCACGGACGAGTTCGACTACGTCGCGGATCTCGTCCGGGCCGAATGCGCGCGGCTGGGGCTCTAGCGCGCCTTGAGGAACTTGATCAGTCCGCTGAAATACGTCTCCTGATCGTCGTACATCGCCATGTGGCTGCCGTTCGGGCAGAGCAGGAACGTGCCGTTCTTCACCTGTTTCGACACCCACTCCATGTGCTTCGGATCCATCGTGTCGTGCGCGGCACCGATGACGAGCGTCGGGACGGTGATCTGCGCGAGGTCGGCCGTGCGATCCCACTTCTCGAGCTTGCCGCTCGCGCCCATTTCGCTCGGCCCCTGCATGAGGATGTAGATCTTTTTGTTGAGACGGTTGAAGGCGCGCATCACCGGATCCGGCCACTGGTCTGGCGGCAGACGCAGGATGTGTTCCGCGTAATACGTGGGAATCAGGAGTTCCATGTACTTCGGGTTCTCGTAGTCCTTCTTCCTCTCGAACGCGACGATCTGGCCCAGCACTTTGGGATCCATCGCAGGCATGAGCACCTTGTGCGCGTACTCGTTGTACGCCGGGATGCTCATCATCATGTTGGAGATGATCAGGCCCTTCAGATTCTGCTGGTATTTGAGGGCGTACTCGGCCGCGAGAATTCCGCCCCACGAGTGGCCGAGCAGATAGAAATTGTCCGGGCCCAGGCCGAGCGCCTGCCTCACTTGCTCCACTTCTTCGACGAACCTCGGCAGGTCCCACAGACTGACATCGTCCGGCTGATCGCTGAACGCTGATCCGAGCTGGTCGTAGTAGTAGTACTCGACGCCGGCCGCGGGCAGGAAGCTGTCGGCGGCTTCGAAATACTCGTGCGTCGCCGCCGGTCCGCCGTGCAGGAGCAGTACCTTGATCTTCGGGTTGTTCCCGACGCGCTTCGTCCAGACGCGGAACTGTCCTTTCGGTGTCGAGACAGGAATCATCCGCACGCCGCCACTCAGCCGGTCCGGCTTGCCGCTCGAGTCGAGGTACGACGAAGACTGATCGCTCGTGGGAGGAGGTGAAGGCGCGGGCTGAGTGCACGCTGTCACGAACGTGAGCAGGGCCAATACGGTGAGATGTCTCATGAGTGTTCCCTATTTCGCCAGATTGCGATCAAAGAACTCCGTCAGTCTTCGCTCGAATTCCTCGGGCTTTGACTTGAGAAACTCGGCGTGACCGACTTCAGGCTCGAACCACAGTTCCTTCGGCTGACCCGCCGCGTCGAAAAGCATACGCCCGCTGTCGGCTGATACGACGCGATCCGCCCCACCCTGCATCAGAAGCACGGGCCGGGGCGAGATCCGCGCGATCCACTTCTTCGCATCGATCTCGGCGACGCGTCCGTCAATGGCCCGCTCGGTCCAGAACACGATCGCCGGGGCGAACGGAAACGCCGGCAGGCCCGTGAAGAACCTGATGCTCGTTTCCACGGTGTCGGCAATCGACGAGAACGCGCAATCGCTGATCAGAGCGCGGATGCCCGGGTTCTCGGCCGTGTAGCCGATCGAAATCGTCCCACCCATCGACACGCCGAAGAGGCCGATGCGTGCGCGATCGACGCCGGGCCGGGCGATCAGATGCTTGTAGAACGCGTCCAGGTCCGCCCGCTCGCGCAATCCGAACGTGACCATCTCGCCGTCGTTCTCGTCATGCCCCCTGAACGACGCCACGAGCACGTTGAATCCGTGCCGGTGGAGGATCTCGGCGACGCCGATCATGGAGCTTCGGTCGTCCTTATAACCATGCGCGACGATCACCGTTGCGCCATTCGTCCCGCCCGTGACGAACCAGCCCTTCAGTTTGAGCCCATCACCGGTCGTCACATCGACGTTCTCGAATGGCAACTGCCGCTCGGCGGGCGTGGTGCGGGCCACCTTCCTGGTCTCGCGGGGATTGGTGACGAGCTTGTGCGCCTCGTCGCGCGTCTTCCACGCGAATCCGAGCACCAGCAGCGCGATGAAAATGAGCAGCCCGGCACGAAGGCGCCGCTTCAACATGCGGCGTATTATGGACCGCCCTTCGACATGACGAACCCTGTCGACACGCTCAGGGCGAGCCGGCCTCATCCGCTCGCCTCCGTCCTCGCCGTCGTCGCGCGCCTGATGAGCGGCGTCACCGTGCGATGGGTGGATTCCGAGCCTGTCGTGCGGCAGCGGGTCTATTTCGCGAATCACTCGAGCCATCTCGACGCGGTGGTCCTGTGGGCTGCGTTGCCAACGCCGGCGCGTCTCCTCACCTCACCCGTGGCCGGCATCGACTACTGGGGGACGACGCGGATACGGCGGTATCTGGCGGACAACGTATTTCAGGCGATCCTGATCAACCGCCAGCCGAAGGACTCCGAACGATCGCTGGCCGCGGCCGAGGCCGTCATGAACCAGCTCATCGCCGCTATCGATCGCGGACGATCGCTGATCGTGTTTCCGGAAGGCACGCGCGGGCTCGGTGACGAGGTGGCGGCATTCAAGAGCGGCCTGTTTCACCTGGCCCGGCAGCGGCCCGACGTCGAGCTCGTGCCGGCGTATCTCGAGAATCTGAACCGGATTCTGCCGAAGGGCGAGGTGTTGCCGGTGCCCGTCCTGAGCTCGGCCACGTTCGGCCCGCCGATGCGCGTCGAGCACGGCGAAGACAAGGCGACGTTTCTCGAACGCACGCGCGCGGCAGTGGTCAGGCTGAAGCCGTAATGTCCCGCGAACTCCTCTACCTCCTCCTCGGCGTCCTCGCGCTCCTCGTCCTGGCCTCGATCATCGGCCGGGTGCTGCAGGCGCGCGCGCGGAATAACGATGCGGGGAGATCGACGGTGGACAACCTGGTCGCACGCATCAAGGCGTGGTGGGTGATGTGCGGAATCTTCGCGCTCACGCTCGCCGTCGGCCGCATCGGATCGCTGGTGCTGTTCGGCCTGCTGTCGTTCCTCGCCTTGCGGGAGTTCATCACGCTGACGCGAACGCACCGCGCCGATCACCGCACATTGTTCTGGGCGTTCTTCGTGTTCACGCCCGCCCAGTACTGGCTGGTCGGCGTGCAGTGGTACGGCATGTTCGCGCTGCTGATTCCGGTGTATGCGTTTCTCTTCGTCGCCGCCCGCGTCGCGGCCGCCGGTGACACGCGACGGTTTCTCGAACGCGCGGCGGAGATTCACTTCGGCCTCATGCTGTGCGTCTTTGCCGTGAGCCACGCGCCGGCGCTCCTCATGCTCGATATCCCCGGCTACAGCGGGCAGAACGCCAGCCTGCTCATGTTTCTCGTACTCGTCGCGCAAATGAGCGACGTCCTGCAGTACGTCTGGGGCAAGCTTCTCGGGCGCCATCGCATCGCGCCCAACGTGAGCCCGAACAAGACGGTGGAGGGATTCGTGGGCGGCGTCGCGACGGCGGTGCTCATCGGCACCAGTCTCTGGTGGGTCACGCCGTTCTCGCCGTTCCAGGCCGCCGGCATGAGCGCGGCCATTGCTCTAATGGGCTTCTTCGGCGGCCTCGTCATGTCGGCGGTGAAGCGCGACCGGGGCGTCAAGGACTTCGGCACCGTCATCGAGGGCCATGGCGGCATCCTCGATCGGATCGATTCGATCTGCTTCGCCGCGCCGGTCTTCTTCCACCTTACGCGGTACTACTTCACGTGATGGCCGGCGTCTTCTCGCTCCTCTGGGGATTCGCGGAAGGGACGCTGTTCTTCGTCGTGCCCGACGTGCTGTTCACCCACACTCTGCTGTCATCGCTTCGCCGGGGCTGGGCCGGGTTCGCACTCGCGATAGCCGGCGCCATCGTGGCGGGCGCCGTCATGTACACCTGGTCTGCATCGTCACCAGCGGCAGCGCGACATGCGGTGGCCGGCGTGCCGTTCCTGGGCGAAGAGATCATCACGCCCACGGAGCGCCACTGGGATGAGGGCGGTACGGTGGCGCTGTTCCGGAATCCGCTTGGCGGCGTGCCCTACAAAGTTCCGGCGATTCTTGCGCCAGCGCACCTTTCGCTGCCGGTGTTCCTCCTCATCAGCGTACCGCTTCGTGCCGAGCGCATGATCCTCTCGATGATCGTGTTCGTGCCGCTGTCGATCTGGGTGCACCGCGGGCGCGAGGCGACGCCGCGGCGGCGTGCCACGGCCAGATGGATCCATGCAGGTTTCTGGACGCTCGTCTACTCGATCTACTGGAGCATCAACTATTCGTAGACCGGCCCTTCAGGGCCGGCAACCCAATGCCGAGCATCTACGACCTCAAACCGGCGTTCCAGAACCTGCTGCGACCCATCGCGTCTGGCATCGCGCGCGCGGGCGGTACCGCAAATCAGGTGACGGTTGCGGCCGTACTTGGATCGATCGGCGTGGGCGGCGCGATCTACCTCTACCCCACCGCCTCTTCCTCCTGGCCCCTGCTGCTCGTGGGTCCGTGGCTCTTCCTGCGCATGGCGCTCAATGCGATCGACGGCATGCTCGCGCGCGAGCACGGCCAGAAATCCTTGCTGGGCGGTGTCTTGAACGAGCTCGGCGACGTGATCTCAGACGCCGCTCTCTACCTGCCGTTTGCGTTCGTTCCTGGATGGAATCCGTCGCTGGTCGTGCTGATCGTGCTGCTCGCCGCCCTCACCGAGATGACGGGAGTCGTCTGCGTCCAGATCGGCGCGTCACGGCGCTACGACGGGCCGTTCGGCAAGAGCGACCGAGCGTTCGTCTTTGGCGTGATGGGACTCGTCGTCGGGCTGACGGGCTCAGCTGGACTGTGGATCAACTGGGCGCTTGCGACGATGGCTGTGCTGTCGGCGATGACGGTCATCAATCGCGCCAGGCGCGGACTGGCAGAGCGTCACAGACCATGAGCCGCCAACGGTCCTAGCGGCACACCTTCATTGTTGAATTAATCGTGGTCGTCGACGTGTAGGAGCCGCTCTTGCCTGACCCGACTGCCTTGATCTGATTCCCATCTGCATCGAACGTCACAACGTCGGTGCTGACGACGGCGCCATTCTCGGCCTGGGCAACTGAACCGCAGATCCCGCGTAGCCGGTTGAGATCAGGACAATCGCAACGACGCCGATGCGCATCGGAATTGGGGTTGGCATGGCCGCTGAATATACGCCTTGCGGGACTGGAGATGGCTACTTCCAGGTGATCTCCATGCCGAAGAAGTGCGCGAACACCTCCCGGCCGGGTTTGTTCTTCGGATTCTGCTGCGGACTGCGGATGTAGAAGTCGATCTGCTGCGCCGCCGGGTTCACTTCACCCGCCGGTAGTTTCTTGCCGGCCATCGGATAGTTCACGCGGAGAGTCTTCCGGTCTCGAATGCCCTGCGTGACCATGAAATGCATTTCGTAGTTCTCGTAGAGCGGTTTGCCGTTGAGGATCGCGTGGCCGAAACCCCAGCCTGCGAGAAACACGAAGGTCTTGGGCCAGTTGTTGTCACCACAGCCCGAGTCCGTGCCGTGCTCGTGCAGGAATGCGACGATGCCGCCGTTCTGACAGGGATTGAACTCGTTGAACTTGTCGATTGCGAGCACGAGGTTTCCTTCCGGAATCCTCAGCCTCGCCTCGAACCTGCCGGTGTTGGTGAGATCGTTCACGTCGATCTCAGCCGTGCCGGACACCGGCTTGACGTTTTTCGCGTCGTTGTCCATGTGATCCCAACCGGCCGGATCGTTCAGGCCGCCGGCCATGTAGATCCGATTCGCGGACAAGACGAAATGGCCGTCGTACAGATCGTGCTGGTCGGGTGCGTACAGAGTAATGGTCGCGCCGGGCTGCTGGCGCGGATTCGGCTGCTGTGCGGCGACACGCCAGGTCAGGGAAGCGCTTACGGACAGAATCAATGCGGCGATGCAAATCCTGGAAATCATGGACGTCCTCATCATTCATCACTGCGTAGACAACGCGAGCCCCGCGAGGCCCGCGCCGAGCACCAACAGTTGCTCCGGAACACGAAACCGCACGAGCAGAGCCAGACCGGTCAGCGCGATGAAGGCTGTCGGAAGATCCGAGATCGCGCCTCGTCCTAGTACTACCACCGCACCGGTGATGGCGCCGCTCGCCGCGGCCGTCGCGCCTGCCGCGAACGCTCGCAGTTGCGGATTGTCCTTGTGGCGACGGAACCAGGGCGCGGGCACGATCGTGAAGAAGTAGACCGGCAGAAAAATCCCGATGGCCGCGAGGGAGGCGCCCGCGACACCCGCCACAAGGTAGCCGATGAACGCGACCGTGATGACGACGGGACCCGGCGTGATTAGCGCAACCGCAACGGCGTCAAGAAACTGGTGTTCGGTGAGCCACCTGAGGTCGTGCACCACACCTTGCTGGAGAAATGGAACGATGGCCAGCCCGCTTCCAAAGACGAACGACCCGGCCTTGGTGAAGAACAGGAGGACCTGCAGCAGAACATGCTGGTCGCCGGAAGCTGTCGAGGTCGAGAGCGCGCGTTCGAGAACAAGAATCAGTGCGACCACCGAGATGCCGGCAACGGCCAGCAGGCCGGCCTGCCGCGCGCCGGGCCAGGCGCGCGCGAACAGTACGACAAGACCAGCAACGAGAAACAGGGCCGCGAGCTCGGTACCGGTCCACGCCGTCGCCACCAGCATGACGGTGAACACCGACCACATGAGGGGATCGCGTTTGTTTGTGCCACGCGCCAGTCGATACGCGGCGACGGCGATGATCGCGATGATGACGGCGCCGATGCCATAGAACACCGACTGCATCCACGGCATGCCGCCGAAGGCTACGTACAGCGCGCTCAGGGCCAGTACCATCAGGAACGAAGGGACAACGAACGCCAACCCGACCACCGTCGCGCCCGCGATGCCGCCCTTGAAAAACCCGATCGCCATGGCCGTCTGTGCGGCGAGCGGACCGGGCATGATCTGCGCAAGCGCAATCGACAGGTTGTAGGTGGACTCGTCGATCAACTTTCTATTCTCGACGAGGTCGCGTCGCATGTAGCCGACGAGCGCCGCCGGCCCGCCGAACCCGAGCGATCCAAGCTTCAAGAAGTACCAGGCGAGCTCGTTCATTGAGCCCGAATCTCCGCGACCGCAGCGTGCCGATCGTCCAGGAGCACACGCACACCCGCAGCGGCGTCAGTCGCACGCTGATAGACGAGGACAGCGGCGGCTACGTCCTGAAGGGCCGTCCCCGTCGAATCGAATATGAACACCTCGTCGATGCCGGTTCTACCCGACCGTCGCCCGGCAACGATCGCCGACAGTTCACCGTGGACGTCCTTCTCGGTCATCACGTTGGCTTTGATGGCGTGATGAAGATCGCCTCCGGCCGCGCAGGCAGCGAGTGAATCGACCACGACCCTGCTCAATACAAGCGCGCCGTAATCGACTTCCTGCTTGGCTGGATTGTCGGCGCCCACGGCAGCCACGAACAATCCTGGATGAAGATGCTCGGCGAAGAGTAGTGGCGACGCTGACGTCGTGCATGTGACGCAGATGTCACTTGCCGCAACGGCGGCCGACAGGTCGATCGACGCCTGGACGCGCCATCCCAGTTCACCGGACATGCGGCCGGCGAATGCCGCAGCCTTGGCTGAATCCAGGTCGACGGCGAATCCAGCGCGGAGCGGCCGCACGGCAGCCATCGCGCGCAATTGCGCCTGGCCCTGCTCACCGCAGCCGACGATGGTGACGGTCCGTGAATCGGGCAACGCGAGATGTTCCGCGGCAAGCGCGGCGACCGCCGCTGTGCGAAGGCTGGTCAGCGTGATCGCATCCATGATTGCCAACGGCCGGCCGTTGTCACCATCCAGCAGGATGAGCGCTCCCTGAATCGTTGGACGGCCATGCCGCAGCGGATTGCCCGGCAGGTTCACGTTGGCCTTCACCGCCACGAAGACCCGCCCGTTGTCTTCAATTGCTGCCAGCTTTGCGTGGAAGCTCCCGCCGGGGAGCGCAAAGCCGCTCGAGGCTGGCCCTCGACTCTTTCCCGCTTCGTGGGCACGGAGCGTTCCCGCAGTCGCGTCGATGCACTCGCGAATCGGCAGGAATCGCGCAACATCACGCGCGCCGAGGACAATGGTCTCGTCGTCCATCACCGGGCCTTGCGGGACGACGCGGCTCCTGGCAACCCGCCGCCGAAGGAAGCAAACAGCGTGTCGAAGATCGGCAGGGCCGCGGTCACGCGCGCGTTTGAATCCGCGTGGGCGGCAGACAGACCGTCGACCAGACGCTGCACTCCGGCGGCGTCCGGGCGGCCGAACTTGCTGTCTTTGAGATCGAGGTCGTGAACAATCTCAGCGAGGTGGCCCAGCGCGGGCTCTTTGAGATTGAGCCGGGCGCGCATCGTCTCGAACGAGCAGCGATCGCCCTCGTGCGAGAAGTCGGCGCCGATCATGTCGAAGGATTTCTCGCCGGCACGTACCGGTCCGCCCGCCGCATCGACGAAACGAAACCTCGCCGCGGGATCGACGAATCTCCGGATCAACCACGCCGTTGCAAGCCGGTCTATGTGCGGATCGCGACGGGTGACCCAGACACGGCCCTTGAGATCGCGGCCTGACAAATCACGCGTACCGGCCTTCGCCGGCGGTTGAAGCAGTTTTCTGATCGCGCTCATGAGAGTCCGCACTTCCTTCCCCTCGTCCGATTGAAAGAAATCGAGGCGCATGGCCTCTTCCGCCATCCGCTGGAGGCGGATCGTTGCGGCTGCGGCGGATGTCCCTGCTTTTCGACGGCGCAGCTCCGTCAGGTGCTTCGTGAGCGCGGCCTTGATTGGCGCCAGCCGGCCCGCCGCCGCGTCGCGAAAACCCGATCGCAGTTCCGTCGCGACCGAGCCGGCAACGAACTCGGCGCGGCAGACGGAGGCTTCACCACCGCCGGCCGCTGCTTCCTGGGCGATCCATTGGAAGTCCTCGAGACAGTCAGCCGTGTCCGGAAGCACGTAGACGGAGTTCTTGAGCGGCAACGCACCCACCTGGGCCAGGCGGCGCCTGACCTGCGCGCGCAGGTAGAGCGGGCGCGGGGGCAGTTGATGAATCAGCAGGAGCCAGCCGAGGGGCGCGGGCACGACGCGATCTATAGCAAGTGCTAGTACATATAGCAACTGCTATATCTTGTTTACTTCTGCCTGGCCTTGACGATGTCGGGATGGGACAGGAGCGCCGCTCGCCGCTGGTCGGCAAAGCCTCTGAGCGTGGATGCCGGGGGCGGCGTCCCATCCGCCGGACCGTGAATCCCGGCGGCAAATGCTTCGGTTGCGTCGAGCTTCCGCGTGTCCCTGGCCACGTCGTCGCCAATCAGCCTCTCGTACTTCGCGACGAGGGGTCCCAGACGGTTCCAGTCCAACCACTTCTCGGCGATGTCACCGATGTATAGGAGGTACTTCCGGCGCCAGTCCGGAACCGCGAGCAGCTTCTGTCGAAGCGCCTTGTTCGGATCATCGAGCGTCGTCAACGGCTCAGGCTGCGCAGCGCCGCCGGCACGGCCACCGGTTCTGAACCCCTCGTTGGCGTCGTGCAGGGTCACCAGGAATCGTCCTTTTTCGTTGAGGTACAGGTTGAAGTCGCTGCCGTCACGCCAGTAGCCGTCGTTGTTGACGAGGGCCACATCGAGCGCGAGATACCGAAGCACCTCGTCGACATCCATGACTGCCGGAAGCGCGGCCTGGAGTTGATCGACCGGCGTATCCTTCAGAATCCTGGTGGCCCGAACCAGCGCTCGCCACGCCGCAGGATTGTCAGCGCCCTTGATCTCGTACCAGCGACGATAAGACCCGATTTCTTCGTCGAGATAAGAAAACCCTCCCCCAGTCGAGTTGTTCGGAGACTTCCAGCGCGTGCCACCGGCGGTCTTGAAATTCTCCTGCAGGAATTCCCTGCTGAACGTCTGCTGGTTGACGTAAACGCCCCAGCTCTCGCCGTTGATGACGACACGCGCGAAATTCGCCTTGACCGCGGGAATGTAGTCGCGCGCCACGTCCAGAAACAGGACCGAACGAAGAAACGTCGGGTCCTGGTTGGCGTTGAGCAGATTCAACGAACGGTGCCCGAGCAGCGACTGGTCGTGGACCGAATCAATGGCGAGCGATAGAGGACGTTTCAAGCCCTCTGGCACGGCGGTGAAAGAGTTGTTGCCGCGAAAACCTACGCCCACGTCGCGATAGCTCTTGCCGTCGACGACGAGCGTGGCGTGAACTTCCACGTCCGTGTGGTAGAACGCCGCCAGTTCCTGTTCCCAGTCCGCGTGCTCGAATTCAAGAAAAATGGTTCGAAGGGTTCCGGCATCGTACAAAGGGACCGTCGCCGGATACGTCTTCACGTCCTTCTGCGACAACTTCGCGCCAGGCGTGCCTGCTCGCGTGCTTCGTGCCCCTACTCTCACCGGACGTCGGAGCTCCGGATGCGCTGAGAGATATTCGCGAGCTGCCGTACGTTCTGCGTAGTCGAGACGCTTGTCACCGTTCCGATCGAATCGCGCGAGGACAGGAATATCAGGCTCGGCGCCTTGCACCGGGGGTGCCTGTTGAACGCCGATGACGCCGGTGGTTCCGGCCAGTACGGCGACCAGTGCAGCAACCAGTTGCAGGGTCGGAGTAGTCTTCATGACTTCGCCGGGTGCGAATTCCTAGTGCTGCAATCCTCCACCGAGCTTCAGGTCCTGCACCCGCTTTTCGCCATCCTTGATGGTGATCTTGAATGCGACGCCCGTGAGCTGGCTCAGGAACGCCGGGTCATAGACCTCGGCTCGATCGACGGCCGTCACCGCGCAGACGAAGTACTCGCCCGCTGGCAAACCGACGATGCGGTACTTGCCGTCGCTCGACGGCCGCGCGGTCTGCACACGGCGGGACCCGATGCTCCAGTAGGAACGATCGGTTGAGAAGACGATGATCGGGAAATCCGCGGTCGCGCGACCCGCGCCGTCCATCACCGTGCCCGAAAGTTCGGCCGGCTGATCGGTGAATGTGACCACGACGTTGGCGGCATCGACGCCGGCTTTCATGTCGATCGGTGAATCCGCGATGTCGCGGCCGTTGAACATGACGCCCTTCAGCGTCCACCCGCCGCTAAAGGCTGCAATCGAGGGCGCGCCGGCCAGCGTAGCCAGGGCGAGCGGCATGTTGATGCGATAGCGACCGGGAGGAACGCCGCTGACGGTGAATCGACCGTCCGCCTCAATCTTCAGTGGCATCGTGGCACCGCCGCCACCGATCATGCTGCCGATCACATCGTTGACACTCGTCCCGGTCGGCGCCGGCATCAACATCAGCCCAGCCCGCGTGTAGTCGGTCGGCGGCGTCTTCGTTGTTGCCTCGTAGACAACCTTGCCGCTCACGGTCATGCCGGGACGAAGCGTGAGGATGAAATCGGAAAGATCGCGGCCCTGAACGGAAATCTCTTCCTGCGCCCAGTGCGTGCCCTGTCCGCCACCCATCATCGCCGCCATCTCCGCCTGCATCATGGCTGCAGGGTTCGCGGCGCCGCCTGCCGGCGGCGCCGGAGTTTCATTTCCCGTGCGCGGCGTCGCGCGCGCGGACATCGTGTACGCGCCGGGCTTCACGCCGCGCAGTGTGAACGTTCCATCGGCGCCGGTGCGCGCGGAGGCATTGAAGATTGAGGAAAACAGGTCAAGGCCGTCCGTGCGAAGCGGCCGCAGCGAGACAGGAACGCCGGTCTGCGGTCTGCCCTCGGCGTCAAGAACGCGACCGGAGATCTGTGCGGTCGGCACCATCTGCAGCGTGAAGTCGACTCCTGCCCGCTCTTCGTTCGGTCCGAGCGTGATCACGGCAGCGTCGCTGACGACAGTCGTCCCAGGGAAGTAGACCGGCGCGTACGCGAGAGATGGTGCGCCCGCTGGAGCCGGCGGCACTCCTGAAGGAGGCGCGGCAGTCGCCCCGCCCGCCACCACCGAATCCGCCCAGCTGAGCTCGCCAGTCGTCACCGGACGCAGTTCCTCGGATCCGAACACGGTCGTCGGCACATTGACGATGTAGTCGCCGGGCGCGAGGCCGAAGATTCGAAAGACACCGCGATCGTCCGTCGAAGCGCCGCCGAGCCCGCCCTCGATATTCACGGCGCGGCGATCGCCGCCGCCGGACTTCACCATGACGGCTTGCACCTGCTGGTTCTGAGCCGGGCGGCCGCTTGATGTACGCACCGTGCCGGTGAGAACACTTCCGCGTAGCATCCGAATCCCGACGCTCACTGCCTTCTGCCCGTCGAGCACGGCCACCGCGATGCCCGGTCCCCGGCCCGGAAGCTTCGAACCGTAGAACGTGCGCACGTAGCCGGCGCGCGAGGCCGTCAGAAGATAGTTGCCGGGAGCGAGATTCCTGAACACCACGCGGCCATCGTCATCGGTGACGCCGATGTTGGGAATATCCAGTTCACCTGCCTGAATCGAGACGCTGACGCGGCGGAGCGGCCGGCTGTTCTGTTCATCGGTGGAAACGACGACGGTCAGCTCGGATGTGCCCTTCGGTTGAGTTGCGGTCGCGCGTGTGTCTCGCGCCGTGCCCTGCTGGGACACAGAGAGCACGGAGGCGGTCGACACGCCACAGAAAAGGCTGGCGACGACCAGGGCTTTGAAGAATCTCGCGGTGCCCCTCGCCATCACCGCCCCACTTTCGTCTTGTCGAGATTCGCGGTGACCGGGTCCGCCGCAACGGTCACTCTCGTCCCGATGCGGGCCAGCGCTTCGACGTTCGCCGGATCCTGCAGGTCGGCCGGCGCCGATCGATCGAGCGCGACGAGAAGATAGTCGCCCGCGGGAACAGCGGCAATTGTGAACGCGCCGGGTCTCGTCGCCCGTACGGTGCGTGACCGCCGCGGATTCATCCCGTTGTTGATCCACGTGCGATAGTCCGCCGGAAGCATCACGATCGCGGTCTCGGAGAGATCGGTTTCACCGGGCGCCCTCACGGTGCCGGTGATCTGCCCCAGTTTGTCGGTGTAGGTCACGACGACACTCGAGGCGTCGGCATCGCGGATTTCGAGCGGCGCATCGAGAATGTCGCGGCCGCCGATCATCGCGGATTTCACCTGCCACATGCCGACCGGGTTGAGCTGCAGGAAGTACTTGCCGCTCTCGTAGCCCTTCGTCTGGAACTCGCCCTGCTGGTTCGCGCGATCCGGCGTCGCCATCGCCATGAGGTTCGGCATCCGGCCATCCACGGGCAGGAGCCCGACTGCCACGCTCTGTATCTGCGCGGCTACTGGTGCAGGCCGCCCGGTCGCGCTTTCGAACTCAACACGGCCGCTCACTTTGTATCCGGGCGTGAGCGACAGCGTCAGGGCATCGATGTCCGCGCTCGCCACGCTGATTGGCGTGGAGGCGAACATCGTGATTTTCGATCCGGCCGGTACGCCGCCGCCGAACATCGACATCGCCGCCGGGTTGCCGGCAAGCGCCGAGGCCGGAATCTCGGGACGAGGTTGCTTCTGGGCTTTGAGCAGAAACTGGCCGGGCGGCACGCCGAAGAATGAAAACGTTCCGTCGGCCTTCGTGATCGCCGTCGCGACATCGAACTCGGACTCGCTCACGACGCCGTCACCGGGAACGACCAGACGGACGCCCAGGTTGGCGATTGGGCCCTCGGGCCCGATGGCGGTGCCACTCACGCGTGCCGTCGGAATCAGCCGCAGCTGGAAGTTGACGTCGGTGCGCTCCTCGCCTGACTTGAGGGTCACGGGCGACGCCTGCGACGGCGCCGCTGCGCCCGGATAAAACGTCGTCTGATACGCCATCAGCCGGCCGCCGGGTCCGACCAGCGGCACGGATCCGCTCGACGCCACCATGAAATCGCCGATGCGTACGCCGCTCGACATTGCATCCGTCGGCATCACGCCCGAGCTCATCAGATCCATGAGCGCGAGACCCGCCGTCGGATTTGGTCCGCCGCCACCGGTCACGGCGTCGATGATGCCGCTCATGATTGCCGTCGGCATCGAGACTTGCGCCTGCGGCACGACCACGAGGTAGTCGCCGGGAACGATCGATGAGATCCGGTACGCACCGCGATCGTCCGTGCGCGCCGTCCACGCCGGCACGTACCGCACGCGGCCCGCCGTCATCACCTTGCGCGCGACCTGCACCATGAGGCCGATCGCCGGCTCGCCTGCGTCGTCGAGGACGGTGCCGGTGATCACGCCGAACTTCCATAGACGCAGCGTGACGCCTGTCGCGAACTCGCCTTCCTTGAGCGGCAGTGAAGTCGAGGATTGCTGCGCGGAGACGCCGCCCATCAGGCCGGCGAGCGCGGGCGAAATACTGACTGAGAGGTTCGAGGTATAGCCCGTCAGTGTCGCTGCGAGCTGAAACTGTCCGGGCGGAAGGCTGTGAAAAACAAAACGCCCGTCGGCGCCCGTCATCACGCGCGTTTGACCGGATCCGCCGCGTCCCGCCGCAGCGGCAGCCGCTGCGATCGCGGCTTCCATCGCCTGCTGCATTTCCGGGGATGCGCCGCTGCCGGGCATCGCGCCGCGGGCACCGCGGCCGCCTGGCGGCGTCAGCGTGACGACTGCCTCGGGGATCGGCTGCCCAGTCGATCCGTCGATGACGCGGCCGACGATCAGGGCCGTTGATTTAGGCGGTTGTGCCGGGGTCTGAGACGCCTGCCCGCCGGGTACCTGGCCGACGTCAGCGACGGCGGCCGGGCCCAGGAGCAGTATTGTGCAGAGGACTATGAGGGCTGCTCGTGACACAAGAGCAGCATAGCGCCGATTTCTAGACTCGGGGCGCTTCCTGTCTGGATGGCGGAGCTACGTCGGCCGGAACGCCACGGCGCGTTGACGGCACCATTTCCAGACGCGTTGTCATCATCGAGAACAACATCAGACCGAGCAGCACGAGCGCGATCGCGAGCAGCGGCGTGATGGGATTGAACACGTAGATGCCCGCGACGGCGATGAGGCCGAGCGCGGACAGTGTGGAGAGCAGCACCATCGCGGACATCCGCAGCGCCGCGCCGCATTCGCTGCACGGCTGCACCAGACGCCCGCTCATGACGGACGACATCCACCACAGCTTCGACCATTCGTACCGCGTCAGCGTGACGCGGCACTCGGGGCACTGCCGTCGATTGCCGGGTGCGCCTGAACCTGCCATTGAAATCTCCTCGCTTTACCAGTAGTGCCACTCGCCGGTCGCGAGCACGTAGCCGCCGAGCGCGGCGTTCGTCGCCGCGTGCGCGACGATTGCGCCGAACAGACTGCGGCTCCGCCTCAGCCACAACGCATAGGCCAGGCTTGCCACGACGGCCGCCAGCCATTCCGGATGGGCGGCCGCAGAGGCCGCGACCATCACCCACAGTGCCATTGCAGAGAACGTGCCGACGGGGATCGCCGTGAAATCAACCCGGGTCAGGTAGCGCAGGAGGAAGGAGCGCCAGAAGATCTCTTCCATCACCGGGACCATGAGTACGAGACCGTAGAGTCTGGCAGCCAGGAATGACGGCCACCATGCAGATCCGTGCAATTGCTGGGGATTGAAGCTCGTGCGGCTGCCGAGCCGCGGGTAGTCGATGATCCGGTCGAGCCCCACCCAGACCACGAACACCACGAGGCCGATCACAATTGAGGGCAAAACGACGCGCGGGTTGAAGCTGATATCCGACAGCGGCGAACGGAACACCAACAACGTTGTCGTTACGATCACGGCCTTGGCAATGTAGGCCGCGGGAAACCATTCCGGCGCGACGTAGGCTTCGCCCATCGTCAATGCGCCGAACACCACCATTGGGATCCAGTAGTCGCGCATCCGGCGGGACGGTCAGCTCTTCTTCTTATGGACGATCTTCATCGTGCGCGGCGGCTGGCCCTCCGCGGTTTCGGTGAAGTCGACGATCCACTGGCCCGCGCTGTCGATGGACCAGATCTCTTTCTCAAGGGTCTTCATGTTGTTGGGGTACGCCGTCGAAACGGTGACGACCACCGTGTTCCCCACCCATGCGGCCTTCGTAAGGAATACGACGTCACCGCCGCGCGCTGCCCTCGCCTCGCGACGTTCGACGCCGTCGAGCTGGTAAGTCGTCGTCCTGCCGGAAGTAGTAATACTGATGGTGCCGGCGCCCTGCTTGATCACCCGCTCGGTGCCGGCCGCTTTGTTCGGAGGCTGAATGATCCAGGTGCCGGCGAACGCCGGCTTCTGTTGCGCCGGGACGCCGGCGCCGATCAGCAGGGCAAGGAGAAGAGGTGCCATCCCTTCCAGTATCGGATCAAGAGCCGCGGCGGATAGCCCGGATCTTATGATGTGAATCATGACCGATTGGACGCCTGGGCTCAGCCCGTGGTTCGTGGCGTGACGCAAAGGACCGCCCGGCCGTACTACGGCTGGTGGATTGTCATTGCCGCCGCGGCGGCGATGGTCGGCACGCTGCCGGGCCGGACGCAGGGACTGGGTCTCATCACCGAGCCGCTGCTCAGCGATCTCGAGATCGATCGGGTTACGTACGCCACCGTCAACTTCTGGGCGACGCTCGCGGGCGCGATCGGCGCGTTCGGGATCGGCCGGCTCGTCGATCGATTCGGCGCGCGGGCCGTGCTCACAGTCGTAGTCGTGGCGCTCGGCGTCGTGGTCGCCGCAATGAGCCGTGTGTCCGGCCTGGTCGATCTGGCGATCGCACTCGCGCTCACGCGCGCGATCGGCCAGGGCGCGCTCTCGGTGGTGAGCATCGCGATGGTCGGCCACTGGTTCAAGCGGCGGATCGACACGGCGATGGCGGTCTACAGCCTCACGCTGTCGATGGGTTTCATGATCGCGTTCCCAGTCGTGGGATCGCTCGTGCAGAGCTGGGGTTGGCGTCGCGCGTGGATGTCGATCGCCATCGCGCTCATCGTGGCGCTCGCTCCAATCGCCTGGCTCGTCGTTCGGCGCGGTCCGGAATCGATGGGTCTTCTGGCGGATGGCGGCGCGGAAGCCGGGCAGGCCGCCCCGCAGGCGACTGGGACGCTGGAGGGATTCACGCTGCTCGAGGCGCTCGGCACGCCCGCGTTCTGGGTGTTCGCGGTGGGCGCGGCCCTCTACGGTCTCGTCGCTTCAGGCGTCGGCCTGTTCAATGAATCGATCCTGGCCGAGCGCGGCTTCAATCACGACGTCTACTACCAGACGCTGGTCGTGACGGCGATGACGGCGCTCGCCGGCAACTTCCTCGGCGGATGGCTCGCGGCGCGCGTTGCACTGAGCAGCCTGATGGCGGCCGCGCTCTGCGTGCTTGGCGCCGGCGTGGCCGCGCTGCCGCACATCACGTCGATGGCGGGCGTGATGGCGTGGGCCACGGCGATGGGTCTCGGCGGCGGACTCGTGATGGTGCTCTTCTTCAGCATCTGGTCACGGGTGTTCGGCCGGCGGTACCTCGGACAGATTCAGGGCGCGGCGCAAGCCGCGACGGTGCTCGCCTCCGCGATCGGACCGTGGCTGCTCGCGCGCTCGGTGGAGCTCACGGGCAGCTACGCGGGAATGTTCAGGTTGCTCGCGGTCGCGATCGGCGTCGTCGCGGTGGCGGCCGCGATCGTCAAGGCGCCATCCCCAGAAGACGCTTCACTGTCGCGGCAACCTGCGGCCACACCGTCGACTGCGGATCGATGAACACGAAGTGCGTCGCCGTGGGGATGGCGATCGCCCCGGCGCGATCGCCCTTCGCCCTGGCGGCAGCTTCATAGGCCGCGTTTTGCGCGCCGAACGCCCTTCCGGTGAGGGACTCGGTGGCCACGCCAAGGGGAATGAGGTCGGCCGGTGATGCCGCGCGATAGCGATCCGGTTGAGTCTCCGGCGCGCCGCCCATCAATTCGTCGATGACACCGCGGCCGCAGATTTGTTCCTGCGCTTCACGCATCGCGCGCAGATCTCCAGGACCGTCGAGGTTGATGGCGCCGGCCAGCGGCAGCGGATCCTTCTTGTACAACTCACTCGAGGCGGCAATGCGAGGCCGCGCGGCGAGCCAGAGCGCGAAGTGGCCGCCGGCCGAGTGCCCGATCGTGATGACGCGCTTCAGATCGAGCGCATGATCGCGCGCGAGCGCGCGCACCATGTCGGCGCCCGCGGCCACGTCACGAAACGTCCCTGGCCACCCTCCGCCGGCGTTGCCGACGCGGCGGTACTCGATGTTCCACGTTGCGACGCCGGCCTCGGTGAGCGCGGCAGCCATGGGCCGCATGTTGTCGATTGCGACCGCGCGGGGATCCATCTTGCCAAGTTCCGAGACCCAGCAACCGCCGTGAATCACGATTGCCAGGGGGTATGGACCCTTCCCCGCCGGGAGACGGAGTTCCCCGAACTGCAGTGGATCCGTTCCGTACGCGACGCGAATCGCCCCGGGCGCGACAGGCGCGTTCGCGAGGTCGGCCGGGCCACGAGACTGCCTGGCGACGATCGCGGCTGTAGCCGCGGCGGCTACAGTGACGATGACAAGGAGCGGGACAAGTCTCGGCTTCATGAGCGGCCTCCGGCGCTAGCGAAGTTCTTTTCTCAATACGAGTTTGAGGCCCGACCAGATGTCATCCACCGCACAGACCTTGACATCCACGAACCCGATTGGCAGCGCCACGTCGCGAATGGTGTCTTCGGTGATGTCCGTCCGCACGCCTGACGCCTTCTTCGGCCACGAGACCCAGATGACTGCCGCCGGGCCGAGGATGCGCCGGAAATCGAGAAGGGCGCTGGCCAGCCGGGAGCGCTGCGCGGTAAAGATGTGCACGACATCGACGCTGGGCCCGGGTGACTTGGCGCGTTTGAGATCGCGCAGCGCCGGCCCCACGAGTGACGCGTAGTTGACGGGCTCGCCGAGGATCAGGGCCGTCTGCCCGGCCTTGAACCCGAGCTTGGCAGCAAGCGGCGTACCGGAGTAGCCCGACCTCTTCATGTGCGCCGAGAGGGATGCGGGGATTGGGCGGCACGCGCACGCCTTCGCGTGCGCCGTGTGCCACTTCACTCGCTGCGCGATTGATGCGTTCTTGGGCATCGGATTGCGCGTGTGCCAGGCTGCATTCATCGTGTTCGGCCGTTCCGAGGCGTGTTAGATTCTGCCCCATGCCCAGCCGACATTTCCTGGCGTTATTCCTGAGCGTGAGCGTTGCGGCAATCGGACTCGTGGAAACCCACGCCCAGGGGGCCGGCGCCACGCAGGCGGGGGCCGCTCAAGCAGGGGCGCCGCAGACGCCCGCGGCCGGGCGAGGCCAGACGGGTCGCGGTCTCGCGCCCGTCGTGATCGGCCCCTCGGCGCCGGTACCACCGGAAGTGGCAATGCTGCGTCCCGCGCCGGAGGAGCTCGCACGGCTCAACGAAGCCATCCACCGCCTGATCGACGCCGACAAATCGAATGCGAAGGCGCTCCTGAAGAAGTACGAGTCGCTCTTCACGCTGCAGCCGCCTCGTCTCAACACGGCGGCGACGTTCACACAGACACCGCAGCGGATGGGCCCGCGGCATGAGGGCTTCGTCGAGGCCGCGCGGAAGGGCGGCATCGATCTGCTGCTTCATGGCGACTCGATCACCGACTGGTGGGTGCAGAACGACGACAACAAGCGCGTGTTCGAGAAGTACTTCGGGAACATCAGGACCGCGAACTTCGCGGTGGCGGGCGACACCACCCAGGGCGTGCTATGGGGCCTCAAGAATGGCGAGGGTCAGGGCTTCCAGCCGAAAGCCGTGATGCTGATGATCGGCACGAACAATACCGGCGGCCACACGGCTCCTGAAATCGCCGAGGGCATCGGCGCGATCGTGCTCGAGATGCGGAAAGACTTCCCGGCTGCGAAGATCCTGTTGCTGGCGATTTTCCCGCGGAACGTGCCCGGTGATCCCGTGCGCGACAAGATCGCGGAGATCAACCGCATCATCGCGAAGCTGGACGATGGCCGGCACGTGTTCTTCATGGACATCGGCGCGAAGTTCCTGGATGAGAAGGGCGTCTTCCTGCCGAATGCATTCCGTCCGGACAACCTGCATCCGATGGCTTACGGCTATGAGATCTGGGGCGAGGCCGTGAAGGACAAGCTGGCAGCACTGCTGAAGTAGCGCGTCACAGGCTCACCGATGCCGCGGCGGCCCTGGCGATCGATCGGATGTCGATCGTGAGCAGAACGAGCAACCAGATACCAACGATGCCGCCGACGATCGTAACCACGCGAGAGACGCGGGTCATCGCCACCGAGGACGATCCGAATCGATGCGCGGCGACGGCGGCCACCGAGGCGCCCAGCACGACGACCACGATCGACCCGCCTCCGAGCGTGGCCAGGACCAATCGATTCGCCATCATCTGACTCACCCGGTCAACGCTGAGACCGGCAATCGTCATGCCCGGGACGGCCACCTTCATCACCGCTGCGATTTCCATCATGAGTCCCGCGGTGTTCCTGGCGAAGTAGACGAGCGAAGCAGCCGGCACGAGAAGGCTGGTCGTGAAGGTCGCGATCCACGGCGCCCACGGTTTGGGGACGGCCTGACCCGCCTCGGCTGGATCAACTTCGCTCATACCGAACCAGTCGAGGACATTCGCCACGGCCAGAATGACGACAAACCCAAAGCAACCCGCCCAGGCAGGACGAACCATCGACATCGCCACGCCGGCCGCCGTGTTGAAAGTCGCCTGCCCGGAAACGCCGATGGCCTGAAAGTCACGAATCGTCTGGATCGCAACGAGCAACACCGGCGCGACGAGCAGCAGCAAAGCGAGGGGGAAGGCCGCGACCGGAAGTGGAAGGGAAGAGGGTCTCGTACGCGATTGGCGCACCAGCACGAACAGACCGCCAAGCGCGAGCGCGGCTGCAACGACAAGACCTGGAACGACGATTCGCATCTCAGCCGCGGGACGGGCCTTTTTCCACGAAGCGATAGCTCGCGTGGCTGTCGTAGTCGATCCCGTGTTTCTTCTTCAGCTTTTCGATCTGCCGGAGATCGGCTTTCGTGTGCGGGCCAACGCCTTCGAGCGTGTGAAGGAGCGTCTCTTCGAGACAACCCGTGACGCTCATGTGCTTGAACTCCGCCAGATCCTGGAGCAGCGCTGCCAGTCGCTTCTCGAGACGCACGGGAACATCGACGCGCTCGATCTCCACTGCGGGGCCGTCATTGAAGATGTGATGGCCGAACGACAGTTCGTACCCGTTCAAATCGCGGACACGATAGTCGCGCAGCCCGTACACGCGATCCCCGGGCGGTAGAAGAATCTCGACTCCATTTGCTCGCTGGTACTCGAAAAGCTCGTCGGCATTGCCGACCACGAAGTAGAGCGCGCATCCCTGAGGTGCCGGTGTGCCAACCTCCAGGAAGATCTGCACGTTGCCAAGATTCACACCGGCCAGTTCGGGAGGCGTGCCCCATGTGAAACCGATCTGAAAACCCAACTTCCTTGTATAGAACTCGACCGCGGCCGGAAGATCCGCGACCCGCAGCTCCGGGTGCTGCCTGTCGCATTCGACCTCGGGAACAACCGGATCAGCCATGCTCAGATTTGAATCTTGCGCGGCCACTGCGCGTTGTTCTCGAGTGCCGTGAGTTTGGCCTCGAGCTCCGTCGCGGTCGGCTGAACCCGCCCGTTCGCATCGGTGACGCGCGACACGACGGTATGTTCACCAGGCGTCGCCTCCACGCCTCGGCACGAGAACAGCTTCCAGGAAAACCGCGTGTTCGTTGCATCCAGCACCGCCGGACGCCACGGCCCATCGTCGACTCGCACATCGACGGACTTCACGGGTGTCCCGTCGGTCAGCACAAAGCCAAGGACGTTGATCCGATTTGCGGCGTCGCCGCGGGTCACGCGAGCGACGACGGACTTCAGCTGCTGGCGGCTGATTTCAGCTTCGGTGAACTTCACTTCGCCGTTGATCGTCTCGCCGCGGAGCGTCCGATACCACCGCGCCTGAAACTTGCCGAGGTACCGGCCGCGCTGCACGTGGATTTCCGACAACCATTTCACGTTCGCCACGCCGTACCAGCCTGGAACGATCAGGCGAATCGGGAAACCCTGATTCTTCGTGAGGGGCTCGCCGTTGAGCGCGTGCGCGAGAAACGGTTCAGGACGGGTCGCGTCCGCCACCGAGAGGCTGCGGCCGAACTGTTGCGTGACTTTGATCATGCGGCCACGAAAGTCCACGTCCTCCTCGCCGCGATCGGCGCCGAAGAACACGACCTCGTCCGCATCAGGTTTGACGCCGGCGCGAGCGAGCACGGTTCTGAGCGGCACGCCGGTCCAGCGGCCATTGCTGGCCAGGCCGTTCACGCGGCCCGGACCGTTCCCTGAACACTCGAAGCCCGCGACGAGCTCGGTGGTTCCCATCTTTCTGATTTCATCGAGACCGAGTGACAACGGCTTGTCGACGAGTCCGTCGATGCCGAGGCGCCAGGCCGCCGGATCGATCGTGGGTTGCCCGTAATGCTGGAGCGTGAAGAACTGGTCCTTGGGCGTTATGGGCGCATTGAGATCAATCCGCCGGATGTCGAGAACACGGACGAGCTCGCTCGGATTCGTCGCGAAGGTCGCCGGAATGTCGCTGAACGGCACCACCGCGTCGCCCTGCGCGAGGGCCGGCAGCAGCCAGTCCGGCCAACCAAGCGCGGCGAGCGCTCCGGCTGCCGCTCCGGTCTTCAAGACACTGCGACGGCTGATGGTCTCAGGCATGGCGGGCTCCCGTGTTGGATAGCGCGGTCAGGTTAGCAGAACGGCGGCGGTTTGCACTGGGGCCGTAGTCCGCGGTCCTCACGATGCGAGGACTACGCACCGAGCGGCGCAGTGCGAAGGCCGCCAGGAAGCCGTTCCGTGGCCGCGCTCGGGCAGGTTTCACAGCGCCTTCCTGAAGCATCGAATCTGGACGGTTTCGGTGAAGCCGAGCGCGGCATGAGCGCGCGCGCTGTCCATGTTGTCGAGAACGACATCGGACGCGAACTCCGTGCAACCCTGCGCGCGCCCCCAGGCCTCGGACGCCGCGATCAACGCCCGGCCGACGCCCCGCCGCCTGCGCTCCGGGACGACGTACCAGCCCTCGAGATAGGCGACGCGGTCGGTGGTGCAGTCCTCGGCGTAGTTGCGAATGGAGAGCTCGACGAATCCGACGAGCGTGTCGTTCAGCTCTGCGACGAGCACCGCCAGGGGCATCGTGAGGCGGCCATCGACAAAGCGGGCGATCTCCTGCGCGTGTCCCTCGACGGAATCCTCGTACGGCCAGAGCGCGACGCGCATCGACAGCCACGCGTCCGCGTCGGTAGCGGCAACAGGACGGATGCGGAGGCTGGCGGTCATCCAGGTCTAGATGCGGTCACTAAGGATCACACGACGAAGTTCGTGGCGGTGGCACTGGCGTTGATCTTCCGCGCAGTGACACAGGAGCGTGACGCGGCCGCGGCGCCCGATTTGCTTCAGGAGGCGAAGCGTGAACTTCTGACCGTGATTCTTGATGGTCCTGCTGCGCGCGTCGATCGGGCCGTTCATGAACAATTCGCGCCGGTATTCCCGCACAAATCGCGCCCACGTCATTCGGCCCGCCTGACCGGCCCGAAGAATGCGTTCACTTGGCGCCAATGACGGCATCCAGACGTTGTAACGGCTCGTCGGCATGCCACGACCACGGAATCGTGTTGCCAGGATCCTGATGCCGTCTTTCTTGCGATCGATGGGGCTCCAGACTGATTTCGTTTGAATCATCGACCGTGCGGCTCCTGAGTCCTGCCCGTTCAGATCTTCATCGTGTCAGAAGAATCGCCGAAGGTACTTCGCCGCTTCGTCTGAGATCCCGATGATCTTATTCGTCGCCTGCCGATAGAAGTCGAACCCGCCATGGCAGGTCTCCATTACTTGATCGGGCAGGGCGGAACCTTGATCACGCGCAGGGCGTGCGTCACGCCCGGTGGCGGTGCTTTCACGATCATGTGTGGATCGGGATTCCGGTCGACGCGATGGACCATGTGGCAGTCGATCGCAGGTCGCGACTCGGTAACTGGTGCGGGCTTGATAGACACCCAGGGAGACTGCTGTTGGGCCGGAACGTCGGTTTTCATTCCCTTCGAGAAGTCGACTTTGACACTTGGTCGCGAAGCCGGCCGGCACTTCGAGTCAGTCGAAAACAGGCCGCACTGAGATTCGGCACGAACCGCTGTCGCGCCGATGAACAGGAGTCCGACGATGACAGCGCTGAGGGGCTTCATGATGGGAAATCCTTTCCGACCGACAGTCTAATCCTGAGTCCGTTGCGACTCCAGATACGCCCGATAGATGGAGGCTGACTCTTCGACGAAGAGCTCCGTATGGCCGCCGCGATCGATTACCCGAGCTCGCGGAACGATCATCCTCGAGCCGCATTTTGCGCAGGTCATCCTGGTGTCCATACAGGCTTCTCCGCCCCAACCGGATCAGAACAATCGATGCGACCAGCGCACCAGCAGATACACGAGCAAGCCGATCAGCACGAGCGCAAGGCCGGCACCCAGCCCGACGACGCGCGAGTAGAGGCGGCCGAGGTCCTGCTGCCGCTGCACTGCACGCTGCTGGAGCTCGAGGGACTGCGACGTAACGCGACGATACTCCGCGAGCTGCTCACGCTGAAGGTCGCGGATTTCCTCGAGGAGTTTGATCGCTTCTTCGGTGTTGTTCATGGTCTGGAAGCCGAAACAGCGATTGCGGTTCTATCGCATGTTGACCGGAACGCGATCGCGTCCCCGACGTCGGCGGCGAAAAAACGCCGCCAGTCTGATGCCGGCAGCCACAGCAGCACAGGCGGTTCCAAGTGCCACGCCGTAAAGCGCGACGACTGGCAACACGCTCGAGCTGCCCAGTCCCAGTTCCGCCGCGGTGACTGCGGCTCCCAAGACGCCAAATCCGACAAACCAGGAAATCGCCGACGGTGGCGCTTGGCTGATAGCGATCGTATGGTCAGCAGATAGTTCCTTAGGTCCCTCGTCGTCACAACAAACGCAGTCGGTCTTGAGCGTGAGCATCTCCTCGGTCGATTCGGTTGGCCACCCCAAAGTCCCAGTTCCAACCTTACCCACGCCGATCCCAAGGCCGATGGTGTCAGAAACAAATACCTTCACGTCACATTCGTACAACACAGCCCGGTTGCACCCGGCTTCCGCCGTACATGGAACTCGACGCGTCTTGTGGACGAACGCATCGACATCGTATTCGTAGCCGACAATGAAGGAGATCTGCTTGAGTCCGGTTATCTTCTTGCGCTCGACCTTCGGAGCCTCGTCACATGAGTACGTGACATAAACCTCGATGCCAATCCAGCGGGTGTCCGCCGGCTTGAATCTGAAGCAGCTGACAGCCATGTGGCTCCTGTAAGTTCTCTGCTTTGGACTAACTATTCCCGGAGAGGATGAGCGGCCGGATGGTAGCACGACCTTGCAATAGCCGGGCTTCTCTATCCCATTCTTCAGGCGATCGGCTTCAGGACCATTCGGCCGTAGGCGACGAACGCCATCAGGAGTCCAAGCACGGCGCTCATGATGATGGCCGGGGTTTCGCGGTACTGGACGTGCACCCAAATGAACACGAGGCTTTCGATCGCCAGAAGCGTCGCCGCTACCACTGTCAGTGACGGCTTCCAGGGCATAGCCGATGGAACGATCAGCCCGATCACGCAGACGAGTTCGAGGATGCCGAGGGCCGTCCAGGCGTCGCGCGGCAACGCGCCAAACGACGCGACGTCGCCGCTGATCTTGTCGAACATGAAGACCTTCATGACGCCGGACGCTCCGTACATGAGCGCGGCGAGGATCTGCAGAACCCACAACAGGGTGTTCAACGTTTGTCTCCTCGGTTCAGTACTCTCAGATCGGGTTGCCGTTGTTGTCGGTGTTCAGAGTTTGGGTGACAAACTTGCCGAAGTAACCGAACAGCTTCGGCTCTCCAGGTTTCGCGGCTATCACGCAGCCGTCCTGCCATACTCCGTTGGCTGGGTACCACTGACTGCCGACCGGATCGCCCTGATTCAGGTGGATGTCGTGGATACCGTTGCCGCCGTATGTGTACGGAGCGCCGAACACATAAATGCGCGTACTGGTGCTGATCATGTCGTTCAGCTTGTTCAGAGCGTCATCGCCGGCGTTGATCGTCCACACTTTCTTGTTGGTGCCAAAGAAGTTGTTCCAGATGGTGAGCAACACAGTGAGACATCCCGTCGCCTGCTTGACGAATGGGCTCCGGACATAGTCGATTGCTCCGGATGCCGGAGTGCGCGCCAGTTCGTGGTAGCCATCTGGCAGGGCAGAAATGTTGGTGAACATCGCCGGATCGAGGCCGCCCAGCATCATGTACTCGAACTGGCCCGTGGGACTGTTGACGTCTACCGCGCACTGGTAGACGCCGACTGGCGTATTCACGTAGATGAAGCCGTGAAACCACTGGCCGAAATTGTTTGGATTCTCCTTTTCGAAGCGGTTGAACGTGCCGCACAGAACGCCGTAGTTCGGAAGTGGCATACATAGGCTCCATTGGTCAAGGTAGTGCGTAACCGAATGCATCTACTGACCACAGCTCGACCGCGGCGCTCGATGTCCACGAGAGAATAACGCCGAAGTCGTCAACTGCAACGGCGCCGCTCGATCTACTGGCGCAGGATCTTCTCCATGGGCCTGCCCTTGGCCAGCTCATCCACCAGCTTGTCCAGGTACCGGATCTTCCGCATCAGCGGATGCTCGATCTCCTGGATGCGAACGCCGCAAATAGTGCCGGTGATCTTGCTGGCGTTCGGATTCGGCGCCGGTGCCTCGCCGAAAAAACGTCTCGAAGTCCTTCCGTTGCTTGATCTGCGCCGCCAGCGCCTGCGGGGTGTAACCGGTCAACCAGCAGATGACTTCGTCCACTTCCTTCTTCTTGCGCCCCTTCTTCTCCGCCTTCTTGACGTAGTGCGGATAGACGCTGGCAAATGACATCTTGAAGACCCGGTGGTTATCCATGATTGCCTTCGGAGTGCGAACGCCCGACTAGCACGCCCAGCGATTTCTAACGTCGCGGTTCCTCGTAGAGACCGAATTCGTTCCCGACGGGATCTATGAAGATGGCGAATGCCCCCATGCCTGGCGCGATCTCCTTGCGTGGCACCACGACGCGCCCACCTGCATCCTCGATGCGCTTGAGTGTCTCGGCAATCGCATCGACCATGATGTAGGCCCGAGTCCGCTCGTCAGGCGTTCGATCCGCCTCCTTGACCCAGGTACCGCTCACGCCGCCCGGGTCATCGAACGCCAGCTCGCCGTCACCGCGCCGCCGAACCTTCCATCCAAAGATAGAACTGTAGAAATCCGCGGACGCTTCCGCTGTCTTGGCTGGGATTTCGAGGTAGCAGATTTTGCCGTGCGGCATGTTCGTCATCGCAATCGGTTTGGAATGTCCAGGAGACCGACCGAGTGGACGCACCGATTCCCAGGCGTCCAGAGTCGGATGGGTGCCGTTACATCGCCCTCGTGACGGCCCGGAAGAACCAGCGGGTCAATCGCGCGTCGACACGCTCGTTTCCGCCGCTGCCTGCACCACGCCCAGTCACTGCAGGACGACTGAATCCTTGAAGGGACACTCGCCGGTCGAGCCGATCTCTCCCTCGGAGACGTAGGTCCACAAGGTGTCGACCCACGGGCCGTTGCCGGTGCCGAACGGCGACCAGGTCCAATAGGACCAGGCGAAGAGCACGCCGCCGCAACACCCCTCGTAGCTGCGACGGAAGGGAGACCAACTGAACCGCGTTCGCCACGGTCTGAAATCGTACTGGTAGCGCGTTACTGTGCTCGTCTTCTTACACGGATAGGGGATGGCTCCCCACTTCCAGCACACGCCCCAATGCGTAACCGTGACGGTCACCCGCATTCCACAAGCCATGGTGGTCTCCCCTCATCGAGATGATGCCGCCCGCGCCGATTGCTGCAAAGAATCCAATCTATTTGTCACCGCCCCCGTGGCGGGAGCTGCCTGAGGAGACAGTGATGGAACTCGCCGAATGTGCTGATTGGCGGGATGGTAGCACGGCGGCGCTGATTTCGCGCGCGTTCCCCGTGCCGCATAGACCGGCTAGACGTCGAGCTCCTCGGCTTCCTCGGCGCGCTCCATGATGAACTTGAAGCGCGCGCCCGGATCGTCTCCCACAGCACCTTCGGCATCATCTCGCCGAGACCCTTGAACCTCGTAATCTCAATCTTCCCGCCGCCGGCCTCCTCGAGAATGTCGTCCTTGTGCTTGTCGTCGAGCGCCCAGTGCGTGTCCTTCGCGATGTCGATGCGATAGAGCGGCGGCTGCGAGGTACAGCTTGCCATCGCGAATGAGCTGCGGCATGTGGCGGTAGATGAACGTCATCAGGAGCGTCGCGATGTGGTGGCCGTCCAAATCCGCGTCCGCGTCTAACTGCCGGGAACATGACAGTGACACAACAGCAGCCGGCCCATCTCGAATCCAGCAGGCTGTTCATTCTGGCAACTCCACGCCGTACGCCAGAACTATCAGCCACCGGCCCTGGCGCAAGGCGAACACATCCGTGAAGGCCACGGAACTTACACCGTGTGCGGTATCTCCCTGCCGCCACTCTGCGCGCTGTATGCCTGTCATCACCGCCACATCGCCGTAGACGTCCACTCTCAGATGCTCGCCTCGTACGGCCACGATGTCGACGGGGATCGCGCTGATGCCTTTCAGAAACTCATCCCGTCCGGAGACCAAGCCGTCCGATCCCCGCTGGATGAAATCGTCCGCGAGAATTCGCCCGAGCGAATCGACGTCTTTCGTCTGGATCGAGGAAAAGACCTTCTCCCCGAGCTCCAGGATAATTTGCTCAGTCATGGGCCCCGGCTAAACGTCGAGCTCCTCGGCTTCCTCGGCGCGCTCCATGATGAACTTGAAGCGCGCGCCCGGATCCTTACCCATGAGCTCGTTGATGACGCGGTCCGTCAGGATCTGATCCGAAATCTCTACGCGCAGCAGGCGCCGCGTCCGCGGATTGAGCGTCGTCTCCCACAACACCTTCGGCATCATCTCGCCGAGACCCTTGAACCTCGTAATTTCGACTTTCCCGCGGCCGCCGGCCTTCTTGAGAATGTCGTCCTTGTGCTTGTCGTCGAGCGCCCAGTGCGTGTCCTTCGCGATGTCGATGCGATAGAGCGGTGGCTGGGCCAGGTACAGCTTGCCCTCGCGAATGAGCTGCGGCATGTGGCGGTAGATGAACGTCATCAGGAGCGTCGCGATGTGGTGGCCGTCCGAGTCGGCGTCCGCGAGGATGATGATGCGTCCGTACCTCAGGCGGTCTATCTCGAAGCCCTTGCCGATGCCGCAGCCGAGCGCCGTCACGAGATCCGACAACTCTTTGTTCTCCAGCACCTTCGCGGCCGACACGCCTTCCGTGTTCAGCACCTTGCCGCGCAACGGCAGGATCGCCTGACGCGCGCGATCGCGGCCTTGCTTCGCGGACCCGCCGGCCGAGTCGCCCTCGACGATGAACAGCTCGCTGTCCTCGCGGCCGGATCCCGTGCAATCGCTCAACTTGCCGGGCAGCGTCAAACGAGACGACGTCGCGCTCTTGCGCACGACTTCCGCCTGCGCCGCGCGGCTCGCCTCACGGGCCCTGGCAGCCAGGATGATGCGCGCCACGATCGATTCCGCAATCGACTTGTTGTGATTCAGCCAGTGCTCGAGCGCCGGCCTCGCCACCGCGTCCACGACCGCCGTGATCTCAGGGTTGTTCAGCCGGTCCTTCGTCTGGCCCTGGAACTGCGGCTCCTTGATGAAGATGCTGAGGACGCCGACGATGCCCTCGCGGATGTCGTCGGCCGTGAGCGTCACGCCCTTCGGCGAGAGATTGTGCGTGTCGATGAAATTGCGGATCGCCTTGCCGATCCCGGCGCGCAGGCCGTTCTCGTGCGTGCCGCCTGACGCCGTCGGAATACCGTTGACGTAACTCTTGAGGTATTCGTCGGTGGACTCGGTCCACTGCATGACGAGGTCGAGCTTCATGCCGCTCTCCTCGTGCTCTCGCGCAACGCCGAACGCCGCATCGTGCACCGGCTTCGTGCGTCGATCCGTGAGCAGTTTCGCGAGATACGCGGCAATGCCCTCGTCGTGCTGGAACGTCTCGCGCTTCGGCTCGTCACCGGTCGCGGCTTCGTTCTCGAAGTAGATCTTGACGCCCTTGTGGAGATAGCTTGCGATCTCCAGGCGCTCGCGGATCATCGCGGCGTCGAACTCGGTCTTCGGGAAGATCTGCGGGTCGGGACGGAAGAACACCGTGGTACCCGTGCCGCGCGCGGGCCCGATCTTCTTCACGCCGCCGACGGGCTCGCCTTGCTTGTATTTCTGCTCCCAGGTGTGGCCGTCGCGGCGCACCGTCGCGACCAGTTCGCGCGACAACGCATTCACGACCGACGCGCCGACACCGTGCAACCCGCCCGCGGTCTTGTAGTTCTGGCCTTCGAACTTGCCGCCGGCGTGGAGCGTGGTGAAGATGACCTCCATCGCGCTCGTCTTCGTCTGTGGATGCTTGTCCACCGGAATCCCGCGCCCATCGTCCTGAATGGTGATGGACGAGCCGTCCTTGTGGAGGGCGACAGCGATGTTCGACGCGTGGCCGTTCATCGCCTCGTCTATCGCGTTGTCGAGGATCTCCCAGACGAGATGATGCAGTCCCGCGGATCCGACGCCGCCGATGTACATGCCGGGGCGGCGGCGGACGGGCTCGAGGCCTTCAAGAACGGTGATGTCTTTCGCGGAGTAGTTCGACACTTTCAAAAGAATAGTACAGGTTCAGGGCGCAGGGTTCAGGGTTCGCTCGTCCGGTTCCCGGTTCACGGTTCACGGTTCACGGTTCCCGGATCACGGTTCCCGGATCCAGAGACAGAGAGTGACCGCCAGGCCGATTCGGTCGAGCGAATGAGTCGCGATCTCCGATGCTGTCGTCCTGGGGCCCCAAAAATGGATCTTCATCGCATCTTCCAGCGCGATCGTCACCGACAACGTGGCGGCCGCGGCCTGCGCCCGGTTCATCAGGACATCGACAGGCGCAACGATGGCGCGGGAGTCGCCTTCGACAGGACGCCACACCGCTGCGTACGCGGCTTCGCCGTCGCGGCCCATCGCGCGGCCGGAGGCGGAGTCGCGCATCCGCGGCCACATTGCGTAAGTCGCGACGGCACGTTCGAGCGGCTCCAACGGAAACCGGCCGACCTTGAGAGCCGGAGTCATGGCCTCGAATGCGGGCTTCTCGACGATCAGATTTCGCGCGACGAGCGCCGCGGCAAGCCGCTCGGCTTCTTCCGCGCCGCGAATGAGATCGCCTTTCTGCCGGAAGATGTTCTGGCGCTCGCGATACGCAACCATCGGCGCAGGGAATCCATCGACGTAGGCCTCCGGCATCGCCTCGAGCTCTCCGTAAGTCGCCAGCGCTTCGTCCAACTTGCCCTGCGAGCGAAGGCATCGTCCCAGACCGGCGGTAGCGACGGCACGAACCGTGCGTCCCGTTGATGTCGCGGCGTCGCGATAGGCCGCGATTGCGGCGTTCAGATCCTTCTGCTTGAACTCGGCGTCCTGCGCTCGAAGCAGGCGCTCATCGGCAGGCACGGCCGGCGTGAGGACCAGGGGGTAGTAGGCGAGCCGATCGCCGCGCACGCGGATGACGCCACTGCGGCCGTAGACGAGCAGAGTGCTTGACGCTGGCAGGCCGCCGAGTTCCTCGAATCCCGCGGCCATCGCTTCCCAGTTTCTGAGCTCGGCATCGATCTCGCCCTCGATCATCGCGGCGCTCGCCGCGAGCCGGTCCAGGAGCGAGGATGGCACCTGGCTTCGTTCGGCGAGATCCCGCCACCACAGCCAGCCGAACAACAGGACCGCGCCGGCGGCAATCGCGGCGACGGCTGCAACAGTCCGGCGTGGCGGGGGCATCGGGTCGGTCAGCGGGCTCTGGTGTACACGCTACGAGTGGTCGGTTGTCCTTCGGAGCTGCGCTCGATCGTGAACGAGCCATCACCATCGATCCAGATGACGCGTGTGGACTCGGTCGGCTTGCCGTTCACGAGGGCGGAGCCTCGGGTCTTGATGACGAGCTTCCGGTCGTCCCATGACACCTTCGAAAAGATCGGCTCGTCAGGCGGATTGATGTTCCGGCTTTCCGACCCATCGAGGTTGTAGACCGCGCGGATTGGCTTGGGCAGGCCCGACAACGAAATGTCGAGCACGAGTGTCTTCGAATCCTGGGTCGCGGTGAATTTCTCGCCGAGCAGGCCGGTCACTGAAACCACCACCGCCCCGTTCATCTGCTGAGAGCTGCGGTCTTTCGCAAGCACCCACTCACCAGAAAAGTTCGGGCGGGCCTGCTGGGCGAAGCCAGAAGCGAGCAGGACGATAGCAATCAGGGTTGTGCGCATGGGACGGTTAGACACCGGCACTTTGCACTCGGCACCACGCACTCGGCACTCCGCACTGTCTACGGCCGGATGCAGCTCTTGAGCAGCACATCCCCGCTGCCGTCGATTCCCTCGCAGAAGCAGCGCAGCGTCAGCCGGGTGCCGGCCTTCGCTTCCTTCAGCGTCTCGGCGGCGCGATCGTCGAGCAGGCGCGCGACGACGCCGCGGTCACCGCCCTGCGAGAAGACCATGCGCGCGCCGCCCGGAGCCTGCGGTTCCACGGCCGTCGGCGAATCACTCACATCCACGGCCGCGCCGAAGTATCGCGACCTGGCCGCCTTCGCGTCCGCCTGGAAATCCTTCCAGAGATCGGACGCCGAGAGCTTCGCCGCAGGCTGAGCGGTCGTGATCCGGAGGTCCTGATCCGGCAAATGGCTGACGCAAGCGGCGGCGCCAACCGCGAGGAACACAAGGACGAGCCTCAAACGCACGCCCAATCATCGCTAGGCACAGCCCAAATGTCCAAATGACAAATGGCACATGACCAAATGAACTGTGGCACACTGACACGCTCGCGACTGCACCAATGACCCCGCCCGACGAAGAGCTGTCGTCCCGGCCGCTACCCGATCTCATCGGTGGCCGATACCGCATCGTCTCCCGCCTCGGCGTGGGCGGAATGGGCGTGGTCTACAAGGCCAATGACATACAGCTGAACCGCGCGGTCGCGATCAAGGCGCTGGAGGAACGCCGTCTCAACATTCCCGGCGCGGCCATGCGACTGAGAACAGAGGCACTCGCCGCGGCATCGCTCGACCATCCCTACATCTGCAAGGTCTACGAACTGGTTGAGACGCCCACCGACACCTACATCGTCATGGAATACATCGAAGGCGAGACTCTCGCCTCGATGCTGAAGCGAGGCGTGCTGCCCCTGATGCAGGCGCTGCAGCTCGGCCGGGAAATCGCCGAGGGCCTCGCCAACGCGCACGACCGCGGCCTCGTCCATCGCGACGTAAAACCGTCGAACGTCATGGTGACGACGCACGGGCACGTGAAGCTTCTGGACTTCGGCGTGGCCGGCGCCGACGTCGAGAGCACGTCGAGGGACATCACGCGTACGCTGTCGCCGCAGGTCACCGTCCACGCCGGCACGCCGCAGTACATGGCGCCTGAACAGGCCGCGGGCAGTCCGATCACCACGCGCGCGGATCTCTTCTCGCTTGGGGTCGTGCTGTACGAATGCCTCACCGCCAAGCTGCCGTTCTCGGGATCGACGACGTTCGATTACGTGCGGCACGTGATGCAGTCGCCGCCGAAGCGCCTCGACAAGGTCGCACCGGAGACACCGGCCGATCTGGTCGAATTGATCGATCGACTGCTCGAAAAGACTCCCGCGGATAGACCCGAGTCCGCCGACACAGTGGTGAAGCGGCTGCAGCAGCTCGAGGATGCGTTCACCGCGCCAGCCGGAGACATTCGCACCGCTCGTCAGGCCCGCGCCGGCCGGCGCTGGAAGGCCGTCGCGGTCGCGGCCGTCGCCGTTGCCGCGATCGCATTGTCGTGGCGCTTCATCTGGCCGAGCAGGTCAGACGATGTTCAAGGCCAGCTCCGGCCATTCGTGACGACGGCCGCCATCGAATCCGGCAGCCGGATCTCGCCTGATGGCGAATGGGTGTCGTTCATCTCGAGGGCGGGCGGCACCACTCGGATCATGGTGCAGCGCGTTGACGGCGGCGAGGCCCGGCCGCTGACACTGGGTCCGGGACTTCCGCTCAGCCAGGTCTGGGCGCCGGATGGAAAGCAGATCGCGGTCGTCGTGAAGTTGGATGAAAAGCCGGTGTTACAGATCTACCCGGCGTTCTTCGGCGGTGAGCCGGCTCTGACTGCCGCACTGCCTGACGGGATCGGCGCCGACCTGGTTCGATGGATTGGTCGAGACATCTACCTTCGCACCTCGACGCCAGGAGTGCCGGGCATCGCGGTCCGCCGGATTTCGCTGGAGTCCCCTTCCGCCGTCGTCTCCATCAGCGAGGCGTGGAAGATCGACGGCACACTGCAGAACGCGGATGTCCGGCCGGACGCGCGGAGCGCGGTGATCGGCGTGTCCCGCAACAACCAGGAAGATCTGTGGACCCTCAACCTCGACGGGTCGGCACTCAGGCAGCTCACGGCAGATGCGTACTTCGACAAGGATCCACTCTGGATCGGAGACAGCGGCCGCGTCGTCTTTCAGTCGAATCGCGGCGGCCAGGTCGATCTGTGGCAAATAGACACTCGAACGAAAGCGGTGACGTCCCTGACGTCCAGTGAGGCAGAGGAAATCGCCGAAAGCACGTCGACTGACGGACGCATCGTCAGCTTCAGGCAGCTGACGAAGGACGCGAGCCTGTGGCAGTTCGCCGGCGCGAGCCAGCAGCTGACGCAGGACTCGCTCAGCGACTACGCCCCTGTACTCTCCGGTGACGGACGAACGCTGGCGTTCCAGCGCAGCCAGCCCACGCCATCGCGCGGCTACACAATCCTCGATGCAAAGATCTTCATCTCGCCGTTCGAGGGAGGGCAGGCCACGGGCGCGCGCGCGATCGCAGACGCGTTTGCACCGGATCTCTCGTACGACGGCCGGTGGCTGGCCTATCTGCAGCCCGGCGATCCTGCACCACGCACGGTACTGACCGTACGCGATCTCAGGGGTGGGACCACCGCCACAGTGTCGCGCTCGATGACCCCTCCTTCGCTTACGACGACTCCGAGGCCGGTGGACTTTGTCGCACGCACGACCGCGTGGAGCCGTTCCGGCGACGAGCTGTTTTTTGTCGACTGGCCGGACGCGATGGTGGTCCGCCGCTATCGAGCGGTCACATCAGAGGTCGAGCCGCCGTTGATGAATACCGCAGGAAGCGTCCTTCGCGATCTGTACGTCTCTTCAGAGACCGGACGTCTTGGCTACATCTCCGCTCCCGCGGGTCTCGTGAGCGTTCACGAGCTCGATCCGGTCACGAATGCCGTGCGCGAAATAGCCAGATTCAAGGGAACGGAGCGGGGACTGGCGATCGCAGGCCGAGGCTGGATGAATCGGCAGTTCGTCGTCCTTCGCACGGTCCGGTCACACGACGACGGCACGGGCGACCTGGAAATCCTGGTCACGAGCGACAACGGCAACGTGAAGGTCGTCGCGAGCGTGCCGAACGCCTTTGGCTCCACGGCGCGGCTGCATGCCGCCGAGCGCGCGATCTACCTGACTCGATCGGAAAAGGGCACGGACAACGTCTACGTGCTTTCGCTGGCCACTGGAAACCTGACCCAAGTGACGCAGAATACGCTGCCCGGCGTGAAGTTTTCGGGATTGCAGCCGGTGGGATCGCGGGGCGTGATCGGCGTCCGAGAGGAACGCCGCGAAGACATCTGGCTCATTCAGCAGACAGCAACACCACGGACCGGCAATCCGGCCGGCCGGTGAAATTTGAGACTCGAGACGCAACCCCAGACAAAGGAGATTTCGATGGCCAAGCGAAACAGGAAATACAAGGTGGGCAAGTGGCAACCGGAGCCGGGCGACGCGATCAACCTGGCGACCATCCGCTGGTTCGCGATCATGATCGAGGCGAAGGCCATCGAGATCTACGGCACGAACCCGCTGGTCTATCCCAAGATCCTGAACGTGTTGAACGATGCTTTCACCAGCGTTTCCGGTATCAGCGTCAAGAAACCGATCGCCGATCCGGGCGATTGCCCGCCGGGATGGGTGACGTGCGGCGAGGACTGCGCCCCGCGCTGCATGCTGGGTGAGGACTAGACTCGCGCGCTAACCCTCGATGAGCAGGGCCGCCGGATCTTCGATGAGCTCCTTGATGCGTACGAGAAACCGTACGGCCTCGGCGCCGTCGACGATCCGGTGGTCGTACGTCAGCGCGAGGTACATCATCGGTCGGATGACGACCTGACCGCCGACGGCCGCGGGCCGGTCCTTGATCGCGTGCAGGCCGAGGATCGCGACCTGGGGCGGATTCACGATCGGCGTACTCATCAGCGATCCGTACACGCCGCCGTTGGTGATGCTGAACGTGCCGCCGCGCAGATCCTCGAGCGTCAGCGTGCCGTCGTTCGCGCGCTTCGCGAAGTCGCGTATGCCCTGCTCGAGACCCGCGAACGACGCGCGATCCGCGTCGCGCAGGACCGGCACGACCAGCCCTTCGGCCGCGCCGACCGCCACGCCGATGTCGTAGTAGTGCTTCAGGACGATCTCGTCGCCCTGGATCTCCGCGTTGATCCGCGGTGATTCCTTCAGCGCCGCGACGGCCGCCTTCACGAAGAACGACGCGATCCCGAGATTCACGCCGTAGCGCGCCTTGAACGATTCCTTGTGCCGCGCGCGCAGGGCCATGACGGCCGACATGTCCACTTCATTGAAGGTCGTGAGCAGCGCCGCCGTCTGTTGCGCGTCAACGAGACGTTTCGCGATTGTGGCTCGGCGCTTGGACATGCGGGAACGGGTTTCGCGGCGTTCGCCTGAAACGACGGGAACGACGCCAACGACGCCAACGACGGGAACACTCGGAGGGGACGGAGGTCTCGCAGGGCCCGACGGTGCCGGCGCGGATGTCTTCGCTGCGGCGCGGTCCACGTCGGTCTTCGTCACCCGCGGGCCATCAGTCGGCACCTTCGAGAGCGGGACATCGGCTTCACGCGCAGCGCGGCGGGCCGACGGCGTCGCAGGCACGGCTGAGGCGGGCTTCTCCGTCTTCTCCGTGCCCTCTGTTCGCGTCGTTCCCGTCGTCCGCGTCGTTCCCGTCGTTTCAACGGGGACGCTCGTATCGATTTCCCCCAGCACGTCCCCGATCTTCACGTCGGCGCCGTCGCCATGCGCGATCTTCTGCAGCACGCCGGCCTTCGGCGCGGCGACTTCGACGTCGACCTTGTCCGTCTCGAGCTCGACGAGCGGCTCGCCGGCCTTGACGCTGTCGCCTTCCTTCTTGAGCCACTTCGCGACACGCGCATCGACGATGGATTCGCCGACTTCGGGAACGAGAATGTTGATGGACATCTAGTGAACCTGTCTAAGTCCTATGTACGTAGTCGGCGGGCTTCAGCGCGCCGATCGCCCGGCGGCCCTAAGGCCGCCGGCTACGGCATTCGGTGTCAGCGCGAGTGAAACGAGTTCCTCCTGCACCTGCGCATGCCGCGCGGCCGACCCTTCCGCCGGACTGGAGCTGCGCGGGCGCGAGAGGACGGCGATCCGGCGGCCGCCTGCGAGACCCTCGAGCTGCGGCCGCACGAACTCCCACGCGCCCATGTTCTCGGGCTCTTCCTGCATCCACACGATCTCTTCCAGCTTCGGGTATCGCTCGATCGCTCCAACCATCTCGTTGACTGGCAGCGGATAGAGCTGTTCGACGCGGCAGACGGCCACCGCCGGCGATTCGGCGCGCCGCGGACTCGTCAATAGATCGACCGCGACCTTTCCCGAGCAGAGGATCAGGCGGCGCACGGCATCCGCCTTCGCCGCGCGTTCCGCATCATCAATGACCGGCTGCCATGCGGCCTCAGCCAGATCGATCGGCCTCGACGACACCAGCGGATGCCGCAAGAGGCTCTTCGGCGTCAGCACCACCAGCGGCAGCGGATCCGTCGTGAGGAGCGCGGCCTGCCGGCGCAGGAGGTGGAAGAACTGCGCCGCCGTGGTGCAGTTCGCGACGCGCATGTTCACGTCGGCGGCGAGCTGCAGAAAGCGCTCCGGCCGCGCGCTCGCGTGATCGGGGCCCTGGCCCTCGTAGCCGTGCGGCAGCAGCATCACCATCGACGGCTGCTGCCCCCATTTCGCCCGCGCCGACAGCACGAACTCATCCAGCATCGTCTGCGCGCCGTTGATGAAGTCGCCGTACTGCGCCTCCCAGATCACGAGCCGCGCCGGCGCCTGCACGTTGTAGCCGTACTCGAACCCGACCGCTGCGTTCTCGCTGAGCGGGCTGTTGCGGATCTCGAACGAGGCGCGCGCCTGCGGCAGGGCCTGAAGCGGCGTGAAGCGCCGGCCGTCATTCGAGTCGTAGAGCACCGCGTGACGATGGCTGAAGGTGCCGCGCTCGACGTCCTCGCCGGTCAATCTGATCGGCGTGCCGTCGGCAAGGATGCTCGCCAACGCGAGCTCCTCGGCGAGCGCCCAGTCAATCGTCGCGGCGTTCGGATCGGCAAACGCCGCCCGCCTGCGATCGCGCGATCGCTCCAGCTTGCGGTGCACATGGAAGCCCTCCGGCGTCACGAGCAGCGCGTCGTTCAGCTCGCGAAGGCGCGCGGCCGGCACGGCCGTCACCGCGGCGCTGGCGGCGCCCTGGGGCGGCGGCTCCGGAACAGGTTCGATGTAGTGCGCCGCCGGATCCAGCGTGTCGAGCTTCTGCTGGAGCGCGTCCATGCGCTCGGCGAACATCGCGTCGGCTCGTCCGGCGGCAATCGCGCCGCGTGACTCGAGCACGCGGGCCCACTGCTCGCGAACGGTCTTCGTCTCGTTGACGCGGCGGTACATGACGGGCTGCGTGAACGCGGGCTCGTCGCCCTCATTGTGGCCGTACCGGCGGTAGCCGACGAGATCGATCAGGACGTCGCGCTTGAACTCCTCGCGGTACGCAAACGCCATGCGCGCCGCCGCGATGCACGCTTCGGGATCGTCGGCATTGACGTGGATGATGGGAATCTTGAACGCCCGCGCGAGGCCGCTGGCGTACAGCGTGCTGTAGGAATCAGCCGAGTCGGTCGTGAAACCAATCTGGTTGTTCGCGATGATGTGAATCGTGCCGCCCGTCGAGTAGCCCTCGAGCCGATGCAGATTCAGCGTTTCCGCGACGACGCCCTGGCCGGGGAACGCCGCGTCGCCATGAATAAGGATGGGCAGCACGGCGTCGGGATTGAACTCCGGTGCGCCGGGCTTGTCCGCCGACGTTCCCGCCGCGCGGGCCATGCCCTCGAGCACTGGATCGATCGCCTCGAGATGGCTGGGATTCGGCGGCATCGACACGACGAGCGCCACCTCGTCCCCGCCCTCGACCATGCGCGACATCCCAAGGTGGTACTTGACGTCACCGCTCCACTGCACGCCCTCGAGCGCGAGCGCATGCCTGACCGGATCCTTGAACTCCGCGAGGATCTGCTCGTATGGCTTGCCGAGCACGTGCGCCATGACGTTCAGGCGGCCGCGGTGCGCCATGCCGACGAACGCCTCGCGCAGGCCCGCCTCCGCCGCTTCCCTGATCACTTCGTCGAGGATGAGCACGAGCATGTCGAGCCCTTCGATCGAAAAGCGCGTCTTGCCGGGGAACGATCGGTGGAGAAACTTCTCGAACGCTTCGACCTCGGTGAGCCGTTCGAGAACCGCCGCCGGATCGATCGGATTCGCGGGCGCCCGGAAGCGGCCGCTCTCGATCGCGTGGCGCAGCCAGCGGCGTTCGGCGGGCACGAAGATGTGCGCCAGGTCGTAACCCGTCGTCGAGCAGTACACGGCGCGCAGCCGTGCGATGACCTCAGCCATCGACGATGCGTTTTCGGACAACGGACTGTCGAGCAGCGACGCCGGCAACAAATGAAGATCGGCGTCAGCCAGGCAGTGCGTCGATGCTTCGAGCTGCGGATCGCCGGTCGGCTCCGTCCCCAGCGGATCGATCCTCGCTGCAAGGTGACCGTACCGGCGAATCGACTGCGCCAGATTGAATGCGCCGACGGCACCTGCAGCCGGCGCGGCGGCACCGCTCGCCGCGGGCGCGCCCTGGGTTCCGGCATCTGGTGGCGGCCCGAGCTGCTCGAGCATCGCCCGCGTCGAACCATCGACAGAGCCGGGATCGCGCCTGAGCCGGTCGTACAGCTCGAGCACGTAACCGCGATTGACTCCCTGAAAGTCGTTCCAGTTCATGAACGTTGGCAGCGGGCACGGCGCCCGCTGGAAACGTCCATTCTATCGCTGCCAGATCAGGGGATCACCAGGAAGACCACGGTTCACGCCCGGCGGCGACGCAGGGCCACAACTGCGGCGAGGCCGGTCCCGAGAAGGAAGAGCGCCGTGGGCTCGGGCACGGCCGTCGGGATGTAGATCTCGCCGGTCAGCCGCTCACTGAACGAGCTCCAGCCAGCGTCCGGGATGAACGGTCCCCAGCTCGGGTTGTTGATCGGATTCGTCTGGCCCTGGTACCAGTATGGATACCCCGCGTTGTAGCCGTGGGCGATCGGCCCCTCACCGTACACGGTGCCGAGGAAACCTGTGAAGTTGACCGCCGAGTAGTAGTCGGCGCGCAGGCCTTGAATGTAGTTGCCTGACGCGTCGAACGATCGCAGCCTCGACAGCGGCACGGTCTGGAAGTTGTTCCCAAGCGCCGGGTCTTCGGAGAAGAAGAGATTGGTCGAGCCGCCGTAGTTCGCGTATGTGATCACGATCGAGTACCAACCGCCAGGCAGCGTGAGCAGCGACGCGCCGGAGCAGGAGCCTGGGCAGTTGAGATTGACGAGAGAGCTCCCGTTGATCGTCAGTGACCCGTGGTCATCGACCCCCAGATAGAAATTGATCGTGGTCGCGCCGGCCGGCGCGGCCAAGAATAGGAATCCCGCGAGAACCGTCGAGAGTGCCGTAAGTCTCAGGCGCATGGGTCGGGCCCCCTCAGCCCGGACTCGTGGACATACACCCGCGCACGCGCTCGGAACAGACGACAAGTCGCGACATCGCTTGAAGTCGCCAGTTGTCGCGGCCCCGAGGTCCACGTAGAATCGGCCTCCTACGTAAACTCAACCGCCACTATCCGCCATGGCCGACCTGCCGGACCCGCCGGATCGCCTGGATTCCTGGAAGGAGATTGCTCTATTCCTGGGACGCACGGTGCGAACCGTACAGCGCTGGGAGAAGTCCGAGGGGCTTCCCGTCCATCGGGGAGGAACCACCAAGCGGGGCTCGGTGATTGGCTCCAAACGGGAAATCGGCGACTGGTGGCATCGCCGGCGGGCAACTCTCGAGGTTGAGGATGCCGACCCCGACAACGTCGAGATCGACGACGCCCAGGACGGCGCCGCCAGATCGCGGCGCCGCTGGCTCAAACCGTTCGCCTGGCTGGCCGGTGTCGCGGCGGCGATTCTGGTCACAATCGGTCTGTCTTCGAACCGGCGCAACACTGTGACGGTGTCGAGCGCGGCCGCTGCTCCGGTCCGTCATGCCAGATTGCTTGCGTCATGGACCAGTGAGCGTGGAGCAATCCGGGAAGTTCCACTCGGCGCCGAGCCCGGAGGTGTGGTGGCCGCATCCGCGGGTGATCGCGTTTACGCCGCCCTGATGTCGACGAACCAGATCGCCATCGTCGACGTCCGGGCCGGAGTACTCGAAGACCGGATTCCGGTGCCGGAAATGCCGTTCGTCCTCGCGGTCGGTCCGGATCCAGACCTGCTGTTCGTTGGCGGCCGCACCCAGCTCACCATCATCAACACGAAGACCCGGGAGAGCCGGAGCGTGCGTCTGGATGGCGCCGTGCGCGACCTTGCTGTAACCGCAGGCGGCCAGCGCATCTGGATCGCGATGGCGCAGGCCGGACTGAAGGTCATGGATCTCGCGACCGGAAACGTAGAGACGCGACCGACGATCGGCTGCCCGATGCAGTTTGCCTACGACACGCGCGGCGGCCGGCTGTTCGTGTCGTATCAGTGCAAAGGGCCGGGTGGCCGCTGGGGCCACGATGCGATCGAAATCATCGACGAGTCGTCACGCCGCAGCCTCGTCGCGAAGAGCGGACCGCCGATGGTCGGACACATGCTCGCGCTCGCGTCGAGTGGGGCGTTCCTGTGGGCCGATGCTCACGACGGCTGCGCGACGGTCGACTACGACCACGTGGGGTGCCCGCCCGGACGCGGCGCCGTGCTGCACGCGTTCAACGCCGAGAATCTGGATCCCGTCATCAGTGTCCGTGTGCCGGCGTCGTCGACGCAGAGCACGCCGCTGGCTTTTCCCGACGGATCGCGCCTCGCCGTTCGTGCAGAGGGCGTGCACGTCGTCAATGCGGCGCTCGGTCACGTCGAAGAACGCATCGACCTTCCCACGCTCGTGGGCATCACGTTCGGCGCCGACGGAACGGTGCTCGCGGCGACTCACCATCGCCGTCAGGCCCTGTTGCTGTTTCCACTGACAACACGCGGCGATGCGCGGCAGTTCAACGGCCTCGCCGGCTACTGGCCTGGTGACGGTACGGCCAATGATCTCGCGGGAGGTACGCATGCCCTGCCCGGCAGCACGCCTTCGTACGGACCAGGGCGTCTCGGACAGGCGTTTGCATTCGGCGACGCATCGAGCGCCGAGCCGGTCGCGGAGATCAGTTTCGGAAAGCGGATGGAAGTCGACGTTGCGTACGAACCGATGACAGTCGCCGCGTGGATCAAACCGCGTGAAATCGGCGCGCCCATGGCGATCGTCAACCGTAGCGGACCGGTCGGCTGGCGATGGTGGGTTACGGCCGAGGGAAGGCCGGTGTTCTGCATGACACCGGCGCCGGCGTCGCTCGACTGTGACGCCGGCGGTCTGGTGGCTTCGACCCCCCTTGGCGCCGGAGACTGGCACCACATCGCTGTCGTCCGATCCGACGATGCCGTCACGCTATTCGAGGATGGCGTCGCCGTCGCCAGTCGCTCGCTGGCCGGCTATGTGAAACCCAAAGCGGAAGCCTGGGACGACCGCTACGAAACACGAATCGGAAGCGCTGGCGGTGGCAGGCTTGGCTTTCGTGGCTTGATCGACGAGCTTGCCATGTTCCGGCGCGCGCTCACGTCGAAGGAACTCATTGAGCTCGCGCGCGCGACTTCGCTGCAGAAGTAGCAGGAATCAGTCCCCCGGCTCGGTCATTTTCTTCGCGTCCACCCACTGGTCGAACTGCTCCGCAGTAACCAGCCCGAGCGCGACGGCGGCTTCCTTGAGTGTCGTGCCGTCCTTGTGGGCCTTCTTCGCAATCTTCGCGGCGTTGTCGTACCCGATGTGCGGATTGAGCGCCGTCACGAGCATCAGGCTGCGCGCGAGGTTCTCGTGGATGCGCGTCCGATTGGCTTCGATGCCGGCCGCGCAGAACTCGTTGAAGTTGCGGCACGCGTCGCCGAGGAGCCGGATGCTCTGCAGCACGTTGTGGATGATGAGCGGCTTGAAGACGTTCAGCTCGAAATTCCCTGACGCGCCGCCTATCCCGACCGCCACGTCGTTCCCCATCACCTGCGCGCACACCATCGTCATCGCTTCCGACTGGGTGGGGTTCACCTTGCCCGGCATGATCGAACTGCCGGGTTCGTTCTCGGGGATCGTGATTTCGCCGAGGCCCGACCGCGGGCCAGACGCCAGCCACCGGACGTCGTTCGCGATCTTCATGAGCGCTGTCGCCAGCGTCTTCAACGCGCCATGCAGCGCGACGAGCGCTTCGTGGCCCGCCAGCGCCGCGAACTTGTTCGGCGCCGAGACGAACGGCTGACCGGTGAGTTCCGCAATCTTCTTCGCGGTCCGTTCGGCGTACTCGGGATGGGTGTTGAGTCCGGTGCCGACGGCGGTTCCTCCAAGCGCCAATTCGTAGACGGGCTTCAATGAAGAGTCCACCGCGCGCATCGCGGTGTACAGCTGTGCCACCCAACCGGAAATCTCCTGCCCCAGCGTCAGGGGGGTCGCATCCTGAAGGTGCGTACGGCCGACCTTCACGATGTCATTGAAGGCGCGCGACTTCGCATCGAGCGTGTCCATGAGCGCCGTGACGTGCGGCCGCAGGTGGTGGACGACCTGCTCCGCCGCCGCGATGTGCATCGCCGTCGGAAACGTGTCGTTCGACGACTGGCCGCGATTGACGTGATCGTTCGGGTGGATCGGTTTCTTCGAACCCATGACGCCGCCGGCCATCTCGATCGCGCGGTTGGAGATGACTTCATTGGCGTTCATGTTCGTCTGCGTGCCGCTGCCGGTCTGCCAGACGAAGAGCGGAAAGTGCTCGTCGAGCTTGCCGTCGATGACCTCATCGGCGGCCGCGACGATGAGCTTCACCTGGTCGGCCGTGAGCGTCTTCAGGTCGCCGTTCACGAGCGCTGCGGCTTTCTTGAGAACGCCAAGCGCGCGGATCATCGGCCGCGTGAAGTGCTCGGCGCCGATGTTGAAGTGGTGCAGCGACCGCTCCGTCTGCGCGCCCCAGTACCGGTCGGCGGCGACGGCGATCTCGCCCATCGAATCAGTTTCTTTTCTTGTCATAAAAGCGTTCACATGAAGAAGTGAAGGCAGTGAAGATCTTATTAGAAAACCTTCACTCGCTTCACTGCTTCATGTGTGCTCTAACGGAACATGTTTTTGGCAACGAACCAGACGTTTGCGGGCCGTTCCGCGAGCCGGCGCATGTACCACGGGAACCAGTACTCGCCGTAACTGATGAGGCAGCGCGTGCGAATGCCCTGCCGGCCGAGCTCCTGCTGGCGCCCGGTCTGGATGCCGTAGAGCATCGCGAACTCGTACCGATCCTGCGAGACGTTGCGGTCCTTGATGACCTGCTGGAGCCGTGCCTGCAGACCCAGATCGTGCGTGGCGATATGCAGGAGCGCGCCCGGCCGGGTGTTGTCGTCCTGAAGCATCCGCGAGGCGAGCTTGAAGTAGTTCTCGTCCACGTCCGACTTCTTCGGGAACGCAACCGACGGCGGCTCGAGGTACGCGCCCTTCACGAGCCGGATCGCCGAGCCGAGCGCGACGAGCTCCGCGATGTCCTTCTCGGTCCGGAAGAGGTACGCCTGAATCGCGATGCCGACCTTGTCGGACTTCTGCCGCAACCGTTTGAAGAGCGTGATCGTGCCCTCGACGTACGGCGAACTCTCCATGTCGAGCCAGAAGAAGTTCTTCGTCGCCTCGCATTCCTTGAGCAGCCGGATGCAGTAGTCGTAGCAGAGGTCGGGATTCTGGTCGTACCCGAGCTGCGACGGCTTGATCGAGATCTGCGCGTCGATGCCCGAGCGTGCGACGAGGGCGATCACTTTCATGTAGTGATCGAACACGTCTTTCGCTTCGTCGATGTGCGTGATGTTCTCGCCCAGCCGCGTGAGGATCGTGTTCAGGCCCTGCGGCTTGAGCGCCTGCGCCGCCTTGACCGCGTCCTCGACCGCCTCGCCGGGCATGAACTTGACGACGGAGCGCCGGACGAATGCCGTACGCATCGCCCGCTCGCGCAGAAACGCATTGGTCGAGGCCCACAGGAGGGCCTTGCGCATCACTGACATTTGTTTACCGGAACCCGGAACCCTGAACCCTGAACCGCGAAGCTCAGTGCCCGCCGCCCGATGGCGGTGCGTTCAGCGGCTTCAGCGCGCCGCGATGGCACGTGTAGCACGTGACCTTCGCAACGGCGCCGGCCGCGACGGGATCGCCGATGCCCTTCAGCATCTCGTCGTTGATGGCGTTCGTCATCTGGATCATCTTGCGCGCGATGGCCTTCTTCGGGTTGTCGTCTTTCGCGCGCTCTTGCATCGTGCCAACGTGGCAGTGCGTGCATTCGACGCCGCCGAGTGCCGCGGCGAACCCTCGCATGATTTGCGTAAGCTGCTGACGCGGTGTGTCCTTCGGCAGCACCTGAAGGTTCTGCGCGGCCGCGCCGCCGCCCTGGCCTCCGGGACGGCCCTGGCCTTGTGCCTGCTGGCCCTGCGCCTGGCCGGCGCCCTGAGCGAACACACCCGCGCCGACCACAGCCAGAATCGCGACGGCGAAACCGACAGTCTTGAGATCACTCACACGCATGAAGCCTCCTCCACGAACGCCGACATTCTATAAGACCTCGGGAGTCGAGGTCATGCGAGCGGCGGCGGCGCCTCGACTTGTGCGGGCATAACTCTGGTGAATTCGCCGCGCTGCAGGAGTTCCCGGCCCTTGCCGCCCCGGCCGGTGACGCCGTACTTCGCGGTGCTGATCGTCTGCTCGGCGCCGCGCGTCGTCTCGACCGTCAGCAGATCCCGATCGCCGGACGAGGCAATGAAGCCGAGCAGACGATCGTCCTCCTTCTGGAGCTTGATGAGGATGACGCCGCGGCCGGGGCCGCTGAGGAAGTTGATTTCTCCAACCTTGCACACCATCGCCCGGGCCTGACGGGTCGCTGCAATGATCGTCTCGCCACCCGTGACCTTCGTGACGCCGACAAACTCGGCGCCCTCCGGCACGCGGCCGAACTTGCGGCCGGCGCGCGTGCTCGGCTCGACGAAGTTCTCGAGCGAGAAGCGCAGGCTGTAGCCGTCGCTCGATACCGCGAGCGCGTGAACCGGCCCGGGTGTTTCCGGATTCGGCGACTTGAGGTTGCCGCTCGCGCGCGGATCGAGGCTCAAGGCGCCCACCACCTTCTCGCCGTCCTTGAACTTGAACAGACTCTGGATCGGCTCGCCGTATCCGGTCGAGGCCGGGATCTCCGCAATCCGTGTCGTGTAGGCGACGCCGAAGTTCGTGAAGAAGACGGCGGTGGCGCGCGTGCTGCCGGCGATCGCCGCCAGCACCGCATCGCCCTCGCGCAAGCGGGTCGTCGTGAGGTCCTTCACTTCCTTCTGCCGCTTCACCCACCCGTCGCGCGTGACAATCACGACGTTGTCTTCCTCGATGATGAAGTCTTCCTCGGTGTAGTCCTCTTCGGGCGCCTCGCCCACCAGCTCGCAGCGCCGCGCGTCGCCGTACTTCTTCTGAATCTCCTCGAGCTCGTCGCGGACGATCTGCCAGAGATCCTTCTCGCGCTTCAGCAGGCCGCCGATCTCCTTCGCGCGCTTCCGTCTCTCGGCCAGCTCCTGCTGGATGACGAGGATCTCGAGCCGCGCCAGGCGGTAGATCTTGAGCTCGAGAATGGCGTCGGTCTGCTCGGCGTCGAGCTTGAACCGCGCCATGATCTTCTCGGCCGCGTCGGCCTTGCCTTCCGACTTCCTGACGATCTTCAGGATCTCGTCGAGCGCGTCGAAGACGATTTCGAAGCCCTCGAGGATATGGATGCGCTTCTTCAGCGCCTCGAGCTCGAAATTGAGCCGCGCCCGCACGACCTCCAGCCGGAAGTGCAGGAACTGCCAGAGGATCTGGTGCAGCTCGAGCCGCTCTGGTTTCGAGACCGCCGGGTTCTCCGTCGGGATCAGGCACGTCAGATTCACCGGGAAGTTCGACTGGAGCGGCGTGTGCTTGTAGAGGTACGACATCACCATCCGCTTGTCGGCGTCGCCCTTCAGCTCCAGCGAGATCCGCACGTCATCTGTCGACAGGTCCCTGACGTCGAGGAGATGCGGCAGTTTGCGTGAGAGCGCGATGTCCGCGATGCGCTCGACGAGCTGCGACTTGTTCACGCCGTAGGGCACGCTCGTGATGTAGATCGTCTTGCCGCTCCCGTGGACGGGCCTTCGGTCCAGTTGGCGCGGATGCGGATGGTGCCGCTGCCGGTCTTGTAGATCTCGCGGATCTCCGGCAGCGTGTTCATGATCTGGCCGCCGGTTGGGAAATCCGGCCCCTTGATGTGCTTGACGAGCTGGACGTTCGAAAGATCCATGTCCGCGTCGATCATCGCGATGAGCGCCGAGCAGACTTCCTTCAGGTTGTGCGGCGGGATGTTGGTCGCCATGCCGACCGCGATTCCCGTGGCGCCGTTCACGAGCAGGTTCGGGATCCGCGCCGGCAGCACGACGGGCTCCTCGCGCGTGCCGTCGTAGTTGGGCCGGAACGCGACGGTGTTCTGATCGATCTCCGTCAGGATTTCGTCGCTGATGCGCGCAAGCCGGCATTCCGTGTAGCGCATCGCCGCGGCGTTGTCGCCGTCGAGCGATCCGAAGTTGCCGGAGCCATCCACGAGCGGATACCGCAGCGAGAACGGCTGCGCCATGCGCACGAGCGTTTCGTACAGCGCCGCGTCGCCGTGCGGATGGTAGTTGCCCATCACGTCGCCGACGACCTTCGCGCACTTGCGGTGTTTGGCGTCGGCCGTCAGGTTCTGCTGCCACATCGTGTAGAGGATGCGGCGCTGGACGGGCTTGAGGCCGTCGCGCACGTCCGGCAGCGCGCGCGATGTAATGACCGACAGCGCGTAGTTCAGGTACCGCGACTGCGCCGCGTCGTGGAGCGACACCACCTCGGAGCCCGGCGGAGGCGGCGCGGTCACGCCGCCATCGCCGGGGCCATCGAACAGGGACGGTGTCTTCGAACGTTTCGCCACGGGAAGATTCTAGTACGGGTACGAGGAACGAACTATCGCTCACCATCCCTTCTTTGGGTAGGCGCAACACGTTCTGCCGCGACGATCCTGAGGGCGGCTGAGACCGCGAATTCCGGAACGCGGTCATCAGCGATATCAGTCCACGTCCGGCTCTCCCCGGGTTCGAGGATCTGCTTCACCACGACCTCGCGCGACGCAACCGTCATCCCCGTCTGATCGAGATAGGTGGTCGCCAGGCGGATGTCGAGCCAGGCCGTCGTCTGACTGGTATTGCGAATCGTCAGGTCGAAGCGCGAGAACCCGCGCCAGGGCCTCCAAGTCTGCTGAACAAGCTGGAGATCATCTGTCGCGCGAATCTCTTGGCCCGCACCGCGCCGCTCGCCGAGATAACGATCGTTGCGATCGGTGATCGCGGCTGCGACGAGCGTGCGATCGGCATAGAGCGACTGGCGCGAGAGGCGATCGAGCCCGAGCGCCGCGTGCAGCACGATGTTCGAGACGATGACCACGAGAGCGATGCGCGGCATGAGACGTGACGCCGGCGATACCCGCGCATCCCAGCAGGTGAACGCAAACAGCGCCGCCACCGGGAACACCACGGAGAACGCGTGGGCCTGCGGCCCGCGGATGGAATAGAAATAGCTGACGAAGATCAGGAGGATAGTCCCGGCGAACAACGCCCGCACCGCGGTCCAGTCCGCCGCCGCGTCCGGCGATCGCCGGAATGCGGAGGCCGCCATCCACAGCGGATGCACGAGGCCCGCGACGAGCACGGGCATCGCAGCCGCTCCAATCAGCGGGCTCCTCAGTATCGCGAAGGCGCGCTCCGCCGTCGACAATCCCATGAAGCGCGTGATTTCGAAGGACGCGAACGACAACACCCGCGCGGTCATCGTTATCACTTCGAGCGGGCTGAGCCAGTGAAACGTCACCGCTCCCTGGCCGTGGCCCGCATCCCAGCCATACGCCGTCAGAGTCGGGATCAGCAGCACTCCCGGTAACGCCGCCCCGGCCAGGAATGCGGCGATTGGGACGGCGACCCGGGTCCCTCCGCGACTGGACCACAGGACAGCGGCAAGCGCGTACGGCAGGAGCAACACCCACGACAGGTGCAGCTGCATCACCCACAGCAGGCCGAATCCCATCATCGACCACGCCAGCGCGACGGAAAGAATCCCGCGCCGTAGCGATGGCATCGATTCGAAGAAGCCGACGAAGAAGACGATCGCCCCCGCCAGCGCGAACGATGGATTGACGATGTGCGTCGAGAAGTTCAACGTCCACGGCAACGTGAACAGCGTCGTCCAGATGAGCCAGCGCGGGAGGCGCGGCAGGCGCCGGCCGATGTACCACGCAAGAAGCGAGAGACTCGCGCCGGACAGAACGTTGAGAAGAATGAAGGGTGCTTCCGGCGCAGGCCAGATCGCGAGCGGCAGCCGGATCAACCACCCGAGGAGCGCGCCCGGCAGCCGGCCGCCGGTCCAGACGACGTCGGCGCCGAAGTACGGCCACTCCTGGTGCGCAAACGACTGCAATCCAATGAGGTAGACCTGCCGCTCGTCCTCGAACCAGAACGGCATCGACAGGCCGTAGAGCAACCTGAACCCGACGAGCGCCGTCAGAGCCAGCAGGACTGACGAACGCGAATGCCGGGACATCCGCGAGATGCTACCCTGTCCCCACCTTACTTATGGCTACATCCCATCGATTTGCCCTCGGCTCGGCTGTGTTACTGGCAGCTTCGATTGCGATCTCCGCACAGTCCGGCCGGCCGGACTGGATCCGCTTTCGTGGACCCAACGGATCGGGCGTGTCGTCCGCGAAGAACATTCCGACTGAATTCGGCCCGGGCAAGAACGTCGCCTGGCGTGTCGAACTGCCGATCGGCTACTCGTCGCCGATTCTCTTCGGCGATCGCATCTTCCTGACGGGTGTCCGGGACAACAAGACCCTGGTAACGATGGCGCTCGACCGTTCCAGTGGAAAGATTCTCTGGGAACGTCCCGCCCCGGCAGAAGCGAAACCGCCGGTGGACAAGCGCAACAACCCCGCGTCGCCGTCGGTCGCAGTCGAAACCAACAGTCTGTACGTCTTCTTCCCGGATTACGGCCTAGTCACGTACGACCAGGAGGGGAAGGAACTCTGGAAGCTGCCGCTCGGGCCGTTCAACAACATCTACGGCATGGGCGCGTCCCCGGTGATCCACGGCGACCTGCTGCTGCTCGCTGTCGATCAGAGTCGCGGATCCTATCTCGCCGCCTTCGACAAGAAAACGGGCAAGGAACGATGGAAGACGCCACGTCCGGAAGCGACGAGCGGCCACGCGACACCGATTATCTGGCGCGCGCCGGACGGCAAGGATCAGATCTTGCTGCCGGGTTCGTTCCTGCTGACCGCGTACGATCCGGCCGACGGTAAGAAGCTCTGGTGGGTGCGCGGGCTGTCGTGGGAGATCAAGTCCACACCGGTCATCGCCAACGGCATCATCTATATCAATGGATACGGATCGCCCGAGGGCGACCCGGGCCGGAAGATCGTGTTGCCCGCGGCCGACGAGGCCTTTGCCACCGCGGATGCCGACAAGAACGGCACGCTGTCGCGAACGGAGTTTCCGCGGCCGGCGAATCCGCCAGCGAATCCACCCACGACGCCGCCCAACGGGTGGTTCGCGGTCGCCGATCTCGATCAGAGCGGCGAGATCAGCAAGAACGAGTGGGAGTACATCCGCGCCGCCCTCGAATCAGAGAACGGCATGCTCGCCATCCGCCTCGGCGGTAGCGGCGACATGACGGACAAATCGATCGTCTGGAAGTACCACCGTTCCGTACCGCAGCTGCCCTCGCCACTCATCATCAACAACGTCCTCTACATGGTGAACGACGGCGGCATCGTCACGACGTTCAACGCGGCGACGGGTGAAGTGATCAAGCAGGGTCGCCTGACCGGCGCGCTGGGCAACTACTTCGCGTCACCGGTTGCGGCCGACGGTCACGTCTTCTTCACGAGTCAGCCCGGCGTCGTCGCCGTCCTGAACCCGGACGGCGATCTCGCGCCGATCGTCGTGAATCCGCTCAATGAAGATGTGTATGCGACGCCTGCGTTCGCCGACGGACGGCTCTACGTCCGGACGGTGCAGGCGTTGTGGGCGTTTGGGAAGTAGGCGGCCCTCAAGGGCCGCCTACGTTCGGACGTAGGCCGGGGCTTCAGCCCCGGCATCCGATCTACTTATCCGACCACTGCATCGTGAGCGGCCGGAGGTCGGTTCGTGACGTCTTGAGGCTCGTGATCTTCGTGGGCGGCGCATCGGCCGGGCGCTTGAACGTGACCGCGTACTGGACCACGGCGTTCGCAGCCACGCTGCGAAGATAGTCACCGAGCGGCTGCGTGGATGAGATCGTCAGGCGCAGACCGCCGCTGTTCGTCGCGATCGCCTTCAGCAATTCGTCGCGCCCGCCGTTCTGTTTGGTTCCGTAGCGGACGGACAACGCCCAGAACGTTGCGCCGGACTTCCGCGCGTCCTCGCCGACGATCTTGTACTGCGCGCCGGTGCTGCCTTCGGTCGTTGGCTCTCGATTGACGATGACGACGACCTTCCTGTTACCGGCCGGAACCTTGGCCATCCGGTGCGACAGGTCCATCAGGGCCTCGTTCAACACCGGCTCGCCTTTCTGCGGGACAAGCCGGCTGAGGATCGGTTCGATGTCCTTGATATTCGACGTGAACTCCGTCTTGGCAACCGCGGCGCCTGCCATATCCATCACGAGAATCTTGCTCGACGGTGCCGCAGCGAGTATCACGCTGGTGAAGCCATTCAGCGCGTCGCGCAGCATCTGGCCGACGAAATGGTTCGCGTTCGCGGTTCTGTTCTCCGACTCGCACGAGCCCCTTCTCTCAGTCTCGTCACACAGGCTCGTGTCGTAGGCCAGCGCGAAGTAGATAGGCGAATCGGCCTTCGCGATCTTCGTGATTTCGCGCGGGGCTCCGTCCTCCATGACCGTCAGTTCGGCAGCGGTGAGCGGCGGATCGACCATCGGCATGCCGTTGTTGCCGACAGCGGATACATAAATGGTCCGATCGGTGTTCTGCGGCGTCGCCTGGGCGCCGACGGTGAGCAATGCCAGACCGGCCACTGCAACTGCAACGGTGCCGAACCCTGCGAGCCGGCGTCCGCGAAAGAAAAAAGAAGTCATGAATTCGCCTCCAGAGCGGGCTGAGTATACTGCGCCGGACAATGTCTACCGCCGGGGACCCCATGCACCCCGGCTCACCGCGAGGCATCCCATGAGTACGGTCCCAAGGTTCTCCGCGATCGTGGCGGCTTTTGGCGTCGCGCTGTCCCTCGGTGGCCGGGCGGCCCAGACACCATCTTCGCAGACCCGGCCCCTGGCATTGGTCGGCGGCACGCTGATCGACGGGTTCGGCGGCACGCCCATCCGCAATTCCGTCGTGCTCGTTCAGGGTGATCGGATCACGGCCGTCGGGCAGGTGGGCACGCTGGCCGTGCCCGCGGGAGCAGAGGTGATCTCGACCGATGGGATGTCCGTGCTGCCCGGGCTCTGGGACATGCACGTCCATCTGATGATCAACGGGCACTCGGACTACACGCATTGGGACGCCACGTACCCGGCGAGATTCGAGAAGGAAATCATGCCCGCGTCGGCGAGGCAGCTGCTGCTGGCCGGCGTCACGAGCGCGCGCGATCTCGGCGCGCCGCTCGAGGCCAGCATCAACGTCCGCGACAGGATCAACCGCGGCGAGATCCCGGGCGCGACGATTTACGTTTCAGGCCCGTTCATCCAGCACGCGCCGTATCCAGGCACTGAATTGTTCCGGTGGGGCGTCACGGGCGCCGACGATGCCCGTGCGAAGGTGCGACGGCTGGCGAAGGCAGGCGTCGACGTGATCAAACTGATCGATCAGGACCAGATGACGGCCGATGAAGTGCGAACCGTCATCGAGGAGGCGCACGCGAACAACCTGCCGGTCGTGGCGCACGCGCACAGGCCTGAGGAAATCCGGCTGGCGCTGCGCTTCGGCGCCGACGATTTGCAGCACACGGGACTGGCCACTTCGCCCGAGTACCCGCCCGACGTGATTGCGGCAATCCGCGAACGCACGGCAAAGATGAGTCTCGGTCCGTTCTTCTGGACGCCGACGGTCGAGGGACTCTTCAACTACGAGTACATGCGCGACAACCCGGAGATGCTCGACGACCCGTCGTGGACCCTCGGGCTCAGCGCCGACATCGTGGCCGACATCAGGAATTCGATTCAGAAGCCCGGCGAAATGAGCTACTTCCAGCTCACGCCCGCGCGCAAGCCGACGCTCAAACGGAAGTTCACGCAGCTGCGCGAATCAGGCGCAACGCTCCTCATCGGGACCGACAGCGGGATCCCGATGCAGTTTCACAGTCAGTCGACGTGGAACGAGCTCGATGTCTGGGTCCGTGAGATGGGCGTGCCGCCGATGGAAGCGATCCGCGCGGCAACGTACTGGCCGTCACTGATGATGAAGAAGGATCGCGAGGTCGGGACGATCACGGCAGGCAAGTACGCCGACATCATCGCCGTCCGCGGTGATGTTCTGCGCTACATCGATCTTCTTCAGCGAGTGGATGTCGTGGTGAAGCGAGGCAAGCGTTACCGATAAACGGAACGTAGGCCGGGGCTCTAGCCCCGGCAGTCGGCGGCCCTGAAGGGCCGCCCTACGTTCTAGGGGTTCGATCCCACCACCGGGTACTTGTAGTACTCGCCACCGTTGGCCTTGAGGGCGCCATAGATCGGAAGACCGATCGCGGCCAGGCCAAGCACGCACCAGAACAGAAAAATGAACGGAATCAGAATCACTGTCATCAGCAGAATCGCTGACACCAGGAAGGCGATGAAGACGCCCAGATTCAGGAAGACGGCCTGTTTGGCGATCGCGGCGATGAGCGGCTGCTCTTTCCTCGTGATCCAGATGATGATCGGGACCAGCACACCGCCGAACGGCACGATGTAGCCCGACAGACCCGACAGGTGGGTCAGCACGGCCGAGCCGCGATCTTCGGGTGCAATCGTGATGATGGTCGTGCCATTCATGGGTGCCGCTCCTTGGCCGTGCATACGGTACTACGGCGGGCCCGCCGGTTCCGTTCGGCCCGCGCTAAGCTAGCTCACTCCCATGGTTAAGGCTCGGCTACTCCGGCTGGCCGTCCTCGCGCTCATCGGCTTTATCACCTTGATCGCCGCATCGCCGCGCGCCCTGCATGCGGTTGGCCAGCAGCCGCGCTTGGTGTCCGGACTCGTCGAAATCGAGGACAACGGGCGCCGTGTGCCCGTGCGCCGGGCTGCGGTGACGCTCACCAACGATGGAGCGACGCTGGCACTGAAGACATTCACGGACAACGACGGGAGGTTCCGGTTCTCGAACGTCGCGCCGGGACGCATTCGAGTCGAGGCCGCGAAGCCCGGTTTCCTGCAACTGCAGCCGCTCTCGATCGGTGAAACGGAGAGCAACATCGACATCAGGATGCAGTGGGCCGCGGCGCTCGAGGGCCGCTTCATCGAGGACACGGGCAAGCCGATTGCTGGTCTTGCTGTTCTGGCGGAATCGACATCGCGATCTGGTTCGTACACCGCGACTACCGATGACCTCGGACGATTCCGCATTCACACGATTCCACCGGGCCAGTACCGCGTCTATGCGACTCCCCCGCCGCCAGCTTCCGGCACGAAGCGCTTCTATCCAGGCACCGAGACGCCGGAGAACGCGAGTGTGGTGACCGTGGTGTCCGGCCAAACGCTCGACAACCTCATGGTTATCGTGCCGACGGCCCCGCTTTCGGCGATCGCGGCCGAGGCGCTGGCAACCGCAGAACTTGAAGCGACAAGCGCACCGACTGGTGGTGGCACGTGGGGACAAATCTCCGGCCGAGTGACGCGCACGGATTCAGGCGGACCGATCGTCAACGCCGCGGTGAAGCTTCTTTCCGGCAGCGGCGGCGCACTGCTTCGAACCGCGTGGACCAATGGCGACGGGGGCTATGTGTTCACGCGCGTGATGGCCGGCAGTTATCACCTTACTGCCGCGGCCGATGGCCACGTGAGCCCGAGTGCGACACCGGCCAGGCCGTCAGGCACGTCCACTGGAGTCTCGCTCGGCGACGGCGGGAAATTGAAGCAGGACCTCGAGCTGATTCCACTCAGCGCGATCGAGGGCCGCGTGCTGGACGAATTCGGGGACGGAGTGCCTGACGTCAAGCTCCAGGTGACACAACGGGCGACAACGCCCGGTGATGCGGAAGCCCGGTTCCTGCCGGTGAGATCGGACCGTCCAGTCGCGGCAACGGATGATCGCGGGTGGTTCCGCGCCTCGCAACTGGCGCCCGGCGATTACTACCTCGTCGCGATTCCGCCACCGTTCGCGCCCGGACCCGCAACAGTGCCGTTTCCCTTCACCTACTTTCCCGGGACGACGTCCTCGTCGGCAGCGAACACGGTCAGGATCTCTGCCGGGATCGACGCACACGGCGTGAACCTCACGCTGAGAAATTCGAACACCACGACCATCACAGGCATCGCGGTCGATCCGCGCGGCAGAAGTCAGAACACGTCGATCCGCCTCCTGCCAGTCGAAGACGGCCAGACGAGGGTGCCGGCAAGCTTGAATACAACCGCGGATGACATGGGACGGTTCAGCTTTCCGCCGATTCCCGAGGGTTCCTACGTGCTGCAGGCCGGCGGCGGAGGAGCGGTTGGCTCGACGGTGATCACTGTCACGGACTCCAGCGGGCCGGAACAGAACGTCCGCTTCACGCTCCAGCCGCTGGGCACATTGCGCGGCCGCCTGACGTTCGAAGGCGGTCTGCCGGCGGCGCGTGACTCTTTCTACGTGCGGCTTCTTCCGGCGGACTTCATTCGGGCGTCGGACTACGCCGTGGCAATCGTCCAGCCCAGCGCATCGGTCAATCCTGACTTCACGTTCAGCATGAAGAACATCGCATGGCCCGGCGTGATCCGAATGGCCGGGATTGTCGGAGAGAGCGGCTGGGCGCTAGTGCGTGTCCTGCTGCAGGGCCGTGACATCACGGACACACCATACGATTTTCATTCTGGCGACACCGAGGGTGTCGAAGTCGTTCTGACCAATCGAATTGGCGGCATCACGGGAAGTGTGATTGCCGTCGATGACACGGTCAAGACGGTACTGATCTTCGGCGCCGAATCGGAATCATCCGCTTACATTGAACGCACGCAGCGTGTCGCACCTATCTCGAAGACAGGTGACTTCAGATTCCCATTCTTGTTGCCCGGGCGCTATTTCGTCGTTGCCGCCGCGCCAAGTGCGCTGTCCGGTCCGAACAAAGGCCGGGATCTGCGATCTCTTGCGACCCTCGTCGTGGTCACTGCGGGCAGCGACGCATCTGTCCGGCTGACCGTGGTGAAGTAGGCGCAACAACCCCGGCAGCCGGACCCCCGTCTAACCCCGTCGGGGAGAGCGAATCATGTTCATGGACAATCTCTTGCGGGATCTGCGCGTCGGACTTCGAGGCCTGCTCCGGCGGCCCGCATTCACGCTGACCGCGCTCCTGACGCTCGCGATCGGCATCGGCGCCAACACCGCCGTGTTCACCGTGATCCGTCACGTCCTGCTCGCGCCCCTCCCCTACCAGCAGCCGGATCGCGCCGTGATGGTCTGGAGCAAATGGAAGGGCTTCGACAAGACCTGGGTGTCGGACGCCGAAGTCATCGACTATCAGAGAAGGATCAAGGCGTTCACCACCGCGGCGGCGTGGAGCGGCGCCCAACTGAACGTCACCAGCGACGGCGACCCCGTGCGTATCGGCGCGGCATTCGTGACACCGAATCTGTTCGCGGTCCTCGGCGTACAGCCTCTGGCCGGCCGTGTCTTCACTGACGCCGAGGCCTCCGCCACGAACTATCCGTCCGTGATCCTGAGCTATCAGCTCTGGCAAACGCGCTACGACGGAGCGAACGTCCTGGGAAAGACCATTCAGGTCAACGGCATCGCGCGCGAAATCATCGGCGTGATGCCGAAGGACTTCCAGCTCCCGACGGACTATCTGATCGACGCCGAAGAACCGACGCGCCTGTGGGCGCCGCTGCAGCTCAACCAGCAGAATCGCGGCAGCCACGGCTACTACGCGGTGGCGCGACTCGCGGACGGCGCCACGATCGATCAGGCGAATTTTCAGCTGAAGGATCTGACGCAGCTGCTGACCGAAGAAGGCATGTATCCGGTGCCGATGGAGTTCTCTGCGTTCGCGGTCTCGACGACGGATGAGGCGACCGCGTCGGTACGGCCCGCGCTGATTCTTGTCTTCGGCGCGGTCGCGTGCCTCCTGCTCGTGGCGTGCGCGAATGTCGCGAACCTGCTGCTCGTCCGCGGCGAGGGCCGCACGCGCGAGCTCGCCGTCCGGCGCGCGCTCGGCGCCGACGGCGCGCGGCTCGTGCGGCAGATGCTGATCGAGTCGGCGATTCTCGCCATGGGCGCGGCCGTCGCCGGTGTCGTACTCGCGCAGCTCTCCTTCGCCGCGCTCGTCCGCGCGCGCGCCATGGCGTTGCCGCGCGTCGAGACGATCGCCCTCGACTGGAGCGCGATCGGGTTCGCGTTCATCGTCACGACGTTCACGTTGATGCTGTTCGCGCTGCTGCCGGCGCTGCGCGCGGCGCGCGTGGACATCGTTGACTCCCTCAAGGACGGATCGGCCGCGGCAAGCGCCAGCGCCCGGCGGCATCGCCTGCGCGGCGCGCTCGTCGCCGCCGAGGTCGCGCTGGCGGTGGTCCTCCTCACCGGCGCGGGCCTCATGCTGCGCTCGCTCTGGAATCTCCAGCGCATCGATCTCGGCTTCAATCCCGATCGCGTGCTCACCATGCGCCTGGCGCTGCCGGCCACCCAGTACGACACGCCGGAGAAAGTCATCGGGTTCTACGACCGGCTGTTGCAGGACGTGCGCGCGACCTCCGGCGTCGAAAGTGCCGGATTGCTGCGGCTTCTTCCACTCGCGACTTCAATTGGCGACTGGGGACTCACGATCGAGGGCTACACGCCTCCGCCGGGAGTCGGTACGCCGGGCGACTGGCAGGTCGCCACCGCCGGTGGCCCCGAGTCGCTCGGTGAACATCTCGTTGAAGGACGATGGCTGAGCGACGCGGATCGAGAGGGATCGCTCGACGTGGCGCTGGTCAACGAGGCGATGGCAAAGAAGTACTGGCCGGGCGAGAAGGCCATCGGCCGGCGTTTCCGTCAGGGCGGAGCCAATCGTCCCTGGATCACCGTCGTCGGCATCGTCCGCGACGTGAGGCACAACGGCATCACCACCGAAGTCAAAGCGAAGTTCTATCGCGCGTTCGCGCAGTGGCATTTGTCGACGGGCAATCCGATCCGCAACATGACGCTCATCGTGAAGGCAAAGGGCGACCCGTCGGCACTCGTGCCCGAAGTGCGCAACCGCATTCGCCAGCTCGACTCGGCGCTCCCGATCGCGGCGATCAGGACGATGGATGAGGTCGTCGGTCGATCGATCGCGACGCCGAAACTCACAGGGACTCTGCTGGGGACGTTCGCCCTGCTTGGCCTGGCGCTGGCCGCGCTTGGGATCTACGGCGTCCTGTCCTACGTCGTGAGTCTGCGGCGGCAGGAGATTGGCGTGCGGCTCGCGATCGGCGCCACGTCGCGGCACGTCCTCGTGTCCGTCGTGAAGCAGGGGCTGGGTTATGCGCTGATCGGCGCCGCGGTCGGACTGGCCGGCGCCGCTGCGCTGTCCGGCCTTCTCGCGGACCTGCTCCACGGCGTCAAGCCGCTCGATCCGCTCACGTTCCTCGCGACGCCCGCGATTCTCGTCACCGTCGCCGGACTCGCGAGTCTCATTCCTGGCTGGCGCGCGACGCGGGTCGATCCCGTCAAGGCGATGCAGTCGTAAACAGGTTCAGGGCGCAGGGTTCAGGGTTCCAACAGTCACGCCGGTAGATCGAACGAGATCGTCGTGCCGGCCCCGACGCGGCTCTCCGCACGGATCGTTCCGCCGTGCGCCTCGACAAGGCGGCGGGCAATCGTGAGTCCGAGTCCCGAGCCTGCCGACCCGGCGTCTTTGTAGAAGCGATCGAAGATCCGCGGCAGCTCAGCTTCCGAAATCCCGGCGCCTGTGTCGGTCACGCGCAATTCGACACGATTCACCTGGGGCACCAGCGAAATCGTCACGCTCCCGCCGGAAGGCGTATAGCGAATGGCGTTCCCCGCGAGATTCGTCAGTACCTCGCGGATGCGAACAGGATCGATTGAAATGGGCTGAAGCTCGCCTGCCCGCGACGCGTCCAGTCGAAGTGCAATCCCCGCCGCACCCGCCGGCCCGCTGAGCGACGAGATCACGTCGTTCACGAGTGCACTGAGATCCGTCGGCTCCTTCACGAGCGCGAGCGCGCCGCTTTCGGCGGTGGCCAGCAATCGCAGATCTTCGACAAGCCGGCTCAGCACACGCGTGTTCTCGAGCAATCCCTGAAGCTGCTCGGGGCCGGCCGAGTACACGCCGTCGATCAACCCCTCGAGACGGCCCTGGATTACGGCAAGCGGTGTGCGGAGTTCATGCGCGATGTCCGCCATGAGATTCCGTCGCGCCAGATCCTGCGACTCGAGCTCGCCCGCCATCGAGTTGAACGCGCGGGCGGTGTCGCGCGCCCACCGCGGGCCGTGTGCCGGCTCCTTCACGCGCACCCGGTAGTCGCGGCGCGCGATGCGATCGGCCGCGCCGACGATGTCGGCGATCGGACCGGAGATCCAGCGAATGATGAGGGCGACGATGCCCGCCACCGCGGCGCAGACGATGAGCACGCCGACGGGGCCAGTCACTTGTGTGTCGCCGATGTAGACCTTCCCCCGGCTGACGGCAACGATGAGCCACATCACCGCCCAGAGCGGCCAGAACGAGAACCATCCGGCCCGCCGGGCAAAGCGGTTGCGGCGTTGCCGCATGTAGAAGTCGCGGTTGCGCGGCGGCCACGGCTCGTTCATCGGCCACCAGAACGGTGGCCGCCGGCGCCGCGAGTACGGATTCCAGGGAATCATGCGTCCGCGAACTTGTAGCCGAGACCGTAGACGGTGAGCAGGTAGCGCGGGTGATGCGGATCTGGTTCGAGCTTGCGGCGGATGTTCTTCACGTGCGCGTCGATCGCGCGATCGAACGATTCGACCTCGGTGCCGCGAACGGCATCCAGCAATTGCGCGCGCGTGTACACCCGGCCCGGATGCCGCGCGAGCTGCGCCAGCAGCTGGAACTCCGTCGCGGTGAGATCGACGGGATCGCCGTCGCGCTCGACGCGCAGTCTCCCGGCATCGATCGTCACGCCCGCGACTTCAAAGCACGCGGTCCTGCCCGAGTCGTATCTGGCGCGGCGCAGGACGGTCGACACGCGCGCGACGAGCTCGCGCGGACTGAATGGCTTCGGGATGTAGTCATCGGCACCCACCTCGAAGCCGCGGAGCCGATCGGACTCGTCGACGCGTGCCGTCAGCATGATGATCGGCACGTCCGACTCGCGCCGAAGCGCCCGCGCGACTTCGAGGCCATCCATCCGCGGAAGGCCCAAATCGAGCACCACGAGATCGGGATGGTTTTCGCGCGCCGCCGCCAGCCCCGACGCGCCGTCCGAGGCCACCGTCACCGTGAAACCGGCGCGACTCAGATAGTCGCGCGCGATAGTCGCGATCTGGCGCTCGTCGTCGATGACGAGGACGGTGGGCATGGCTCATTGTCTCTGGTCGGCCGCGGATCTCGACCGGTTCTGATCCATGCGCTCGTGCTCGCGCCGATGCCACTCTTCCATCTCGCGATCGTCGTCCGGATCGTCGTAGTAGCGGCGATAGCGCCACGGCCGCCCGCGGTAGTAGCCGCCGCCCCACCACCACATCCGGCGGAAGCAGCCAAACAACCAGAAGAAGAGGAAAAACGTGAAGAACGGGAACCCGATCCATCCGTGACGCACGGCGTCGTCGTTGATGACGACTTCGTGCCTTGCTCCAAGCGCATACGACAGGAACGCCACCACCACGAGCGCAAGCGACGTCATTGCCCAGGGCATCCACATCGGCCGCCTCGGGTATTGGTCTCGGTCATCCATAGCTGTCAGTCCTTTCGCCGGCCAACCGCCGGTAAGGACACTCTGACGACCGATTGTGGAGGGATTGTGAACCCACCTTCGCCAAGGCTACGGTGGGCAAGGCTGCTGGCTAGACCGGTCTCACCACTTGAAATCAGCGATAAACAGGTTCGTGTCGGTGGGCTTCGTCGAATGCCGGTTGGACGCGAAGATCAGTTTCGAGCCGTCCGGCGTGAACATCGGAAAGCCGTCGAATGTCTCGCTGAAAGTGATTTGCTCGAGCCCTGTGCCGTCGACGTTGATCAGATACAGATCGAAGTTGCCGCCGCGCGGGTTCTTCATGTTGGACGCAAAGACGATCTGCTTGCCGTTCGGCGCGAAGAACGGGGCCCAGTTCGAGCCGCCGAGATCCTTCGTGACCTGGCGCATGTTGCCGCCGTCGCGGTTCATCACATACACGTCGAGCGCGGCCGGCCGCCACAGGCCCTTCTTCAGAAGAACGTTGTAGCGGTTCCACTCCTCGCCTTTGTTCATGTGGTTGCCGCGGAAGACGATCTGCGATCCGTCGGCGGAGAAGAACGGGCCGCCGTCCGGGCCGGGCGCGTGCGTGAGCCGCTTCACGTCCGAGCCGTCGCCATTCATCGAATAGATCTCCATGTCGCCGTCGCGGACGCTCGTGAAGACGATGCGGCCGTCCTTGGCGATCGTCGCCTCGGCGTCATAGCCCTTCGTTTTCGTCAGCTGCACCAGATTCGTGCCGTCCACGTTCACCTTGAAGATGTCGTAGGTGTCATAAATCGGCCAGACGTAGCCCTCTTCCTTGCCTGGTACCGGCGGGCACTCCTTCGCGCCGAGATGGGTGGATGCATAGACGATGGATTTGCCGTCCGGGGTGAAGAAACTGCAGGTCGTGCGACCGGTGCCGGTGCTCACCAGCTTGCGCTCCGACCCGTCGAGCTTCATCGTGAAGATCTGATCGCACGGGTACTCGCCCGTGTTCTGGTACGTCAGCCGGCCGCCGTCGAACGAGAAGTACGCTTCGGCGTTTTCGCCGCCGAACGTGAGTTGCTTGATGTTCGAGAGCCGTGTCTCCTGAGGCAGGAGGATGGGCGCCTCGGCCGCCGGCGTCGGCGTGGCCGCAGGCTTGGGCGCCTCGGGCGATGAGCACGCGACCAATGAGGCCAGACCAGCTGCAGAAATCAAGGCAAGAACACGCTGAGACATGCGTAGGATCATAACCAAGACGGAACATGGAGCGAGCGAGCGATAGCGAACGAGCCGGCGGAGCGGAGCGGGGCACAGGGGCCCCCGCGAGCGACGCCGTAGGGGTGCCCGCAGGGGCGAAGCCCCTCGGATAAAGCATGACCCGTCGCATCATTCATGTCGACATGGATGCGTTCTACGCGTCCGTCGAGCAGCGCGATCGGCCTGAGCTTCGGGGTAAGCCCGTCGCCGTCGGTGGTTCGCCCGAGTCACGGGGCGTCGTCGCCGCCGCGAGTTACGAGGCCAGGAAGTTCGGCGTACGCTCCGCGATCCCGATGTCGCGCGCGGTCCGTCTCTGTCCGCATCTTTCCATTGTCCGGCCGGACTTCGCGAAGTACCGCGCGGCATCGCAGCAGGTGTTCGCCATCTTCAAGGAAGTCACGCCGCTCGTCGAAGGGCTGTCGCTGGACGAGGCGTATCTCGACGTGACGGAAAACGCGTGGGGTGAGCCGCTTGGCGTCAACGTCGCGAAGCGCGTGAAGGCGCGGATCCTCGAGGAAACGAAACTCACGGCCTCGGCCGGCGTCGCGCCGAACAAGTTCCTTGCGAAGATCGCGTCGGCCTGGCGCAAACCCGACGGGCTCACGGTCATTGCCCCGGAACGCGTTGAGTCCTTCCTGCAACAGCTGCCGGTGGACGCGTTGTGGGGCGTGGGCCCGGTGACGGCGGCGCGGCTGCGCGAGCGCGGCATCGTGCGCCTTGTCGACGTCCGCACGGCGGATGAATCCGTGCTCAAGACCGCGGTGGGCAGCATGACCGAATGGCTTCAGCGCCTCTCCACCGGTGACGACGATCGTCCGGTCGAGCCCAACCGGCCCTCGAAGTCATCGTCGAGCGAGTACACGTACGCGGAAGATCTCACCGACATCGCGCGCATGCGCGAGGAGATTGCTGAAATGGCCGGCGAGAACGCGCGCTGGCTCAGGAAGCGCGGGCTCCTCGCGCGAACCGTGACGATCAAGGTGCGCTACGACGACTTCACCACCATCACACGCAGCCACTCCACGATCGCGACGGACGATGAGGCGGACATTGTGGGAAGAGCGGTGGCGCTGCTCGACAAGACGGAGGCGTGCGTGAGGCCCGTACGGCTGCTCGGCGCCGGGGTGCACAACCTGATGGCAGTCGAGGACCTGACGGGGACGGGAAGGCTACCGTTCTAATAGACCTTGTTTTATCGGTCTTACTTTATGTAAGATAGCTCGCCATGGACTCCACGACGTCGCTCCCCCGCAAGGAAAGGCTGATTCTCGAGATGCTCGTGACCGGCGGCCCGATGCACGGTTTACGGCTCGTTGAGGAATCGCAGGGCGGCCTGAAGCGCGGCACGGTGTACGTCACGCTCGGGCGGATGGAAGCCAAAGGGTTCCTTGTCTCAGAGCAGGAGCCGGCGCATCCAGCGGCCATCGGGTTGCCGCGCCGTATCTATCGGGTGACGCCGCTCGGCGAGCGCGCGCTCCGAGCATGGAGCACATTCACCCGCGAGCTCGCTCCGGAGAAACACTGATGCCTGGACGCTGGCTGCTCGCGGTCGCGCGCATCGTGTTCGATGAATCCATCGTCAGGAGCGTGGTCGAGCCAACGATCTGCGATCTTCGGACTGAATACCTTCATTCCGATCGCGCGGGAGCCAGGTTCATCGCCTATATGCGTGGCGCCTGGGCATTCTGGTCGCTTGTGGCAATCGCACCCTTCGTATTTTCCCGGATCCCCAGGAGAGCTGACATGACCGTCGCTGCCAGAGTCGTCGTTTGCGTCGTCCTACTCGCGATTGGACCGATCGCCGGATTCATGTTCGCACGCAAGCAACCCGTGCTCTACCAGTCCAGCGCCGTGATTCAGGTCGTGCCGGCACGAGTCCCTGAGGGGGTCGTCCGCCCCGCTGGAGCTGACACGCTCGCTGAACGGCTGCAGCAAACGCAATTCATCATCCTCAGTCGCACCCGCCTCGAGCGGCTGATTCGAGAGCTTGATCTCTATCCTTCGGAACGTAAGACGAAGATCATGGAAGACGTCGTCGCGCTGATGCTTCGCAACATCCAGATCACACCCTCTCGCGGTGATGTCTTCAGGATCACCTACAGCGGATCCAATCCCACAGCGACGATGAAGGCGACTGAGCGGCTGGCGGCGTACTTCATCGAGGAATCACTGAAGGAGGCCGTACGACGGTCTGATGGGACGCTTTCCGTCCTCGAAGCCAGGATTCAGGAAACAGGGCAGCGGCTAGCGGCTCTGGGCGCGGAACTGGAGCGCGCCGGAAACGGCGCCCAAACCATGCCGAAGCGGCTCGAGCTCGAGGTGATTCAGGGTACCTACAAGAACCTGCTGACGAGACGCGAAGAAGCTTTGGGAATGCGTGATCTTGATCGGCGGCAGATCGGCGAACAGTACAACCTGCTCGATCCCGCGCGAGTTCCGGAGCGGCCGATCGGCCCGTCTCAGATTACCTATGCGCTGATGGGCGGCGTTGCCGGCCTCGCCGCTGCCGTACTCATGCTGCTGCTCGATGCAGTCCGCCGGACGCTCGTCCGCCGGCGCAATCTTGCGGGCAACGTGGCCTGAGAAACACATGAGCACGCGCCTTCCCGGACGCTGGCTGCTCGCGATCGCTCCTTTCGTCTTTGACGACGTAGTACTGACCAGCGTCATCCATCAGTCAGTGGCGGATATGCGGGATGAGTGGCTGCGCGCGGGATCGGGTCTGGCGGAGCGGCTGAAGGCGCTCGGCCGAGGGTACGTCGCGTTCTGGGTGCTGGTCGTCATCGCGCCGGTAGTGTTCAGCAAGCGGCAGAGCCTGGTCAGCCGCGTGCAGGTGTTTTCGCAGTTTGCAGGGAGCTTCGACATGGTGACCATCAGACGGTTTCGATTCGTCGTGATCCTCTTCATTCTCGGGCTCGGAGCCGGCAATATGGTGGCGCGCGCGCAGCCCGTGCTGTACACATCCTCCGCCGTCCTGCAGGTCGTGCCTCCCAGAGTCGGCCTGGGCATCCTCGATCAGACAAAGCTGGTCCAGCCACAAGCCTTGAGCGAACGCATTCGCTCGACAACGCAGGTCGTGCTCAGCCGCAGACGGCTTGAGCGAATGATCAAGGAATTCAACCTTTACGAGAGCGAACGTCTGTCGATGTCAAACGAAGAAGTGGCGGCATTGATGCGCAGCCGGATCGCGATCGCGCCGAACGACATTGGCCCTTCCGCCCTAGGCGGCCAAATCTATGTGAGCTACACGGCTTCCGCACCGGTGGTGGCAATGAAGGTCGCCGAAAAAGTAGCGGAATCCGTCATTGAGGAGTCATTGAAGGAAAGCGTCCGAAGAGCCGAGGGCACAGCGGCCTTCATCGAAGCTGAGCTCAAGAACACGGAAGCTGAACTGATCGTGGCCTCAAAGCGCTGGCACGACGCTCCCGGCCCTGCCGGGGGCCCTTCGGCTCGAAGTCGAAACCCTGCAGGCGACTTATCAGACGCTTCTCACGCGCCGCATCGAATCTCGCATGGCCGTCAACCTCGAACGCCGACAGATTCGTGAGCAGTTCAACCTGCTCGATCCCGCGCAGGTGCCGCAGCGCCCGATTGGACCGACGCGACTGCAGATGACGCTGCTGGGCGGCGCGGCCGGCATCGCAACCGCGGTACTGCTGGCGTTCTTCAGCCTTCTGTACGGCCTGACGGGCGGCCGGCGAAAACTCGCGACGGCCCCAACAGACTAGCCGGCTACTTCAGCGTCACGACGCGGACCCGTGTCAGCGTCATTTTTTCTTTTGGTGTCTCGCCATCGACTGCGACGCTGCCGATTGCCTGAACGATTTCCATGCCGCGCGTGACGCGCGCGAACGCGGTGAACTTCCCGTCCAGGGAGCGGCATTCGCCCGTGCAGATGAAGAACGACGTCGAGGCGCTGTCGGGATCGTCGCCGCGCGCCATCGAGACGATGCCGGGCGTGTGGATGACGTCGGAGAACTCGGCCTTGAGATTGTGGACGAGCTCGTTCTGCTTCGCGGTGACGGGCTGATCACGGAACGCCAGCGCGCCGGTCTGGATCACGAAGTTCGGCACGACTCGGAAGATGACCGTGCTGTCATAGACACCGGCGACTGAGAGCTTGAGAAACTGCCGCACGGTCTCCGGCGCCTTGTCCGTCAGGAACTCAATCTCGATCTCACCCTTCGTCGTCTCGAGCACCGCGCGGTACTTCGCGAGGTCCGCGGGCGTCGCCTCGACCAGCGGATCCTTCACTGGTGGCGGCGTATCGCGAATGGTGACGGCCTTGATGACGATGCGATTGGCGGCGAGAAACTGCGCATCGGCGGGTTGCGCGGAGATCAACTGCACGATGTCGAGACCCTCGACGACACGGCCGAACACCGTGAACTGCCCCTGCAGCGACGCTTGATCGCTCGCGCAGACGAAGAACTGCGCGCCGCCGCTGTCCGGCCGCCCCGGCGCAAGCACGGCGGCCACGGCGCCGGCGGTCACCGGCACGTCATTGATCTCGCCTCGCAGCACGTTCATGCCGCCGGTGCCGTACTGCGCGGCCTTCGCCGGATCCTTCGAGAGGGGATCGCCACCCTGGATCAGCCCGTACCGAATCAGCCGGAAGAACGTGGTGCCGTTGTAGGCGCCGTCGCGGGCCTGCTTGATGAAAAACCCGACATGATTCGGCGCCTTCTCCGGCAGCAGCGCGATGACGAACGTGCCCATCGACGTCTCGACGACGGCCTGCTTGTTCGTGACGTCGGCCTTCGAGTACGGAGATGTAAAGAACGTCGGGCGCGCCGGTGCGGCCTGAACCGTGAACAGCGCGCCGATCAGGACAAACAAGAGCGGCATGCCTGCAATGGTAGATTAACCGGCATGACGAAACGTCTTCTTCCTGCCCTGCTTGCAACAATCACCGCCGCGTGCAGTTCGGCCGCGCCAGGTCCGATGACGCTGGCGGATCTACCGACGCCGAGCGCCGACGCCATCCTCGTGGACATCAAGAAGCTGTCCTCGGATGAGTTCGCAGGGCGCGCGCCGGGATCGAAGGGCGAGGAACTGACGATCGCCTATCTCACGGATCAGTTCAAGGCCGCCGGCCTCGAGCCCGGTAATCCCGACGGCTCCTGGACGCAGAAGGTCTCGCTCGTCGGCATCACGCCCGAGCCGCAGGGCGGATTCGCCGTGAAGAAGGGCGCCGCGAAACACGAGTTCAACATCAACAAGGACGTCGTCGTTTTCAGCAAGCACGTGACCGATGAAGTGAAGGTCGAAAACTCCGAGATCGTCTTCGCCGGGTACGGCGTGCAGGCGCCGGAGTTCGAGTGGGACGACTTCAAGGGCATCGATGTCAAGGGCAAGACGATTATGGTGCTCGTAAACGACCCACCGGTGAAGAACGCGGACGGGTCGATCGACGACAAGACGTTCGGCGGAAAGGCGATGACGTACTACGGCCGCTGGACCTACAAGTACGAGAAGGGCGCCGAGCTCGGCGCCGCGGCCGTGCTCATCGTGCACGAAACCGAGCCGGCGGGGTATCCGTTCACGGTCGTGCAGAACAACAGCGGCGAGCGCTTCAACCTCGCGACACCGGACAAGAATCTCGGCCGTTCGAAGATCGAGAGCTGGATCTCCATGGACGCCGCGACCGAGCTCCTCAAGATGGCCGGGCAGGACTACCAGAAGCTGAAGGCGGCCGCTGCAACGCGCGAGTTCAAACCCGTGCCGCTCGGCGTGACGGCGTCCGTCGCCGTCCATCAGAAGATGCGGTCAGTCGAGTCTGCGAACGTTGTCGCGAAGCTCCCGGGCAGCGATCCGCAGCTCAAGAGCGAGTACGTCGTGTACTCCGCGCACTGGGATCACTTCGGCACCGGCACGCCCGTCAACGGGGACAACATCTACAACGGCGCTCTCGACAACGCGAGCGGCTGCGCGACCGTGCTCGAGATCGCAAGGAAGTTGAAGGGCCTCAAGGTCGCGCCGAAGCGCTCATCGCTCTTCCTGATGGTGACCGCCGAAGAACAGGGACTGCTCGGCTCGCAGTACTACGCCGACTTCCCGCTGTACCCGCTCGAGAAGACAGTCGCGAACATCAATGTCGACGGCATCAATCAATGGGGCCGGACGAAAGACATGGTCGTCGTCGGTCTCGGCGCGTCGGACCTCGACGATTACGCGCGCGATGCGGCCGCGGAACAGAACCGCGTGCTGAAGCCGGACGCCGAGCCCGAAAAGGGGTTCTACTACCGGTCGGATCACTTCAACTTCGCGAAGAAGGGCGTGCCGGCGTTCGATCCGGACTCGGGCACGGACTTCATCGGGAAGCCGGCAGACTACGGCAAGCAGAAGCGTGACGAGTACACGACCAACGACTACCACAAGCCGTCGGATCAGATTAAGCCCGATTGGGATCTGACGGGCGCGATCGACGACGCGAAGATCTTCCTGGCGATGGGCTATCGCGTCGCCAACGCCGACAAGATCCCGGAGTGGAAGCCGGGAAATGAATTCAAGGCGATACGCGACAAGTCATTGAAGAAGTAAAGCGTGTGATCAAGCGTTGCAGCTGGTGCGGCGACGATCCGCTCTACATCCGTTACCACGATGAGGAATGGGGCGTGCCGCTGCACGACGACCGGCGGCTCTTCGAGATGCTCATCCTCGAGGGCGCGCAGGCGGGCCTGAGTTGGATCACGATCCTCCGGAAGCGGCCCGCGTACCGGAAGGCGTTCGATCGTTTCGACGCGAGGAAGATCGCGAAGTACGGCGCCGCGAAGAAACGCGCGTTGCTCGCCGACGCCGGCATCGTGCGCAACCGCCTGAAAATCGACGCGGCGATCACGAACGCGCGAGCGTTCCTGGCGGTGCAGAAGGAATTCGGCACCTTCGATCGCTACATCTGGCAGTTTACCGACGACAAGTCGATGAGCCGCGACCTGAAGACGCGCGGGTTCAAGTTCATCGGGCCCACGATCTGCTACGCGTTCATGCAGGCTACCGGCATGGTCAACGATCACGCGGCCGACTGCTTCAAGGCGGACACAACCCACAGGCGCTGAAGCTCGTCCAACCTCCATCATGTTCAATCTGAAGCTCGCCCTTCGGACGCTGTTCAGGACTCCATTCGTGACCACCGTGGCCATCGTCTCGCTGGGCCTCGGCATCGGCGCGAACGCGGCGATCTTCTCGGTCTTCAACCAGATCCTGTTGAAGCCGCTGCCGGTCGCCGAGCCGGGGCGGCTGGTGAACCTGGGGAATCCGGGCCCGAAGTCCGGCATGACGTCCTGCGGTGATGCCGGCAGCTGCGAGATTGTCTTCAGCTATCCGATGTTCCGCGATCTGGAGACGCAGCAGACCCCGTTCACGGGCATCGCGGCGCACCGGTCCACCGGCGCCAACCTCGCATATCAGGGGCAGACAACGCGCGGTGAGGCCCTTCAGGTTTCCGGCAGTTACTTCCAGGTGCTGGGTCTCCTCCCGGCCGCCGGCCGGCTTTTGAACAGCGATGACGACCGTGTGCCCGGCGAGGGCGCTGTGACGGTGCTCAGCCATCGGTACTGGATGACGCGATTCGCGGGCAACCGCTCGATCGTCGGTGACGCGCTCATCATCAACGGACAGCCGTTGACTGTCGTCGGCGTCGCTCCAGAGGGGTTCGAGGGAACGACGATCGGATCGCGGCCACACGTGTTCGTGCCCATCTCGATGGCCGAGCGGATGACGCCGGGCCAGAAACTCGTCGCGAATCGCAGAGCCTACTGGATCTATCTCTTCGCGCGTCTCAAGCCAGGAACGGAGATCGCCCAGGCGCAGGCCGCGATCAATCAGCCGTACCACGCCGTCATCAACGATGTCGAAGCCCCATTGCAGAAGGGCATGAGCGCGACGACGCTCGAGCAGTTCAAGGCGAAGACACTCGTCGTCACGCCGGGCTCGCGCGGCCAGAGCGACACTCCGGAAGAAGCGTTCGTTCCACTCGTGCTCCTGCTCGGCGTCACCTTCGTCGTGCTGCTGAGCGCGTGCGCGAACATCGCGAACCTCCTGCTGGCGAAAGCCGTCGGCCGGACCGGGGAGATGGCGGTGCGTCTCTCGATCGGCGCGGCCCGCAAGGACCTGATTCGCCAGCTGCTCGGCGAGTCCGTGCTCCTCGCCGTCTTCGGCGGCGTCTTCGGTCTCTTCGTCGCGAACTGGACGATGGCTGGCGTGATGGCGATGATGCCCGGCGAACAGCAAGAGATGCTGGCGTTCGCGATCGACGCGCGGGTCCTCATATTCATGTCGCTCGTTACCGTCGGCACCGGACTGCTGTTCGGCCTGTTCCCGGCGCTGCACAGCACGCGTCCCAACCTGTCCGTGACGCTCAAGGGCCAGGCCGGCCAGCCGGGCGGCGCGCGCGCGGCCAAGCGGTTCCGCGCGACGCTCGCGACCGTGCAAATCGTGTTGTCGATGGCGCTGCTCGCGATCGCCGGCCTGTTCCTGAAGAGCCTCGTCAACATCCAGCGCGTCGATCTCGGTCTCGACACGGCGAACGTCGTGACATTCACGGTATCGCCGCAGATGAACGGATACCCCCCGGAACGATCGAAGGAGATCTACCAGCAGGTCGAGATGGCGCTCGCACGGATTCCAGGCGTCACGGGTCTTGGCGCCGGCATGGTGCCGCTGCTCTCCGGCAGCAACTGGGGAACGAACGTCTCTGTTGAAGGTTTCCCGGCAGGGCCCGATACCGACACGCATTCGATGTTCAACATTGTCGGTTCGGGATTCTTCAAAACGGTCGGCGTGAAGCTGCTGGCCGGCCGCGACTTTACGGAATCAGATATGACCGGCACGCCGAAGGTCGCCATCGTCAACGAAGCGTTCGCGAAGAAGTTCAATCTGGGCGCGAACCCGGTCGGCCGTCACATGCAGCAGGGCAGCGGCGGCGCGATGGACATCGAGATCGTCGGTCTCGCGAAGAACGCGAAGTACAGCGAGGTCAAGGAACCGGTGCCCGAACTCTTCTTCACGCCGTACCGGCAGAACGAAAGGGTCCCCTCGCTGACCTTCTATGCATCGGTGCGGGATGCCGACGCCGTGATGTCCGCGGTCGGCCCGATGATGGCGCGCATCGACTCAACCCTTCCGGTCGAAGACCTGCGGACGCTCGCCCAGCAGGCTCGCGAAAACGTCTTCGCCGAGCGCATCGTCAGCACGTTGTCGTCGGTGTTTGCCGGCCTGGCCACGCTCCTGGCCGCGGTCGGGCTCTACGGCGTGCTCGCCTACAGCGTGGCCCAGCGCACGCGCGAAATCGGCCTGCGGATGGCGCTTGGCGCCGATGGCGGAAGAATCCGGTGGATGGTGCTTCGCCAAGTTGCACTGATGACCGTCATCGGCGGAGTGATTGGCCTGGGCATCGCAATGGCCGCCGGCCTGCTCGCCCGTTCGATTCTCTATCAGATGTCTGGTATCGATGCGGTCGTCATGGCCGCGTCGGCGGCGGTTCTTGCCGTCGTCGCGCTCGCGGCCGGGTTCATTCCCGCCTACCGTGCGTCGCGGGTCGACCCGATGCTGGCCCTGAGATACGAATAGCGGGTACCAACGCGGCGGCGTTCCGCTATAGTTGCGCGGCGCCACGCCTCAATCGGCGCGAGTGGGGATCTGAATGCCGCGTCGCGCCGCTATCCTGCCCGTCCTGGCCGTCGCGATCCTGCTCGTCAGCCAGATCGCCAGAACTCAGAGCGCGCAGACGCTCGTTCCTGCCGGCGCGCTCTGGAAATACAACGACAGCGGCGTCGATCTCGGGACGGCGTGGCGCAGTGCGGCGTACAACGACAGCGGCTGGGCATCGGGATTTGCCGAACTTGGCTACGGCGACGGCGACGAGTCCACTGTCCTGTCGTACGGCGGCAATGCGACGAACAGACACATCACGTACTACTTCAGGCACACGTTCACCGTGTCGTCGCTTGCGTCGATCGGCCAGCTGACGGCGCGTCTGCTGCGGGACGATGGCGCGATCGTGTACCTGAACGGCGTCGAAGTGATCCGATCGAACATGCCGACGGGCACCGTCGGTTATTCGACGCCGGCATCCAGTGCCGTCGGTACTGACGAGACGACGTGGTTCAGCTATCCGATTGCCCCGTCGCAGCTCATCACCGGCGCCAACGTCCTGGCTGTGGAGTTGCACCAATCGTCGGCGACGAGCAGCGACATCAGCTTGAACTTCGAACTTCTGGCATCGAGTGGAACGCCGCCGCCCGTCGTCACATTGGTCTCGCCGGCCAATCACATCGTCTCGAACCAGTCCGCGGTCACATTCACGGCGCAGGCCACAGGCGCCGCCGGCCTGTCCAGCGCGACGCTGGCCGTGAGCACGCCGCCACAGACGGTGTCGTTCGCTGGCCCTGGACAGATTGAGGATGCGCAAATCACGGCGGACACGCCGAACGCCGCCAACGGCTCGAGCCTGATCATCAGCGCGAATCCCCAGGGCCCGCACGCGCATGCACTGCTGAAGATTCCGGCGCTCATTGGAAGCGGCGCCGGACAGGTTCCGGCGGGCGCCACCATCACGTCGGCCACGCTTCAGGTCAATTGCACGAGCAGTGGCGGCACCGCAGCCATCTACCGGCTCACTGAAGACTGGGTGGAGGACGAAGCGACGTGGAATCAGCGCAAGACCGGCACGCCGTGGGGATCGCCAGGCGCGCATGGAGCGGGATCGAACGCGGGCGCCGGCGTGGGCGGCGGCTGCTCCTACACCGGATGGCGGACGATCAACGTCACCCGGCTGGTCCAGGACTGGAGCAACGGTTCACCCAACCACGGCCTCGTGCTGACCGATGCCGGATCGGAAGCCATGAACTTCAACTCGAGTGAGTCCGCGAACTCACCCACGCTCAGCGTCACGTTCAAGACCGCGCTGATGCCGGTCGTCTCACAGCCATTGTCGGGCACGAGTGCGACCATCAACTTCAACGCCACCGTCAGCCAGCCGGGCACATGGTTCTGGAATGTGAAAGTCACCGATGCGGACGGTGCGACGAGCTGGGCGAGCACGGATTTCGAGTACACGATGAACCCGGCGGCGCCGAACGCGCCCGTGGCGCCGTCGCCGGCGAATGGAGCGACAGGTGTGTCGCCCACCGCGCCGCTGCAGGCGCTCGTCAGCGCGGCCGGTGGCGGCACGCTCACGGTGACGGCCGAAGTACGAAAGAAGGCTGCGCCCGAGTTCACGCTGCTCGTGATGCCCGACACACAGAACTACTCCGAGTTCAATCCGTCGGTCTACATGTCGCAGACGCAGTGGATCAAGAACAACGTTGCCGCGCGCAACATCGTGTTCGTCACGCATGAAGGCGACGTTGTCAATCACGCCACTTCGCTGACGGAGTACCAGGCCGCCGACGCGGCGATGCGCGTCCTCGACGGTGTAGTGCCCTACGCCTTCGCGCCAGGCAATCACGATCTGCCAACCACCATTTACAACAGCATTTTTCCCTTCACGCGGTACGCCGGCCTGCCGTGGTACGGCGGGCACTACCAGTCGTCGAACGACGACAGTTATCAACTGTTCACAGCCGGCGGGATGGATTTCGTCATCGTGCACATGGAGTTCTGTCCGCCGGCGGGCGCGGTGTCGTGGGCCAGCAGCATCCTGAACGCGTATCCGAACCGAATCGGAATCGTCACCACGCACGGCTACCTCAATGAGTCGGCGCAGCGGACGGTGAGCGGCTGTGGAAGCACGCAGTATTTGTGGGACGGCCTTGCCGTGCCGAACCCGAACCTGCATTTCATGCTCAGCGGACACATTCACGATGAGGCCCGCCGTTCGGACGTCGCAAACGGCCATCCGGTGCACCAGATACTGGCGGATTACCAGGACCGCCCGCCGACTGGTGGCGAGGGCTGGCTCCGCACGATGCGATTCGTTCCCGGCGAGGACTCGGTGTACGTGCAGACGTACTCGCCGTGGCTGAATCTCTACGAATCTGACGCCAACAGCGAATTCACGCTTGCCTTCCCGATGGGCGGCGCGTTTACGACGGTCGGAACCACAACCACCCCCAGCGGAAGCGCGGCGTCCTTCACGCCAACCGGACTGCTGCTGGGCACAGACTACGAGTGGCGCGTCAAAGTGACTGACGCCGGCGGTGTCACCACCACCGGACCAACGTGGTCCTTTACGACAAGCGGCACGCCCACACCAACGCCGACGCCGACGCCAACACCAACGCCAACGCCGACGCCGACGCCAACGCCAGTTTTCTCGCCGGTTGTGACTGCGCCGGTTGCTGGTGCCTGGATTGACGGAGTCGTGACGGTCGCCGGAACTGTTCCCCCAACGACGACGAGTTGGGTGCCTGAGGTCAGGACGCCAACGGGGATCTGCGCGCGCTGCAACTTCTTCCCCAGGACCATCCCAGCCGGTACTACCTCGGTGTCAACGGCGTTCGTGATGCGGCAGACCGATGCTGCAACGCCCGCTGGGCAATACGACGTTTACATCGTGGCGAACGGCGTGAGCTCGCAACCGGTGCGCATCAATGTAGGAACGGCGCCAGCTCCGACGCCAACGCCGACACCAACGCCGACACCAACACCGACACCGACGCCGACACCGACGCCGACGCCGACGCCGACACCAACGCCGACACCGACGCCGACCCCAACGCCGACGCCGACGCCAACGCCGACGCCGACACCAACGCCGACACCGACACCGACACCGACGCCGACGCCGACGCCGACACCAACACCGACACCAACGCCGACACCGACACCAACGCCGACGCCGACACCGACACCGACACCAACGCCGACACCAACGCCGACACCGACGCCGACACCAACGCCAACGATACCGGTGGTGACGTCGCCAACCGCCGGTCAGTCGTTCAACGGTGTTATGACGGTTACTGGAACGGTGCCGAGCACAACGACGAGCTGGGTGCCCGAGATTCGGACAACATCAGGGATCTGCGCGCGTTGCAACTTCCTCCCGAGGACCGTTTCAGCCGGTACCACGTCGGTGTCGACGGCCTTCGTGCTGCGGCCGACCGATCCTGCAACACCGGCGGGCGCCTATGACCTGTATATCGTGGCCAATGGCGTGCCGTCCGCGCCGGTGCGCATCCTCGTTGGTCCGAGCCCGGCGCCTGAAGTGGAGCTACGGCTCGAGGATCTTCCCGGCGACTCCGCCCTGTTTGTCGGTGAGCGCGCCGACGCCGCGGTCACCCGGCGCCACGATGCCATCGAGGCTGAGCCGTCGGAAGTCGGGCGGCGGATCCGGGCTCAGAGGTTCGCGGCCAGCGCCTTTTCGGCCTCCGCCAGGTCCTCGCCTTTCCGCTTCGCGTAGTCCTCGAGCTGGTCGCGACCGATGCGGCCGACGTTGAAGTACTTCGCCTGCGGGTGACTCAGGTAGAGGCCGCTCACCGACGCGGCCGGAAGCATCGCGCAGGTTTCGGTCAGCGTGATGCCGGCAGCCGGCGCGTCCAACAGCGCGAACAATTTGCGCTTCTCCGAATGATCCGGGCACGCTGGATACCCGAACGCCGGACGGATGCCTCGGTACTTCTCCGAGATCAGCTCTTCGGCCGTCAGCGACTCGCCCTTCGCGTAACCCCAATCCTCGCGTGCCTGTGCGTGCAGGTATTCAGCGAACGCCTCGGCAAGCCGATCGGCGATCGCCTTGACGATGATCGCGCTGTAGTCGTCGCCGCGTGACTCGTACTCCCTGGCGAACTCGTCGGCGCCGATGCCGGCGGTGACGGCGAACGCGCCGATGTAGTCCGGCGCCATCGACGCCTTCGGCGCGACGAAGTCGGCAAGCGAGCGATTCGGCCGGCCGTCGGCGATCGGTTCCTGCTGCCGCAGCATGTTGAACGTCGCCAGCGCCTGGCGTCGCGCATCATCCTTATAGACGACCACGTCGTCGTCCACGCTGTTGGCGGGCCAGAATCCGTAGACACCGCGTGGCGTCAGCCGCTTCTCACGAATGATGCGATCGAGAATCTCGCGCGCGTGCCCGTAGAGCTCACGTGCCGCATGGCCGATCGCCGGATCGTCGAGGATCGCCGGGAAACGGCCCTTGAGTTCCCAGGCCGAGAAGAAGAACGTCCAGTCGATGAACGGCACGAGCTCCGCGATGGCGGGCTCGACGACGCGCCGGCCGACGAACCAGGGCGTGGGGATTTCGAGGCTGTCCCAGTCGGTCTCGAGGTGATTCGCGCGCGCGGCATCGATCGTGAGAAGGGCCCTCTCGCGTCTCGCGCCGTACTTCGCGCGCAGCTCCGACTGCTCGGCGCGCGTCGTTTCGAGGAACGCCGGACGCATCCGATCGCTCAGCAGGCTCGAGACGACGTCGACAACCCTTGAAGCGTCGAGGACATGCACGGTCGGCCCCGAGTATTCGGGCGCGATCTTGACCGCCGTGTGCTGGCGGCTCGTCGTCGCGCCCCCGATGAGCAGCGGTGTCTGGATCTTGCGGCGCTCCATCTCCTTCGCCACGAGCACCATCTCATCCAGCGACGGCGTGATGAGGCCGGAGAGCCCGATGATGTCGGCCTTGCGGTCGGCGGCTTCGCTCAACACTCTGTCCAGCGGCACCATGACGCCGAGATCGACGACCTCATAGTTGTTGCAGCCGAGGACGACGCCGACGATGTTCTTGCCGATGTCGTGGACGTCGCCTTTGACGGTGGCAAGCAGGACCTTGCCGTTGGTCTCGCGGTCGTTGGCGGCGGGCTGACGCCCGTCGGCTACGGCGGCGGAACGCGCGGCTTCCTTCTCGGCCTCCATGAACGGCTCGAGGTACGCGACCGCGCGCTTCATCGCGCGCGCGCTCTTGACGACCTGCGGCAGGAACATCTTTCCGGCGCCGAACAGGTCGCCGACGATCTTCATGCCATCCATGAGCGGGCCTTCGATGACGTCGAGCGGCCGCGGAAGTCTCTGACGCGCCTCTTCCGTATCTACCTCGATGAAATCGACGACGCCGTGGACGAGCGCGTGCGCGAGGCGCTGCTCGACCGGTTTTTCCCGCCAGGTCAGGTCGACCTCGCGCTTCGTGCCGGCGCCCTTGATCTGCCCCGCGAATGTCACGAGCCGCTCGGTCGAGTCCGGCCGGCGGTTGAACAGGACGTCCTCGACGTGCTCGAGCAGATCTTTCGGGATGTCCTCGTACACGGCGAGCTGGCCGGCGTTCACGATGCCCATGTCCAGGCCGGCCTTGATGGCGTGGTAGAGGAACGCGGCGTGCATCGCTTCGCGTACGATGTCATTCCCGCGGAAGGCAAAGGACAGATTACTGATGCCGCCGCTGATCTTGACGCCCGGGCACGTCGCTTTGATCTGCCGCGTCGCCTCGATGTAGCTAATCGCGTAGTTGTTGTGCTCCTCGAGCCCCGTCGCGATGGCGAGCACGTTCGGGTCGATGATGATGTCCGACGGATCGAAACCGGCCTGCTCGGTCAACAGTCGGTACGCGCGGTGAGCGATGGCAACCCGCCGTTCGGTCGTGTCCGCCTGTCCCTGTTCATCGAACGCCATCACGACAACCGCGGCGCCGTAGCGGCGGACGAGCTTCGCCTTGTGCAGGAAGTCAGCCTCGCCTTCCTTGAGCGAGATGGAATTGACGACCGACTTGCCCTGCACGCACTTGAGCCCGGCCTCGATGACCGACCACTTCGAGCTGTCGATCATCACGGGCACGCGCGCGATCTCTGGCTCTGTCGCGATGTAGTTGAGGAAGGTGGTCATGGCCTGCTCGGAATCGAGCATGCCTTCGTCCATGTTGACGTCGATGATGTTCGCCCCGCCGCGCACCTGATCGAGCGCCACGGACGCGGCCTCGGTCCAGTTGCCGTCCTTCACGAGCCTGGCGAACTTCCGCGAGCCGGTGACGTTCGTCCGCTCGCCGATCATCTGAAAGTTGGCGTCGGGCCGGATTGTCAAAGGCTCGAGGCCAGACAACCTCGTAAAACCTTCACCTGCAGGTTGTAGGTTGTTGGTTGCAGGTTGTGCGGCGCGCGGACGCGGTGTAATGCCCTGCATAGCCCGTACCGTCGCGGCGATGTGCTGTGGCGTCGTGCCGCAGCAGCCGCCGATGACGTTGGCCAGCCCGCTTTCCGCGAATTCCAGCAGCAGCGCCGCGGTTTCGGCGGGGAGCTCGTCGTACTCGCCGAAGGCATTCGGCAGACCGGCGTTGGGATACACACTGACCCAGCACTCGGCAAGCCGCGCAAGCTCCGCGAGATGCGGGCGCATTTCGCGCGCGCCGAGCGCGCAGTTGAGACCGATGCACCACGGCCGGGCATGTTCGACGGACAGAAAGAACGCTTCGAGCGTCTGGCCTGACAGCGTGCGCCCGCTGCGGTCGGTGATCGTCACCGAGATGATGAGCGGCAGCTGAACGCCCTGTTCCTCGGAGACTTCATCCACGGCGACGAGCGCGGCCTTCGAGTTCAGGGTGTCGAAGATCGTCTCGACCATCAGCATGTCCACGCCGCCGTCGATCAGGCCGCGGACCTGGTCCGCGTAGGCATTCTTGAGCTGGTCGAACGTGATCGCGCGTTCGGCCGGATTGTTGATGTTCGGTGAGATGGACAGGGTGCGATTTGCGGGTCCGATGGATCCCGCCACGAACCGGGGCTGGTCCGGTGTCTTCGCCGTGAATTCGTCGGCGGCCTCGCGCGCGAGCTTCGCGCCGGCGGCGTTGATCTCGTAGCAGTACGGCTCGAGCGCGTAATCGGCCTGCGAGACCGCCTGCCCGTTGAACGTGTTCGTCTCGATGATGTCCGCGCCGGCTTCGAGATACTCGCGGTGGATACTGCCGATCACGTCGGGCCGCGTCAGCACGAGCACGTCGCTGTTGCCCTTGAGATCGTGCGGGTGCTTCGCGAAGCGCTCGCCGCGGAAGTCCGCCTCCCGCAGCTTGTGGCGCTGGATCATCGTGCCCATCGCGCCGTCGAGGATCAAAACTCTCTGCGACAGGAGGCGATCGAGCTCGTTTCTCAGGTTCCCTGGGTTGCGTGGGTTCATTGGGTTCACTTGGTTCCTGAAGCGACCAGCACCGTGAACGGATCGCCCGTGCGACGGGCGCCGATCCGGACCAGAGGTTTCGTGAAGCCGGTCTCACGCAGGAGGCCGTGCAGGCGCTCCTCGCTGAAACCGAGCCATTTGTCGCCGAGCCTGGCCTTCACCCAGGCCTCCTGGTGCTCCCGAAGATCGAGCACGAGCAGCCGGCCGCCCGGCTTCAGGATCCGGTGCGCCTCGGACAGCGCGCGCTCGGGACTATCGGCGTGATGCAGCGCCTGCGAGAGGATCGCTATCTCGACCGCGCTGTCTGCAATCGGCACGCGCTCGATGTCGCCGCGCTTCCAGGTGATGTTCCTGAGCTTGCGGCGGCGCGCGAGCTCGCGGCCGCGCGCGAGGACGTCCTTGGCGCGATCGACGGCGGTGACGTGACGCGCCCAGCGCGCGGCCTCGAGCGTCAAATAGCCTTCGCCGCACCCGAGATCCGCGACGTCCACTTCGGGCAGGAGCATTCCGAGGGCGCGCGACCAGGCGGGCCACGATCGGCCCGGCACGAGCTGCCGCCGCTCTTCGCCCGTCAGTGCATGCGCCGAGAAGTTCTCCTTCCGGAGTCTCCGCACTTCCTCCAGCCGCGCATCGTCAGCCCGCGTCTCCTGTGTCGAACGCCTGAACTCCTCCCGCAGCCATGCCGCAAGCGGCGCGCTGGGGCCATCGGATCCACTAAAGGTGTCGGACGGCCGGTACCAACTGAACCCACCGGCGCGCTCTTCGGTCACGAGACCGGCGTCCCTCAAGAGTCCGAGATGGCGGGACACCCCGGATTGCGCCACGCCGAGGACGGCCGTCAGCTCCGAGACATTCAGGGATTCGGCCGAAAGCGCCCGCAGGAGCCGCAGGCGCGTCGGGTCGCCCAGAAGGCGGAGCAGCGAGGCCGTATCCACATACATAAATCTACATATATAGATTCGTACTAGCAAGCTACAATCCTGGGCTTTGCCGGAGTAAGCCGCGCTACACAAAAAAGATCGGATCTGCCCAGAAAACCTTACGGGGTCATGGCTCTGGTTCGTCTAACTAGGTAGGAGGCCAGAAACAGCAAGGGCCGGACGTTTTCACGCCCAGCCCTTTAATCCGTGACCGGAGTAGAACCCGGTTGTGGATGGTTGGAAGCCGACACTAGAGTATCGGACCATCCGCGCCCGGTCAAGAGTGTCTAGACGTAAATGTCTAGACTCTGTGTCGCTGACGGGAGTCGAACCCGCACGGACCGAAGTCCAGAGGGCTTCCAACCATCCGCGTCTGCCAGTTCCGCCACAGCGACAAGAGAGACTCTACGCCTGTAACGAAACGGCGTCAAGCCCATTCTGATGTGCGGCAGTGTGTATATCTAGCCACACGCACATCTACCACTGGACGTGATACACTGCCGCGCATGGACCTGACCATCCTACTCGATTCCATTCGCCAGAAGCGGGAGCGCCTTGAGGCCATCCAGCGTGAAATGGCCGAGATTCAGGCTGAACTCAAGCAAATCGAGTCGGCCACCCGTGGTACCACTCAAAGGGTCCTAGTGCGCGGGTCAGCTAATCGTAACTCGAATGTAAGGCGAAACCGTCCAATTCAAGCTGGCTCAAGCGTTGACCGGGCGATCAAGGTGCTCAAGTCGATTGGCAAACCTGCCACTGCTGACGAAATTGTAAGCCGCATCAACCGCGACGGTGGTCCCATTGTCCACAAGACGACGCTGGTGTCGAACCTGTCGCGATACGTGAAGGGCGGAGACACCTTTACCCGGCCGGCACCGAACACCTACGGGCTAGCTGAGCACCAGCGGCAGGTCGCGGCAGTGCAGGCGGCGATTCCGGTAGCTCCACTTGAGCAGGCGGCAAGGGTCGCTACGTCCCCTAAATCGACGTTGGACTTCTTGATCGAGGCCAGCAAGGCGTTTGAACGGAAGTAGAAACAGAACCGCCCCGGACCGGCTGGGGAGCAAGTCGGGGCGGAAGAATGACCTCGGAGCGACTATGAAAACATCGTCCGGATCGCCTCAATACTAGCACGGTCCTGACACCACGGGCCGTCGCCCGGATTCCTCAATCGTCACACCAGCGACAAGCTACGTGTGTCCTTCCGTGACTGGCAGGAGATACAAGGGGCCTAGAAGCTGGCTCTGTGACGGGGATAGGGGGAACGTCCGGGTTAAGGCCCCGGACTCCCCCCGTAGCCCGTGCCGTCCGGCCAAGGCCAAGACGACGCATCCCCCGGTTAAGAGGGACGCCCCTGCGGGGCATCAATCTTCAATCGGCCCGGATCGCGGAGTCAAGTCGCCTCCCAAAGCGACGGTTAACTGCGTTCCTCTGAAAGCAGGTGCCGAATGGCAGTCTGCAACCAGGGACCGTGCTGCTGTGGTCGCCCGATTACGTTTCGGTGGATCAACGGACGCATCGTCCCAATCCATACGTAGGTAGTTGATCGCTCCCGGTGTCGGCCAGTCTCGGCACCGGGGTCTACTTCCCAGCGTGAGCTCTAGCAGTCTGTAAAGCCAATCGTCTGAGCCACGCGGACACGCCTAACTCATCTCGCCGGGCAGCGGCCTCAATCGTGGCCTTCTCGTCCGGCGAGACTCTGAATCTGAGGGTGTCCTCTTTATTCACCTTAGCAGATGACTTTCGGCGGGCGTTCGGCACCAGCCACAACGTAGCACTTTGTAGCTACAGTGTCAACGCTTGACTCTGTGGCCACGTTGTAGCTACAATGTAGCCATGTTGAACGAAGCCGTATCGACACGCCGCCAGCGAGGACTTGAGATTGCCGCAACCACGGCCATTACCCGGACCAAGAAGGGCGTCTACATGGTGCCATCGCAGTCCGTTCCTTCGCTCAGCTACAAGGTCGCCAAGACTGAGAACGGCTTTGAGTGTGGCTGTCCTGATTGGGAACTGCGCCGGGAACCGTGCAAGCACGTCTTTGCGACCGAATACTACCTGCGCCGAGAAACGAAGCCTGACGGCACGGTGGTGGAGACACGCGCGGTCCGCATGACGTATTCGCAGAACTGGAGCGCCTACAACCGAGCGCAGACCACCGAGAAGGCGCAGTTCTGTTCCTTGCTCCGCGATCTGGTTGCCGATGTGCCGTCGCCTGAACAGAAGCGTGGCCGTCCGGCGCTGCCACTGTCCGACATGATTTTCGCGGCGTGCTTCAAGGTCTACTCAACCGTCAGTGGCCGTCGTTTCATCACGGATTTGGAAGCTGCGACTAAGCTCGGCTTGATTGAGCGCACACCGCACTACAACTCGATCTTCAACGTGCTGGACCGCAAGTCGCTGACGCCGATTCTTCAAGATCTGATTCTTCGCTCGGCACTGCCGCTCAAGGCGCTTGAGACGGACTTCGCCGTCGATTCGACTGGCTTCGGCACGCAGATGTTCTACCGGCACTTCTCCGCGAAATACGGGAAGGACAAGGACCGTCGGAGCCACGTCAAGCTCCACGCGATGATCGGCACAAAGACGAACGTCATCACTTACGCAGCGGTCAACGACGAAGGCGATGCGCCGGTCCTGCCGCGACTGGTGACGCCCACCGCTGACCACTTCGATGTGCAGCGCGTCAGCGCCGACAAGGCGTATGGGTCTCGCCACAACTTCGCCGTCATCGAATCTGTCGGCGCGACCCCGTTCGTCCCGTTCCGTGAGAACGCGGTCCTCCGCAACGACTCGCCGACGTGGAACCGTCTGTTCCACTTCTTCAGCTTCCGGCGCGATGAGTTCCTGTCGCACTATCACCGCCGGTCCAACATCGAATCGACGTTCTCGTCCATGAAGCGCAAGTTTGGCGACACGATTCGGAGCAAGTCGCCCGTCGCGCAGCGCAACGAAGCCCTACTCAAAGTGCTCTGCCACAACCTCGTCTGCGTTCTTCACGAAGTGCAGGAATCGGGCGCGACGGCAGAGTTCCCGGCGCTGAAAGCGTGCTGCCCAAAAAATACGGAGGCTGCCCAAGAACCCCTCAGTTTCGAGTAATTACTGGGCAAAGCTACAATCCTGGGCTCATGACGACGAGGATGGTTCTGGCGCACGGGGCGGGCGCAGGCCAGGCCCACCCCTGGATGACCAGGGTCGTGAAGGCCCTGGGCGCGCACGGCATCACGGCCACCACCTTCAACTTCCCCTACATGGACGCCGGGAAGAGTGTCCCGGACAAGCCGGCCGTGCTCGAGGCCCATTTCGAGCGGGTCTGGAAAGATGCCGGAGGTAAACCTGGAAGTGTCATGATTGCGGCCGGCAAATCGATGGGAGGCCGGATTGCTTCGCAGGTCGCCGCCCGCGGCGGATTCACGCCGCCGCCGGACGCCCTCATCTACTTCGGCTATCCGCTGCATCCGCCGAACCAGCCCGGCAAGCGCCGCGATGCGCACCTCGGACAAATCACCATGCCCATGCTCTTCCTGCACGGCACCCGCGATCCGTTCGGCACGCCCGAAGAGATGCAGGCACTCGTCGCAACGCTGCCTGTCGCCACGCTCCATCTCGTCGATGGCGGCGATCATTCGCTGGTCGTGAAGCGAAAAGATGCGGCGGACTCCGTGGAGCGCGCCGTGGATGTCGCGGCAAACTGGCTCAAGACCGCCGGAGTCATCCCGGCATGAGGAGACGCTGGGGCGGCTTCTGGCTCGTGCTCGGACTCCTCTCGGCCGTGACTGGTTACTTCGGTTTCATCGCGACGCCTGCCGGCCCGCGCGACGTCCGCAAGTTCGATCCCGATCGCACCGCCGCCCTCGAGCTCGACATGTGGAAGGCCTACTACGAGAAGCGCAACGTGGCGCTCTTCTTCGATCTGGTCACGCTCAACCGCGAAATGTACAAGTGCCCGCGATCGACGGCCACGCGTATCGCCTTCCATTTCGCGCGCGCTGCGGCGACATTCGGCAATCTCCACAAAGATTACGAGCAGGTGCTGCCCGATCTCGAGGATGGCTACCGGATCGCGCGTGACTGGAGCCAGCAGCCGTACGAGCCCGCGATCATCGCCAAGGCCGAGCTGGCCTGGTGGGTGGCGCGCAGAATACCCGGCAAGAACAGCCCGGAACAGGTTGGCGATCTCATCGCGGAACTCAACTCGCAGTTCTATGGCGTGCCCAAGGCCAAAGTGCTCGAGGCCTCGATTCTGCGCGCGCGCGCAGGCAAGCTTCGCGACGAGGGCGGCCCGAACGCCAACTGGACCGAAGTCGCGCGCCTCCTGATCGAGTCGTATCGAACCCTGCACGCGGGGGTGAATTGAAAAACGGCTCTCCTCTGGCTCGCCGCGTAATCCTGGAGTGGGCCGAGCAGGGCGCGGTCCCGCCGGAGCACATCGATCGGGCTCTGGCCCTCACGGGCGTCACACCCGGCGCATCTGAATGGCGGCGTTTCATTTCCGCGCTGTTGTTCTGGCTCGGCGCGCTGCTCTTCGCCGCGGGCGTCATCTTCTTCTTTGCCTACAACTGGGACGCATTGGGCCGTTTCGCGAAGTTCGGACTGGTCGAAGCTCTGCTGGCCGCGTCCATCGTCGCGGCGGCCGTCGCCGGACCGGACAAGACGGCCGGCAAGGCAGCGCTGCTGCTTGCGAGCATGCTGACAGGCGCACTGCTCGCGCTCATCGGCCAGACGTACCAGACCGGTGCGGACACCTTCGAGCTGTTTGCCTGGTGGGCCGTCCTGATCCTGCCGTGGGCCATTGCCGCGAGAACGCCGGCGGTATGGCTCCTGATTGTCCTGCTCGTGAATCTCGCGGTGGCGTTCTACTTCACGGCGTTCAGACGTTTCTTGTTCTTCGGCGGCAACGATGAGTCGCTCGTCTGGGCACTGGCTGTGCTGAACGCGGTGATCCTGATCGCATGGGAGTTTGGAACCTGGTTCGGTCCCCAGTGGATGCAGGAGCGCTGGCCGCGGCGAATCATCTCCGTGGCGAGCGGTACGACCGTCACGGTGCTGGCGGTCTGGGGCCTGTTCGAATCGCGGGAAGTCGGCCAGTTGAGCATTCCGGCGTACGCCGCGTGGCTCGTCGCAGCGTACGCCTTCTATCGCCACTTTTCGCGCGATCTCTTCGTGCTCGCCGGCGGCGTCCTGAGCGTGATCGTGTTCGTGACGGCGCTCCTCGGCAAGACCCTGCTCGATCACGCGGAGGCTGGCGGTTTTCTCATCATCGGCGTCGCCGTCATCGGGATGTCCGCTGCGGGTGCCATGTGGCTACGCAGCGTGGCAGCTGAAGATGCTGAAGGCGGGGCCGAATGAACACGGGGACTCGCGCCGACCTCTGGCAGCGGCTCGCGGACGAGGGCCTCGTTCAGGGCGAAGTCCCGGCAGCGGCTGAGCCTGCCGCACCCTGGTACGTGCGCGCGATGCTGGGCGTCGCCGGCTGGATTGGCGCCTTGTTCCTGCTGGGGTTTGTCGGTGCCGGCCTCGCGTTTGTTTTTCGAGACGAGGGTGCGGCGCTGGTGGTTGGCGCGTTATGTTGCGGCGCCGCTGCGCTCATCTTCAACAAGATGGGCCGGAACGTGCTCGCCGCGCAGTTCGGGCTCGCCGTGAGCTTCGCGGGCCAGGCCATGTTCATCTACGGCCTGCACGAGGCCGGCGGATTCGACGACAACTCCGGCGCGTTCTTTCTCTGCGTCGCCGTTTTCGAAGGCGCGCTCGCGTTCTTCCTTGGGAACTTCGTGCACCGTGTCTGGTCGGCATTCGCCGCAGCCACAGCCTTCGGCTATGCGCTTCCCCAGATGGGCATCTACGGCGTCAGCAGCGCGGCGACGGGCGCGGCCGTAGCCGCAATCTGGCTCGATCGCTCGAAGTGGGCCGTGGGCGGATCGTTCTGGCGCGCCATCGGGTGGGGTCTCGTCCTGGCATTCGTCAGACCTGACGCGATCTTCTACGGGCTCCTGCGCATGGGCTCCACGCACGCGCCGATCGTGCCGATCTCGTGGATTCCGTGGGTCGCGACGATCCTCACGGCCGGCGTTCTTCTCTACGTGGTGTATCGCCTGCTCGAACAACACGGCGAGGCGCCGGGCGGACAGGTGGGCATGACTTCATTTGCCGCCGCGGCCGCGATTTGTGCCGTCACATACAAAGCGGCGGGAATTCCCGAGGCGCTGGTCGTCGTGCTTCTGGGATTTGCCGCCGGCAGCCGCGCGCTGTTCGGCCTCGGCATCCTGGCGCTGCTTTGGTACATCTCTTACTTCTACTACTCGCTCGAGGCCACGTTGCTGGTGAAGTCGTTCGCGCTGGCCGGCGCCGGCCTGGTGATGATTGTCCTTCGAGCCGCCATGCCTGCCGTGCTCGGCGCCGCTACGGATGCGAGAAGGACCGATGCATAAGCTCCTGATTGCCGCCGGTGGCATCCTCGTGCTTGCCGTCGCCAACATCGGCATCTGGCAGAAGCAGCAAATCGTCGAGTCGGGACGAGTTGTGATGCTCGAGCTCGCGCCGGTGGATCCTCGATCGCTGATGCAGGGCGATTACATGGCGCTCCGGTTCAAGGTAGCCAACGATGCGTTTCGAAGCCTGAACCAGGACTCCGTCCAGGACGGCCGGCTGATTCTCTCGCTCGACGACCGCAACGTGGGCTCGTTCTCGCGGTTCGACGACGGCGGCGCGGTAGCCGCGGGTGAAGTGACGATCCGCTACCGGGTGCGAGGCGGCACGCCCAGGTTCGCGACCAACGCGTACTTTTTCCAGGAAGGCACGGCCGATCTCTACACAACGGCGCGCTTCGGAGAATTCCGCGTGTCCCCAGCCGGCGACGCCATTCTCACACGCCTTCGCAACGACAAACTTGTCGCACTGGGACCAGGGGATCGATAGCAAACAGTTCGTGCGATGATGGCGGAGTGAACCGCATCGCACTATCGATCGTCGGCGGTCTCATGGGATTCGCGGCCGGCCTGGCTGTCGTACGTCCAGTCACCGCGTTCTTCAGCGGCACGACCGTCACCTGGAACGCGTCGAACTGCATTGCCGGCATCTACACGATCACTTCCTTTGTTCGCGGCGACGACGGTGTTGTCAGGCAGACTGTGACGACGAAGGACGTGTCGCTGCCGAAGGCGACGATCACCCAGCAGTTTCCGAATCTGCCGGCGCGAGCCTGGCAGGCGTCGGCGATCACGACCGGCGGGGGCCGGACGTACCGGTCATCGACGCAGCAGATTCAAGGACAGGGGTCCGACGGAGCCAGTTTCGGACGAAGCCGGCCCCCGGAGACACCGCCGACCGGCGTCGCTCGTCCACGGACCTCGCCGCCCTCCACGCCGCCGCCGACCGACCCGAGATCCGTCGCGCCGGTTGCAGCGGCACCGTCGCTGCCAGGCAGCGCGGCGCTGCCGCCAGTCCGAACCGAGGCCGCAGCCGCGCGTCGTGTACCGCGTCAGGCTGAGGACGCGAAGGACAACCTGACGCCCGAGCAAGTATTGCGACGCATTCTCAGTCAACTTGGCATCACGGCCGATCGGGATGCCGGCGCCGTCCTTTGGCGGCAACTGATTGCCGAGGACGTCGATGGAGACGGCGTCACGGACGTTGTGTCCATCGAGTGGAACGACGGCGGCGTGTCCGTAGTCCGTCTCAATCTCAGTCTCAGCCCCAGCGGTCCGTCCGGACTGCGGTAATCTGACGGTTGCGGTTTCCCGCAGGGAGGTTCACGATGCGATCACTTCAGGTTCTGGCCGGCGCGATCGTGCTGGCTGCGTTGTCCATCTCGAGCGCACCGGTGTCGGCGCAGGCGCCCGATCCGACGATAGCGTCCGTCAAGGCCATCTACGAGTCAGTGAAGGGCTACATCACCAAGTCGGCCGCGCAGGTGCCGGAGGACAAGTACAAGTATCAGCCGACGAAAGAGGTGCGCACGATGGGCCAGCTCTTCGGTCACATCGCGAACGCAAGCGCGTTGTTCTGCAACACGGCCGGCGGCATGGACGCCGGAGGGCCTGCATCGGACGCGGAGAAGATGACGTCGAAGGCTGAGCTGCAGAAGGCGCTCGCCGCCGGTTTCGCAGCCTGCGATCATGCCTTCGCGATGGTCAACGCGAAGAATGCGAGCGAGTCCGTGACGCTGTTCGGCGCGAAGCACTCGCGCGTCGGCGCGCTGGCGTTCAACAACGCGCATCTCTACGAGCACTACGGCAATCTCGTCACCTACATGCGCATCAACGGCATGGTGCCGCCATCGTCGGCGGGCGGCGGCGGAAACTAGCGACCCGGCGCCTAGATGGGCCGGGTCTGAAGACCCGGCCTCCATCAGAGCTTGGCGATCCACTCTCCTGCCGCGGATCGGAACTCGTCTGTGAACTCATGACCACCTGCAAAGCGCACCACGCGGTGCGGTACGCCGCGCTCGCGCAGGAACGCGATATCTGATTCCACGCGCTCGCCGTACCAGGTGTCGCCATCGCCGCAGCCGATGAGCACGGGCGGCCAGGCCGCCGCGCCGCCCTCGCGCGCGTCGGAAGGAATGTCGCCACCGAGAATGATGACGCCAGTCGCACCGGTCGAGCCGCGTATCGCGGCGCGCGCGGCCATCGAGGCGCCCTGCGAAAAACCAAGAAAGACGAGGACGCGCCCCGCGTCGGCCCCAGCCGGATCGGCTGTGACGGCATGCACGACGCGGTTCAGGTATTCAATGTTGTCGGCAATCGCCTGCTCGCGATCCTCGCGCGTCATCCAGCTTGCGACAACGGCCTGATCGCCGCGCGTGTAGAAGCGATGCAGCGCTTGCACGGACACGAGCCGCCAGCGTTCCGCGCCGGGAATCCGCTTCATCTCCTCGAGCATGATGGCGGCGTTCTGGCCGTAGCCGTGGCAGCCGATGATCGTGCCGGCCGCAACGGAAACGGCCGCGTCCTCAATAAGGACGCGGCCGTGTGTCGTTGTTGAAACGTTGAGTTGCCGCAAAGCCTGCCCTGCCGAAGCCTCGTGCGAAGGCGGGCTACTACTTCACAGGCGCGGGCACCGTCAGCGTCACGTTCGACTTCTTCAGCGCCGCGCTGAGCGACATCGCCTTCGTCAGCACCGCGTTGCCGTCGAGAATCGCCTTCGGCACCGACACCTTCAGATCGTTGTACTGATTCACGACGTACGGGCTCGGGTTGTCCTGGAACGCCGTCATCAGCGCCTTGACGGAGCCGAGGCGTCCCGGGAAGTCGGTCGGCGCCGTTGCCGCACCGCCGCCGCGGCCGCCACCGCCGCCACCGCCTCCGCCGCCTGCCGCACCGGCGGGTGGAGGCGGAGCCGTGAACTTCGCGCGAATCGTCTCGAGCTCCTTCTTCGTGGTGTCGAATTGCGTCTTCACGGCCGCCGGCCACGCCGACGACTTGCCGTCGAGCTCGCCCATCGCCGTGTTGAGCTGGCTGAGCGCGGTCGCCATCTCCGACGACCGGCGCTGCATGTCGTGCAGATCCATCGCGATGTCGTAGTACCGCTTCGCCTCGGCGGCTGACATCTGCACGGACGGATCCGCGGACACCTTCATCGTCTTCGTGTCGACGACCTTGCCCGCGACCGTCAGCGACACGGTGTAAGTACCGGGATAGACGAACGGACCGTTGCCGCCGCCACCGCCGCCGCCGAATCCACCGCCACCGCCGGCGCCACCACCACCGCATGGGTTGAACGCGTCAACGCCTGCGCGCGGCTGAGCCACGGGCACGCCCTGCAGACCCGCCGGTCCGCCCTGCCCGCCACCGCCCTGGCCTCCGCGGCCTTGTCCTCCACCGCCGCCCGGGAATCCGCCGCCGGCCGCACCGCCGCCGGCAAGCGGCGCCACGCGCATATCCCAGCAGATCGTCTGGATGCCGGCTGCGTTCTTGTTGTTCGGAATCGTCAGCTCGCGAACCTCGCGTCCGGTCGCGTCCGTGATCTTGATCTTCGGCTCGGTGACCGCCTTCTTCAGGTGGAACTGGATCACCGCATCGGCCGGCGGATTCTCGCCGAGGAAATACCGATGTCCCCAGAACTCGTCGTTCTGGTTGTCCCACATGCGGTACTGCATCGCGGGGCCCGGACTGAAGAGCCGCGCATCGGTCGTCGCCGCCTGCGCTGCCGCATATTCCTGGATCGGCTCGAGGTGATCCAGCACCCACAGCGATCGGCCGTGCGTGCCGACGATGAGCGCGTTGTCGCGCGGGTGGATGACCATCTCGTCCACGCGCACGGTCGGGAAGTTACGTCCCTTCAATCGCTTCCAACTCTTGCCGCGGTCAGTCGTCACGAAGATGCCCGTCTCCGTGCCGATGTAGAGCACGTCCTGGTTCTTCGGGTCCTCGATGATCGTGCGCACGACCTCGCCGCTCAGATTGGCGTTGAGCGAACGGAAGGTGGCGCCCAAGTCATTGCTCACCCAGATGTACGTCTTGAAGTCGTTCTCGCGATGGCCGTCAACCGTGATGTACACGGTGTTCGCGTCGTACTTCGACGGCACGACTTCAGAGACGTATCCCCACTTCGGGAAGCCCTGCAGGCGATCTGTGATGCGTTCCCAGGTCTTGCCGGCGTCCTTCGACATGCTCACCACGCCGTCGTCAGTTCCGGTGAAATAGAGACCGGCCTGCTTCGGAGATTCGGCGAGCGAGACGATCGTGGGCCACGAGACGATGCCGTCGTTGCGCGACAGCGTCACCTGGTTGCCCATGATGCCCATGATCTGCATCTCGTTGCGATCGGTGTTGGTGGTGAGATCGGGGCTCAGCACCGCCCACGAGTCGCCGCGATCGTTCGAGCGGAACACGCGCTGCGCCGCGACCAGCAGCGTGCCGGGCTCGTGCTGCGAGAACACCATCGGTGTGTCCCAGTTCCATCGGAACTGCTGCGTCGTGCCTTCGGGCAGATTGACGACGTTCACGAAGTTCGGCCGGATGCCGCGAGACTCGCCGGTGATGCGGTTGCGGCGCTGGATGTTGCCGTCCTGCGACTCGCTGAAGACGTACCGCATGTCTTTCGGATCCTGCAGCACCACGAAACCGTCGCCGCCCTGCACCTGATACCAGTCGCTGTTCTTGATGCCGGCCGAGAACCGCACGGCGCTCGGGCCGCACCAGTTGTAGTTGTCCTGCAGACCGCCGCAGATGTTGTACGGGGTGTCGTTGTCCACGCTCACGTGGTAATAGAGCGCGAGCGGCAGGTTGTGGTGCTGCGACCAGGTGCGCGCCATGTCCTGCGAGACCGCGACGCCGCCGTCGCCGCCGATCAGGATGTGGTTCGGATTCGCCGGATTGATCCACAGCGCGTGAATGTCATCGTGAATCGCCTGCGCCACGTCCGTGCCCATCGTCGCGCCGCCGTCGTTGGTCATGTGCACGCCGACGCCGCCGAGGTACACGCGATCGGGATTGTTGGGGTCGATGCGGACCTGGCTGAAGTACATCGGGCGCGGATTGTTGACGCTCACCCGCCGCCACGTCGCACCGCCGTCGTCCGAGCGATAGAGACCGGTCTGCGCCGCGCCGCCGCCCTGGCCACCGCGGCCGCCGCCGCCACCGGCTTGCGCGGGATCGCCACCGCCGCCGGCGCGTCCACCACCAGCGCGGCCACCGCCACCGCCGGCGCCAGCGCGACCGCCGCCACCTGCGCCGCCGCGCCCGGCCGCCTGCTGCGCCGCGTCCGGTCCGGCTTCTTCATTCGCGACGCCCGTAGCGCCTTCGGCTTCGATCAATGCGTAGACGAGATTCGAGCTGTGCCTGTACACCGCAACCGCGATGCGGCCCATGTTGCCGGACGGAATTATCGTGAGCTTCGTCCAGTTCTCGCCGCCATCCGTGGACTTGTAGAGCGCGCTGCCCGGTCCGCCGCCGTTGAAGCAGCACTGTGAGCGCATGCGCTGATAGAGCGACGCGTACAGCACGTTGCGGTCGGTATTCGACATGGTGATGTCGTTCGCGCCGGTCGAATCGTTCGGTCCCTTGAGGACCTGCCTCCAGGTCGTCCCGCCGTCGGTGGTCTTGTACACGCCGCGATCGCCGCCCGAACCCCAGAGCGATCCCGCGGCTGCCGCGAACACGATGTTGTCGTTCGTCGGATCGATCAGGATGCGGCCGATGTGCCGCGAGGTGCGGAGCCCCATGTTCGTCCAGGTGCGGCCGCCGTTGGTCGTCTTGTAGATGCCGTCACCCCACGAGGAGCTCTGCCGGTTGTTCGACTCGCCGCCGCCGGCCCACGCCACGTTCGGATCCTTCTGCGAGACCGCAACGGCGCCCATCGACATCGGGCCCATGTCCTGGAGCTGCGGTTCGTACAGGGCGCCCGCACTCGTCGTTTTCCACACACCCCCGTGCGCGCTCGCCACGTAATAGATGGCGGGATTCGCCTCGTAGACCGCGAAGTCCGTGATGCGTCCTGACATCGACGCCGGGCCCAGCGATCTGAACTGGAGATCCTTGAATTCGTCGGCGACGGGAATCGACTGTCCCTGGACCGCGCCGCTGGAAACAGCGAGGCCTGTGACGAGCGTTCCAAGGGCGAGCAAGCGCAAATGTCTCAACATGTCTGTCCTTTCAGGGGCTACTACGGCGGGTCGGAATTATACAGGCAGGTACGACGCGTACGACAGGAACGTCTGGCACGTCAGGTGCGACGAACGAACTGACGCCCCCAACAAAACTCTAGTTGGCTTGCGATAGCTCGTTCCGAGTACCCGAGGTACCCGACGTACCTGACGTACCCGACGTACCTGTCGCTATTTGAGCACTTGAATCGGATCGATGCGTGACGCCCGTCTTGCTGGCAGCAGCGCGGCCAGAATGCCGGCTGCCATCAGGAGGCCCGCCGCGGCAACGTACACGAGTGCATCGTGGGGTTGAACACCGAAGAGGAATGTCGACACGTATTTCGATAGAAACCAGCCGCCGGCCATCCCGGCGCCGATTCCCACCACCATGAGGATCGTCGCGCGCGAAAGCACCATCCGGACGACCTGGCCGGGCTTTGCACCGAGGGCCATGCGAATGCCGATTTCCTGCGTGCGCTGGCTGACGAGGTACGTCATCACGCCGTAAATGCCGACGGCGGCAATCACGATCGCGAGTCCGCCGAACAGCGCCAACACGATCATATTGAAGCGCCGCTGCGCGATGAGCTTCCCGTACATCGTCTCCAGCGTCTCGGGCTGGGGCACGATCACCGTCGGCAGCACCGCGCGCACGACATCGCGAACCTGCGGTGCCAACGCATCCGGCGCGCCACTCGATTTCAGGAACATCGTAGCGCCGAAACCCTGCGTACGGCTGGCCGGCGTGAAGATCTCGGGACGAAGATCGGCTTCCGGACCGCCGACGCGGCCGGCACGGACGACGCCGACGATCTGCCGCTCGCCGTTGGCCTTCACCATCGTGCCGATCGGATTCCTGCCCTTGAAGAAACGTGCCTCCGCGATGTCATTGATGATGACGACTGGTATGGCGCCATCCATGCGATCGGCATCGGCGAACTCGCGGCCTTTGAGCAGCGGAATCTGCAACAAGCGGAAGTAGCCCGGTGAGATCGACTTCGTGTCGGGGATGTCCTCCGTCTTGTCCCAGCGGTGTACGCCGGGAATCTCGAACACGGTCCGGCTCCATCCGCCGCCGAGCGGCACGCTCCCGTTGGCCATGAACGCGACGTCGGTGACGCCTGGCAGCGTCTTGAGGCGGCCAAACACTTCCTCGATCTGTGCCGCTGCCCGGGCCTGATCCGCCTTGATGCGATCCGCCGCGAAATCCACGCGCGGCGAGACGCGCATCGTCAGTATGCCGTCGATGTCCGTGCCGAGATCGACGGAGGTGAGTTTCACGAAGCTCGACACGAAGAGGCCCGCGCCGATGAGCAGCATCACCGCGAGTGCGACTTCCGCGACGAGCAGGACGCTACGGGCGCGTTCGCGCGCCTGGCCGGCCTCGCCACTCCTGCCGCCGGCGACGAGCGTCGTCGCGAGGCGCGGGCGCGAGAAGCGAATCGCCGGGAGCAGCCCGAAGAAGATGCCCGTGCCGACCGCCGCCAGTGCGGACACGGCAAGGACCCGAAGATCGAGGCCCGCCTCGGCGAGCCTCGGCACGGTACCCGGCAACGACGACCTCAGGACTCCGATGCCGCCCGAGGCGAGGACGAGTCCGAGGAGCGTTCCGGTGACCGAAAGGATCAGGCTCTCGGCAAGGAGCCCGCGCGCCAGCTGCCAGCGCGACGCGCCGAGCGCCGCCCGCACGCTGACGTCGCGCGATCGTTCGGTCGCCCGCGCAAGCATGAGATTTGCCACGTTCACGCAGGCGATCAGCAGGACGAATGCCACGCTGCCCAGCAGCAGGAACATCCAGCCACGCGCCTGGCCGACCACCGACTCCTGGTACGCCATCACGGTCACCCAGCGATCGTCGCGGAACCAGTTCGGGTATTGCGTCTTGAGATTCGCGGTGATCTGCGCCATCTGCGCGTAGGCTTGCTCACGCGAGACTCCAGGCTTGAGCCGGCCGATCACCTGCGCGTTGTAGTTCCGGTTGCTGCCGTCGCCGCGCGGATACTCGTCTGCAGGCGGGACGTACGGCACCCACACGTCGGACGGCAGAACGCGACCGATCGGAAAATCAAAGTCATCCGGCATGATCCCGACGACCTGCCAGGTTCCGTTGTTGCCGCGTCCTTCGGCGGCCGCGACGGGATCGCCCACCGTGAAAGTTTTGCCGACGATGGATGGGTCGCCGGAGAAGCGGCGCCGCCAGAGCCGTTCGCTGATCAGTGCGACGCGATGCTCGCCCCGCACTTCGTTCTTCGGAGTGAACACCTGCCCGCGCGCCGGCTGGACCCGAAGCATCGGGAACAGGCTTGCCGACACCATGACCGCACGAAGCGCCTCAGGCTCCTGGCCCACGTCGTAAACGGGAAACGAGGTCAACTGAAACGCCGCCAGGTCCTCGAACGAGGTCTGCTGGCTGCGCCAGTCCATGAAGTTCGGCGCGGCGACGTATCCGCCGCCAATCGCCGACCTCGGCTGCGTTGTCCTGGTTTCGCCGACGACCAGCAGCTCAGACGCGCGCTCGAACGGCATCCCTTTCAGCGCCACGGCGTCCACGACGGAGTAGATGGCTGCGGTCGCACCGATGCCGAGCGTCAGGACGACGAGCGACACCGCAGTGAAGGCCGGAGACCGCCGGAGCGCCCGCGCGGCGAACCTGAAGTCCGAGAACATGGCGATATGACGTTCGAATGCGGCCCGGCGTTAGTTTTGTTGGCGTCGTTCCCGTCGTTCCCGTCGTTGCTTGTATCATCCCGTGATGTCAGTTCAGACCGAACCCCGCACGAGAAACCGCGCCGAGATCTCGGACGCCCATAAGTGGCGTCTTGACGACATCTATCCGGACTGGACGACGTGGGAAACCGCGTACGCCGAGCTGGAACGACGGATCGGTGAATACGCTGCCCTCAAGGGCACGCTGAACCAGGGACCGGCACGGCTGCTCGCCGCGTACGAGCTCAGCGACGCACTCGGGCAGCTCGCCTACAAGGTCTATTTCTTCCCGAGCCTGAAATACGACGAGGACCAGCGCGACAACCAGGTGAACGCCCGGCGCCAGCAGGTACAGGCGCTCATGGCGCGCTGGCAGGAAGCCACGTCCTGGCTCAGTCCGGAGCTGCTCTCGATTCCGCTCGAGACCGTGCGCGGGTGGATGGACGCAACGCCGAAGCTCGCGATGTACCGGTTCGCGATCGAAGAGGTCTTCCGCCAGCAGGAGCATGTGCTCGACGAGAAGGGCGAACGGCTGATGTCGCTCTCTTCACGTCTGTCGCATGCGCCGAACGACGTGTACCAGGCCCTCTCGACGGCCGACGCCAAGTTCCCGGAGATCGAGCTCAGCACGGGCGAGAAGGTCACGGTCTCGTACTCGCAGTACCGCGCGGTGCTGGCGACGAATCGCCGGCAGCCGGATCGCCGCGCGGCGTTTCTCGCGCACTACGGCACGTTCGAGAAGAACGTGAACACGTACGCGTCGCTGTATCACGGCGTCTGTCAGCGCGACTGGTTCCACGCCCGCGCACGCGGCTATGAAACGACGCTCGACGCGGCGCTCCATGGCAACGCGATCCCGCGTTCGGTCGTGGAGACGCTGATCGAGGCCACCCGTGCCGGTGTCGCGCCCCTGCGCCGGTATCACCAGCTCCGCCGCCGTTTCCTCAAGCTCGACAAGTACTACCCCTACGACTTCTCGATTCCGATCATCGAATGGGATCGGCGCTACGCGTACGACGACGTGCTCGAGCGGATCGTGACGTCGGTCGCGCCGCTCGGCGATGAATACCAGGCGCGGATGCGCCGCGGTTTCCGCGAGCGCTGGATCGACGTCTACGAAAACGAGGGCAAGCGCAGCGGCGCGTACTCGGCACCGGTGTACGGCGTGCACCCCTACATGCTCCTGAACTGGGCAGACACCCTGGACGACGTGTTCACGCTGGCGCACGAGATGGGCCACTCGATGCACACGATGCTCTCGCACGAGCGGCAGCCGTTCGTGTACTCGGACTACACAATCTTCGTGGCCGAGGTGCCTTCGACGCTCTCGGAAGCGCTACTGCTGGATCAGTGGCTCGAGACTGCGGCCGACAAGGACGAGCAGATCGTGCTGTTGCAGCACGCGATCGATAACATTACGAGCACGTTCTACACCCAGGTGTTGTTCGCGGACTTCGAACTGGCCGCGCACAAGCTGGTCGAAGCCGACGAGCCCATCACGTCCGACGCCCTCAACGCCTTATATAAGGAGCGGTTCGAGGCCTACTACGGGGATTCGGTGGACATGGAGCCGCTCACTCCCATCACCTGGGCGCGGATTCCCCACTTCTTCAATACGCCGTACTACGTCTATCAGTACGCGACCTGCTTCGCGTCCGCCGCGAAGCTGTCGAAGGAGATCACGACGGGGCCGGCTGCCTCACGAAACGCCTCGCTGACTCGGTACCTGGATCTCCTGGGTGCCGGCGGCAACGACCATCCGATGACGCTGTTGAGGAACGCCGGCGTGGATCTCGCCGAACCGACGACGGTGAAGGCAGTGGTCGATCAGCTCGAGGATCTGGTGGCGAGACTCGAGAACCTGATCTGAGCAAGGCGGCCCTGGAGGGCCGCCCTACGTAGGCCGGGGCTTCAGCCCCGGCTACCGCAGCGGCGCGGCGCAGATGAATCCCTTCGGCGCGAGCAGCCGGTCTTCGAGCGACGGGTCGAAGTAGAGCTTCACGGGCTCGGCGAGTCCGGCGTACCGGATCTCGACGCCCTCAATCGTCTTGCCGCCCATGAGTACCGGTCCCGTGAATTCGTACCGAATGCCCTGACCGGCCGGGCCTCGCAGCACATTCAAGTACTGCTTGATGCGTCCGGCGCCGTCAGCGCGGCCGCCGATTCGAATCGCGCGGGACACGAATCGGCCGAGCATATCGTCGGCGCTCGACTCGCACTGGCTCGTCGCCGCACTGAGGCCCGCGATGTCGGCAGTTGATCCACCCTCGGTTGGCGGAGGCGCGGCCGCGGCGCCAAACGTGACGATGACACCGGCGGTCCATGGCACCGGCGATCCGTTTACCCGCGACGGATCGAACTTCATCTTGTTCGCCGCCGCGAGAGCCGCTTTGCCGAACGGCGTGGTCGCTTCTGGCGCCGTCGCGTACCGGATGTGGCCGTCAAGATCGATGACGCCGGCGAGCGTGAGGGTGATCGAGCTCTGCGGCGCCGGCTGATCGGGCGGCATTTCAATCTGCGGCCGTTCGAGGATGCGTGGATCGGTCTTCGTCACGGGTATTGAGACTTGCCGTGACGAGCCGCTGCACACGGTGTCCGCGTACGAGATGCGCACGGTCTGCCCGCTTCGAAGCTCTCCTTCCGCGAACTGCACGCCAATCGAGCCGGGTGGCGCGGGAACTCCCGGAAGAAGCTTCTGCAGGGCCGAGCCCGACGCCGGCAGCCACTTGCCCACAGGCTGCGTGTTCCGCTCGATGTTCACGTCGGTTGGCGTGACCGCGCGCCCGCCGCACGAGAGCGGGTTGGCAATGACGAGCATCGCGCCGACGATCAGACCCGAAGGCGGCTTCGCTGGATCGAGCGCCGCGTTTCGCTTCACGGCCTCGCGGGCGACGTGATGCGCGCGCGTAAACCGGTCGTAGACGACGGCGACCGGATTCGCGCGGTCGGGGCCCAGCAGAATCGGCGTGGGATCGCGATCGACGGCCAGCTCAATAGCCAGCCGGCTCAAGTGAGCTTCCGGACGAACGGGCGCCTGACCGGCACGGAGACCAGTACCGGTCAGGACCACACACACGATGACGCATCCGACCTTCACCCGATGCCCTCGATGAACCTGTTCAAGTCCTCCTGCGCTTTCTGGCGCCGCGCAGTGAGGTCTTCGAGCTCCTTGCGCAGAGCCTCGAGCCGGGACTCCTGATCGTTCAGTTGCTTCACGTAACGCTGGAGCAGCTGCTTCTCCTCGGAGCTTCCCTTGAGCGAGCGCATGTTCTCACGGACACGGTCCTGATCGGTACCGATCTGGGAGATCTCGTTCTGCCGGGCCGCGATCTGCTGATTCAGCGCCGCGATCGCGCCCTTACGAGCGATGACCTCGCGCAGCGCCGCCTCCTGGGGAGCGGTCAGGATCTTTTCGCGCACGAGCAGGGTGACCTGATCGTCCGTGACCGAGCTGACGCTGAACTGAGTTCCGCTCGGCCGAGTCTCTTCCACGACGAAGTTGACGGCCGTCTTCGGCTCGATGGTCACACGGAAGCGGTGCCACGCGGGCGTGCTCTCGACCGGCTTCACGGTTCCACCCAGAGTCCACCCGGCGCGAACGGGATGCTCGATCACGAGCGTCCGCGCCTCCGCGTCCTCGTTTCTCGCGGCATACGTGCTGCGAAGGTGTTCCTCCATCTGTTCGACGACCACGCCCCGCGAAATGCGCAAACTCGTCAGCCTGGTCGGCACCTGTTCCGATTTCGCATCGATCGTGATCGCCAGATCCATCGCGTACGAAAGCAGACGACGCTCACCCGCCTTGAGCGGATCCATCAGTCCCTCGCCGGCGAACGCTTCGCCTTCGATGATCGAAAAACTGCCGCTGTCGAGCGTCGACCCCGTGGCGTTTGTCAGCCACACCGCTCGCAAAGCGCGCGGAGCGCCCGAGGCTGCGTTCCAGAGCGAGACTTTCTCAGCCTGGACTTCGCTGTTCAGAATCGGCACGAGTGCCGACTGGTTCTTGCGAATCGTGACCGGTTCCTTCAGCTTGTACTCGAAGAGATCGCCAAGCTGTGCGGCGGTCGCATCCACCTGCTGTTGATTCATCGCCGCATAGAGCCCTTCAGAGGCGCTCCGAAAGGCTGGGGGCGCGCTGTCGAGCGTCTTCATCGTCGCCGACGGCAGACCGCCGACGACTCCGCCGGCGGCACCTCCGCGGCCGCCTCGTCCTCCGCCGCCGCCTCCGAATCCGCTACCGACCGCCGGCGATCCTGCGGTCACCGAGACGGTCTCATTGGCCGTCCCGATGTCCATGGCCGTGTTGAGAATTGATTCCATGCCGCTCGAGACGTTCACCGCCGCGAAGTTGACCGTACCGAATCCCGAGAGCTGAAAGCTGACGTCGTAGGTTCCCGGCGAAACATTGCCGAGCCTGAATCGGCCGCTAGCGTCCGTGACGGCCTGGCTCACCACGGTTCCACCGCGTGATGCACGAACGGTGACTCCAGGGAGCGCGCCGCCGTTGCGGTCCGTCACCGTACCGGTGAGCGCGCTTTGGCCCGACACCGCCAGCGCGCCCTGATGTGTTTGCGGCGACATCAGCACGCGCTGCGGCAGTGGAACGACCGGCCGCTGCACGTAGTACGGTCGCGAGATCGCCTGCACGAATGCCTGGGGCGCGCCAGCGACGAGCGAGAGCTGCACTCCGTCCCAGTCCTCGCCGACCGTGTTGTCCACGATCGCCCAGCCCTGCAGCAACGGTTTGCGATTCTGGCTGGCCGCCGGCAGCACGAGGCGGTATGTCGCTTTCCACACCGGCACTTCGCTCACGTAACTGACGAAGAGGTCGCGCGCGCCGGTACCGGCCGTCGCAATCGTCAGGCGCCGCACATCCTGATCGCGCACTGACGCGACAAGCGACAAATACTTCGCCACTTCCTGATTGAGTCCCGCTTCGACGATCTTCACGCTCACGCCGGGATCCAATGCCACCGTCTGAATTTCACCGGCATCGGTCACGACCGATACTGCGTCGACTTGGGTCGCGTTCGTGCCGTTGCGCCGCTCGATGCGCTCGACACTCAGCAGGCGCCCGATGACGCGCGTCGCCCCGTTGCGAATGTCGAGCTTCGCGCCTCGCAGCGCGTTCAGGAATCCCGCGCGGGTCGTCTGCTCACCAACCGGCAGCCTCAACGCGCCGAGCCGCCGATCCAGGCCGGCTTCCGAGTTGTAGCTCACACCGGAGACGCGTCCACCATCCAGATCCAGCGCCGTCAGCGACTTCAGCACGTCGTCCAACTGCCCGCTCGTGAAGTCGATCGTCACCGTCTGGTTGCCGCGCACGCGGCCAAGGTGCTCGAAGTACCCGACGCCGCTCTTGTAGAGGACGACGCGGCGAACCGGCAGGGGATCTTGCGTCTGGGAGGCCGCCGGCTGGAGAGCGGGGGCCTGCGCCTGAAGGAGCACGGATAGAACGATCACGAACGCGGCAACGGTGGCTGGCTTCATGACATCTGAACGATCCGGGCTTGGGAGCTTGCAGACGCTCCGGACGATTGGATTGGCGGATTCAAGGGAACGGGTACGCCCGTAGGCGGGCCTACGGGTATCTACGCACCCTGCCTGTAAGTGATTGATTCCAAAGGATCATTTTCCGCAGGCTTTCCGGCCTCCCACCGGCAAATGGCGGCACGAATCTTCCTTATGCGAGGCCAGACCACTATGGGACTCCTCGACAAGCTCAAGCCGACGCCACGCTGGAAGCACGCAGACCCCTCCGTACGGCTCGAAGCCGTCCGCGAGCTCGAGGACGCCACGGAGCTGGCGGTGCTCGCCGAGACCGACCCGGACGCACGCGTGCGCCGGGCGGCGGTGCCCCGGACGATGGACGCCCAGGTGCTCGGCAGGATGGCGGCCGGAGACGCCGATCCCGAGACGCGGGACCGAGCCGCCGATCGGCTAGTCGCGCTGGCGACCGCCGGGTCCGATGCGGACGCGGCAATGGCAGCCGTCCGTGCGCTGACCGACACGCGCCGGCTGTCGGCGATCGCCCGCGGCGAAGCCGCGGAGACGGTCCGTACCGAAGCCCTCTCGCGCACAACGGACGAGCGCGCGCTCGCGGGCGTCGCGAAGCACGCGAAGCACGAGTCGACCGCCGCGGCGGCTGCCGCGCGGGTGAACGATCGCGACGCGTTGATCGAAATCGCGCAGACCAGCGAGCACAAGGACGTCGCCGCCGCCGCATTCGAGCGGCTGGTGTCGCTGGAAGGCGGGGTGCAGGGGGCCCCGCCGATCATGGAGGCTGCGGATCTCGCGCTCATGCGCGCCATCGAGACCCGCACGACCCACAAATCCGTCGCGCGGCGCGCGCGCGCAATCATCCAGGAAGCCGAAGCGGCCGAAGCTGCGCGGCTGGCGGCGGAGGAGGAACGCCGCCGCCGCGAAGCGTCGCTATGTGATGCCGTGGACGGTCTTGCGAGTGTGATCGATCCCGCGGCCACTCGCGCCGAACTCTCGCGTCTCTCGGCTGCCTGGACCGCTCTCAACGTGACCGACCAGGCGTCGCTTGACCGTTTTGCCGCGGGATCGAGGCGCGTCGAGGCGGCGATCGCGACGCGCGAACGCGACATTCGCGAAGCCGAAGATCTGGCGCGGCAGCGCGCCGAGGCGATCGCGACGCGGGATGCGTTCTGCGCGCGCGTCGAGACGCTCGACGGCGACGACGTGCTCGCGCAATTGGTTCCGATCGAAGAAGAGTGGCGATCGCTGACACCGCTGGCGGGGGACGGCCCGGAGGCTGCCCGCCTGGTTGAGCGATTCGCCAAGGCGGTGGCTGCGTGCCGCAAGCGACATGAGTTGGGCGCCCTGTTGGCCGAAACCCGCGCAAAGTACGACGCGCTCGTTTCAGAAGCCGAAGCCCTGTCGTCCTCGGACGACAACGGCGCGGCAGCGGCCCGGTGGCAGTCCCTCAGTCGCGAGGCGCGCGGCCACGCCTCCGTCTTGAACAACGCCTCGCGCCCGGCGCCGGAGCTCGACGCCCGTCTCGCCGCGGTCGGTGAAACGCTCGCAGGCCGCGAAGCAGCGCGGGACGCGGAGCGCCGTGAAGCGCTGGCCAAAGCACAGCAGACGGCGCTCGGACAGGTCACGCGTCTCGTTGAACGCGCGCGCCGCGCGTCCGAAGCGGACACGATCACGCTGCGCGAGGGCGATCGACTCCTCCGTGACATCACGACCGGCGTGGACGAGGCCGGCAAGGTCGAAGCGTCGCGTGAAATCACCGAGGCGCTGGCATCCTTGCGCACGCTGCAGGAGCAGGTAGCGCCGCGCGTCCGCGAACTGCGCGAAATGGACGAGTGGCGCCGCTTCGCGAACGCCCAGCGCCAGGAGCAGCTCATCGCGATGGCCGAGGCCATCGTGGCGTCGCTCAAGCTCGAGGCCGAGCAGAGCAAGGATTCCGACCTCGGCGCCACCGCCCGGGCGCTGAAGGAACTGCACGCGAAGTGGCAGGAAGTCGCCGAAGCCCCGCGCAATTCGGCGCAGCGGCTCTGGGATCGCTTCCGGACGGCGACGGACTTCATCCGGTCGCGCTGCGAACCGCACTTCCAGAAGCTGCGCGAGGAGCGGGGCGCGAGCCTGCAGAAGCGCACGGCGATCGTCGAGGAAGCCGAAGCGCTCGCCAACGCGTCGGACTGGGCGAGGACGGCCGCGCGGTTCCAGGAATTGCAGAAGGCCTGGGAGGAAGCCGGCGCCGCGCCGCGGGATGCGGGCCGCGATCTGGCCCAGCGCTTCCGCACCGCGTCGAACACGTTCTTCACGCGCCGCCGCGAGGACCTCGCGTCGCGCAAGAAGGTCTGGACGGACAACCTCGCCGCCAAGGACGCCCTCGTCAAGCGCGCAGAGGAGCTGAGCGAGTCCACCGAGTGGGATGCGGCGTCCGCGGAATTCAAGCGGATGCAGGCCGCCTGGAAGAACATCGGCCCCGTGCGCCGCAGCAAGTCCGAGGAAGTCTGGAACCGCTTCCGCGCCGCCGCCGACAAGTTCTTCGAGCGGTACCACAACCGCCACAACATCGCCCTCGCGGGAAAACTGGCCGAACGCGAGGCGATGGTCGTCGAAATGGAAACGCTGGCCGCGGCGGACGCGTCCGCGCTGCCGGCGGATCTCGCCGCGCAGGTCCAGCAACAGCGGACGACGTGGAACCGCGCGGTGCCGATTCCAGTGGCGGAGGCGAAGGTCCTGGCCGAACGCTGGCAGACCGCGCTCAAGTCGCTGATCCAGAAGCACCGCGACGCCTTCAAGGGCACGGACCTCGATCCGGATGCCGCGAAGCATCGTCTCGAGAAGCTCATCGCGAGAGTCGAGACGTACCTCGAGGACGCCCCGGAGCCAATGAACGGCATGTCAGCCACCGAGGCGCTCGCCGCGAAACTCCGCTCGGCGCTCGCGAGCAACGCGATGGGCAAGAGTTCGAACGAGGAAGCAAAGTGGCGCGCAGCAGCCGAAGGCGTAAAGGAAGCGCAGGCGGCATGGGCGCGGCTCGCCCCGGTCGCCGGCAGCGATGCGGCCGAACTCGAAGGACAATTCAGGGAGGCGTGCCGTCGCGTGAACGATCTGGCGCGACGCCATCAGCCCCAGCAGCAGCACCGTTCCTCGTCGGCGCCGCCGCGAAGGATGCAGCCGCCACGGCCGACGGCCGCGGTTGGAGCTTAGGCTTCGCCGGTTCAGGGTTCAGGGTTCCGGGTTCAGCGCACCAGATAGAATGACCGCTCGCCTTCATTCACGATGAGGGTGAGCGGTAGTACTTTCTCCACGTAGTCGATCAATTCCGACGGCGCCGAGGCGCGATCCAGTACAACGAACGCGATTCCGTCGGCGCGCAACCGCTCGCCGGCCGCTCGCGCATCCGGCAACTCGCGACCGCGCGCCGGCCCAGACGGCTCCGACAGGACCAACAGTCCATCCAGCAACGGATCGTTCGCATATGCCGACGTGATCGACTGCGGCAGTCTCGACAGATATCCGCCCACGATCGGCCGGCCGTGGACGGTCTGGTAGTACATCGCCAGGTCGTTCGTCTTACCCCGGCCGCCGAAACCGTCGCGCATACCGAGTGGGAGCTCCAGCACAGCGCCTGGCTCCGGTCGATCGCGCAACGTTTCGTAGAACGACGGCACGCTGAGCGTCGTCACGGGAAACGGTGACGGTATTGATTCGAAGACGAACAGGCATGCGAGGCCGGCAAGCGCCAATGCCCCCCTGCGTCCTGACGATCTCCACCATGCCGCGCCCACGGACACAATCACGGCCAGCGCAAGCGTGACGACCACCATCGCGCGGCCGGGTATGCGGGCATTGTTCGCTATCGGGATGTACCGCAGGAGCGTCGCGGGCAGAATCATTCCGGTGTTCGCGCCCAGCACGTAGAGGTGCGAGCCGAGTGCCCAGACTGCGAACACTGCGCCAATCACGGACCACTGGCGCACGACCGGGGAGCCGGCACGACGCCGAAACGCCACGACCGCAAGCCACACGGGCACCATGCCAAACCAGGCGCCGGCCTCGATTGAATCGATTCCGAATGCCGCGTATGCGTCACGGACGTATCCGCCAATGGCGCCGTGAAACGGCGGACCCATCACGAATGTCGCGAGATCGATACCGCTCGGCGCGCTCCGCCAGTAGTACGTCTGCGTGACGTATCCACCGCCGGTTACGAGACGTACGGCGCTCAGGATCACAGGCGCTGCGACCACCGCGAAGACGACGGCGCCGATGACGCCAGCTGCCAGAATGCCGGGCGCGCGTGCCACGCGCTCACGGACGACCCGCGGGCCAAACCTCATCCACGCCCAGGCCATCGCCAGCAGCCAGAACACCTGCAGCGGATTGAAGAGCGTGCGCATCGAGATCGCGCGGCCCCAGAGGATGAATGTGAAACCGCCGCTCAACGCAATCGCGGCCACGATGATGAGGTCGAGGATGGCGAGCGCAGCGACGACCTGACGCATACGCGCGCGAACGCCTTCATGGGGCCCGCTGAACTCGATTCGCCACTGATGTGTCGTCGTCGCCAGGATGACGATGGCCAGGGCCGACTGAATGATGAGGTAGTAGTAGTCGGTATAGATCGTGATGCCGAGCACGAGTCCGGCCATCGCGGCCCACATTCGGCGGCCGCGAACCGCTTCGATCGCCGCCATCGCAAACAACGGGACGGTCCACGCGATGGTCAGATTGAAGTGTCCCTGCAGGTGGCCGGCGAGATACGACGACCCGCCGAAGACGAGGCCGCCAAGAACCGCCGCGCCGCGATCGCCGCACAGGCGAAGCGCGAGCAGGTACGCACAGAACCCGTTGAGGGCGAGGCTGCCGAGAATCGTGAGGTTCATCGTGGCCGTGACCGGCAACGGCGCGAGTAACGTCGCGGCCACGGCCGCCGGCAGCAGCGTCAGCGTGTGCAGCGTCAGCGGCGCGCCGACGGGCGCGAACAGAAACGACGTGTTGAATACGTCCAGATGGCCGGCGAGTGCCTTGCGGACCCACCAGAAATTCCAGAGGAACTGCAGGTTGTCGCCCGGCCCATCACCAGGAACGAGGCCGGAAAGATTCGTGATGAGCGGGTACGTCCAGGCGATCGCAAATGCGGCGAAGAGGCAGCCGACCCCTAAGGTCGCTACCTTGTTGCCGTACACGTGAGCCCTTGCGGCGCCTTGAGTGTCGACTCCTCGTGGTATTGGTCCACGTACACGCGGAGCGGCGCCGCGAGGCCTGTGTAGGTGAGCTCGTAGAGATCGAGGATGGTGGATTTGTCAGGGCCGACGGTGGATCCGCGCCGGACGATGTGGAGGCCCTGGCCCGCGGGTCCGCGCAGCGTCAGCAGGTACCGCCGGGCGCGTGCCGGCCCCTCCATGAAACTGCCGCCGACCTTGATCGCGCCAGCCGGTGTAAGGCCGTACTCCCCATCGCCCGCAATCCCGCACTTGCTCGTCGCGGCCGTGAGTCCAGATTCATCAGGCGTCGTGAGATCCGTCGTCGAGCGACCAGCAACCGTTGAGGACGTCATCACCGGCGGAACACCAGCCGCGGCTGTTGGGGGCGGTGGAGTCACGGTACCCGGCGGTGGCATGGGCTCCGGCATGCCGCTGGTCGTGAACGTAAGGCTCATGATGACGCTCAGCGGACTCGGAACTCCGTTCGCGCGGTAGGGTTGAAACTTCCACTGCGACGCCATCGCGGCCGCCGTCGGACCGAGCTCGGGCGGACCCTCGGCAATCGTCGGGAACCGGTACGCGCCATCCAGATCCACCATGCCGCGGAGCCGCACAAGGGTCGGCGACGGCAGCGTGGACGACGCCGGCAGCTTCGTGGTGGTCATGCGCGGCGCTGCCTGGCCGATCGACCACTGAACCGGGAATGTCAGGCTCGATCCGGCAGAACCGCACGCCTCGGCGTAGGTGACACGTACTTCGATATTTTGCGAGAACGCAGCGCCGGCGAACGACCGTCCTGCCGCGCCGGCCGGCAGGGATACGCCGGGCAGCCGATCGGTCAGCGCGGATCCCGTCACGACTTCGCTCGTTTCGCGCGCGGGACCTGGCCGGTTTCCGCCAACCGAAACCCTGATATCGCGAGGCGCGATCGAGCGGCCATCGCAGGCCAGCGAATAAGCGACAGCAACCAGATCACCCTGTACGAGCGAGGGTTCGACCGTAGCCGGATCCATCGGTCTGCCGGACTTGAACGCGGCCCGGGCCTTGAGCGCGCCGACAAGGAATCGATCGAACAGCACGCCGTGCACCGCCGGTCCGGCCGCATCCAGCGGCACCGGCGGGGGATCGCCCTTGGCGGCCATCTCAACAGCGATGCGCGCAAGCTGGCCGTCAAGCAATCCCGCAGGCGCAGGCGGAACGGGCGGAAGGGGCACCGGCGCCGACGGCGACATCGTGAGGACGGGAGCGCCGTAGGTCACTCCCGGGCCAGGCGCAGGCGATATGTAGGGCGCCGGGTTCGTCGGCGTACCGTCGGTCGTATACACGAGCGGCACTATCATGTTCATCGGCGACGGCACGCCGTTGGTTGTCGATGGTGGATACGCCTTCGAAGTCAGTTCCGCGATGGCCGCCTGCCCCAGCTCGGGCGGGCCCTGCACCTGTTGCGGATAACGCACTCGTCCCGTCGCATCGAGCGTGATCGAAATCCTCACCGTGCTGGGTGACGGCAGCGTTGCCATTCCCGGCGGCATCTTCAGGTTGTTGATGCCGCGGGCAATCGTGATGCTCGGCGCGTCCGAAACCGACAGCGAGGCGGTCTTCGCCGCGCCTCTGCAGTACGGCCCCGCATAGTCAATCTCGACGGCGGAGTTGCCGATCATCAGCGCGTTGCGAAGGCTGACCACGAGCGCATCGTCTGGCAAGCCCACGCCAGGAAGAATCGATTGCGCGGCGGCGCCACGAACGGGCCCCGCGATTACCGCTGGGGACACGGGCGCGCTGATGCGGTTGACCCAACGGATCGCGAGCGGCTGATTGGGACGGCCATCGCAATCGATCGGATAGGCAACCACCACCGTCGCGCGCGATCGCCAGATCGGATGCGCCTGAATCGCGGCGGCGTCCGCGGCCTTGCCGTCGGCGATCTGCGCCCGGCCAATGACGACGCCGAGGAAGTACTGGTCGTAGACGGCGCCGAGCACTCGATTCCCGTCGCCGCGCAGTGGAATGGGCGTCACGACACCACGCGCCGCCGCCTCAGCAGCGAGCTCGGCCTGGTGGGCGTCCCTCTCGACGATTGCCGGTGGGAGCTGTGCGAACAGCGCCAGAGCGACGGCGACAAAGACCTCGGGAGTCGTTCTTAGCGACATGGCAAAACGAGTCCCGAGGTCATTTACTTCCGGACCGGCGGCGCCGGGCGCGTGTAGACGACCTTGCCGCCGACAATGGTGTAGGACACCTTCGCTGTCAGGATCTCCTCGTCCGGCACGGTCGTGATGTCTTTCGTGAGCACCGTGATGTCGGCGAGCTTGCCGAGCGACAGCGAACCCTTGAGGTCCTCTTCGAACGCGGCGAAGGCATTCGCCAGCGTGTACGACTTCAGCGCCTCCATCCGCGACATCTTCTGATCGCCGTAGAACACCTTGCCGTCCTTGGCTTTGCGGGTGACGGTGGCGTAGTAGCTCGCGATTGGATCCACGTCCTCGACCGGCGCGTCCGTGCCGTTCGTGACGACGGCGCCGGACTTCATGAGCTTCTGCCAGACGTAGGCGCCCTCTTCCGCGCGCTTCGCACCGAGGCGCGGCTCGACCCACGGTGCATCCGACGTGCAGTGAATGCCCTGCATCGCCGCGATCACGCCGAGCTGTCCGAAGCGCGGGATGTCGGCGCCATTGATGTGCTGCGCGTGCTCGACGCGCCAGCGGAGGTCCTTGCCGTTCTTGTTGTTCTTCTTGAACGCCTCTTCGTAGACGTTCAGGACTTCGCGGTTGGCGCGATCGCCAATCGCGTGGATGCACATCTGATAGCCAGTATCGATCGCGATTTGCGCGCGCTGGCGCATTGTTTCGACCGGCGTCGTCGCCAGGCCGGTGCGGCTGGTACCCGCCGGCACCGAGCCCTCCGGCAGATCCGAGTACGGCTCCAGCAGCCAGGCGCCACGAGAGCCGAGCGCGCCATCGCCGGTGATCTTGATCGCGCGCAATGTCAGCATGTTGTTGCCGTAACCCACGACACGGTTCGCGGCAAGCGCTTTGGCGTCGTACTCACGCGCCATCATCCACAGGCGGACGTGCATCTTGCCGGCGTCGATCATTCGTCTCACGCGCGTAATCACGTCGAAGCTCGATCCGGCGTCCTGAAAACTCGTGATGCCCTTCGAGATCACTTCCTGATCGGCGAGCTCGAGGATCTTCCGGTTCTTGGTTTCGGCTTCCGCCGGCGTCGGCGTGGGCTCGCCGGCGCCGCGGCGAATCAGACGTGATGCGGTTTCACGCAGCAGGCCGGTCGGCTCGCCGCTCTTGTCCTTCAGGATTTCGCCACCCTCGGGGTTCGCGGTGTCCTTCGTGACCTTCGACAGCTCGAGCGCCTTGGCGTTCGCGAACGACGCGTGGCCGCTGGCGTGCGTGAGTATGACGGGGTTGTTGGGCGAGACCTTGTCGAGCGAGGTGTGCGTCGGGAATCCCTCGACGTTCGGCTGCGGCGTGGACGACCACTTCTCCTGATGCCAGCCGCGGCCGACGATCCACTGCCCCGGCTTCGCCCGCTCGACGGCGAGCGCGACCTGGTGGACGATCTCGTCCCAGCTCTTCGTCGCCATGAGATCGAGATTGATCTTGTTCTCGCCGATGCCCGTGAAGTGCCCGTGGCCCTCGATGAAGCCGGGAATCGCCGTCTGACCGAGCAGGTTGATCACGCGCGTGGCCGGCGCCACGAACTTCGCGACGTCGGCGTTGCTGCCGATGAAGACGACCGCGCCGTTACGCGCGGCCAGCGCCTGCGCCACGGGCATCCCATCGTCGAGCGTGATGATGCGGCCATTTCGAATGACGAGGTCTGCGGGCGCCACCTGCGGCGCCGCCTGGCCCGCAAGCGAAGCACCGAGACCAGCCGCGGCGACGAGCGCGGCGACAATCAAAGACGTGAAAACACGAGCGCGATTCATAGACAGGTTCCTCACCTTTGCCCTCTGCCCTCTGCCCTTTGCCCTTCGAGAATCTGCGCCAGATTATCGCCGAAGATGCGCGCCTGGGCGTCGGCCGTGACGCCGAGTTCCTCGAGGATCTGGCGCTGCGCCTCGAATACCGGCTTCTGCCAGCCGCGCGGGAAGAACGACGAGTCGGTGCCGAACAGCAGACGGCCCGGGCCCACGACGTCGAGCGCGCGCGCGAAGACATCGCGCAGCGTCAGGCCCGGGTGAAACCGGATCCAGTTGTTGGATGACGACGTGTCGAGCCGGATGTTCGGAGCCGCATCAGCGGCGATGAGGGCCTCACGAAAGAGGCCACTGCCGAAGTGCGGGATCACGACGGGTACCGACGGATGGCGCACGGCCAGCGCGGCCACGGCAAGCGGATCTCCGAGCCGCAGATCGAAGCGGCTCGGCAGCCCGAGACGTTTGCGGACACCGACCGAGAGCGAGCCGCAATGCACGAACACAGCGGCACGGTGACGTTCGGCGGCGGTGAAAACCGCCGCAACGGCCGGATCATCGAGGCGCACGTGGTGCATCGCAGGAAAGAGACAGACGGTCCTCAATCCGAGCCCGCCGAGCGCGTGCTCGAGACGCGCGGCGGCATCGGGCTGCGACGGGTGGAACATGAACGCGCCCGTCAGGCGCGAGGGATGGCGCGCCGATGCGGCCGCCACGGATGCTTCGTCACCGGGCGTGCTCGCGATCAGCATCGCCTGTGTGACACCAGCACGATCGAGCTCCCGGACCCACCGATCCGCGAGCTCATCGTCCGTGCCAGGCGTATCCCATTGCAGCTCGCCTGGAATGGCGACGGCGCCGTCGTCCTCAGACTGCCGCTCCCGGGCGAGGGCGCTGAAGAAGCCGCCGGAAAAGAAATGGCAGTGCGCGTCGCGTATGTTCATTGGTCCCTCTTGAAGCCGAGGCGGCTTTCGAAGAATAGAAATGACGGCAGTGACAGCGCGGCGATTGCGGCCGTGAGTCCGAACGCAGGTCGATAGCCCATGTGGTGCACGAGCCAGCCCATGGCCGACGAGCCGGTGCCGATGCCCGTGTCGAACGCGGCGATCATGGCGCCGAACGCCGCGCCTCTCCGCACGAAGGAGACGTGCGCGATCATGTACGCCGTGAACGCCGGATGCATCAGGCCGAAGCCTACGCCGAAGATGATCGCGGCGACAGCGAACATCACGGGCCCGTTCGCGAGGGCGAGCAGCACGAGACCGACAGGCGGCAGCAGCACACACCTCGTCAACACGCGCCGATGACCGATGCGATCGAGCGATCTGCCGAAGATCAATCTCGCGCAGAGCATGGATACGGCCATTGCCGACAGAAAGAGGCTGCGCGGCGTGACGTGGAGCCAGTCCGCGTACAGCGCCGAAAAGCTCGTGAGACTGCCGTACCCGAACGAGATCAGCGCGAGTCCAACCGACAGCAGCAGGACGCGCCATTCGATGTGGTGCGCGGGAGTGTGTTCAATCGGGCCGCCCGCGATCTCGTCCCGGCCGTGCGCGCCGTGGTGATCGTCCGGCAAACGCCAGGCGATCACGGCCATCAGCAGGTTCAACGCCGTGATCTCGACGCACAGCGCGATCCATCCGTGCGTATAGACCCAGAAGCCGATCACCGGCGCTGCGCCGATCGCGAGGACGGATGACAGGCCCCAGTAGCCGAGTCCTTCCGCGCGCCGTGACGCCGGCAGCGTGGACGTCATGTACGCGCCCGAGGCCGACAGCAGACCAGACCAGAACAGACCGTGCACGATCACGACGCCGAGCAGGAGGCGATGATCGGTGATGAACGCGTAGCTCGCGGTGAACAACGACAGGACGAGGCTCACCGTGATGAGCACGCGCCGCTGACCGATGCGGTCACCAATCGATCCCGTGAACGGCGCCGACAGCGCGGACGAGTACGTCAGGAATCCAAGAAACAGCCCCGCCGCCGTGGTTCCGCCGCCGAGATCCAGCACGCGATACGGCGCCGTCGGCAGCAGCTGGAACACCGACGTAAACACGGTGAAGCTGTACGCGCACATGATGAAGAAGCGCGGCGTGAAAAGGCGCTGGGACATGAACTGTTGATTCTGTCAGAGATGCCTCCCTTGTCACACGGAGCCACAGGGACACGGAGTTCCCTTTTGATGTTTGCCTTCCAATGCCGATCTCCGTGTCTCGTTGTCTCCGTGTGAAATGAGGCGTCTGGACGATAAGATCGGTGGATGCCGATCCGTCCGTCGCGTTTGTGGAAGGACATGCCAGTCGAGAACCGAGTCGTGGCCGCCGATGCGTTCTGGCGCGATGAGCAGAGCGACTCCGGTGTGCAGCAGGTCGAGGCAATCGTGACGATCGCCAGACGGTTGAACTTCAGGCCGAAGAGCGTGCAGGCGCTGCCGCTCGAAAAGCGCGCGAAACACCTCGCGCAGATGGCGGACGTCTCTGATGCCGTCGCGACACGGGCGCTGATTGCCTACCATTTCGCGGCAAAACGCGCCCTCATGGGCGCCTTTCTGGACGCTCTTGGCATTTCCCACGAGGATGGTCTAATCAAGGAAGAGTCCGTGCCGCCCCCGGCAAAAGACAAGATCGCGGCGGCAATCACGGCCGTTCGGGGCACGTTTCCGGCCGTGGACGTGGACCTTTATGTAAGGACGCTGGCGGCCCTGGACGGCGAGACCTGGGCGGAAGCCGAGAGCGCGCTGGCAGCGTCTTAGGAATTGACCGATTGACCGATTGACCGATTGACCGATTGACCGGAAGAATTGAGATGAGCATCTCCGGGGCGCGCCACATCGTTGTCACAGCCGCACTTGCGGCCGTGATCGGTGTGTCGGCCACCTCACCCGCGTTCTCCCAGACGCAGGACCCGCCGGTCACCACGACGCCAGCCGTTCAGGCGCCCGAGCGCCCGATTGATCTCGATCGCATCCGCGAGGGCGTTACGAAGCCGCCGCAGCTCATCATCGACGACGGCAAGTTGAAGATTTACGTCGAGGTCATCGCGAAGTGGCCGCGCTTCAGCGATCTCGTCAAAGGCTACGACCTGCGCAACGGCCCGACCGCCCGCGGCAACCCGATGACGCACGCCGAGTTCCTGCAGATGGTGACGCCGCGCGAGATGTACGGCAGCGGCGGCATCCGCGCGACCGAAATGTTTCAAATGGCGCTGGTCAACTGGGCCGGCAAGGCGCTCATCAAGAAGGGCCTCGAAGCGATCGGCAATGCCCGCAACGAACGCGAGATCGCCGAAATCCGCGCGCGGATCGACCGCGAACTTGCTGCCCTCCGCGGCGGAAGATGACCAATACAAGGGCAAAGGGCAGAGGGCACAGGCAGGTTTGAAGTCGGAGGTTCAAGGTTGTGCACGCTGCCGCACCTCTGACCTCTAACCTTCAACCTCCCTTTGCCCTCTGCCCTTTGCCCTTATTTGCTCTTAACAAGAATCGCGTCACTGACAGGCCGCGGCCCCGTCGCGTCTGACGGGCGATTCACAATCTCACTCCCCACCACCATCGTCGTGGAACCACCGCCGTCGAGGTTGAGCGCGTTCTGAAGATCGAGGCGCTTGCAGAGGGCGAGCAGTTCCGGGAACGACATGCCGACGCTGTGATCCGGCTGGCGGCCGTCGATCGCAATGAGCCAGAGCGCTCCGCGGCGATCGAGGCCGACGACCGTGCGTGGATGCCGGACGTCCGTGAACGTCGCCGCCGCGAGGTTCTCCGACTGCTGCCAGCCTGAGAGGGGCGTGCCGTCCTTCACCAGCAGACCGGCACCGTTGACGATGTCGCGCGCTTCTTCGAGCCTCGCCTCCGGCGTACCGTTCAGAATCTTCCAAGTGGTCTTGAAGGTGACAGGCGTGCCAGCGATCAACCACTCGAGTGGCGACGGCAGCTCGAGGCCGCCGAACGACAGCACGACGCCATCGCGCGGAATCGGCGTCTTGCCGAGGTCCTTCCGGACGTCGATGACTTTCAACGGCTTTCCGCCGAGGATCCACTCGGTGCCGTTGGCCGCGGTGTCCGTGTCCGCGTGGTACGCGGGCGTGTAGAGCATGAGCTTGCCACGCTCGCGGATCGTGTCGACGCCGTCAATCGCGACCGTCGCCGGTTCCTTGTCTGCCGTGAATTGTGCCTGCACGCGCGCGGACACCTGATCGAAGAACAGCTGCTGCCGCGATCCCGACCGCGCGTTGATCGCGACAACACCGCGCGTGAGGCCCGTGTCGCTGACGAGCTCGCCCGCGACCTTGAGCAGCCCGGCCGGCTCGCCGTTCTTGACGTTGAAGAAGCCCGCGTTGACGGCGGCGATCGCCTTGTGCCGCACGGCGATGGCGTCCACGCGCTCGGCATTCATGACTTCTTCGTTCGACAGGCCGCTCTCGATCTGGACGCGATCGAGGTCGAGTTTGAGCATGTAAACCGCGATCGGCCCTTCCGGGTCCACGAGCGTGGTGTCGGTCGTCTGATACAAGTCCACGCCTGGCGCGATGTTCTTCGGCTGGCCCAGCCAGGCCGATTGATCGACCCGCAGGCACGCGACGGCGATGGTGAGCGCTACGATGAGTCCGGCAATGCGGCGCGCCATGGCGTTGGATGCCGTATTCTTTCACGGTCATGAACAGGCGCGACTTTCTTCTGGCCACGGGCGCGATTGGCGGCAGCGCGGCGCTGGGATTTGCGTCGCCGCGCGCGCAGAATCGCCCGGCGGCCGTCAAACCCAAACGTCTCTCCGCTGGCGACACCGTCGGCGTCATCACGCCGGCCACCGCGACTTTCCAGCAGGTCGAGCTCGACATCGTCCGGGAATCGCTCGAGGCCCTGGGCCTCAAGGTGAAGGTCGGCGAGCACGTCATGAACCGGTATGGCTCGCTTGGCGGCGCGGACAAGGATCGCGCGGCGGACATCAACCGGTTCTTCGGCGATCGCGGCATCGCGGCGGTGATCCCGACGCGCGGAGGCTGGGGCAGCGCGCGTCTGCTGCCGCATCTCGACTTCGAGACGATACGCCGCAACCCCAAGATCATCCTTGGCTACAGTGACATCACGGCGCTGCTGAACGGGATCCATGCGCGCACGGGGCTGATCACTTTTCACGGGCCCAACGGCGGCGGGCGCTGGGATGCCTGGTCGCTGGACTGGACAAAGCGCGTGCTCTTTGCGGGCGAAGCCGTGACCTACGGCAATCCGAAGACGACGAACGACAGGAACGTCCTCACGCAGATCGACAACCGGATTCGAACGATCACGCCTGGCCGGGCGCGGGGCCGGCTGCTCGGCGGCAACCTCAGCGTACTCAACGGGATCCTCGGGTCGCCGTTCGTGCCCGACTTCGACGGCGCGATTCTGTTTCTGGAGGACGTCGAGGAGCAGCCGTACCGTGTCGATCGCATGATGACCGCGCTCAAGCTTGCCGGCATTCTCGGCAAGGTCCGCGGCGTGGTGTTCGGTACGTGTTCGGAGTGCACGCCCGGTACCGGCTACGCGTCATTCACACTCGAAGAAATCCTCAACGATCACCTGAAGCCCCTCGGCGTGCCCGCCTGGCAGGGCGCGATGATCGGCCACAACATGCAGCAGTGGACGCTAGCCGTCGGCGCCGATGTCAATATCGACGCGAGCGCTGGAACGATCACGCTCGCGGAATCGGCGGTGACTTAAATCACCAAAGGTCTATTTCACCGTCACCGACCGTATCACCGTGCCTTCGAGCATGCGGTCAACGAACTGCATGCCCGACCTCACGTACCCGAACACGGTGTAGTCACGATCGAGGCGCGGCAGGTCCACGAGGTCGATGAAGATCTGCCCGTCGCCGGTGTCACGCCCGCGCGTGGAGATCCCGACGGCGCCGCGGATGTGCGGCGAGGGACTGACCTCGTCCCGCATGAACCTTGCGTTGCCGACGTACTCATTCGCGCCTGGACTCCCGCCCTGTACAACGAAGTTCGGCACGATTCGATGAAAGGTGAGCCCGTTGTAGTACCCCGCCTTCACGAGGGCAGCGAAACGCGCGATGGTCACCGGTGCCTCTGCCGGCAGCAGCTCTATCGTCACGGCACCCGTCTCGAGCTCGATGATCGCAGTTGAGGGCAGCGAGTTGAGCGCCGCCTCTGACGGCTGGAACGGATAGCGCCGCTTCGCCGCGTAGCTGGGCGCGGCAAATCCTCCGGTCGCCTTGAACGCATCCTGGGCGGCTTCGTTCACCACATCATCGACTTCGACCATGAAGGCGGTGAGCTCGTTGATGTGGTTTCCCGGACCGACCCGGCCAAGCGCCGCGAGGATGGCGACTTTCGGATCGCGTGAAGGATCTTCGCCGAGGTCTATCAGGCGCCGCATGGCCGCGACCAGCGCCGTGACCGCGTAATCGTGGAGCTCAGCCGGCACGCCGTTCATGGCGTTGGCTGCCGCGCGAAGCACCTGAAAGTCGGTACCGGTACGAAGGACGGCGATCGCAGGTTCAAAGACCGCCGCGTCCTTGGCCCGGGCCAGCGCATCGATCGCGGCGGTCTGCACGTTGGGGACGCGATCTCCCGCCAGCGTCGCGGCAACTTCCGGCATTCCGATAAGCACCGCCGACGCGGCAGCCTGCGCGCGTACCTGCCAGGCCGGATGCGCGACGGCAGCAGGCATCAGCTTCTTCGCCTCTTCCGGCCGCAATCGCGCGAGCGCGACCATCGCGCGCGAAGGCTTGTGCCACTCAACGTGCGACTCGCCCCTGGTGATGAACACCGCGTCCTGCATCAATCGGTCGATCGACTTCTCGAGGTCCGTGCATCGCGCGCTCAGGAGATCCATCGCCCGCATCGCGACCAGAGGCTGAGCGTCATCGACGTACTTGAGCAGCGGCGCGCACGTACGCGTCTGCGTCACAAGCCGCGAGAGTGAGCTCAGATAGTCGTAGCGGACCTGGAACTCGGAGTCCTCCGAGAGCCGTTCACCGATCCGCGCCTGGGCGGGATTCGAGAGATCCAGCATCATCGCGACCAGCCGCCGCACCTGCCAGTCGCGATCCAGGGACGCGCGATCGAACGTCGCCACGTCGGCATCACGCGCCGCCTGCAGCGCCGCCATCGCCAGCCGCCGGATGCGCGCCGCCAGCTCCACTTGCGCAGGCGCGACGTTCGGCCGCTCGCGCGTCAGCAGATCGCGCAGCTGGATACGAACGGACTCGGCAACTTCCCCACCGGCCGACTGCCGAATCAGTGCTTCGAGCCCCTTCACCGCGCCAAGAACGTCCTGAAGAGTGGCGCTGCGCGACCGTTCGACAAGGTAGGCGGCCGCCTCCGCGCGATCCTCATCGGTGCCGTAGTGCGCGACACCGATTGCTTCGATGAGGAACTGCCTGACATCCGGCATCCTCTCGCTGAGCAGGCAGGCCGCGATCTCCTTCCGTGACGCCGTGGCCACGTTCTGTTCCACGTTTGGCCGCGAGACCGCGACCGTAATGCCGTAGGCGATTTCACGTCGGACGCGCGGGTCCCCGTTCCGCAGCATCATGAACAACTCGCCGGGCTGCCAGCGCATCGGGTTCACGATGCCGCCGAAGATCTGTGCCTCGGCATTGCACGCCGGATTCACGAGCGCCGTGGGATAGACCATGCCCGGGCCCATGCCCAGCCGCGCGTAGGCCTGCGCGGCCCGCCAGCGGGATTCACCATCAGTAATCGACCGGAGCGCCGCTCTGAGAAGCTCCGCCTCGCGGATCTCGCGATCCGCCAGGCCCATGTTGGGCGGCGCCGCCTTGTGCACGCCCGCTGGGCACGGCATGTAGAGCCGCGCGTCACCGGCCAGGACCACCGTGCCCCACCGCACCGGAATCGTCAGGATTTCCGCGTCCTTGCCGCAGCTGAAGCTGTCGGCGGTGGCCTCGATACCCCGCGCCGATCCTGGCGCCTGCGGGTCCGTGCGGGCAACGGTCACCATGCCCGACGCCACCAACGCGAGAATCGCGGCGAACGCGATCCTGGCGAGGGTCACTTCACCGTGACGCTTCGGATCACAGCGCCCTCGAGCATGCGGTCGACGATCTCCATTCCGGATGTCACGAACGCGAAGACGGTGTAGGCGCGATCGAGCCGGGGGCTGTCCACGAGGTTGAAGAAGATCTGGCCGTCCCCGGTGTCGGGACCGCGCGTCGAAATACCGACGGCGCCCCGGATGTGCCGCGCCTGCGGACCGACTTCATCGCGCAGGAACCGCTGCGTGACGCCCGAGTACTCGTTCGCGCCCGGGCTGCCGCCCTGAACCACGAAGTTCGGCGCGACTCGATGCAGACTCTTGCCGTTGTAGGCGCCTGCCTGCACGAGCGTCCGGAACCAGGCAACCGTGACCGGCGCGACATCCGGCAGGAGCAGAAGATCGATGACGCCGCCATCGGTCGTGATCTGCGCGGTCTTCATCGGCCGCTCGAGCATCTGCTCCGTCGGTTGCGCCGGATAGCGACGCCGTTTCGCTCCCTCGGCCGGTGGCGACCCGACGACGGCCGTGAATGCCTTCACCGCAGCGGCCACGACGTTGTCATCGAAATCCGACACGTACGTCTGGAGGTCGTTGGAACGTGTCGGGTGCAGCGTCTCGGCCAGGCGATCGAGAAGCGCCACGCGCGGGTCGCGGGACATGTCGCTGCCCTGATCGGTCAGACGCCGCAGCGCGGTCAGCAACGCGTCGGTCGCCTCGTCCTTCGACTCAGCCGGCAGGCCGCGCAGCACGCGGGCGGCAGTCATCAGGAGCTGATTGTCCGATCCGTTCTTCAACGCATCGATCGCGCGCGGTACCACGTTGGGATTCTTCGTCCGGAGCAGCCCGTCGAGCGCCGCGGTCCTGACATTCGCGTGCTCGTCGCGCGCGAGCATGTCGAGCGTGTCCCCGGCCTGAAGCGCCGCCGCGACGCCAGCGGCCGCCGCGCGCACCTGCCAGATGGCGTTCTTTGCGGCGCCGTCGAGGCGAGTGCCGGCTTCTTCCGGCTTCAGACGCGACAACGTGGTCAACGCGCGCGCGGGAATGTGCCACGACATCTGCTCGCGGCCGGACGTGGCGCCGCCGAGCTTGTCCGCCATCCCCGTGACGTGCGGAAGAACCTCGTCGAGGTCGTTGCATTTCGCCGGCAGCGAATCCAACGCACGCATCACGACGAGGGGCGCGCCATCCGTGAAAAAACTCGAGAGGGACATGCAGGCGGCCGTGCGGCTCGCGACACGGCCAAACGCACCCACGAGGTCGTACCGTACCTGAAGCGCGGGATCCGCCCTGAAGCCGGCGATCATGTCGGCGTGATCGCGGTTTGACGGGTCGACACGTCCGGCCACCAGCCGCCGTACCTGCCAATCGTCGTCAGCCGCGGCGCGCTGCATGAACGTAAGGTCCGTCTCGCCGGCCGCGAACAGGCTCTGTGCGGCAAGCAGGCGGATCATGGACGCGGCCTGCCGCTCCGTCGACGGACCGGCAGCCTGGCCGTACACGGCGAGCTCGCGCAACCGCGTGCGCGTGGTGTCGAGGATCGGCCTTCGAGCGTTTCCACGGATCAACGCCTCGAGCCCGCGCACGGCGCCGAGCAGTTGCGGGTCAGAACCTCTGGCCTGTTGAACCAGGAATGTCTCTGCCGCATTGCGTTGCTCCGCGTTCGGATACGCGCCAAGACCGATGGCCTCGAGCAGCAACCCGGTGATGGCGTCCAGTTCCGATCGCAGCTCACGCGTGGCGGGGATCGTCTGGTTCCGAAGGACGCAGTGCGTGAGCTCCTTGAAGACGACGTCGTAGACCTCAGGCTGCCGGCCAGCTATGGCGAAACGTTTGCCGATCGCATACGCGGCTTCTTTCTGTATCTCCACCTGGGGGCTGTCGAGCATGTCGAACAGGAGCCCGGGCAGCCACCTTCGAGCATCGACCGGCGGACCGACGATGGGAGTGTCCGACGAGCAGGCAGGATCCGAGACGGGAGCCCTGACCAGTTCCCCGAGCAAATCATTCGTCGCGGTGCCGATCATGTTTCTCTTGATGCCCGACCGCGACACTTCCGCCCACACGAACCTCGTGAACTCCGCCTGCCGCGCGATGGCCTGGGCCGCGCGCCAGCGCATCAGTGGCGTCGTGTTCCTTGTCTGCAGCGCGGTTCTGAGCAGCGCTTCCTCACGTTCCTCGCGATGATCGCTCGCGTGTCCCCGGGGTGGCGGACAAGGCCGGTACAACCGGCCGTCGCCTGCCAGGATGATGGTGCTTTCTCGAAGTGGAATTGGATTCTGTAACGTCTGGTCGGTACCGCAGAGGAAGACCTCCTGCGACGGAGACTGGTTCTGGAGAGCTGCGGAGGTCAGGACGAACAATGCGGCAACGGCGTGTTTCACTTGATCCTCGCGTCGGCCATGGATGCAGCCAGTGTCTCGACCTTGCTGGTAAACGCAGAGGACGGCGCGGCCGACAACAGACGCGCCGCGCTTCGAATCGCTTCGCCGTACCACTTGCGCCAAGCCGTCAGAATCGTGTCGTTGACGCCGCCCTTCTGTTCCTGCGCGATCCGATCCCGGCCGGCCGCGGCGACGACCCGGGCCACATCGAGCGCCGTCGACTCGGTGGTTGCCGCGAAGAGCCACGCGGTCGCGCCGACGGCGACGCCGACGTTCCGCATCTCCTCCGGGCTCGTCTTGTCAGGCGTGTCGAAGTTCGTGTGGTAATAGCGATCGGTGAAGTGCCAGTCGAGCAGCGATGGAATCCCGGCCTGCTGGAAGACGGTGTGATCGCTGCCGCCCTCGTACGGGTTGGTCTTCACCACCCATTTGCCCTTCGTGCTTCTGGCCGACACTCGCTCCACGACTGCCAGGTGCGCGTCATTGATAAGGTCGCCCTTGAGCGAATCCGCCCTGACGTTGCCCCTGCCCCACTCAGTGTGCGGATCCCACGTGCGATCCCAGACGGCGCCCGGATCCGGGTACCGTTCGATCAGGAAGCTGCCGCCCGTCTTCGTCACGTCCTCGCCCGTCATGTCGAGCGAGAACATGTACTTCACGAGCTTCGCGTCGTCCGGATGATCCTGCAGCCAGCGGCGGCTGCCGCTGATCTCGTTCAGAAAAAGAAACGTCAGGGTTCGCGCGGGCGCGGCGATCGTTTTGCGTTTGATCGCCGCCGACATCGACGCGGCCAGCTCGACGAGCGTCGCGACACCGCTGGCGTTGTCGTTCGCGCCCGGTTCCTGGATGTGCGACGCCATGACGATGCGCTCTGCAGGAACGGCAACGCCGGGAATCTCCGCAACGAGCGTGCGTGTCGGACTGACTGTGAAGGAGCTCGTGATCGAGACGCGGACTGACACGCCCTGGGCCCCGGCCGCCGCGAGGCGCTTTCTCAGCGTCGCCGCCGCGCGAGGCGACGCCTTGAACCCGAATGCCTTGCGCGCCTCGTCATACGGCACGCTCGACCACTGAAGAATGTCCCACTGATCGCGAGGCGTTGGCTTTGCACCGGGCGCGTCCGCATTCAGGTACTGCGGCAGCGACGTCGAGATCACGCCGGCAGCGCCAGACGTCACGACCGCCCTGCGCCAGAGCGCGCCGGCGTCCGCATCGCCGAGCACGACCGCGCCCTTCAGATCCTTGCCCGCAAAGTCGGCATCGCTGGCGCCACGGCCGACGTCGATGACTGGCGCGACGATGCCGCCCGCCGGCGTCGAGAAGGAATTGATGCAGAGCGTGAGGTGGTCCTTCTCGCGCGAGAGGACGACTTCATCTGCGGCGCCGGGACGAACGATCGCGAGTGTCGCCGCGGAGTGATCCCAGGACTGGCCGTTTCCCGGGTACTCCTCCACGCTGACCTTCAGGCCCGCCGCCGTCAGGCGTTCGCGAATGCGATCGACGGTGGCGTTGTAGCCGGGATTGCCCGCGAGCCGCCAGTACTGGCCGATGAACTTGACGTGGTCCATCGCCGCCGTCTGGTTGTAGTCCGCCCAGATCGCGTCGATGGCCGGATCGATGGTCGCGTGGAAGCCGCGACGAGGATCGTCTTGAGACACCGTGACGCCGGCCCTAAAGGGCCGGCCTGCGTCGACGTAGGCCGGGGCCTTAGCCCCGGCAACAAACGCAAAAACACACGCCGCGACCGCGGCGCGCTTCACCGCAACGCCGTTGCCACGGCGGCCTTGCCCGAGTACTCGAGCATCTGCTGCTCCAGGTTGCAGGGATAGGTCACGCGCACGTCGGCGATCATGCCGGCCGCGTCCATCACCGGCTCGAGGCGGGGCTGCACGAAGCCCGTGTACGACGGCAGATTGAGGCGATCGACGCGAGCGACGATCTCGTCCCGCAGCGCCGGATCGAAGTGGATGCCGTACGTCTCGAAGAGATCGCGCGCGGCTGCGTAGTCGCCCTCGGACTTGATGCGCTGCACCTCCGCCAGCAGTCTGCCGCAGCCCTCGCGGAACGCCTGCGGATCCACCATCACGTAGTACGTCTTGCCGTCGCGCACGCGCTTCTCGATGGCGGCGGTGTTCGCCATGAGCCAGTGCACGATCATCTGGCGGTTGCGCATGTGGTCTTCCTCGATCGTCGTCCCCTCGCGCATCCGGCGCAGCTGGACCAGGGCATTGCGGGCGTAGGCTTCGTATTCTGAGACGACGACCTCCGGCTGATGGTCGGCCGGAACGAGGTCGATCTCGCCGATTCTCGGCTCCGGCATGAAATAGAGCGCCACCAGATCCGCCCGCGCCTCCTCGACAGCCGAATACTGCTCCTTCAGCGCGAGCTGCGGCTGGCCGTCCAGGTGTTCGGCGACGCGTCCCGATCCGTGCCCCAGCACTTCATGGATGGCGGTCGTGGCATCGCTGGCGATCGCGCCCCACTTCTCCGCGCGCGCCACCTCATCCTCCGACCAGCAGAACTCCTGGCGGTACGCCGGAAGCTGCGATTTCTCGTACGCCTCGGTAATGTTGGCCAGCGACACGGACTTGCTGCCGTATACCTCGCGGATCCGCTGATCGTTCGGCAGATTGATCCCGATCGCCGTCGTCGGGCCCGCTTCGCCGGTTTCGACGACGACGTCGATCGCGCGGGCGGTGACGCCGACGACATCGGTGCGCCGCCACTTCGGATCCCAGGGCATGCGGACCTCGAACCACGCCGCGGCCTCCGCGAGTTTGTGCAGGCTCTCCGTCTTCGCGTGATTCACGTAGCAGACGAGCGATTCCCAGGCGCCCTTCACGCCGCGGGCGTCGAGGTAGTTCTCGATGAACCCGTTGATGGTGTCGATCGGCCCGTCCTTGTCCGCGACCCACGCGATGTCGTACGACGCGCGATCGGCATCCTCGCCGGTTTCATAAAAGCGAATCAGCGCTTCGAGTGCCTTGCGGGTCTTCGCGGGCGCGTGCGGCAGCGCTGTCTGAAGGTGATGGACGATGGCGGAGATCTGGCGGCCGTAGCGGCCGCCAACGCGGCAGACCTCCTCTTCCAGGCGCCCGTCACGCTTCACGAGACGGGAGTTCAAGCCGTACCGCTCCTTGAATCCCGCGACGTCGGCCATCGTCACGCCGTCGTAGTGGTTGTTGGCGCTCGCCTGAAGAATGTCCCTGCCCGCCTCTGGCGTCTTGCTCGTCACCATCGGATCGACGGCGGGATCGAAGAACGGGCCGGAAAGGCGCGTGATGAGATCGGCCGCCGACTCGCTTCCCCGCTTCGGCAGCGTCGCGCCGTTTCGTTCGGCGATCTCGGCCGCGGCGCGCAGGTCCTCGGGCGCGCACTTCATGACGAACTTCCGCGACGTCGTCGTGCTGTGCGGGCCGGAGTTGATCCAGAAGAGCTTCGTGTACCGCCGGATCTCGGCAAGCGTCGCGGCTTCGATCCCGGCAGCGTGCGTCAGGATCTCCTCGAGCACTTCGCGCATCTCGAGCGCGTGGCGGTACCGCTGGTCGTAATAGATGTCACGGCCGGCAAGGGCGGCCTGATAGAGGTGCCACGCCAGGATTTTCTGGTCGAGGGGAAGGTCGTCGAAGCCGTCGGCGTAGTACTGCACGACGGCCGCATCATCGACTTGCTCGAGAAGGTACTTTCGTTCCATCAGAGCTCCATTTTCTCCTGATAGCCCGGCGTCCGGACGGTCCAGCCGAGCTCCTTTTCGATGCGCGCCTTGAGCGCGTCCATGGGCGCGGGCTCGCCGTGGACGAGGCACGTCACGGCCGGCGGGCGTTTGAACTCGCGCAGCCAGCGCATGATTTCGTTCGTGTCGGCGTGCGCGGACATCGAATCGACACTGGTAATGCGCGCGCGGACGGGCACTTCCTCGCCGTGGATCTTCGTGTAGTGCGCCCCCTGAAGCAGGGCGCGGCCACGCGTGCCTTCCGCCTGGAAGCCCGCAAACATCACTGTATGTTTGGGATCCGGCAACGCATGGCGCAGGTGATGCAGCACGCGGCCGCCGGTCGCCATGCCGCTCGATGAAATGACGATGGACGGTTCGCCGGATTCCTGGACCTTGCGGGATTCGGGGATCGCGCTGATGACGCGCAGCTTTGCCGTCGCGAAGACGGACAACGCGCGCGCGGCATTTGTCATTGACGCGGCCGCGCCCTGCTCGGCCAGCTCGGTGTCCAGCTCATCCGCGCGCTTGCGGTACGTCGCGAGCACCGCGGTCGCCATCGGGCTGTCCACGTACACGGGCAGTTCCGGAATCTGCTTTCGTTCTTCGAGTGCGCGGATCCAGTACAGGAGTTCTTCAACTCGGCCCAGCGCGAATGCGGGAATGATCACCTTGCCACGCCTCTTCACGGCGTCCCTGATGATGCCGGCAAACTCCGCGCCGTTGTCGTCGACGGGATGCACGCGGTCACCGTACGTCGACTCGACGAGGAGGACATCGGCTTCGGCGACCGGCGAGGGATCTGGAAGAACCGGCCGGCCGTACCGGCCAAGGTCGCCGCCGAAGAGAATCGTCTTGCCCGCTTCTTCAACGCGGACGCGCGCGTACGCCGAGCCAAGGAGATGTCCGGCGTTGATGAACTCGGCCGTGACACCGGGAATGACCGGTACCGGACGCTCGTAGCCGACGGGCTGCAGCAGCGTGAGCGCCCGCGCGGCATCCTCTTCTGTGAAGAGCGGCAGCGCCGGCTGGTGGCGTGTGTAGCCCTTTCGATTTGCCCGCTCGGCGTCTTCTTCCTGCAGCCGGCCTGCATCCTCGAGCACGATTCTCGTGAGCTCCGCGGTTGCGGGGGTACAGAAGATGCGGCCTCGAAATCCCTGCGCCACGAGCCGCGGCAGATATCCGGAGTGATCGAGGTGCGCGTGCGTGAGGACGACCGCGTGAATGTCGGTGGCGCGGACCGGCATCGGGTGCCAGTTGCGCTCGCGCAGCTCCTTCAGTCCCTGGAACAGTCCGCAGTCGACGAGCATTCGGCGGCCGCCGACTTCGAGGAGATGTTTCGACCCAGTGACCGTGCGCGCCGCGCCGAGGAAAGTAATCGTCACGCGAAATACCCCACTTGTCCCCCTGTGTGCCAGAACAACACTGTCTGTCCCGACGTGAATCGTCCGGTTCGAACACCGGCGATGAGCCCTGCCATCGCTTTCGCCGTGTAGACCGGATCGAGCAGCATGCCTTCGCGGCGTGCCGCCAGCTCCATCGCCTCGGTCGACGCGGGTGTCGGGATGCCGTACCCCTCGCCCACCTGCGTATCGTCGACTTCGATCTCCCGGCCTGCGCCGATCGTCTCCGGCCGGGCGCCAAGTCGATCGGCCATCGCGCCCAGTAATTCCCGGACAGTCGCGCTGAGCGAAGCCGACGAGTCATCGGCGCTGACGCCGGCCACTCTCGCGGCGAGCCCGAACAAGGCGCATCCGGCAATGAGTCCGGCCTGCGTGCCCCCGGACGATGTTGAATGCACGATGACGTCGGGTCTGATGCCCGACGCCGCGACTTCGGCGATCCCACGGGCGAAGCCAAGTGCACCGGTAGCGGTCGAGGCGCCCAGCGGAACGATGAAGGGACGGAGTCCTGCCGCGCGAAGATCCGTCGCGGCCTGTTCCATCGCGGGCGCACGCTCGTCACGGCCCCCGACGTGCCGCACGTCCGCGCCGAACAGGTGATCCAGCTTCGCGTTCGCTGTTGGATTCGACGGCGCCTGGCCGTTCACGACCAGTACGACCTTCATCCCGAGCGCCGCGCCGGCCGCGGCGGTCACGCGGCAGTGATTCGACTGCACGCCGCCGCACGTGATCAGCGAATCGGCTCCCGCTGCTCGGGCCTCGGCGACGACCGTCTGGATCTTTCTGACTTTGTTTCCGCCGCATCCGAAGGACAGCAGATCGTCGCGTTTCACGAAAAGCCGCGGAGACGACGGCCCCAACGCTGCCGCGAGGCGGGTCATTTCGTCGATGGGCGTTGCGTGCGGCGCCAGGGACACCATCGGCATCGCCATCAAAGACGCCAGAGCGGTAGCCATCAGACAGCATTCTAGTAGTGCGTAGTGCGGCGTGCGCAGTGCGCGGTGCACGGGACCGTACCAGCACTTCGCACGCCCCACCGCGCACCGCGCACTGGTCCACGTCTTATACTGCCCTGATGCCCATTCGAGGTACGCGAGACGTACCCCCGCTGGTCCGGGCGCTCACCGACGGCACTTCAGTGGTGTCCGCCGAGCTCCGGCCGCCACGGGCCGAGCTCGACGCTCCTGCCGGAATGGACGCGTGGATCGATACGTACCACGCGATCAGCGGCATGGTTCGCGACGGGACGTACGTGTTTCTGACTGACAGCGCCGTCGGCGCCAAGGAAGAGAACAACCTCAGGCATCTGACCATCAACCTTGGCTCGGACGTACCGCGCGATCGCGTGGTGCCGTTCCTCACCACGAAGCACACGATGGAGTTCTGCCTCTCGTACGCCGAGCGCGCCTGGCAGCAGGGCTTCACCTCGCTCGTCGTCCTCGGCGGCGACCGCACCATCGGACCGCCCAGGTGCGTCTCGCATGCCTGGCAGCTCCGCGAAAAGATCCGCGAGCACGTGCCCGATCTCTCGCTCGGCGGCTGGGCCAATCCGCATCAGGACGCGGTGAAGCAGGCCGGGTTTGTGGACGACGACCGGTTCTCGGCGGAGTTCTTCCTCACTCAGGTGGTCTCACACCACGATCTGGATCTGGTACGGGGCTTCACGGCTGAGCTCGATCGCCGGAGCGTCAAGTTGCCGGGGGTGTTCGGTGTCTTTTACTACCGGAGCGCAAATCCGAAGACTCTGGAGATCCTGAAGCAGTTCCTCCCGGTGCCGGCAGCGGGACTCATCAGGGAATTCGGCGAGGGCGCGGGCCCGGACGAGATCTGCGCGCGGACGATTCGCGGACTCAAGCAGGCGGGCGTCAGGAACTTCTACGTGTCGAACCTGCCGATCGGCAAGGCTAGACAGACGCTCGAAAGAGTACTGAAGTTGGTCTGATTCAGCTTCCGATGGTCAGCCGGTCTCGATTCGGCGCCAGAGATCGATAACGCCAAGCGCTACCGCCCACTGTTCGATGTAGCGACGATCGATGCCTGGATTCAGGGCAAGGACGCCCGACGCATCTCGCACCTGCCGTTCCGAATCGCCGGCACTACGGGCCCACTCAAGCTTCGAAAGGATCGCGTCTTCCGGCGTGACGACGGCGACGGAGGAGGCAAACGCGAAATCCACGCGTTGACGGCGCGCAAACTCCTCCTGGCTGAAGGGCCGGTCCTTTCGGAAAATGACGTCCACTTTGGTCGCCGACGCAATCTCTATCGCGTTGAATTGGGACCGCCGCTGGAGGGCGCCGCGCGCGCCGTCCGCATTCACAAAGAATCCAGCGGATTCCAGCGTCTCTAGAAAGCTGTCGAGCTGGGCAGGCGACGGATCGATGACCACGTCGGCGTCATGAGTCGCGCGCGGCCGGCCGTGGTAACTGGTCGCGATGGATCCGGTCACCATGTACGGAATCCCCGCGGTCTCAAGTAAGCCGATTACCCGGACGAGGGCGGCCTCCTCGGGCGTCATGGTTCAACGAGTGGGAGATCAGGCCAGACCGCCCGGCAGGTTTCATCGCCCAGGGTGATCCGGGCCCATGCCTGCCGCAGTTCTACGTCGGTGTAGTGAGGGTGCCGCCGCCGGATGCCGGCGAACGTCAGCCGGCGCACCGTCTCGGTCAGTTGAAAAGCAGTCGAGAGCCTCGCTGCTCCACCCATCCTGGCATAGAGATCAGTCTGGATGGCCCATGCCTCCGGCGAGGTGTCTGACGGCACCAGCCGATCCGTGCGCCTCGAGTCGGCTTCCATGGTGCGGATGCTACCACTGAGCTTTCTGTCGAAAGTTCTGGCTTGCGGCCTACGGCCTGGACCAGCTTCCTTCGTACACGAAGTCGCCAAGCGGGCGCCGCTTGCGCGGTTGGGTTTCGGCCACCTTGTGCTTGTCGATGCTGAGCACGTCGGGATCGCCGGCGTAGCCGATCGCGATTGCCACGCCCGGCTCGAACTCGGCGGGGATTCCGAACGCTTCGCGGGCGCGCACGCGATCGAAACCCTCCATCTGCCTGATCGACAGTCCCTGCGAGGTCGCCTGAATCGTGAGCAGCGCGACGGCCTGGCCCGCGTCGTACCACGACATGGCGTTTGCGGTGCCGGTGTCCTCGAAAGATGTTCGCACCGCCGCAAGCACGAGCACCGGCGCCGCGGCCGCCCACGTCTGGTTGGATGTCGTCAACGTGTCAAAAAGCTTGCGCCACTGCTCCGGCGCCGCGACGCGATCGAGCACGAGAAACCGCCACGGCTGTTCGTTGCGCGATGACGGCGCCCAGCGCGCGGCCTCAAAGAGCCGCATGAGCTCGGTCCGCGGTACCGGCCGCGACGAATCGTACGCACGCGGACTCCACCGGTGCTGGATGAGCTCGTGGATATCGTGATCGGTATTGGCGACCTTCGGGTGAGACATGACAGGTCAGAGGGCAAAGGGCACAGGGCAAAGGGAGGTCACAGGTGCAAGGTTAAAGGATTTCCTCTCGCACGTCCGTCCAAAACCTCTGACCTTCAACCTCAGACCTCCCTCTGCCCTCTGACCTTTGCCCTCTGCCCTTATATGATCACGCGAATGGCTTCATATCTCGACAGTGTTCCCTTCTCAGGCATCATCCGAATCCGCGACATGATGTACACGGTCGAGCGCCCGTTCCGTCTCGATCAGGGCGACGTGAGCTTTGACGCGCCGGCGACGGTGAAGGCGGCGCTCGAGCAGGGCATCCGCGACAACCGCACGCACTACGTCCAGACCACCGGCATTCCTCCGCTGCTCGAACTCATCGCGAAGAAATTGCGCGACCGGAACGGCATCCCCGTGGAATCGACCGACGAAGTCATGGTCACGACGGGCGGCATCCACGGTGTGTACGTCGTGTGCCAGGGACTGCTCGAACCCGGCGATGAAGTACTGATGCCTAATCCTGCGTGGCCACCGGCGCCAGGCAACGTTTCCTGCGCGCATGCCGTGCCGGTGGCTTACCCGCTTTACGAGTCGCGCGGCTGGCGTCCGGATGTGGACGAAATTCGGCGTCTCGTGACGGACAAGACGCGGGCGATCTACGTGAACTCCCCGAACAATCCAACGGGTGGCGTGCTGACGCGCGGCGATCTCGAAGCCATCGCAGCGCTGGCGCAGGAAAAGAATCTGTGGGTGATCTCAGACGAAGCCTACGAAGACGTCGTCTTTGAGGGCGAGCAAATCAGCATCGCATCCCTGCCGGGCATGTACGAGCGGACGATTCCGATCTACACGATGAGCAAGACGTACGCGATCACTGGGTTGCGGCTCGGCTATCTCGCTCTGCGCGATCAGAAGATCCGCGAGCGCGTCCGCAAGGTGCTGTTCTACACGGTGTCGAACACCTCGTCGCTCGTGCAGTACGGCGCGGCCGGCGCTCTCGCCGGATCCCAACAGGCCGTCGGCGACTTCCGCACGGAGCTGCTGGCACGACGCGGACTCTTCTACACCGGCATCGCCAAGGCGGCACCGGGGATCTTCAGCGGCAGCCCGCCCGCGGGCGCGTTCTATGCGTTTCTCAGGATCGACCCGGCCTGGCGCTCTCCCCTGCCGGGCGCTCCCGAGTCACGGTCCTGGGCGATGACGGAGTTTCTCATCAAGAAAGGACGGATCGGCTGCGTCCCCGGCGCCGACTTCGGAAGCGTCGGCGAGGACCACATCCGCTTCTGTTTCGCGAGAGACCGTGCGGAGATTCAGGGAGCGCTCGAGTCGATGGCGGAAATTCTCAGTCTCGTTCGATCATGACGACGCCAATGGGAGGGCACTGAGTGCACTAACTTGGCGTCGTTGTCGTCGTTGGTGTCATTGGCGTCGTTTCAAGAATCAGCTCACGTGTCTTCCACCATCGACACGAATCGTCTCTCCCGTGATGAAGTCCGAGTCGATCAACAGCAGCACTGCCTTCGCGATTTCGTCCGGGCCGCCCCAGCGGCCGAGCGGCGTCGCGCGCTCGACAGCCTCTGATTCTTCCTGCGACGTGCCCGGCGGCGCGAGGATCGGACCCGGCGCAATCGCGTTGACGAGGATGTTGTCGGCGGCCAACTCGAGCGCGAGTGTTTCCGTCAGCGCTTTCACGCCTGCCTTCGCGACGTAGTACGCCGTGAAGCCCTTGTAGCGGGGCCGCCCGCTCGCGGCGACCCAGTCGGTGAAATTGACGATGCGGCCGCCGCCGGATCGGCGGATGAGCGGTACGGCCGCGTGCGACGCGAGAAACGTTCCGTGCAGATCCACCGACAGCTGCCGATGCCACTCGGCCGGCGTGAGCTCACCGAACGGCACCGAGTGGTACACCGACGCCATGTTCACGAGCACGTCCAGCCGTCCGAACTCGCGCTCGATTGCGGCAACCATCGCATCGCACGCCGCGGCTTCGGACACATCGGCCTGCACCACCAGCGCGCGACGCCCCAGACCGCGGACATCGTCCGCCGCTTCATCCGCCTCGCCTTGCGATCGGTTGTACGCGAGCACCACATCCGCGCCGCGTTTCGCGACCGCGGCAGCGACGACGGCGCCGATCCGGCGAGCACCGGTCAGGACAACGACTTTGTTGGTCAGTTCCATAGAGTTCCAAAACGACGCCAACGACGCCAATGACACCAACGACGCAAAGTTAAGGCACTTGTTCTGGGTGCACGAAGCCAGCGTACTGAATGCCCTGACTTGGCGTCGTTATCGTCGTTGGTGTCATTGGCGTCGTTTTCTCAGTGTCCGCGCAACCGCGCTCTGCCCAAGGCGCGTGAGGTGGCGCGGTGCGCGCGGCGGCCATCGAACGACCAGTCGCCGGAGCCGGTAAGGAAGAGGCACAGCAGAGCGCCGATGAGCACAATCGAAAACTCCATGCCGTGGCCGCGCGTCGAGTCGCCGATCCAATTGATGTAGAAGCCCCACTGAGCTTGCGTCTTCCAGAGCAGGATCGCCTGAATACCGATCGCGGCCGCCGAGGCCCAGCGCGCCATCAATCCAAGCGCGATGAGAAGGCCGCCCACGAACTGAACGGATCCGACGAGCACCGCGATGAGCATGCCGGGCTCGAGGCCGGCGCGGGAAAACGCCGCCGCGGATTGCTCCGGGCCTCCCGGACCGAGGCCGCCGCCGGCGCCCAGGGCAAAGAGAATGTGGCCGCCGTGGGACACCAGCACGAACGCCAGCGTCAGGCGGAGCGTAAGTAGCCCTGCTGCAGCCACTTGCAGATAGTCAACCAACGCCGGACAAGTTGCAACCCGCCGGTTCGGTTCCCGCGACCCCGCCTGCGTACACTAGCGGCGTGTCTGACCCCGCCCTGCTCGACCGACTGTCGCAACACCGGACGCTTGCCGGCCTCACGGCGAAAGAACTCGACTGGCTCGTGAAGCACGGCGAAGTCCTCACACTCGCGATCGGCGATGTGCTCACCTCGAAGTCCAGTCCCGTGCGTGGGCTCTTCATCGTCCTGTCCGGTCATCTGACGATCTACGTCGATCGCGGCGCCGGCCGTCAGAAGGTCATGGAGTGGCACGGCGGCGATGTCACCGGACTGCTGCCCTACTCACGCCTGGTCGCGCCTCCGAGCGATGTCACGGCGGAGGAACCCACGGAAATTCTGAAGATCGATCGCGAACTCGTGCCGCAGATGCCGCACGAATGCCCCGAGCTCACCGCCAAGCTCGTCCATGTCATGCTGGATCGCGCGCGGCAATTCACGTCCGCGGATCTCCAGAACGAGAAGATGTGGTCGCTGGGCAAGCTGGCGGCGGGTCTGGCGCACGAGCTGAACAATCCGGCATCTGCCGTGGTTCGGAGCGCCGAGGGTCTCGCGCACAAGGTGATCGACGTCGAAACCGCTTCTCGTGTATTCGGCGGCGCCACGCTGACGCCCGCGCAACACTCCGCGGTGGCGCGGGCGCGTTCACTGTGCATGGCGTCCGGCGCCGTGACGGGACGCTCCGCACTTGCGCGCGCGGATCGCGAAGAACGCATCACCGAGTGGCTGGAGGATCACGGCGCCGAGGGACTCGTCGCGGACGCGCTCGTGGATTCGGCGATTACCGAGGAAGCCCTCGATCAGCTTGCCGCCGCGCTCGATCGCGAGTTGCTGCTGGTCGCGCTGGAGCTCCTGGTCGCGGAGTGCGCCGCCCACCAGCTCGTGAGCGAGATCCAGACCGCGGCCTCGCGCATCCACAAACTCGTCGCCGCCGTGAAGGGCTTCACCTACATGGACCAGGCGAATCAGCAGAAGCCGGTCGACGTCGGTCAGGCCCTGAGCGACTCGATCCTCGTGCTGAGCTCGAAGGCGCGGAAGAAGGTGGTCGCGATCTCGCTGGAGGTCGAGCCGGGTCTGCCGCAAATCCTCGGCCTCGGCGGTGCGCTCAACCAGGTCTGGGCCAACCTCATCGACAACGCGCTCGATGCCGCCACGTCTGAAGTCGTCGTTGCCGCGTGCAAACGCGGCGAGTCTGTCATCGTCAAAGTTCGCGACGATGGCCCGGGGATTCCTGAGGAGATCCGGAAACGAATCTTCGATCCGTTCTTCACGACGAAGCCGCAGGGAGAGGGAACCGGGCTGGGACTCGACACGGCGAGGCGTCTCGTCCTTCAGCACCACGGATCGATTGACGTGGAGTCGAAGCCAGGCCGGACGGAGTTCGCCGTCTGTCTGCCGATCGATCCCGGGAAGATCTGACTTGCCGGGCCTGAAGGCCCGGCCTACGGAGGGCGGGGCTTCAGCCCGCCGCGCGACCGGCGGCCTAAGGGCCGCCGGCTACACCGTTTCGAGGTACTTGTGGACCGAATAGATCGCGGCGGAGCCCTCGCCCACGGCCGCGGCGACGCGGCGATTCGCGCCCGACCGCGTGTCGCCGGCAGCGAAGACACCGGGCATGCTGGTTTCGAACATCATCGGATCCCGCTCGAGGCGCCAGCCGTGTTCGACACGCGATATGGCCGAGCCCGTGACGATGAATCCCTTGTCGTCGCGCACCAGCGCGCTCGCGAATCGCTCCGTGCGCGGCGCGACGCCAATGAAGATGAACATCGCGGAGAGATCGCGAGTGATCTTCTCGCCTGTATCGACGTTCCTTATGGTGAGGCGCTCGAGATGTGACTCGCCCTCGACGCCAACGACTTCGGAGCGCGTCACGACACTGACATTCGGCGTGTCAGTGATCCGGTCGACCAGGTAACGCGACATCGCCGGGCTGAGCCCGGCCGCGCGAATGATCATGGTGACTGAACGCGCGTGGCGCGAGTAGAACATCGCGCCCTGCCCCGCGGAGTTCGCACCGCCGACAATCGCGATGTCCCGATCGGCGTAGAGCATCAGCTCGCTCGTGGCCGCACCGTAGTAGACACCGGCGCCAAGCAGCCGCTCGATTCCCGGGACCTCGAGCATCCGCACGGACATGCCGGTCGCAATCACGACGGCGTAGCACGACACCTCGCGACCATCCGCGAGCAGGACGATCCGGTAGGGATCTTCCTGGCGAATCCCGGTCACTTCGCATCCAACCAGCAGCTCCGCGCCGAACCGGCGCGCCTGCGCGGTGGCGCGCGCGGCGAGATCGGCGCCAGTTACACCGGATGGAAAACCGAGGTAGTTCTCGATCATCGAGCTCGTGCCCGCCTGACCGCCCGGCGCGCTCTGCTCGACAAGGAGTGTCTTCAGGCCTTCGGACGCGGCGTACACCGCGTTGGCCAGGCCGGCCGGGCCGCCGCCGATGATCACGACGTCATAGAACGGCCGCGCGGCTTTCGTCTGCAGGCCAATACGCGCGGCGAGCTCGAGATTCGATGGCGCGACGAGATGCGTGCCGTCGGCGAGCAGCACTACGGGAAGATGGGGCGCTTCGCCCGCCAGAGACGTCACGAGCTCGCGCGTCGGCGCATCTTTTTCGATGTCGATCCACTGGTACGGCACCTGATTGAGCGACAGGAACTCGCGGGTCGCGTAGCTCGACGGCGACCACGGCGAACCGACGACGCGGATGCCTTCGTACGGAAGACGGACGCGAGCGGACCATGACGCGAGCAGGTCATCGAGAATCGGGTACAGCCGCTCCTCTGGGGGATCCCACGGCTTCATCAGGTAGTGGTTCAGTCCGACGTCATTGATGGCCGAGATCGCCGCCTGTGTGTCGGCATATGCGGTGAGCAGCACCCGGCTCGCGTCGGGATGGAGTTTCTTCGCCTGGATCAGGAGCTCCGTGCCGGTCATGTCCGGCATCCTTTGATCCACCAGGAACAGAGCCACCGGCGCGCCGCGCTGTTTCAGCTCGCGCGCGACCTCCAGGCCCTCGGTGCCGGAAGCCGCGCGCAGAATGCGGTAGTCCCGACGGTAGCGATCGCGCAGGTCGCGCTCGATCGCTCTCAGAACCTCGAAGTCGTCGTCGACGGCAAGAATGGCGGGTTTTGGCAAGGTTCGGATTGTACCGGGGCCGTGTTTGTCTTTTTGCTTGACTAATTGACTTCGGACTAATACTTTGTCCCGGCTAGAGACAAACAAACGGTTCAAGATGCCTGTTTTCTTGTCTCGTTCGGCCTCTACCACGGCTGAACAGGTGTAATTAGTCTATTAAGAGGATTAAATGAAGCGAGTCAATCCGTCGAGGTTCAGCGTAGCGACCCGCGGTACCGGGCGCGAAATCAACCGCTCGATCCTCCTGAACCTGATCCGCGCGCATCAGCCGATCTCCCGCGCTGACCTGGCGCGCGTCATGGGTGTCCGCCGCGGCGCGGTCTCACTGCTCGTCAACGACCTTCTCAAGGAAGGTCTCGTCATCGAAGGCGCCACCGGCGAGACGCTTCGGGGCCGGAAGCCCACCTTCCTCTATATAGATTCCCGCCGCCGCGCTGTCGTCGCCGTCGATGTTCGCGCGAGCCGCACCTTCATCCAGCTCACGGACCTGCTCGGCAAGGCCGTCGCGGGTATCGAGAACTTCCCGACGCCGCGCGATCCGAAAGCCTTCGTTCAGGAGCTCGCCGATCGCATCCGCCAGCTTCAGGCGCAGCATCCCGATCTTTCCAGCATCGAGGGCCTCGGCGTCGTCGTGCCGGGCATGGTGGAGCGATCGACGATGCAGATTCTGCATGCGCCGACGCTGGGCTGGCGCAACGTGTCGCTGCGCGAGCCGCTCGCGGCCGCAACGGGGCTCTCCGTGCAGATCGAAAACTCCGGCCGCGCGTGCGTGCTGGCGCAGGCGTGGGCCGTTCGGGACGGCAGCGCGCCCGGCGATCTGGTCTTCGTGTCCATTTCCGACGGCGTCGGCGTCGGCGTGATGATTCACGGCGAGCTCGTGCGCGGCGCCCACAACATCGCCGGCGAGTTCGGCCATGTGCCGCTCTCGCTCGATGGCCCGCGCTGTTCGTGCGGATCGACCGGTTGCTGGGAGGCCTACGTCTCCAATCGCGCCACACTGGCGCGCTATTTCGGCCGCGAGATCGAGTCGTCCGGTCCAGCGCGCGTCGAAGAGCGCGCGTTCAGCATCGAGGATCTCGTCGCGCGAGCGCGGTCGGGCGACGCGAAAGCCGTCACGGCGATTCAAGCGACGGCCCGGTATCTCGGTCTGGGCCTCGCCTCCGTCATCAACGCCACTGATCCGGCGCGTGTGTACATCGGCGGTGAAATCACCGCGGCCTGGGACCTCATCGAGGACGCGGTCCGCGCGGCCCTTGCCGAGCGCGCGCTGACCCCAGCGGCCGCCACCACGGATATTCGGCCGGTGGCGAGTCACGAACATCCGCGTCTCCAGGGCGCTGCCGCGCTCGTTGCGTCGCCGGCGTTTGCGGCGCCAGCTGTTGCTTGAACGTGGGGCGGCCCTTTAGGGCTGCCTGCGCCGCCGGGCCTGAAAGCCCGGCCTACGAAAGACCGATCGAGGAAGCGAGAGATTGAAATGTCAGCACCGACACTCGAACGCATCAGCTCGACCACATGCGTGGTCAGGAACACGGCAGGCCAGACGGGCCGAAGCCAATCCGTCACGCCGGCCACAACGGCGTCGCGCCATCTGCACTACGGCCGCGTGATTCTCAAGGCTGGCGAAGCGCCCGTGGCGGTGAACACGGCCGGTCTCGAGACGGCGTTCATCGCCCTCTCGGGCGAGGCGACGATTGCCGTCGCCGGCTCGTCGTACACGCTGCGGCCGTACGACTCGCTCTACGTTCCCCGTGATTCGAATCTCACGATCACGCCGGGCGCGGCGGGCTGCGATCTCGCGGAAGTCGCGGCGCCCGTCGATCGCGCGCATCCAATTCAATTCGTTGAGTTTGCGAAGGTCCAGGTCGATCCCGGTTTGCACTTCGCCGCCGGCGGACCCTCGGCGAAGCGCGAGCTCAACGTCCTCATCGGCAAGAACGTCGAAGCGGGCCGCATCATGGCCGGCGTCACGTTCAGCGAGCCGGGCAACTGGACCTCGTGGCCTCCGCACGAACACGCGGTGCTCGCCGAGGAGGCGTATCTCTACTTCAACATGCCGGCGCCGGGCTTCGGCGTGCAGCTCGTCTACACCAACACGCAGGATCCCGAGCTCGCGACGATCGTCCGCGACGGCGACGTCGTGCTGATGCCGCAGGGCTATCACCCCAACGTCGCGGCGCCGGGCGGCAACATCAACTTCCTCTGGATGATGGCGGCGACCCGCGAGGACGTGGATCGACAGTTCGGCGTCGTCAACGTACAGCCGGAGTTCGCGGCCGGTGGATCGGGCCTGGATCCGGGCAAGGCGCAGAAGAAATCATGAGCAACCACGACACGACGCTGGCGTTTCAACACACGGACTGGGCTTCGGTGCCGGTCGAACACCCGGCCGAGGGCATCGCGCGGCAGATGGTGTACGGCGAGCGCGTCATGGTGTGCCGCCTGCGCATCGCCCCGCACACGGTGACGCCGGTGCACTCGCATCTGCACGAGCAGATCACGCTCGTCGAGCAGGGACCTGTCGAGTTCTTCATCGACGGCCAGTCACGCATCGTGAACACCGGCGAGGTCCTGCACTTCCCGTCGAACATCCGGCATGGCGCGACGATGCTCGATCGCGAGGTCGTGTTGATCGACATCTTCTCGCCAATCCGCGAGGACTTCCTCCCGGCGAAGCCGCGCACGTGAGAGAGGCACACGAACGATGACCGATCTCTTCCGTGTCGACGGCAAGGTGGCGCTGGTGACGGGCGCCTCGCGCGGCCTCGGCGCCGCGATTGCGAAGGCGCTTGGCGACGCCGGCGCGAACGTCGTGCTCCACTCCAGCTCGAAACCAGCGACGAGTACCGCGAGAGCGATCCAGGCGATGGGCCGACGCACGGCGACGGTCACGGCCGATCTGGCGGACGCCGGTGCAGCGGCGAAGCTCGCGGCCGACGCGATCGCGGCGTTCGGTCACATCGACATTCTCATCAACAACGCCGGTACGATTCGACGCGCGCCGGCCGCGGATCACTCGGACGAGTTCTGGGACGAAGTGATCGCCGTGAATCTCTCGAGCGTCTTCCGGCTCAGCCGCGAGATCGGCCGCCAGATGATCGCGCGCGGAGCAGGCGGAAAGATCGTCAACATCTCGTCGCTGCTCGCGTTCCAGGGCGGCATCACGGTGCCGGGCTACGCCGCCGCCAAGGGCGGCCTCGCGCAGCTCACCAAGGCCCTGGCCAACGAATGGGCGAAGCACCAGATCAACGTCAACGCGATCGCACCCGGCTACATGGAAACGGACAACACCGAGGCGCTTCGCAAGGACGAGACGCGCTACCGCCAGATCTCCGAGCGGATTCCCGCCGGACGCTGGGGCACGCCCGAGGACCTCGCGGGTGCCGCCGTGTTCCTCGCGTCTCGAGCCGCTGACTACGTGCACGGACACGTGCTCGTCGTCGACGGCGGGTGGATGGGTCGATGAACGCGATCCTCAGGGCATTCGCCACGTTCGTCGGCCCCGCCGCGCTGACCGCGGCCGGCATGATCGGCGCCGGCGCCGTCGCGACACGTCTCCTCTCGGGCGCCTGGTTCGGTTTCGATCTGCTCTGGGTCGCGCTGTACGTGATCCCGATGGTCATCTTCACGCTCGACTCGGCGTCGCGCGTGGCGATTCTCAACGGCGGCCGCGGGATGTTCGAAATGATCCGCACCGACATCGGGGCATGGCTCGCGTGGGCGATCTTCCTGCCCACCGTCCTCGTGAACATCGTCGTCAACATGAGCCAGATGTCCGCGCTCGTCGAGGGCATCTACGGAACCATGGGGCTCCTGCCGCCGACGGGTGACGAGGGCCTCGGCGGTCTGATCGTCGTCACGATCGTGGCCACCGCGGTGACGCTGTGGGCGGCTGTCGCTGGCGAATACAAGCGCGTTGAGAAGATCATGACGGCGCTTCTCATCGTCATCCTGATCTCATTCCTGATTGTCGCGATCAAGGGGCTCTTCGACTTCGCGACGTGGCCGCGGCTTGCCGGCGGCCTGATTCCGCAGGTTCCGCCGGATCTCCCGGTGATCGGGGAGGCGCGTTCCCGCAGCGGACTCACGCAGATACTCGCGATAGCGGGACAGGCGCTGCCGCCGTCCGTCATGCTCGCGTACGGCTACCTCGCGGCGAACTCCGGCCAGACGCGCACGGATCTCAAGGCCGCCTTCCACAAGACCGTGAAGAACCTCGGCATCGTCTGGGGACTGTTCTCGGTCATGGTGATCGTGGCCGGCGCGACGGCGCTGCACGACGTCTACAACGGCGCCGGCCCGACGTACCTCGGCGTCAGTCACTACTCCCAGATCGAGAGCATTCCGGTCGCCGGTCAGGTGCTCGGGCCCGCCTTCCCGGGCGCGCTCGGCTTCCTCGCACCACGTTTTTTCTCGCTGGGGCTGATCGCCGCCGCGTTCACGACACTGATCTCCGTGTCGTTGACGATGACTTACTTCTGGCTGGACATGGGGCGAAAGAACTGGCGCTTCACGCCGGACAACACGCTGTTCAAGAAAGTCTTCGCCACGTGGATCGCCGTGCCGGCGCTCATCGCGCCGTTCTGGAAGATGCCGGCGCTGCTCAAGGCCATTCTCGCGATGGTGGGCAACCTCGTGCTCGCGCCCGTCGCTATCGCGGTGATTCTCTACTTCGTCACCAGGCCGGCAATGGGCGAATACCGCGCTAATGCGGGCCGCACGGCGGTGCTGGTCGTCACCGCGCTCTTCGCGACGATCCTCGTTGCAAACGGCATCTGGGGCCTCATCAAGTGACCTCGAAGCTCACGCGCGCGGAAGTCGTGACCCGGATCCAGGCGACCGGCGTCGTGGCCGTGCTTCGGCTGACGGATGCGGCGGCCGGACGCGAGGTTGCCGAAGCGCTTATCGCGGGCGGCGTGACCGCGCTCGAAGTGACGATGACGGTACCGCGTGCGGTCGCGCTCATCGAAGAGCTGTGTGGAAGTCTGCCGGCCGGCTGCATCGTCGGCGCGGGCACCGTGACTAATGCGAACACGGCCGCGGATGTGATGCGTGCCGGCGCGCGTTTCGTCGTCGGCCCCGTACTGCGCCGCGACGTGATCGCGGTCTGTCGCGAATGGGACGTCCCCGTAATGCCGGGCTGCTTCACGCCGACCGAGATTTTCGAAGCGTGGGAAGCCGGCGCGGACATCGTGAAGGTGTTTCCGGCCACCTCGCTCGGGCCTGGTTTCTTCAAGGATCTGCGGGGCCCGATGCCGCACGTCAAGTTGATGCCCACCGGCGGCGTCACGAAGGAGAACGCGGGCGATTGGATCCGCGCCGGCGCGGCCGCCATTGGCGTCGGCACGGCACTGGTCGACGCGAAGGCGCTGGCCGAACGCCGCGCAAGTCTCAATGACATCACGGCCTCGGCGAAGCACTTCGTGCAGGCCGTCGCCGAAGCGCGCCGGCCGGTGCGCGCGGTGCACGGGGTCCCCGCCGATCGCCAGAGCGGCGGGGGCAAGACATGACTGCGCGCGTCGTCTCGTTCGGCGAAATCATGCTGCGGTTGAGCCCGCCCGGATTCGAGCGACTGCTCCAGTCGCCGATCCTCAACGCCACGTTCGGCGGCGGCGAGGCGAACGTCGCCGTCAGCCTCGCTCACTTCGGCCTCTCGAGCGCGTACGTGACGCGGGTGCCCGCGAACGCCATCGGCGACGCCTCGGTCCGCGCGCTTCGAGCCGAAGGCGTGGACGTCACACACATCCAACGCGGCGGGTCGCGCCTCGGAATCTACTTCGCCGAAACGGGCGCCAGTCAGCGCGCATCGACGGTCCTCTACGACCGCGCACTATCAGCCATCAGCGAAGTCGCACCGGGCTCGATCGCCTGGGACGCTGTGCTCGCCGGCGCCAACTGGTTCCACTGGACCGGAATCACGCCGGCGCTCAGTCCGAACGCCGCGGAGTGCACCAGCGAGGCCATTGCTGCGGCCCGCAAGGCAGGCGCGAAGGTCTCCGTCGATCTCAACTTCCGCAAGAAGCTCTGGACCGAGAGCGAGGCGCAGGCAATCATGCGGCCGCTCGTGACAGGCGCGGATCTCCTCATCGCCAACGAGGAGGACCTGCAGTCAGTGCTCGGTGTGGAAGTCGCAGGCGCGAACGTCACGACCGGCGAGCTGGATCCGGCCGCGTATCGGGCCGCCGCAGAGCGCGTGGCGGCCGACTTCAAGGTCGCGCGCGTCGCCATATCCCTGCGCGAGAGTCTTTCGGCCAGCGAGAACGGCTGGAGCGCCGTGCTCTACGACGCCGGGACCGGGGCCTTTCATCACAGCCAGCGCTACGTCATCCGCGTCGTCGACCGCATTGGCGGCGGCGACAGTTTCGCGGCAGGGCTGCTCTACGGATTCATTCAGAACGGGGCCGGCGACACGGCCCTGCGGTTTGCCGTGGCCGCGAGCGCGCTCAAGCACACGGTGCCGGGGGATTTCAATCGCGTGTCGGTCGCGGAAGTTCAACAGCTCGCCGGTGGCGACAGCAGCGGGCGGGTGCAACGGTAGGGGCCACGGAAGCCGGGGCTAAAGCCCCGGCCTACGTGGAAGTCGTAGGGCGGTCCTTCAGGGCCGCCGGCAAAGAGGAGGAAGGTTATGGCGCGTAGTCGAAAGTGGGCACTGTTCCTGATGGTGCTCGTCAGTCTGACGTGGAGCCTGCCGGGTCTCGCGCAGGAATTCCGCGGCTCCATCGTCGGTAAGATCACCGACTCGACGGGCGGCGTGCTGCCCGGTGTCACGGTCACTGTCAGCAACAACGACACCAAGGTCGCACAGACGCTCGTGACCGACGGTCAGGGCGTATTCTCCGCGCGCTTTCTGAACGTCGGCACCTACACGGTCACGGCGTCGCTGCAGGGTTTCAAGAAGATCTCGCAGCCGGCCGCGCGCGTCACGGTCGGCGACACCATACGCGTCGATTTCACGCTCGAGCCGGGCGGCATGACGGAAACCGTCGAGGTGCGCGCGGAAACGACGAAGTTGAACACCACGACGGGTATCAGCGGTGTCACGGTCGACGCCAAGCAGATCGCGCAGCTTCCGCTCGGCGATGGCACGGCCTACATGCTGACGCGCCTGGCGCCCGGCATCATGGACTCCTCGGACCTGCACTTCGCCCGGCCGATGGACAACGGCAACCTGGGCGGCATCGTCGCAAACGGCGTCCAGGGCGGCAACGAGTTCTCGATCGACGGCGCGCCGAACCTGTCGAATGCGAAGGGCGTCGGCTTCTCGCCGCCGTCGGGCGCTATCGCGCAATTCAAGGTGCAGACGAACGCGTTCGACGCGCAGACAGGCCATACCGCGGGCGCGGTGGTGAACCTCGCGCTCAAGAGCGGCACCAACTCGATCAGCGGCGAGGGCGGTTACTACAACCGCGACGCCAGCCGGACGAAGACGCCGCTTCTCACCGAGCGTCAGAACGGCACGAAGCCGACGCGCACCTACAACCGCTGGGTGGGCACACTGACGGGCCCGATCGCCGCCAATCGCACCTTCTTCATGGTGTCGGCGGAGCATCTGCGCGACGTACAGCCGGAGCCCTCTACGTTCACGGTGCCGACGATGAAGATGCGCAACGGCGACTTCAGCGAGTTCACGAACGCGGTCTACGACCCATTCAGCGCCGCAAACGTCGGCGGCACGATCACCCGGCAGCCGTTCCTGAACAACGTGATCCCGCCGGGACTCATCAATCCGGTCGCGGCCAAGTACGCGTCGATGTACCCCGAACCGAATCGCCCGGGAACGGCGTCGAACTACTTCACGAACATGCTGCGGCCGTACGACTACAACGCGTTCCTCGCGCGCATCGACCACAACTTCTCGTCCGACAACCGCATCTTCGCGAACGGCTACTACAACAAGCGGCGCGAGGATCGTTACAACTGGGCGCTCGGTTCGTCGAATATTCCCGACGGTAAGGTGAACGGCTTCCCCGTCACGCAGGGCTACGACTACCGGTCGAACCTCGGCCTCACCGGCGGATGGACCAATGTCCTGACGCGCTCGACGGTCCTGGACGTGCGCATGAGCCGGACGAAGTTCGGTGAGTACCGCGATCCCGCGGGCAATTTCGATCTATCGACGATGGGTTTTTCGCCGACGGCGCTGCAGCTGATGGCCGGCAAGAGCATCCTGCCGATGATGACGTTCGGCACGTTCAGCACGACGAACCAGAACTCCACGATCGCCACGCTCGGTACGCAGCGTTCGGACTGGGGCGAAGGGTTCAACCGGCCGATGGTGACGTGGTCCCTGGCGCCGACCGTGTCGATGCTGTGGAAGGAGCACTCGCTCAAGGCGGGCTACGACCTCAGGTACCAGAACTGGGTGATCGAGAGCAGCGGCTATCCGATCGGCCGGTATCACTTCAACGGCTTCTTCACGCGGCAGACGAACGGCGCGGGCCTGAACGACCGCGCGCAGTCCTGGGCGCAGTTCCTGCTCGGCCTCCCGACGGCCACGACAGGCGCGGTCGCGACGCCCGGCACCGTCTCGAGCCAGTTCGAGATCGCCTCACCCGGTGAATGGTCACAGCGCTCGCACGCCCTGTTCCTGCAGGACGACTGGCGCGTGAGTCAGCGGCTGACGCTGAACCTCGGCGCGCGCGTGGAGATCAACGGCGGCATGAGTGAAACGGCGAACCGCAACCTCGCCGGCTTCGACACCACGTCCGCGAGCCCGATCGAGGCGGCCGCGAAGACCGCGTACACGGCCAGCCCGATTCCGCAGCTCGCCGCCACGGACTTCAAGGTCAAGGGCGGCTTGCTCTTCGCGGACGGCCCGGTGAACAACACGAAGTCGAAGATCCTTCCAAGGGCAGCCGCGTCGTATCTCCTCAACAAACGGACGGTATTGCGCGGCGGCGTGGGCCTGTTCTCGTTCGACTACTTCTTCGAGAACATCAACCAGGCGGGCTTCTCTCAGGCGACGCCCATCAACGTCAGCAACGACAACGGACTGACGTTCAACGGCGCTACGCTGTCGAATCCGATCCCGGGCGGCTCGCTCACGCAGCCGGTCGGCAACGCGGCCGGCCTGATGAGCCAGGTGTCACAGAACCTCGGCACGCTGTATCAGTCCGATCGCGAGGTTCCGTACTACACGCGCTGGGAAATGAGCGTGCAACACGAGCTGCCGGACGGCTGGATGGTGGCGTTCACGTACCTGGGTTCGCGAGGCAGCAATCTGCCGGTCGTTCAGGCCATCAACAACATCCCGATGGCGTTCCTCTCGACGGGCCGCACGCGCGACGCGGCGCTCGAGACACTGCTGTCGCAGAACGTCACGAATCCGTTCGTGGGACTGATGCCGGGCACGAGCTTCAACAACGCCACGATCGCGCGCAACCAGCTGCTACGGCCGTTCCCGCAATTCGGGACGATCTCGCTCGAAAAGTACGACGGCACCGACAGGTACGACGCGGCGACGATCCAGGTCGACAAGCGCTTCCGCGGCGGCAACTCGCTGACCGTTCAGTACACGCGTTCGAACACACGCGACAAGCTGAACTATCTCAACCCGGCCGACGGCATTCTTGAAGATCGGATCTCGCCGAACGATCGACCGAACCGTCTATCGATCGGCACGAGCCTTCAGCTTCCGATCGGCCGCGACGGACTCTGGGGCAAGGAAATGGCGCCGGCACTGGACGCGATTCTCGGCGGCTGGAGACTGAGCGGCACGTATCAGTACCAGAGCGGCTTCCCGCTGGTATTCGGCAGCGTCTACTACGACTCCACCTGCGGCGATCCGAAGAGCCTCAAGTCGTTCATCGGCCGGAAGGACGGCAACTCGATCGCCGGCCTCGACGCTCCGGGCTGGGACATCAACTGCTTCTATTTCCACGACGCGGCCGTGCAGACGAACGGCGTCGATGACATCGTGAAGCAGCGCGCCGACTCCCGGATCAACATGGCCACGGCCAACACCGTGCGCTACTTCCCGTCCACGCTGCCGGGCGTGCGCACCCATCAGCTCCATCTGTTCGACTTCGGCATCAGCAAGGCGATGACACTGCCGCGCGGGATGACGATGCAGATCCGGATCGAGTTGATCAACGCGTTGAACTACACCGTGCTCTGGAACCCGGGCGTGGATCCGCGAGCGAACAGCGGCCTGTTCGGCATCATCAACCAGGACCGCAACAACCCGAGGGACATCCAGCTCGGTGTGAGGTTCACGTTCTGAGGGTCCAAGGGTCCAAAGGTCCAAGGGTCCCAAGGGTCCTGAAGGTCCGATGAAAGGTGCGTTGCTGTTCATCATGGCAGTCTGGGTGAGCACCCAGACTGCCGTGCCTTCCAAGCCCGACGCGCTCGTGGGCGCGGGCGGGTATGCGACCGTGCAGGCGGCGATTGACGCCGCACCGGCAACTGTCACAGCCGGCAAGCGCTGGACGATCAGGATCGCGCCGGGAACGTACCGCGGCGCCGTACATGTTCCGCGCGGCAAGGCAGCCCTCACGATCGTGGGTAACGACCCTGCGACGACGCGTATCGGGTTCGATCGCAAGGCGACGGACCTGGGCGTTGACGGCGCCGCGATCGGGACCTTCCGCTCCGCGACGATGTTCGTCGAGGGAGACGATGTCGTCCTCGAGAATCTGACGGTGTCCAACGACGCGGGCCCCGTAGGCCAGGCGGTCGCGCTCCGGATCGACGGCGATCGCGTCGTCGTGCGTAACTCCCGTCTGCTTGGATGGCAGGACACGCTCCTGGTCAACCGTGGCCGCCAGTATTTCGAAGATACGTTCATCGCGGGCCACGTCGATTTCATCTTCGGCGCGGCGACCGCGTACTTTTCGCGGTGCCACGTGCACGCATGGCGTGACGGCTATCTCACGGCCGCGTCTACGCCGGCCGAACAACCATATGGGCTGGTGTTCGTTGACGGCATCGTGACCGGCGAGCCTGAGGTGAAGACATACCTCGGCCGGCCGTGGCGCGACTTCGCGCAGACGACTTTCATTCGCACCGTAATGGGCGCCGCAGTCGTCGGCGCCGGCTGGCACAACTGGGAGCAACCCGCGCGCGAGAAGACCGCGCGCTATGCGGAATTCGGCAGCAGTGGCCCGGGTGCCCTGAGTCTGTCCGCGCGCGTCCCGTGGAGCAAGCGCCTCACCGCCGACGAGGCCGCGCGAATGACGCCGAGCGCCGTTCTCGGAGGCAAGGACAGCTGGAACCCCCTGTCGATTCCCGCGACGAAGTCCGCGAGCCTCGCAAACGCTGCGCCGTTGCCGGCGGCGCCGGGTCCCGCGTCCGTCATCGCCGCGTGGCAGACGACGACCGTCACCTGGGATCGGATCCTCCAGCAGCGCGCTGATTGGTACCGCAGCGCGGATGCGATCCGAATCGCCGAAAACGTCGTGCTCTGGCAGCGGCACACCGGCGGCTGGCCGAAGAACATCGACATGGCGCGGCCGCTCGATGATGCCGAGCGGGTGAAGCTTCGGATGGAACAGAAGCTCGACGACTCGACCATCGACAACGACGCCACCGCGGTTCAAATCCGCCTCCTTGCGACCGTGACCTCCGCCGGCGAGGCAAGGTTCAAGCCGGCCCTGCTCAGGGGGCTCGAGTATCTTCTGGCCGCGCAGTACGCGAACGGCGGATGGCCGCAGTACTTCCCGATCCGCAGGGACTACTCGCGGCACATCACTTTCAACGACAACGCAATCGTGAATGTGCTCGCGATTCTTGGCGACGTCTCCGCGGGTCGCGCACCTTTCGCTGGACTCGACGATGCGCTGCGATCGCGAGCGCGTACGGCGCTCGACCGCGGACACAAGGTCGTGCTCGACACGCAGATCCGCGTGAACGGCCTGCTCACCGGCTGGTGCCAGCAGTACGACGAAGTGACTCTAAAACCCGCCGGTGCACGTACTTACGAGCATCCGTCGATCAGCGGGCTGGAGACGGCCGCGATCCTCACCTATCTAATGAAGCTCGAGAAGCCTGATGCCGCGACGATCGCAGCGATCGAGGCCGGTATGGCGTGGCTCGTGAAGTCGCAGATTCGCGGTCTGCGCGTCGAGCAGAAGCCGGACCCAGCCGGTCCCGCCGGCTACGACGTCGTCGCCACACCTGATGCGGGTGCGCCGCCGGTATGGGCCAGGTTCTACGACATCGCCACGAACGTGCCCGTGTTCTCCGGCCGCGACGGGGTCATCAAGACGCGGCTTGACCAGATCGAAATCGAGCGCCGCGCCGGCTACAACTGGTACGGCGTCTGGCCGCGCGAGCTGATTGAGACGCAGTATCCGGCGTGGAAAGTTCGACTCGGCAGGTAACGACGGGTCACGACCGGTGACGACTGGTCACGACAGGTTCGAGGAGTTCGAAATGTTCCGTGCCGCTGTGGTCGCATTCGCCGTCGTTGTGAGTCTCGCCCAGCCGGTCGCGGGCCTCAGGCAGCAGAAGCCGGCGGCTCAACCCAACCGCGCCCAGATCCTCACCGCCATGAAACGCGCGGCGACCTTCATGAACGAGCGAGTGTCGAACAAGGGCGGCTTCGTGTGGGCTTACTCGCCGGATCTGACGCGGCGTTGGGGCGAAATGGAAGCGCGCGCTTCGATGATCTGGATGCAGCCGCCGGGAACGGCCACCGTCGGTCATCTCTTCCTCGACGCCTACCACGCGACCGGCGACGAGTACTACTACCAGGCGGCCGAGAAGACGGCCCGCGCCGTGATCTGGGCCCAATTGCCTGTCGGCGGCTGGAACTACATCGCCGACTACGCCGGCGAGCAGTCCCTCAAAGACTGGTACGCCACCATCGGCAAACACGGGTGGCGGCTGGAGGAGTTCCAGCACTACTGGGGCAACGCGACGTTCGATGACGTGACAACGATCGATGCGGCGCGGCTGCTGCTGCGGATGTACCTCGAAAAGCGCGATCCGGCCTACCGGCCCGCGCTCGACAAGGCGATTCAGTTCGTGCTCGACAGCCAGTACCCGATCGGTAGCTGGCCACAGCGCTATCCCGCGAGGCCGGATTTCATTCCGGACTACACGTCGTTCATCACGTTCAATGACGACGTCGCGGGCGAGAACATCGATTTTCTGCTGCAGTGCTACCAGACGCTCGGCGAGAGCCGGCTGATCGATCCGGTGTTGCGCGGCATGCAGGCGTTTCTCGTGCTGCAGGGCGGCCAGCCGCAGCCGGGCTGGGCGCTGCAGTACACACTCGACTACAAGCCGATCGGTGCGCGCACCTACGAACCGGACGCGTACGTGACCCACACGACGGCGACCAACATCGCGCTGCTGCTGAAGTTCCATCGCCTCACCGGCGACAGCAAGTACCTCGCGCGGATTCCTGAGGCACTCGACTGGCTCGAGAAGCTCACGCTCCCACCGGGCGTGCCGACGCCAGGGCGCACGCACCCGACGTTCGTCGAGCTCGGCACGAACAAGCCGCTCTACGTACATCGCGAGGGCTCGAACATCGCGAACGGCCGGTACTTCGTCAACTACGATCCGACGCGAACGATCGGGCACTACAGCGCGTTCCGGAACGTGAACGTCACCAGCCTGCGCACGCAGTACTTCAGACAGCTCGCGATGACGCCGGCGGAAGCCGGTAAGGGATCGCCGCTCGTCGATCCGAACGCACCGCCACTGCCCCGCTACTTCGCGCTCGATCCGGCGGCAAACGAAGGTGCCGCGACTGTCATCGGTGCGCTCAACGCCGACGGCGCGTGGATCACAGCGCTCGAGTACATGAGCAATCCATACAAAGGCCCTGCGCCGAAAACAGCAGCGAAGGGCGATTACGCGACGACGCACGTCGGCGATGAGTGGGATACCTCGCCGTTCCCGAACACGACAGTGCAAGGCATTTCGACGGCGATGTTCATCAAGCGGATGACGTCGCTCATCAAAGCACTGGATGCGACGCCCGCCGAGCCCGCCGTCGCGCAGCTGAAAACGCCGATCACGTGGCGCCTGGACAATCTGACGCGCATCGGCGGTCATCAGGTCACGCTGGTCGGCGCTCCCAGGGTCGTCTCCACTAGCAGCGGACCAGCGATCGAATTCGACGGACAGAAGGACGCAGTCGTCGTCGAGTCGAATCCGCTAGAAGGATTCGCGGCGTTCAGGCTGGAGGTCGAGCTCCTGCCGGCGCCAGGCGGCCCGGACGAGCAACGGTTCGTTCACGTGAGCGAGCACAACACGGACAATCGCGCGATGCTCGAGACTCGGATGGCGGCCAACCGCTGGAGCCTCGATACGTTTCTTCGATCGAACGCGTCGCAGCTCACGCTCTTTGATGCATCCCGTCCGCACGATGCCGGTAAGTGGCACACGGCTGCGCTGGTCTACGACGGCAGGGCCATGTCGCACTATGTGGACGGCGTGCACGAAGCCGGCGGCGAGGTCTCGTTCGCTGCGCTCGGCCCCGGCCGCACGGCGCTGGGCGCGCGGCTCAACAACGTGTCGTGGTTCAAAGGACGGCTGCGCCTGCTTCGCGTGACCGCACGCTAGCAACCCGAATTGTTGGTTGCAGGTTGTTGGTTGTAGGTTGCACGTCGCAGGTTAGGTAAGATCGGCGAATGCAGTCGGGTACTGCGATCGCCCCAGCGGCTCGCATCCACGGTTTTACCTACGCCATCCGGAACATCGTCGCTGAGGCGAAGGCCGTTGAGGCCAAGGGCACGCGCGTCCGCTACCTGAACTTCGGCGATCCGATTCCATTCGGATTCAAAACGCCGCCGCACCTGATCGACGCCGTCGCAAAGGCGATGCGCGACGGGCACAACGGTTACACCGCGTCACCGGGGATTCAGCCGGCGCGAGAAGCGGTCGCGGCCGAGTACGAACGGCGCGGCATGCCGATCGGCGCCGATCGCGTGATTCTGACGTCGGGCACGTCCGAAGGCATCGAGCTCGCATTGGGCGCGATGGCGGACGCCGGCGATGAAGTGCTCGTACCGACACCAACGTATCCGCTCTACACCGCGGTGCTCGCCAAGCTCGGCGCTCGCGCGGTGTACTACCGCACGGATCCCGCGCGCGGATGGCTGCCGGATCTCGACGACGTGAAGCGGCTGCTCACTGCGAAGACGCGCGCGCTCGTGCTGATCGATCCGAACAATCCGACGGGCGCGATGTATCCGGAGTCCACGCGCCGCGCGTTGATCGATCTCGCCGGACGGGCCGGCGTCCCGATCCTGGCCGACGAGGTCTACAACGAACTCGCTTTCGACGGACCGGCGCCGCTACTTGGCTCCCTCGATCCCGACGCTCCTATCCTTTCGTTTTCGTCGCTCTCGAAGGCCTACCTCGCGCCGGGTTGGCGCGCGGGCTGGCTCGCCGTGGGGCGCTCGGATCGGCTGGACGACGTGCTGGCGGCGATCAAGAAGCTCGCGGACGGGCGCCTCTGCAGCCCAGGTCCAATGCAGTACGCGGTGCACGCGGCGCTTACGAGCGATCGGTCGCATCAGCAGGAGTTCGTCCGGCAGTTGAAGATCCGGGCGGACCTCACGATGGCGCGACTCGAGCAGATTCCCGGCATCAAGTGCGTGGCGCCGCAGGCCGCCTTCTACGTCATGCCGCGGGTGACGCTGCCGGCGGGCAAGACCGACGAGGACTTCGTGCTCGGACTGCTGCGCGAGACGGGCATCCTGTGCGTATACGGATCGGGGTTTGGAACGGCTGCGCGCGATGGCTTCTTCCGCGTCGTATACCTCGCGTCGCCGGAGGAGCTGGGCGGCATCTACGACGACCTCGCCTCGTTCACGGCGAAGTTTCTGAACGCCTAAATGGCTGCTAAAGACGAGCACAACCGCGTCATCACGCGTGCCGTCATCACGATCATCGTCGGCTTCGCGGCGGCCTACACGCTGTACCTCATCCGCGAAGTCTTGCTCACGCTGTACATCAGCGGCCTGCTCGCAATCGGCCTGAGTCCCATCGTCCGCCGAATTGAGAAACGCCGGCTCCTCAAGGGCCGTCTGCGGCTGCCTCGATGGGTCGCGATCCTTTCCCTGTACGTCGGATTCCTCCTCGCCGTGGCGCTGGTTTTTGCGCTGATCATTCCGCCTATCGTCGAGCAGATCCAGGAGCTCGTGAAGAACCTGCCGGGCTATGCGGACCAGGTCCAGCGATGGATGGTCCAGCGGCGCATCGTCAATCCCAGGTGGCAGTGGAGCACGCTGTTCGCGAACATGCAGGTGCCGGGTTTCGCGATCACCGGAATTTTCGGCGCGGTGACGGGCGTGCTGGCGATTCTCGGACAGGTGGTGACGGTCCTGATCCTGCCGTTCTATCTGCTGCTGGAGTCCTCGTCGCTCAGGAACGGCTTCCTCAGTCTTATTGAGGAGGACAATCGCAAGCGCGCGGACCGCATCATGCGCGCGATGACGGTGAAGGTCGGCGCCTGGCTCGGCGGTCAGCTGCTGCTCGCGGCGATCATCGGAACGACGGCGACGATCGGTTTGTGGTTGCTCGGCGTGCCGTACTTCTACGTTCTCGGTTTGGTCGCGGCGGTCGGCGAGATGATTCCGGTCGTGGGCCCGATCCTCGCCGCTCTGCCCGCAATCGGCCTCGCGTTCACCGTCTCCCCGCAGGCTGCGATCTTCACGCTGATCTTCTGCTGGGCGCAGCAGTTCACCGAGAACAACGTGCTCGTCCCGCGCATCATGGGCCGCCAGGTCGGCGTGAGCCCGGTCACGATCATGATCGCGCTCCTCGTCGGGTCAACCCTGCTCGGTCTCCTCGGCGCGATCCTCGCGGTGCCCACCGCGGCGATCGTGCAGGTGCTGGTGCAGGAATACCTGAATCGAGACGACACCGACTAGTTGCGCGCCTGCGAATAGACGCGCAGCTGGACTAGGTTTTCCGCGGCCTCACGGCATTCGAAAGCGCGAGCCGATTGTCGCGCGTGACGTAACTGATCTGCAGGTTGTAGCCGTTCGGCGTCTGCGTGTGGTAGCTCTTGAACGCCGCCGTGTGGATGTCATCGGGAACCCACGTGCCGTCGGGCCCCAGGTGGCGGCTCGACGTATCGATCTGCGCGCGGAGCCCGCGTTTTTCGAGTTCGGCCTTCACGCCGTCGGTGTCCCAAGGCGAGATCCCGAACGAAATGTGATCGATGCGCGCGCTGCGGACCGCCGGCGCTTGCGGCGGTGCTGCTCCCGTCGGCGCGTCGCTGGCGGCGCCAGCGCCGCCTCGTCCATTTCCACCGCGACCGCCTCGTCCGAAGTTGGGATCGAGCGGGTTCCCGCCCCTGACGATGATGTTGCCGACGTCACCGATGAGCAACTCGTTCTGGCTGCCCTCGTCATACGTTGACGTCCAGCCCAGCAGATTCATGTAGAACGACGAGGTCTCCTTGTAGTTCGTCACCGAGAAGGAAAAGTGATCGAGCCACACAGTCTTCCATCCAGTCGGGTCGAATGGTGGTGGAAGCGCAGGTTTCGAGGTGGATGCCGTTCGACGCGCCCGCACCAGGCCGTTGCCGTTGCCAATCTGCAAATCGAATCCGTCGGGATCTTTGACGCGGAAACTCTCGAATCCCTTGCCGTCGTTGACGGCCACGGGATCCAGCCCGCGCTTGCGCAGCTCCGCTTCCACCGTCTTCGCGTTCCATGGATCGATCACGAAGCAGAACGATTCGACGACCGAGCGGCTCGCACCGCCGCGGCCCGCTCCGGCGGCCGGCGCGGCGCCGCCAGGCTCGGCCTGCCGGAAGATCACCGAGCCCCAGTTGCCGGTGTCCATGACGGCCTGCTGTCCGTCATCGCTTCGCTGCGTCCATCCCATCAGGGCGGCATAGAACGCCGCTTCCTTCTGGTACTCGGCGACGCGGAAGGTGATGTGATCCAGCCCGACGGTCTTCCAGCCGGTCGGCGCAAAGACAGGCTTGATGGCGCTGGTGTCGCACGAGGGTGCGCCGAGCGTCAGCATGCAGCGTCCTTGCGCGAACGCCCGTGCGCCTCCTAGCGCGCTCGCGAGCGGGACGCCGGCGACCGCGGTCAGGCCAAGAGTGCGCAGCAGATCTCGACGCGACAGCGTGGTGCGATACCCAGAGGTTGGTGGTTTCATTGGGTTGTGAGGCATGGATGGGCCGCCGAAGAGACTACTAGAATTGCGGCCTGCCTAGCGACCAATCTGCAGATCCTGAACTGTCTGTATACTTCGCCGCTATGAACGGACCCGGCCGCCGCTTGAGAACGTTAGGGATGCTCGGTGTCGTGGCGGTGCTTGTCGGCGCGTCGTCGGGTACCGTGCGCGGTCAGTGGACGCCCAAGACCGGCGAGTGGGCCACCTACGGCGGTGATCTCGCCAGCACGCGCTATTCGCCTCTGGCTCAGATCAACGCGACCAACTTCAGCAAACTGCGGCTCGCGTTCCGTTTCAAGACCGAGACTCTCGGCCCGCGGCCGGAGACCCAGTTTCAGGCGACGCCGCTGATGGTGAACGGCCGGCTGTTCACGACGGCGGGCTCGCGACGGTCTGCCGTAGCGCTCGATGCCGCGACGGGCGAGACGCTGTGGACGCACAGCATAGACGAAGGCAAACGCGGCGAGGCGGCCCCACGACAGTTGTCCGGGCGCGGCCTCGCGTATTGGAGCGACGGCAAGGAAGAACGCATCGTTTATGTCACGCAGGGCTACCAGATGGTGGCGCTCGACGCGAAGACCGGACAGCGCGTGAAGAGCTTCGGGATCGACGGCATCGTGGATCTGAAGCTCGGTCTGGATCAGGAAGGTCTCGATCTCACGACCGCCGAGATCGGCCTGCACGCCGCGCCAATCATCTCGAAGGACATCATCGTTGTCGGCGCCGCGCATCGTGAGGGCGGCTTCCCGGAAAGCAAGAAAAACGTCAAGGGCTACATTCGCGGCTTCGACGTGCGCACAGGCAAGCGCGTCTGGATCTTCCACACGATCCCGCTCAAAGGCGAGCCTGGCTTCGACACGTGGGATCCGGAAGCAGCGGCGTACACAGGTAACACGGGCGTCTGGGCGCAAATGAGCGCGGACGAGGAGCTGGGCCTCGTCTACCTGCCTGTCGAGCTGCCGACCGGCGATTACTACGGTGGTCACCGTCCCGGATCAGCGAAAGGTCCCGAAGCGAATCTCTACGGTGAAAGCCTCGTTGCTGTCGACATCAAGACCGGCCGGCGCAAATGGCACTACCAACTCGTGCACCACGGTCTCTGGGATCACGATATTCCCTGCGCGCCGATCCTGATGGATCTCGTTGTCAACGGCAGGCCGGTGAAGGCCATCGCCCAGCCGACCAAGCAGAACTGGCTGTACGTGTTCGATCGCGCGACCGGCAAGCCGGTGTGGCCGATCGAAGAACGTCCCGTGGAAAAAGGGAACGTGCCTGGGGAGTGGTATTCGCCGACGCAGCCGTTCGTGACGAAGCCGCCGGCGTTCGAACGGCAGGGTGTGTCGATCGACGATCTGATCGACTTCACGCCGGAACTGCGGGCCGAAGCGACGAAGCTCGTGTCGCGGTACAAGCTCGGGCCGATTTTCACACCGCCGGTCGTGAGCAACTGGGATGGCCCGCTGGGAACACTGGTCATGCCCGTGGCTACCGGCGGCGCCAACTGGCAGGGCGGATCTTTCGATCCCGAAACCAAACGCTTCTACATCTTCACGAACGTTGGGATTGCATCGATGGGTCTCGTGCCGGCGACGGAGGGACGGTCGGACATGGCGTACGGCGGTGGCGTCGCGCGCAATCCAAACCCCGGCGCCCCGGGCGGACTCGGTGGCGGGGGTCTAAGCGTGCGCGGCTTGCCGCTGATCAAACCACCGTACGGCACGATCACGGCGATCGACATGAACAAGGGCGAAGAGATGTGGCGCATCGCGCACGGCGACACGCCGGACAACATCAAGAACAATGCAGCGCTCAAGGGATTGACCATTCCGCGCACCGGGCGCCAGGGCCGGATTGGTGTCCTGACCACGAAGACGCTGCTCATCGCCGGTGAAGGCGGTTTCAACACCACGCCTGAAGGACGCGGGGCCTACCTGCGCGCGTACGACAAGGCCACCGGCGCCGATGTGGGCCAGGTGTTCATGCCCGCGCCGCAGACCGGCTCGCCGATGACCTACATGCTGAACGGAGTGCAATACATCGCCGTGGCCGTCGGCGGCCAGGGCTCTCCAGGCGAGTTGCTGGTCTTCAGACAATAATTAATGGTCCATGCGTTCGAACCCGCTCTCGTTCCTCGACACTGAGCTCGACAACCTCCGCAGCCAGGGGCTTCATCGCTCGCTCCGCATCCTCGAACAGCGCCAGGAGGCCACGACGACATTCGACCGCAAGTCGGTCGTCAACCTGTCATCGAACAACTACCTCGGACTGACGACCCATCCTCTTCTTATTGAACGCGCGCTCGCCGCAACGAAGGAGTTCGGCGTCGGGTCGGGCTCAGTGAGATCGATCGCCGGCACGATGGCGATTCACATGGAGCTGGAAAAGCGGCTCGCGACCTTCAAGAAAGTCGAAGCCGTCGTCGTCTTCCAAAGCGGCTTCGCGGCGAACGCCGGGACGGTGTCGGCCATCCTGACGAAGGACGACGCCATCATTTCGGATCAGCTCAACCACGCCAGCATCATCGACGGCGCCAGACTGAGCAAGGCGACGATCAAGGTCTTCCCGCACAAGGACGTGGATGCTGCACGGAAGATCCTCCAGGAGCTGCCCGCGACTCAGCGCAAGCTCCTCATCACCGACGGCGTCTTCAGCATGGACGGCGACCTCGGCGCCCTGCCTGCGCTTTGCGACCTCGCCGAAGAGTTCGGCGCGATCATGATGGTCGACGATGCGCACGCGAGCGGCGTGTTCGGGGCGAACGGCCGCGGGACAATCGATCATTTCAATGTGCACGGACGCGTGGACATCCAGGTCGGCACGCTGTCGAAGGCCGTCGGCGCGCTCGGCGGCTATGTCGCCGGAAACGCGTCGCTCATCGACTTCCTCTACCACCGCGCGCGGCCGTTCCTGTTCTCGACCTCTCACCCACCGTCAGTGGCCGCCACGTGCATCGCGGCACTCGACGTGCTGGAGAACGAGCCGCAGATCATCGAGCGGCTCTGGGACAACACGCGTTTCTTCAAGAAGGGCCTCGAGACGCTGGGCTTCGACACGGGCCTCAGCGAAAGTCCGATCACACCCGTCATCGCCGGCGAAGGCAGCCGCGCGATGAAGCTCTCGGATCGCCTGTTCCAGGAGGGCGTCTTCGCCCAGGGCATCGCGTTTCCGACCGTCGCCCGCGACAAAGCCCGCGTGCGCACCATCGTCACCGCCACACACACGAAGGACGAGCTCCAGTTCGCCCTGGACAAGTTCAAGCTGGTTGGTACGGAACTCGGGTTGATCTAGCCGGGCCCGCCGGGGCTGAAGCCCCGGCCTACGCAAACGCCCGGTATACGTCGTCTAATTGCCTATGGCTCCGGCTGGGCGCGCGAAGTCGTTTCTCGACGAGTACACGCGCGATCTCACTCCTGCGGATTTCCAGCGCCTCTTCACGCGCGACACGGCGGAGGCGTATCGATACTTCACGCGCCACAGCGACGCGAAGAGGCTTGCGGCGGAGCCATGGTTCCGGCGCTGGGCGATCCGGATTCGGCTGGTGTTCATCGGATTCACGATGCGCCTCTCGCCGGCAAGGCGGGCGCTCTATGGCCTCGCGGTCGTTTCGACGCTCCTCGGCGCGGCCTCGCTCTTCCGCGGCTTCGAGGTCAAGCGCGTCCTCCTGTTTCCTTTCACCGTCAGCGTCCCGCTACCGAGCTGGGCAGATGGAACCGTCTGGCTGCTGCTGGGTTTCGTGGCGGTCAATCTCCTGATCCTGATGGAAGTCGCCGATCGGCTGTCGCTCAAAGGCGATCTCGAAATCGCGCGTGACATCCAGCTCGCGATGCTGCCGGGTGGCGTGCATGTCGCGGGCGATGCATCGGTCTGCGGTGTGACGCGCCCTGCGAACACCGTCGGCGGCGATTTCTATGACGTGATTCCGCTCGCGGACGGCCGGCTGGTCATCGCCCTCGGTGATGTCGCAGGCAAAGGCAGCCCCGCGGCGCTGCTGATGGCGCTGCTGCTTGCGATGCTGCGGACACTCGTCGACGAGGGACTCGAAGCGGCGAAATTGATGGAACGCCTCAACGCGCAGGTCGCCAGACACAGTCCCGCGTCACGCTTCATCACCTTCTTCTTCGGCCTCTACGAGCCGGCTACCGGTGTCCTGCAGTACGTGAACGCCGGACATCTCCCGCCGGTCATCCGCCGCGCGGACGGCCGGTTCGAGCGCATCACCGGCAACACGGGCAGCGGTCTCGCGCTCGGAATGTTCGAGCAGGCGAAGTACGCGACGAACGAGGTCACCATCGGTCGAGGCGACGTGCTCGTGATGTACACCGACGGCATCACCGAGGCCGAGGACAACGCCGGCCAGGCGTTCGAAGACGCGGGGCTCGAGCAGGTGATCACGTCTGTCTGGATGAACGACTCGCAGCAGGTCGGGCGGGGGATCCTCGAGGCTGTCGAGAGGTACTCTCAGGACGTGCGCCTGGTGGACGATCTCACGGCGCTCGTTCTCAAGCGCGCGGTGGGAGACGCCGGGTCTGAAGACCCGGTCTCCATCACCGTCTAAGAAACATGGTCAGCCGCTTTCTTGCAATCGGTCTTGTGATCCTTGGGTTAACCGGGGGAGACGGGGTCAGACCGGGGTCAGACCACATTGGAGTTTTTCCCAGGTGGTCTGACCCCGGTCTGACCCCGCAGTCCGCACAGGACCGCCCCCTCCAGGCGGACGGCATCGTCCGGCTCCTTCTCGATCTCGAGAGCGCCATCGGCACCGGCCGTGTGGAGGCCCTGCGGGCGATCGCGACGCCGGCGCTTTCCGAACGGGCCGTCCTCCGTTTCGAGGCCGCCGCGCGTGGCGGCGGCGCGCGCGCGATCGTCCGCGAGCGCACGCGGCGTGCCAACGGCAATACCTACGACGTCATCGTCGATGTGCTCGTGAGCCGGCAAAGTCTCGGCCGTGTCTCGACGTGGCAGATTTCCGCGGCGCCGGGTTCCGCGCCCGGGCAGTTTCTCATCGAGGATCTACGCGAGCTCGCGTCAGTCGACGGGCTGATCCGGCTGCAGCTCGATACGACGCGCCAGTTCAGCGTCAAGGACCTCGTCATCAACGCGCCGGACATGACGCTCAAGATGGCGTCCGGCACCGCGTTCGTCGCCGAATCGTCGAACGGCATCACGGCGCTGGTGCTCCGCGGGCGCGCGGAGGTGCACTTCGCGCCGCCGGATCCCGCCGAGCAGGGCCAGGTCCGGATCTTCTCCGGCCGGCCCGCCCTCACGGCCGAGGTCGACTCCGTTTTCATGCGCGTCAATCCCGCGGAGTTCGTGCTCCGCGTCTCGGATCAGAGCCTCACGCCTGCCGCGCGCGTGGATCCAGTCGAATTGCAGCGCGCCACCCAGATCTTCGACGACCTCGTGGCGCGCACGTTCAACATCGATCTGAGGAGTCTCACGAATGAGCGCTGGTCGCTCGAGCCGACCTACGGCAGCGTGGTGCTCGAATTCCGTGCGCAGCGCTACGGCTGGCTGACCTACGCCCGATCGCCAAGCGAGGCCGAGGACATCTCGGTCTTCGATCGCGAGCACCAGCGCAACATCTCCCTGTACACCTCGAAAGAGCAAAGCAGCCGCCGCTCGCGCGCTTACAGCGATGACGATGGCCTGCTCTACGACATCGAACATCAGCGCCTGGACCTGTCGTTCGATCCGGCGCGACTCTGGGTGAGCGGCCGCGCGTCCGTGCAGATCCGGATCACCGCCGCGTCCGTGTCGTCCATCACGATCAAGCTGGCCCAGCCTCTCGCGGTCTCGTCCATCTCGTCCGGGACGCTCGGCGATCTGCTGTTTCTCAGAATCATCGGACAGAGCAGCATTCTGGTGGGCCTGCCCGATGTGGTCGAACGCGGATCGGTGCTCGTGCTCGATGTCGTCTACGGCGGGCGGCTCGAAGCACAGTTTCTCGATCGGGAGGCGATTCAGGTCCAGGGCACGCGGCAGGAGGCGCAGGAACAACAGGCGGTCCTGACTCCAGAGGCACGTTTTCTCTACAGCAACCGCGTCCCGTGGTATCCGCAGAGCGGGACCACGGACTACTCGACGGCCCAGCTCAGGTTGAGCGTGCCCTCCGAGTATCAGATCGTCGCGTCCGGTACGCTCCTCCGCGCCGCGGTCGTGCCGGACGGCGATCCCGGCCGCGCCGGCGTCAAATCGCTTCGTGTGGTCGATTACCTGGCAGACCGCCCCATCCGTTATCTGGCGTGCGTGATCAGCCGATTCATTCCGATAGGCCGCTTGCGTGTCGTCGTGCCGAGCGTCTCGCCACCAGCCGTTCAACGTCCCGGCGCCGCAGCGGCCGAATCCGACGGAGTCAACCTCGACGTCGTCTCCACGTCGCGCATGACCGGCCGCAACCGGCAGACACCGCAGCGCGTGTCCGCGATTCTGAAATCATTCGCCGCCATCACCGGCGAGGCGCCGTATCCCGACTTCACGCTCGCCGTGCTCGACGACAACCTGCCGGGTGGCCACTCGCCCGGCTATTTCGCGGTGTTCCATCAGGCGCTGCCGACAACGCCGTACTCGTGGTCGGCGGATCCGGTCGCGTTCGACGACGTCTACCAGCATCTGTTTCTCGCGCACGAGGTCGCGCATCAGTGGTGGGGCCAAGCCGTGGGCTGGAAGAACTATCACGAGCAATGGCTGAGTGAGGGTCTTGCCCAGTACTTCGCGGCGCTCTATGCCGCCGAGGATCGCGGGCCGCAGATGCTCGACACACTCATCGCCGGCATGCGCAAGACCGCGGAACCCTACCTGTCGCAGGGACCGATCTATCTTGGCTATCGCCTTGGTCACATCAAGACGGACGGCCGGGTCTTCCGCGCCGTGGTCTACAACAAGTCCGCGGTCGTGCTCCACATGCTGCGCCGCCTCATCGGCGACGACGCCTTCTTCAAGGGCGTCAAACGTTTCTATACGACCTGGCGGTTCAAGAAGGCGGGCACCGACGACTTGCGCGCGGCCTTCGAGGCCGAGACACCGATGAAGCTGGAGCGGTTCTTCGATCGCTGGGTCCGCGGCTTCTCACGCCCGCGGCTCACTATCACCTGGCGGAACCACGAGGCTGACGGCGCGGTGGTCCGGGTCGAGCAGGCCGGCGAGGTTTTCGATCTCCCCCTGACCATCCAGATTCAGTTCGCCGACGGCCGCTCCGAGACGCGCACGCTCAAGCTCAGTGAGCAGGCGCTCGAGGAGAAGATCGTGGGCGCGGCCGCCATTCGACGGGTCACGGTCAAAGACGAACTGACCCTCTTCCAGATGGCGAAATGACCCTCGGAAGTGCCTGTCATTCCCGCCGTTGCCGTTCGTTCCCGCGCGTTCCCGTTCGTTCCCGTCGTTGCGATAGAATTTTGCAGTTATGGATACCGTCACGCTCACGATAGATGGACAGCAGGTCACGGTCGCGAAGGGGACCACCCTTCTGCAGGCCGCGATTCAGAGCGGCCACGAAGTGCCGTACTACTGCTACCACCCCGGTCTGGGCATCGACGGATCCTGCCGCGTCTGTCTCGTCAAGATCGACAAGATGGCGAAGCTCCAGACGTCCTGCTCCACCTACTGCACCGAGGGCATGGTCGCCTGGACCAACACGCCGGACGTCGTCGCCGCCCGCGCGAGCGTGTTCGAGTTCCTGCTGATCAATCACCCGCTCGACTGCCCCGTGTGCGACAAGGGCGGCGAGTGTCCGCTTCAGGATTTCTCATACACGTTCGGGCCCGAGCGGAGCCGCATGGAGTTCCCGCGCCGGGTGTTCGACGGCGAGGGCGTGAAGGCCGACGTCGATTTCGGGCCGACGCTGATGCTCAACCGCAACCGCTGCATCCTGTGCACGCGGTGCGTGCGCTTCATGCGCGAGATCGACGGTGACGCGCAGATCGGGATCGCGCAGCGCGGCAACGGCAGCGAGATCGCGACGTTCGAGGAGAAGGGCGTCTTCTCGCTCCTTTCGGGCAACCTCATGGACGTCTGCCCGGTCGGCGCGATCACGACGCGCGACTACCGCTTCAAGTCGCGCCCGTGGGACAACCCGCACGCCGTGGACACGATCTGCACGCTCTGCGAGAAGGGCTGCAACACGACCGCGTGGATCAAGGCGAAGCCGGAGTGGGCGAAGGGCGCGCAGCTCATCCGCATGACGCCGCGCTACAACGCCGACGTCAATCAGTACTGGATGTGCGACATCGGGCGCTTCGACTATCACTGGCTCGAAAGCGACCGCCGCGTGCTGCAGCCGCGGCTGCGCTCCAAGAGCAACTGGGAAGCCGTGCCGTGGGCGGATGCGCTCATCGCCGTGAACGATGCGGTGACCGCCGCGGGAGGCCCGACGAACGTCGCCTTCCTCGCGTCCGCGCACGCGTCGCTCGAAGAGCTGTTCGTCCTGCGCGAAATCACCGGCAAGACCGCGGGGATCGCGCTGTCGTGGCGTCATCGCGAGAAGCCGCAGCCGAAAGACACGAAGTTCAGAATCCCAACGGTCGACGCGCCCAACGTGCGGGGCGCGAAGGACCTCGGCTTTCCGATCGCGAACCCGAGCGGCCCCGCGGATGTTTCCGAACTCAGGACCGCCGTCGAGAGCGGCCGCGTGAAGGTGCTGTACGTCATCGATTCCGGACCGGATGGCTCGATCGGCGATACGGATTGGGTGATCGCGGCGAAGAAGTCCGGCAAGATCGCCACGCTCATCGTCCAGGGCGTGCTGCACACGCCGCTGCTCGACGCCGCGGACATCGCGCTCGCCGGCTGCGCCTTCGTCGAGAAGGACGCGACCTACACCAACATGACCGGGCAGGTGCAGGCGTCATCGCGCGCCATCACGCCTCCAGGAGACGCCGGCGAGGACTGGCAGATCCTGATGAAGCTCGGCGTCGTGTTCGGCGCCGAGGTGAGTTATGCGTCGTCGAACGCCATCCGCGCAGCCATCGCGCAGGAGCTGGCCGCCACACCCGGGTACGCGGCGCTGCCGTCCGTCACGTTCGCGCGGCCGGTGTCGGCGCGCCACTGGCTGCAGGCTTCGAATCCATCCGAGCGCTGGAAGTGGGACTTCATGTTCCAGGATCTGCCGCCGATCAAGTTCGGCGAGGACTTCGGTCCGCTTCCGCGCGCCGACGTCATCCCGCTGAAGGAAGTGAAGTGAGCGCAGGGAGCGGAGCGGGGCGTTCGGGGTCCCCGCGAGCGACCGAGCCAGGCGGGGTGCAGGGGTGCCCGCCGATCAAGAAAGAAGTGAAGTAAGTGGCTCGGCGCCGCGTCCTCGGTCTCGGCATCGTCCTCCTCACGTACCTCGGCACGGCGGCCTTGCGGCAGGCTGGTGGTCCGATCGATGCCACACTGACGCCGCTGGTCTCGGTCACCGGCGTCAAACCCGGCGCCAACATCCACCTCGCTCTTCGCGTCGCGCTTCCGGAGGGACTTCACGCACAGTCCGATCGCCCGAAAGATCCCTCGTACATTCCGACCAGACTCTGGCTCGATCCGGCGGCGGTCACTGTGCGCGAGTACGTGTTTCCACCGTCGACTGATTTCAGAGTCGAGGGACTGCCGGAGTCCCTTGCGGTTTTCGAGCACGAAATCACGATCGGTGTCGATGCCGTCGTGCCGCAAACGGCGCCGCCCGGCCCGCTCAAGATTCCTGCGCGCCTGCGATACCAGGCTTGTGACAACAAACAGTGCTTCCAGCCGAAGACGCTCGAGACCAGCTGGACGGTGAAGGTGGACGCCGCGGGTGGGGCACCAAATGCCTCCGTGGCGGAGGCCTTCAAGACGATCCCGTTTGGAAAGGGATACGCGCCGGATCCGGCTGCGACGCCGCCACCTCTCTCACGGGCACGGGGCCGTGCCGCGGCCGTCGGCTCTAAGGACCCGGCCTTCCTATTGGCTGCCGTCGACAAGTTCACATTGCTCGGATCTGACGGCGGCTACATGGACGCCGCGACGTTCCTGTCGTTTATCAAGGACTCCGAGTCCGGCGTCGCGCGGCGTGGCATGTTCGAAGGCCGCGGACCGATAGCGATTCTCGCGCTGGTGTTTCTCGGCGGCCTCGCGCTCAATCTCACGCCCTGCGTGCTGCCGATGATTCCTATCAACCTCGCCATCATCGGCGCGGGCGCACAGGCGGGCAAACGCAGTCGCGGTTTCATGCTCGGCGCGACGTACGGCGCCGCAATGGCGATCGTCTATGGCGTGCTGGGCCTGATCGTGATTCTCACGGCAGGCACCTTCGGCACCATCAACGCGTCGCCGTGGTTCAACGCGGGTATCGCCATCCTGTTCGTGGCACTTGGCCTGGCCATGTTCGACGTCATCAACATCGACTTCTCGCGATGGTCTTCGAAGATCCAGTTCGGTCAGGAAAGCCGGGGGACCTATGTGCTCGCGTTCAGCATGGGCGCGGTGGCGGCGCTCCTCGCAGGCGCCTGCGTCGCGCCGGTCGTGATTCAGGTCGTGCTTTTCGCGAGCGATCTTTACGCGCGTGGCAGCGCGACCGCGCTCGCCCTGCCGTTCGTGCTGGGCCTCGGCATGGCGCTGCCGTGGCCCATCGCCGGCGCCGGCATGGCCCGCCTGCCAAAACCCGGCATGTGGATGGTGCGGGTGAAGCAGGTCATGGGCATCTTCATTCTCGGTACCGCGGTGTACTACGGCTACCTCGCGTACGAGCTCTTCGCGAGCCGCTGGGTCGATCCGAAGGAAGTGGCCGCGAGCGTGGATGGCCAGCTGAAAGAAGGATGGCATTCCTCGCTGGACGAAGGACTTGCTGTCGCGTCAAATGAAGGCAGGCCGGTGCTCATCGACTTCTGGGCCACGTGGTGCAAGAACTGCCTCGTGATGGACAAGACGACGCTGGCAGATCCGGCCGTCAAAGAAGCGTTGGCCGGCTACGTGAAGATCAAGTTCCAGGCCGAAGATCTCGATGCCGAGCCAGCCGCGACGCTGATGCGCAGATTCAAGGGCGTCGGCTTGCCGACGTACGTGATTCTGAAGCCCCGGTAAAGAAGAAGGGGTCAGACGGGGGTCAGACCACCTTGGAAAAACTCCAATGCAAGAAACCCTGAGAATCCGAGGAATCCCGCATGTTCTCCTGGGCGTTCTAACAGGTCGCAGGGGATTCCGTTTTTCGGCCCAAATACCGTGTGGAGAAACTCCAAGGTGGTCTGACCCCCGTCTGACCCCATCAGTCAGCGGACGATCTCGACGGCGCCGCGCCAGTACGCGGACTTCCCTGCCGACGGATCCAGCACCGTCACCTGACACGTGTACGAACCGGGCTTGAGCTGTCCGGCCGCGATGCCGAGCCTGATGGGGACGGCCCTGGTTTTCGGATCCCATGTGTCGGCGGTAACGGGCTCCCCCTCGTAGACTTTCGCGTCACCCAGGTAGAACGCGACGAACGCTACAAGAGACCGTGGCTCGGTGACGTCGCGTTCGTACGCCTGCAGGTAGATGAGCACCGGCTGCTGCGCGCTGAAGGTGCGGGTCACGCTCGGAATCAGCTTGATACCGCCTTCGACCAGCGGATTCGCCGTCGCGCCATCGATCCTCTGTTTCACGGTGAACAGGGCGTCCGTGGCGGCCACGCGCTGCGTGGAGAACACCACGGTGCTGATCGGCAGCCGCACCTTCTCCTTCTCCAGATTCGGCACGACAAACGGGTGCATGAACGTCCCGATCCGTCCGGTCGTCGCGTCCCGGGCAAGCACCTTGATGATGTAGTTGCCCGGCAGCACGGTGAAACCGGTCTCGTACTGAATCGGCTTGCGCGCAACTTCCGCGGCCGTCGATGAATCCAGCTCGTACCTCAACCGATCCCGAGAATTCCTCATCGTCACCCCGTATTCATCCTTGATTTCGGCGAGAACGTCGATGTCCGCTTTCGTGGCGCCGGTCGGGCGCGGGCGGGTCAACTCGCTGCCGGGCATCCTGACGGACACCGGAACGAAGTACTCGGCGCTGCTGACCTGGAAGTAGTTGACCTCGATCGCCATCGGAATGTCGGTGATGGGATCCTCGAGGCGCATCGCTTCTTCGAGCTGGCGATCCTTGTCGAAGTCGTTGAACTTCGCCCACTCCTTCGCGCCGTAGTAACCGGCGCGATGCGCCAGCTCGGCGTCGGCCGCAAGCGCTCCGGTCAGCGAGACTTTCACCCGCCGGAACTTGCCGTCCTTGAGCTGATTCTTCGTGTAGTACCCAAGCATGTAGTAGCCGGTGACCGCCTGCGCCGCCTGCTCGATGCCCATCGACAGATCGTTGTTGTTGAAGAAGGCCTTTCCGCCGGTGTCCTTGGCCAGGGCGTAGTAGCTGTCCTGTGACGACAACGCCCGCCGCAGGCCCTGTTGCGCGATCGTGCCTGAGAACATCCCGACGCCGCCGCGCGATGCCTGCGAGGCATTGCCCATGGGCGCGCTGGCGGTGAGGCCCTTCACATCCACCGGATTGATCGTCACGTTGGAACGCACGGCCGCGTTCACCGTGGCGCGGACCTGCGCCATGTTGTTGACGTCGATGTTCAGAGTGCCGAAGTAGATCAGCGTCTTCATCTCCGGCAGCGGGCCGAGATTCGAAACGGTTGTCTGCAGCGCGGAGAGTTTCCGGTCCGAGGCGAACATGTTGAACGACGCCTCGTCCTCGCCGAACGCCGTGCGGAAATCCTCAATCGCGACCATGCCCTGCTCCGCGTCGAGCAGCGCCTGCTCCAGGTCGTCGATGGCCTTGAGCAGTTGGATCCTGTCGCCCGTGAAGTCCTGCTTCATGCGGACACGGCCGCTGTTGTAGGCGAACAGGCTGACCATGTCGGCACCGGTCATCGACGTACGCACGTACTTGCGCACGCCGTCGAACACGCGGCCCTCGTCGAAGATCGACAGCCCGGACAGATCGACATACAGAACGATCAGCCGCTTGCCGCGATAGCGGGTATCTCCGGGCAGCGGCACGGCGGCGAGTGTGTCGCCAACCTGCGTGAGCGCCGCCACCGGCGGCGCCGTGGAAACGGGTGGAGCGGCCGCCGCCGGCACACCGGTCTCGAGCGAAATCGCGCCCAGCGGCGGCGCATCGAGCTTCTGATACTCGACGAACGCAATGTCCTGCGCCACGCCATCCTCGGTCACCACGAAGTCCTTCGCGGTCAGGCCCTCGATTGGCTTGCCCTTCCTGTCCTTCACCGTCACCGTCTGGACGATGAGCAGCGTCGACGACCGGAAGACGGGCGCCTGCTGCGCGGAGACCAACACACTCAAGAGCAGTCCCGCGATCAGTATGTAGCCGGCGGGCCTTAGCCCGCCGGATCCGGCGGCCTGAAGGCCGCCGACTACGCGAAAACCTGCTCTCATTTCAGAACCTGAAAATGAAGTTGGTCACGATCCGGCGCATCTGGCCGGTGTTCGTCGGCCGGCCGAACTGCGGGCTGGTGATGATGCGATCGATCGCGGTGAACGTGACGTGGTTGAACACGTTGGTCGCGCTCAGGCGCCAGTCGAGGTTGAACCGCCGTGTGAATCTGAACGTTCGCGAAACAGCCATGTCGAACGTGAATGTGGAAGGGCCAACGATCGAGTTCCGCCCGGCGTTACCCCAGGTACCCGCCGCCGGAATCATGAACGCGGCCGGGTTGGCGTACGAGTTCTTGTCCACTGGCGCGGTTGGCGCACCCGTCAGGGACGGCCGCACGCCCACTGTGCCCGTACCAGGCACCGCCACGAAGACAACCGGCGTTACGGGAAGGCCGCTGCCGCTATTGATCTGTGCGGTAATCGTCCAGTCCTTGTAGAGCTTGCCCCAGAAGTTGTCGACGAGCGTTCCGCCGAGGATGCCGACACCGGTCGTGTACTGGACCTCGAGCGCGACCAGATGGCGCTGATCGAAGGACGATGGACCACGTTCCGCTTCGAGATCGTGCCAGTCCTGGGCCACGGCGAGCGACGTCTGGGAGACGTTCGTGTTGCTGAACGTTGCCGCGTTGTCCGTCGCCTTCGCGAGCGTATAGGTCAGGGTTGACGTAAACCCCGCATACAGCCGTCGCCGCACGAGCAGTTGCATCGCGTGCCTCATAGACGTCCCGCCGGACTTCAGGTACGTGAAGCCCGACGGACACGTGGGACATGGATTCACTGTGCCGGGCGCGTAGGTGTTGGGCAGGAATGCCTGCGCCAGTTGGAAGCCCGTGTCGCCCAGATAGGCCGCAATCACCGTCAACGACGCCGGCAGATCCCGTTGCACCGTCACCTGCCACGAGTGCACCAGCGCCGTCCTGAAATCCGGATCCACCGCGAACGTCGTCGTGGCCGGAAGCGAAGTCAGGAACGGATTGGCGAGCGTGATCGGCGTCGCGGCCGTGTTCTGAACGCTGAAGGAGCTCGAGAAAGGCGGCTGCTGCGCGAGCGACGTCCCGATCGACTGATAGACGCCAAGGTTGCGGTAGAGACCGTAGCCGCCTTTGATCACGAGAGACGAGGTCAGCAGCGGCCGCCAGGAGATGGCGATGCGCGGCTCGAATCCAAACGGATCTCGCCGCACGAGCGAGTCCGGATACCGCGAGCCAGTCAGCGAGCCGGCGGAGCCAGGCGTGACGATCGCGATACCGCCGAAACCCGGCAGGATGTCGAGATTCGCGAGGCGTCCGTTCCGTTCGCTGTACGGTGACTCGTACTCCCACCGAACGCCGAGGTCCACCGTCAGTCCCGGCGCCAGCCTCAGGTCGTCATCAAGAAAGGCGCTGATCTGATTTCCACGGATTGTCGTGCTGATGTTTCCGAACGCGATCGAGCTTGTCGCCGGAATGCCGAGCAGAAAATCCGCAAGGGCGTTTCCGGTCGCAGCGCCCGTGAAGTTCAGCGTGCCGCGCGGGTCGGGATGAGTGTTCTGCTCGATCCCGTTGAATCGCGCGTCGGCGCCGAACGTGATGTTGTGGTCGCCGCGGCGCCACTGCACCTGACCGGACACGGTGTGCGATGACCGGTTCGAGCTCTGATAGCGGCCGGAGGTCAGGTCGGCGAAATCTGGAAACGCAATCGTCGGTGGCCCCCAGTTCGCCGGATCCTGCGCGTTGCCGGCGATGCCTGCGTCGGCCGAAACATTGACGCGGCCGGCGAAGAACGGCGTCGTCGTGTTGTCCGACCAGGTGAACCCGTAACTGGCGCGGACGTTCATCCGCGTGCCGAAGCGGCGGGTCCAGTTGAAGGCGGCGTTGATCGACGACTGGCGGGCGCGATCCTCGAATCCAAAGAGGTTCACCGAATCCGTCAGCGTGCGCTGATAACCCACGGAGCCGGCGATCTGCGTGCGGGGACCGAAGTTGCGCGAGACGTCCACCGAAAGGCGGTCTGATGTGGCTGTGCTGAGCACGGCTCGCTGGAAGTTCGCACCCGTGCCGATCGCACCCGTTGGCTCCGGATAGAACGCGAGCAGTGCCGTTGCCTGCGGCACGATCCGGTCGAGAGGGATGATGTTGCCCGCGAACGGCAGACCGGTCTGCGGATCCCTGATGACTCCAAGCCGGCTCGAGAGATCGCCTCTCCGCTCATGGAACGTCGGCATCAGCGCCGACCGTGTGCTGGCGGTGTTCTGGACGCCGTGCTGGTACTGGAGCCTCGTCTGCGGGCCCCATTTCTTCGTGAACGGAATCCTGAACGGGCCGGCAATCGTGATGCCGAACTGCGCATCGGCGTAGTCGGGCGTCGGCGCGGCCGATCCGCCGAATGAATAAGGATGCGCGTTCCAGGCCGAGTTGCCGAAGTTGCCGGTGATCGAACCCGAATAGAGCGAGGGTCCCCTCGGCCGGTTGTTGCCCGCCGCGCGTGGCTGCGCGAAGCGCGTCGCTGCCCCGTTCGTGATGGATCCGTTGAGGATTCCGGGATCGTCCGAGACGACACCGGGAATGACGGCCGCGGCCGGCCAGACACTCTTCATCGCGTTCTCGCCGACCATCTCCGCAAATGGGCGCATGGTCAACGTCAGCGTGAGCGACGGGTTGTCCGGCGGAACCGTGATTTCGCGGGTGACGGGCGCGAACCCGCGCATCTCAATCTTCAGCATCCAGGCGCCCGGATCGAGCTTCGCGAACTGAAAAGCGCCCTCGTCGTCAGTGACCGTGGAAAACGTCTTGTCGCCGCGGACGACGGATACGGTCGCGCCTGGCACCGGAAGTTCTGCGTGAAGAACACGGCCGGAAAGTACCGGTTCCGGCCGTGGATCCTGACCGTCGATCGCCCAAAACCCCAGCGGATGGAGGACCAAGGTGAGAACGATCGGAGCCAGGAAGCTTGTCATGCTCTAAGACGCCGGACCGTTCGGTTTTGGCCGTTGCGCGCTGTCGATTAGGAGGTACTCAGCCGGACCCCTCGTCGGTTCGAGCTTGAGCCCGAGTGTTTCGAGCGCCTTGAAGATCGTGGGACCGTCGCCCTTGACGGGCGCGGGCGGACTCCGTCTCAGCAGTTCCGCGCCGGCCCGCGCAAACATCTCATTGCTCTCGATGATGCCGGGGGTGCTGTCATCCGGGGCGAATTCGAGTTTGAAGCTGAATCGGCCGGGTTTATTCGTCTTGTCGAGGACGTACCGGTCCATTTCCCGCGACAGCCATTTCGCGAGATCGCTGAGGCTGATGTGCGTGAACTGCATGGACTCGTTGCCGCGCACTCGTCCGCGACTGGCCTGGTAACCGCACGCCGGAATCCCCTCCCAGCCGGGAGGCGGGGGCGGTAGTTCAAGGCGCGAAAGTCCCGGCGGGCGCGGGTAGTCCTCAGGCTTCCAACACTTCTCGGGAGCGGACACAGCCTGGTTGAACCCAGGCGCGGTCAACGCGTACATCCGCTGCTCTTCCGTGGCCTTCCGAAGCTTCAGCTGGAATCGATCTTCGAGAAGAGCCTGTAGCGCTGGCGCCATCGCCGTGAGGACCGCGTTGTGATGGAGCGACCCGGTCAGGCTCGTCGTGTCTCCAGACAACCGGATCTCGATCGCAAACTTCTCGCTTTCCACCCACGACGGCCCGCCTCTGATGCGCTTCGGCGTGTCGAGCCGCTGGCCCGGCGGCATTCGGATGGTGTTTTGGAGCGAATTGTTCGGGAACGGTCCGCCTCCATAGGCCTGATCGATGAGCTGCGAAAGGGTGACGCAGCCCCAGCTTGCGTAGCCCGGCGTGATGGCGTTTCGCATCGATGTACCGCCGCCCCGTCCGCCTGGTTCACCCGTTTCCAGACACGGCTTGATCGAGACCGCTTCGAACTTGATCTGCATGGCCTGCGAAGGCTGCGTGCCGGGCGATTGCCGTGTCCTCTCTGCGGCTTCACCTGCATTGGAACCATCGGGCTGCTGCGCCGCCGAACCGGCGCCCTCAGCCCGCGCCGGCTTGTCCTCGCGAAGCGCGAAGGGCTCGTTGGGCTTCGGCCGCTGTACGCTGTCGATCTGCAGGAATTCGGCTGGTCCTTTTGTCGGCTCGAGCCGCAAACCGAGACGCTCGAGCGCCTTGAAGACTGTCGGGCCTTCCCTGCCGGTCGAAGTGTCGGGCGCGGCCGCGGCCAAGGCGGCAGGTTTCTGCCGTTGTGGGCCGGCGCTGCGGGCGTTTTCGTCCGGCGCGTACAGGAGTGGGATGTTGAATCTTCCGTCCACGCTCGTCTTATCGAGGACGTAACGGTCCATCATCGTCGACAGGAATTTCGCGAAGCCGTCCATCGTGATTCCCGTGATGTCGAGTCTTTGACGGCCGCCGGGCATCGGTTCCCCGTGCATGGAGCCGCATGAAGGCTTCTTCTCGAATCCCACCGGTGGAGGCGTTCGCGGGGTGGCGCCTGTCGGCCGCACCCAGCAATCCGTCTCGGCGGCACGCGTCAGCTGGAGGCCGCCGGTCGCGACGGTCAGCGCGTACATCGACTGCTCTTCCGTGGCTCGACGCAACTTCAACTGGAACCGGTCCTCGAGCATGGCCCGAAGCATGGGCCCGGTGAGCAGGGGCCGGTCCGCCGCATCCGCAGCCCTGACCTCGATCGCAAAGCGATCTTCACGAACCCAGGACGGTCCTCCTCGGACGACAGAGGCGTAGTCCGGATCGCGCGGATTTGCGCGGTTCAACAGCGGAACGTCCTCGCCGGCATACGCCTGGTTGGCAAGCTCAGCGAGGGTGACGCATCCCCACTGAGCATAGCCAGGTGAAACCATCGGGAATCGCGGGTTTTGGCCGCGCCCCGTCCCAGGCGGCGGGAGTCCCGCGCAGGGTCTGATCGACACAACCTCGAACTTCGGGTGCGAAGCAGCCTGCGAACGCGGGGCTAGCGTTCCCGAGGCAAACAACACAGACGAACTGAGGCAGAACGCGATGGCGCAAATTAAACGTGCGCGTGAAATTCGCACGATCGGCAAACCCATGAGAATGAGTCGCAGACGATCGGGTAGTCCGGCACCTGGCATCGCCATGCCGACGAGACGCACGCGTCCGTGCTGCCGCGAAACGGTGCGTGCCATGTCGAGCAGGTACTCCGAGTAGTCCTGCGGTGAATGACCGGCCGCGAGCACTGCGGCGTCGCAGGCCTCTTCCGCGAGCATCGACAGCCGCCGCTCGAGCCACCATGCGAGCGGATGGAACCAGAACACCGCGCGGTTGAACAGTGCCAACCACTGCGTGAGCGGATCGTGGCGGCGCGCGTGCTCCCGCTCGTGCGTCAGCACGACTGTGAGCTGATCTGCCGACCAGCGATCCCAGCCGCGCGGAAGGATCAGGACTGGCGCCAGCCAACCGACAGTGATCGGCGTCACGCAGCGATCGCTGGTCAGGCGGCCTTCGTGGATGACCGCGGTGCGGCGAAGGCGATTCGCCTGCCACGTCCCGATCACCAGACGCAGCAGCAGCAGAGCTGCGCCGGTGATGTAGACACCGAGCAGGACCACGCCCCAGTTGATCGTGTTCGCCGCTGGCGCGGAGGCCGAAGTCGATGACTCCTCAGGGATGAACGATTGCGCGACGTCGGGCGTCTGGAGAACTGTAGAGTTCTGTGTTGGCGTGACGGCACGGCTTGCGACGCCGTTCGTCTCTGTCCGCGCCGGCTCGAGCACCGGCAGCGACATGCGAATCTGCGCCGCGAGCAGCAGCGGCAGCACCAGCATCGCGACGACCACCGCGGCCCAGGCGGCGTGCCTGACCGATGCGGTGCGAATGCGCAGCGCCCACAGCACCGCGGCGGTGCCGGCCGCGATGAGCACGGTGCGGATGAGGAGCTCTATGACGAGGGGCATGGCGCTCACTTGTTGCCCCCCTTCTTCTGCTCGCGCACAAAGTCGCCGAGGCGGTCCAGCTCGGCCTTGCTGAGCGCCTTGGACTCGACCATGCCGCTGACCAGCTCTTCAACCGAACCCTGGCAGAAACGATCGATGATCTGGCGCACGGCGCGCGCCGCGAGGCTTCGCGGCGCTTCCGTCGCCGTGTAGAGATACGCGCGGCCTTCCGACTCGTGACCGAGATATCCCTTCTGCTCCAGTCGTCGCAGCAGGGTTCGAACCGTGGTCTCCTTCAGGTCGCGGTTCTTCGAGACCTCGTCATACACGGCCTCGACTGAGCACGGACCCGAACTCCAGACCACGCGCATGACCTCGTTTTCGAGGTCGGTGAGAGGGGCCTTGACGCGCGCTGCCGGTGTACTACGTTTTGTCATGGTACATTATGTACCGGTACGTCATGGCATATGTCAAGCCGCCTTCGCCGGACCCTTGCGATGCTCGCGGCCTCGGTGGCCAAGGCCGCTTTCACCTGACTCCCGCGCCGGTTGCACGTGCCGGCGGTACGGGCTCGGGGCCATTCGGTGTCGGCCGTTCGATGTGATCGATCACCAGGTACTCTCGCGGCCCCTTCCCCAATTCCAGTTTCAGGCCCAGTGTCTCCAACGCTTTGAAGATCGACAGTCCGCTGCCGGGGGCCGTTCCGCCGGCGGGCGCCGGTCCGCCTCCGCGCGCCGCTCCTCGGGCCTCGCCGAAGCGACCGGCCGTGCGTTCGTCTGGTGTGAACTCGAGAACGAAGGTGTACATCGCGTCGGGATTGAGGCCGGTTTGATTGAGGACCGGACGGTCCAACATGCCGGACAAGAAGCCGGGCTGGCCGAGTCTGGCACCTGTGTACTCGAGTATTCGGTTGTCGCCCGGGCGCGAACGATCAGGGACGGTCGACCACATCCCGTGCACGTTGCCGCACGCGGGCTTGTCTTCAAATCCCGGTGGCGGCGTTCGCGGCGTCCCGGGCACGAACGCCCAGCACTCGCCCGCCGCGGTCGGCTTCACCTTGTCCTTGTTGAGGCCGGTCTTCGCGACCGTCAGCACGTACATCGGCGCCGTCTCGGTCGCCTTGTGTATCTTGAGGCCGAATCGATCCTCGAGCATTGCGCGTAACATCGGCCCCCGCATCGTCTCCCTGTCCACGTTCCCGGCGGCCTTCGCTTCGATTGCGAACCGGTCGGCGTGGATCCATGACGGTGCGCCCCGGAGCAGCTGCGTCAAATCGGCTCCTCCACCGCTGGGGTTGTTGAGCAGCGGATTAACGGTGTCGACGTATGCCGCCCTGATGAGCCAGTCAATCGTCACGCAGTTCCACCGGGCAGAGCCGGGCGAGATTTGCGATCCGCCGCCCGTGCCGCGGTTGCCTTCTGGAGGCCCGTCGCCCGGGCACGGCTTGATCGACACGACGTCGAATTTCGCAGTGAGCGGTGCGGCCTGCTGCGGCACTCCCGCACCGGCGGCGTTCTGCACGATCGCGGCTGGTCCTGAATCCGGCGTTTCGTAGACCCTGCTTGCCGTAACCTCGGCGCCGCCGGCCTTGCCCGGCGTAGTTGTGGCGAAGGACGGCTCGCTCGGCTTTGGCCGCGCGACGTGATCAATAACGAGATACTCCGACGGCCCTTTCACCGGCTGAAGTTTCAGTCCGAGCGTCTCGAGCACCTTGAAGATCGTCGGGCCATCCGGTTTGGGATCTGGAGGGATTCCTGCAGCGGCCATTTCGGCCAGGCGTTCCGCCTCTCTCGCAGGATCCGGGCGGTCGCCAGGGGTGTTGTCGTCCGGCGCGTATTCGATCGCGAAATCAAACTTGCCGGCGATGTTCGTCTGGTCGATGACAAAGCGGCCCATCAGGCCGGACAGTTCTCGGGCGAAGTCCGTGAGCGTTAAACTGCTGTACTCGATTCTGCGGTTTCCCCTGGACCGCGTCCCGTGCGCGAAGCCGCACACGGGCTTTCCTTCGAATCCAGGCGGCGCCCCTCGACCCCGTCCAGGCACGGCTTCCCAGCAGCCGCCTGGCACCGGAGTCGTCATCTTGTCCTTGTTGATGCCGCCCGCCGCAACTGCCAGCGCGTACATCGACTGCTGTTCAGTCGCCTTGTGCAGTTTCAGCTCGAACTGGTCCTCGATCATGGCGCGCAGCGCCGGCATCATGGCGTCGCGCACCATCACGAATCGCGCCGCACCAGTCAGGTCCGTTGTGTCACCGGTAACTCTGGCCTCGATGGTGAATCTCTCGGACTCCACCCATGACGGCCCACCTCTGACCCGCTTTGGAGAATCCGGGCCTGGCAGGGCAACCGTGTTCAGGAGATGACTGTTCTTTCCTGTGTAGGCCTGTTCGATGAGCTCGGCGAGCGCCACGCAGCCCCAATGCACGTAGCCGGGGGAGATCTGCGGCGCCCTGGGATTGGCGCCTCTGCCGGATCCCGGCGGCCGCACCTCGATACCCGGACAGGGCTTGATCGAGACAACCTCGAACTTCGGACCGCCGGTCTGCGGCGATCCCTGCGCGCCGAGCATGACGGTGGCGAGCAGCGCCATGACCGGCAAACCGATCACGGGCAACCACACACGCGGCCTCGTAAGTCTCCGCATCGTCCCCTTCGACATCTCAAACACCTGATCGACGCGATCGTTCATGCGGGATCCGGAAGCGATGGCGAGACCCGGGAGCGTGACGCGACGGCCGGCGCTGCTGACCGCCTTTGCGAACTCGAGCAGGACGCGAGAGTAGGAGGCCGGATCGCCAACGCGTTGCAGTGCGACAGCATCGGAAGCGAGTTCGGCGAGCTCTGACGTCTTTCGCGACACCCACCAGGCGGCGGGATGGAACCACAGGACGCTGGTGACGAATCGACCCAGCCCTGAAACCAACGTGTCGCCTCGACGCAGATGCGCGAATTCATGCGCCAGTACCGCGCGTTTCGTACGTTGATTCCAGTGGCGCCAGCCGTCCGGAAGGAGGACCGAAGGCCGAAGAATGCCCACGGCTACCGGTGCGACGATGTCGACCGATTCCCGGACACAGGAGAGCCGAGTCGATCGCGAGCGCGCAACAACGCCGCGAAGCAAGAGCCAGCCCATCACCCGGTACAGCGTCATTACGAACACACCAGTCAGGTACCCAACGAGCACAAGTGTTTCCAGGGCCGGCCAGACAAACGCCGGGGCCGCGACGTCTGGGGATGGTTCGGCCGTCACCGCTGGCGCGGCCGCGTCGGCGGCTACGTCGCGTCGCTCGACGGGCGGCGTGGACGGCTGCGTGACGACAGGCTGTGAGAGGTCGGGCCGAGAAGGCAGCACGGCAAGCGTCCAACGCGGAACGACAACGCTCACGATCGGGAGCAGCAACATGCCGACCAGAACAGCGGTCCAGACCGCATGACGAGAAGCCGGATGCCGAACGTGAAAGAGGCGCAGCATGAGCCACGCCGCCACGACGAGTCCGAGCGGGCGGAGCAGGGAGGCCTCGAGGAAAGCGACGAGGAGCGCGATCATGATTTCCTCCCCGCTTTCTTTTCGTGCGCCTCAATTCTGGCTGCGAGCCGCTTCAGCTCGGCCGTCCCCACCACGCGGTGATCGACGAGGCCTGTCAGCATTTCCTCGAGCGATCCGCGACAGAACTTCTTCAGCACGTGGAGGACGGCGTCGGTCGCCACCTTCCGAGGCTCGTGCACGGCCGAATAGAGGAACTTCGTGCCGTCCACGTCATGCTGGACGAAATGCTTGGCTTCCAGCCGCCGCAGGACCGTGCGGATCGTGGAGTCCGCCAGCGGGCGATCCTTGCCCACCGCGGCGCGGACCGCCTCGCCGGTGGTGGGACCGTGCTTCCACAGAAACTCGAGAACTTGCTGTTCCAGCTCGCCGAGACCTTTTTGACGCCCCATGTGTCACTCTCCGTTACCATTCGTAACGTTACGAATGGTAACGTACCCGCTCGGAAGGTCAAGCGGTTTCGGGCGGGCCGGGAGAATCACCTATGCCGGCCTGGGCCGGCCGCGCGCGCCGGCGGGACGGGCTCCGGGCCGTTCGGCGTCGGCCGCTCGATGTGATCGATGACGAGGAACCCGCGCGGGGCCTTCACTTTCTCCAGCCTGAGTCCCATCGCCTCGAGCGCGGCGTTGAGTGATGGCGCCGGCTGGCCGTCGCCGGCGGCCCCACGGGACTCGATCCGGCTGTCTGGTTGCGACGCCGTGTCCTCCATCTGGAACTCGAACTTGAAGACGAACTCGTCCTTCACGCCTGTGCCGTCAATCACGAAGATTTTCAGTTGACTCGACAGCCGGCGCGCCAGGTTGACCAGTGGCATGCCTCCGAACGTCCACCGGACGTGGCCGCTGGCGTTCATCATGTTCAGGTTGCCGCAGAGGGGTTTGGTGGTGTTCATGTCCCGGGGTGTCATGCCCGGCGGCATCTTTTCGCAGTCCCCTTCTTTCATTGGCGTCATCTTGAGACCGCCCTTGGCGACCTTCAACTCGAGCATGTCGACCATCTCGGTATCGCGATGCACCTTGAGCTTGAAGCGCTCCTCGAGAAGTGTCCGCAACATCGCGCCCATCAGCACGCTGCGTTCCGTCGCACCCTGGGCAGTCGCCTCAACCTCGTACTTGTCCTTGAGCGAATGCACCCAATCCGGGCCGCCCCGGACTTTGAGCGGACTCGCCGCGGCGCCTGAGTCGTCATTGATCAAATGCTCATCCGGACCTACGCCGTAGGCGGCGTACGCCAGATAGATCAGTTGCCCGGCCGTGACGCATGGAACCTGGAACCGTCCAGGTGACCATGTGGCATTCGTGCCGCCCGCGGTACCGCGCGCGCCCGTCGGTACCTCTTCGGTCTCGCACACTTTGATCGAGGCAACGTCGTACCGGTATTTCTTCGGATCGGCCAGCGTACCCACCTGCGCCTGCTTGAACGCGACCAGGCGAATCGGTGACACGAGCACCAACATCATCAGCGCCGCGACCGCGGCGAAGAGCACCGAGGCGCGCCCAGCACGGCCGCGCGGCTGATTTCGGTCGAGCACGGCCGCGACCCGCGTAGACAGATCCGCGCGATTCGCCATCGCCAGGAGCGGCTGTCGCGACGCCGATAGATGCGTCGCCAGGGTCACGAGCTGGTCGGCATAAGCGGTCGCCTCCGATCGCCGCAGCACGGCATCATCACACGCGCGTTCAGCCTCGACGACAAAGCGGCGCCAGGCGATCCAGACCAGCGGATGGAACCAGTAGCACGCGCAGACGAGATGCGCGAGACGCTGGCTGATCCAGTCACGCCGTCGCACGTGCTCCATCTCGTGGACGATCGCGCGATTCAAATCGTCTTCGTCCCACGCCTTCGCATCGACCGGCAGCATGATGGCGGGACGGAAGGCGCCGAACGTCAATGGACCGGGCGTTGATTCGTGCAGCATCACGTCGACGCGGCCTCGAAGCGCAGCGTCGCCGGCAATCGCGGCTGCCACCGCACGTCCACGCGACCACGGAAGTCCGGTGCGGCGCAAATGGTGCATCTGCCGAAGCCCGATGGTGAGCGGCAGCAGCACGAGCATCGTGCCCGTGAGCCACGCGATCGTTACGAACACCCACAGAGGCGCGGAGGGCGCCGGTACGGTTCCGGGCGCGATCGTGCCTCGACTGGCAGTGCCCGGTGTCTGTTTCGGTGCGCCCTGGATCACGTCGCCGGCGACGCCACTGGAGGAAGTGGACGCCGCCGGCGCGGGCAGCGGTAGCGTGATGTCGATCGTGGGCGCCAGCATCGAGGCGACCGGTGCGACCGCTGCCACCGTGAACGTTGCGGCCAGAAGAAGATGGCGGACCGCCGCGGGACTCTTTCGAGCAAGCCGCACTGCGGCGAGTCCACTTGCCAGGACCAGCGTCACCTTGCCGAGAATCAGCAGCATCGACACGAGGGTCATGGCTTCCTCCGTTCCTTGCTCTCCTTGCGCACGCGATCGATCTCCGCCCTGAGCGTCGCGAGTTCGTCGTCGCTCCAGGAGCCCTCGCTGACGAGGGCCGTCATCGTGTCCGTGAGCGAGCCGCCGAAGAACGTGTGCACGACCTGCTGCAGCGCCGTGCGTTTCGCGACGGCCTGCGAGGTCGTCGCCGAATAGAGGTACCTGAGCCCATCCTGCTGGTGCCTGAGGGCGCCTTTCTTTTCGAGCCGAGCGAGCATCACACGCACCGAGGAATCGCTCGGGGCGTCGTGGAGCCGCGCGCGGATGTCTTCCGCCGACGCCCGGTTGTTCAGGGCAAAGACGGCGTTCATGATCTCCCGCTCGCGGCGGGTCAGGTGCTCGGGCCGGTGTTTATGCGACATGTGTCGCAGCCTACATGCGACAAATGTCGCATGTCAACAGGATTCGGACGAAAAACAATATCGGCGGCGGAGGGCAACTATTGCCGCTCACCGGTGTCTCTTAGTTGCTCCATTGCCGATCATCGTCTCGGCACCGCTGAAGCTCCCACCGGCTTGCCCGCCAAAACCTTGGCGAAGGCGTTCAGGTCCGGTGATGGACGCTCGATGCGATCGATCTGGATATAGCCACGCGGTCCGGTGGTCGGCTCGAGCTTCAGGCCCAGTTGTTCCTGGAGCGCAGTAAGGATCTCGGGCGCAGTTGGCGTGCCTTTGTTGTCAGCCGTCTCGCGCGCGTTGAAGAACGCCGGGTTGTTGGCCAGTGCACTCGGCGCGAACTCCAGGTACACGTTGAACTTGTCCGTGATGCCCGTCTTGTCGATGACGTTGCGATCCGTGTAAGTCGCCAGCAACCGTGCAATTCCGTCCATGGTCTGACTGGTCATCGCCACCGCGTTGTTCGGTCCGACCATGCCTCCCATGACCCCAAAGCCGCAGATGCGTTTCTCGCCGCGCTTGGCGCGGAGGATTTGTTCGTCCATGCCCGGCGCACTGCCCTTGGCCGGATCCCATTTGATGCAGTCGCCCTCGGGCGGCAGAGGTTTCAACTTGAGGCCGCTCTTGGCCACCGTGAGCGCCCACATCGGGGTCTGCTCGACTTCCGTGTGGACCTTCAGCTTGAAGCGATCCTCGAGCAGCGCCCGCAGCATCGGTCCGAGCATGGTGTTGCGGTCGCCGCTCTGGGTACCGCGAGCCGGTTGTGAAGGATCCAGTCCTTCCGCCTTTGCTTCGATCGTGTACTTCTCGGTGTAGACCCAGGCCGGACCGCCACGGATCCGCCCCGGTTCTCCATTCGCCTGTCGAGCCATGTCGGCGAAGCTCCAGGCCTCCAACGGATCATCGTGAGACTTAGACTCGCGGTTGTTGATGTGCGCCATGCCGACGAGGTTGCTCACGATGAAACAGTTCAGGAAGGCGTGACCCGGCGAGAAGCTGCCGTTGCCGCCTCCGCCGCTTCGACCGGGCGGCCCGGATTGGGGCTCGCACTGCTTGATCGAGGCGACATCGAACTTCCGGATCTGCTTCGCGGGATCCAGTTGAGCGGAGCGAGGCGGCGCAGTCAGCATTCCGGCGGCGATTGGAGCCGAAAGTGGAGTGAGGGCGACGACGGCCAGCGCGACCGCGCGCGAAACGCCGAGGCGCCGGCCGGTGCGGCTGTCCAGGATCGCATCAAGCCGGCTCTTGAGATTGGCGCCGGTGACACCCGACACGCACGCCAGCGGAGACTCGACGTAGTTCTTGCAGACGTTGACGATGCTCGCGGCGTAGACGTGCGGTTCGCCAAGTGTCGAGAGCACGTGCTCGTCGCAGGCGCGCTCGCGCTCATCGACGAGCCGTGCGCCAATCCACCAGACGACCGGATGGAACCAGAACAGCGCTTCAACGGTCATGTGAAACGCTGCCGTCAGATTGTCGCGTCTCGTGATGTGGTGGAGCTCGTGCGCGAGAACCGCGTCCAGCTGCGCTGCGGTCAGCCGCTCGCGGATGCCGGCCGGCAGCAGCAGGACTGGACGAATGAGTCCGACGACGCCGGGCTCGAGCAGACCTGGCGCCGACCGGACGTCGATCGCTCCAAGGTGTGTCTCGATGGCGACCGGCGCGCTGGCGCGGACAGCCGCTGCCACGACCCGCCATGCCCGCAACCGTGCCAGCACCACAACGGCGAATCCCACGATCCAGATGAAGGTTGCGAGCCGTGCGATCCATGTCATGGCGGACGTCGTGCCATCGGGCGCAGACTCTGAGTACTCAAATGCGCCGGCGAACGGTTGCGCGATCTGGTCCACCGCAATCGCGATCGCCGGCCCTGCTGTCTGTTGAACCTGAGACGTTGCCGCCGCCGGCACGAAGTACGCACCCAGGCCGATCAGCAGGGAGAAGGGCACGAGGAACTTCACCGATGCCGTCACCCAGATCGCGTGCCGGATCGCGGCACGATTACGCCGCAGCACCACCGTCAGCGCGGCCGCCGCGCCCGCGAAGATCGTCGATTGCCACAGATGGTTCGTGAGATCGCCGATCATTTCGACCTCCCCGTCCTGGCCGGCTTCTCCTGTCTTTCCCGATCGGCGATCGTTTTTTCGAGCTCCCGGATGTCTTCCCGCGTCAGCTTCCCGGCCTCCGCGAGTTGCGCCATCATCGGCAGCGCCCGTCCGCCGAAGAAGCTGAGGATCTCGTCGAGCAGGCGATGCCGCGTGACCTCCCTCGCCACCACCGGCTCGAAGATGTGCGCGTTGCTGATCTTGCGAACACGGCGCACGGCTTTCTTGGCTTCCATGCGATAGACGATGGTTTGAACCGTCGTGTACGCAGGGCGAGGCTCGGGAAACGCTTCCTGAATCTCGCGAATCGAGGCCTTGCCGCTCGTCCACAGGGCCTCGAGGATTTGAAGCTCGAGCTTGCTCAATCGTGGTTTGGGCAACGGTCGTCTCCTACAGTGTGGTCTGATCTACTACACAGTAGTAGTACATGTCAACGGAGCCCGGCAACCAGCAGGGCGCCATGGTCGAGGCGGACCGAAACCTCGCCGCTGGTTTCGAAGGGCTCACCGTCCACGTGGCAGACGAGCCGCGCGCCCGTGATCGAGGCCTCGCGCACTCGGCCTCGCCACACGCCTTCGGCCGGGCTCATCGGCCGCCAGCCCAGCCGCCGGGACCGCCACAGCTGGCGAAGGGGGCTGCCGCCCTTCACGATGACGGCATCAAGCCATCCGTCCGATGGGTCAGCCTCCGGAGCTATCGCCAGCCCGCTGCCGTACTCGCGCCCATTGGCGAACGCGATCACGAAGTGTGGACCGTTGAACTCCATCGGTCTTGCTGTTGGCTCGCCGCGGACGCTGATTCGATAGCCCTCGCAGGCATAGGTCCAGACCGACCTCAGGCTTTCGGCGACGTAGCCGCGCGTGCCGCGAGTCTGCCGAAGGCTGAATCGCTCCGCGATCTCCGCGTCGAATCCGATGCCGGCGATGTTGAGGAAATGGCGGCCGGCCAGCCAGGCGGCGTCCATCGGCCGCGGTACAGCAGTAAGCGCGACACGCATCGCGGCCTCGTAGTCCCTCGGCAGTCCGAGACTCCTTGCGAGACCGTCGCCGGAGCCGCCGGGAACGATTCCAAACGCCACGCGCGACCCAAGAAGCGGACCCGCCGTCTCGTTCACCGTACCGTCGCCGCCCCAGGCCACCACTCGATCGACACCCGTGGCAAGAAAACCGGCCGCGAGCTCCGCCGCGTGACCCGCATGCGTCGTCACCTCGACTTCCGCGGTGACTCCCATCGACGCCGCCCAGCGCGCGGCGCACTCGACGCGCGTACCTGCGGCGGTACGGTGGCTCTTCGCGAGTCCGGAGCGCGGATTGATGATGATCGCTATGCGCATGGACGGTCTTTCTTGATCGGCGGGGCCCCCTGCACCCCGCCTAGCTCACTCCATTCCGCTCGCGCGTTCGACGCTTGCTCCATTCCGTTCGCGCTCGTACTGCGAAATTTCCGGTGCTATAGTAAGCCTCGCAGTGATGAGTACGCGCGGTATCGCTGTCCTCCTCGGATTCACCGTCGTCATCGCCGGGCTCACGCTCGTCCAGGACTTCAGCTTCGATAATTCCATCGCGAGAGAGCGGATGGCGGCGCTCAACGCGGATCGTGACCTCGACGTGATCGCGCGGTCGATCGCGGACGTCCGCGCGGCGCAGGCCGGCTACGTCGCCACGGGACAAGTACCGGCGACGTGGATGACGCGCGCGACCGAGGCGTTCGATCGGCTGACCAAGGCGATCGAAGCCAGGCAGGTGGCGGCGCCAACCGCACAGGCCAAGGCAAAGTACGAAGCCCTCGGCCAGACGGTGGCGAATCTATCGACCATCGACGGCAAGGCCAGGGCGGCGATTGCCCAGGAAGATCGGCTGCACGCCGCCGACATGATCTACATCGACGCGCAGCAGGCGGCGGAGCTGGCCGACACGGAACTCGCGGCCGCGCGGACGCTGGAAGCGCAGACCGCGACCGGACTCATCGGTCGCCTCGGCATGTACCGGCTGGGCATGAATGGCCTCGCACTCGCGCTCATTGCGGTCATCGCGATCTCTTTCGGCCGCACGTTGTCGGCCCTCAAGAGGATGGCGCCCGCCAGCACGGCGCAGATGCTCAAGGACCTGCCGCCCGCGGTAAAGAGCGCGGGCGCGGCGCCGACGCTCGGGTTGAGCTCCACCTCAACTCCCACGCCAGGTCAGGCCGTCACTGCAGGGCCTGCGTCGCCGATGGTGCGGCCGGTTTCTATCGCGGCTGCGGCTGAGCTCTGCGTCGATCTGGGACGGATCCTCGACGGTCGCGATATGCCGGCGCTGCTCGAGCGAGCGGCCAAGGTCCTCGACGCCAAGGGCATCATGATCTGGTCTGCTGACAGCGACGGCGCGCGGCTCCGGCCGGCGATGTGCTTCGGCTATCCCGACAAGATCATGGCGCGGCTTCGGCCGTTGCAGGTGGACGCGGACAACGTCACATCGCTGGCGTTCCGGACGATGCAGCCGCAAGCGTTGCCGGGGGCGACATCGGCGGATGCCGCCGCGATTGCGATTCCCCTGATCACATCGTCAGGCTGCGTCGGCGTCCTGGCCGCCGAAGTTAAGCAGAGCCGGCCGCATCCCGATATCGTCCCCATCGCGCGTATCGTGGCGGCCCAGTTCTCGACACTCATCACCCCGATGGACGGTGCCCAGCCGGCCGCTGCTCAGAGCTAGTTGTCCTCTGTCCACTGCACTGTCCCAAGTACAGCGCGGACGATCTAGGGCTCGAAACGGCTGAATCCTTCAGATTTCGAGAGGTTTTTCACGGTCGAGTACGGCACGCGTCTTGATATCTAGGGCGATCGAGTCGCTCGGCATCAACGGGATGCGCAACATTACAGGCAGGCGCTGGCATCGCCGCATCCCGTCCGCTCCAGGTCGATGACCGAGCGACTTGTTTACTCTGGGGGCTTCGCCCCCAGACCCCCTACACACTCGCTCGTTCGATTCGGCCCGCCTAAAACCCTCTTGGCCAAATCTCACTCCGCTCGTGTGGCTCGCGGCCTGTCCGGCCGCTCGCTTCGGACTCGCGGGCTTCGCCCCCAGACCCCCTACACACTCGCTCGTTCGATTCGGCCCGCCTAAAACCCTCTTGGCCAAATCTCACTCCGCTCGCCCTGCCGGGGACACGGCGTTGCTCGCTTCGCTCGCTCGCCTCAATATCGGCATCGGCCGGGACTTCGCCGCCAGGAGCCCTACACGCTAAGATTCCGGCCATGATGAGACATCGCGGGCGGACCCTCACCAGGCTCGCGCTGATCTTGGTCTCCGCGTTACTGGCCGGATGGCCGCGGGCCGCCGCGCGCTCAGCGGACCTGCCGGCGAGACTGACAGACAAGGAATTCTGGGATCTGTCAGAGCAGATCTCGGAAGCCAACGGCGCGTTCCAGTCCGACAACTTCCTTTCTAACGAACGCGGCTATCAAGTCGTGATTCCCGAATTGGTCAGGACCGCAAAGCCGGGCCGTGTCTACCTTGGCGTCGGCCCAGAACAGAATTTCCCCTACATCCTCGCGCTGAAACCGCAACTCGCCATGATCTTCGACGTCCGTCGCGGCAACCTCCACGAGCAGTTGCTCTACAAAGCCCTGTTCGAGATGTCGTCGGATCGCGCGGATTTTCTGAGCCGCCTGTTTTCGCGCAAGCGGCCGGACGGCCTGACGACGAAGTCGAGCGTGAGTGAGCTGATGGGGGCATATCAGACGGCGGCCCCAAGTGAGGCGCTGTACGCGGCGAATCTACAGGCCGTATCCGACTGGCTGACGAAGAAGCACGGGTTCGCCCTGCATGGCGACGATCTTCCAGGCATTGACTACGTCTACAGGACGGCGTTCTTCGCGGGTGGTCCCAATCTGACGTATTCGATGGGCGGACGAGGGCGTGGGGGCCGCGGCGGCGGTGGCGGCACCTACGGCGAAATCCAGTCACTGACGGACGCAGAGGGTGTGAATCGCGGGTTTCTGGGCTCGGAAGAGAACTGGCTCGCGATGAAGGACTTCGAGACGCGCAATCTGCTCGTGCCAGTTGTCGGCGACTTTGGCGGCCAGAAGGCGATTCGCGCCGCAGGCAAGTATCTCAAGGAGAAAGGCGTCGTCGTGTCGGCGTTCTACCTGTCGAACGTCGAGCAGTATCTCAATCGCTCGGGCACCGAAGACACGTTCCTGTGCAACGTCGCCCAACTGCCGCTCGACGAGTCCAGTACATTCATCTTCACAGGCGCAGGGCGCTACGGTGGCGGCGGCGGGGGTGGCGGTCTGAACACAACGTTCCTGCGCCCGATGTTGCCGGACACGACAGGCTGCGCGAGATAAAAAGACCTACTCGGTCTTTGGCACGGGCAGCTCCGCGATCTTCACCACCACAACCGTCATGTCGTCGTTGGGTGCGAATCCTGCCCGGTGTTCGGACACCGCGCTCACAATGCGCTGAACGATTTGTGCAGCAGGCAGCTCGCGGTTGTCGAACACGACCTGAAGCAGGCGCGGCGGAGTGAATTCCTGATGGCGATCGTTCATCGCCTCTGAGACGCCATCCGAGCAGAAGACGAAGAGATCGCCGGGGTGGAGCGGGTACGAGACCTCGTCATACTCGGAACCGACGAACGAGCCGAGCGGCACGCCCGGCAGCTCGACAAACGACGCATCGCCGTTGCTTACGCGCACCGGGTACGGCAGGCCTGAATTCGACAGTGTCACGCTTCGGCGCTTCATGTCGAAAATCGCGTAGCAGAGCGTGCAGTAGTACTCCTCGAGCTGGCGCTCGTGGAGGATGGTGTTGATCGACATCAGCACCTTGGCCGGCGTCGACCGTTCCGGCATGAAACGACGGCGGAACGTGCGGCCCCGCACGAGCTCGCCCGCGAACACGCTGTAGAGCGCGGCGGGCACACCCTTTCCCGAGACGTCACCGAGCGCGACAATCAGTGTGTTCGAGTCGGGCATCAGGAAATCGTGGAAGTCGCCGCCGAGCTCGCGCGCCGGCGCGAAGTGAGCGGATACGTCGACACCCTTCAGCCGCTTCGGCAGCTGCGTGGGCAGCAGCGCCATCTGGACGCGCCTGGCGAACTGCAGCTCCTTCTCGAGCCGCGCTTCGTTGTGCGAGACCTCTTCGTAGAGCCGCGCGTTCTCGATCGCGACCGCCGCCTGGCCCGCGAGCAGCGTCAGGATCTCGATGTCCCGCTTCGCGAATGCATCGAGCTCCGGGCTCTCGAGATCGAAGACCCCGACGCAGCGATCCTTGAGCAGCAGTGGAATCGCCAGCTCCGATCGAACGTCGTCAACGATCTTGATGTAGCGCGGATCTTTCGAGACATCCGGGACGAGCACGGCCTCGCGATGAAGCGCTGCGTAACCGACGAGGCCCTCTCCGAGCGGCACTCTCGGCACGACCACCTTCTCGCCGTACTGGAGCGCCACCTTCATCTCCAGCTCGTTGGTGGCGTCGTTCAGGAGCAGGATGCCGAACGTGCGGTAGTCGATGACGCGCTTGGCGAGCTGCGCGATGCGTGCCAGCAGCTGATCGAGATCCAGCACTGCCGCGACCTCGCGGCCGATTTCCGCCAGCAGTTCAAACGCCTCGGCATCCAGCCGCTGCTGCTCGAACAGGCGCGCGTTCACCAGAGCAGTCGACACGTGAGTCGCGAATTGGCGAAGGATGTTTGCGTCGCGCTCCGAATAGTTGTCCCGCACGCGGCTCAGAACGTTCACGGCGCCGATGGGCTTTTTCTTGTGGATCAGCGGGACGGCCACGGTGGATGCCATCCCTGCCACAACCTCGACATACGTCGGGTCCGTGCGGACGTCACCCACGACAGCCGATTGCTGGGACGTGACGACGCGGCCAACCAGCCCCTCGGAGAGGCTGAACTTGATGCCGCTCGTGTCGGGATACCCGACGGCGTACGCAATACGCAGTTCGCCGCGCTTCTCGTCGAGCAGATATACCGCGAATGCGTCGAACTGTATGAGCCGGCCCATGAGCTCGGGAATGCGCTGCAGCAGCTCGTCGAGATCGATCACTGCCGCGACCTGACGGCCGAGATCGAACAGCGTCAGCAGAATGTCGCGCTCGCTCAGACCCGAGACGGGCGATGTGGTCAGCGGCGGCGAAGGCGTATGACTCATGCAGGCGGGCCCCGCCTTCGCCAACGCTACGGCGGGCAGGCTAGGTAATGCGGGAATTATACTTGTCCGCGCATGACATCGCTGCAGCTTCCTCTCGACTACGCGGCCATCGAACGCATCCTTCCCCACCGCTACCCGTTTCTGCTGGTGGACCGGATCACAGAACTGGATACCGATCGGCGCATCGTCGGCGTGAAGAACGTATCAATGAACGAGCGGTTCCTGTGGCACGCTCCGGGCCAGGTTCCGGTCCTGCCAGCCACAATCCTCACCGAAGCCATCGCGCAGGTCGGCGCCATCCTGATCCTGTCCAAGCCTGAAAACCGCGAGAAGCTCATCTTCTTTATGGGCATCGATCGCGTCCGCTACCGCCGCCCTGTTCGCGCCGGCGACGTCGTCCAGATCGAGGCCGTCGTCAAACGGCTCCGCAGCCGGATGGGTGTGCTGAGCGGCGCGGCGCGCGTGGACGGCAAGATTGTCTGCGACGGGACGATGACATTTGCGCTGGGACCCCGGGGGGCTGGAACCCAAGAGAACACATGAAAGAGTGAAGCCGGTGAAGAGGAGCTTGGTTTGCCCCAAGAGGACTTCATTGGCTTCAGTCCTTCATGTGTTCTCTTTCTTGGACGCCGGTCCCACCACAAGCACGCCGACGGCGATTAGGCCGGCGGCGACGAACATCCGCCAGCCCAGTGGCTCCCCCAGGACGATCGCGCCGAGCACGACCGCAATCACCGGATTGATATAGGTGTAGAGCGAGACGATCGCGACATCCATATGGCGGAGGGCGTACGAGTAGGCCGCGAACGCGACGATGGAACCGGCAAGCGTGAGGTAGGTGAAGGCAACCGACGTCTTGGTGTTGAACGCGAGCCGGGCCCACTCGCCGTGCAGCGTGCCTGCCACCAGCATGAATATGCCGCCGAAAACCATCTGCATGGCGGCCGCTCCAAGAACGTCCGATGGCATCACGTGCCGGCGCGTGTAGGCCGACCCCACGGACCAGCCGGCGCACGCGAGCTGCACGGCGACGACTCCCCACACCATCCCACGACGGGCTTCACCGCCAGCCATCAGGTCGGGCCACACCAACACGAGGATTCCGAGGAATCCAACTGAGAGGCCGATCCACTGGCGGGCGTGCAGCTGCTGTCCGCCGCTCACGGCGGCTTCGACGCTCACCATCCAGAACGGGCTCGTCGCGATCAACACGGCTGTCAGGCCGCTCGGCAACCACTGCGCGCCGATGACGACACCGCTGTTCCCGAATCCGATCATGAAGAACCCGAGCACGGCCAGCGCCGGCCAGGACGCGACTGCCGGCAGACTCCGCCCGCGCAGCGCGAGGATGCCGGCCAGTCCAACGCCCGCGGCGATGTATCGGAGGCCACCCATGAGGAATGGCGGAATGGTCTCGAGCGCGACCTTGATCGCCATGTAGGTCGTGCCCCAGATAAGGCAGACCGCGATCCACGCGATCCACGCGCGTCGCGTGACCGTCGCCGATTGGGCGGTGGCAATAGCGCTCACGACGGCCGCGGTTTCAGAAGCACCCGATCGAGGCGCTTGCTGTAGGCCGTGAATGGGCCGTCGGTGTCATCGTCAGCCACGATGCGGCGGAACTGGTTCAACGTCGCGTCGAGATTGTCGACCGTCGCCAGGATCAGCGCCTCGACGGTCATCGGCCTCACGGGTGAGCCCATCTCCAGCTCGCCGTGGTGCGACAGAACGAGGTGCTGGATCTCGAGCAGCGTGTCCGGCGAAACTTCCGGAAAGTTCTGCGCGGCCTCCCGCAGCATGCCGATACCAATCACGATGTGCCCGACGAGATTGCCTTCGACCGTGTAGTCGGTCGTGAGCTCGTACGAGAGCTCGCGCAGTTTGCCGATGTCGTGGAGTAACGTGCCTGCCACGAGCAGGTCGCGTTTCGCGCCGTACTGGTCGGCGAGAAACAGCGAGACCTCCATCATCTTCAGGATGTGCTCGAGCAGGCCGCTGCGGTATGCATGGTGCACATTCCGCGCGGCCGGCCAGATGCGCAGCCGATCCTTGTTGCCCTCGACGATGGCGTGGAGCAGCGCGCGCAAGGCGGGATCAGAAACACTTTCAAGGCGGCCTTGCAGTTCGGCCCACATGTCGTCGATCGACCGGGCGGAAGACCGGATGCAGTCCTCCTCGCGGAAGCCGTCCGCGGCATCCCGGTCTTTCATCACCCGGCGGATCTTGTCGAGGATGAGCTCCGTGCGGCCCTGATACGTGTTGCTGCGGCCCTGGACCTTCACGAACTCGCCGGCTTCGAACTCCAGTTTGACCGTGTCGACGTCCTGGAAGACCTTCGCGGCGATCTCACCGGAAGCGTCCTGCAGCGCGAGCGCCAGGAACTCCGTCCCGCTGCGGCCTGTGCGCAGCTCTTTCCGCGAGCAAAGGTAAAACCCCCACCCGGTGATGTTGCTTGAAAGTTCGGCGATCTTCGGGAGTCTGGCCATTGGGATCAGCGTGGAAGCGACAGGAAGTTGTATGGGCCGCTGCCAAGCCACTGGCCGCCGTCCACGGTGAGCACGTCTCCAGTGATGTACGACGCATGTGGTGAGACCAGGAACGAGACCGCGTCCGCGATCTCATCTGCCCTGCCCCATCTTCCGAGCGGAACGCCGTTCGTGATGGCGGCGACGCTCGCATCGGATGACCACAGCTGCTTCGCGGCGCCGGGCGACTCGATCGGCCCCGGCGCGATCGCGTTGACCCGAATCCCGTGGCGCGCCCATTCCACCGCGAGTGTCTGTGTCATCGCCATCACACCAGCCTTCGCGGATGCCGAATGAATCGTGCCGGCACTGCCGGTCCAGGCATAGTTGGCCAGAATCGAGACGATCGATCCCCCGCCGCCGCGCTCGATGAGGTGACGCCCCACCGCACGAGAGCAGTAGAAGCTGCCGTTCAGGACGATGTTGATGACGGCGTTCCAGCCGTTCGGGCTGAGATCCTCGGCGCGGCAGATGAAGTTGCCGGCGGCGTTGTTGATCAGGATGTCGACGCGGCCGGTCTGACTGACGACGTCGGCGACCATGGCATCGACCTGCGCCGGGTCGCGGATATCGGCGCCGATAGCAATCGCACGTATCTTGTCCGCGGCCAGCGCGTCCAGTCCGGCAGCGAGATGTTCCTTGTTGCGGCTCGCAATCGCGACGGCCGCACCGAGCTTCCCGAGCGCCCGCGCGATCGCGAGACCAATGCCCGTGCCGCCGCCCGTCACGAGTGCGGTCTGTCCCTGCAGCACCGGCGTCGCAAACATAAACCGCAAGTGTACATCGTCGATGCGTGCGCTAAGATCCCGTTACATGGCGCAGAGAATCGCTGCGATTGTGATCGTCATCGGTACGGCGTGCCTGGCGTCTGGCTGTCAGAGCCAGTCTTCGTCTGAAGTCACGGTACCGCCGGGTCAGACTGCAGGCGCGCAGAGCGTGCCTCCGCCGGCGCCGGGACCGGATCCACGGTTTCTCGCGGCCGATCTGCCGCTGCTCCCTGAGGGCGTCGATCGCGGAGTGATGCCGCTGCCGGTGGTCCGCGCCGCGTATGAATTCGCCGCGCGCCATCCGGAGGTCATGAACTACATGCCCTGCTTCTGCGGGTGCGAGCGCGCCGGACACAAGGGCAACCACGATTGTTTCGTGTCGAAGCGCGAAGGGACAAAGATTGCCGGATGGGAGCCTCACGGTCTCGTTTGTGAGATCTGCCTGCTGGTCGCCCAGCAGGCACAGCAGATGCACAATTCCGGCGCATCGCTCACCGCCATCCGTTCCGCCATCGAACAGAAGTACGCGACGATCGCCTTCGAGCGCGGCAACCACACGCCCACGCCCCCGCCGCCAGGCACCAAGTCCGGCGGCTAGCAGACTTGTGTCTTGCAGCTTGCGAGTTGTTAGTTGAAAGACGATCTTCCAGCGCTGGAAGACACCTTCGCCCGTCTCTTTGACGCGCTTCACGAGGGCGTCTACGTCGGTCTGCTCGGCCCGTCAGGATCGACAACCGTCGCCGCGAATCCGTACCTCCGGCTCATGTTCGGCTGGCCCGAGGACACCCTCGTCGCCGACGTTCGCCCCATCGACCAGGAGCGCTTCATCGATGACGAGGCGAGGACCGAATTCCTGGGCCGTCTGAAGCAGGACGGACAGGTGCAGGCATATCTGCTGCGGCTGCGACGCATCGACGGATCGGGAATCTGGGTCGAAGCCACTGCGCGGGCGGATCGCCTGCAGTCCGGGCGCGGGCATCGCATCGAAGCCGTCATGCGCGACGTCTCGGAGCGCAAGCGGTTGCAGGATCAGACTCGCGACGTCTATCAACAGCTGCTCCAGGCGGAGAAACTCGCGTCGCTTGGCCAGACGATGTCCGGCGTCGCGCACGAGCTCAACAATCCGCTCGCAACGATCCTTGCCTGCGCGGAACGATTGGCCGCGCGCGATCTCGACGAGCGCACGCGCCGCGATCTCGACGCCATCCACAACGCGGCCGAGCGCGCGGCGCGGATCGTTCGCAACCTGCAGACGTTCGCGCGCAAGCGGCACACGACGCGAACCACGGTCGAACTGAACCAGATCGTCAGGGAAACGCTGGCGCTTCGAGCGCACGAACAGCGCGTCGCCAACGTGCGCATCATCGACGGGCTGGCCGCCGGGCTGCCGCCGGTCTTCGCCGATCCACACCAGATCCAGCAGATCCTGCTGAACCTCATCATCAACGCCGAACAAGCCATGCTCGCTGCCCACGGCCGTGGAGCGCTGACGCTCAGAAGCTGGCAGGATCCCGAGCGCGATGCCATCGTCCTCGAGGTGAGCGATGACGGTCCCGGCGTGCCCGAGGACCTGCAAGGTAAGGTTTTCGATCCGTTCTTCACGACAAAGGCCGTCGGCAAAGGCACCGGCCTTGGACTGAGTGTCGCGTACGCGATCGCCCAGGAGCATGGCGGCCGTTTGACGCTCAGGCCGGGCATGGAACGAGGCGCAGCGTTTCTACTCGAGTTGCCGGTGGGCGGCAGCTCAATCCGCGTCGCCGAGGCGATTCCCGCGACCACGGCACCCGCGGTACCGCCGGGCGCGAGGGCGCTCGTCGTCGAAGACGAACGCGCGCTCGGTGAGGCCGTGGCCGCGACACTGATTGATGAGGGGTTTCGCGTCGATCGCGCGGAGAACGGTGAAGAAGCGCTGGCACGCGTGCGCCAGCAGCACTACGACGTCATCATCTGCGATCTGAAGATGCCGAAGGTGGACGGCATGGCCTTCTTCGGGGAGCTCTCGAAGTCGATGCCCAACGTCGCAAAGCGCCTGGTCTTCGTCACGGGCGACGTTGCCGGGTCGGACGCCGAGCGCTTCCTCGAAGAAAGCGGCTGCCGCTGGATCGCGAAGCCGTTCAGGCTGCGGGATCTGGTGAGAGTCGCAAGGGAAACGCTGGGCTGAAAAGAAAATCGGCGGGCCAAGGCCCGCCGACTCTTCGATCTTCGAACTTCGAACTTGCCTAAGCGACTTGCCGCAGACGCCGGCGTTCCGGCATCGCCTGACGACGGGCGGCGACGCGTGGAGCCACGCGCCTCGGCGCCGGCTGTGCCACTGGCTGAGCTGCAACCTTGCGCACCGTGGTGCGGTTCACAGCCGCGCCTGCCAGCGCCTGCTTCAGCCGCAGGATCGCCCGGGCGTGGAGCTGTGACACGCGCGATTCGTTGACACCAATCGCCGTGCCAATCTGTTTCATCGTCGCTTCTTCGAAGTAGTAAAGGGTGATGATGCGGCGCTCGCGCTCCGGCAGCGACGCCAGGGCTTCGCGCACGCGATCGCGGGTCTCGCCCTGCTCGAACAGCCGGTGCGGCGAAAGCGGCTCACTTGGCACCAGCACGGCGGGCAGAGTCGCGGCGTCGATCGTCTCGATGTTCGCCATGGGCGACGTCGATTCGATCGTCGTGATTCTGAGGATCGTGCGCTCGAGGCGCTGCACGTCGGCGCCGACGCGCTGGGCGAGATCGGCAAGCGACGGTTCGGCACCGAGCTCGCGGCGGAGCTGCTCCCGCGCGGCTTCGAGCTCACGGCGAACGCGTCGCACCCCGCGGGGCCACGCGTCGCGGCGGAGCGCGTCAATCATCGCGCCGCGGACTCGGCGCTCCGCGAATGTCTCGAACTTGATCCCGCGACCTGCATCGAAGCGGTTCGCCGCATCGATGAGACCCAGGACACCGTCCTGCACGAGATCCCCGAGGTCAATGGAGTGAGGCATCGTGGAGGCCATGCGCCTCGCGAGCGACTCAACGAACGGCAAGGAAGCCGCCACTCGATCTTGCTGATGGTCGGCCAACGGCACTCGCAGCATCACACCCTCCAGATACCCGGGCCGATCCCGGAGCCAGACCCAATCGCAACTCAGGTACCAGCTTCGTAAGGGAAGAAACAGCGAAAGACTGCCTCCGCCAACAGTTCTAGTTAAGTCCTTGTTTATCTATGGCTTACGGTAAATTGACGGCATGTAAAGCACCGGGAAACGCTGTGCTAGTATCGTCAAAATCTTGGCGTTGATTTCAGGTCTGTCAGCGAATTGGCAATTTCACTTGCGAGAATTGGAGTTGGAGGCCAGGGCCTGCCGCAGCCGTTGGGCGGTGGTGATGGCTTCCAGCGTGCCGCTGACGACCAGGCTCGCCCGGACTTTGTTGGCGTCGTCGCCGAGGCGGTGTTCGAGCAGCTCGGCGTTCGCGAGGATGACGCCGAGCTGGTTGTTGAGCCCGTGGAGTAGTGCGGAAATCTCCGTCAGGCCCGTATCGGCAAGAGACCGGCCCGAAGGCGCGGCTTCAGGCGCCACGGCTGAGCTGGGGAAGTTCGTGGGTGGTTTCCACGGTGGCTTCACCGTCGGGATCCCGCCACAGCGTGTCCTCGAAGATTCGCACGGACCCGCCCGCCGTTCGGACGTACTGGATCTTGCCGCTGGCAATCCAGTTGTAGATCGTCCGTCGGCTCACGCCCACCAGTTCACACGCTCTCGGAATGGAGACTGTCTTGCGGTCCAGCATTGTTGAATGTCCCGGTCTTGTCCGCCCCATGGCGGGTCTCCGGGCCCCTGTTTGCGTTCGCCCGAACCTATCGGTCTGCGGGAAACCAGACTTTAGATTGAGGTTACATACCTGTGTCTGAAGGGCCACTCCAGCACCTCCTGCTGGTCGACGACGAGAACGGCTTCCGTGAAGTGATCGCCGAGCGCCTCGGCGAGTCCGGCTACCGCGTCGAGCAGGCCGCCACGGGCGAAGCCGCCCTCGAGCGGCTCAACGAATTCGCCTTCGATATCGTCATTACGGACCTCCGGCTGCCCGGCGTTGACGGCCGCCAGATCCTGGACGAAGCCTTCGCCCGCTACCCGGACATCATCGCCATCGTTATTACTGGTTTCGGCGGCGTTCGAGAGGCGGTCGAGGTGACTCGCCTTGGCGCCGAGGGTTTTCTGACCAAGCCCTTTCAATACGAAGAGCTCGTCCACGCCCTCAACACAGCGATTGAAAAGCGTCGTCTCAAGGCCGAGAACGCCTACCTGCGCGCCCAGCTGCAGGACCGCTTCAAGATCGACGGCATCATCGGGAAGACACCGGTGATGATGGAGCTGTTCGAATTGCTCCGGACGGTGGCTGTGACGCCGAGCACCGTGCTCGTGACCGGCGAGACCGGTACGGGTAAGGAACTGGCAGCGCGAGCGCTGCACGACGCAAGCCCCCGGCACAATCAGAAGTTCGTCGCGATCAACTGCAGCGCGATACCAGAGACATTGCTCGAGGCGGAACTCTTCGGACACGTCCGCGGTGCGTTCACCGGCGCGATCGCGAATAGACCAGGCCGCGTCGAACAGGCCCATCGCGGCACGCTGTTCCTTGACGAGGTCGGGACGATGAGCCCGGCCCTCCAGTCCAAGTTGCTGCGTGTGCTGCAATCGAGGGAGTTCGAGCGCGTCGGCGACTCGCAGACGATACGAGTCGATGTCCGGGTCGTCGCGGCCACGAACTCGGATCTGAAGAAGATGGTGGCCAAAGGCGAGTTCCGCGAGGATCTCTACTATCGACTCAACGTGATTCCGATCAGGATTCCCGCGCTCCGCGAGCGACGCGCTGACATTCCGCTGCTGGCGCAGGCTTTCCTCGATCGGTTCTCGAAGGAATCGGTGCCTGCTCGAGGAAAGGTGACGCCCTCGCAGGACGCGCAGCAGGCGTTGATGGCATACGACTGGCCCGGCAACGTCCGCCAGCTCGAGAACGTGATCGAGCGGGCGTTCGCGTTGTCGCCCGGCCGGCACCAGATTCATGCGTCGGATCTGCCGCCGGAGCTGCAGCGGCTGCCGGTGAGCGTGGACCCGGCGGACTACGTGCTGCCGGACATCGGGCTCGATCTCGATCTGACGGTGGCGCGCTTCGAGCACACGCTGATCCAGAGGGCACTCGAACGAACGTCAGGCAACAAGCGGCAGGCGGCGGACCTGCTGAAAGTGAAACGAACGACGCTCATCGAAAAGCTGAAGCGACTGGAGAGGTACTGACGTGCCCATGGACCGTTCGTTCTGGATCATCGTGGATGGCACCGTGCCGACGGCGTTTCGAGCGCCGAAGCGCGAGGATCTCCTGCCCACGCTCCATCAACTTCAGCGGACGCAACCGACAGTGACGCTCGTGTGGTTCGAACGCGGACGCACGTGGGCATCGCCTGAAGAAGCACGCGCGGACCAGGAGCGCCGCCGGAAACTCGCGCGCGAGCGCAAGGACACGTGGCGGCCTGGCGGCGCGCACGTCGATCCTCGCGCGAAGTACAAGATCACGCGGGACGAGAAGCGCGCGCGGTTCAAGAAACGCGCGACATTCGAACGGCAGCGATCCGAGAGCGATGCACCGCCCCCGCCGCGCCGTGACAGACCGTTCGGTAGCAAGCCGCCCGGCGCCAAACCGTACGGTCGAAAGCCGTTCGGATCGAGACCGCCCGGCGACCGACCGTTCGGATCGCGGCCGCAGGGCGATCGACCGTTTGGCAGCAGACCGCCTGGCGACCGACCGCGCGGCGACCGACCGTTCGGTAAGCGGCCGCCGCGATCGTCTGACGGCAGTGGCGGTGGATCTGGACGGGATGAGAAACGCCCGTGGCGTCCGAGTAAGCCGGGCGGTTGGGCGCCGCGAGGCCGGCCGAAGAGTCCATGGAGACCGAAGGGTCCGCGCGGACCAAAAGGCGGCGGAGGCCGCTAGCCGGCCAGAGTAACCGGAGGCCGGGTCTTGAGGCCCGGCGCTCCATCGAAGAACGTGGCGATGATGTCGCGCAGCTGCTGGATGGACCCGGCGGAATTGATCGCGATTCGAAGCTGGCTGCCGCCTTCCAGGCCCTTGGTGTACCAGGAGCCAAGCGCGCGCAGCTTGTTGATGACCCAGCGCTCGCGACCGCGCGCCTGTGGCGCGGGTGCCGCGTCAACGAGCGAATGCCGGAAACCGGCCGCTTCGTCCACCCGCTCCTTGAGGAGCAAGTCGATGTAGTTCAGCAGAAAATCGCCGCGCTCGGCCAGAGGCGTCGGCACGATCGCCCTGCCGCGGCGCGCTTCTGCCGCCTGCGAAAAGATCCAGGGGTTCCTCAGAGCGCCACGGCCCACGAGCACGCCGCTCACAGCCGAATCAGCCATCCGGCCGAGAATCTGGCCCGGCTCGATGCAATCACCGGAACCGAAGACCGGGATGCTGATCGACTCGGCGACCTGATTGATGAGGCTCCAGTCGGACTCGCCCGTATAGGACTGCGCCGCCGTACGTCCGTGCACCGCGACCGCCGCGGCGCCTGCGTCCTCGACCATTCTGGCCAGGGTGGGAGCGTTGATTTCGTGCTCGTTCCAGCCTGCACGCATCTTCACCGTGACAGGAATCTTCACAGCGTCGGCCATCGCCTTCACGACGCCGGCGGCGTGCCCCGGTTCGCGCATCAGGCTGCAACCGGCGTTGTGCTTCGCGATCTTGGGCACGGGGCAGCCCATGTTGATGTCGATGATGTCGGCGCCGAGACTCTCGACAATCTGCGCCGCTTCGGCCATCACCTTCGGATCGCCGCCAAAGATTTGAATGGAGACCGGGCGTTCTTCTTCGGTGTATTCGGCGTACTCGAGCGTGCGGTCGATCCCGCGCACGAGGCCTTCGGAGCTGACCATTTCGGTGACGACGAGGCCGCAGCCGCCGTGGCGTTTCACGAGACGGCGGAACGCCGTGTCCGTCATGCCCGCCATCGGGGCGAGCGCGACGGGATGCTCGATCTCGACGTTGCCGATCTTGATCACAGGCCGGTCTTCGCGCGCTTCGCCTGGGCCGTCTCGAACATCTTCTTGTAGGTGTCGTCCTTCCACTCGATGAGCGCCTGCGTGCGCAGCTTGACGAGGAACTTTTCCCTCTCCGTATCGAGCCTGGATTCGTAGATTCTGTTGGCGATCTCGTTTCGCATCTTGTCGAACGGCTCGGCTTCGGCTTCGGTGCGCGCCTCGAGCTTGAAGATGCGATAGCCATTACCCAACCGGAGCACGTCCGTCACATCGCCGGGCTTGAGTTTCGCGACCGCGGCGCCGACCGTCGGTGTCAACTCCTCGACCAGCATCGGGCCGACGATGCCGCTCTTGTCTTTCGTGCCGCCCTCGGACGCTTCTTTCACCAGTGCCGCAAAGTCCTCGCCCTTGAGGGCACGAGCGCGGATGGCGTCGATCTTCGCCTTCGCCGCCTCATCCTTCGCGACGTTGATCGTGGCCTGGCCGCCAACCGTGTCGGTGGGAATCGAGACCAGGATCTCGCGCAGCGTTACTGTCGGCGGCTTCATGAACTCGTTGGGATGCGCCTTGTAGTACTGCCGCGCTTCCTCTTCAGTCAGCTGCAGGTTCTTCATGATCTCGCGCCGCTCGACCTGGTCCTTGAAGTACTGGCGCTCGAAGTTCTGCCGAAGCTGATCCATCGTTATTCCAGCGTCTTTCATCGCAACCTGAAACTGCTGGTCGTCGAGCTTATTGGCTTTCTTGAGATTCTCGAGGCCCATCTTGAAATACTCTTCCGTGAACTTCATGCCCATCTCGCGGCCGAACTGAACAATGAGCAGCTCGTCTATCTTCTCCGAGAGGATCCGGGGCGTGATCTCGCTCAGCGCCTTTATCAGTCCAGCGTCGGTCACAAGATCCCGCGGCGAAGTGATCCGGGCGTTCTGCTCTTGTTGAAGAGTCTCGATCTGAATCCGCTCCAGCTCGGACTGCGTGAGGATCTCGCCATTCACCTTGACGATGACCTTTTCGAGGATCAGGCTCTGTCCCTGCGCGGGCGCAGATTGGGGTGCTGGCGGAGCTGACTGCGCCCCGGCTTGGGGAACGGCGGCCATCACCAGCATCACGACAGCAATAACGACGGGGCGAACTCGCATCATAAGTGACTCAGAATCAACATTTTACACCGCGCGGTTGCGTAGGGCGGCCCTCCAGGGCCACCGGGCGCGCCGGGCCTAAAGGCAGGCCTACACCGTCAAACTGTGACTCAACTGCCCGAGCACATCGGCAAGACGCTCGAACAGGCCGCCGGGCTGGGCCGGATCTAGCGGATCCACCGCCAGAATCTCGTCCTTCGTGAAGCCGGGCGCGACGCCGGCCGACGCTCGTGCGGTCCACCATGAACCACCGGGAGCGCCGTCCGGCATGCGATGGGACTCCAGCCGGCGTGATTCGGCCGGAGCGGGAGCCGGACGAACGAGCCGCACGCCGGAGGGCCGCGACGATTGAGAGACCGATCCCGCGGGCCTCAGCCGCTGCGCGTCCAGGTCCAGCTTCAGGACCGCGGGCGGCAGGAGGGTCAGATCCCCGCGCGTCTGCACCAGCTTCAGCACCATCGCGGGATCGAGCCTGGCATCCTGCCGGAACTTGAGGACGACAATCTGGCCCTCGCGGTCGACGCTTTCAAGCCCAAGCTTGTCGGACACCAGCCGCACTCGCGAGTACTCCGCGAGGTTCACCACCGTCGCTGGCGGCGCGCCGTAGCGATCCTTCAGCTCCGCGAGGATCTGATCCACTTCGTCGAGCGATCGGGCATTGGCGAGCCGGCGGTAAGCAGAGAGCCGCTGGTTCATGTCGGGGATGTACTCCTCCCCGATGCGGAGATTGAGCCTGAGGTTGACCGCTGCACGGCGCTCGTCCTCGAGATCCTCGCCCTTGAGTTCCCGAATCGTGTCCTCGAGCAGCTTCACGTACATGTCGAAACCGACGGCCTCGATGTGGCCGCTCTGCTCTCCGCCAAGCAGATTGCCGGCGCCGCGGATTTCGAGACCGAGGGCGGCGATCCTGAAGCCGCTGCCCAGGTCGCTGAACTCCCGAATGGCCGCCAGTCGTCGTCGCGCGACCGGCGAGAGCGTCTGCTCGGGCGGAATCATGAGGTAGGCGTATGCACGGCGATCGGAACGGCCGACGCGGCCGCGGAGTTGATACAGCTGCGCGAGGCCGTACCGATCCGCCCGGTTCACGATGATCGTGTTCGCGTTCGGGATATCGAGCCCGTTCTCGACAATGGTGGTCGCTACGAGCACGTCGAACTGGTGCGCGACGAAGCCCACCATCACCTTCTCGAGCTCGTCCTCGCCCATCTGGCCGTGTCCGATCGCCAGCTTCGCCTCAGGCACCAGCCGGCGGACCAGATTGGCAACCGAGAAGATCGACTCGACGCGATTGTGGACGAAGAAGACCTGGCCACCGCGCTCGAGCTCCGTGCGGATCGCGCGGCCGATGACGTCGGCGTCGAACTTGACGACGTGCGTCTGGATCGACAGCCGATCGCGTGGGGGCGTTTCGATCACCGACATGTCACGAATACCGGCGAGCGACATGTTCAATGTCCTCGGAATCGGCGTCGCCGTCATCGTCAGCACGTCGACTTTCTTGCGCATCTGCTTGATGCGCTCCTTGTGCGTGACGCCGAAGCGCTGCTCCTCGTCGACCACCAGCAACCCGAGATCGCGGAACGAGACGTCCTTGGACAGCAATCGATGCGTGCCGACGATGATGTCGAGATCTCCGCTTGCGAGCCGCGCGATGATTTCCTTCTGCTCTGTCTTGGTCCGGAATCGGCTGATCATCTCCGCCTTGACCGGGAAGCCGGCGAATCGCGACTGGATCGTTCGCAGGTGCTGAAACGCGAGCACCGTGGTCGGCGCGAGAACGGCAACCTGTTTGCCGTCCATCACGACCTTGAAGGCCGCGCGCATGGCGACTTCCGTCTTGCCGTATCCAACGTCGCCGCACAGCAGGCGGTCCATGGGCGTCGCGGATTCGAGATCGCGCGTGATGTCGGCGATGGCCGTCTGTTGATCGGGAGTCAGGTCGTACTGGAACGCGTCGCCGAACTCCTGCTGCCAGTGCGAGTCGGGCGTGAACGCATGTCCGGCCACGGCTTTACGCGCCGCGTAGAGCTTGAGAAGCTCTTCCGCCATGTCGCGCATCGCCTTCTTGACGCGTGATTTGGCCTTCTCCCATGTCGTGCCACCGAGTTTGTCCAGGGCAGGCGCGGCGCCGCCCGTGTACTTCTGGACGAGGTCGAGCCGCTCGAGGGGCACGAACAGCTTGTCTTCACCGGCGTAGCGGAGCTCCATGAACTCCTGCTCCGCCATGCCGGCGCCCGCCGCGAGTTTCTTCAGGCCGACGAAACGGCCGATGCCGTTGTCGACATGCACCACCAGATCGCCGACCTTGAGGTCGCGGAAGTCCGACAGGAACGTACGTGTCGCCGACTTTCGGCGCTCGGCCGATCGAAACTCCTCTTCGAAGAGATCGGACTCGGCGAAGATCGTCAGCCCGGCATCGCGCAGGCGGAAACCTCGAGAGAGGTTCCCTGTCGCGACGAGCACGGTCGCCCGGCCGAGATCGTCGGCTTCCGCTACCGACCGCGCGCGCACTTCATAGTCGGCCAGCAATTCAATCGTGCGCTCTGCACGGCCCGCCGACGCGGCCACGAACAGGACATCGTCGCCCTGTTCCTTTGCCGCCCGGATCTCATTGACCCAGTCGCCGATGCGGCCGTGGTACGCGATCGCCGGGATGCATGGCACGTGGCGCGTACCGGATGAATCCCCGCCCTCTGGCTCAATCGCCAGCTCGGACACCCGGCGCGCCCGGCTCAAACCGGCGTCGAGACCAGTCCAATCGATGGCAATGGCGCCGTAGTCGGGCACGACGCGGCCGCGTTGCGAGAAGTCGTGGGCGCTGGCGCGCCACTGTGTCTCCAGCTTCTGCGCCTGCTCTTTGATGTCCTCGAACTCGAAGGCAACGAGCGTGGCGCCGGACGCGCGGAAGAAGTCGACGACCGTCGCGGTCCGATCGAAGGCTTCCGCGTCATCCGGCGTGAAAGCATCGGGAAGCAACTCGCGCTGGGGGCTCACGAGCACCCGATCGAGCGCTTCCAGCGAGCGCTGTGTCGATGCGTCGTACCGGCGGATCGACTCGATGATGTCGCCGACGAACTCGAGCCGGATCGGCTGCGCCTCGCTTGCCGGATAGAAATCGAGGACGCCACCGCGCACGCAGAACTCGCCGTGCTCGTCGACGGGATCCTCGGGTGAAAAACCGGCGAGCACGAGTCTGTCGCGAAGATCCAGCGGCGAAATCTCGTCGCCGATCGCGATCGAAATGCCCGCGTCCTTCAGCCGCTGTGGCGAGGACAACCGCGGCAGCAGGGCGCGCGCCGAGGCGATCACCAGGCGAGCGGTGCGGGCCGCCAGCCCATGCAGCGCCCGCGCGCGCGCAGACGCCACCGCCAGATGCGGCGCCAGGCCGCGATAGGGATCGACTTCCTGCGACGGGAATGGCAGCACCGCCCGATCGACGGCGGCGGCGTCCATCCCCTGAAGCTCCGCCACGAAGAATCGTGCGTCGCCCGTCACCTGCTCGACCAGGATATCGGTCGGCACGATGAGGACCACCGGCCCTTCCTGCGCCAGCGCGGAGGCGTGGTACGCCGTGCCTGCCGCGGACAGGCCGGTCAGCATCGGTGCGGGCTTGTCGATCCCCGTCCGTGCCGCTGCGGACTTCAGCAACGCACGCAGCGCCAGCGAGGACGTCTGTTGGAGCATTACTTCCGGGTCTTCTCAATAATCCCAGATGTCGACCAGCCGGATTCGATCGGCATCCGCACCACTCTGCCGCCTCGCGCTTCCACGGTGTCGCGGCCGACGATGGCGTCCGCCGCCCAGTCAGCGCCTTTCACCAGAACGTCCGGTTGCAGCCGGTTGATGATAGATGCCGGCGTCCGGTCGTCGAAGATGGCGACCGTATCGACGCACGTCAGTGCGGATAGCACCTCCGCCCGCTCGTTCTCCGGGATGACCGGCCGGCCTGGCCCCTTGTTGGCGCGAACCGATCGGTCGGAGTTCACGCCCACGACGAGCACGTCGCCCTCGGCGCGGGCGGCGCACAGATAGCGCACGTGGCCGGGATGCAGCAGGTCGAAGACGCCATTCGTGAACACAATGGTCCGGCCCAGCCTGCGCTGCTCATCCACGAACGCCGCGGCCTCATCGATCGTGTACATGACTGCTACGACTTCGGCGCGATCTTGACCGCCCCGCCGAAGACCCAGTGGTGACCGGGACGATAGATGCCGACGTCGCCCGTTCGTGACTTGACGCGGAAGGTGTGCAGCAGGCGGTGATAATCGTACGGAACGCCGTCGTGCTTGTGCACGGCGACGTCGAGCTTGTAAGTGCCCTCGACAAGATCGAGCGCGTCGAATGTCAGCGTCACCGTGGCGTCGCCGTTCACGTTGGTTGACGTGAACTCCTCGATGTCGGTGTTCGTGCCGTAGACGCAGACGCCGTCAGCACCGAAGATCGCGACACCAAACACGAAGTCATCCACCGCCTGGTGCGCGCGCAACGCCAGACGCACGCTGAGCGCGTCGCCCGAGTGAATCACGTGCACCGGCTGGCCCTGGGCGTCGAGCACAGCGACATCGACGATTTCCACGACGCGCGAGCCCCAACGGCCCTCGGCCGCCCTCATCATGTCCGTCGTGGGGTCGGCGGAAATCTCGACACTCGCCTCAGCCGGTGGCGTCGTATCCACGACGTGCCGGGCCTTGTCATCCGACGAAGCCAGGAATCGCTCTTCCTGCTTCTCGACGTCCGAGATGTACTCGGCGATCACGCGGAAGGGATCGCCTTCGGCCCGCTTGTGGCCGGCGTCCAGCCACGCCGCCTGGTCGCAGAACCGTTCGACGAGATTCAGCGAGTGCGTCACGAGCAGCACCGTCTTGCCGCGCCGCTTGAAATCCGCGAACTTGTCCAGGCACTTGTGGGTGAATCCCTCGTCGCCAACGGCCAGAACTTCATCAACCAGAAGGACTTCCGGATCGACGTGGATCGCCACGGAAAAGCCCAGCCGCATGTACATGCCCGACGAATAATTCTTCACCGGTTCGTCGATGAAGTCGGCCAGTTCCGCGAACTCGACGATTTCGTCGAACCGGCGTTCGATCTCCCGCTTCGAGAGCCCGAGCATGATGCCGTTGATGAAGACGTTTTCGCGGCCGGAGATCTCAGGATGAAACCCGGCGCCAAGTTCGATCAGCGCCGAGATTCGGCCGCGAACGGAGACCGTGCCGGTCGTCGGCTTCGTGATGCCCGCCACCAACTTGAGCGCCGTGCTCTTGCCGGAACCATTGCGGCCGACGAGGCCGAACGTGCAGCCCTGGGGAATGTTCAGCGAAAAACCGGAAAGCGCCGTGAACGCCTCGCTTGGCTTCAGCTCATCGAGAATGCTGCGGTTCGTCAGCGCACTCTTCAGCGTCGCAAAATGACGACGGCCGTACCGCCGGTATACCTTCGTGACGTTGTTGAGTTCGATGGCCGCCGTGTTCATGCGACCTCCGCGAACGAATCACGCAGCCGATCGAAGACCCAGTAGCCGGCGAAGAACATGGCAACGGACCCGGCGCCGAGCGCGAGCAGCCACGAGAGGTGACCGAATGCATTCTCGGGATTGAAGAGGATCTCCTGATACGACACGGCGAGGTGCGTAAAAGGATTCAGGTCCAGCCAGAACTTCAAGTGCGTGACCGAGAACCAGGGATAGATGATCGGCGTCGCGAAGAACCAGAATGTCAGGACGTTCGACAGGATGTCCTTGATGTCGCGGAAGTGCACCGTGAGCGCCGACAGAAGGAGCGCCAGCCCGGTCGTGAGCACGAGCTGCACGAGCACGACCAGCGGCAGCCAGACGAGCTCCGCAAAATGCAGCGCGACGCGCGGCGGGATCGCGACGCCGTCAGGTCCGACGATCGGCGTGTTCGCGTAGTACAGGAGAAAGCCCGCCAGGATCGGCAGCGCCAGCAGGAACTGCACCATGTTCGCGAGCACACTCACGATCGGCAGAATCTCCGCAGGGAACAGCACCTTCTTGATCAGATTCCCGCCGGCCACGAGCGAGTTTGCAGACTCGTTCAGTGACGCAGCGAACCACGTCCACGGCAACAACCCGCAACAGAGGAAGAGCGCGTACGGCTGGACGTCGGCTCGCGCCGCGACGAAGTACTTGAAAACCGTCGAGTAAACCAGGAGCAGGAGCAGTGGATTGCCGAACGACCAGAACATCCCGAGGGCGGATCCGCGATAGCGCGCCTTCAGCTCACGCGCGACCAGGCTCTGAATGAGTCCGCGGTATCGGGGAAGCTGCGCGAGGTTCGCCCACATTTGTCAGCGGAAAGTCGCGTCCTATCCCTCGACTTGGAGCACCGCCACCGTCACGTTGTCCGGGCCGCCGGCCTGGTTGGCCGCATCGATCAGCTCCTGGCACGTCTTGGGGAGCGGTTCCTTGCGCTCGAGGATTTCAGCGAGCCGCTCCGGCGGTACAACGCCGGACAAGCCGTCCGAGCAGATCAGCAGACGATCACCGGCTTTGATGTCCACTTCGGTGATTTCGACTTCGGGATCCTCGCCGCCCGAAAGCGCCCGCGTGACGACGTGGCGCCACGGGTGGCTCTTGGCGTCCGTCTCCGTCAGCACGCCGGCGCGTACCTGCTCGTTCACCCAGGAATGATCCTGCGTGATCTGCAGCAGCGTGCCGTTGCGATAGCGGTACAGCCGGCTGTCACCCACGTGCGCGACGACGGGCGTGCCCTTGTTGATGAGCAGCGCGGCCGCGGTCGTGGCCATCGTCCGGAGGGTTTCATCCTCCTGCATCGCCTGCGTCAAACGGCGGTTTGCCAGCTTGAACGCGGCGGTCAGGCGATTGCCGTCGAGACTGAGGGTGGTGTCGTACGGGAACGGCCACGTCGTATTGACGTCGGCCTCGCGGGTGTCGTTGATGAAGGTCTCGATCGCCTGCGCGGCGACGCGCGAGGCGACCTCGCCGGCGGCGTGACCGCCCATGCCATCGGCGACAAGAAACAGCCCGAGATCGGGCCGCGCGCAGACGGTGTCCTCGTTGGCTTCACGCCGCAGGCCAGGATGCGACAGAACGGCCGAGGAAACGGTCTGCATTGCGGCGTCAGGACCGCCGGCGCGATTTTGCGATGTCGAGGCGCGAGATCGCCCGGAGCATCGCGATGCGCGCGCGTTCGAAGTCGACGTCAGGCATCGGTTTCGCGAGGCGTTCTTCGGCGCGGCGCTTGGCGGCTTCAGCGCGCGCGAGGTCAATGTCCTCCGCGCGTTCGGCAACAGGCGCCAGGATCGACACGCGATCACCGGTCACTTCAGCAAAGCCGCCGCCAAGGAATGCGAACACCTTGTCGCTGCCCTTGCGGTACCACATTTCGCCGGGCCGAAGCGACGCGAGGAGCGGCGCGTGCCCCGGCAGAACGCCGAAGAAGCCCTCTTCGCCGGGCAGCTCGACTTCGTCCACGTCCTCGTGGGCAATGGCCCGCTCGGGCGTCACGAATTCGAGGCGCAGATGCGTCGGAATCGCCATTACTGGGCCTTGTAACGCTCGATGACTTCGTCAATCGTCCCGGCCAGATAAAACATCTGTTCCGGAATCTCGTCGTGCTTGCCGTCGACGATTTCCTTGAAGCCGCGGACGGTGTCCGCGATCGCCACGTACTTCCCCTTGTAGCCGGTGAACTGTTCGGCGACGAAGAACGGCTGCGACAGGAACTTCTGGATCTTGCGGGCGCGCGACACCGTCAGCTTGTCGTCTTCCGACAGTTCGTCGATGCCGAGAATCGCGATGATGTCCTGCAGGTCCTTGTAACGCTGGAGCACCTGCTTCACGGCGCGCGCGACGTTGTAGTGCTCCTCACCGATGACGCGCGGGTCCAGAATGCGCGACGAGGACGCCAGCGGATCGACGGCCGGGTAGATGCCGAGCTCGGCAATCGCGCGCGACAGGTTGGTCGTCGCGTCGAGATGGGCGAACGTCGTGGCCGGCGCCGGGTCCGTGTAGTCGTCGGCGGGCACGTAGATCGCCTGAACCGACGTGATCGATCCCTTGCGCGTGGAGGTGATGCGCTCCTGGAGCTCGCCCATTTCCGTGAGCAGCGTCGGCTGGTAACCGACGGCCGACGGCATGCGGCCGAGGAGCGCGGAAACCTCGGAGCCGGCCTGCGTGAACCGGAAGATGTTGTCGATGAACAGGAGCACGTCCTTGTTCTCGGCGTCTCGGAAGTACTCGGCGACCGTGAGCGCCGAAAGCGCGACGCGCAGGCGCGCGCCTGGCGGCTCGGTCATCTGGCCGTAGACCAGCGCCGCGCGCGACTTCGACGGATCGTTCGGGTCGATGACGCCCGACTCCTGGAACTCGAGCCAGAGGTCGTTGCCCTCACGGGTGCGTTCGCCGACGCCGCCGAACACCGACACGCCGCCGTGCTTCATGGCGATGTTGTTGATCAGCTCCATGATGATGACGGTCTTGCCGACGCCGGCGCCGCCGAACAGGCCGATCTTTCCACCCTGGAGGTACGGCTCGAGCAGATCGATGACCTTGATGCCCGTCTCGAACATCTTGAGCTCGGTGGACTGCTCTTCGAGGGTCGGGGCCTTGCGATGGATCGGCCAGCGCTGCTTGCTCTGGACCGGCCTCGACGGATCGTCCACCGGCTCGCCAAGCACGTTCAGCACGCGGCCGAGCGTCTCTGGACCGACGGGCATCGAAATCGGCGCGCCCTGATCCTCGGCGGCCATCCCGCGCTGGAGGCCGTCGGTCGGTTTCATCGCGACCGTGCGGACGCGGTTCTCACCGAGATGCTGTTCGACCTCGACGATGATGTCGACCTGCTGGCCGCCGGCGTCGCCCGTGACGCGCACGGCGTTGTAGATCGCGGGCAACGAGCCCGGGAATTCGATGTCGACGACGGGCCCGATGACCTGGACCACCTTACCGATCTTCACTGCCTCAGCGACTGCCATAACTGCCTTTGTGACTAAGTTCGAAGTTCAAAGTGCGAAGTTCGAAACAACCTTGTCGTCTCCGTGCCTTTCGAACTTCGAACTTCGAAGTTCGAACTCGCTCTAAAGCGCCTGTGCTCCGGACACCACTTCAATGATCTCCCTCGTGATCGCGGCCTGACGAATCTTGTTCATCGTGAGCGTCAGGCCCTCGAGCATTTCGGCGGAGTTGCGCGTCGCCGCATCCATCGCCGTCATCTGCGCGGCGTAGAACGCGGCGTTCGACTCGAGCAGCGCGCGCAGAATCTGCGCCTCGACCAGCCGGCCAAGCAGCTGATCGAAGATGCGCTGCGCCGACGGCTCGTAGAGATAGTCCGTGCCGCCGCCGGCCGCGGTTGCCGTATCGGTTCCGATGGCCGCGAGCGGCAGCAACTGCTCCACCACGAGCTTCTGCTGCATCACCGACTTGAACTCGTTGTAAATGATGTGAACGCTGTCCACCTTGCCGGCGATGAAATCCTCGATCGCGGGCGCCGCGATCGCTTCCGCCTCCGCGAACACGATGTTCTTCGGCAGGTTCACGTGCTCGAAGCGCACCGGCAGGCCGCGCCTGCTCAGCTGGTCGCGGCCCTTGCGGCCGACGAGGCCGAACGTCACGGCGCGCCCGGGATTCTCGCGCAGGAAAGCGCCCGTCCCCTTGATGATGTTCGTATTGAAGCTGCCGCAGAGGCCGCGATCGGCGGACACGACGATCAGCATCGTCGGGCCGGAGTCGGCGCCCGGGCGCTTCGTCAGCAGCGGATGGCTCGTCTGATCGACGCGGCCGGCGATGCTCTCCAGCACGCGGCGCGCCTCACGCGCGTACGGGCGCGTCGCGATCACCTTTTCCTGCGCGCGACGCAGCTTGGACGCGGCGACCATCTTCATCGCCTTCGTAATCTGCTGCGTCGACTTGACGGCGCGGACGCGCCGCCGCATGTCAATCAGTGAAGGCATGTCAGGCCGCCGTGGTGGCCGAGAACTGTTTGCCGAATTCCTCGACCGCGCCCTTGAGCGCCGCCTTCAGCTCGTCATCGAGGTTCTTCTTCTCCACGATGGCGGTGAGGACGCCGGCGTGACGCGATTCGAGGAAGCGATACAGCCCCTCCTCATAGGCGCGCAGCTTCTCGACCGGAACGCTGTCGAGGTAGCCGTTTGTCGCGGCGAAGACGATCGCCACCTGCTTCTCGACGGCCAGCGGCTGGTACTGCGGCTGCTTCAGGATTTCGACGAGCCGCTTGCCGCGGTTGAGCTGTCGCTGCGTCGCCTGATCGAGGTCGCTGCCGAACTGGGCGAACGCCGCGAGCTCGCGATACTGCGCGAGGTCGAGACGCAGGGTGCCGGCAACCTGGCGCATTGCCTTGATCTGTGCGGATCCGCCGACGCGCGAGACCGAGTTGCCGACGTTGATCGCCGGGCGGATGCCCTGGTTGAACAGGTCGGACTCGAGGAAGATCTGCCCGTCCGTGATCGAGATGACGTTCGTCGGGATGTAAGCCGAAAGGTCGCCGGCCTGCGTCTCGATGATCGGCAGCGCCGTCAACGACCCGCCGCCGAGCTCCTTCTTGAGCTTCGCCGCGCGCTCCAGCAGGCGTGAGTGCAGATAGAAGACGTCTCCGGGGTACGCCTCGCGGCCCGGCGGGCGGCGGAGCAGCAGTGAGATTTCGCGGTACGACTGCGCGTGCTTCGACAGGTCGTCGTAGACGCACAGCGCATGACGGCCCGAGTCACGGAAGTACTCGCCGATCGTGCACGCCGAGTACGGGGCGATATAGAGCAGCGGCGCCGGATCCGACGCGCCGGCCGCGACGACGATGGTGTACTCCATCGCGCCGGCGTCCTCGAGCGTCTTCACGACCTGGGCGACCGTCGACTGCTTCTGACCGATGGCGTTGTAGATGCAGATGACGCCGAGGCCCTTCTGATTGATGATGGCGTCGACCGCGACGGCGGTCTTGCCCGTCTGGCGGTCACCGATGATGAGCTCGCGCTGGCCCCGGCCGATCGGCACCATGCCGTCGATCGCCTTGAGGCCGGTCTGGAGCGGCTCCTTGACGGGTGAACGATCGACGACGCCGGGGGCGATGCGCTCGATCGGCATGAACTGCTTCGCCGCAATCGGGCCCTTGCCGTCGATCGGCTGGCCGAGCGCGTTCACGACGCGGCCGATGATCTCGTCGCCGACCGGCACTGAAATGATGCGGCCCGTGCGCTTGACCGTGTCGCCTTCCTTGATGCCCGACGAATGGCCCAGCAGAACGGCGCCGACGCTCTCTTCTTCCAGGTTCAGCGCGATGCCGAAGAGCCCGTTCGGAAACTCGAGCATCTCGCCGGCCATGGCGCGCTCGACGCCGTGGATGCGCGCGATACCGTCGCCGCACGAGATGACGGTGCCTACTTCGGAGACGTCGACGTCCGCCGAGTAGTTGCCAATCTGATCGCGGATGATCTTGGAGATTTCTTCGGCTTTGATCTGCATTGTGGGTTGCTAGTTGTTGGTTGCCAGTTTCTGGCGAAGCTTGTCGAGTTGCCGTACGACGCTGCCGTCGAACACGAGACTGCCCACACGGGCCACGACGCCGCCGACGATCGAGGGATCGACGCGCTCGGTGATGGTGACATCGCGGCCGGTGGCCGCGCCAAGCGCCTGCTTGAGCGCGGAGCGGCTGGCGTCCGACAGCGGCGAGGCTGTGACGACCTCGGCCGGGACGATCTTTTTCTCTTCGAGCAGGCGCTCGGAATAAGCGGACTGAAGCTCACTAATGACGCCCAGGCGGTCACGCTCGGCCAGCATCAGCACGAGGCGCGTTGCTTCGGATGAGAACGTCCCCGCGGCCTTCAGAACCTCGGCCATGATCTGCTTCTTCACCTGCGCGGGAACGGACGGCGTCGCGAGCACTCTCGAGAGCTCGGCATGACCGTCGATCGTCCGCGCGATGGAGTTGAGGTCGTCGCCGGCGCGGTCGGCCTGGCCGGACTTCTTTGCCACGTCAAACAACGCAGCGGCGTACCGGCGGGCGATGGATCGATCACTCACAATTGGGCGTCACTCTCGAAAAATCGTTGTCCGTGGAAAACCGGCGGCCGGGCGGTGTGTTCTCGGCCTGAGGGAGCGCTTCCACCCTCCATGCCGGGCACAACGAGCCGTCGCGAAACGTTAATTTATACCATTCGAAACGAGCGGGCGGCAAGGCGTTCGGCCCCCGATCAATGCAGTTCCACGCGGGCGGGAAGGTCACCCCTTGGGACGACTTCTCCAATTACCGCAACGGTTTGGCCCGCGGCCTCCAGTTGCCGGGTCACCACCGCCGCATCGTCCGGACGAAGGGCGATGAGCAATCCGCCGGAGGTCTGGGGATCGAGGCAGACCAGGTGGCGTTCCACCGCGACGTCGGGCGCGGGAACGAACCCGGTAAAGTGCTTCAGGTTCGCTCGACCGCCACAGGGCAGGAACTCACGGGCGAGTTCGAGTGCACCCGCCAGGACAGGAAGGTTCAAGGACTGCAGGGAGAGGGCGACGTCGCTCGCCACGGCCATCTCGATGGCGTGACCCGCGAGGCCGAAGCCCGTGACGTCCGTGCATGCGCTGACTGAACCGGCGGGTAGGGCGCGAAGGCTGCGCGCCGCTTCGTCGTTCAGGAGCTTCATCGACGCGACTGCCGCCGCAAATACTGCTTCGTCGTTGTTCCCGTACTTGCGGGCCCGGACGATGATGCCGGTACCCAGGGGCTTGGTCAGAAGAAGCACGTCACCCACCCGGGCGCGTGAATTCGTCAGGATCCGATCCGGGTCCACTTCCCCGGTGACCGAGTAACCGAACTTGATTTCCGGATCCGTGACGGTGTGTCCCCCGAGTAGAGCGACGCCCGCCTTGCGAAGCACGTCGCCGCCGCCTCGGAAGATTTCCCGAATGACGGCCGCCGGGGGACCGTCTTTCGGAAGCGCGGTGATCGCCAGCGCGGTACGCGGCAGTCCACCCATCGCGTAAACATCGCTCAGGGCGTTTGCGGCGGCGATCTGCCCGAAGTCGTACGGGTCGTCGACGATGGGCGTGAAGAAGTCGACGGTCTGGACGAGCGCGGGCCCGCCCTCCCACCGGTACACGCCTGCGTCGTCCGCGGTTCGGAAATCAACGAGCACGCGGGGATCGTCCGGCGGTGCGAGGCCGTCGGTCAGTTGTGCAAGGAGCGCAGCGTCGAGCTTGCTCGCACAGCCAGCGCAGTCTGCGTATTCCGTCAAGCGCCTGGACATTTCGTACTCCGAGGGGCTTCCCCTGTCATGTTCTCGTCAGTGTCTCGAACAGCCGCTGCAATTCGTCTTCGTTGCCGAAATCGATCTCGATCCGGCCGGCAGTGCCTTTGCGAACGATGCGCACTCGGGTGCCGAGCGCGATCTTGAGCTGATTTTCCGCGGCGCGCGTGTTCGGATCGGCGCGCTTTGGCAGCGGCGGCATGGCCGGGTTGAGTTCACGTCGCGCGAGTGCTTCGGTATCGCGGACCGAAAGGCCGCGCGCCACGACTTCCCTTGCGACGCGCCGCTGCGCGGCCTCGTCAGCCATTGTCACGAGCGCGCGCGCGTGCCCCATGGAAAGCGCGCCTGATGAAAGATCGTTTCTCACTTCCGCCGGCAGTTTCAGCAGGCGCATGTAGTTCGCGACGGTCGCGCGATCTTTGCCGACCGCGGTTGCGATCGCTTCCTGCGCCATCTGCAGCTCGTCCACGAGCCGCCGATAGGCCTGCGCCTCCTCGATCGGATTCAGGTTTTCACGCTGGATGTTCTCGATCAGCGCGACCTCGAGCAGGCGCTCGTCAGGCACGTCGCGATAGACGACTGGGACTTTGAGGAGCCCTGCGCGCTGCGCCGCGCGCCAGCGGCGCTCGCCGGCGACGATCTCGTGACGATCGCCGACGCGACGCACGAGGATGGGCTGAATGACGCCGTGGCTCCGGATCGATTGCGCCAGGTCTTCGAGCGCGCCTTTCTCCATCGACAGGCGCGGCTGTTTCGGGTTGGGCGTGAGGAGATCGATGTCGAGTTCGGCGGGCCGCGCCGGCGCGCCCTCGGGCGCGGGTGGTGGCGCCTGTGGCGGCGTGGTGGGAATGAGCGCGCTCAATCCGCGTCCTAGTGCCTGGCGTTTGTCGGCCATTTAGTTCACCTTCGCGGCTGCGGGTTCAGCGGGTGTTGCACGGCGGCCGGCGAATTCATGCGCGAACGTGACGTACGCCTCCGCGCCGCGCGAACGGGCGTCGTACAGGATCACCGGCACACCGTGGCTCGGCGCTTCACCAAGCCGGATGTTGCGCGGGATGACCGTCTGGTAGACCTGCGGGCCGAAGAACTCACGGATGTTCGCACTCACTTGTTGTCCGAGATTCGTGCGTTCGTCGTGCATGGTGAGCAGCACGCCCTCGATGCGGAGCCGCGGATTGAGATTCTCTTTCACGCGTTCGATCGTGGAGAGCAATTCGGCGATGCCTTCGAGCGCGAAGTACTCGCAGTTGAGCGGGACGAGGACGGAATCAGCCGCGACGAGGCCGTTCAGTGTCAGCAGTCCGAGCGACGGCGGTGAGTCGATGAGGATCAGATCGAAATCCGGACGGAGCGCGTCGAGGACGCGTTTCAAACGCGCTTCGCGGTGCGACGCGTTCACGAGTTCGATTTCGGCGCCGGTGAGATTCCGATCCGCCGGGATCAGCGAGAGATGTTCGATCGCGGTCGGCATGACGTAGTCGCGTGCGATCGGATCGTCCGCGGTGATCGCTTCGTAGATCGTGCCGCCAGGCGCGGATTGCCCTTTGAGACCTACGCCGCTCGTGAGGTTGCCCTGCGGATCCAGGTCCACGAGAAGCACGCGCTGATTCGCGATCGCGAGTGAGGCCGCGAGGTTGATGGCGGTGGTGGTCTTGGCGACGCCGCCTTTTTGATTGGCGACTGCGACGATATTGTTGGTCATGTCGCCAATCATTTGTTTTGAATCACTTTGGCTATTGTTTTCCAGCCTGGAATTGCCGTCAAGGTCAGACTGGTCGTCGGATCAGATGTTCCACGTGGAACACGGTCGGATTGCCTCCGCGGTTAGCTGGCAGTACGCGATCGGAGAACGAACAGCCTAGAGGTCCCCGGCAGAGGAATGCTGGTGATTGTCTTAAGTCCTGACGCGCTGGCAGGTTGGCTGGTGGCTGATGCGCTGAACCAGAGGACGCGGCCTCGGGGACTCAGCAGCGCTCCAATCTGACCCCAGAGTTTCTCGTCCGCGCGCACGGCCCTCATTGAGATCAGGTCTGCACGCCCGTTGAGGCCGGACGTAGCCAGGAGCTCTTCAAGTCGAGAGTTTGCGACCTCGACGTCCTTCAGATCGAGTTGACGAGTCACGTCCCGCAGGAAGGCAGCCTTGCGCGCCTTTGCTTCGACCATTACGAGCCCGAGCCCAGGCGCGCACAGCTTCAGCGGGATAGCTGGAGACCCGCCACCAGATCCGACGTCGATGAGTAGGGAATCTGAAGCTTCAATGGATTGGGAGGCGACTGCCGGCTCAATCAGAAGCCGGTCAATGGCCTCTGTCGAGGCGGGTTCGAGCTGTAGCGCCGTAAGATTCAGCTTTCTGTTCCATTTGGCCATAAGGCCAAAATAATCGGTCAGGCCAACTTGAATCTCCGCCGGCAACGACAGGCGGGCTGCCTCAAGTCGACGCTCCAACCTGGCCCGAGTGTCTCGTGACGCCACTGGCCTATTGTCGATCGCTGCGCCTCGGTCTGGCCTCGAGAGTACGTACTTCTAGACGTACATAATGTTGTAGTGCTATAAGACTGTAGTTCTCATGAAGCAAAGCGCCCCGGCCAAGGACGAGCGAGTTTCGACGTCGTTCAAGGTCTCTGACGACCTCCGGACAGAGTTGAAGATTGCAGCGGCGCGCGAGCGGCGAGACATGTCCGACCTGCTCGAAGATGCTCTCCGTCAATACCTCTCGAAGACGCAAGGAGGATCGCGTGCATCGAGGTAGGGCGGCTGTGGTGCCATTCGGTCCAGCGCACGAAACGCGTCGACTCGCGGAGCCGCGCAAGACGCTTACGACACAGCTCGGTGAGTTGCACGTCGGAAACGGCCTGGCCGTCCTCGCGGCACTGCCATCCAATTCCGTCGATCTCGTCATAACGTCACCGCCCTATGACGGCCAGGCAAAGTACGGAAACGGTGAGCGATACGATCGGGACTGGTATTCCGGCTTCTTCCGACAAGTCACGGCGGAGATCCTGCGCGTTCTCACGCCACGCGGCAGTTTCGTCCTGAACTATCGATCACGCCGGCAAGGATCAGAACGTGGGACGTTACAGTACGAACTAGTGTTCTGGTTGCGAGAGCAAGGTTTCTTGTTCTGCGAGGATTTCGTCTGGGGCAAACCCTCGCCGCCGCCTGGCCGTTTCAATCGGTTTCTCAAAGACGGCGTCGAATACTGCTTTCAGTTTGCTAAAACCGGAGACTGGCAGTTCTTCCCAGCGCATTGCCTGACGCCAGCGCGATGGGACGCGAAAGATCGCGAACGCCGGAAGAAGCTGCCACACAACTATGTCCGCGTGAACGAACCGTCGGGGCAGGGCCGCAAGCGCGTGCAAGCCGGTCCCGATCTGGTCAGGCCGTCGACCCTGCTACATCTGGAACCCGAGTTCGGCCCGAACCCAACCCTTCATCCGGCGCGATTCCCTCAGGCCTTGCCGTCGTTCTTTATCCGGCTTCTAACGCAACCCGGTCAGCTCGTGGTGGACCCGTTCGGTGGTACCTGCACGACGGCGGTCGCGGCAGAGCACCTTGGCCGACGCTGGATTGTCGCAGAGTTGGACGGGAAGTACGTCGCGGGGCTAAAGGACCGCCTCGCGCGCAAATGACGATCGACGAGGCCGTCAGTGCCGTCGAAAACGCTCCGGCGTGGGACGCCCGCGTCGCGCTCGTCAGACAGGTTCCAGAGAACTTCGGCACGGCCGCCCATCAAGAGGTCTTCTCCGAAATTGCAAAGCGCATTTACGTTCCACACCTCGCGCCGGACTTCGCGTACATCCACTGGACCGGCGACTACGAACTAGCCGGGTTTCAGACCGTGTACGATCGCGCGCATACCCTGACCGCAGGCTTTACAAGAGTCTCGGCTGCCGAACTACAGACGGTTCTCGAAACTGAACCCTCCACCCTTCGCGTGTTCCGAACGATGCTCGGTTTGACGCCACAGGAGTTTGCGGCGGCCAGTATCGCCATCGCCGATAGAGAAGGCATCGAACCTGTGGGCGTCGGCAGCGTCAAGGGCATGGAGTCGGGCTCCAAGAGCAAGAACAAGACGCCGCTGTGCGCCAAGGTGATTGACGAGGCCGTGCGGGGTGTCTTGTTCGGATCGCAACCGACTTCGACGTTGCGACCCAAGACCGACAAGCCCGACACGCTCGCCGGATGGGACACCATCCGCGCGTACGCCGCCTCGGGTGTGCCGCTCGCAGTGTTTCTACACCAGCGTCACTACGGCGGCGCGTTTCGTCAATTGCTCGATGCAACGAGTACTAAGCGCGGCGACCTGTTGGAGGATGCGGTCGAGTCGGCTCTTGCCACCGCGAAACTCCAATTCATCCGCACCGGATCCCACAACCAGGCAGAGATCGCGACGCGCTTCGGTATCACGATCAAACCGGCGCCGGATTTCGTCGTGTTCTCCACGGGCGACATCCTGAAAGCGATCCTGGAGTGCAAAGGCGCGAACGACGGCGGGACCGCACGCGACAAGGCAAGCCGCTTCGCCGCACTCAAAGGCGAGGCGACGCGGCTCGGCGGCGTGCCATTGTTCGCCGTTCTCGCTGGGCTGGGATGGCGCCGGACGGCCGACGCGCTCGGACCCGTCGTTCGATCGACTGATGGCCGCGTCTTCACACTGCCGACGTTGGGTGAAATGCTGTCGGTGCAGCCGCTTTCCGAACTCGCGACGTTTCCGTAGCGGACGAGTCCGCCACCACCCCTGCAACGAGGTCATCAAGCGCCAAGGGGCCGCGTCAAGCCGACGCGCCAATTGACGCGAAAGGATGTTCTATCGCCGCGCGAGGCGCGACGCGAGGATCGCGACGGCCGCGGGAGTCACACCGGGCACGCGCGAGGCCTGATCGATCGTCGCCGGCCGCACCGAGACGAGGCGCTCAACAACTTCCCGCGAAAGGCCGGGCACGACGCCGTACTCGAAGTCCGACGGAATCCGGCGCTGCTGCTGCGCCAGCGTCCGTTCCCACTGCGCAGCCTCGCGACGCACGTAGCCTTCGTACTTGCACTCGGCGACAAGCGTCGACCGGTCCAGTTGCGCATCTCGTACGTCCGTGTCGATCGCAAAGCCCATCCGGACAACATCGTCCAGCGTCACCGGCGGACGCGCGAGCGCGCGCGCAACGGAGACGGTCTCTCCATCGACCGACACGCGCGTGGACTGCGCCGCCGATCGATTGCGTTCGATCCGCAATCGCCGCGATTCAAATCGTTCCCACCGCGCGTCTTCTACGAGGCCGGCGCTGCGCCCGATTGGTGTGAGCCGCAGATCGGCATTGTCGATGCGAAGAAGAAGACGATGCTCGGCACGTGACGTGAACATGCGGTACGGCTCGAGACAGCCGCGCGTGACGAGGTCGTCGATGAGAATGCCGATGTACGCCTCGTGCCGTTCCAGAACAACAGGGGACGCGCCGATCGCCTGGCGCGCCGCGTTGATGCCGGCCATGAGTCCCTGCGCCGCGGCTTCCTCGTAGCCCGAGGTGCCGTTGATCTGGCCCGCGAGAAAAAGGGCTGAAATCCGCTTGGTTTCAAGCGTTTTCGAGAGCTCGGTGGGCTGGATGAAATCGTATTCGACCGCGTAGGCGTGACGAAGAATCTGCGCGTCCTCGAGGCCCGGCAGCGCGTGGACGATCGCATCCTGCGTCCGGCGGGGCAGGCTCATCGACAGACCGTTGACGTAGATCTCGTCGACGTCGAGCCCTTCCGGCTCGAGAAAAATCTGGTGCCGCTCGCGATGCGGAAACCGCATCACCTTGTCTTCGAGAGACGGACAGTAACGCGGCCCGATGCCCGCGATCCGTCCGTTGTAGAGCGGCGAGAGTCCGATGCTGCCGCGCACGAGATCGTGCAGCGCCGGTGTCGTGTAGAGCACATGACAGGCGATCTGATTGCGCGGCAGCGCCTCCGAGACGAACGAGAACGGCACGACGCAGGTGTCGCCCTCTTGCGCCTCGAAACGCGAGAAGTCGATGCTCCGGCGATGAAGGCGGGGCGGCGTCCCGGTCTTGAGCCGGCCCATGTCGAAGCCGAACGACGCAAGAGAGTCCGCGAGATGGCGCGTCGGCGGTTCACCGGCGCGGCCCGCTGGATGTTGTTCGTCGCCGATGTGAACGAGGCCGTTGAGGAACGTGCCCGTCGTCACCACAAGCGCACGGCACGAAACGGAATCGCCTTCCTCGAACTCGAGACCGACGACGCGGCCACCTGCCGTGAGGACGCGGCCAGCGCGGCGGAAAAGCCAAGTGATGTTGGGGTCGCAGTCCAGCGCGTCATGCACCCATCGCCCATAGGCCCGCTTGTCGGCCTGCGCGCGCGGCGACCAGACCGCCGGCCCGCGGCTTCGGTTGAGCAGCCGGAATTGGAGGCCGGTGGCGTCGATCGCCCGGCCCATCAGGCCGCCGAGTGCGTCGATCTCCCGGACCAGGTGTCCTTTGGCCGTACCGCCAATCGCCGGGTTGCACGGCATCAACGCAACCGTGTCCGGCGATAGCGTGACAAGACCGACGCGCCGGCCCATACGGGCCGATGCCCATGCGGCTTCACAGCCGGCGTGCCCGGCTCCAATCACGACGACATCAAATTCCGGCGAATGCATGGCGGGAGAACTGATGAAACCGCTCCATCTTATCCGCGACGGGTGACGGGGGCTCCCCGGTTCGCGGAAGGCCGAATCCGAACGGGTGACGCGCGTGCTCCCTGACGAGTCGCTTCACCGCGCTACTTGCCGATGCAGAACCTCGCGAAGATGTAGTGGAGTAGATCGTCGGGCGCGCGCTTGCCCGTCACTTCCTCGAGCGCCTCGCGGGCACGTGCGAGATCGACGAGGACGACTTCCTCGGTCGACCCGGCGTCGAGCGCCATCTTTCCGCGCTCGACGTGCTCGCGCGCCGACTCCACGAGTGTCAGGTGCCGCACGTTCGTGATGGCAGGTGGATCGACAAGTGACTCGCGCTCGAGCAGTGCGCTCGCCAGTGTCGCGCGCAGAGCGGCGAGCCCGCGTCCCGTCAACGCTGACACGGGCGTCGCGTGCACGAAATCGGTGATGAGGCCGGCATCCGTCCACCGCGCCGGAAGGTCGGCCTTGGTCTGCACGATCATTGCCGGCGTGCTGACGCTGCGGACGAGCTCGTGATCTTCATCGGTCAACGGCTGACTGCCGTCGACAAGGATCAACGTCAGCGCCGCCACGTGCTGCGCACCACGCGCGCGCCGTACACCCTCGGCCTCGATTTCATCGCGGGCGTCCCGGAGGCCGGCGGTATCGACAAGCGTGATCGCCAGACCATTCACGTCAACCCGCTCCGTGAGTAGATCCCGCGTGGTGCCGGGAATGTCGGTGACGATCGCGCGAGGCGCCCCGGCGAGTGCATTGAACAGGCTGGATTTCCCGGCATTCGGCCGGCCGGCAATTACCACCGTCCGGCCTTCGCGAATCACGCGCCCGGTACGGCCGTCGGCGATCAGCCGGTCGAGGTCGTCTCGAATCTGCCGCAAGGCGCTGGAGGCCTCATCGCGGGTGACGAAGTGAAATCCTTCTTCAGGAAAATCCAGTGACGCCTCGAGCCTGGCGCTGAGATCGAACAAGCCGGCATCCACACGGCCGATCGCCGCGGTCAGCGTCCCTTCGAGCTGGTCCATGGCGGCGCGCGCCTGAAGCGGTGTCACCGCTTCAACGAGGTCCGCCACGGCTTCCGCCTGAGGCAGGTCGATCTTGCCGTTGAGGTACGCGCGAAGCGTGAACTCACCGGGCTCGGCGACGCGCGCGCCCCGATCGACGGCGCCTTTGACAATGGCGGCCAGGAGCATGGGGCTCCCATGGCCGCCGATCTCGACGACGTCCTGACCGGTGTACGAATTCGGTCCTGAAAACCAGGTCGCAACCACCTGGTCGATCCTGTTGCCCTCTGCGTCGTGGGCGTGGCCGAACGTCGCGTGCCTGGGCTCGAGGGATGACGCGCGGTTCAGCAGGGCAGTCGCGATTTGTTCGGCGGATGGTCCCGACAATCGAACGACGCCGATGCCGCCGCGGCCGGGTGGCGTGGAAATGGCGACGATCGTATCGTCGGTAGCGAACACCTGAACCTGACGGGCGCTCGGACTAGCCCTTTCGCGAGATGAGGACCGTTTTCAGGAACGCGTCACCAATGCTCTCGGACGTGACGCTCTCGTCTTCGGCCACGGCCAGGTGCACGATGCGGCGCGCGTAGGGATTGAGCGGACCAATCTCCTGCGGCGCTCCCGACGTCTTGGCCTTCTCGGCAAGGAACTTCGCCATCTGCCGCAGCTCTTCGTCCTTGGCCTTCCTGAAGCCGAGCGCATCGACGACGTAGTGGCGATCCCCACGTTCGTCGCGCCGGAACGCCGTGTTGACGATCACCTGCAGGGCGTCCAGCGCTTCGCCTTTGCGGCGGAGTAGCGCGTCCGCGCCCTCACCGGTGAGATTCACCCGGAGGTGATCCGGTGTTTCCTCGGTACCGGCTTCGAGCGAGAGGCCCATGGCGGACGTTACGTTCAGGACGAATTCGACAACCCGGTCATCCAGCGTGCTCATCGTCAGGCCTTTCTCGCGGCGGCGGAGGAATTGGAAGTGGAAATCAGATGGTTCGTCAGGTACTGCTGGCCGATCGTGAGGATGTTACTGGCAAGCCAGTAGATCACGAGCCCCGCCGGCATGCTGAGGAACATCACCGTGAAGATGACCGGCATCAGCAGGAAGATCTTCTGCTGCATCGGATCCGCCGTGCTCGGCGTCATCTTCTGCTGCCAGAACATCGTGAGGCCCATCAGGATAGGCCAGAAATAGTAGGGGTCCCGCAGGGAAAGGTCGTGAATCCACCAAACGAACGGCGCGCCACGGAGCTCGATGGCCGAGTTCAACAGGTTGTAGAACGCCAGGAGGATCGGGAACGTGAGCAGCATTGGTATACAGCCGCTCGCCGGATTGACGCCCTTCTGCTTGTAGAGCGCCATCATCTCGGTGTTCATCTTCTGGCGCTCGGGATCCGCCATCTTGTATTTGGCGTAGCGGTCCTGGATGGCTTTGACCTGCGGCTGCAACGCCTGCATCTTCTTCATCGACACCATGCTGCGGTGGCGGAGCGGAAAGATCAGAATGTTGATGAGAATCGTGAGGACGATGATCGAGAAGCCGTAGTTACCGAGGAAGCTGTTGATCCACTTCAGCGCCTGGAGGAGCGGCACGACGACTTTCGCAAACCACCCGAAATCGATCGCGCGGGTCAGCTGAACGTCCGCTGCGCGGAGGTGATCGAAATCCTTGGGCCCGATGAAGAACTTCGTCGCGACCGTCTGGCCCGGCGCCGCGCCGGGATTCTGACGCAGCGCGAACGACACCCACGAACGGGTCGTTCCTGCGGGCGCGCCGGCGACCGGCACCGAGATCGGCACATAGTCGACCTCGGACCTCTCCGCCGCCGGCAGGGCCGCGGCCAGGAAGTAGTGGTCCTCGACGCCGGCGTACTTCACGGCGCCCTGATAACGCGGTTGCGCGGCGACATTCGCGGCCGTCAGCCGCGCCACGCTGCCGTCCAGGAAGTGAATCGCCTTGGTGATCGAGCGCGCGTCGGCGGAGTGGCCCGGCCCGACTGCCGGGCCAAAGTTAATCGTGAACGGCTTCGGCGACCCCGACTGATCGACTGAGAACTCGGCGTTGACGACGTACGGCTGGCGGTCCGGCTGGAAATAGAACTGCTTGCGCGCCGTGACTCCATCAGCCGTCCGAAGCGTGAAAGTGAGTGTGCCAGGGTCCGCACCAAGCGTGAGGTGATCGATGTTCACGTCGTACACGGCTGAAGCCAGCGTCGCGGTCAGCTTCGCGTCGTCCGTCGTGAGCGTGAAGGGACGAATGGTGTTCGCCGGAAGATCCTGCGGAACGAGCTCGAGCGGCGCCGTTTGATCTTCAGGTTTTTCCTTCGCTGCCGGGTACTTGAGCAGCAGCCAGCTCTTCAGCACCGCACCCTGCGTCGTGAAAACCGCGCGGACGCTGCTGGTCTCGACGATGATGTCGCGCGCGGCAGCGTCAGGTGTCACGGCCTGCGCCAGCGCCGCAGTAAGCGCCGGCGCGACCGGTGCCGAAGCCGTTGCTTCGGCGCCTGGCGTGGGTGCGGCTGCTGCGGGCTTCGCTGGCGGCGGGGCCGGCGCGATGAACGTCTGGTAGACGGTCAGCAAGCCGAACGACAGAAAGATTGCGAGAAAAACTCTCTTCTCAGTGGACACGTGCGTCTCCCGATCGCGGGGCTCTCGGCGGCGGCACCGGATCGAATCCTGAATCTCCGAGCGGATGGCAGCGCGACACACGCCGCAGCGACAAGCCGGTGCCCCTTATGAGTCCGTGCTCCGCGATGGCTTCCATCGCATAGTCCGAGCACGTGGGCGTGAAACGGCAGGCGCCGCCGGCGAATGGACTGAGGATCACTTGATAGGCGCGAACCGCCGCGATCCCCAGGCGCACAGCCAACGTCATGTCGGAACCTCGATTGTCTTTCTATCTCTGCCGCCGCGCAGCTTCTTCAGCGCGGCACGAAAATCTGCGGCGATTGCATCGAACGGCGCATCGACAAGTTCGGATCGCACGATGACGACCAGATCCAGATCGGCGGCGCCCGCAGGACGCGATGTATCCCGCCGGAACAACTCTCTCACGCGCCGCTTCGCGCGATTACGGGCGACCGCCCCGCCCACACGCTTCGATGCGATGATGCCCAAGCGATCGCGTCCCAGGGAATTCGGCCGGCCGAGGAGCGTGAGGAACTTTCCCGGCGCGCGTCGGCCGCCGGACTGGACGGCGGTGAATTCGACCCGGCTCCGCAGTCTGGCCGCGCGGCCGAACCGATGGGACATGCGGGTCGCGGTTATTCCGAAGAGACGGTGAGCCGCTTGCGGCCCTTGGCGCGCCGCCGCTTGAGAACGATGCGGCCGTTCTTGGTGCTCATGCGCACGCGGAATCCATGCGTGCGGCTGCGACGGCGGCGATTGGGTTGAAACGTGCGCTTCATTTTTACTCTCGAATCTCCGGCTCTCCGGCGCTACAGCCCTGATGGGCGGCCCGCGACCCGAAGAAACATGGATCGTAGTCAACGCTTTGAAGGGGTGTCAATTGACGGTTGTCCGTCTTGCGCCCCCTCGACTTCGCTCGGAGCGGCCTGAGCCTTGTCGAAGGCCGACCGTCGTGGTAGATTCGCCGCCCTTCGATCCGGCCCAAACCCCCGGCGTCAGTTTTCCACACCTGTGGAAAAACCTGTGGAAATCGACGGTTTTCGAAGGCTCGTCCGTGTAACCTGTTGCAAAACAAAGAGATCGTCGATGGCGAAAGTAGTCGCGGCCAGAGCAGACAGCGGTTTTTCAGTGGGATCCGAGGGGTACGGCGCGGTCCTCGACTTCCTCGAGGCGAAAGTTCGGACACGCCGGTAAGGCGGGTAAGGTATGTCGGGCACGGTCTGGGACGAGGTCCTCGGTCGCATCGAGACCAAGGTCAACAACTACAGCTTTCACACCTGGTTTCAGCAGACGTCGCTCGTACGGGACGGTGGATCGAGCCTGCTTATTCGCGTCGGCGATCCGATGGCGGTCGAGTGGCTGAACAAGCACTACGCGGGCGTGATCGCGGAAGCACTTGTGGAGGTCGGCCGTCCAGGCGTGAGTTTTTCCTTCGTACCGGAAGGCAGTGAGAGTTCCGTGCGGGCCGTTCAGGATCTCGCACCGGCCGGCAGCGACGCCGAGATGGCTGCGGCGACCGACCCGTCACCGGTTGATACCGGCATCGCCGGCCTGAGTCCGCGGTATTCGTTCGAGACTTTCATCGTCGGCGCGTCGAATCAGTTCGCGCATGCCGCGTGCCGCGCGGTGGCGGAAGCGCCATCACGGTCCTACAACCCGCTGTTCCTGTATGGGGGCGTCGGTCTGGGCAAGACGCACTTGATGCACGCGATTGGCCACTACGTGCTGACGCACAACCCGAGCGTCAAGCTGACGTACATCTCGGCCGAACGTTTCATGAACGAAGTGATCAACGCCATCAGGTACGAGCGCATCCTTGAATTCCGGGAGCGGTACCGCGGCGTGGATATCCTTCTCGTCGACGACATCCAGTTCATCGTCGGCAAAGAACGCACGCAGACCGAGTTTTTCCACACTTTTAACGCTCTTCACGACGCACAGAAACAGATCGTCCTCAGCAGCGACCAGCCGCCTCACCAGATTCGGGAACTCGAAGAACGTCTTCGAAGCCGGTTCGAATGGGGATTGATCGCCGACCTTCAGCCGCCGGATCTCGAGACGAAGATCGCGATTCTTAAGCGCAAGGCCGACGCTGAGGGCGTGTTCCTGCCCGACGATGTGTCGTTGTTCATCGCGGGGCGGATCAAGTCGAACATCCGCGAACTCGAGGGATCGCTGATTCGTCTGCTGGCGTATGCCTCGCTCACGGGCCGCGAGTTGTCGATGGGTCTCGCGCAGGAGGTCCTCCGTGACGTGCTTCGCCAGGAAGAGCGGGCCGTCACGATCGACATGATTCAGAAATTTGTCGCCGACTACTACCAGCTCAAACTGACCGAGTTGAAGTCACGTAACAACTCGAAATCGGTGGCGATGCCCAGGCAGGTGGCGATGTACCTGTGCAAGGCGCTGACGAACGCATCGCTGCCTGAGATTGGAAAAAGCTTCGGCGGCAAACATCACTCCACCGTCATTCATTCGATCCGGAAGGTCGAAGAACTCCGGAAGCGCGAACAGGCTTTCAACAGCCTGATCAACACCCTGACAGAGTCGATTCGCTCCTGATTTCGGTGTTTTCCAGGAACCGCCGGCAGGTTTTCCACAGCTGTCTTTGACGAGGCCTGTGGATGGGTTGTTGAGGCGTTCCAGAGGACCGGATCTGAACAGGTAAGAGGCCTTTTTGCGCACCGCGGATCCGCAGATTCATGCACAGGCTAAATCACTGCAAAATCAGTGACTTACAGACAGAGTTTGACGTACTAACAGCACCTTATTCCTGTTATACTTCTTTGTCTTTCTGATCTCCTTGATTCAAGGAGGGATCCCGCGCTCTGCCGCACGGGGTGGCCTATCGAAAGACAGAGGTTGCCCTGCCCATGGAACTCGTCGTCCGCAAGAACGACCTGCTCAAAGAACTTTCTCTGTTGCAAGGAATCGTTGAGCGGAAGAACACGATTCCAATTCTTGCGAACGTTCTGATCGACGCGACGAAGGACGGGATCTCGTTGCTCGCAACCGATCTCGATGTCGGCCTGCGCAGCCGATGCGACGGTACCGTGACCAAACCTGGCGTGCTGACGCTGCCGGCGAAGAAGTTGTTCGAGATCGTCAATGCCCTTCCCGAGACGGAGATCCGGATCGAGGAAGAAAAGGGCGGCAAGAGCGTCACGATAGCGGCCGACCGTTTCGAGTCGCGGATTCAGACTCTGCCGGCAAGCGAGTTTCCGACGCCGCCGAGCGAAGCGGGTGGCGTTGAAGCGACGCTGCCCGGCGGGGCGTTGAAGCGCTTGATCTCGCACACGCGGTTCGCGATCACCAGCGAGGACACGCGGTACTTCCTGAACGGCGCCCAGCTCGTGCTGCGCCCGGACTCGATGAGCATGGTCGCAACCGATGGCCATCGGCTCGCGTTCATCAGCGTGCAGGAATCGCCCGGTAAGAAGGTCTCGAGCGATGTATTGTTGCCGCGAAAAACCCTGAATGAAGTCGCGCGGCTGATTGACGGCGGCGAGGCTGTCCAGTTTTCCCAGGGTGAGAATCACCTGTTCTTCAAGGCCGGCGGGCGCCTGCTGATCTCACGAAAGATCGACGCCAACTTTCCGGCCTACGAGCGCGTGATTCCAAAGAGTAACGACAAGCGGATTGACTTCGATCGCGACCGCCTGTCGGCGGCGGTCCGGCGCGTGCGCCTCCTGTCGAATGAGCGTTCAAAGGCCGTGAAGTTCGTCATCGGCAAGGACCAGGTCGAGATCACGTCGAGCTCTCCGGAAATCGGAGAAGCCCACGAAGTGATTCCGGTCGACTACGGCGGCGACGCCCTGCAGATCTGTTTCAACGCCGACTATGTGGACAACTTCCTGGGCGTAGTGGAAACCGAGAACGTCCGGCTCGAATTCAAAGACGAGATGAGCCAGGCGGTCGTCAAGCCGATCGGCGCGGAGGGTTACGAGTACACCTACGTGATCATGCCGATGCGCATCTGACGGTAACTGAGCCTGAAACACGGAATGTCAAAGACTGACGCAAAGACCGGCCAGGCCGCGCAGGGACCAAGCGCGGTGATGTCCGGCGGTGCCGAGGACTACGGCGCGGACAAAATCAAAGTCCTCGAAGGCCTCGAAGCTGTCCGCAAGCGCCCCGCGATGTACATCGGATCGACGGGTCCGGCCGGGCTCCATCACCTCGTCTACGAAGTCGTCGACAACTCGATCGACGAGGCACTGGCGGGCTTCTGCAAGAACGTCAACGTCACCATCCACATCGATGGTTCGGTCACCGTCGTCGACGACGGGCGCGGTATTCCCGTCGACATGCACGAGAGCGGGCGCCCAGCGGCCGAAGTCGTGCTCACCGTGCTCCACGCCGGCGGCAAGTTCGAGAACTCCGCGTACAAAGTGTCCGGCGGTCTTCACGGCGTCGGCGTGTCGGTCGTGAACGCGCTGTCGGAGTGGCTCGAGCTCGAGATCTACCGGAACAGCCAGGTCCACCAACAGCGGTACGAGCGCGGCACGCCGTCCGGGGACCTTTACATCACGGGCGTCACCGAGAAGCGCGGCACCAAAGTCACATTCAAAGCCGACCCGACTGTTTTTGAGACGACAGAATTCAGTTTCGAAACACTGTCGCAGCGCCTGCGCGAGCTGGCGTTCCTCAACGCGGGCGTCGCCATCGCGATCGATGACGAGCGTGACGGCCGCAGCCATCACTTCCTCTACGAAGGCGGCATTCGGGAATTCGTTGAGTTTCTCAACAAGAACCGGACGGCCGTCAACGAGAAGCCGGTGTACATGGCCGGCGAGCGCGACGGGATCATGGTCGAGATCGCCGTGCAGTGGAACGACAGCTACATCGAAGCCACCCACGCGTTCGCGAACAACATCAACACGACGGAAGGCGGCACGCACTTGTCCGGCTTCCGCGCGGCGCTGACGCGGACGATCAACCACTACGCGACGAAGAACAGTCTCGCGGAGAAGCTCAGCGAGAGCGTCAGCGGCGAGGACATCCGCGAAGGCATGACCGCGATCGTGTCGGTCAAGATCCCGCAGCCGCAGTTCGAGGGCCAGACCAAGACAAAGCTCGGCAACACCGAGGTCAAAGGCATCGTCGAGGCCGTCGTCAACGACAAGCTCGGCGCGTTCCTGGAAGAAAACCCCAGCGTCGCGAAGCGCATCATCGCGAAAGCGGTGGACGCGGCGCTCGCTCGCGAGGCCGCGCGCAAGGCGCGCGATCTGGTGCGGCGGAAGGGGGCGCTCGACAACACCGCGCTGCCCGGCAAGCTCGCGGACTGCCAGGAGCGGGATCCCTCGAAGAGCGAGATCTACATCGTCGAGGGTGAGTCCGCAGGCGGCTCCGCCAAGCAGGGCCGCAATCGCGCGTTCCAGGCCGTGCTGCCGATTAAGGGCAAGATTCTGAACGTCGAGAAGGCCCGCTTCGACAAGATGCTGAGCCACGAGGAAATCCGGACGCTGATCGCGGCGCTCGGTTGTGGCATCGGCACCGACGAGTTCGACGCGTCGAAGGTGCGGTACCACCGCGTCATCATCATGACGGACGCCGACGTGGACGGATCGCACATCCGCACGCTGCTTCTGACGTTCTTCTACCGGCAGATGCGCGATCTCGTCGATCGCGGACACATCTACATCGCGCAGCCGCCGTTGTTTCGTGCCAAGCGCGGGCGACAGGAAACGTTCATCAAGGATGAACGCGCCCTCGAAGCGTTCCTCATCAAGCGCGCGGCCGAGTCGCGCACGGTAGTACTGGCCAACCACAAGGAAGTGTCCGGTCAGCAACTCGAGCGCTCGCTCGAGCAGTTGATGGCGTTCCGGAAGCTCGTACAGGTGGTCGAACGCCGGGGTCCGGCGCGGAAGGCCATCCTCGCGCTGCTGGAGGGCGACGCGCGGGACAAGACGTTCTGGGCTGACCGTGGAATGGTGGAGGCGCTGGCGACCCACCTGAGGACGCCAGAGGTCGCTGCGGACGTGGTCGAGGATCCGGAGCACCAGGCGTTGGCCGTCGCCATCGACGACAAGACCGCGGGCTACAGCCGCAAGCACAGGCTGGACATCGACTTCGTGACCACGGGTGAGTTCCGAACGCTGCTTGCCGCGTACCGCGACATCCGGGAGCTGCTGGCCGGCGCGGTGAACATCCGGACGGTGGCCTCAGCCACGCCCGAGGTCGCGGACGCCGAAGAAGAAACCGGCGAGGCGGCGGAGACACCGGTTGAGACCGCCGCACGCGTGATGAAGGACAGCGACCGGAAAATCGAGGGCCTCGACGAACTCGTCGAGTACTTCGTCGCGGCCGGCCGGCGCGGCCTCGCGATCAATCGCTACAAGGGCCTCGGTGAAATGAATCCGGACACCCTGTGGGAAACCACGATGGATCCCGAGAAGCGCACGCTGCTGCAGGTGAAGGCCGAGGATCACACCGAGGCCGACCTGATGTTCACGACGCTCATGGGCGATCAGGTGGAGCCGCGCCGCAAGTTCATCGAAGACAACGCATTGGATGTCAAGAATCTGGACATCTGAGGATGTCGGTTCAGGGCGCAGGGCTCCGGGTTCCTAGTTAGAACCAACTCATGGATCAGACTCCGCAATCGAGAATCCCCGTCAATATCGAAGACGAGATGAAGCGCTCGTACATGGATTACGCCATGAGCGTAATCATCGGGCGAGCGCTGCCTGACGTCCGCGACGGCCTGAAGCCCGCGAACAGGCGCGTCCTCTTCGCGATGCGCCAGATGGGCCTTGCGTCGAACCGGCAGTACCGCAAGTGCGCGAAGATCGTCGGCGAAGTCATCGGCAACTACCATCCACACGGCGACGTGCCCGCGTACGACACGCTCGTGCGCCTCGCGCAGGACTTCAACATGCGGTACACCCTGGTCGACGGCCAGGGCAACTTCGGATCGGTCGACGGCGATCCGCCCGCCGCGTACCGCTACACGGAAGCGCGCCTCGAGTCGCTCGCCGAAGCGATGATGACGGACCTCGACAAGGACACCGTCGACTTCCGTCCGACCTTTGACGAGACCAACGAAGAACCCGTCGTGCTGCCGGCGACGTTCCCGAATCTGCTGGTGAACGGATCCACCGGCATTGCGGTCGGCATGGCGACCAGCATCCCGCCGCACAACATGCGGGAAGTGATTGACGGCGTGCTGGCCGTCATCGATCGGCGGCAGGCGCCGGCCGACGAGAAGTTCCGCGCGCTGATGCAGGCGATTCCCGCGCCGGACTTCCCATCCGGCGGTACGATCGTGGGCCGCGCCGGAATCTATCGCGCGTACCGTGAAGGCCGCGGCGGCTTCACACTGCGTGGTCAGGCTGCGTTCGAAGAGAACAAGAAGGGCGATCGGACTTCGATCGTCATCAGCGAGATTCCGTATCAGGTGAACAAGGCCACGCTGGTGGCCGAGATCGCCGAACTCGTCCGCGACAAGAAACTCGAAGGCATCTCCGACCTCCGCGACGAATCCAGCCGCGACGGCATGCGAATCGTCATCGAGCTCAAGCGCGGCGAGCTGCCCGACGTCGTCCTGAACAATCTCTACAAGCACACGAAACTGCAGACGAGCTACGGGATCACGTTGCTGGCGATCGTGGCCAACCGTCCGAGGGTGCTGTCGCTCCTCGAAATCGTCGAGTTGTTCATCGACTTCCGGCGCGATGTCGTTCGCCGGCGGACCGAGTTCGAGCTGCGCAAGGCCGAGGCGCGGGCGCATATCCTCGAGGGCCTCAAGATCGCGCTCGATCACCTGGATGCGGTGATCAAGCTGATCCGCGGCTCCAGGAATCCGGTGGAAGCCCGCGCGGGCCTCGTCGCGAATTTCGGACTGACGACGATTCAGGCGCAGGCGATCCTGGACATGCAGCTCCAGCGCCTCACCGGTCTCGAGCGCCAGAAGATTCTCGACGAGCTTGCCGAGCTCAGAAAGACGATCGATCGCCTTCGCGCGATTCTCTCCAACGAGGAGTTGCTCATCGCGATCGTCGTCGACGAACTGAAGGCGATCCGCGACAAACACGGGGACGCCCGGCGCACGCAGATTACCGAGGAAGACGCCGGCGAGTTCCGCGTCGAGGACCTCATCGCCGACGAGGACGTGGTCATCACGGCGACGAGCACGGGCTACATCAAGCGCACGGCGCTCGATGCGTACAGAAGCCAGCGCCGCGGCGGCAAGGGCCTGATCGGCATGACGACGCGCGAAGAGGATGTCGTCGAACATCTCTTCGTCGCTAACACCCACGCGTACCTGCTGATCTTCACCGACCTCGGCCGCTGCTACTGGCTGCGCGCCTACGACGTGCCGGAAGTCAGCCGCAGCAGCAAGGGCAAGTCGATCGCCAACCTCGTGAAGATGACCGAGGGCGAGCGCATGTCAGCGCTTCTTCGCGTGCAGGCATTTCCCGAGCAGGAAGGCCAGCGGTTCATCGTGATGTGCACAAAGAAGGGCACCATCAAGAAGACCGACCTGGGCGAATTCTCGAATCCGCGGTCGGCCGGCATCATCGCGATTCAGATTGACGACGACGATCGGCTCATCGCGGTTGAGGAAACCGACGGTACGAGGGATCTCATCCTCGAATCCCGCAACGGCATGGCGATCAGGTTCAACGAGTCCGACGTCCGGCCGATGGGCCGCACGGCCTACGGCGTGCGAGGCATGCAGCTCAGGGACAGCGACGAGGTCGTGGCCATGGGCGTGGTCGGCGAAGGCTCGACGGTGCTCACGATCTGCGAGCGCGGCTACGGCAAGCGCACCGAGATCGAAGAGTACCGGTCACAGACACGCGGCGGCATCGGCCTCAAGGACATTTACACGAGCAAGCGCAACGGTCCGGTCGTGGACATGGCGTGCGTGACCGAGCAGCACGAGATCTTCCTGGTGACCGAGCAGGGACAGATCATCCGCATGAAGGCGGGCGACATGCGTCCGATTGGCCGCGATACGCAGGGCGTCAAGCTGATGGATCTTGCGGAAGGCGATCGCCTGGTGTCCGTGGCGACGCTGCTCGAAGTCGAGGACGAGACGCCGGCGACCTAGCCGGGGGGCTCCCGGCCTACGTAGGCCGGCCCTTCAGGGCCGGCATCACGCCGGCTCGAGGCCGGCAAACCGCGCGAGCAGTTTCTTCGTCCCGACCGACGCGAACCTCACGGTGACTTTCACGTCGTCACCCTGATCCTCCACATCCACGATCGTGCCCACGCCGAACTGCCGGTGACGAACGCGCATGCCGGCTCGGATGGAGCCTGCGGCGGATTGATCCTCGGTTTCGTACGAGTACCCGCGCTCCCCCCCGTCCTTGACCTTGTTGCGGTATCCCCCACTGCCTTGGCCATATTTGCGCGCGTAGGGATTCCGCAGCTCGTAGCCCGTGTTCATCCAGCGCGGCGGCGCGACAGGCTGTATGCGATCGACGAGATGCTCCGGGACCTCGTCGAGGAATCGTGACGGTTCGGTGGACTGGTACTCGCCGAAGACACGCCGGCGCGACGCGCCGGTGAGCACCAGCCGCTCGCGCGCCCGCGTGAGGCATACGTAACAGAGCCGGCGCTCCTCCTCGACCTCTTCCTCGTCCTCAGCAGAGCGTGAGTGAGGGAACAGGCCCTCCTCCATGCCGGCGACGACGACCACGGGGAACTCGAGACCCTTTGCGGCGTGCATGCTCATCAGCCAGACGCGTGCTTCCCTGGCACCATCGGCCTCGTCCGCCTCCGACAGCAGCGACAGGCGATCGACGAATCCGCCGAGCGACGGATCGTCGTCGCGCGATTCATATTCGCGCGCCGCGGAGACGAGCTCCATGAGGTTCTCGATGCGGCCTTCAGCCTCCTCGGAGCGCTCCTCCCGCAGCTGGGCCAGATAGCCCGTGCGATCGAGCACCAGACCGATTGCGATGGACACGCTCTTCTCCGGCACCTCGCCTGCGAGCGAGACGATCAAGTCACGGAAAGGCTTGAGGGCAGCCAGCGCGCGCGGAGGCAGCAGCCGTCGATCGAGTGCGACGACGAGACGCGCCCAGAGCGATCGCGGTGACGGCGTTGGCTGAAGTCCGGCGAGCAGGAGCGGGGTTGCCTCGTCTCCGCCGCCGGGATCTATGGTTTCCAGCGCGTCCATCACTGATTTGCCGACGCCGCGCGCCGGGACATTGACCACGCGCCTGAAGCTGACATCGTCGTGCGGATTGATCAACAGGCGCAGGTACGCGAGCACGTCCTTGATTTCCTTGCGCTCGTAGAATCTGACGCCGCCGATGATCCGGTAGGCGACACCCTCGCGCATGAGCGCATCTTCGATCGCGCGCGACTGGGCGTTCGTCCGGTACAGGACGGCCGTCATCGAGTCCGGTTGCTGGCGGCCGGTCTCGCGGATGCCCCGCGTGATGAAATCGGCCTCCTCAATCTCGTCGCCCGCCCGGTAGTAGACGATGCGCGCTCCGCCCTCTTTGTCCGTCCAGAGCTTCTTGTCCTTGCGGTTCCTGTTGCGGCTGATGACGGCGGATGCCGCTTCGAGAATCACCTGCGTGGACCGGTAGTTCTGTTCGAGCTTCACCGTGCGCACGTCCGGGAAATCGTGCTCGAAGTCGAGGATGTTACGAAGGTCGGCGCCGCGCCATTTGTAGATGGACTGATCGGGATCGCCGACCACGCAAAGATTCCGATGCGTCTCGGCCAGGCGCTTGATCAGCATGTACTGCGGCCGGTTCGTGTCCTGATACTCGTCGACCAGCACATACTTGAACTTGCGGCTGTAGAAGCCCCTGACCTGTTCCGAGTTCTCGAACAGATCGACGGTCTTGAGGAGCAGATCGTCGAAGTCCAGGGCGCCCGCGTCCTTGAGCGCGCGCAGATAGACCTCGTAGATGCGGCTGACCTGCTGATCGCGCAGGCTCCAGCCGGTTGAGCGCATTTCGGCCGGGCCCTCCATGCGATTCTTCGACTGGCTGATCCGTGAGAGCGCCGCGCGAGGCTGGACCAGCTTGTCGTCGATCCCGAGTGACTTCATCGCCTGCTTGACGACGGAGAGCTGATCGGACGAGTCGTAGATGACGAAGTCTCGCGTCAGGCCGATGTTCGGGCCTTCGCGGCGAAGCAGCCGCGCGCAGAGCGAATGGAACGTCGAGATCCAGGCCTGCCGGCAGTCCTCGCCGAGGATCTGCTCGACCCGGCCACGCATCTCATCCGCGGCTTTGTTCGTAAACGTGACGGCGAGCACCTGATCTGGCCGCGCGAACCCGCCGGAGATTACATGACCGATCCGCGTGGTGATGACGCGCGTCTTTCCCGAACCGGCGCCGGCAAGGATCAGGAGCGGACCTTCGGTGTGCAACACCGCGTCGCGTTGTTCTGGATTGAGTGACGAAAGCGCCTTCATCAGGGAGACAGCAAGAATAACAAATGGGAACGACGGGAACGACGGGAACGACGCGAACGTCGGGAACAAGCGCGCTTGCTGATACGATCAAGGGCGCCGTGGCGAAGACCTTGTTCCAGAAAGTGTGGGACCTCCATGCCGTTCGGCGCCTGCCGAACGGACAGACGCAGCTCTACATCGGTCTCCATCTCATTCACGAAGTCACCACGCCGCAGGCCTTCGACGAGTTGCATGCGCGCGGGTGGCCGGTGAAGGCGCCGGAACGGACGTTCGCGACCGTCGATCACATCGTTCCGACGCTGTCGCAGGCGCGTCCGTTCGTGGACCTCCTGGCGGAGGCGATGACAACGTCGCTCGAGCGCAACTGCAGGATGCACGGCATCCCGCTGTTCGATCTCTCGAGTGGACTTCAGGGCATCGTGCACGTGATCGGACCCGAGTTGGGCCTCACACAACCCGGCATGACGATCTGCTGCGGCGACAGCCACACGTCAACGCACGGCGCCTTCGGCGCGATCGCGTTCGGCATCGGGACATCACAGGTTCGCGATGTCCTTGCATCGCAGACACTTGCGGTGTCGCCCATGAAGGTCCGCCGCATCGACGTCAACGGACGGCTGGCGCCAGGCGTGTACGCGAAGGACGTCATCCTCACAATCATCGGCAGGCTCGGGGTCAAAGGCGGGACCGGCTACGCGTACGAGTACGGCGGCGACGTGGTCGATCGGATGACGATGGATGAGCGGATGACCATCTGCAACATGTCCATCGAGGGCGGAGCACGTGCCGGCTACGTCAATCCGGACAACACGACATTCGAATACCTCAAAGGCCGGAGGTTTGCGCCCTCGGGCGACGCGTTCGATCGCGCGACCAGTTGGTGGGCGTCGATGGCGTCGGACAAGGCCGCGATCTACGCCGATCGGGTCGTGCTCGACGGCGCCGCGATCGAGCCAACCGTGACCTGGGGCATCAACCCCGGTCAGTCTGTTGGCGTGGGCAGCCGGCTTCCGAAGCCGTCAGACGTGCCCGCCGACGATCGTGGATCTGTCGAGGAGGCGATCGACTTCATGGGCTGGACGGCCGGACAGCCTGTCGCAGGCACGAAGATCGACGTGGCGTTCGTTGGTTCTTGCACGAACGGCCGCCTGTCGGACCTGCGCGAGGCCGCCAGAATCGTGCGCGGCCACCGTGTGTCGCCGCACGTGCGCGCGCTCGTCGTGCCGGGATCCCAGGCCGTGCGTCTTGCTGCAGAGCAGGAGGGCCTGCACGAGATTTTCCGCGAGGCCGGCTTCGACTGGCGAGCCGCCGGATGCTCGATGTGCCTGGCCATGAATCCCGATCGCCTCGAGGGCCGGGAGATCTGCGCGTCGTCATCCAACAGGAATTTCAAAGGCCGGCAAGGCAGCCCGACGGGCCGCACGCTCCTGATGAGTCCCGCGATGGTTGCAGCCGCGGCGGTCGCGGGTGAAGTCGTCGACGTCCGCGGATGGCAGGTGTCACGATGAGCTCTGCCGTCGCGCTCGTCACCGGCCGCGCCATTTCGCTTCCAGTCAACGACATCGACACGGACCGGATCATGCCGGCGCGGTTCCTCAAGGCGGTGACGTTCGAGGGACTCGAGGCGCATCTCTTCGAGGACGATCGCCGCGAGGCTGCTGGCCGCGGCCAGGTGCATCCATTCGATGATGCGGCGCGCCGCGGCGCGCGTGTGTTTCTCACCGGCGTCAACTTCGGCTGTGGGTCGTCCCGCGAACACGCGCCGCAGGCGCTTTCGCGCTGGGGCATCCGTGCAGTCGTCGGCGTGTCATTCGCGGAGATCTTCGCCGGCAATTCATTGATGATCGGTCTCGCGTGCGTGCAGGTCTCACCGGAAGATCTCGCGCGCCTGCGCGCGGCCTCCGCGGATCCCGCTGCCGAATTCACCGTCGATCTCTCCGCGAAGCGCGTCTCCTCCGGCGGAGTTGCCGTCCCACTCACGATGCCTGAAGCAACGCGAGAGGCTCTGATGTCCGGAGCCTGGGACGCCACGGGCATGCTGCTCGAAAACTACGACGACGTCCAGGCCACCGCGCAGCGACTGCCGTATATTTCTGGTTTCTAGCGCGAATCGCCAGATCACCAGATCACCAAATCCCGAAATAACAAATCCCCGCCAGAGGTGTCTTTACTCCCAGGAGGCACCCATGAAACGGGCGGTAGTAATGGGCACGGTTGCGGCCGTGCTGTTGTCGGTTGGTCTCGGCGCGCAAGGCAGGAACTTCAGCGGAACGTGGGCGATCGACGCGGAGAAGACGGCCGCGGCGAATCCTGCGGGAGCCGCAGGCGGCCGCGGCGGCGGCGGGGGCGCCGTTGGGACACTGGAGCGACGAGAAGCTGACCTGGGCGCCGCGGGTGCGGCGGCCGGTGGTGGCGGCCGTGGCGGCGGTGGTGCATCCGGCGGTGGCATGCGTTCAGGCGGTGCGGGTGTCGCGGCGGGCCCGAGCATCACGGTCGATGCCAACACGTTCACGATCGCGAATGGAGCAACAAGCACTGCGTACAAGCTCGATGGATCCATCACGAACATCGAGAACCCGGCGCGCAAGACCACGGCCAAGGCGTCGTGGCAGGGGGACAAGATCGCGATCGAGACGACGGCCGAGGGGCCGAACGGCCCGATCGTCACGCACGCGACCTGGTATCTCGAGGGCGACTCGCTCGTTCGCGAGAGCAAATCGACCGGGCCGGATGGTCAGGAGGTGGTCCGGAAGACCTATTACAAGCGGTCCTGACCGCGTCTCAACATCACTTCACGCTGTGATGAGCGCGCGACGCGGGAAACCGCTTCGCGCGCTCTGTTTTTTGGGGAGAGTCAGTTCACTTGCGTAACGCGGAGACGAAGCGCGAACTGGTGGCCTTCGAGTAGTGCGGCGGCCTGTTGTGCCTGTTGCGGAGTGATCGCACCGCCGCCACCTCTTCCACCGCCGCCCCCGCCTCCACGAGCGCTGCCGCGCTGCCCGCCTGTGGTCGCGCCGCTCGTGACGGCTCCCGCGCCCGCTGTTCCTCTCCCGCCTGCGGCGCCCGCTGGCATTTCTCCTGCGCGGCCGCGGCCCGCGGCTCCCGTCAATTCGAAGGCCAGCACATCAGTCGGCGCTGGGAGCGGCACTGGCGCGCCCGTCCCTTGGGGCACACCATCGGCCGGTAATCCCTCTGCGCGGACCCGGCGTGTGAAGGACAACTGCAGCCACTCCTCACCATTCGGCGTGCGGTAGCGATCGATGACACCGCTCACTTCCACGCTCGCGGTGCCGCGCGCGGAGTTGACGGCTGTCGGAGCAAAGGCAAAGCGGCCACCCTCAGTAGGAACGCGCACTGTCTGATGAACGACTTGTTGAACATCTGACGGCGACGTGTGCAGGAGCCACAACTCCGCGTCCAGCACTTTTGCGCCACCGGGTGTCGAGCCGAGCGGAAACAGTCGCGCTCGAGTCGACGAGGCCGCCGGACTCTGGGCGAGGCGCACCTCGAGTCCAAGACCGACCGCGCGGCATTCGGGTCGTGGCTTCGCGTTTGGGATGTGGTCCAGCGGGATTCGATCGCCCTGATGCAGTGTCAGCTGCACCGTGCTGCCCGGCCCGTTCGGCGTCTTGCGTCCCTCGTCCCAAAGCCTCCGCCAGGTGAGGCTGACGACGACGTCTTTCTCGGTGCGACTCACGATCTGTGACGCGATGCGCCACCCGAACGCGGCGTCGGTCGGTTCCGCGGCCGTCGTGGCGGCCGGCTCACAAACCGAGCGGCGCGAAAAAAGATGCACCAGTCCTGCGCCGCTTGTTGGAAGCGCCACGGTCTCCGAGGCCGTACCGCCGTCGGGCTGGTAGACAGGCGCGGAAACAAAGACCACCAGTTCGACCGGCGGTTTCTGTATCGGCTGCAACTGCTGCGTCTGCGACTGTTGCTCCATGGCCTGGAGCAGCAGCGCCGCGTAGAGCAACGTCGAAAACATCATCAGTCTCCGCCCGCGATATTAGCCGGGCTCTTGAACTCCAACTGGATCACGCGCGTTGGGGCGGGAACCGGAAAGGCTCCCGCAGCGACCGCGGGCGTGACGACCGGAACGGGCGCCTGCACGATTACGGTCGCCGGCGTCGATCCAGATCGACCCGCGTAGAAACCGCCGACGAGGGACGCCGCGATTCCAGCCGCGACGAGCCACGGCGTGCCGGTGCGACGCACGGGGACAACGGGGGCGACAGTCGCGGGAACATCGGCGTTGACCGCCTGGCGTAAGAGCCAGGCATCGACGAGGTAATCGCGCCCGCCAGACGTCGCGAGGGCGTCTTTCACATCGAGGACGTCAACGGGCTCACCATCGACGAACGAGTCGAGAACTTCGAGGTCGACCTTGTCGGACTTCACGTGCCCTCCTGTCTAATCATCATGCCGCCGGGCGTCGGCCATCTCGTGGCGAATGCCGCGTTGGTTCCTGAGAGCCAGCGAGTGCCCAAGGACCGCGCGGAGCGTCTGTCTTGCCCGGTGCAATCGCGACCGCACGGATTCGATCGGCAATTCGCACGCCGCGGCGATTTCCTCGTAGCTCAAGCCGGCGGATTCCCGCAGCAGGAAAACGTCGCGATCCGAATCCGGCAGCCCGCCGATTGCGGCCGCCAGTGCCAGCGCCAGCTCCTGCGTCGCTGGAACCCCAGGCGGATCGACCGCGACGGTCACCGGCCGCCTCCGGCCGTCACGAATGGAGTTCAGGGCCAGATTCCGCGCGATCTTGAACAGCCACGCCCGCTTTCCAATTTCTGTGGTTTGCGGAATGCCGGCGCGCGAAACCCTCAAGAACACTTCCTGCGTCAGGTCACGCGCAGGCTCCGGCGACCCCACAACTCGGCGCAGGTATCGAAAGACGCCGTCGTGATATTCGGCGCAGAACCGTTCGACCTCGGTCACGCGTGACTCTGGGGGTAAGAACCCCCCGCTGGTTGAAAAGTTGGGAGTTGTGACAGCTCAGGCGTTCCGCCGGGCAAGGTCCAGGAACGCCGTCGCCGCGTGAGACAGCCCACCGTCACGACGATAGACCAGACGAATCTCGCGAGGGGAACGCAGTTCGGGCACATCGACCGCGACGAGCTGGCCGCGCGAGATTTCGCCCTGAGCGCAGCGGCGCGGCAGTAGCGCAAGGCCCAGTCCCATCTCCACCGCGCGTTTGATTCCGTCAAGGCTCGGCAACGACATCCGGATGTTGAGCGGCGCGTGGGCCTGCTCGTACATCCGCAGCACCCGTTCACGCGCCGGCGATGGATCGTTGTGGGCGATGATCGGTTGCCGGCCCATCTCCTCCATCGTCAATTCCTTGCGCGAGGCGATCGCGTGCCCCGGCGGGACGAGCAGCACCAACTCATCCGTTCCTAGCAGAACGGACTCGAGATCCTTCTCCGCCGGCTTGAACGTGATGACGCCGAAATCCACTGTCCGGAGCAGCACTTCCTGAGGCAGTTGCCGTGCGGGAAGGCGGCGGACTTCGAACAGGATGTTCGGATAATCGCGCTGGAAGGTGTCGATGAGCGGCAGCACGGTATGCACCGCGCCCTCGTTCGCACCGAGCAGGATGCGGCCCTTCTTGATGTCGCGCAGCTCGGAAACCGCACCCGAAGCCTCCTCCGCGAGCCGCAGGAGCCGGTGCGCGTAGTCGAGGAGCATCTCGCCCGCGTCCGTGAGAGTGCCGTCGCGGGATGACCGGTCTACCAGGCGTTCGCCGGCACTGTGTTCGAGCCGCCGGATTGCCTGGCTGACTGCCGGCTGCGTCCGGCGGAGCTTCTTGGCGGCCTTCGAGAAGCTCCGTTCGGTGGCCACGGTCACGAATACCCGCAAGTCTTCGAAGGTCACGGGGTGATTCTCGTGCTGAGAGGCCGCTCAGTCAATAAGATAATGCACTAGTAACCTAAGTTATATAACTTTGACTTTGAGGCCCCACGCCCTCCAAACTGACCCTCCTATGGCTGAGCGACTGGTTGTCTTCGACACCACCCTCCGCGACGGCGAACAGGCTCCCGGGTTTTCCATGCGCATCGAGGAAAAGATCCGGCTGGCCCGCCAGATCGAGCTGCTCGGCGTGGACATCATCGAGGCGGGCTTCCCCATCGCTTCCGAGGCGGACGCCGAAGCCGTGAAACAGGTCTCGCAGGTCGTGACCAACGCGACGGTGGCCGCGCTCGCGCGCTGCGCGCCTGGGGACATCGATCGCGCCGCCTGGGCGCTCGCGCCGGCTCGGCGCTCCCGCATCCACACGTTCATCGCAACGTCCGACCTGCACCTGGCCAAGAAGCTGCGAATGACGCGCGAGGCGTGCCTCGCAGCGGCGACCGAATCGGTGGCCCGGGCGAAGACGTTCACAGACGACGTCGAGTTCTCGGCCGAGGATGCGACCCGGAGTGACCTCGACTTCCTCTGTCGCGTAGTCGAGTCCGTCATCAATGCCGGCGCGACGACGATCAATTTGCCGGACACGGTTGGCTACTCCACGCCCGACGAGATCGGCGAGTTCTTCCGGACGATCATGACGCGCGTGCCGAACGCGCACCGCGCGATCTTCAGCGCGCACTGCCACGACGACCTCGGACTTGCGGTGGCGAATACGCTGGCGGCGATCTGCGCGGGCGCGCGCCAGGTCGAGGTCACAATCAACGGCATCGGCGAACGCGCCGGAAATGCGTCAATCGAAGAGATCGTCATGGCCACGCGCGTGCGCCCGGATCGCGTGCCTGTCGAGACGCGGGTCGTGACCGAACAGCTCTACGCCTCGAGCCAGATGCTTTCCGAAATCACCGGCGAGCGCGTCCAGGCGAACAAGGCGATCGTCGGCCGCAACGCCTTCGCGCACGAAGCCGGCATTCATCAGGACGGCATGCTGAAAGATCGGCGGACGTACGAGATCATGCGTCCGGAGGACGTGGGCGTGCCGCAGACGACGCTGGTGCTCGGCAAACACTCAGGGCGGCACGCCGTGCAGAAGCACTGCGAGAAGTTCGGCCTGGCGCTGTCGCGGCAGGATCTCGATCAGGTCTACCGCCGGATCGTCGCGCTCGCTGACGTACAAAAGCACGTAACGGAAGAAGATCTTCTCGCGATCACGATGGAGGTCTGCGGCGCCTCGGCCGTTCCCGCCGGGCGTGATGCTTCACACGAAGCGGGCTACGGATTCGGCGTTTGAACGCACGCATCGTCGTGATGCCCGGCGACGGTGTCGGGCCCGAAGTCACATCCGCCGCCGTCCGAGTGCTTGAAGGCGCGAGCCAGTCGTTCGGTCACACCTGGGAATTCGTCGAGACCCTCATAGGCGGCGCGGCAATCCGCGCAAACCAGCCTCCCCTGCCCGCCGACACTCTCGCAGCCGCCAAGTCGTCGCAGGCTGTGTTGCTCGGCGCCGTCGGCCATCCGGACTTCGATCATCTGCCGCCCGGATCGCGGCCCGAGTCCGCGCTTCTGGCGTTGAGGCGCGAACTGGGCGTGTACGCCAACCTGCGGCCCGCCCGCGCGTGGCGCGGGCTCGAGGGATCCGGTCCGCTGAAACCCGAGGTGCTGCGCGGCACCGATTTGATCGTCGTGCGCGAGTTGAACGGCGGTCTCTACTACGGGCAGCCGCGTGGAATCGCCGCGGACGGGAAGTCGGCGCTGAACACGATGGCGTACACGCGCGACGAGGTCGCGCGCGTCGCGCACTCAGCATTCAGGCTCGCGCGCAGCCGTCGGCGGAAGCTCGTGTCCGTCGACAAGGCCAACGTCCTCGAGGTCTCGAGACTGTGGCGGACTGTCGTGACCGAAATCGGCCGTGACTATCCAGACGTCGAACTCACGCACGAGTACGTGGACGCCGCCGCGATGAAGCTCGCGCTGGCACCCGCTGCGTTCGACGTGATGCTGACGGAGAACATGTTCGGTGACATCCTGTCCGACGAGGCCGGCGCCGTGTGCGGATCACTCGGCCTTCTGCCGTCCGCCAGCCTTGGCGACGGCGTGGGTCTCTTCGAGCCAGTCCACGGATCCGCACCAACAATCGCGGGCAAGGACATCGCGAATCCCATCGGCGCGATCCTGTCCGCGGCGATGCTGCTTTCGGATGGCCTCGGTCTGCGCAAGGAAGGCGCGGCGGTGACCGCGGCTGTCGAGCGCACTCTTCAGGCCGGACACAGGACCGCTGACATCGCGGACGCGGGACAGCCCGCGCTCGGCACGCGCGCGTTCACGGACGCGGTGCTGGCAGAGATTCGACCGGGCCACACATGAAGCGAGGTGAAGTCATGTGTGCTCTTCGTTACTCCCCCGTCTAGGAAAGTCCCTTCGTCCTGCGCTCGCGTCGACGGCCCGCCCAGCCAGGCTTGTTCTCCTGCCGCCCGCGCGCGACGGCGAGCGCATCGGCCGGGACGTCCCTGGTGATCGATGACCCGGCGGCGACATAGGCGCCGGCGCCGATGCGCACGGGCGCGATGAGCTGGGAGTCCGATCCAATGAAGGCGCCGTCCTCGATGATCGTCGGGTTCTTGTTCACGCCGTCGTAGTTGCACGTGATCGTGCCCGCGCCGACGTTGACCCGCTCGCCGATTGTCGAGTCGCCGAGATACGCCAGGTGGTTGGCCTTCGAACCGCGTCCCAGCGTTGTTTTCTTGAGCTCGACGAAGTTGCCGACGTGCGCGCCCTCCCCCACCACAGACGCGGGCCGCAGATGCGCGAACGGGCCGATGCGCGCCCCGTTGTCGATGCGCGAATCCACTAGCACCGAGTGATCCAGCACGATCACGTCGTCGCCGACCTGCATGTTCGTGAGGCGGCACCCGGCGTGCACGCGGCAGCGCTCGCCGATCGACGTCGTGCCTTCGATCGTGACGCCCGGGCCGATGGCCGTGTCGGCGCCGATCGTGACGTCGGCATCGACAAACGTCGAGGCGGGATCCTCGAGCGAGACACCGCCCTGCATCAACGACTGGTTTTTGCGATCGCGGAGCACGCGTGAAAGGTCGGCAAGGTCCACGCGGCTGTTGACGCCACGGAGCTCGGTCGCCGATTCAATTGCCAGCGTCTCGACCTTCAATTTGCGCTGGCGGTACATCGAGACAAGATCGGTCAGGTAGTACTCGCCTTGCGCATTGTCGCTGGCGAGTTGATGCAGCGACTCGAAGAGCGGCGCGAGATCGAAGCAGTAGATACCGCTGTTGACCTCGGTGATCGCGCGTTCCTGCCCCGACGCATCGCGTTCCTCGACGATGCGCTGGATGCGGCCCGACGGATCGCGGACGATGCGTCCGTAGCCGTAGGGTTCGGGCAAGTGCATCGTGAGCACGGTCGCCGCGGCCTTCGCGCCGCGGTGGTGCTCGATCAGCCGCGCGAGCGTGGCGGTCTGCAGAAGCGGGACGTCGGCGTAGAGCAGCAACACGACTCCCGACTTCCCCGCCACCGCTGATTCGGCTTGCAGCAGCGCATGGCCGGTTCCGAGCTGCGGACTCTGCACGGCGAACTGAACCGCCGGCCGTGATTTGAGAGACGACCGGACGTCGTCCGCGCCGTGGCCAACGACAACCGTCACTGAATCGGCGCGAAGACCATCGACGGTTCGAAGGACGTGTTCGATGAGTGTGCACCCCGCCAGGGTGTGCAGCACTTTCGGGCGGAACGATTTCATTCGCGTGCCCTTGCCGGCCGCGAGAATCACGACGTGCAGCGCCACCTCGGTATCCTACCGTTCGCTACGGCCGCGGCGTGTCCGCTGACCCGCAGATTCTATCGGCGGCTCGGTAAGCGTCCAGAAGGCGTCTTCGTCGTGCAATGACGTGAAATCGTCGTCTGATCGTGCTTGCGTCGATGCTTCCGGGCTGATGGCGATCGCCTTGCCCAGGAATTCGAGCGCGTCGCCGACGCGTCCGCACCGGGCGCAAACGGCGGCCATCAGGTACAGCGCCAGGTCGTGCCGCGGGTCGTCCCCGAGAACACTCCGCGCCCATTCCTCAGCAGCCTGGTCGTCCCCCTTATTCAAGGCGGCCGTGGCGGCGGTCAGGCGCTCCTCAATGGTCTTCGGCGCGGCCGGCCGTCTGTTCGCTTCTCTCTTGCAGAGCTCGAGGTAGACCCTGGCACGGTCAAGGAGCGCCCGCTCGGCCGGGAATCCCATAACGATGGCGTCAAAGGCGGTTGCGGCGTCGGGATAGGCGTGGCGCTGCAGGGCCTCCATCCCACGCTGAAATAGGGCAATTGCCTCAGAAGAATGAGGAGGTTTGGCTTGCGGAGGCTCGATAGGAGGCGTACGCACCTGAGGAACTGGCGACGCCTCCGGCTTCCGCACGTGATCGCCGGTTGACGAGCGAGACCCCGAGCGTTTCGGCATCGGTATTCCTCTGGAATGCGAACTGGAGCGCGCAGAAGGTAGCAGAGCGCCCCTGTGAGGTCAAGAAAGCTGTTCCCGCCGCCTGTTCTCTGAAATCCGATGCTTCTTCCAAGCCTTCTTCACATCAGGAATATCGAGCCCGACCGCAGCAGCAGCGAGCTCTGTTGCTCTGTCTATGTCAAAATTATTATTAGTGGTCATACAACCAATCATGCTGATCGCAGTCTCAAGGCCAGCCGAGACGCGAAGATAGTCGTCTGAAACTGGCGCTGCACTCGAAATCACCAGAACGAATTCGCCGAGTGGTGGAATCGCATCTTGCTGTTGTATTTGTGAAATGACCAATTGTTCATGAACTTTTGTAGCTTCTCTCAAGACTAATATATGCTTATTAACCAATTCATTAAGCTCGTTGAGGGCTCTGACGATCCGATGGGGCGCTTCAAAGGCGACAACAGTCCTTTGTTCATTGGCCAATCGACCAATCCACTCAGTCCTCGCCTTTCCGCCATGCGGAGGGAAGCCCATGAAAACGAACTCCGAGGCAGGCGTACCGGAAACCGAGAGGGCGGCCATCACCGCGCTCGCGCCAGGAATCGGGCTCACTCGAAGACCACGCTCCAGCGCCAGCTTGACCAGAAGCTCTCCTGGGTCCGCGACTCCGGGTGTACCGGCGTCTGAAACGAGGGCGATCGAAGTGCCGGCGATCAGCCTTTCGACGAGTTTCGGGGCCTCGTGATGTTCGTTGTGCTCGTGGAGGCTGACCATCGGCCGCTGGATCTTGTAGTGGGCGAGGAGCTTCGCGGTTCGCCTCGTGTCTTCGGCAGCGATCAGATCTGCCTCCCGCAGCGTGCGCAGCGCCCGAAGCGTGATGTCCTCCAGGTTGCCGATTGGCGTGGCCACGACGAAGAGGGTGCCGGCCATGTGCGATGGGAGAACTATAATTGCTGGCGGTTCGCTGACGACAAATGCCCCTCTACGAATACCAGTGTGACGCCTGCGGCGCCCGTTTCGAGGTGATTCGGAAATTCTCGGATCCCCCGCTGGAGATCTGCACGACGTGCGGCAAGGGGCCAATCACGAAGCTCGTCTCGTCGCCGGCCTTCCAGTTCAAGGGCTCTGGCTGGTACGTCACCGACTACGCCAAGAAGTCGGGCGCATCGTCGCCGGCCGGCGAGAGCTCGTCCACCGCCACGAAAGAAAAAGAGAAAGACAGCGGTAAGGACACCGGCGGCGATAAGGGCGATAAGACCGATAAGCCCGCAGCGTCTTCGACGCCGGCCCCGGCGTCCACCACGCCCACAAAGGATTCGTAGCGTGATTGACCCGATTCTGGTCCGGGAGCGTCCGGAGGAGGTCGAAGCGCGGCTGCGCGATCGCGGTCTCGATCCGACCGCCGAACTCGCAGAGCTCGCAACCGTCGAAGCCGAACGACGGCGGCTCATTCCGCTGGTCGAAAACCTCAAGCGCGAACAGAACGCCGCAGGGGAAGCCGTTGCAAAGGCGAAGCGCGAGGGTGGTGACCCGAGCGGCATCTTCGCCGAGAACAAGGCACGTGCCGGCCGGATCAGGGATCTCGAGTCCGAGCTCGCCGCGATCGAGCAGCGCCGGGACGCACGACTCCTTGTGCTGCCGAACCTGCCGCACGAAAGCGTGCCGGCGGGGAAGTCCGCGGCGGATAACAAGGAAGTCCGGCAGTGGGGAACTCCGCCGCCGTTCGACTTCGAGCCGAAACCCCATTGGGATCTGGGGCCGGCCCTCGGGATTCTTGATTTCGAGCGCGCGACCAGGATGTCCGGCGCGCGCTTCTCCGTGCTGTTCGGCGCCGGCGCCAGGCTCGAGCGGGCGCTGATCAATTTCATGCTCGACGTCCACACGCGCGACCACGGCTATAAGGAAGTCGAGCCGCCGTTTCTGGTTAACCGCGCGGCGCTCACAGGAACAGGGAACCTTCCGAAGTTCGAGGAGGATCTCTTCCGCATCGGCGGCGACTGGGATTTGTTCCTGATTCCGACGGCTGAAGTACCGCTCACGAACCTTCATCGCGAAGAGATTCTCGATGGCCGCGATCTGCCGCTGAAGTACACGGCCTACACGCCATGTTTCCGCAGCGAGGCCGGATCGTATGGCGCGGATGTGCGAGGCCTCATCCGGCAGCATCAGTTCGACAAGGTCGAACTCGTGAAGATCACGACGCCCGATCAGTCACATGAGGAGCTCGAGAAGCTCACGCGGGATGCTGAAGCAATCCTGGAGAAGCTGGGCCTCGCGTACCGGCGCGTCCTGTTGTGCACGGGCGACATGGGGTTTGCCTCTGCGAAGACGTTCGACATCGAAGTCTGGCTGCCGAGCCAGAAGACCTATCGGGAGATTTCGTCCTGCAGCAACTGCGAAGCGTTTCAGGCGCGACGGGCGCAAATCAAGTTCAGGCCCGACGGAGCAGGGAAGGCGCAGTTCGCGCACACGCTCAACGGATCGGGCCTGGCCGTGGGCCGCACCCTCATCGCCATCCTCGAGAACTATCAACAGAAGGATGGCTCGATCGTCATTCCGGAGGTTCTCCGCTCGTACATGGGCGGCCTGGACAGAATCGTGAAGTAAACCGGCCCTTTCGGGCCTGGCAATCCCTACGCAGTCTTCCTGAGCGGCTGGTCGGCCGCGCGCTCCAGCACCACGGCCGTCGTCTTGTCACGTGACGCGATTTCGCGCATGACCAGCCCGCATCCCGGTGGCACGAGTTGGCGCACCGTGCCGTCCTTCGTCTCCGCCACGAACTCGTCGCGGTCGTTGATGTACATGTCGAACTGGTGCAACTGCCACCAGTTCTCCCGCGAAGCTTCGCGTGTGTAGACGTCAATGAAGAGAAGGCCGCCTGGGCGAAGTGCCCGCGCCAGGGCCGCGACGATGCCGGCGGGATCCTCGGTGTGATCGAGGGCATTGGCGCTGTACGCGACATCGAAACTACCGGGCACGATGGCGGTCGAGAGCGCCTCGGCGCCGGCGCAGATTTCGCGGGCGCACCGAATCTCAGGCAGCGACGCATAACCGTGGCGCTCGCGAACGATCGCATACATGTCGAGCAGCGGATCGACACCAGTGATGTTGAGAAGTCCCCTGAGCGCGCCCCATCGCAGACGCGACAGCGCACCACAGCCGACGTCAAGCGCCTGAAGCGTCCGGCCGCAGTTTTCCTGCCACAGTTGGGCGAGATGCGGACCGGCGTACGCCGGGAAGGAACGGTGCGACTGCGTCACGCTCAGCAGTCGCAGCACGGAAGACGATGACTGCGCGTCGGTGTTGGCCCATTCGTTGAAGCCGCCGAGCTCGAAGTCGTGGTGCAGGACTTCCTGGAGCAGGCCGAGCTCGCGGCTGTTCTGCGGCGGCAGCGTCGTGTCCACGTAGATCTGTTTCGTGTTGTAGCAATGCGCGCGCGCCACCGTCTGGACGGCGCCGTCGTTCGAGATGCACAGAATGATGTCCGCGGCCTTCGCATCACCGGTGAGGAGCGCCGTCGCTACCGACTGCCGATCCACCGTCAGGATGCCCGTGATGGTCATCCACGAGTGCCAGGGCGACGAGCACCGCACGATTTCGGCCGTGTCGAGTGGCAACTGGTTGTCGACGAGGACGAACACCGATCGAGACGACGAACGATGCTCGCGCAGGTTGAACAGGGCAGCAATCAGAGGATTGACCACGGGGCAGTCTCCAAAGCAATCTCATCGGTCGGCCGACACGGTTGACGTCCGGGCGACACGCAGGCAAGTGCCTGCGTCGGTTTTCCGGCGAATCTCGCCTGTGCCGCGCGTTTGGCCTCACGGCCCAGCCGCATCCGCGGCCGGCACTCTTCAGGAGAGCAAGGCGTGTACCCGCATGCTCAGTGGTGACGAAGTGCCGCACGGATAGATAATGGGTGGCTGATTTGGCCCCGAGTGAACGGTAAGAACGAAGGGTTCCCGAGCGAGCGAAGCAGAGCGAGTCACCGAGGGAAGAGAACGAGCCGACACTTGCCTAAGCGCACTTCACTGGAGGCAAGTCGAGCGAGTGAGGGAGTAGGGGTCTGGGGGCGAAGCCCCAAGAGTAAGTAACGGAGAGGTGTGTGAGTGGTTGAAACAGGCGGTCTTGAAAACCGCTGTGCGGGAAACCGCACCGGGGGTTCGAATCCCTCCCTCTCCGCCAACCAACCGGCGCCAAACGCTCGCTTCGCGGCTACGGTCGGCAAGCCTGCTCACCCCTGAGCGCCGGCACCGTCGCCACCGCGCCGAGCGCGGCGGCGAGATATCCCATGAGTAGTGACGACAGGAAGAAGCCCACGACATGTCCGGCCGACGCACCGAGCCCGGCTCGCTCAAACGCGTCGATCGACCCGCCCACTCCCAGATAGATCAGCGGCACCGCGAAAACCCCCGGAAGAAGCATCGCGATTGCCCACACTCCTGCCGACAGCCCAATCCGGGACGCCGGCGCTCCGAGGACGAGACTCGACACCAGCCCTCCCGTCAGGCCGGCCATCGGCAAGGTGATCAACAGGTGCTGCCGCAATGACGGCGCGGGCAGTTGTTCGAATTCGAGAGGGAAGTAGGCGAGATAGACGTTGAGGCCGGCGGCGCACATCGCAACTCCGGCCCATGTCAGCGCAAAGGGAAGCAGACGCTCGCGACTCTGAGCCACGCGTCTCGCGGCCAGGTACGTTCCGGTGCCGACGGTCACCGCGGATCCAGTCAGGAGCAGTGCGATCAAGACCGGCACAGGCCAGCCGGAAGCGGCCGCGCTGACGTGCGTTGAAACATCGTCCGGAATCTCCCAGTGAAGCGTCACCCGCGACGCGACCACTCCCGCGGCGCCGCACCCGAGGCCAAACCACAGTGCGAACGTTCTCCGGAGCCGGACGTCGTTGGACATCGCAGCCACGGATCCTACGCCCGCCCGGTGCTACGATCGAAACCCGTGCCTGCCCCTTCTGAGGTCCTTATGAGAGCTGTCATTCGAGTCAGTGCACTTGCGGTTGCCGCATTCCTTCTGAGCCACGCGACAGCCTTCGCGCAGCAGTGGGGACGGCCGCAGGTGCCGGCGTCAGGCGCCTGCTTCTACGAGGACATCAACTTCGGCGGCAGTTACTTCTGCGCGACGGCCGGCATGGCTTCACCGCAGATCACCTACCGGATGAACAACCGCATCTCGTCGATCCGGCTCTTCGGCAGCGCGGAAGTGACGGTGTATCAGGAATACAACTTCACCGGCCGCTCACGCACCATCGGGTCGGACCTGGACGATCTCCGGCGCGGCGGGTGGAACGATCGCATCACGTCGTATCGCGTTCGCGCCACCGGCCGTGGGCCCAATGACTGGAGCGGCCGCTGGGGCAGGCCCACGACACCTGCGGCCGGCGCGTGTTTCTACGAGCACATCAACTTCGAAGGCGAGTACTTCTGCGTGAGGCAAGGCGACCGTGTCGAGATGGTGCCCGAGGGCACGAACGATCGGATCTCGTCGATTCGTCTGTTTGGCGGCGCGGAGCTCACGGTCTTCCGCGATCGTGACTTCGCCGGCCCGTCGCAGCACATGGAAACGAGCGCCCGCGATCTCCGTGACTCGGGCTGGAACGACACGCTCTCGTCATTCCGTGTCGAGACCGCCGGCTTCGGCCGCGGCCGCGGTCAAGGTCGCGGCCAGGGCTATGGCGGTGGCAATCAGGGCCGCTACGGCGGCGGGCCGGAGATGGCCTCGGGCCGCATGGAATGGCGCGGCCGTGTCGACGATCGCATTCACCTGGTCATCAAGGGACGCTCGGTCGAACAGCGGACGATCTCCGGTACGGCACTCGCCGAAGGCCGAGCGACTTTTACTTCAGGCTTGCCCAACGAAGCCGTTCGCGTGAGCGTTGAAACGCTGGCCGGCCGCGGCCAGGTACGCGTCGTTCAACAGCCGGCGCGCACGAATGACTTCACCGCTATCATCGAGATCTTCGATGACAGAGGCGGCGCCCAGGAATACCGTCTCGAAGTGACCTGGCGCTAGATCGGCAGGTAGGTGCGCGCGTTCCTCGCCGTTCACCTGGATGCCGATCTACGCCGGCAACTTGCGGCGATTCAGGATGAATTGCGCGGTCAACTGAGCCGGCCTGGCGGCCCGAGAGCCCGAGTCACCTGGGTCAAGCCCGACGCTCTTCATCTCACCATCAAGTTCCTGGGCGACATCGCGGAAGGAGCCGCCGACCCGTTGCGCGAGCGCATCGGCGCGATCGTGGCAGGCCGGTTGTCCTTTGAGATTCCGCTCCAGCGGTTGGGAGCGTTTCCGCGTCCGCAAGCGCCGAGGACCATCTGGATGGGTCCAGTTGCTGGTTGGGATGCAAGTCCGGAAGGGCGGTCGCTCGTTGGGTTCGTTCGTCTGATCGACGAGGCATGCGGCGCGATAGGCGTTCCAGGAGAAACGCACGACTGGCGGCCGCATCTCACGCTCGCACGGCTTCGCGAGGGCGAACGCGACGCCGGACGCGTGCTCACCGAGGGCGGATTCTTTGAGCGGGTTTGGGCGCTTCCGGCTCTTGGCGTGGTTGCGATCTCATTCATGAGGAGCGAGTTATTGCCCGGCGGTCCTCGTCACACGGAGATCTGGACCGTGTCATAGACTTTCAGCGATGCGCCGATTCCTGCTGACCTGCCTCGTCTTCGCGTGTGTCGTCGCGTCGCTGATCGCTGATCAGACGGGGGCGCCGGCCCGGAACGTCATCTTCATCACCATTGACGGACTTCGCTGGCAGGAATTCTTCGGCGGCGCGGACCGCGACTACTTCAAGCGGGACAAGAATGGCAGCGGAGGTGAACCAGAGCGCCGCTTCTGGCGAACTTCACAAGACGAACGGCGTCAAGCGCTGATGCCATTCGTGTGGAAGACGGTCGCCACCGGGGGCCAGATCTTCGGAGACCCTGGCGCCGGCAGCTCGTCGCGCGTCACGAATGGACTCTGGTTCTCGTATCCCGGCTACAGTGAGATGTTCGTCGGCGCCGCTGACGCGGCGATCGACAGCAACAACAAAGTCCCCAATCCCAATGTCACCGTGCTCGAGTGGCTGAACGGCCGGCCGGGATTCGGCGGTCGCGTCGCGGCATTCGGCTCGTGGGACGTGTTGCCGTCGATTCTGAATACCGGGCGGAGCCGTCTGCCGGTCGGGAACGCCTGGACGCCCGTGGCCGCACCCGCGACCGAACGTGACCGCGCCGTCAATCAGCTCGCATCAGACCTTCCACGCTACTGGCAGTACGGTCCATTCGACGCGCCCATCGTCTATGCGGCGCTCGAGGCGATGCGAACGTCGCAGCCGCGCGTTCTGTACATGATGCTCGGCGAAGGTGATGAGTGGGCGCACGAAGGCAAGTACGATCTCTATCTCGACGCCACCACACGTGCCGACAGCTTTATCCAGCGGATCTGGGACACCGCTCAGAGTCTGCCCGCGTATCGCAACCGGACCGCGCTCGTGATCACAACCGACCACGGCCGCGGTGCCACGCTCAAGGACTGGAGCGATCACGGCAAGGATGTGCCGGCCGCGGAGCAGACATGGATGGCCGCGATCGGACCGGGCGTTGCTCCGCTCGGCGTCCGCAAGTCCGTCAGCGTGACGACCTCTCAGATCGCCGCTACGCTCGCCCTGCTCGTCGGCGAAAAATTCACGGGTGTAACGCGTCCCGCCGCGCCGCCATTGCCTCTGCGGTAGCGGGTACCGAGAACTCGTCGTTACTTTGTAACGGTGTACTTCGCCTGCATTCCCATCCGCAGGTGATTCGCAACGTGGCAGTGGAAGAACCACTGGCCCGGATTGTCCGGCACCATGTCGGCCACCATCATCCCCATCGGCAGCAACATGCCCACATCCGTCCGCATGTGGTTCGATGTGACGACGTTGCCGTGCCAGTGGGGCGCATGAATCTCGAAGTTCGTCGACGCCATCAGATACCAGCGCACGCGCTCGCCGATCTTCATCGTCATGCCGGGCGTGTGGCCGTACGAGAAGCCGTTGATCGTCTCCCTGAAGAACGTATCGAAGTCCGGTGGAACAATTAGGCTCGCGAACGGCCCCGGCGCGACCTTCACCTTCGCTGGCTCCTTGATGTACGTCTTGATGTTGTCCTCGACGTACCAGCTGTGGTTCTCGTCGACCTCGATGAACCCGGCGACGATCTCGCGATCGACGTCCGTGGGCGCGCCGTCGGCTTTCGCCGCGCCCTTGCGGGTCACGATCATCGGGCCGATGAGACCGCTCGCGACGTCACGAATCTCGTCCACGTGCGAGTGGTACATCCAGAACGCCGACGCGCCCTCGTGTTCCGTCGGGCCGGCGCGCTCCGGCACTTGCCACGTGTATGTGTGCGTCCCGCCCGTCGCCACGCCATCGTCGGCCTTGTCCACGCCGTTCGTGCCGTCGTTGTAGAGCGCACCCTCCGAGTCCTTGTTGTAGAAGACGCCGTGTGGATGCATGCTCGCCTTGAACTTCGCGTTGTTGCGGAAGACGACTTTGATCGTGTCGCCGACTTCGGCGCGGATCAGCGGCCCGAGGAAGCCGAGATGCTCCCACTCCGCTGTTCTTGGCTTCAGCTCCTTGAACGAGTCGTCGGTGTACTCGCGGTAGAGCGCCTTCTTCGCCTTGCGTCCGAGGCTGGCCTTTCCGGCCTCCGTCCACTTCTTTTCCACGTCGTCGAATGGACGGCCTTCGGCCTGATTGGTGCCGGAGGGCGCGTAATCCCATTCGACTTCGTCGGCGGCCACGTAATACATGCGCGTCTTGCCGGCCGCCGGCAACCCCGCCGGCCCTGATCCGGTCGACGGAGCGTTTGCCGTGGTGCAGGCGGCTGAAATGGCGAGCGCTGACAAGAGCAGATGCCGAAGGTGAGGGGGTCTCATGGGGTCGGGCACATGTTCAAATGCTCACATGACAAAAGGCAAGGCCTTTCAGGGCGCCATCTTCCTTGCGACCCTTGTGGCTGTCGCGGCACTGCCTGCGAATCAGGTCGCGCCCTTCAAAGCCGGCGACCTGTTGCCCGCGTGGACCGCAGGCGCGCTCGACATCCACCAGATCGTGACCGGCCGCGGCAACGCGAACTTCATGAAGTTCCCGGACGGCACCACGGTGCTCATCGACGCCGGCGACCAGGGTGACGTGGAGTTCGCGCCGCAACGGCCGGATGCATCACGCACGCCCGCGCAATGGATCGCGCGGTACATCAGTCACATGGAGCGGCGCGCCGATCCGTCCGTGGAGCCGCGCCTGGACTACGCGCTCCTCACGCACTTCCACTCCGACCACATGGGGCGCATCGACGGCAAGGAACCTGGCTCGCGGTTTGGCGACGTCCGCCTCCGCGGCATCACCGAGGTCTTCGAAAACCTGCAGTTCACGCGACTGATCGATCGCGGCTGGCCCGACTACGCGTATCTCACGCCCGCGTCGGACGCGATGTTTCAGAACTATCGACGTTTCATTGACTTACAGACGAAGGCCGGACGCCTTCAGATGATCGGCGCCTCCGCCGGCAGCACGACGCAGCTTGTGCCCGTTCGTCGTCCGGCCGCTGCGCCCGGCTTCGAGGCGCGAATCATCTCCGTGAACGATCGCGTCTGGACCGGCACCGGAACGGCGACCAAGGATCGGTTCCCCGCGCTCGACTCCATCAAGGTGCCGGAGGATCGGCCGACGGAGAACATGACCAGCATCACGCTGCGCCTGAAATACGGCGCCTTCGACTACTTCACCGGCGGCGACATTCCAGGCTACCCGGTGCCGGGCGCGCCGGCGTGGCACGACGTCGAGACCGACATCGCGAAGGCGATTGGCCCCACCGACGTTCACGTCGTCAATCACCATGGATCGATCGAGGAAGAGAATCTCTTCTGGCTCGCGACGCTCAAGTCGCGCGTGATGATCGTGCCCGCCTGGTCTGCGACGCACCCGTCGCCGGATGTTCTAAAGAGGATGCTCTCGAAGCGCGTCTATCCCGACGACCGGGACATCTTTATTACTGTGTTCAGAACGGAGACGCAGGCCACGATCGGCGCCCGCGCCACGCAGGTCGCTTCCAGCCATGGACACGTCGTCGTCCGCGTCGAGCCAGGAGGCGCGAGGTACTGGGTGCTCGTGCTCGATGACGCCGCGGAGACGTACAAGATCACGTCTGTGCACGGTCCGTACAGTTCGTTCTGACCTCGACGAGCGCGTTCCGCGACCTCAACCGTTCCTTGCTTAGGTCATCGAACTAACGATTAAGTGTTAATTCTCTGTCCATAATCATTAAAACTTGCTCATCAATAGTAAAATATGCTTATGACAACTTAAAATCAAGAGATCGATGTGCAATGACGAGTACACTTCGTTATGGAGCACGCGGCCGCGCCTCGCAGAACCCGACGCGAGAAAGCCGCGTGCGGCATTGGTTTCCTCGCGTCGCGCAAGGGTGTCGCGGAGCGCGCACTCGTAGAAAACGCCCTCGGACTCTGTGGACAATTCGATCATCGAGGCGCGCCAGGACACGGCGCCGGCATGTTGCTCGACATTCCCTGGGCGCTGCTGCTCGAACGCTTTCCCAACCATACGCGTGAGCTGGCGCAGCGCGACGTCGCTGTCGGCATGTTCTTCCTGCCGTTCGATACGATTCGCCGCCGCGAGTGCATCGAGCGGGTCGAGCAACTGGCCGCGCTGGGCGGCGCCGACGTACTCGGTTGGGCGGACATTCCGTTCAACGTCGAGGCGCTGCCCCCAGGATCGGCGGCGCGCCGCACCGCGCCGGTGGTTCGTCAGGCGCTGTTCCGCCGTCCTCCAGGCATGAGTGAGGAGGGCTGGTTCTCATGCAGGTACCTGCTGCGCCTGGCCCTCGACGAGACGCTCAGTCAGAGCATCGGCGACGACTTCGCCATCTCCAGTCTCTCCAACCGCACGATCGTGTACCGCGGCCTCGCAGAGTTGTCGCGGTTGTCGATGCTGTACCCGGACCTTTCGGATCCGCTCTTCGCCTCGAGATTTGCCCTGTTTCACAGCCGGTACTCGACGAACACCACGACGGCCTGGAGAAGGGCGCAGCCATTCTGGGTCCTCGCGCACAACGGTGAGATCGCCACCATTACGGGAAACATCGCGTGGATGCGCGCCATTGGTCCCGGCCTGACGCGGCGCATCGTCGACCGCCATCCCAGCCTCGTGCATCTGGCCGCTCACGTGAAGTCGGTCGTGTGCTCGGGTGGATCGGACAGCGCGGCCGTGGACGACATGCTGATCGCGCTTGCGGCGGGCGGCCTTTCGCTCGCGCAGGGATTGCTTGCGCTGCTGCCGCCGGCGCCATCGATGCTCAGCCGCGAGCCGGCGCTCGCGGATTTTCACGATGCCTTCAGCGTCCTGCTGGGCGCCTGCGACGGCCCCGCCGCCATCGTTGCCTGCGACGGTGACGACGCGGTGGCACACCTCGATCGGAACGGACTTCGGCCGTTGTGGATCACGACAACGCGCGACTACGCCTTCGCGTCGAGTGAGATCACCGGCACACTCGATCTCGGAACCATCGAGCGTCAGCGGATCTTCGGACCGGGTGAGACCGCCGTTGTGCGTCTCAACACCGGCGAGGTGTGGCTCACGGGCGAAACGCATCGCGAAGTGGCCAGGCGGCCGCTGCCGAAGCGCGAGCGCGGTGTGGCGGGAGAAAGCCTGCTGGTTGGTCCCGATGCCGTGGGCCCCGAGGAACTATCGCGCCTGCAGATCGCCTTCGGCATGACCCGCGAGGATGCCACCGTACTCATCGCCCCGCTGGCTCGCGACGGCAAGCTCGCCGTCGGATCGATGGGTGACGACACGCCGGCAGCGGCGATGCTCGATCGCCATCCGCGCCGCATCGACGATCACTTCAAGCTTCGCTTCGCGCAGGAGACATCGCCGCCGATCGATCCCGTCCGGGATGCGTGGGTCTTCGAGGCCGGCGTTGCGTAGGGAGATCGATCGGGCCTATGGGAGGAACCCGCCGGACCTCACTACCTCTTTCCACATCGGCTGCTGTCGCGTGGAGAACTCGCGTGGGTCGAGGCTCAGCAGCGCGTCCTCAGGGTTGACGCGACCTTCGACGCCGCCGGAGGCGCTGCCGGCCTCGAGGGCGCGCTCGATGCGGTGATCGAGCATGTTCGGCGGGCCGGCCGCAGCGCGTCAGTATCAGTGGTCGCGATTTCCGATCGCGGCATCGGACCGGCGCGCGCGCCGCTCCCAATGCTGCGAATAGTTGCGCGTCTCCACGACCTGATCGTTCGTGAGGGCTGGCGCCAGAGGGTCGGCCTGGTTGCTGACGCCGGCGCCTGGGACGTGCATCACTGCGCGTTGCTGATCGCGCTCGGCGCGGACGCCGTGTGCCCATGGCTCGGCTGTCTGACTGCCGGCGTGTCCGAGGAGAAATACCTGGGCGGGCTGCGATCAGGCTTCATCGAAGCGATGTCGATGTCAGGCGTGACGCCGTCCTCGGCGTACTGCGGCGCGAAACTTGTCGAGGCTATCGGCCTCGACAGCCGGTTACTCGCGTCCGAGTTTCCGGGTGTGGCCGGTCATGCCGGCGGCCTCGATGCCGATGTGCTCGACACCGAGTGGCTGAGTTTTCATTCGCGCGCGTTCACGGGAACGCCGGCACTCGTCGATACAGGTGAGTTTCACTACCGGTCGGGCGGCCGCCCCCATGCGAGCAGTCCGGCGATGGTACGAGCACTCCACGGAGCGTCCGGGTACCGCGCGATTCGTGCCGAAACGGCGCCGACACTGCAGACCTCAGAAGCCGAGGCGTACCGGACGTTTACGGCTGCGGTCTCCGAGCGCGATCCGCTGACGCTGCTGGATCTGGTCCGCGTTCGTGCCGGCACGCCGATTCCGATCGAGCAGGTCGAGCCGGAGGAGGACATCCTCTGGCGATTCATGGTGCCGGGCATGAGCGAGGGCGCGCTGTCGGAGCCGGCGCACCGCGCGGTGGCCCGCGCCATGAACACGTTGTACCGCTACTGCCGCGCGAAGTTCCGCCAGGCCGGTCGCGCGCTGCCGGCGGGCATCGGTCCGGTCGCCAATAGCGGCGAGGGCGGTTTCGACAAGGCGCGTCTCGGCACGCGGGACGCGAATCGCAGCATCCAGTACGCAGGCGGACGCTTCACTATCACGCCGGCGATTGCGGCCACCGCCGCGGAAGCCGAAGTGAAATTCGCGCAGGGTGCGAAGCCCGGAAAGGGCGGCCAGCTTCCCGGAAAGAAGGTCTCAGCGCGGATAGCGCGCCAGCGCGGCTGCAATCCGGGCTTTGAGCTGCTCTCGCCGCCGGTGAATCACAACCTCTATTCCATCGAAGACGTGAAGCTGATGATGGAAAGCTGGCGCCACCTCAATCCTGACGTGCAGTGCGCGCTGAAGTACGTCGCCACCGATGGCGTCGAGCTGGTCTGCCTCGGCGGCGTCAACGCCGGCGCCAACCGGCTGCACATCTCGGACGGGTCGGGCGGCACCGGCGCCGCCAAACGCGTCGACCAGAAGCACGCCGGCGCACCCCTCGCCGCGGTCCTTCCGGTCGTGCATGACACGCTCGTCGAAGAGGGCGTCCGCGAACTCGTGGAGATCAGCGCGGACGGCGGCGTTCAGAACGGCGAGCATGTCCTGAAGCTCGTGCTCCTGGGCGCCGATCGCGTCGGCTTCGGCACGACGGTCCTCGTCGCGCTCGGCTGTTCGATGCTCAGGCAGTGTCACCTGGCCGGCCCGCATCCCGACGATCCGTCAGGCGCGAGGCGGCTCGGCTGCACGCCAGGTGTCGCCACCCAGGATCCCGCGCATGTCGTGAACTTCCGCGGCCAGAGCCGCCACATCACTTCCTATCTTCGTCACGTCGCCGGAGAGGTGCGGCGGCGCATGGCTGCGCTGGGCGTCTCGAGGCTGGGTGATGTCGTCGGCCGCCGGGATTTGCTGGAGCGGCGCGGTGATTTGTCGGGGAAGGCCGCGCACATCGACGTCAGTCTTCTGCTCGGCGCGCCACCGGCGCCGGCTCGTGAGCGTCGGCTCGACGTGCAGTCGCAACGCCACATGCCGGCGCTCCGGATGACCGAGCGTGAGAGCGCCGACCGCGCCATTGCGGGTGAGTCTGTCGAGCTGCAGCAGCGCGTGACGAACCGCGATCGTTGCGTCGGCGTTGGCGCCGCCGGATTGATCGCGCGGAGGTTCGGCGACACCGGCTTGCCGGCCGGCAGTCTGACGATGCGCCATCGCGGTGCGGCGGGACACTTCTACGCGGCTTACAGCCTGCCGGGAATGTCGTTCCATCTCGAAGGCGTTGCCGCGGATTCCTGCTTCACCGCTGGCTACGGCGGCCGGCTTGTCGTCACGCCTCAGCGAGGCCAGCGGTTTGTCGATCCGCCCACGCTCGTGGGGAACGCCTTCGGGTACGGTGCGCGCGCCGGTTCTGTCTACATCGCGGGTCGCGCCGGCAATCGGTTCGGCATCTGCCTGCGCCAGAGTCACGAAGGGACGGCACCACGCATCGTTGTCGAAGGCGTGGAAGCCAACGGATTTCAATACATGACGGGCGGCACTGCGTTGGTCCTCGGCTCCACCGGGTGGAATCTGGGATCGGGAATGACGGGTGGCGTTGTGTACCTGCTCGACGCCGATCCGGAGACGCTCAACACCACGTATGTCGCGTCGTCGCCACTTACGACGGATGACGAGGTCGTAGTGAGGTCGCTGCTCGAGGAGCACGTCACCGCAACGGACAGCACCGTGGCTGAACGACTGTTGGCGGGTTTCGATGCAGCGCGCTTCAGCCGGGTGGCGACGCGTCTTGTGGCTGAAGTGGTTGAGTAAGAACAGGAGATGACTGGATGAACTCCGCTGACGTTGGCTGGATGATGGCTTCCACGGCGCTGGTGCTGCTCATGACACCGGCGCTCGCGTTTTTCTATGGCGGCCTCGTCCGATCGAAGAACGCGCTCAACACCATGATGATGAGTTTCGTCGCACTCGGTGCGGCGGGTCTCCTCTGGGCGATGGCCGGCTATTCACTGGCGTTCAGCCCCGGCGGGCCGTTCATCGGCGGGCTCACACACACCCTCCTGCGCGGCGTCACGCTGGACGTGAAAGGGACCATCCCGCACGTGCTCTTCATGGCGTATCAGGGCACGTTCGCGATTATCACGGTGGCGTTGATCTCGGGCGCCGTGATCGAGCGCATGCGCTTCAGTGCGTACCTGCTCTTCCTGATGCTCTGGTCGCTTCTGGTCTACAGCCCGGTCGCGCACTGGGTCTGGGGCGGTGGATGGCTGGCCTCGATCGGCGTGCTCGACTTCGCCGGCGGCACGGTTGTCCATGTGAACGCGGGTATCGCCGCGTTCGTCGCGGCCGCGGTGCTCGGCCAGCGCAAGGATTTCGCGCGGCAGGCGTTCCTGCCCCACAACGTACCGTTCGTGCTTCTCGGCACGGGCCTGCTGTGGTTCGGATGGTTCGGCTTCAACGCGGGCTCGGCGCTGGGCGCGAACGCGTCGGCCGCGCTGGCGTTCACCACGACGATGTTCGCGCCGGCTGCGACGATGGTGGTGTGGACGCTCCTCGATCTATGGAGAACCCGCAAGGCCACCGCTATCGGCAGCGCGACGGGCATCGTCGTTGGGCTTGTGGCAATCACGCCCGCCGCGGGCTTCGTGAGTCCGATCATGGCCATCGTGCTCGGTGCGCTCGCGGCGTTTCCAAGCTACTTCGCGCTCCTATATCGCGCGCGCACGAAGCTCGACGACTCGCTGGACGTGCTTTCCGCGCACGGCGTTGGCGGCATTACCGGGGCGCTCCTGACGGGCGTCTTCGCCGACAAGGCATGGAACGGAACGACGGATGGGTTGATCTACGGTCACGCGGCACAGCTCGGCATTCAGGCGTTGTCTGTCGTGGTGACAATGGCGTACAGCGCGGTCGCGACGTTCATGGTCTTGAAAGCCGTAAACGCCATCGTACCGCTTCGCGCCGATCGTTCGGATGAGGGGTTGGGAATGGATGTGAGCCAGCACGGCGAGGAGGCGTACGCTGAGAGTGACGGCGCGATCCTGGTGTTGCCGAATCGCGACGCCCGCACCGCTCCCGATCGCACACCTTCCTGGGCGCCGGCCGGTCAGGGAGGTCAGTCATGAAGCTTGTTGTGGCCATCATCCGGCGCGAGCGGCTCAACGACGTACTCGAGGAGCTCTTCAAATCCGACGTACAAGGCCTGAGCATCACCAGGGTCCAGGGCCACGGCGGGGAAGTCGAACACGTCGAAACGTACCGCGGCACGACCGTGAAAATGGATCTCTCCGAAAAAGTCCGGCTCGATATCGGCGTCTCGAATCACTTCGTGGAGCCGACGGTGAACGCGATCATGCACGCTGCACGTACGGGCGCCGTCGGCGACGGAAAAATATTCGTTCTGCCGGTGGAGAAGGTGTACCGGATCCGGACCGGCGAAGAAGATCAGGCGGCCGTGACGCCGGTGAGCGTGCCGGCGCATTCGTAGGCGCCGGCTACCGTACCGTCACCGTTACATTCTTATTGTCCCGCCGATCCGGGTGTTAGCGTGTGCGCACACCGGAGGAAACACGATGAGACGACCAATGCACCTGGCCGTTGCCGCGCTGATGGCGGGCCTGTCAGCAGTGGTTCTGGCGCAGAAGCCCACGTCCACACCGCTGCTCGATAGCCGCGGCCTGCCGTTGCCTTTCGGCGTGCAGCCGTACTTCAAACCGGACGTCCCGCTTGGAAGCGGACCGTACAAAGCCATCATGTCGACCGAGTCCGGCCTGTCGGCTCATGTGGCGTACTACCCGGCCAATATCGGAGCGCTCGGCTCGAAGAAGATGCCCGTTGTTATCTGGGGCAACGGTTCATGCCTCTACGCAGGCAACCGCTATCGACAGTTCCTTACGGACCTGGCGTCGTACGGCTATCTGGTGATCGCCGGCGGACCTATGGGCGCGGTCGAACAGGAAGTCGGACCTCAATCGAATCCAGCCGTTCGCGCTGGCGGGGCGGGCGGAGGCGGAGCCGGTGGTGGCCGTGCTGCCGGCAGCGGCAGAGCCGCAGCCACGCCTGCTGTTCCCGAACGCAATGCGGCATCAGTCGCCGGGGCGCCACAGGGCCGCGTGACCGTACCACTGATGAAAGAGGCCATCGACTGGGCCATTGCCAGGAACGGCGATGCGGCGAGCCAGTTCCGCGGGAAGCTCGACCTCAACTGGATCGTGCCGATGGGACACTCGTGCGGCGGTGGTCTCGCAATTCAACTCGCCACCGAGGATGCGCGGCTGAAGGGCCTGGGCATTTGGTACAGCGGCGCAGGACTGGCGGGCGCCGGCGGAAACGACGCGGCGTCACTGCAGAAGATCAAAGGGCCCGTGCTCCTCATCACCGGCGACGAAGCACACGACATTGCCTTTGCCAGCGGGAAGACTACGTTCGGCATCATTTCTCACACGCCGATCTTCTACGCGTGGCAGGACGAGCTGCAGCACATCGGCACGTTTGGCGCGAAGGACGGTGGTGAGAACGGCATCCTGGCCCGCAACTGGCTCGAATGGACGACACGCGGAGATCGCAAAGCCGCGGTCATGTTCAAGGGCGGAAGCTGCACGCTGTGCAAGGACGTGTCCTGGCACGTGCAGAAGAAACGCATCGACGACTAGATCATCGCGGGGTGGGGGTCAGAGGCGCGCGCGTTGGCGCCGTCAGTTCCGCACCGGATCGGCCGACGAGGACCTGCAAACGTGCCGGCTGGTTTCTCTCGATCGGCCTTGCGTAGGTGATCTCGTACTGGTTCAGAAGGTCTCTCGCGACCTGCTGCACCTCCGTGTAAAGCAGTCCGGCGGTCAGAACGTCACGCCGCCGGCCGCCTGATTCCTTCGGCCCGTCGCCGATCACCTTGCTCAAATTGAAGTTACCGTCGAGCAGATCGCCGGGCTTGTTGATCGGCTTGGCCGGGCGGGCAATCGTCTCCGCGAAGACAACGTACAGCGCAGCGCGGCTCTTCCACAGCTCGTCGAGCACCTGCGACGACAGCCGCTGACTCTGTTCGTCGCCACCGACCGTGAGTGCGACGATGACGGGACGAGTGGCTTCGCGCATGCGGAATCGCCGCGCGGCACCGTAGATGCCCTCGATCAACTGGCCGCCTTCGGGCGTGCCGGGCCGTACGCCCAGTTGTGCGATCCCCTGTCCCCAGGCGCCCGGGCTGGTGGTGAAGTCGACAATCGTCTGCACCTGATTCGTGACGGCAGCCAGCGACAGTTCGGCGCGCCCTTGAAGCAATTCGGCCAGTCCAGTCAGGCCGTACCGGAAGATTCCGGTGCCATTGTCGTCGACGAGCACCACGACTTGAAGGGGCCGCGATGCGCGGCCTACCGATAGAACCTGGCGTTCCTTGCCGTCCTCTTTGATCAGGAAGTCGGCCGCCACCAGATCGTCCATCGGCACGTGGCGCCGATCCGTGACGGACACGAACACCGTCATCGGATTCGCCGCGCCGGCCTGGCGTTCACCGCCGGCCGGGGCAGCCGCCACCACGCTGACCGTCGCGACGGACCCCATCAGGAGCAGGCGGCGGAGTGCGCTGGATGTCGAGTTGGTCATGGCACCTCACCGGCGCTCCCGCCGCTCGCGGGAGCATCAAATCAGAGGATTCCGGGCGCAGCCAGACCTGTTACGGTAGCCATACGGTAAAACAGGCTCGGGGCCGGTGACCCGGTGTTATTGTCCGACGCTGAGATTCGCACGAATCACTGGAGAAGTGAATGAAACGCGTACCAATGACCGCGGCGGTAGCCCTGGCGCTCCTGACGATCGGGCCGGCGTCTGCCCAGAACAACTGGGCGGGCTGGGGCCAGGATCCGGGCGCCACGAAGTTCTCGACGTTGAATCAGATCAATGCCGACAACGTGAAGAATCTGAAGCGGGCCTGGACGTTCCACACGGGTGATACGTCCGGGTTCTTCGAGAGCGGATTGATCGTCATCGACGGCGTCATGTATTTCAGTGCGCCGAACGGCGTATACGCGCTCGATGCGGCGACCGGCCAGCAGATCTGGAAATACGAGGCGACCGGCACCGCGCGCCGCGGTCCGGTGTATTGGCCGGGCGGCAACGGCGTCGGGCCGCGCATCTTTTCGCAGACTGAGAGCGGGATGGCGGCGATCGATCCCAAAGACGGCAAGCTCATTACGAGTTTCGGCGAGAAGGGGTTCGTCACCGGCCTCCGCATGACGTCGCCGCCGGTGTACTACAAGAACGTTCTGGTGACGCAGGGTGGCAACTCCACCGTGAAGGCGTGGGACGCAATCACCGGCGAAGCGCGCTGGGTCTTCAACCTCAAGGCCCAGCCCGGAGATCCAGCAGCGTCCACCTGGTTTGGCGATTCATTGAAAACGGCGGGCGGACCGGGGCTCTGGGGCTATTTCTCGGTCGACGAGCAGCGCGGCCTGCTGTACATCCCCGCCGAGAAAGTCGGCAACGATTACTACGGCGGTCCGCATCACGGCAACAATCTGTACAGCGACTGCATCATCGCGCTCGACATCAACACTGGCAAGATCAAGTGGTACCAGCAGCTCGTGCATCACGACATTTGGGACTACGACCTCGCCGCGGCGCCGGCGCTCATCGACATCCGCCGCAACGGCCGCGTGATTCCAGCGCTCTCGATGATCACAAAGATGGGCATCATGTTCGTCTTCAATCGCGAAACCGGCGAGCCCATCTACGGCATGGAAGAGCGCAAGGTGCCGCAGACCACGGCGAAGGGCGAGTGGACGTCAGCGACACAGCCGTTCCCGCTCAAGCCGGAACCGCTCGCGCGGATGTCACTGAAGAAGTCGGAGCTCGCGAAGGTCACACCGGAGCTCGAGAAGCACTGCCTCGGACTCTGGGAGAAGTACAACCTCTCTGATTCCGTTCCCTACAACCCCTGGCAGGAGAAACAGGACATCGTTGTGTTCCCTGGCGCCGTCGGCGGCGGCAACTGGCAGGGCGTCATGATCAATAAGCCGCTCGGTTTGATGATCACGAACGTGCACAACAACGGTCAGTGGGGACACCTGGAGGAACGCGCACCGGGTCAGGGCCGGGGTGGACGCGGAGGGCGAGGTGGGGATCCAGCCGCCGCACGTGGCGCGGGTGCTGCGGGTGCAGGAGGCGCGGGGCGTGGCCGAGCTGGTGCTGAGCCACCAGATCTGCCCGAGAACGTCGTGGCGCCCGGCACGGGCCCGAACATGTCGAAGGTCACGCCCGAGGGTGGGCGTTTCTGGGACGCCGCCAATAAATACAGTTGCGCGCAGCCACCGTGGGGCGAGCTGATTGCCGTGAACGCGAGCACCGGCGACATCGCGTGGAGGATTCCACTCGGGGAATTCCCCGAGCTCACGGCCAAAGGTGTTCCAGTGACCGGGCAGCCGATGCTCGGTGGCGGCATCACGACGGCGGGCAATCTGGTTTTCATCGGCGCGTCAGTGGACGGCGTGTTCCGCGCGATCGATGCGCGCAACGGTAAGGTGCTCTGGAGCGAGCAGCTCAAAGCGCCCGCGCACTCGATTCCGTCGACCTACATGGGCAAGGACGGCAAGCAGTACATCGCCGTACCGGCGGGTGGCGGCGGGTTCCTCCGCAGCCCGACGTCGGACGAAGTCATCGCGTGGCGAATTCAGTGAGCGGAGGCCGGGTCTTGAGATCCGGCGCCAGCCAGCAGGAGCGGTCATGAACAAAAGGCTAGGCATCGTTGCGATTTCCTTCGTGTTTGCCGGGGCGATGAGCTTCGGCGATCTCGTCGCCGGCACAGGTGCGAAGCAAGGCGCGCAGGGACAGGCCGCCGTGCAACAGGGCGGCACACCACCGCAAGGCCGGCAGGGTGGCGGCCGCGGCGGGCGCGGTGGCGGCGCAACCGCGCGCAAGCGCGTGCTCGCCTGGGCGGACACGCGCAACGGTCAGGCGCAGCACGAATCGGTCGGCCATGCGCTCGCTGTGATTGAAAAGCTCGGCTACGAGTCGGGACAGTGGGACACGTTCATCCGCACAGACTCGAACATCATCTCGGCCACGCCGAAAAAGACCGATGGATCGGCCGCAAGCGGTGGACCGAACCTGAGCAATGTCGACGCGATCTTCTTCATGGGACATCGCGAGGTGCCACTCGAGCCATCGCAGCGGGAGGAACTGCTGAAGTTCGTCCGCGACGGCAAGGGATTCGTCGCCGCCCACGTCGGACTGACCGCGTTCGAGTCGTGGCCGGAGTTCCTCGATCTCATCGGCGCGCGCTTCGACGGGCATCCAATCTCCGGCCCCGGCACCATCGTCAACGAGCGCCCGGATTTCACGATATCGAGACACTTTCCGGCATCGTTCGCGTTCAACGACGAGTTCTACCAGCCCAAGGATCACTCACGCGAGAAGATCGACGTGCTGCTGCGGTTGGACCTTTCGAATGTTCCAGCCAATCAGGGCCTGCATCTGAATGGTGACTATCCGCTGGCCTAGGCGAAGACGTACGGCAAGGGCCGCGTGTTTTACGGATCGTTCGCGCACTCGTCGGAGACGTGGGACATCCGTAACGTCCAGCAGATGTACTTCGAGGCGATGCGATGGGCGCTCGGCCTCACCGACGGAGAGCTAAAGCCGCACGCGATGACACCGGCGCCGCCGGCCCCGCAGGGACGAGGCGGCGGTCAGCGCTGAATTACTGACGCATGGCTGAACGAACCATCACTCTGGAAGAACAGCAGGTCTGCGGCGACTTGATCCAGCGCGCTCGCGCTGCGATGACGGCCGCCGAATCTCTCGATCAAGCGGCCGTCGATCGGCTCTGCCGCGCGGTCGCGTGGGCCGGTGGCAACGAGGCCAGCGCGACGCGGCTGGCCGCCATGAGCGTTGACGAAAGCGGCCTGGGCAGCCCCGAACCGAGCCGCCGCGGCAAGGTGCTCGGGATCCTGCGAGACGCCCTTCGACAGAAGAGCATGGGGGTCATCGAGGAGATCCCTGAAAAAGGCATCGTCAAGTACGCGAAGCCCGCAGGCGTGATCGCGGCGTTGATTCCCGTCACCAGCCCGTACGTCACTCCGATCGGCATCGCGATCTACGCACTCAAGTGCAAAGACGCCGTGATCTTCGCTCCGCATCCAGCCAGCAGAAAGACGACGAACGAAACGGTCCGGCTGATGCGCTCGGCGCTCGAAGCGGCCGGCGCGCCGGTCGACCTTCTGCAGTGCGTCGAGCGTCCGAGCATTCCGCTGTCGCAGGCGCTCATGGCAGGGTGCGATCTGACGATTGCGACCGGCGGCCCACCGATGGTCCGCGCCGCGTACAGCTCGGGCAAGCCCGCCTACGGCGTCGGCGCGGGCAACGCCACGATGGTGATCGACGAGACGGCGGATGTCGTGGAAGCCGCCAGGAACTCCGCCGTCAGCAAGACGAACGACCATGGTTCCGGTTGCTCGGCCGACGGCAATCTCGTCGTCGATGTGTCCATCTATGACGCGTTCCTCGTCGAACTTCAGCGCGCCGGCGGCTACGTCGTCGATGAACGCGAAAAAGAGTTGTTGAGGAGGGCGTACTGGGACGAGCACGGCCGCAGGACGGCGGACACCATCGCCCGCGCGGCTCACGTCGTCGCGGCGAAGGCCGGCTTTGCGCTCCCCGCGGACCGGAAATTCCTGGTGGTGCCGGAGTCGAACATCGGGAAGCAGCACCCGTTCTCGACTGAGAAGCTCGGCATTGTCATGGCCATCTTCAAAGCGAACGGCTTCGACCATGCGCTCGACATCGTGCGCCGGATCTTCGAGACTGGCGGACGCGGGCACTCGTGCGGCATCTATTCGTTCAGCGACGACCACATCAATCGCCTGGCGCTCATGGCGCCGGTCAGCCGGATCATGGTGCGGCAGATTCAGTCGCGCGCGAATGCGGGCACGTTCAACAACGGCATGCCGATGACCTCGAGCATGGGTTGCGGGATCTGGGGCGGCAACATCACGAACGAGAACGTGAGCCTCAAGCACTACATGAACGTGACGTGGGTCAGCCGGCCGATCGCCGAGGACAAGCCGTCCGAACAGGAATTGTTCGGCGAGTTCTATGGCAGCCGGCGATTCGATCCGGTCGAGGTCCCTCAGTAACGGCCCCATCGCGCATCCTCATCGGCCTGGTCGCATCAACGGCGTTGGCCGCCGCATGCCGTAATGCGTCCGCGCCTCCGTCGGCCGCGTCCGTTGTCCCGGCGGCGCCCACATACAGTCGCGACGTCGCGCCGATCATCACGAAGCACTGTGTCACGTGCCATCGGCCGCAGCAGGGTGCGCCGTTCGTACTGCTGACCTACGAGGACGCCCGCCGGCGCTCCGCGGACATCGCCGCAGTCACGAAAGCGCGTCAGATGCCTCCGTGGCTGCCGGATACGAGTGCGCCGGCATTCGAAGGCGAGCGGCGGCTGAGCGACACCGAGATCGAAACGCTGCAGCGCTGGAGCGAGACCGGAGCCGTGGCCGGTGACGCAACGGCTGTCATTCAGGATCCGGGCACGGCATGGCAGCTCGGCCGGCCCGATGTGATCCTGCAGCCACCGGCGCCGTTCATGCTCGGCGCCGGCCGGGACGATGTGTTCCGTAATCTCGTCGTGCGCACGTCGTTCGAGGGGGATCGTTTCGTGCGGGCCGTTGAGTTTCAGCCAGGCGACGCACCGGTACATCACGCGGTGCTGCATCTCGACCAGACGCCCGCGTCGCGCCGGCGTGATGGCGAGGATGGCCAGCCGGGATTCGGCGGCATGGGCGCCGCGGGCGCCGAGGATCCGGAGGGTCACTTCGTCGGTTGGGCGCCCGGACGCGGGCCGATCGTCTCCGCCACCGGCCGGCCCTGGCGCCTGCGAAGAGGCGTCGATCTCGTCGTGGAATTGCACCTGATTCCAGGCGCGCAGCCGGCGCCCATCAAACCGGCGATCGCGCTGTACTTTGCGGACGCGCCCGCAGATGCACCGCCGATGATGCTGAAGCTCGGCGATCCACCGATCGACATCCCGCCGGGCGCCACCGACTACGCGATCACGGACGAGTACGTGGTTCCCGTCGACGCAAAGGTCCTCAGCCTTTATCCGCACGCGCACTATCTCGGAAAGGAGATGCGTGTCGAAGCTCGGCTGCCCGGCGGCGGGACGAAGACGCTACTGCACATCCCGCGGTGGAGTTTCCACTGGCAGCAGGACTATCGCTGCGTCGCACCGGTGCAGCTGCCGCGGGGCACGACGATCGCGATGCGCTTCACCTACGACAATTCCGAGGCGAACACCGAGAACCCGCATCATCCACCCCTCAGAGTGACGTCGGGACTGCGGTCGACCGACGAGATGGGGAATCTGCTCGTGCAACTGCTGCCGGCGAACGATTCCGAGCGGGATCTGCTCGCACGTGAGATCGCGCGCTTCCAGGTCCTTCGTCAGCTTGCCGCCGCCGAACGTGCGGCGATGGCGGCGCCGGCAGACGCGCGCGTCCTGAATGAGCTCGGCGCCCTTCTGCTGATCGTGGGCCGGACCGCCGATGCGGTGGCGCGATTCCAGGCCGCGGCCGCAGCGGCGCCGAAGGACGCGCGGATTCTGTACAACCTCGGAAAGGCAGAGAGCGCAGCGGGATCCGCTCAGGCTGCCGAGGCCGCACTCCGGCGAGCGATCGCAAGCGATCCCTCGCTTGCCGAAGCGCACAACGAGCTCGGAGCCCTGCTGTTTGCCCGTGGCCGGCTGACGGACGCGATCGCGGCCCTTGGGAGGGCCGTGAAACTCGCGCCGGACTCGTCGGCGTTCCGCAGCGACTACGGCGGCGCGCTCGCCCAGTCTGGCCGGCGGACCGAGGCCATCGCCGAGCTCACGCGCGCGCTCGCGCTGGATCCCGGAAACGCGGCCGCGAGGGAGAATCTGACACGGTTACAGCGCGGGCGCGACTGACGCCCGGCCCGATGGCTCCTGGCCGGTGACACCGTTTCATCGCCTTTCGGTCCGCCTCGTGGCGTGAAAAGATGCGACCCATGACAGCAGCCATGTTCATCGCCCAGTGCCTGAAGCACGAAGGTGTGACCAAAGTGTTCGGCCAATGCGGTCACACCAACTATGCGCTGATCGACGCCTGCCACAAGCTCGGGATCGAGTACATCTCGTTCCGCCACGAACAGCTTGCGGCGCACGCCGCCGACGCCTACTACCGTGTTTCGCACAAACTCGCGGTCCTGAACGTGCACCTGTCGCCTGGCCTCACCAATGCGCTCACCGGCGTGGTGTCTGCCGCCGCCGATTCGACGCCGATGCTGGTATTCGCCGGAAACACGCCGTCGTACCACCACGCGCGCGAACCGCACCAGGGCATCCGGTTCCATGCCGATGCATCACAGGGGGACATCTTCCGGCCGATCTGCAAGCGCGTGTGGCGCGTGGATGACGCGAAGCTGCTTTCCGACGTCATGCCGCGGGCGCTGAACCTCGCTCAGACAGGGCGGCCAGGCCCCGTGCTAATCGACGTGCCGATGGATGTGTTCTCCCAGCAGATCTCCGCGCCTACGGATCAGACGGCGCGGCGTCCCGAGTACGACCGATTCGTCGCACCAGACGACGGGATCGCGGACGCGGCGCGGCTTCTGGCCTCCGCCGAGCGTCCGGTCATATTCGCCGGCAACGGCGTACTGCTGTCAGAAGCGACCGACGAACTCCGTCAGCTCGCCGAGGCCCTGACGATTCCTGTGGCGACGACGCTCATGGGGAAGGGCGCGTTTCCTGAGAATCATCCCCTCGCCCTGGGGATGAGCGGCATCTGGGGGACTGCGGTTGCCAACGAAACGACCCGCGCGGCGGACGTCGTCCTGGGCATCGGAACGGCCTTCGGTGAGGCGGACTGCAGTTCCTGGGATCCGCGCTTCACGTTTTCGATTCCGCCATCGCGGCTGATCCAGATCGACATCGAGCCGCAGGAGATCGGAAAGATCTATCCGGTCGAAGTCGGCCTGGTCGGTGACGCAAAGGCCACGCTTCGTGAGTTGATTCGTCACCTCAAGGCGCTGGGCCCATTTGCCCAGGCAACCGAACGAATCAGCAGGATCGCTGAGGAACGGAAGGCCTGGAACGCCGCGCTGCACGAAAGCCAGCACGACCCCGGCCGGCCTATTCATCCAGCACGCCTTCTCAAAGAGCTGTCCGACGTCGTTCCCGAGGACGCGATCTTCGTCACCGACGTGGGCTGGAACAAGAACGGCGCAGGGCAGCAGATTCAGGTCACAAGGCCGGCGTCGTTCATCACCAGCGGCGGCATGGCGACGATGGGTTTCGCGCCGGGTGCGGCCATTGGCGCCAAACTCGGCGCACCGGACCGCAAAGTCATCTGTCTCGTGGGCGACGGCGGCCTGTTGTCCGCTGTCGGCGCCTTCGCGACAGCCGTGGAGCTTGGCGTGCCCGTGCTCTTCGTGCTGTTCAACAACTTCTGCTTCTCGACGATTCGCACGGTCGGGCTGACGTACTTCAACAACAGCTACGGCACTGAGTTCACGACGCCGGACGGACAGCCCTACAACCCGGATTTTCCCCTTCTGGCGAAATCGTTCGGCATGGGCTGCGACCTCGTGATCGATCCTGAAGACCTCACACCGGCGTTGAAGAAAGCCATGTCGATCGACAAGCCGTACCTGCTCGAAGTACGAACTCGGGCTGACGTGCCGATGCCCCGGACCGGGCATTGGGACATCGCGGAGTTCCTGAAGCTCGGCAACGACTAGGCAGTCAGGATGTAGGGCGGCCCTTCAGGGCGCGCCGAGCGCGCCGGGCCTGAAGGCCCGGCCTACGCTGTCGGACGGGAGCGAACCAATGACGCTGTTGAACCGGCGGGAATTGTTGCAGGCGGGCATTGCCGCCGCGGCTGCCGTGCGCGTTTCTGCGGCGGCGTCGGCGCCGGCCCAGGCGTCGCGGCCGTCGGGGGCGATTCCGAGACCGATCCGGATCGACGCCTATTCGCGAACCCTCCATTGGCTTCGCAAGCCTGAGGACGTCGCCGACGCCTGTCACAAGATCGGCAACACCACGATCGACCTCACCGTGCGCGCGTATCCCGGACACGTGCAGCCGGACAGGGTGAAAACAGATCTGCCGCTGTGGGTCAAAGCGCTCACCCGCAACGGCATCACCGTCACGTCGATCGCCGCCGACATCAATGACGCGAAAACGCCGTTCGTCGAGGACATCCTGGCCACGATGCAGTCGCTCGGCTTGCGGCATCACTGGTGGAGGGGGATGGGAGGGTTCGACAACACCCGGCCGTACGCACCGCAAATCGAAACACTCAAGCCTCGCCTCGCCGAGCTCGTGAAGCTCGAGGAGAAGTACAACACCAAGGCCATGTACCACCCGCAGGGTGGGCCGTTCTTCGACTATCTCGAGCTCATCAGGAACTTCGACCCGAAATACCTCAGCCTTCACTTCGACACGGGCCACTGGATGCAGGTGTCGCAGTCGAACATGGCGTCGATGATCATGTGGGCTGGTCCCTATATCGGTGGGTTCGTTTGGAAGGACGAAGTAGTCGAGAAGGGTGAACCAGCCGCTTCGGCGCCGGCTGGAGAGCCGCAGCCGGCGGGGCAGACGGCTGCTGGCCGGGGACGAGGTGGCGGCCGGGGCGGAGGCGTCAATGGATTCCGGACGCGTCAGGTGCCGGTCGGTACGGGCATGGTCGACTTCGCGCTGGCGGCTCGCGCGCTCAAGAACATCAATTTCGACGGACCGACGGAATGCCAGCCGGAATGGACGGGACTCGGCGGGGCCGAGTCCGGGCGCGATACGTTGACGCTACCCGCGGAGACGGTCATTGGTCTGCTCAAGCGCGACTACGAAACAATTCGCGCCGCGCTCGTCGCGGCGGGGGCCACATGGGGATGAACTACCGTGTGAAGGCCCTCGGCTTCCAGGCGGAAACGCGACGATTGGCGTTAGCGACGAGCTCGGGAGTCATGCGGGCTTTCGCAATGTTCCTGAGCTCGATGATTTGCTTTCTGTTATCGGAGAGCGGCGTCTGCCCGGCCGCGAGTGTGAACCAGACGTACGCGGTTTCATAGTCTCGAGTGACACCCGTACCATCGAAGTAGAGCATTCCGAGTTGATACTGAGCCCTGAGATCATCACCATCGGCGGCGCGACGATACCAGCGCGCTGCCTCCGCGCCATCGGCTTTCACAGCGCGGCCTTTCGCGTAGAACTCGCCGACGGAACGCTCGGCAGGCGGGTGGCCGCGCCCCGCCGCCTTGCGGTACCAGTCGAGCGCCGCGCGATCGTCCTGTGTGACGCCGAAGCCGAAATCATGAAGCTGGCCGATCTGGAACTCCGCATCGGCGAGGCCCTGATCGGCAGCCTTGCGGAACCAGACGACGGCCTCCGCGGTGTTGGTGGTGCCGTAGTAGAGCAACGATCCGAGCGAGAACTGCGCGATCACGTCACCGGCTGCGGCTCTAGTACGCACGGCCTCGAGGGCTGGTCCGGCGCCGGGGCCGATCTGTGCGCTGGATCCGGGCGGTATCATCGAAACGAATACCGCGAGGGCCACGCGCCATCTGCCGGGCATGCGGTCGAGTGTAACGCGATGATTCCTGGCGCCGGTATTGGTGTCGCATGAAGGGTCCCCTCATTGCGGCGATGCTCGGTCTCAGTGTGTGGCTGGGCGCGCCCGGTTGGACACACCAGACCGGCAGCCGGGCACAGTCGCAGCCGCGTCAGGAGCCGGACGTCGTTTTCGTGCCGACTCCGCAGCCGGTGGTCGACGCGATGCTCGACCTTGCGCAGGTCAAAGCGGACGACGTTGTTTACGACCTCGGATCCGGCGACGGACGAATCGTGATTGCGGCCGCGAAGCGCGGCGCCCGTGGCGTGGGCATAGAGATGGACCCGGCGCTCGTGAAGAAGGCTGCGCAGGATGCCGCGGCCGCTGGTGTCGCCGGCCGCGCCAGGTTCCTCGCACAGAACCTGTTCGACGCTGACATCCGTGAAGCGACGGTCGTGACTCTGTACCTGCTGCAGAGCATCAACGAACGCCTGAGGCCGAAGCTCATTCGTGACTTGAAGCCCGGCACCCGTGTCGTGTCGCACGTGTTCAACATGGGACCCGAGTGGCCGGCCGAGCGCACGGTGGAAATCGGACCCAACCGGGTTTTTCTGTGGCGGATCGCGCCGCGATAAGTGAAGTCCGCGCGAGGTGCGAGCGTAGCGAGCCACGAGCGCGGGTGAGCGGGGGTGGGGCCCCCGCGAACGAGTAAAGGATGATGAAGGCTTAACTATGAAGGTTCCGTTCGTGTTGTCAGTCGCCATGCTGGCGACGAGTATTGTGGTGGCGTCCGGCCGTACGCCTGGTCAGGCGCAAACGGCGAAGCCGCCCGCCGCGCAGGCCGCGAGCCCGGCGACGGCCATGAGCATGAGTGATGCCGAGCTCGAGAAGATTGGCGAGCCGCTCGTGACGAAAGTCTGCACAAAGGCCTGCCACGGCATCGAAGAGATCGAAGCGATGCGGCGCAGTCGCACCGAATGGAACGTTCAAGTCCGCGAGATGATCAACAAGGGCGCGGAAGCTACGCCCGCCGACCAGGCCCTCATCAAGAAGTACCTGACGCGCTACTACGGCTTCGTCACCGTCAATACCGCGGCGGCCGACGAGATTGCCGAGGTTCTTGGACTCAGCGCAAAGGATGCTTCCGCGATCGTCGCGTACCGCACCGCGAACGGAAAGTTCGCCGACGTCGACGCCCTGAAGAAAGTGCCCGGCATCGACCTCGCGAAGATCGACGAACAGCCGGCGGCGCTTCGATTCAAGTAGTTCGCGCCTGTCTCCGCAGGATCGCCTGGTGGCGCTCGAGCACGTTCCGGGCGCGCGTCACCACCGGAATGTCGATCATCTTCCCGTCGAGCGACCACGACGCACGGCCCGCTGCCACGTGTACGGCGTCTTCCTCCACGATCCGTCCGGCGTACGCGACTTCTTCCGCGGAGGGCGAGTACTGTTCGTTGACGATCGGCACCTGGTCGGGATGGATGCACCCGGCACCCATGAATCCAAACTGACGCGACCGCCGCACCATCCTCGCGAACGCCTCGCGGTCCCCGAACGACGCGACGGAATCGATGAAGCCGAGGGGCATGATCCCGGCGCTCCGGGCGGCGAAGATCATCTGCTGCTTCGGCATGAGCAGCGTCGCGTCGTTGGGCTCCATGCCCGTTTCGAGCGCGAAGTCCTCCCCGCCGATGTTCATGGCCGCCAGGCGCGGGCTGGCAGCCGCGATCTCAGGCATCCGGAAGTACGCGGACGGTGACTCGATCATCGCGATGAGCCGCGTGTGCCCCTGGGGCAGTCCCCGTGCCTCCTCGAGCGCCGTGATCGCATCGTCGATCCGCCGGATGTGTTCCGCGCTTTCGGCCTTGGTGATTGCGATTCCGTCGACGTCCGCGCAGATGGCCGCATCGAGGTCCTTGACCGTGACGTCCATCGGCGCGTTGATGCGGACGACGACGTCCGCACCGCCACGACGCACGCGCGCCGCGGCGTCGGGGACGAGCGTCCTGGCTTTGTCCTTCTCGGACGCCGGCACGCTGTCCTCGAGATCGAGCTGGATGCAATCGGCGCCGCGGGTATGCGCCTTTTGCACGAAGCGCTCCTGGTTGACGGGCACATAGAGCAGCGATCGCCAGACAGGCAGGTTGGGTTTCAACACGACGGCCGATTCTCCCTCGGGCGAATGATAGTGCAGCGGCATTGACCATCCGGGTAACGGTTACCCGGCACCCTCCTGACCGGAATCCCCGCGAGCAGCGCGGATAATGCATGTATGGCCAGAGAAATCTCCGACGAGGAACGCGCGGCTGCGCAGGAACTGCTGAAGCGCGGCCGGGCCGCGATGACGCTGGCGGCCGACTACGATCAGGCGGCCGTCGATCGGCTTTGTCAGGCGATCGCGTGGGCCACCGCCAACGAGCAGACGTTCGGACGGTTGACGCGGATGAGCGTCGACGAAAGCGGGATGGGCAGCGCCGAAGGCGTGCCGGCCCGCAGGTGGAAAATCCTGGGAATCCTGAGGGACGCGCTCCGCACCAAAAGCGTCGGCGTCATCGAGGAGCTGCCCGAACGCGGCATCGTGAAGTACGCGAAGCCCGCCGGGGTGATCGCCGGCCTGCTGCCCGTGACCAATCCGCTCGTCACCATGGTCAACATGGCGATCAACGCGGTCAAATGCCGCGACGCCGTCATCTTTTCTCCGCATCCGCTGAGCCGGAAGACCGCGCTCGCCATTGCGCAGGTACTGCGCGCCGCGCTCAGAAAACAGGGCGCACCTGAAGACCTGATTCTGTGCCTCGAGAAACCCAGTATTCCGCTCGCGCAGGAACTGATGTCGATCTGCGATTTGACGATCGCGACAGGCGGCGTCCAGATGGTGCGGGCTGCCTATAGTTCAGGCAAACCGGCGTATGGCGTTGGCGCCGGCAACGCGACCGTCATCGTCGACGAAACGGCAGACGTTGCCGAAGCCGCGATGAACACGCGCATCAGCAAGACCCAGAATCACGGCTCCGGCTGCTCGTGCGACGGCAATCTGCTCGTGGAATCCTCCATCTACGACGCGTTTCTCGACGCGCTGCAGCGCGAAGGCGGGTACCTCGCGAATGACGAGGAGAAGAACAAGCTCGAGTCCGTGATGTGGGACGCAGAGGGACGCCGAACGCTCGATACCGTCGCGCGCGCAGCCGAGGTCATCGCGTCGAAGGCGGGCGTGTCACTGCCTGCGGGCAAGACGTTCATCATCGTGAAGGAGGACCGGATCGGCAAGGCGCACAGGTTCTCCGGCGAGAAGCTGTCTCCCGTCCTCGCGATCTTTCGCTACACCGGTTTCGACAACGTTCTCACCATGGTGTCGGACATTCTCGAGGTCGGCGGCAAGGGCCATTCCGTAGGCATCGCCTCGTTCGACGACAACCGTATTCATCGTCTCGCGTCGATGGCGCCGGTGAGCCGGATCATGGTGCGGCAGCCGAACGTGCGCGGCAACGCGGGTTCCTTCACGAATGGCATGCCGCAAACCGCCAGTCTCGGGTGCGGCACCTGGGGCGGCAACATCACGAGCGAGAACATCAGCGTGAAGCACTACATGAACACGACGTGGGTCAGCCGCCCGATTGCCGAGGACAAACCGAGCGAGCAGGAACTGCTCGGCGAGTTCTACAACAGCGAGATCTTCGACCCCGAGCCCGTCTCCCGGTAGTTCAGTTCCCGCGCACACCCTCGGACGGGTGTGTATCGCGTCGTGACACGGTTACAGGAGCCGCGTACCGGCGTGGCCCGGCTGTATGGTGCCTCTTAACAATTCCGAGATGACTCGGTTGACGTGTACGTGTGCGCCAACCGATCGCGAGATACCAGGCCGTGAGGGACGGAGGAGCTCGTATGACCGGACGCGGTAAGTGGTTGGTTCTGATAATGGCGGTGGCATTTACGCTGCGCGCCAGCGCCCAGACGGTCGCGGTGGCCCAGTTGTCGGGCACCGTGATTGACGGAACGGGAGGAGCACTCCCGGGCGTCGTTGTGACCGTGACCCAGACGGACACCGGTGTGACCCGCACAGCGGTCACCGGAACGGACGGCGGTTTTGTGTTCACGAATCTGCCGGTGGGCCCGTACAAACTCGTATCGAAGCTGCAGGGCTTCAGTCCATTCGAACAGACCGGCATCACGCTGGCCGTCGGCAACACGCGGTCCGTCAACGTCACGATGAAGATCGGCGCCATGACGGACACCATCAAGGTCGTGGCCGACGCGACACTCGTGGAAACGCGCAGCATCGGCATGGGCACCGTCGTGCCGCAGGCGCAGATCGTCGGCCTGCCGCTCAACGGCCGCAGCGCGCTGCAGCTCATTGTCCTCGCCGGCAGCGCAGTCGAAGTGACCGGACTGACGGATGACCGCCAGTATCCAGGCGCCGTGTCGATCGCCGTGGCCGGCGGCACGGGCAACAGCACGATGTACCTCGTGGACGGCGGCTACAACAACGATCCGCAGAACAATACCGGCAACGCGATTCCGTTCCCGGACGCGCTCCAGGAATTCAACGTCCAGACGGGCGTGCGTGACGCCCGTTTCGGCATGTCGACGGGCGCCACGGTCAACGCTGTCACCAAGTCCGGCACGAACAACTTCCACGGCGGCATGTTCGACTTCGCGCGCAACCACAATTTCAATGCAATCCGGTATTTCGAGCGCAAGGAAAACGGCGGGCTCGGGCGTGACGACGGGCTTCAGCGCAATCAGTTTGGCGGCACGATCGGCGGACCGATCAAGAAAGACAAGTTGTTCTTCTTTTTTGGCACGCAGGTTACGAAGAACCACATCGTTCCTCTGAACAACGACGTGACGGTGCCGACGGCTGAAGTGCTCGCCGGCGACTTCCGCCGCATCATGTCGGCGGCGTGCCGGGGCGGCACGGCGCGCACCCTTGGCGCGCCATTCGTCAACAACATGATCGACCCGGCGCTCTACCATCCCATTTCGAAAAAGATACTGAGCATGGTGCCGGTGGCGGACCCGGCCTATGACTCGAACGGCTGCGGCCGGTATCTCCTCGCGCTGCCGAACGACAGCACCGATCAGCAGTACGTCAGCCGTGTCGACTACCAGATGACGGGCAACAAGCGGGTCTACGTGCGCGACTTCTTCACGCACAACATCCACCCGGCCGCGTGGGACGCCTCGAGACCGAATCTGCTCGAAACGACCGGCGTCGGCAGGGGCACGCGCGCGTACCAACACACGATTTCGAGCGGCCTGGACTACGTGGTCAGCCAGAATCTGTTCGCCTCGACGCGCTTCTCGTACCAGCACACCGCAACGTTCCGCGAACACGGCGCGAACGTGCCGACCTGGGCGTCGCTCGGCGTCAACACGTGGACCTACACGGTAGGCACGGTCAAGGGCCAGGACTTCCTGCGCGGCGGTCTGTGGAGCTCGGCGTTCACCGGCGTGTTCTATGTCGACACGCCGTCGTTGTCACAGGACTTCGACTGGTCCAGGGGCAACCACAGCATCTCGTTCGGCGGCAACTGGACGCGTCCGCATCCGGACGGCGACGGCACGTTCCAGAGCAACGGCAACATGGGATTCAGCGGCATCTACACGAGTGGCACGAGCAACGCGAACGGCGGATTGAACATGGCCGACTTCGTCCTCGGCCTGCCGAACTCGTACCGCGGCGGCGGCAGCCAGATCAACAACGCGTGGGAGCACTCGATCGGTCTCTACGCCGCCGACGTGTGGCGCATCAACCGCAAGCTGACGCTCAACTACGGACTGCGCTGGGAGCCGTACATTTCCGCGAAGGACGCCAACGGATTCAACACGGCGTTCATCCGCGAAAACTTCGACAAGGGCATCCGCAGCTCGGTCTATACGAACGCACCCGTCGGTCTTGTGTTCCCGGGCGATCCGGGCTTTCCGACGGACGGCGGCAACACGCTGAACAAGTGGGCGCAGTTCGCGCCGCGGTTCGGTCTCGTGTGGGATCCGAAGGGCGACAACCAGCAGACGATCCGCGCCGGCGCCGGCATTTACTACGACGCGCCGAAGCTCTGGGAAACCGCGCATCACATGCTGAACCCGCCGTTCGGCAACACCGTTGATGCACTCGTGCCAGGGAACCCGGCACTGTGCCCGGGCAAGCCGAGCAAGAACGGCTGTCCGCTGGACTTCGTGAATCCGTGGAGCGCCACGCCTGGCGGCGATCCTCAGGCGTACTTCGGTCACCAGGGCGACCCCGTCGTTCTGGCGCCAAGGAACGTTTCCTTCCCGTTGAACGGCGTCTACGTCAGCATGCCGATCGACGCGAACCCGATGCGGCAGTACCAGTGGAACCTGGCCTACCAGCGGCAGTTGCCGCTCGGCATGCTCGCTGAAGTCGCCTACACGGGGAACAAGACCGAGCACACGTGGGTGGCCGGCTACAACGAGAATCCGTCGATTTACATTCCGGGTGATTGCGTCGCGGGCCAGTACGGTCTGACGGTGCCGGGGCCCTGCTCGAACACGACGACGGCCAACCGCCAGGCGCGCGCGCTCCTGTCGCTGCTCAACCCGACAGAGGGCAAGTACTACGCAGTCAACGGCGTCGAACAGGCGTACCTCGATGCGACGGGTCACTACCACGGCGTGAAGTTCAGCATGCAGAAGCGGCTCCGTAACAACTGGAGCGCGAACGCCAACTACACGCTCAGCAAGTGCATCAACCAGGGCGAGCCGGGCACGGACATCGGCACCACGTTCCCGGTGTCCCTGATCGATCCGATCAACAACCCGCACCCGGATCCTCTGTCGAACGAAGGTCCGTGCGTCTCCGACCGCCGCCATAACTTCAACCTCTCAGCCGTCGCGATTACGCCGGGCATCGGTCCCGGCTGGCTCAAGACCGTGTTGAAGGACTGGCAGATCGGGTTCATCTACCAGGCGCGCAGCGGATCCCCGATCACGCCGACGACGACCGGTGACTTTGCGCTGACGAACGGTCCGCAGCGTCCGATCATCGTCTCCGGCGTCAATCCCTACGTCGCCGCGGCCGATCGCACGTGGGCCGTGCTCGGCAGCGCGCCCTCGCGCGCGTGGTTCAACCTGGCGGCATTCGCGCCGAACACGCCGGGTGTCTGGGGCAACACGCCGAAGGGCTACCTGGTCGGCCCGTCGTACTGGAACGCGGACCTCTCGTTCTCGCGCAACCTGAACATGGCGCATGGCCGCCGCGTGGAAATCCGCGTCGAGGCGTTCAACCTGTTCGACAACCAGAACTGGTCGAATCCGACCGTACAGATCGGATCCACCAGCCTGACGAACGGCCGCGTGACCAATACGACCGGCGACCCGCGGATCATGCAGTTCGCTTTGAAGTTCAGCTTCTAGACCCCCATCCGTCGCCGGCGGCCTTTATGCCGCCGGCGGCGGCCGGGATACCGTGAGGTAACCGTTTCATCTGTCGCCGCCCGGCGTTTACCGTGTCCCTCGGATGCTAGAGTCACGCTCGCAACCAAACCATGTCCGACACGACCGGGGTCCGTCCGACTCGCGCGCGCTGGTTCCCCATTCTGGGACTGGTGTTCGTCGCCACCCTGATCAACTACCTCGACCGCGCGGTGTTCAGCATCGCCAGGCCGCTGTTTACGAAGGAACTCGACATTTCCCCACTCGTCGCCGGGACGATGGGGTCCGCGTTCAGCTGGAGCTATGCACTGGCGCAGATTCCGGGCGGCGCCGTGCTCGATCGCTACGGCACGAGAATGGTTTACGGCGTCTCCCTCATTACCTGGTCGGTGATGACGATGCTGCAGGGCATGGTCAGCACGGTTGGGGCGTTCATCGGACTCCGCGTTGGGCTGGGCGTGTGCGAAGCGCCGTGCTTCCCGGCCAACAGCCGCGTCCTGAACAGCTGGTTTCCCCAGCACGAGCGTGCGCGCGCCACCAGCATCTATTCCGTCGGCCTGTCAGCCGGTCTGGCCTTCTTCCTGGTGCCGCTCTTCTGGATCGCCGAGCACTACACCTGGCGCGGCCTGTTCATCGTGGCCGGCGCCATCGGCATCCTGTTCGGCATCGTCTGGTATGCCTATTATCGAGAGCCGCGAGAGTCGACGTTCGTGAACCAGGCCGAGCTCGACTACATCGCCGCCGGCGGCGGGTTTGCGAAGGTCGGGATCGCCCAGACGCCGGTCTCGTGGGCGAACATCCTCAAGGTCAGCAAGCTGCGGCCGATCCTGATCATTTCCATCGCCCAGTTCTGCGCCAACACGGTGCTCACGTTCTTTCTCATCGACTTCGTGAACTACCTGGCCACGCAACGCCACATGGCGTGGATCAAGCTCGGCATCTTCGTCTCGTTTCCGTTCATGGCGGCTGCGGTCGGCGGTCTCGTCGGGGGCGCGGCCGCGGACTGGATCATCAAGCGCGGCGGCTCGATCAGCTTCGCCAGGAAGCTGCCGGTTGCCCTCGGTCTGACGATGGCTTCTTCGCTGGTTCTGGCGAACTGGGTACCGGAAGGCCAGGACAGCATCGTCATCGCGATCATGTCCGTGGCGTTCTTCGGCCAGGGCATGTCGAACCTCGGCTGGACGGTCCTCACGGACCTCGCGCCAAAGAGCATGCTCGGCCTCGCCGGCGGCTTCTTCAACATGATCACGAATCTCGCGGGCATCCTGACGCCACTCATCCTCGGCGTGATTCTGCAGGCGACCGGTTCGTATTTCTACTCGTTGATCTACGTGGCGATCGTTCCGCTCATCGGCGCGGCGCTCTACGTGTTTGCACTGGGCGAGATCAAGCGCCTGGAGGTTCCCGAGTAGGGCGAAACCATGCCGGTCGATCAGCTGCAACACGTGAACATCCGCTGCGCCGACGTCGAGGCCGCGAAGGACTTCTACCTGCGCGTTGTCGGGCTCACTGTCGGTCCGCGGCCGCCGTTTCAGTCGGTCGGGTACTGGATGTACGCAGGCGGCAATCCGGTCGTCCATCTCGTGCAACGTCCCGCGGGAGAAGACGCGGCGGTGGGCCCGGGCAACCTCGATCACGTCGGCTTTCGCGGCGTCGATCTGGAAGGCACGCGGGCGCAGTTGCGCGGGGCCGGCGTGCCGTTTCGAGAGCAGGTCGTGCCGGGCGACGGCACGGTGCAGATCTTCGTGGTCGATCCGAACGGCCTGAAGGTCGAACTGAACTTCTAGTCCAGGCCGAGCTTCAGGAGGATGGGGCGGAAACGGGGATCGGAACGCAGCGGGTCGAATCGCGGATCGACCTTGAGCGAGATCAGGTCGTACGAGCGGTCCTCGCAGGCCTTGGTGAGCCAGTGAAAGCCGAGGTCCACGTCGCCCAGTGCGAACTGGATCCAGGCGAATTCGAGCGGGGAGACGTAGCGTTCCCGCGCGTAGGACTCGAGGGTACGCAACACCTCGAGCGCTCGCCGGCGGCGATCCGAAAGCGCGAGAGTGCGGCCGAGCGCGCCGTGCATGCGCGGCGTCTGAGGCGAGAGGAACACGGCTCGACGGAGGGCCGCAAGGGATTCGTCGAAGTCGCGGCGCTGGGCTTGGATCAGGCCCAGCAACCAGTAGGCGGGGGCAAAGTGCGGATTGAGCTCGATCGTGTGGTCGCATTGCTCGAGGGCGGTCTCGATGTCTCCGCGATAGAAATGAATCGTGGCGACATCGCGCGCGATGATCGACGACACGGGATCGAGCGACTCGGCGAGCAGGATTTCCTCGAGCGCCTCGTCCAGCCGGCCCTGCGGCGCGAGGCACGACGCCGCGTACCAGTGGTGCGCGGTCGGGTATTTCGGATTGAGGCTGATGCCGCGCCGGTACTCGCGCTCGGCGCCCGCCCAATCCCAATGCTGCGTGGCTTTGACGTGCGCGAGCGACGTGTGCGCTTCCGCGGCGAAATCGTCGAGACGAACGGCCGTCTCGGCGCTCGATCCGGCTTTGGACCACATCTCCGACGGGTTTCTCACGCCGTAGTGCGCCAGCAGGCCGTACGTGTCGGCCATCCCGCTGTGCGCGAGCGCGTACTGCCCGTCCTCAACGAGGGCGCGCTCGAAGAAATCGAGCGCCTTCCTGAGGCCCTCCTCGGTGCGCTGACTCAGGTGGTAGCGCCCTTGAAGGTACAGATTCTGCGCGGCAAGATTCGCCGCCGGCCGCTTCGGGCCCGCGCTCCGCGCCGGGCCGGCCTCGTCCGGCTCGAGCTTCTTCGCCACCGTAGCCGCGACGCGCGCCTGCAGGCCGAAGACGTCCGCAACGACGCCGTCGAGCGATTCGGACCAGAGGTAGCAGCCACTCGCGCCGTCGACGAGCTGCACCGCGATCCGCAGCTGATCGCCGGATTGCCGGACGCTGCCGGCGATTACCAGCGCGGCGCCCGTGCTCGCAGCGTCGTCTCCGCCGGCAGGAACGGCCGCCGCCAGAATGCGCAGGCCGGGAAGCTTGGCCAGGTGATGCACGATTTCTTCACGCAGCCCGTGGCAGATGCCGTCGAGGCCGGCGCCGGTTCCGTGATTCGCGAACGCGCGCACGTCGATCGTGTTGCTGCTGAGAAGAGCGGTACTGACGGATCGCCGCGGCTCGGTCGCCGTGTCGCGTCGCCGGATGGTCGGAATGTATCCGCCTTTGGGCAGCTCGATCAGGGTTGGATCGGCCCGGCCTTCCTGCCGGTAGTAGCGGACGAGTTTGGCGCGCAACCGCCGCGCCTGGACGCGGACGATCGGATCGGTGCGGGGATCGAACGAGTCCTCCTTGCCGCACACGCGCACGCCGATCACGTACTCCTTGAGTTCGTCGGCGCGGCCGGCCGCCGTCTCGCTCACGATGAATGTGAGAAAGCGCTTCAGGCGATCGGATTGATGGAACGTCGCGCTTCGCAGGATGCGATCGAGCTCTTCATCGGCGGACGCGAGCAGCGACTGCGTTGCAGGCTGCTCGGACGCCGCCTCGGTCTTCGTGGCGCGCGTGGTCGACATCTGCGACTTAGCGTAGCACCGTGGATGCAGCCCGGATTAGAGGGTATTGGCAACGTGTTCTGCCGGTTGGAGGAATGACATGACGTCAGGAAAACGTGCGGCGGCGGCCGCAGCAGTCATTGCCGCCGTGATCGCGGTAACGCAGGCACAGGGTCTGAACGACTGGTCGAGCGTGGCGAAGGATCCGGGCGGATCGAAATTCTCGCCGTTGACGCAGATCACGCCGGCCAACGTCTCGCAGCTGAAGACCGCCTGGACGTACGACTTCGGCACGGCCGGCCCGTACACGGTGACGCCGATCGTGAGCAACAACATCCTGTACTTCCCGCTGGGGTCGAACATCGTCGCGCTGCAGGCCGACACGGGCAAGGAGTTGTGGAAGTCGAATCTTGCGGCGATCACGGCGCTCGGCCCGAATCCATCGGCGGGCGGCCGCGGCATTTCGTACTGGCCGGGCACGCCGGCGACCGGCCCGCGGCTGGTAATCGCGACCACCAACGGATTCCTGGTCCAGCTCTCCGCGAAGACCGGTAAGGTCGCCATCGGCCCGGCCGCAGTCGTCGACATGGGCAAGGGCATCATGGACAAGTTCGGCGGCGGCGCGTACTCGATGAACACGCCACCGGCTTTGTACAAGAACACCGCGATTCTCGCCGCACGAACCGGCGAACAGGGTCGCTACGGTATTCCGGGCGATGTGCGTTCGTTTGATCTCCTGACGGGCAAGGAACTGTGGCGCTTCCACGTGGTGCCACGGCCCGGCGAAGAAAACGAAGGTACCTGGGGCTTGAATGGCTGGCAGGATCGCCGCGGACCCGGCGTGTGGGTGCCGATGTCGGTGGATCCGGTGAACGATCTCGTGCTGGTGCCGCTCGGGAATGCGACCGATCAGAACTACGGTAACAGCCGTCCGGGCAGCAATCTCTATGCGACGACGCTGCTTGCGCTGCGCGCGTCCACCGGCAAGCGCGTGTGGCATTTCCAGTTGACGCATCACGACATCTACGACTGGGACGTCAGCTCTCAGCCCGCGCAGTTCGATGCCACGATCGACGGCAAGAAGATCCCGGCCGTCGCGCAGATGAGCAAGCAGGGCCTGATGTTCATGTTCAATCGGCTCACAGGCGAGCCGTTGTTCGGCATCGAGGAGCGCCCGGTTCCGCGCTTCGACGCCCCCGGAGATCAGGCGTGGCCGACGCAGCCGTTCCCGAAAAAGCCCGTAGGCCTGACACGCGACGGCATGACGCGCAAGGAAGTCAGCAGGATCTCGCCGGAGGCGGAGAAGTACTGCACGGAAATCTACGACAAGGCCGTCAACTCCGGACCGTACACGCCGTACGGCATGGTGCCGAGTCTGGTGTTCCCCGGATCGGAGGGCGGCGGCTCGTGGGGCGGCGTGGCTACCAACTCGACCCTTGGGCTCGTGTTCGTCAACACACGGCATCTCGGCGTCATCGCCCAACTGCAATCGAGCATATCGTCCGGCGTACTCCCGTCATTCGGCAAGTCGAAGCTTCCGACGACGTTCTACACCGACCCGAGCGGTTATCCGTGCAACGCGCCGCCGTGGTCGGAGATCGTGGCGGTGAGCAGCACGACCGGCGACATCGTCTGGAGGACGCCACTCGGCGAATATCCGGAACTGACAGCAAAGGGCGTGCTTGGCACCGGCACCGCGCTGAACGACGGTGGGCCCATTGCCACCGCCAGCGGCCTTGTCTTCATTGGCGCCACCGGGGACTTCAGTTTCCGCGCCTTCGATGCGAAGACAGGAAAGGAACTCTGGAAGGCGACGCTCGACAATGACGTGCTGATGACGCCGATGACGTACATGGGCGCCAACGGCAAACAGTTCGTCGCGGCGGTGTCCGGCAACGGCGATGCGGCGTTTCATATTCCGGCACGCACGGCGCAGGCCGCCAACACCAAGCTCGTCGCGTTCGCACTGAGTACGAAGTAGAAGGCCAAGGCGCGCCTTCTGGCGCGCCCCGCCGGAGCGGCGCGGGGCACTGGGGCCCCCCGCTAGCGACGGCGCAAGGGGGTCCGCGGGGGCGAAGCCCCCCGGAGAAAAAAATGGACCGAAGAGAATTCCTTCACAACAGTCTCATCGCGTCACTCGCCGCCAGCGTGCTCGGTGACCGGACGCTTGCACGCGCAGCTCAGGCGGCTCAGGCGCCAGCTGCCGCCGCACCTCAGGCCACGCCGGCGCCGACACCGCGCCCGCTCGTGCTCGACGCCTATTCGCGGTGTCTCCACTGGATACGATCGCCTGACGAAATCGCGGAGGCCGCAATTGAATTGACGTGCGGCGGCGTCCAGCCGACGGTCCAGGCGTATCCCGGTCACGTCGATCCCGCAAAGGTGAGGACCGACCTGCCCGCCTTCGTGAGCACGATGAAGAAGCACGGTCTCCGCGTGAAGCAGATTCGTGGCGGGAATCAGACAGCGGTGGACGCGAACGTCGAAGCCCTGATCGGGACCATGGGCGAGGTGGGCGCGACGCATTACTGGCTGGGCACGGACAACTACGACTTCACGAAACCGATTCAGCCGCAGCTCGACGCGATCAAGATGAAGGTCGACGCGTTCGTGAAGCTGAACATGAAGCACGGCACGACGCTGATGTACCACACGCGAGCCGGCGCGAACTCGGTGGGCTCGGTGATCTGGGATCTGTTGTACGTGATGAAGGACTTCGATCCGAAGTACGTCGGGTTTCACTGGGACACGGGCCACATGGCGCATCACGGCGCGATGTGGGAAACGCTGATACGAACCGCCGGTCCGTACATCGTCGCGGTGTCGTGGAAAGATCGGACGTGGGAGCAGGAGCTCGGGTTTCTCGGTGAAGGCGGACCGTATCCCGGACCGGTGCAGCCGGGCGCGACGCCGCCGGCCGCTGCAGGTGGACGCGGCGGCGGGCGAGGTGGAGCCGGCGCAGGGGGGGCGGGCGCGGCCGGCGCAGCTGGTGGCGGGGCGCAAGGCGGCCGCGCTGGGGGTGGCGGTGCGGCGGGAGCAGGCCAGGCTGGCGGCGGCCGCGGAGCGGGCGGCGCGGGTGCGGTCGATCCGGATGCGCCCGCGGCCGGCGGCCGAGGCGGACGAGGCGGTAGAGGTGGTGGTGGCGGCGCGATGCCGCGTCCCCTCGCCGGCACGACGTTCGCGCGCGGCGGCGGATGGCGATCGCCGTCCGTGCCGATGGGCACAGGCCTCGTCGACATCTTCAGGTACGGCACCGTGCTCCGGGACATCAATTTCAATGGGCCGATGGAACTGCAGGCTGAGTATCCGCTCGGCGGCGCGGAGTCCGGCGCGGACAAGCTGACGCTGCCGCGTGCGATGGTCATGGGCGCGTTGAAACGCGACGTGCTGACAATTCGGGCGGCTCTCGCCCAGTCGGGAAGCGGTATTACGATCTGAGGCGGACCAAGTCGCCGTGCCACCACGGTTTCTCGCGATCGTCCTGATCGGCTTCACCGCCGCCACCAGTCTCGCCGCAGGCGGACAGGCGGGGACGGCCGTGGCCCGGACGGCATTCTTCACCGCCGTCGATCAGAAGGGCAACTACGTCGACGATCTTGGTCCCGCCGATCTCACGGTGAGGGACGGAGGGAGGGTCCGCGAGATCCTGCGGACGGGTCCGTCCTCCCTGCGGCTGAAGATCAATCTGGTCATCGACGACACTCTCGCGCTGAACGACACGGTGCGCGGGGCCACCGTGACGTTCGTCGAGCGCATGCAGTCGTCCGCCGATCTGGCGTTGTATCTGACAGGCGGGAGCGGCACCTCGAAGCTCGTTGACTTCAACGCCAGTCCGGTCCGGTTCAGACAGGTGCTCAATGAGCTGCCGCGCCGATCGCAGGGCGGCGGCAACCTTGTGGAGAGTCTGTACAGGATCATCGGCGACACCCACCGGCTGGAAGGCCGCCGCGTGGTCGTGATCTTGACGACCGAGACGCCTCAGCGGACGACCGTCACCGCGAACGGCGTGCTGGATCAGCTGCGGGACACCGGCGCTGTGCTCTATGCCGCGACACTGGCCGTGACCGGCGCGATCGAACCGCCGACGCCGGAAATGGCGCATCTCGAAGTCATGGAGGAGATCGAACGGGATCGCGTGCTCAACGACGGCCCCAGACAGTCGGGAGGGCTCCGCCTGCCGCTCTTGAACATGGAGGCGTTTGCGGGCGCCCTCGATCGGATCGCGCGGGAGCTCGGACATCAGCACATGGTGACGTACGTGATTCCCGCCGGCGCGAAGACGGACGGAAGCGTGAGCATCGCGTCGCAGCGGAAGGGCGTGACCGTCCGCGGTCCGCGGCAGTTGCCGAAGATCTGAACGCCTACCGCATTCCAGCTTTGTGCACGAGCGTTTCGAAGCGCGGGTCGTCCCGGACGTCGTCGAATCTGGGATCGACCGCCAGCAGCGACAGGTCGAAGAACCGATCCTGCAGCGCCAGGAACAGCTGCTCGAAGCACTTGTCGTAGTCCTTCATCGCCAGATGGACGATCGCCCGCTCCCAGGTCGAGACAAACCGGGTTCGCTCGAGCTCCGAGATCTCGGCGAGGCTCCGCAGGGCCTCGTCTCTGCGTCCCGCCATCGCCTGCGCGCGGCCGAGCGAGGCGATCATGCGCGGGCTCTTCGGCGCGAGCTGGGCGCCGCGCAGCAGCGCCGCGAGCGCCTCGTCGAAGTCGCCGAGTTTTTCCTGCACGAGGCTCAGGATGAAATAGGCGTGCGGAAAGTGCGGATTGAGCTCGATCGCCTGGTCGCAGTACGCGAGTGCGACTTCATAGTCGCGCCGGTAGTAGTGAATCGACGCGACCTCCCTCGCGATGATCGACGACACGGGATCGAGCGACTGCGCGAGGAGCACCTCGTCGCGGGCCTCGTCCAGACGCCCGAGCGGCACGAGGCAGCACCGGGCGTACCAGTGATGTCCGGTGGCGTAGGTGGGATCGAGGCGGATGGCGCGCTGGAATTCGAGTTCGGCCTCGAGCCAGTTCCAGTGCGCGCGGGCCTTGGCGTGCGCGAGAGACGTCCGCGCCTGCGCCGACTGGTCGTCGAGCATCACGGCGGTCGCGGCGCTCGACAGCGCCATCGTGACCATCGACGTCGACGGCCGCAGGCCGTAACTGCCGAGCATCGAGTACGCGTCCGAAAGGCCGCTGTGCGCCAGTGAGTACTGCGCGTCCTCGATGACCGCGCGCTCGAAGAACTCCGCGGCGCGTTCGAGGCTCTCGTCCGTGCGCTGCTCGAGATGATAGTGGCCCTGCTTGCAGAGATTGCGGGCGGCAAGGTTTTCGGTCTGCGGCCGCTGTGGCGTGCTCGCGGCGGTCAGGTGCCGTTGCAGGCGTTCGACCACCTTGTCGGCAATGCTGTCCTGCACCGCGAACGAGTCCACCGACACGATGTCCAGCGACTCACAGCACTCGTAGCAGCCGTTCGTGACGTTGACGAGCGTGAACGTCAGGCGGTACCCCTCGGCGGCCTGATGGATGGAGCCCTCGAGGTGCATCGCAGCCGATGCGCCCTGCGGAAGCTGGGCCGCGGCCACCCTGATGCCCCTCACCTGCGTCAGCCGGCGGATGACTTCGCGCGTGAGTCCGGCGCACGGCAGGCCGAGATGCTGTTGCGGCGTGAGATCGGCGAACGGCTGTACGGCGATCGTATTGCGCTGAAGCGCCGCCGGCGCCTGCGCGAGGCCGACCGCGTCGACGTCACGCCGGTGGAACACCGGCGCGTATCCGCCCTTCGGCATGTCCACCAGAATCTGGTCGTTCTGTCCCTCTTCCTTGTAGTACCGCTCGAGCCTGGCTCGGAGGCGCCGCGCCTGCACGCGCACCACCGGATCCGTTCGCGGGTCGAAAGACGACTCGCGGCCGAAGACCTGGACGCCGACCGCGTACTCCTTCAGGTTGTCGCCCTTGCCCGCGAGCGCCTGGCTCGCGACGAAGGTGATGAAGTGCTTGAGCCGATCCGACGGCCGGAACGCGGCGCTCGAGGCGATGCGCTCGATCTGGTCCCGGATTTCGCGTTCTGTCGGCGTGGCCGGCAGCGTCCTGACCGCGGTCTTCATGGCGGGTTCCTGAAGTATAGCGGCGGTATTTCGCCGGTAGTTACGGTGTGAACACCGTATCACTACCGTAACTCCATTGTGAACGCCCTCTCGCGCCTGCTACGGTCCACCCGGATCTGACAACCGCGTGCCACGCGAACGTAGCGAGGCTTGGCCAAGTGCTTTTCAGGGGAGCCGAGTCGAGCGGGGGAGCGTGCCGGGGGTCTGGGGGCAAAGCCCCCAGAGTAAACAGGAGGACGTTCGCAATGAAGAACAAGCTTGTCGCGGTTTTCCTCGCGCTCGTGGGCGTCGCCGCAACGGCGTCGGCTCAGGGCGTGACGGGCACGGTCACAGGCACGATCAAGGACGCGCAGGGTGCAGTGATTCCCGGTGCGACGATCACACTGATCAGTGAGACACGCGGCACGACGCTGGGCAGCGTCGTTTCGACGGTAACAGGCGACTTCGTCTTTCCGAATATCACGGCAGACACCTACACGATTCAGGTCGAGATGCCGTCCTTCAAGACATTGAAACGCACCGGACTGCAGGTGAGCCCCGGCGTGCGCGTGACGCTCGGGACCATTTCGATCGAAGTCGGTCAACGCACCGAACAGGTCACCGTTCGTGGCGAAACCCCGATCATCCAGGCGGCGAGCGGCGAGAAGTCCTATGCGATCACGACCGAGTCCGTGGCGAGCCTGCCCCTCCCCGGGCGCAGCTACGACGCGCTGTTGCTCCTCATGCCGGGCGTGCAGGTCGGCGGCGGCCTGACGCCGGCAACCCGGTTGGGCGGCGGTGGAGACGGCAATTTCATGGTGGACGGCGCGACATCGATGGATCCCGGCGTCAATCGTCCTGCCTCGCGCATCAGCGTCGAGGCGATTCAGGAGGTGCGCGTCGCGACATCGGCGTATCAGGCCGAGTACGGGCGCGCGAGCGGCCTGCAGGTGAACGCCGTGACCCGCGGCGGCACGAATCGCTTCCAGGGATCGTTCTACGACGTCGAGCGCGACGACTACTTCAATTCGAACAGCAAGCAGAACATCCTCAACAACGACCCGAAGCCGTTCCAGGACGAGCGCGACTGGGGCTTTACGATCGGCGGCCCAATCGGCAAGCCCGGCGGCAACAACAAACTGTTCTTCTTCTTCACGCAGGAGTTCCAGCCGCGCACCGTCGGCGGTGACGTGACGCGTTACCGGCTGCCCACGCTCCTCGAGCGCCAGGGCGACTTCTCGCAGTCGCTGAACAACCTCGGCCAGCCCTATCCGTACATCAAGGATCCGTCGAAGACCGGCACGTGCAACGCGACCAGTCAGGCGGCCTGCTTCGCCGACGGCGGCGTCGTCGGCAAGATTCCGGCGAGCGCGCTGTACGCGCCGGGCATGGCGATCCTGAACTGGTACCCGATGCCGAACATCACGAACGTTCCGGCGGGCCAGGCGTACAACCACGAAGTCACCTACCCGAGGACGAAGCTGCTCGGCTACCAGCCGGTCATCCGCGTCGACTACCAGGCCCGTCCGAATCTGCGTGGCAACTTCAAGTTTTTCGAGTATCAGCAGCCGTCCGATCCGATCAAGGGCATTCTCGAAGGCTGGAACGACACGCGCGAAGACAACTACGGAATCTGGGCGCCGGCCGCCACCGTCAACTGGACCGTCAACAGCAAGACGTTCGCCGAGTTCTCGTGGGGCGCGAACTTCCACCATCAGGAAGGCTGCTCGGTCACGGGCGCCGGCCCGAACTTCTGCCGCAGCGCGCTGCCGGTGAGTCCGATCGCGAACCGCGTGACGGCCGGCTTCGGAGCGATTCCCTACATCTTCCCGGACGCGACGCGACTCGATCGCAACACGTTTTCGTACGACGTCATCTCCCGATCCGGCACCTCGATCTGGGACGGGGATCGCGTGCAGGTCCCGCCGTCGTTCACGTGGGGCGGCCGCATCGCGAATTCGCCGCCGAACAACATCGGCCCGTTCGGCAACTTCATTCTCGACACGCGCGCGCACACGTTCAACGCCAGCGCGACGCGGCTGATGGGCGGTCACACGGCGAAGGTCGGCTACTACTACTACCGCAGTCTGCAGCGCCGCGGCGAGGGCGCGTTCAACGGCAGCATCACGTTCACGAACGACGAGGCCAACAATCCGTACGACACGTCGTTCCCGTTCTCCAACGCGGCCATCGGCACGTTCTCGCAGTACAGCCAGCAGTCACGCTGGGCGGAGGGTGCCTACCTCGCCATCAACCACGAGATGTACATCCAGGACAACTGGAAGGTGAAGCCGAACCTCACGCTCGACTACGGGCTCCGCTTCGTCCACCAAGTGCCGCAGTACGACTCGTACGGGAACGCCGCCAACTTCTTCCCGCAGGACTGGTCGCGCGCGCAGGCGCCCACGCTCTACGTCGCGGGGTGCGCGAACGGCGCCGCCACGTGTTCCGGCACGACGCGTCAGGCGAAAAACCCGATCACTGGGCAGTTCATGGGCGCGAACAGCTCACCGCTGATCGGCACGCTCGTGGCCGGCACGGGGAACCGCCTGAACGGCATCAAGATCCCCGGTCAGGACATCGCCGAGACGCACTTGACCTATCCAGGGCTGGCTGTGGCGCCGCGCGTCGGAGCGGCCTGGGACCTTTCCGGCAAGCAGAAGTTCATCGTCCGCGGAGGCGCCGGGCTCTTCTTCGATCGTCCGCCGGCGTCGCCGAACGTGTACGACACGTCGCAGAACCCGCCGTACACCCGCAACGTGACGCTGCGCTACGGCAAACTTCAGGATCTCGGCACGGCCGGCTTCGCGATTGAAGCGGCGCCCGCGCTGTCGATCTGGGAGTACGACATGCCGCTGCCGAAGTCGGTGCAGTGGAACGGCGGCGTGCAGTTCGCGGTGCCCTTCAACACGGTCGTGGACCTGTCCTACACCGGTCAGCACAGCTACGACACGATCACCGGCGTCAACCTCAACAACATCGACATCGGTTCCGCGTACCTCTCGCAGTTCGCGGATCCGACGCAGGCCACACCGACGCCGGCAAACTCGTATGTCTCGACGGTGCCGAACCTGATCCGTTTCTACCAGGGCTACGCGAACGTCACGCAGCAGCAGTCGATCGGGTGGCGCACGTATCACTCCATTCAGCTGGCCGTGACGCGGCGGCTGCGCGACGGGATCTCGTTCGGATTCAACGACACGATCCAGCTGAGTGACAAGCAGTTCGTCGCACCGCGCCTGCAGCACAACGCGAATGGCACCATCACCATCCGCGCCGATCAGGCACAGGCCCAGGAACTGCTTGGCGATAACAGCCCGTCCACTCACGTCATGCGCGGATACTTCACGTGGGATTTGCCGGACCTGAAGCGCCCGAACGGCGTCGGCCGGCTCATCGGTCAGGTCGTGAACGACTGGAGCCTCTCCGGCATCTGGAGTGGGCAGACGGGGTCGCCTTACACCCCGACGTTCACCTACGCCAGCGGCGGCGGCAACGTGAATCTCACCGGGTCGCCCGACTACGCCGCGCGCATCATCATCACCGGTGACACCGGGTCGGGATGTTCCTCGGATCCCCTCAGGCAGTTCAACATCGCTGCCTTCAAGGGACCGCAGGCCAACAGCGCGGGCCTCGAATCGGGCTCGAACTACCTGCACGGGTGCTTCCAGAGTTCGTTGGATCTCGCCATCGCGCGCACGATCCGGCTCGGCGGCAATCGTTCCCTGCAGCTGAGAATGGACGTGTTCAACGCCTTCAACCAGGCGGCGATCACGAACCGTATCTCGAGCATCCAGTATGCGAGTCCGGCGGATCCCATCACGATCCAGAACTCGCCGTTCAACGCCGATGGCTCCGTCAACACGGCGCGCTCGCTGCCGCGCGGCGCCGGCGTCGGCGTGGCGACCGCGTATCAGACGCCGCGATCGATGCAGCTGCAGGTCCGGTTCTCGTTCTGAGGAATCAGGCGGGGCGGCCAGTCAGGCCGTCCCGCCATGTGTTTCGCCAGAACAGGAGCATCATGAGTACACTTCGTCAACCAACCGTGGCCTCGCCCATCGCACCCGCCCGCACGCGCATCGCGGCATACCAGATGGTCGAGTATCTCGAGCAGGTGGGCGTCGAAGTCGTCTTCGGGCTCTGTGGTCACACCGTCATCGGGATGCTCGACGCGCTCGGCAAGAGCCGCGGCGTTCGCTTTGTCTCCACCCGCCACGAACAGATCGCCGCGCATGCGGCCGACGGCTACGCGCGCGTCACCGGTAAGCCGGGGGTGATGCTCTCGCACCTTGGTCCGGGCCTCACGAACGCCGCGACCGGCGTCGCCAACGCGGCGCTCGATTCGATTCCGATGGTCGTGATCGCGGGTGACATCCAGTCGTACTTCTACGGCCGTCATCCGCACCAGGAAGTGAACCTCCATCAGGACGCCAGCCAGATGGAGATTTACCGGCCGTTCTGCAAGCGCGTGTATCGCGTGGACCGCGTCGAGGACCTGCCGAGGATTCTCGAACGCGCCTTCCACCTCTGCCAGTCCGGCCGGCCGGGTCCGGTACTGGTGGATGTGCCGATGGACATCTTTTCGGCCGACCTCCCGTCCAATTCGTTTCAGAAGACGCCGGCACCGATCGCCCGGCCGACGATCGACCCGGCCACGGCGAAGTCCATTGTTGACGCGCTGGCCAGGGCGCAGAGGCCGGTTCTGTACGCCGGAGGCGGCGTCCTTTCGTCGCGCGCTACCGCTGAACTGGCGGCCCTGGCCGAGGCTCTCGAGGTCCCTGTTGCCCACACGTTGATGGGCAAGGGCTGTCTGCACGAAAACCACCCGCTCCTGCTCGGGCAGACCGGATTCTGGGGCCTGCCGGTCTCGAACGACGCGTGCCGAAATGCCGATCTCATCGTCGCCGTCGGCACACGACTCGCCGATGCCAATTCGAGCTCATGGGATCCGAAGTTCACTTTTGCGATTCCACCGACCCGCCTCATTCACATCGACGCCGATCCCGCCGAGATCGGCCGCAACTATCCGACCGAACTCGGCGTCGTCGCCGACGCAAAGGCCGCGCTTGGCGTGCTGGTCGAAGCCGCGCGCGGCGTGAAGCACAACCACCGCGGGTCGCTTCGCGAAGACATCGCGCGTGGACGCGAGGAGTTCAGATCGAACTTCGATCACCAGTGGAAGTCGAACCAGTTCCCGATGCGGCCGGAGCGCATCCTGAGCGATCTGCGCCGGGCGCTTCCCGAGGACGGATTTCTCGTGACCGACGTGGGCTGGAACAAGAACGGCGTCGCTCAGCAGTTCCCGATCACCGTTCCAGGCACGTTCATCACGCCGAGCGGCTTGGCGACGATGGGTTTCGGCCCGGCGGCGGTGCTGGGCGTGAAGATGGCGCATCCGAATCGTGCCGCCGTTTCGCTCGTCGGTGACGGCGGCTTCAGCGCGAATCCGTCAGTCGTCGCGACGGCGATGGAAGCTGATCTGCCCGTCGTGTGGGTGATCATGGACAACGACGGCTTTGGCACCATCGCCGGCCTCGAGAACATGCACTACGGCTGGAGCTTCGGCTGCCTCTTCGAGCGTCACGGCAAGCCGTACCACACGGACTACGCCGCCATGGCGCGATCGTTCGGCGCCAGAGGCGTGGCAATTCAGTCAGCCGATGAGTTGTACCCGGCGTTGGTGGAGGCGCTCGCCTCCAACTTGCCGACGGTGATTCAAGCGCCGATGGAGAATGCGCCGACGCCGACGCCGGGACACTGGGACATCAACAACGTCTACCGCGCGGGAGACTAAGAGTAGAATTGCGGGCTGTGAAAGGCCTGATACTCGCCGGTGGATCCGGCTCGCGTCTCTATCCGACAACGAAGGTTGTTTCGAAGCAGCTCCTGCCGGTCTACGACAAGCCGCTCATCTATTACCCGCTGACGACGCTGATGCTGGCGGGGATCAAGGACATCCTCATCATCTCGACGCCGGAAGACACGCCACGTTTCGAGCAGCTGCTCGGAGACGGCGGCATGTGGGGGCTGCGGCTCAAGTACGCGGTCCAACCGCATCCGGGCGGGCTCGCGCAGGCCTTCATCATCGGCCGGTCGTTCATCGGCGGCGATCCGTCTTGCCTCGTTCTCGGCGACAACATCTTCTACGGACAGGATCTGGCAGCCAGGCTGCAGCGTGCGGCGGCGAAGACGGATGGCGCCACCGTGTTCGCCTATCCGGTCCACGATCCGGAACGCTACGGCGTCGTCGAGTTCGCGGCTGACGGCCGTGCGATGAGTCTCGAAGAGAAGCCGAAGCAGCCGAAGTCGCGTTACGCGGTCACGGGCCTCTACTTCTACGACAACCAGGTCGCGGAGATCGCGGCGTCGCTGAAGCCGTCTCCGCGAGGCGAGCTCGAGATCACCGACGTGAACCGCCGCTATCTCGAGCAGGGTCAGCTTGATGTCGTGACACTCGGCCGCGGATACGCTTGGCTCGACACGGGCACGCACGAGTCACTGCTCGAGGCGTCGCAGTTCATCTCCGTCATCGAGGGCCGGCAGGGATTCAAGATCGCGTGCCCTGAAGAGATCGCCTACCGCATGGGCTACATCGACGCGCGCGAGCTCGAAGAGCTCGCGAAGCCGCTTGCGAAGAACGCGTACGGGGCGTACCTGATGCAGATTCTCTCGGCACGGCCGTAGTTGAAGGAAGCCGGGTCTTCGGAGCCGGCCTCCTTCGCCTTCAAATCAAACGCGGCCATCTCTCATCACCAGATCTTGACGCGCTTCTCCGGCGCGACGAAGAGCTTGTCGCCCTGCTTCACGCCGAACGCCGCGTAGAACTCCGGAATGTTGCCGAGCGGGCCGTTGGCGCGGAATTCGGCCCACGCGTGCGGATCGGCCAGCACCTGGCGGCGCAGATACTCCTCGCGCGCCTTCGCGCGCCAGGCCTGTGCCCAGCCCATGAAGAAACGCTGATCGCCCGTGAGGCCGTCGAGCACTGGCGCGGTCCTGCCCGCGAGCGAGATCTTGTACGCCTTGTAGGCGATCGACAGGCCGCCGAGGTCACCGATGTTCTCGCCGAGCGTCAGCTGGCCGTTCACGTTCATCCCCGGCAGCGGACTGAACGCGTTGAATTGATCGATCAGCAGCGTCGCGCGCTTCTGGAATTCCGTCTCGTCTTCGGGCTTCCACCAGTCGCGCAGCTTGCCGTCGCCGTCGAACCGCCGGCCCTGATCGTCGAAGCCGTGGCCGATTTCGTGACCGATCACCGCGCCAATCGCTCCATAGTTCACCGCATCGTCTGCGGTGAGATCGAAAAACGGCGGCTGGAGCACCGCCGCGGGGAAGACGATCTCGTTCTTGACCGGGTTGTAGTACGCATTCACGGTCTGCGGTGTCATCAGCCATTCGTCGCGATTGACGGGCTTGCCGAGCTTGCCGACCTGATACTCGGTCTCGATCGTGTTCGAGCGCTCGACGTTACCGACGAGGTCGTCGGCCTTGACCTGCAGCTTCGAGTAGTCGCGCCACTTCGGCGGATAGCCAATCTTCGGTGAGAACTTCGCGAGTTTCGCCAGGGCCTCCTGGCGGGTCGCCGGAGACATCCACTCGAGCGTGCTGATCGACTGGCGGTAGGCGTCGATCAAGTTCGCGATCATCTTCTCCATCCGCACCTTGGAGGCGGCGGGGAAGTGTTTTCCGACGTAGAGCTGACCCAGCGCTTCGCCCATCGATCCGTTCACGAGCTGCACGCCGCGCTTGTACCGCGCGCGCTGCTCCTGCTGGCCGCTGAGCGTCTTGAAGAAGAACTCGAACCGTGCGTCCACGAACGGCTTGCTGAGGAACGGCGAATGAAGCGTGATCAGCTGCGCGGCCATCCACGCCTTCCACGTCGAGAGCGGCGTCTTCGGCACCATTTCGGCGAAGCCTTTGAAGAAGGACGGCTGCGCGATGACCCAGTCGGTCGCCTTGTCGATGCCCTGCGGCTTTGCCCACGCCGCCCAGTCGAAGCCTGGGAAGTCGGACACGACTTTCGACACCGCCATCTTGTTGTAGGTCTTCACCGCGTCGCGGCTCTCGACCTGCGTCCACTGGATCTTCGCGAGCTCCGTCTCGAGATCCATGACCGCCCTGGCGTCTTCCGCGGCGCGCGGACGTCCGGCCAGTGTGAAGATCTTCGTCAGGTAGTCGACGTACTTGGTCCTGATCTCCGCGAACTTCGCGTCGTCCTTGAGGTAGTAGTCACGATCCGGCAGCGCCGTGCCGCCCTGGCCGAGGTACATCGCGACCTGCGTCGGATCGCCGGCATCGGCTTCGATGAAGCCGCCAACCGGGCCGGGCAGACCCATGTTGGATAACCGCCCGACGACTTCGGCGAACTGCTGCGGGCTTGAGATCGCGTCGATCTCGGCGAGACGCGGCTTCAGCGGCGAGGCGCCGAGCTCGTTCAGCTTCGTTTCGTTCATGAAGCTCGCGTAGAAATCGCCGACCTGCTGCGCCGTGCTGCCGGGCTTCTTGTTCGGCTGGCCCGCGAGCTCCTCGATGAGTGCGTACAGATGCGCTTCCGCGCGCTCGTCTAATTGAACGAACGTCCCGTACGCCGGGCGATCGGCGGGAATCTCGGTCTTGGTGAGCCACGCGCCATTCACATGGCGGAAGAGGTCGTCCTGCGGCCTGACTGACTTGTCGAAACCCGCGGGATCGAGTCCGGACTTGAGCGGAGCCTGCTGGGCAACAACAGCGCCCCCGGCCACGGCGCCGACGGCGAGAGCCGCCGCGGTGAGTGCGGCACGAACGGTCATGAAGGTCTCCTCAAATAAAGGAGGCCGAGTCTTTAGACCCGGCCTGTTTCCTTAGACGAGTTTTTCTGGCGAAGGTGGCTATTTGACGACGGCGCCGGTGGCCTTGAGTTGGTATTTCTTCCCAAAGTCCTCGCCTGCCTTCGCGTGGCCGGCATGCTCGGCCGCCGCTTCCTTTGCTTCCTTGTCGCCGGCGGCGATCTTTTCGAACACGCCTTCAGCCGACGCTTCCTTCCCCTTCGCGGCAAGCGGGAAGACGATGCCGGCGTCGTGATCGACCTTCAGCCGCACGGTGTTTTCCGCGCCGGCCTTCTCGCCGAGCGCCATCCAGCAGCCCATCTCCTCGCAGACGGCGGTGACGACGCCATCGATGCGGATGGTCTTGCCCACGAACTTCTCCGGTGTCTCGTAGAGCGCCTTGATTGAGGTGGAGTCCTTGAGCGACACACCCTTCCCGAACTTCTCATCATCATTATTTGGACGAGCGGGTGTCGCCGACACCACAACCACGGCCAGCGCACTCAGAACCGCCACGCGGCCCAATCCCATCAACATCTTCATTACGGTCACCTCAGCAACGATTCTAGCTGGTCCCAGCGCCCAGCGCGCAGCGTGCAGAGCTCGTCCCGTGTTCAGCGTCCGTCGGGCGGACTTCGGACTCCGAACGAACTCTGGACGATGAACCCCGGACCTTGGACTAGAAGATCCGCGCCCTTTTCTCGGGTGCGATAAAGAGCTTGTCCTTGCTGGTGATATCGAATGCGCGGTAGAACGCGTCGAGGTGGCCGACCGTGCCATTGGCCCGGTAGTCAGCCGGCGCGTAGCGGCTGAAGAGCAGGAGCTGCCGGCGGTACTCGGGCCGCTCCTTGGTCCGCCAGATGCGCGCCCAGCCGAGAAAGAAGCGCTGGTCGCCCGTAAGGCCGTCGATGACCGGTGCGGCTTTGCCGGCAATGGACAATTGATAGGCGCGATAGGCGACCGAGAGGCCGCCGAGATCGCCCAGGCTCTCCGCGATCGCGAGGGTGCCGTTGACACGCTGGCCGTCGATCGGTGGATACCGCCGGAGATCGTCCAGCAGGATGTTGGCGCGGGCGATGAACTCACGCTCGTCCTGGGTGCGCCACCAGTCGCGGGTGGCGCCCAGCCCGTCGTAGTACCGGCCGGTGCCATCGAGACCGTGCATGATCTCGTGGCCGATGACCGCGCCAATCGCGCCAAAATTCGCCGCCTCGTCTGCATTCGGATCGAAGTACGGTGGCTGGAGGATCGCCGCCGGCAGCATGATCTCGTTCTGCGCGGGCACGTAGTACGCGTTCACACTTTGTGGCCCTGTGATCATCCACTCGCCACGCTCTTCCGGCCGGGCCATGCGCGCCATGCGCCGCATGTTGTCGAACGCCTGCGCGCGCATGAGGTTGCCGAAGAGATCGTCCGGTTTGATCTCGAGCCCGCGATAGTCACGCCAGACGTCGGGATAACCAACGCGCGTCTTGAGCATCTGCAGCTTTGCCTGCGCTTCACCTCGCGCGCCGCCGCTCATCCATTCGGCGTCCGCGATCGCCTGCCGGTACGCGCGCACGACGTGTTCCACGATGCGTTCGACGCGCGTGCGCGACGTCCGCGGAAAGTGCCGCGCGGCATATGACTTGCCAACAGTGTCGCCGAGCATTCGGTTCACGAGGCCGACCGCCCGCTTCCACCGCACGATCGGCTTCGCCTGGCCGGTCAAGTACGTGCCGAAGAAGTCGAAGCGCGCGTCGTTCAGCGCGTGGTTCGCGTACGTGGACAGCGCGGTGATGTACCGGCCGGCCAGCCACGCGCGCCAGGTCGATAGCGGCCGCACCGGCACGAGCGCCGCGAACGTCTTGAAGAATGACGGCTGCATGACGACCACACCGGCGAGCCGATCGAGGCCCTGCGGCCGTCCCCACGCGCCCCAGTCGAAACCGGGAAACGCGGCCGTCATCTGCGACAGGCTCATCGGCTGCGTATTCGTGCTCTGGCCGCCCGTGGCGTTTGGCGCGAGATGCGCGGACGCCAGCTCGACCTCGACCGCGAGGACGGCCGCGGCATCACCTGTCGGGTTCTCCCGGCCAACGATCGTGAACACGCGCTCGAGGTATTTGCGGTACTCGCCTCGAATCCCCCGGGAGACATCGTCGTTCTGGAGATACCGATCGCGGTCGAGCAGGAGGCCGCCCTGCGCGACGTGCACGATCCGGTCTTCTGGATGATGCGGATCCTGGCCGACGCTGCCGGAGAACGGCCCCGAGGTCGTCGCGGCGGAGAGGCGGCCGGCGCGATCGGCGAGCGCCCTCGTCGAGTCGATGGCGTCGATGGCCGTGAGCTCGGGCAGGAGGGGCGAGATGCCGCGCGCTTCAATCGCGGCCTCGTTCATCATGCTCGCGTAGAGATCCGCAACCTGCTGCGCCGGCGATCCCGGCCGCCTGTCGCCGGACGCCGCTATCTCCTCGATGACGGCGCGAATGGCCTCGTTGGATTTCTCGACGAGCTCCGTCGCGGCCGTATGCGAGACCCGATCGTCGGGCATCGGCGTCGTGTCCAGCCATCGGCCGTTCACATATCCATAAAGGTCGTCCTGCGGCCGGACAGAGGCATCGAAGTCGGACACGTCGAACCCAGACTTTGCCGGAGGCAGCTGGGCCGAACGTGCGCCCGCCGACAAGGCAACAAGGACCAGGCTAGAAACGCAAAGAGCGCTCTGGGAATAGCTCAGAACAGTCTCCCCATCCTCCGCAGAATGGGCCGAGGCGATCGGAATCCATCGACTTGTGGAACGGAGAATGCAAACGAGAAGTCGTTACTCAGCTTCTTGATCACTGGCGCGGCATGTTGCCGCTTGACCCCGTGCCTGAAGACCATCAACAAAACACCACGTTCGTCGGTAATGGCGCCTTCACGAACGCCCCGCTCCAGCTCCTCTTCGAAGGCCGCGACTTTGGTGGGACGCAGCAGGGACATCTGGAAGTTGTTGCGGTCGATGTCAAAATCCGCTTCACCGTTCAGCTCGTCTTTCTTCCATGCCACTTGTAGGAACTTCTCAATTCCGAGTGGACTTGAGGATCCAAACACGATTCCGTAGACATTGGAGCCCTTCTTGATAGAGAACGGAGCGAGGAAATAGGTCAGTGACGCAGGCACCAAGCTCCTGTAGTAATCCAGAACAGCCCGGTGCACGTGATAATGGTCATTCGGCCGCAGAATCTTCTGCTTGATCGCTGGATGATCGTGAAATCTGTTCAGAATCGATGACGATATGAAAAACAGGAAGTCGCACGAGGGGTAGTCGACAAGAGACTGGAACCGATCGTCTGCAACCTGTCCGACGCCGAATTGATCTATGAGGATGAGTTTTGCGACGTTGGGCCTCTTCAGCACCTTGCTTGCATCGGACAGAGCCACTGAGAACTCTGCTGCTCGGACGTCTAGATTGACGCCCTCGGGCACCGTCGCCGTCCCAAGGTTCTCCTTCAGTCGCAAGGTGGCTTCTGGATCGGCATCACTTAGGTGGAGGTGCGTGGCGACGCTCGCCCATCCCTTGTAGCGCCTCGCGGCCGTGTTGAGCTGGCGAACTAGACGGAGGGGACTCCCGGGTCGTCCCTTCGAGTCCGCTCCAGGCCCAGAAAAGAAGTCGTAGATATGGATCTCAGCCCAGCGCGAATCCGCCTTCGCCAGGAACACCGGCAGCCACTCGCGTGTGTACAGTTCAAAGATATCGAGTTTGGTGAGAGTGCCCTCGTCGAATGGTTTGTCGTGGAAACCAGCGGAGGACATCCACGTCTTACGCGCGAACACCGGAAGCTAATTGGTGACGTGTGGCCCGGTTTGGCGCTGAGGCTCGCCTGTGGCTGGGAAACTGGCTGTATGTTCTGCCGTCCAATCTCCTGCCAGTTTCACTCTTCCTTACGCCGCCCCACTGCTTGAAGAAGAATGGCACTTTAGCGGCTTCGCACTGGTCACGGATGCTTCGAACCCAGGCTGGGTCCATCGGCCGGGCGCCCGGCCCGCTCTCGCCCCCAACAATCGTCCAACCGATTCCGGTGAGGTCTACCTGACCAAGATCCTCTAGAAGTGGCTCAATTGACAGGAACCTGACGGCGGCGGGAGCCTTGCGAAGGGCGTCCACGCGTGGAAGACCAACTCGGCGGTTCTCGACGCTGACGCCCCACCAAACATGCGCCATTCCGGCGGCATGTCTCAGCTTGGTGGCGAGCAAAGCGGCCATGCGATCGGCACGTTTCGTGAGCACTTGGTACGTGTGCCAGTTTGCGGCAGCCATTACAGCAGCAATCGTTTCGATGTACGAGTCAGGGATGTCCTCATGGAACAGATCGCTCATTGAATTCACGAAGATCATTCGCGATCCAGCGAGCTTGAACGGCTCGTCCAACTTCTCAGGCACAAGACGCAGGTCGAATCCGCGCTCGAACGGGTGCCCCTTGACCCCCCTGAATCGCTCGGCGAATGTTTCCGCGTAGCAGTGAGCACAGCCCGGGCTGACCTTGCTGCAGCCACGGACTGGGTTCCATGTCGCATCAGTCCACTCGATCTTGGAGTTGTTGCTCATGACCAGTAGTCAGCGCCTCCCCGGACGGTTACGGCGAGTCAATAGTGTCGGAGCGCGACCAAGACTTCGGCTGGAACCCACGACTCTGAAAGTCACAGTCATCCGCTAGCCATCCTCGGAGGAGGTTTCTACGTTGGTGGATGTTAGCAGAGGGTCTATGTCAGGTGAGGACACACCGTCAGGCGGCTCACGTCGAGACCATCCTCGCTCGCGTCCCTGGCAAGTCGTTCAAGCATCCGTAGATACTCAATCCTCTGATGGAGGAAGCAGTATTGCACGCGCCTGTCTGACGCCGCGGCCGCTTGTCGTCGTGACTTCCAGCCGGATGCGGCCGTACCGAACGACGTCGCCCGGCACCGGTGGACGGCCGAGCAGCGCGAGAATCAGTCCGCTGACGCTGTCCACTTCTTCATGCGCCAGATCCAAATCGAAGTGCCGGCCGAGCTCGTCAATCCGCAGCGTACCCGCGACGAGCGCCGACCCGTTGCCAGTGGCGACGAGTGGCGGCGCCGCGGGCTGGCCCTCGTCGATCTCGCCGACGACCTCTTCGAAGAGATCTTCGAGACTGATCACGCCTGCCGTGCCGCCGTGTTCGTCGATGACGACCGCCATGTGCGCGGACGCCTTCTTCATGACTCTGAGAACCGCGTCGAGCGTCGCGGTTTCCGGGACGACCGGAATCTGCCGCATGGTCGCCGTCGTGAGCGGGGCGCCGCTCAGGATCGGCCGCAGCAGATCCTTCACGTGCAGCATCCCGACGATGTGATCGAGATCGCCGTCGTAGATCGGATAACGGGTGTGATGGTACTTCGCCATGATTTCGCGAAGGCGATCGGCCGTCGCCGACAGCGGAATGCCCGCCACCCGCACGCGCGGCACCATGACCTGGCCGGCGGTGAGGTCGCCGAACTCCAGCAGCTCGCTCAGGATCGATCCGGCTTCCGCCCGCATCGCGCCGCCCTCGGCGCTTTCCTCGACGATGATCTGGAGCTCTTCCACCGTGTAACCGTGATCGCCGCCGCCCTCGCTTCGGTGGATGCCGAACAGGCGCAGGCAGAAATTGCCGGCCGCGTTCAGCATCCGCACGAACGGATAGAACACGACGAGCCCGGCAAGCATCGGCCAGTAGAGGACGCGCGCCGCGCCCTCGGCGTGCGCAAGCGCGATCGCCTTGGGCAGCATTTCGCCAACAAAGATGTGGAGGTAGGTGAGGCAGCCAATCGCGAGGATGCTCGCGAGCGAATGCGCGGCAATAAACCGTTGCGTTGGCGCCAGTTCCAGCCGCGGCTCGAGCCACGCCGCGAACGTGTGCTCGCCGTACATACCGAGCCCGAGGCTCGCCAGCGTGATGCCGAGCTGCGCCGTCGCGATGAAGCGATCCTGCCGCGCGGGCGTCGTGAGCAGCCCGAGGATGCGCCGCGCGAGGCCGTCGCCCAGGTTCGCTCGATGCTCGACCGCCGTCCGCGACACGCCGATGATCGCGAACTCGGCGGCGACGAAGAACGCGTTCGCCAGAAGCAGCGCGAGGATGACGAGCGCGATGGTCATGACCCGCCGGCTCCCGCCTCGAGAAACGCATTCAGCGCGTCGTGGATGCTCACGAATCCGAGAATCACGCCGCTCTCATCGACGACGCCCGCCTGATGCGCGCGTTTCTCGCGGAGCCTCGCGATCACCTGATCGCCCGGCAGCGACGCCGGCAGGGTCACGAACGGCCGCAGCAGTTGATCGATTGACGCGGGCCGGCCGTGCGCGACGTACCGCTGCACCAGGTCCTTCACGCGCAGCGTGCCGACGATGTTGTTGCGGGCGCCGCGGAAGGCCGGAAGGCGGCTGAACGGGCTGGCCGCGACTTCCTCGAGCGCGCGATCCCACGACGCGTCCACGTCGATCATCCGGAGCCGATCGCACGGCACCATCAGATCGCGCGCCGTACGTCGTCCGAGCTTCAGCGCCTGATGCAGCCGCTTGTGTTCCTCGGGCTCGAGCAGGCCGCCGTCGCGGCTTTCCGCGATGAGCAGCGCGATTTCGTCAGGCGAGTGCAGGTGGCGATGGCTGCCGGCGTGCTGGCCGAAGAGGCGGAGCAATCCCGTCGCTGATCCGTTGAGCACGGTGATGAGCGGCCGGAATGCCGCGAGCGACCAGCGCATCGGCAGGACGGTGGCGAGTGCGACTTCGGTCGGGAACTGCAGCGCGATGCTCTTGGGAATGAGCTCGCTCACGAGCACGTTCGCGATCGTGAGGATCACGAGCACCGTGATGGCGGCCGCGGACGCTGCCGCCTGTGCGTCGAGTCCTGTCAGCTGCGCCATGTAGGGCGCGGCCCAGACGGCGACGGTGCCTTGGCCGACCGCGCCGAGGATCAGGCTCGACAGCGTGATGCCGACCTGCGAGACGGCGACGTAGCGATCGAGCTCGGCGGGATCCTGGACGAACGGTAGCAGCCTGCGGGCGAGGAAGCTGCCATCCTCGCTCAGGCGGCGCACGCGGCTCCGCCGCACGCCGACCGCCGCAAACTCGCCGGCCACGTAGAAGGCGTTGGCCAGAATCAGCAGCGCCAGGACGATCCAGACCGTGATGGACAACCGCGACTAGTGTAGCCACAAGCGCCGTTACTGGTAGCATTCGACCGGTCACCCGCACGGCCGAGCAGAGCGAGCGAGTGCGCGAGCGAGCCACGCGAACGGAGTGGGGCGATGGGGCCCCACGAGTGAGCGTGCAGGGGGTCCGCGGGGCGAAGCCCCCGGAAAAGAACATGTTCGGAGAATTTAGGGCATTCGTGAATCAGGGCAACGCGCTGGATCTGGCCGTGGGCGTCATGATTGGCGCGGCGTTCGGCAAGATCGTGAACTCGATCGTGAACGACCTCATCACGCCGGTTCTTTCGCTCGCGCTCGGCAAAGTGGACTTCAACAACATGTTCGTGGCCCTGAACGGTCAGACGGCGACCTCGCTCGAAGAAGCGAGAAAGGGCGGCGCGGTCTTCGCCTACGGCGCGTTCCTCAACAACATCATCGAGTTCCTCGTCGTCGCCTTTACGATCTTCATCGTCGTCCGCCAGATCAACAAATGGCGAGGCACCCCCGCCAAGGCCTGACGCTGACTGTTCTGGTCGCGCTCGCACTGATTGCGCCGGCAACGGCGCAATCGGTGAAGAGCCCGTCCGAGATGGACGGCGACGAACTGTTCGCCGCCTGGCGCGCGACGGGTGCGTCCGTGCTCACGGCCGCGTTTCCGGACTCGACGCGCTTCGAGAAGTTCCGCAATGACTTCCGAGACCGGACGCTGAAACGGTGGGTGGAGAAGTCACCCGGAGCAGCAACATGGAAACCGAATCCACTGAAGGCGATGTTCATGCTGGACATCGCCGTCGTGGCGCAGCCGAGGCACCGGTACTGGGCAGACTTTCTGCACCTTGGCTTGGACTACTTCCGCGAACGCCTCGACACGGTCGGCGCGGACGAGTCGATGGACGCGTTCGAAATCCTCTGGAGCAAGACCGCCATCTCGTTCGCGTCCGGACGGCGGCAGCCTGAGGTTGTCGAGGCGTTGGTCAAATTGCTGCTTCGCCGGATGGCGCCGGTGCCGGCGCCGCCGCCGACCAGGCGCGGCGCAGTCGTCGTCAAGAAGCTCGTCGATCCATGGATCGTGCTGATGCAGGGCTACGCGCAGGAAGCCTACGTTCACCTGTCGCGTGAACACCTCGAGGACCACAGTCCCGCGGCGATCACGGCGTACGACAGAGCGGCTCAATTCGAGGAAACACGCGCTGAGGCCACTATTCGCAAGGCGTGGCTGCAGCTCGAGTCCCGCCGCGCCGCGGATGCACTGACGACGATTGAGACCTTCGACGATGCGTGGACGAATGAAGCCGTGCTCCTGTACTGGGCGCGGCTGATCCGTGGCAAAGCTCTGGCTGCGGTGGGCGAGGCCGACGCGGCCACACGCGCGTACGGCGCGGCGCTCGAGCTCGTGCCCAGTGCGCAATCGCCACGCGTCGGCATCCTGTCTATCGAAGCCGGGCGCGGCCGCGCGGACGTCGCGGAAGCGATCGCGAAGGACATCCGTACCGCGCCCGATCCCGTTCACGATCCGTGGTGGATCTACCCGCATGGCGATCTCCGTTTCTTCCTTCAGCGCGAGAGGACACTTCGCGCCATGGCGTCCCAATGAAGTTGTTGCTCACGCTCGCGTTAGCCCTGGCCGGTACGGCGGGCCTGGCTCAGCGGCCGCAGTTCCGTACGGGCATCGACGTCGTGCAGCTCAACGTCGCCGTCACCGACAAGACCAAAGTCATCGCGGACCTGATCGCGGCTGACTTCGAGGTGCGCGACAACGATGTCGTCCAGGAAGTCACCAATGTGAGCCGGGAAGCGCTGCCGATTGACGTGACGATGGTGATCGACACGAGCGAGAGCGTTGCGGGCTGGGTTCAAACCGCCATCGTGAACGCAGCGAACAAGGTCCGGATGCGCCTGCAGCCGTCGGATCGGCTCTCCCTGCTGACGTTCAACCAGCGCGTCGTCGAACGTGCGTCGATGCGGCCGGCGACGGATGTCAATGTGCTGGAGTTGGGAAAGCCGGCAGGGCAGACATCGCTTCACGACGCCCTGGCCACCGTGCTCGTGCAGCGCGCCGTCGCCGACCGTCGTCAGCTTGCCATCGTGTTTTCGGACGGCCGCGATTCCACGAGTCTTCTATCCGATGGTGACGTGCTCGACCTGGCGAGGCGATCGCAGACGGCGACGTTCTTTGTCGTCGATCTGCAGTCCGGCTCGCGAATGGTGGTCAACTGGGTGAGCGGTCCCAGCGGGGTCCCGACACCGTCAATGTCGCTGGTCAAGGAGAACGATCCCCGGTTAATGACGTTCGTTCAGACGATTTCCGCCGCGACGGGCGGAGTGGTTCAACTGGCGTCGCTCAACAACATTACGATCATCAACGGGCGCACCCGCGAGGTCGTGCAGCGTCCACGCACCGAGATGCTCGACGAGCCATTCCTGAAGGCGCTCGAGGATTTCCGCACGAGCTATGTCGTGAGCTACGTCCTCGCAGGCGTGCCTCGTCCAGGCTGGCACGAAGTGAAAGTGCGCGTGAAGCGGCCCGGGACGTCGTACCAGATCAGAACGAGAAACGGATACACGGGCGGGTGACTCCCATGAAAAGCGCTGTGTTCGCGGCCTTGGTCGCGCTCTTGATCGCAGGCGCGGCCGCGCATCAGGGTGCCCAGGCACCCTCGGCGTTGCGCATCGCGCTCGTCAAGCAGCCCTTCATTCCCAACGGCACGTCGGTAGGTCCAACGACGATGGCGTCCGGAGGGATTCAGGAGGCGCTCGCAAAACTGGGCGCGACGGTGCGAGTGAGCGAAATCGCGCTGACGAAGGAGCAGGAGCCGGAGTACGGCGGATGGAAACGGCTCGGCTATGCGTTGGGACATCTGGGCCGCGCGGTGGCGGCGAATGTGCGCGAGGGCTACTTCAACGTGGGGCTGCTCGGCACGTGTCCGTCGATGCCTGGAATGGTGGCCGGCCTTCAGCATTCGGGTCCGACCAACGCGCCGATCAGGATCGGCATGCTCTGGCTCGACGCGCATCCGGATTTCAACACGCCCGAGACAACGCGGAGCGGATCGCTTGGCGGGATGCCCGTGGCGGTCGCGACCGGCCGATGCCTGACCGGCATGCGGCTCGATGCGAATCTGGATCCGCCATTGGCGGACGAGCAGGTCGTGATGGGAGGCGTCCGTCTGACGGATCCGCTCGAGCAGGAGCTGCTCGACAAGTCGAAGATCCGCCAGCTCTCCGTGAACGATCTTCAGACGATCTCGCCGGCGGTGATCCGCGAGCTCGATCGGCTGAGTCGCGCCAACGACAAGATTTATGTGCACATCGACATGGACGTGCTCGATCCCCGCGAGGTCGAGGCGCACCAGAACAAGGTGCCCGGCGGGCCGTCGAGCGAGGAGCTCGGGAAACTCTTCGAGATGATCTTCACGCGATATCCGAAGGCCTCCGCAATAGGTTTCGCGACCATTCCTGCAAGAGACGATGGTGGCCTGTCGATCGTCGCGCTCAATCGAATGATCCTTGGCGCTGTCCGCGGTCTGCAGGCCCGGAAGTAGCCGCCGACTACCTCGCGGCGATCCGCAGGTCCTGCGTCTTCTTCTCACCGTCAGCGATGACGACTTTGACGGCGGCGGGGACGACCTGCTCGAGGAACTGAGGATTCGCGAGATCGGAAGGTGAGACTTCTCCAAGCGCCGCCAGGTAGTAGGTGCCGGCGGCGAGTCCGGTGAATGTGAAGCGGCCGTCGGTCGCGGGGCGGACGGCAGGCCGGACACGCCGCGATCCCGAGAACCACATCGAACGCTCGGTTGAAAACAGCACGATCGACAGATCGGACATTGGCTTGCCGGCGCTGTCGAACAACGTGCCTGAAAGCTCAGCGGGTGAGTCCGTGAAGGTCACGACGACATCCTGGACGTTCTCGCCGGGGCGAATTTCGAAGGGTGCGTCCGCCACGTCGCGTCCGCCCAACATCGCGGACTTCAGGATCCACCCCGGTGCGGTGGCAGTGACTCGATAGGTTGCCGGGATGAGTCCCAGCACCTTGAAGCTGTTGTTGGGTTCGAGCAGCGGCTGAGCCGGCGCCGAAGCGCCGACGCCGCGTGTCGTGGCCGCCCGAATCGACACTGAGACGCGTGGAGCCGCGGCCGGTGGCGTACGGCCCTCGTACAAAACACGACCCTCGACGATCATGCCGGGCGCCAGTTCGAGTGAGATCCCCGTAATGTCCTGGCCATCGACTCGAACGTTCGTCATGGCCCACTGTCCCTGTGCCGCGTCCGGAATGCCGGGCGTGGGTCCCGTAATCACAGTGCGGGCGATCACCGTGTATGCGCCCGGCTCGACACCCTGGATTGAGAAGGATCCATCGTTCGTCGTGGTTGTCGGCTGCGGTACGCCAACCAGTCCGGCCGCCTCCAGCAGCGTCATCAAGCGTTCCTGATCCGTCGGGACATCACTCTGCGGAATCAGCATCACAGGCTGATAGCGTGCCGGCTGGCCGCCGGATCGCGTCACACGTCCTTCGATGCGCGCCGTCGGTACGAACTGCATTCGAAGATCGACGCCGCTGCGCTCCTGTCCTGCCGCAACGGACACGATGCCGGCGCTCGAGGAATTCACTGTACCCGGGTAGTAGACCGATGCATACGTAACAGAGCGTCGAGGTGGAGCGCCCGCATCCGTTCCCGGTGCGGCGGTTCCTCCGGCGCCACGAAGCAGGCGATCGGCCCACTGCAATTCCGCCGTGGTCGTCTGTCGCACTTCGCTGCCCTGATTGGCAAGCGTCGATCGCGCCATGACGATGTAGTCGCCGGCAGGCAGTCCGTAGATTCGATACGCACCCTTGTCATCAGTCGAGGGAGCGCCGGCACCGGCAATCGACGGTGTGAACACGCGCTCACCGAGCGCTGACGTTGTCACCCGCTGAACCTGCATGCGCACGAGCGGCATGGGCGAGCCGTTCTCGTCCAGGACCGTACCGGCAATCACACCGCCGCGCGGGAGCCGCACTGTGATGTCGACGGTCTGACTATTCGTCAGGGCGACGGGCTGGCCCACCGTTGCGCCGGCCTGACGCGCGCCGTAGTACGCGAGGACGAATCCAACCTTCGCGGCTGTGACCCGCACATTGCCCTGCGGCAGGCCCGCGAAAATGAATCGACCCTTGTCGTCGGTGACGGTCTGGAACGTCGTTCGAGTGTCGGCGCTGAATCCAACAGTAACCAGCGCCCGCCGCACCGGCTGTCCATTGGCTTCATCGACGACGACGGTTCCCGTGAGAACGGCGGTACCCGAAGGCAGGCGCGGCACGTCCCGAACCTGTGGCGCGAGGAGGACTGCTGCAAGCACTCCGGCCAGCGTGGTCTTCATCGCTTCACCGTCACCTGCACGCTGGCGGACGCGCCGTCAGTCAACGTCACGCGCGCGGCATCACGCGCGAGCGCTGTCAGCAGCGCAGGATCCTGACGATCGCCGGGGGCAGAACCGCCGATTGCCGTCACGAAATAGTCGCCGGGAGGCAATCCGGCGATTGAAAACGTACCTGTCGACGAGACACGTTCGGTGCGGAACCGTCGAGCGACGACGCCGATCTCTTTCCAGGCCATCGAATCCGCAGGAAAGACGATAACTTCGGCAGTGGCGTCGGGCCCCTTGGGGCCGGAGACCGCGCCCGTAAGCGAGGTCGACTTGTCCGTGAACGTGATGGTGACGCCGCCGACGTCGTTCTCAGTAAGGTCGAGCGGCTCGACGGAGATATCGCGGCCGTTCAGCATCATTGACTTCACGTTCCAACCCGCTGGAATCGTGTTCGGCAGCACGTTGCCGATGTAGCGGCCTGCTGGATAGCCGGCGGTCTTGAATGTGGCATCTGAACCGACGCGGCCGTTGACAGCAACCGGACTTGAGGTGCGGCCTTCCGCACCCTGCATGCGGACAGTAATCCTCTGTACCTGAGCCGGGGTCGGCTGGTTCGCGCCGGAAAACTCGAGCCTTCCCGTTACCCGGAGACCCGCGCGCACCCGAACCTCGAGATTGAGGATGTCGGTGTCGCCGACGGTGATTGGCGTCGCTGCCCAGAGCGACGTTTCGTCGAGGGCGGCGGCCGGATTGCCGCCTGCCACCGGCTGCGGAAACATCCTCGACCTGATCACGTACTGGCCGGCCGGCACACCGAGGAATGCGAACGCTCCCGTTGCATCGGTGATCGTCCGCGAGAACTCGGCCTGTCCTTCCGAGACCATGTCGTTTCCGCTGGCAGGAACCAGACGGACGCCCAGGAATGAGCCGGGCCCGTCCGGGGCGAGGAGTCTGCCGGTGATCCGGACCGCCGGCACCAATCTCAGTTGAATGTCGATGCCAGTCCTATCTTCGCCCGCTTTGAGGCCGATCAGCGTCGCCTGCGACGTGGAGCCGGCGCCAGAGAAAAACTGATTGCCGTACGCGAACATTCGCCCATCGGAAGACACCGGTGGAATGGGACCGCGGAAAGTGCCGGCTCCGTTCGAGTAGATGAAGTCGCCGATCCGGAAGCCTGACGAAATCGGCGAAGTGGCTGAGTTCGACATCCGGCGCGACTCTTCGGCGGAAAACGATGCCTCACCCGGCGCCGTTGCGCCTGCGGCGCCCGCTGCGAGTGCCGCGGGCATCGTCGTTGAATTGGGTGAGTAGCCGCATATGTAGTCGCTCGGCGGCAGGTTCGAGGCGCGATACATGCCTCGGTCGTCGGTGACGGCTGTGCCGACCACCGTGTACCGGCGTTGTCCGCCTGTGATGACCCGCCGTGAACACTCGAGACTCACTCCCGCCGCTGGTTCACCGCTCTCGTCACGGACCACACCACTGATCGAACCGAATCGCCAGAGCCGGATCGACAGGTTGCCGACTCTTTCAGCGTCTCCAATCTCCAACGGAATCGCCGGGCCTTGCGGGCGCAGCTGACCGTAGCTCCCGGGAGCGTACCGGGGCGACGTCGCGAAAATGTTGAAGCGCCCCTTCGCGAGATCTCTGAAGACAAACCGCCCGTCCGGCGCCGTGAGTGTCCGGCGGACGGCTGGATTCGGCGTGGGCGAGAACGCTTCGACTGGCGCCCGCGACTCGAGAAGTTCACCTACGGCCGAGGGAGCAGTAGCGACCGGCGACAACGTCACGAGAACCCCCGCGACTCCGGCGCCTGAGTCCGCATCGACGACACGTCCGACGATGAGTCCGGTTGCGGGAGTTGATGGCTGTTGCGGCGTCTGTGTCGCGACGACCGCGGCGGCGCCCGCCGCAAACGCGGATACCAGCAGCCATCGAACGATGGCGCGCGAGCGATTGGACATGAGGAGCCCCGTGAGATTCTACGCCGCCGACCGATTCCGCCTCCGGGTCCTCTATTAGTGCTACACTGCAGTAGTAATGTCTAAGCCCGAGACTTTGGGGGAATTCGAGCAGTCGGCTCTTCTGGCGATCGCTCACCTGGATGACAACGCTTACGGCGTCACGATCCGCCGCGAGATTGAAAAGAGAACCGGACGGTCCGTATCCGTCGGCGCCCTGTACACCGCGCTCGATCGCCTCGAGCGCAAAGGGCTCGCGTCGTCGACGATGTCCAATCCGACGCCGGAGCGGGGAGGTCGATCGAAACGGCACTACGTGTTGCGTCCGGCCGGCGCGACAGCGCTTCGCGAAGCGCGCGCCCGGCACGATCGCATGTGGGCCGGTCTCGAAGCGGACCTGAAGGGGCGGCCATGAGCGTTCGTCCGCCCCGCCTAATTGAGTGGCTGGTCGATGTCACGTGTCCGCCGGAAGACCGTGCAGCGGTCCTCGGCGATCTCGCGGAGGACTTCGATCGAGTCGTCCATGAGCGCGGACGGCTTCGTGCCGTCGCGTTCTACTTCCATCAAGCAATCGTTTCGACAGGCCCCAATCTGCTTCGACGCATTCGATCCGTCGAGCCTTTCCGTGTCCAGCAAAGGCAGAGTGCGCGTATGTCCTCGATACTTCAGGATTTCAAGTTTGCGTCGCGGCAGCTCATGCGGCGGCCGGGTTTGGCGATCGTCGCGGGGCTCTCGATGGCCGCTGGGATCTCGCTTGCGGCGACTGTCTTCAGCCTCATCGACGCGGCCGTGCTGCGGCCTCTGCCTGTCACCGATCCCGATCGACTGACGGTGGTACTGAGCCGGCGCGGCGAGGGTGCGAACCACAATTTTTCGCACCCGGACTTCGCAGACTACCGTGCGGGGCAACGCGCCTTTGTGGACCTGGCAGCGACGGGATCCGCGACCGTCACTATCCGAACGCAAGCCGGTGCCGTGCAGTTCGGCGCGGAGATGGTCTCCGGCAACTACTTCACGACGCTCGGTGTTGGAGCCAGAGCTGGCCGCGTCCTCGCGGAGACGGACGACGATCCGGCCGCGCCGCCCGTTGCGGTCGTGACCGAGTCGCTCTGGCGGGAGGTGGCTGGCGCGGGCGCGCCGTTCGATGGCCGCCCGATCGTCGTCAACGGTCAACAGTTCTCGATCGCCGGCATCGTCGCCAGGGGTTTCACCGGCGCGCAGCTTGGCCGCGACATCCGGCTCTGGACCACGATCAATCGACAGCCAGTGATCGATCCCTCTGGCGGGCAGGTCTACTGGAATCGCCGTTCGACGAGCTGGCTGACGCTGCTCGGCCGGTTGAAGCCTGGCGTCACGCTCGACGAGGGCGGCACGGATCTGAATCGCGTCGAAGCCGCACTCCGTCTGGCCGTAGAGAGGCAGGAAAAGACCACGCTGTTCCTGGCTGAAGGCGCGCAAGGAGACTCACCGCTTCCCGGCGCTGCGGCCGGGCCGCTGCAGCTTCTCTTCGTGGCGGCGTTGCTCGTCGTGCTCGTCGCGACAGCGAACGTGGCGAATCTGCTCGCGGCGCGCGCGTCCGATCGGCAACGTGAAATGGCCGTACGTCTGGCGCTCGGCGCCGGTCGAGCCCGGCTCGTGCGATTGCTCGCAGCCGAGACCCTTCTGATAGGCGCGGCGAGCGCCGTCATGGCGCTCATTGTCGCGTCCTGGCTTGGCGGCGCCGTCGTGGCACTGCTTCCCGGGCTCAATAGCGCGACTGCTCTCGACATGAGCATCAACTGGCGGGTGGCCGGTGTTGCAGCTGGACTCGGTCTGGTCACGACGCTACTGGCGAGTCTTGCACCGATTGCGCGCGTGTGGCGTGGCGGTGGCCGTCCGCTGACTGAGTCAGGCCGTGCGATTGCGGCTGGAGGCGGCAGGCTCCGGCGCATCCTCGTCGTCGGCCAGTTCGCGTTGTCACTGGCTCTCGTCGTTGCGGCGACGCTTCTGATGCGCACGCTCGTGAATATGCGCGGCATCGGCACAGGCCTGCCGCTCGACCGCGTCGTATTGATGGCGGTCGATCCCGAGGCTGCCGGCTACAGCGCTCCTCGCGTCAAGGAGTACGTCACAACAGCGCTCGATCGACTGGCGACGATGCCCGGAGTTCGGGCCGTAGGGTTTGCGCGCGTCATGCCGCTTGGATTCGGCGGATCCCGAGGGTCGATCGAAGTGCCGGGCTATACGTCACGAATCGGCGAAGACATGGAGATCAATTTCAACACCGTGTCTCCGGGGTACTTCGATTCGCTCGAGATCGGTCTTGTCGGCGGCCGGTTCATCGATGCCACTGACGTCGCCGGCAGGCCACGGGTTGCGGTCGTCAACGAGACGATGGCTCGGCGGTACTGGCCGGACGGCGCGGCCGTCGGTCGAACGTTCAAGTACGCGGGTTCCGAAATTGTTTTCGAGGTCATCGGCATTGCCCGCGACGTCAAGTACCGGACGGTGCGCGAGGAACCAGGGCCCAGCTTCTACACCGCTGCGCTTCAGGCGACGAACGCCCGTGGCGGTGTGCTGCACGTTCGAACCGACCGAACGGCAGCCGATCTCGTGCCCGCTCTCAGACGCACGATGACCGACTTCGATCGGAACGTTCCGGTCACCCTCGTGCGAACTCTGCGGGAGCAGCGGGATCGGCACTTCACGGACGAGAGTCTTGCGATGACGATCGGCGTGATTCTCGGGGGCGTCGCGTTGGCGCTGGCCGCAGTCGGCCTGTTTGCGGCGATGTCATCCGCGGTGGGACGACGCACGCGCGAGATCGGGGTGCGGCTCGCGCTCGGCGCCCGCCCGGCACGCATCGTCGGCAACGTGCTGACGGACAGTCTGCGCCTGGTTCTGACCGGCGCCGCCATCGGCCTCATCGGGTCCTATTGGGCTACGGGGTTTGTCGAGCAGCGCCTCTACGGAATCAGCGCCCACGATCCGATGAGTTTCGTCTCGGGCGTGATCGTTCTTGGAACCGTGGCGCTCGTCGCCGCCTGGGCGCCGGCGCTGCGAGCGGCCAGGGTCGATCCGATTGAGGCGTTGAAGACCGACAGGTGACGACGAGGACGACGGGGACATGGAGCGAGCTATCGCTTGTCAACAAATTGATTGGCAGGCAAGCGTAAGTTCGTTCCTCGTCCCTGTCGTCCCTGTCGTCCCCGTCGTCCCTGAAATCACCGACAGCCCTTTGTCTCCGTCTGGATGTTGCCCAGCGAATTCACGAACCCGCCGCCGCGTCCGGATCGGACACCACCACTCTGCGATCTGATGAACGTGCTGCCGTCATCGAGCGGCAGCGTCGCCACGTTGCGGCAGAAGGCGTCCCACTTGCCATCCAGGTAGAGGTACTGCTCGACGTTGGAGAGGTAGAACGCGCCGACGGTGCCGCCGCGGGCCTTGAGATATTGGCCGACCGCGCGGATGGCTTTGGGTCCGCCGAAATCGCCGACCACGGGCACGACCAGATTCCTTGACTGCAGATCCTTCAGCCATGTGAAGCCGGCTTCGGTGGCGAGGTAGCTGCGCTCGTTTCCGGCGGCGTCGCTGGCCACCATCAGGTCCCAGTAGGTCGGCTCCATCCGCAGGTGATAGCCGCTCGCGTAGAACGTGCGATAGATGGTGTCGATGCTGTCGAGGTCGCTGCGCGCCAGCGGCAGGTTGCGGGTCTTCGTCAACAGGTCCTTGATCGCCGTCAGGTTCTTCTGGAGGAGCGCATCCTCCGTCCTGATGCGGTCAAAAGCCTGGAAGATCCGATCGACGCTCGAAGCCGGGCTGAGTCCCGGCGGACGTGGTATCGAGAACAGCATCGACACGAAGTCCGCGCGGTCGGCGGAAAGCTCGAAGATTGCCTTGTACATCAGCTGCATCGCGAGGTTGCCGCGCCTGATGTCGAAGATGATGGCCATCCTCGGTTTCGTGGCCACCATGTACGTGTAGTTCTGCTCGGGGCCGACACCAAGGTAGACGCGGCCGGGTCTGACCCGCGTCATGAGATCGGGAATCACATGCTGGTAGAGCAACTCGTTGGACGTGAAATTCGTGATGTCCGCGTTGCGGAAGTACCCGCCTGGTTCGGACGACTCCTGGCTCAGCTTCCAGAATTCTTCATCGGTGAGCCGCTCGGGGAGGTCGGTCCCAAGGCCGGCCCGGAGGGCGGCCACGAGCGCAATCACGACGATCGCGCCAGGAATGATGGGGTAACGGCGCATTCGCCGCGATGCTAGCATGCAACGCGCGTTGGCCCGCGCGTACAAACAGGAGGCGCCCGTGTTTCGGACCCGCATATTCGCCGCAACTCTGTCGCTCGCAGCCGTTGCACCGATCCTCGGCCAGGCGCCCGACCCGTCATTCACCAGCCGCTTCGACGTGGACAAGAACGACCTCGCCTCAACAGGCCGCAATCCGTTCTTCGTGCTCGAGCCCGGCTACACACTCACACTCGAGGGCGGCAGCGTGAGGCTCGTGATCACGGTGCTCAATGAAACAAAAACCGTTGACGGCGTTGAGACGCGCATCATCGAGGAGCGGGAATCGGACAAGAACGAGCTCGTCGAGGTGTCGCGAAACTACTACGCCATCAGCCGCCGCACGAACGCGGTCTTCTACTTCGGCGAAGACGTGGACATGTACAAGGCCGGCAAGGTCGTGGACCATGAAGGCGCGTGGTTGTCCGGCGTCAACGGCGCCAGATTCGGCCTGATGATGCCGGGCCTGCCGCTGATGAGGGCGCGCTACTTCCAGGAAATCGCCCCCAAGGTCGCGATGGACCGCGCCGAAATCGTGAGCATGACGAAGGCGATGGCCGTGCCCGCGGGGAAGTTCACGAATGTGCTCGAGACGCTCGAGACGACGCCTTTGGAACCGCTCGCGAAGGAATCGAAGTACTACGCGGCTGGCGTCGGGCTCATTGGAGACGGGGAGCTCAGGCTCGTGAAGTACGGCCGCTAGACCCTGTCCATCTCAAGCACCGTCGCCAGAAGCACGTTCGCGCCATTGGCGCAGTCTTCCCACTTCGTGAGCTCGCGCGGCGAATGGCTGATGCCGCCGACGCTCGGCACGAAGATCATCCCCATGGGCCCGAGCTGCGCGATCACTTGTGCGTCGTGGCCGGCGCCGCTGGGTTGACGGCGGTTCGACAGTCCCAGTGACCTTGACGCGCGCTCGATCGCGCGCTGCACATCTTCGGTGGCGAGCGCCGGTGGGTTGGTGCTGAGCTCGTTGATCTCGATCTTCGTTTTCGTACTCGCCGCGATAGCCGCCGCGCGCTGGCGGATGTCGGCGACGATCTCGTTCATCTTCGGCGTCGACAGATCGCGCACTTCGACCGTCATTCTGACTACGCCAGGGATCACGTTGGGCGCGTTGGGCTCGACGTTGAGCTGGCCGACGGTCCCGACCTGCCGGCCCGGCTTGGCGTTCACGGCCTCGCGGACGGCGAGTGTCAGCTGCGAAGCCGCAATGAGTGCATCCTGACGCTCCGCCATCGGCGTCGTCCCCGCGTGGTTGCCGAATCCCGTCACGATCGCCGAGTACCGTTGAATGCCGACGATGCCCTCGACGACGCCGACCTCCACTTTGTCCCGTTCCAGCGTGCCGCCCTGTTCGATGTGCAGCTCGATGTACGCGTGGTGCGCGCCCTTCGGCCGAACTGCGTCCATGATCCGATCCGGGTCGCCGCCGATCTTCCGGACGCAGTCGCGGCGCGTCATCCCGTTCCACACCGCGTCCATGTCCGAAGGTTTCACGTCGCCTGCGACGATGCGGCTGGCGGCGAGGCCGCGGCCGAACGCAACGCCCTCCTCGGCGGACCAGACAACGATCTCGAGCGGATGCCGCGTGCGCGTACCGGCGCGGTCGAGCGCTTCGATGGCACTGAGCGCGGCAAGCGATCCGAGATCGCCGTCGAAGTTTCCTCCGCTTGGGACCGAGTCGATGTGGGAACCGAAGAGAATCGGCGGAAGCGACGCATCCGTGCCCGTGCGCTTCGCGAAGATGTTGCCGGCGGGATCGATGCGTGGCTCCAGCCTGGCTCCGCGCATCAGATCGATCACGTACTTCCGCCCGGCGACGTCGGCGTCTGAGTAGGCGACGCGGCTGACTCCGTCGGCGAACGTGCCGCCGGCGGGACGGCCGTGAACACTCAGAGCCTCGAGCCGCTGCCGCAACATCGCGGCATCGACTCTCGGGGATTGGCTGTTCAAGTTCGAAGTACGAAATTCGAAGTTCGAAACACGGAGGGGCACGGAGGCAGCGGCCATCGCCGTCGTCGCCAGAAATTCCCTCCGTGTGCGCATCGCGGAACCGCCTTGCAGGTTGCAGGTTGCAGGTTGTAGGTTGATCAGCGCTTGGTTCGCGCCGCCATCTCCGCCTTCAGAACCTCTACCGCCTTCTCAACCTGCATATCCCGTTTCGCCGTGTGTGACATCGGCGTGTTGTCGACCGACACGTCCGGCGGCACGCCGAAGTTCTCCATATTCTGGCTGTCCTTGGTGATCCACACACCCGTGCCCGGTGTCCGGATCGCCGAACCGTCGAGCAGCGTGTATGACCCCGTCCCAATCACGGCGCCCATCGTCGGGACGCCGATGACCTTGCCAAGACCGAGCGCACGGAAGCCGGCGGGGAACATCTCGGCGTCCGAGGCCGAGCGTTCGTTCTGCATCACGACCATCGGCCCGTAGAAATTCTGCGGGCGCGGCTGGCGGACGCCGGCGTCGCGGCCGACGGTGTACTGGTATTCGCGGCCGGCGAGGATCTGCAGCAACTCTTGGTCGATGCCGCCGCCGCCGTTGAAGCGCTGGTCGATGACGAGCGCCTTCTTCGTGCGGTTCGCGGCGAGGTCGAGCTGGAACTGGCGTAGCGACGGCGCATCCATCGCGCGGATGTGGAGATAGCCGATCTCGCCGTTGCTCAGTTTGTCGACCATCACGCGCCGATCCTCGACCCACCGTGCGTACTGGAGATCGCCGAAGTTGCCGCCAGGCGTGATCGCGACTTCCCAGGCGCCGTCCTTCACCGGCTTGTCGTTGACGAGGAAGCGCAGCTTGTTCGTGGACGGGAACGTCAGCCTCTGCCAGTAGTTGTCTGTCGTTTTCAGATCGCGATCGTCGAGGGCGAGGATGTAGTTGCCCTCCGCAATCTTCAGGAAGTCGTGGTCGGCGGGCCCATCCTTATAGATGTGGCCGACGCGATAGAAACCGGACGGGTCGAACGTCACGTCGAACCCGGGCTGCCGCGTGGCGCCCGTCGACGGCCCCGCGTCCGAGGGGCCGCCGCTCACGCCCGTGTGCGACGCGTTCAGCTCGCCGATCATCATCATCATGACGTTCTGCAGCTCGTCCTGATCGACTAGATAGGTGAGCAGCGACTCGTACTTCGTCCGCATCGCCGGCCACGACACGCCGTGCATCTCGGAGTCGTAGAAGCGATTCTTCATGATGCGCCAGCCCTCGTTGAACACCTGCTGCCGCAGCTGTCGCTTGTCTACCTGGATCGTCGCCGTGTAGGTGACCTGACGCGCAGTTCCGCTCGCGTCAGGAGCCGCGGCCGCACCGCCGGCCGCACCGCCGCCTCTGCTTCCACCACCACGGCCGCCGCCGGCTGCCGCGACCGGCGCCGCCGCTCCACCGCCGCCGGTCCCGAGCGTCGCGGCGTAGAGTCCCGTTCCCGAGCGGAAATACAGCGTGCGTCCATCACGCGTGAAGGCCATGCCCGCGCCGGGCGCGCCGCCGCCTCCTCCACCACCGCGTCCGCCGCCGCGGCCTCCGCCATCAGCGGCCGCTGCTGCCGGCGGCACTCGCGTCAGCGCGTTCGTCTCGACATTGACGATGTAGATGCCGGCGATGCCCGCGGCCGCGCCCGCGGTCGTGCTCGAAAGATTGAAGGCGACGGAACGGCCGTCCGGCGACGCAAGCAGGCCGCTGACCGAGTCACCCGGCAGCGGAATCTGCCGAGATCGACGCGCGATTCCGTTCCAGTCAATCTGGACCGTGGGCGTCGCCGCTCCTCCCGCACCACCGGCTCTTCCCCCAGCGGCGCCCGCCGCCTGTGCCGCGATCGCCTGTGCCTCGTTGTCGACGTCCCGGTTCAGCGGATCGCGTTCCTGGTCCCGGAGCGGCGTCGCCCACATCGTTGTCGTGGTCGTGATGCCTCCCTGGCTCGCGATGCCATTGCTGAAGCCTTCCGCTGATGTGAAGACGATGTAGCGGCCGTCGCCTGTCCAGACGGGGTTGGCCTCGGAGTAATGGACGCGGTCCTCGGTGATGTGGCGCTCCTCACCTCCGGTGATTGCCGCGACGTATACGTGCGAGCGCAGCGTCCGGTCCTGCTTGGAGAATGCCACCCATTTGCTGTCGGGCGAGATCGAGAAGTTACCGATGCGCGCGACGGTGTCGGATGTGACGGTCGCCGTGCGGCCGTCGGCGACCGCGTAGCTGTAGAGCTTCTTGTCCGCGGCCGTGTAGAGCAGCGCTTTCGAGTCCGGCGTCCACTGCATCGCGCCTTTCTCGTTGTCGAGATTGGTGATCTGCTTCGGTGACTTGCCGTCTGGGTCGGTAACCCAGAGCTCGTCGCGGCCGGACTTGTCGGACATGTATGCGATGAACTTGCCGTCGGGCGACCACTTCGGCGACTGGCTGCGCGACGCCATGTTGTCCGGCGCGATGCGGGTGATGTCGCCACGGTTCGTTGCGATCGTGAGAATCTGCCCTCGCGCGGAAATCACCGCGCGCTGGCCTGACGGGGACAGGTCGAACGCGTCCACCTCGTTCTGAATCGTCGCGACCTCGAACTCGTTTTCCTTGTCGTCGGTGGCGATGTCGATCTTGATCTCGCTGGAGCGGCCGGACGCCACGTCGAGCTTCCAGACACCGAAGCTCTCCTCGTACACGATCGTCCTGCCGTCGGCCGACATCGCCGGCCAGAACAGGCTGCCGCTCGTGTGCTTCGTCAACTGCACGGGCGCGCCGCCGCCCGCCGGTACTCGATAGATGTTGTTGGCGCTGCGATAGACGTCGGCCGCGCCAGGCCTGATCGCTTTCTCGTTGGGCAGCGGGTCGCCGACGAAGTAGATGTGGTTGTCCGCGCCCCACATCGGCCAGTAGCGGTTGTACTGCTCGTCACTCAAAAGCGCGCGATATGTCTTCGCCGAAAGATCCGCTATCCACAGATCGGCGGCGTAGCTGCCGCGGTAGTGCTTGCGCGTCCACGTCGCGGGATGACGGTTGAACACGAGCGAGCGGCCGTCAGGCGAGAAGTCACCGTAGTAACCCCAGTCCACAGGCAGCGGCTTTTCCGGCCCGCCTGCGACCGGCACCTGGTAGAGCGTCGCGACGTTCGGGAACACGCCGTCACCGTGCGCGGATCGGAAGAGCACCTGCTGGCCGTCCCTCGACCAGCCGACGACATCGTCGCCGCCGGAGAACCAGGTGAGCTGCCGTGGCGTGCCGCCGTTTGTCGAGATGACGAAGACGTCGTTGTTGCCGAAGCGATTCGATGAGAACGCGATCCACCGACCGTCCGGGGAAAATCGCGGGTACACCTCGCGCGCCGTGTTCACCGTGAGGCGCAGCGGATTCGAGCCGTCCTCGCCGGCGATCCAGATGTCGCCCATGTAGCTGAACGTAATGCGTCCAGCGTGATAGTCCGGGTAGCGCGCCAGCTTGATGGCGCCGCTCGGCGCGGTCCCGGCTTGAGCCGGAGCGGCAGACTGCGCCAGTGGATGCGATGGGACAAACGTCCACACCAGAGCGACAACGAGTACGACGCCGAGCGTGAACCGACGAGCCATGTGAAGCCTCCGGGGAAACGGGCCGATGTTACACCGCGAAGCCCCGAACGTAGTGAGGGCGCTGAGCGTCCCAAGACAAGCGCGTGGGGGTGGGGGCCCCACGCGAACCAGAAAAAAGTAAGATTCCGGCCATGCGAAAAGCTGTTTTCAGCGCTGCAGCCTTGGCCGCCGTCATGGTTTTGGCCCACACTGGCCTCGAGGCCGGCCAGGCTGTCGATCCCACGAAGGTTGACGCGGTCTTTGCGCGCTGGACGTCGTCGACTCCTGGATGCGCGGTCGGCGTCGGTGTCGGCGGGCGCAGCGTGCTGGAGAAGGCGTACGGCATGGCCGACCTCGAGCACGACGTGCCGAACAAGGCCGACACCATCTTCGAAGCCGGGTCGGTGTCGAAGCAGTTCACTGCGATGGCTGTGCTCCTGCTCGCGGCGGAAGGGAAGCTCTCGATCGACGATCCGGCGCGGAAGTACGTTCCAGAGCTGCCGGACTACGGGGTGCCGCTGACGATCCGCCACATGCTCACGCACACGAGCGGCCTGAGGGATTGGGGCAGCCTGGAAGGGATAGCCGGGTGGCCGCGAACGACGCGTACGTACACGCATGCGCACGTGGTGGAAATCCTCGGCATGCAGAAGGCGCTCAACTTCACCCCGGGCTCGCACTACTCGTACAGCAATTCCGGCTACAACCTGGCGGCCGTGATCGTGTCCCGCGTCGGCGGCATGCCCTTCGCCGAGTTCAGCCAGAAACGGATCTTTCAGCCGCTCGGGATGACACGCACGTCGTGGCGCGACGATTTCACGCGCATCGTGAAGGATCGCGCGATCGCGTACTCGGGCAGCGGCGCGGGCCTGCGGCAGGACATGCCGTTCGAGAACGTGCACGGCAATGGCGGACTGCTCACAACCGTCGGCGATCTGTTGAAGTGGAATGAGAACTTCGTTTCACCGAAGGTCGGGGACGCCGCGCTCGTCGCGCGCCAGCAGGCGTTGGGGAAGTTCACGAGCGGCGTGACGCAGTCCTACGCGTCCGGCTTGATGGTCGGGATGTACAAAGGATTGCCCGAAGTGAGCCACAGCGGATCGACCGCGGGCTACCGGGCATTTCTCACGCGGTTCCAGGATCCGCATGTATCCGTGGCGGTTCTCTGCAACGCCGGCACCGCGGACGCGACCGCGGCTGCCCATGCGGTCGGCGACCTGTATCTCGCCGGCAAGATCAACCCGAACGCTCCGAGGCCGCCCGCGGTAGCGGAGACGCGCAGTCCGCTCACAGCGATTGTCCGCGACGACTCCTTCAAACCTTCAGCGACGGAGCTCGCGACCTTCACCGGCACGTACGTCAGCGACGAGATCGAGACGACGCTCGTCGTGGAAGTAAGAAACGGTGAGCTGGTCGTGAAGCGCCGGCCAGATTCCGTGATTCCGCTACGTCCGCATTCGCGCGACAGATTCGACGCCGGCGGCGGCATCGGTCTAATGACGTTTCATCGCGCCGGTGGCCGCGTGACCGAGGTCGGCATCACGCAGGATCGCGTCTGGGATCTGCGGTTCCGAAGGCAGTGAAGATGGTGAAGGTCATGTGTGCCCGACTTCACAGTCTTCACCACCTTCACTATCTTCCAAATCGCGGATTCACGATGTTGTTGAAGATGGAGCCGAACCGGTACGTGAGATTCACCGAGAAGTCCACCCGGTAACCGCTCTGCAACTCGCGCACCCTGAGCAGTACTTCCTCGGGTGTAGCGCCGCGGCTCGGGAGTGCGATCTGGTCGCGGATGCGCGACGCCGAGCCGTCGAGGTTCAGCGACAGGCCGCGTGAAATCCTGAACGACAGCTCGCCTCCGACCTCGAACCGGTACTTGCTCAGATCATGCAGGTACTGCTTGAACCCGGCGTTGACCTGTAATTCACCCCATGGCTGAACGGCTTCGAGCGTCGTGTCCAGCGCGTGCACGGGATTCGTCTCGCTCAGTTTGCCGAACAGTGTGAGCTCGTTGTACCTGGAGTGCTCGACGCCCGCGGAATACTTGATGCGAAGCTGGCGTGAGGCGTAGTCGGCGTACGGAAAGATGTTGTACTCAACGGCGGGCGCGAACACGACACGCAGCCGCTGGTTGCCGAACGTCGAGGAGTTCACGCCGCCCTCGATCGCGGCAGACCAATGCGCGCCAAGGGCGCGTCCGACGAATCCCTCCAGGCCGCGCTGCCGTCTCGTCACCTTGACGGTGCCGCCACCATCCTCATCGTCGTCAAGCGTGAATTCCTCTTCGTTGTTCTCGGAGTTCGCGCCGAAGCTCAGGATCCACTTTTCGGTGACGCGGTCGGCGCTCGCGCGGACCTGCCAGTCCCACTCCTTGTTGCTCTCCTGCTTGTCGATCGATCCGCCGCCGCGCAGGCTGAACACCCACGCCTTCCACGGGTCGTCCTTCACCGTGGTCTGCGATGCACCCGCCGCGCCGCCTTCGACATCGACCTTCAGGTTGCGAATGCCGGCGCGTTCCGCGTACCAGACCAGGCCGACCGTCATCGTCCGCAACATCTGCTTGCGGCGGGCGTCTTCCGTGTCGCCGCTCTCGGAGATGGCTTTGAGGTCGGTGTCCACGCCCTGCAGGCGGCCCACGCCGATGAATCGGAGCACCACTTCGCGGCCGCCCCCGCCGGTTGAGTTCGTGGCTGAGAGCACCTGCACGTCGGCGTCCTGGGGCTGCCGCACGAAGTCCACCCAGTCGATCTCCTCGCGGATGAATTCGGAAAAGCACTCGCACTCGAGGAACACCCGGAGCCTGGCCGTTGCTGACTGGGCGGCGGCCGCTGTCGATCCGAGACAGACCAGCAGGATGGCTGCGAGAACGCGTTGCATGCGTCCGGAGCCTAACCGTGAGCCAGGTGCAGGTCAACCTGCGCCCGATTTCTACAACGTCCGTTCGACCATCCAGAACAGTCCCGTCAGAGCAATCGCGGCCGAGAGTGGCCGGACGACGAACTGCCGCTCCGTGTCTATCGTCAGCCTCAGCGACCGGATGATGCACGCGGCGCCGGCAATGACGGCGAGCTGTCCGAGCTCAACTCCAATGTTGAAGCCCACGAGCGCTCCCGCCAGGTTTTCTCCGGCGAGTCCAAGGTCCGCCATCGCGCCCGCGAAGCCGAGGCCGTGAAGCAGGCCGAACCCAAAAACCGCCACAAGCCGCCCGTACGAGACGTTGCGCGCGAGGAGGTTCTCGAGGGCGATGAACGCGATCGACGCCGCAATCAGCGGTTCGACGATCCGCGCGGGCACGCTCACCGCGCCGACGACCGCCAGCGCGAGTGTCAGTGAATGCGCGAGCGTGAAGAGGCTGACCTGAAGAATGACGGCACGTTTGGTCGTCGCCACCAGGTACAGGCCCAGCATGAACAGCACGTGGTCCAGGCCGCCTGGGAGGATGTGCGTAAAGCCCTGCGGAATGAGCCGCACAGCCGAGCGCGCAATGCCGCGCCACCCGGGCGCGCCGGATTCGTTCAGCTGGTACTCGCGGCTCCACTCGTGTCCGGCGAGCCATTCGTACGCGTCGAGATTGACGTCCGACCTGGTCCGCACGACAGCCAGTGGATAGGCGCCGAGGAACAGTTGCGTTCGCCAGCGGACTGCGTCCGCGCCGCCTGTCACACCGCCGGCCAGGTGCATCGTGATGAGGCCCTTGCGGTTGGGCGTGTTCTCCAAGCCGCGCCATTCGAGATCGACCCGTCGTCCGTCAATCTCCAGATCGACAAGCCGGACGATGTCCGAGGCCTGCGCGCCCAGTCCCTCCAGCGTTCGCGCGAGGATTTCGGCATCCGCCGAGATGTCAACGCGCACCTTGCCGTCGCCAGGAACTTCGACGACAACGAACGCAGACGACGTCGGGTGCGCTTGCGGCACGGACGTCAGGAACAGCCAGATCAGAACGACGAGCGCGACGCGGACCCGTGTCATTTGAGCGCCGGTCTTTCGGTGAGGCGTACGGCTTCCGCAAGCGCGAGTTTCTTCGAGGCCTCACCGGCACGTCCGAGCGCGCGGAGTACATCCGCAGCCAGGGTGAGCGACGCGGACGTGGGTGCGCCGGAGTCAAGCTGGTCCAGCAGCTTGAGCGCTGCGAGGTGGTCGCCGTTGTTGTGCGCAACACGCGCTTGTCCTTCCACTGCCAGCGGATAGCGCGGAAATAGATGAATGGCGTGGTCGAACTCACGTGCCGCGCGGCCACGCTGGCCGCTCGCAAGGAGGAGCGCGCCGAGTTGGGCGCGATGCCAGGCCAGGGCTTCGACGTCGCTCGGGCTCGTCGCCTCGAGCGCCATCGACATGAGCCGGATGGCGCCGGGCAAGTCTCCGGAGAGCTCGCGCGCGTACGCAACCCGGGCGTAGCTGGCGGCGTCCGGCCGCATCGCCACCATGCGATCGAACGCGGCAAACGCGCCCGCGCGATCGCCGAGTTCCAGTCTCGAGTCGCCGATGATTCCGTAGGCTGCCGCGTCGGCCGGCTGCATCTGAAGACAGCGCTCGGCTTCGCGGATCGCCTCTTCGAACTTGTGCTGTGAGGCAAGCGCGGCTGCGAGCAGCCGCTGAGCCTGGTACCGATAGAGGACCGCCGGCTGCGCGTCGTCACGCCGCGCGAGCAGCGTTCGAACAACCCGCTCGGCCTTGACTGCCGGCGCCGCATGACCGGCGACGCGCGCCTGGCGGAGGAGGGCGTCGGCGAGTCGCAGCGCGGCCGCTCGATCCGAAGGCGTTGACGCAAGTCGCGCTTCCATCTCGCGGACGGTCGAATCGAGTTCCTCGCGCGATGTTCCCGGTGCGCCGGGAGCGCCGAGCGATGGCGCGGGAAGCAACGAGCGGCCCGTGGCCGCGGGGTGACTGCACCCCACGGCCACGAGAGCGCCAAGCAGGACGATTGTCCGGACTTGAGGGAACGACACGGCTATTTGTTTCCGGCGTGAGGCGTTGCGACGTACGGGAACACGAGCAGGAACGGCTTGTCGTTCGCCCCGACGCCGTCGCCGAGCTGCGCGTTGATACCGCCGTTGAACGACGGCGTGAGCGGCGTCGCGCCGGCCATCGCGCGCAGCGCGATATCGACGACGTCATCGGTCAGCCGGCGGCCGTTCGGGAAACCGGCGACGTCGCCGCCGAGCACGCCGAGCGGGTTCGGGTTGAAGACCGGGGCGATCGCCGTGTTGAGCCGCAGCATTTCCGACGGCTTCACATTGGGCGGCTGGTTGAGTCCCGGGATGCCGGTCAGGAAGATGGTGACCAGGTCGTTGCGCGGCGCGGCCGGGGACTGGATGCCGAAGAGCAGCGACAGCAGCTTCGGCACTTCGGGATCCTGGACGAACGGCAGCGCGGCGGCGTCTTCGGTCGGCTGCAAGGAATTGAAGAGATCCTTGGCCGCTCTCGGGATAACGACTTCGTTGACGAGCGGCTGGCCGAGCCGGGACACCTGCACCATCGTGCCGACGGCCTTTTCCTCGCCGTCCTTGCGATTGGTGATGGACGGACGGCTGGCCGTGGACCAGATGCCGATGACGGCGTTCGGATCGCTCGCGTTCGCCGGACGCATGCCGTTGGCCGTGAGCGAGGCGATGGGAATCTCGATCGCGATCGTGTGGACGTTGTAGCCCGCGAGCGAGTCCTTGTTGTCCGTGTCCGCGGGCGGGACGGCCAGGAGGTCGAAGACGTTCAGGTCCACGAAGAACGGATCGTCACGTTGTCCTGCGAACACACGGATGCCGCCCGGGAGATCGCGCACGGCCGCGGCCGCCAGGTTCTCGTAGTTCGGTGTCGACCTGACGCCCACGTTCACGGGCGGCGTGGGCAAATCCTTGCCGAGGACCGACGACTTGTTGCCGCCGAAACCGCCGTTGCCGTTGAGGCGGGTGACCGTGTACGACTGGCGGACGTTGAAGTTCAGCGAGTCGAGCGAATCGATCGGGCCCGTGTTGTACAGGAACGTGTTGCCGTTTCGGACGCTGGTCTTGAACTGGAACTGGAACGTCACGTCCTCGCGGGCGTCGCCGTTGTTATCGATCTTGATCGCGTACACGACGTTGTCGTCGAACTTGTAGAAGTTCGGTCCGCCGTACGGCGCTTCGAGCGGAATGAAGTTCGCGATGATCGTGACCTTGTCGGGTGTCGAGGGGCTGACGAAGGCGTAGAGGTCGGTGTTGTCGGCCAGCGGATCGGCGCTGATGAGCGGCGCTTCCCGATGGCTCGAGGCCTGCACCGGCCAGAAAGCCGCTGCGCCGACGGCGGCCGCGACGGCGAACACACATGCGAGGATTCGAATGGGCTTCATGAAATCTCCTTCACCGACCCCTACGGCCCTTACGCATTTCTGGATTGACTTATTGATGCATTGACCGATTGAAGGCATGGCCAATCGGTCAATAAGTCAATCCGGCAATCCAGCAATGAACCTGAGCCGTAGTAACCTCGTGAGCCACGTGTCCGAGGCACCGTTTTCAAGACCCGGGGAGGACGCCGAGCGCGATCGGCAGGCCATCCGCGCCGTCGCGCGCGGGTCGGGCGATGCTGTCTCGGAGCTCTACGATCGGTACGGCGCCACGGTGTACGGTCTCGCGCTCAGGGTGCTCGGGCAGCCCGACCTGGCGGAGGAAGTCGTCCAGGACGTGTTCGCGCAGGTGTGGCGTGAGGCCGGCCGGTACGACACGTCACGCTCGACGGTCGCGGGGTGGATCGTGATGCTGACCCGGACGCGCGCCATCGATCGGCTGCGCGCCCGCAAGGCGCGCCCCGATCTCAGCGCGCCGGTGGAGACGAGCGAGACGATGCCGATCGCGTCGCCCGATCGCACGCCGGAGACGTCGACGATCGTGGCGGAGGATACCCGGCTGGTGCGGGGCGCGCTCGCGCGGCTGCCGGATCAGTTTCGATCGCTCGTCGAACTGGCGTACTACGAGGGTCTCACTCACAGTGAAATCGCCGCCCGCACCGGCATTCCGCTCGGCACCGTGAAGACGCGCCTGCGGAACGCGATGGGCACTTTGCGGAGCGCACTGGCATGACGCACGAGGAAATCAAAGATCTGCTGCCGGCGTACGCGCTGGGCGCGCTCGATGCGGACGAGCAGCGAGAGGTGTCGGCCCACGTCGCGACGTGCGCCGAGTGCGCCGCCGAAGCCGGCGCACTCGGCCGCGTCGTCGAAGGGATCGGCCTCGATGCGGCGCCGGTGACGCCGCCGCCGGCGCTGAAAGGACGAGTGCTGGCGCGGATCGAGCAGGAGCGCGAAGGCCGCGTGCCGTCGCTGGCGCGCATGCCGGTGACACCGTCCCAGGCGCCGGCCGCGCGCCCGTTCTGGGCGCACGGCCTGGCGCTCGCCGCGAGCCTCGCGCTCGCGGTCGGTGCGTCCGCCTACGCTTGGGCGCTGCGATCCGAGATCTCGACTCTGCGCGGTGACGTCGCCGCGACAAGTGAAGAAGCGGCGAAGCTGCGCGGGGAGCTGGCCTCGCTGCGCCGGAACTGGGTCGAAGTCACGCGCGCGATGGACGTGTTGCGCGCGCCCGACATGCTGAAGGTGGATTTGAAGGGTCAGGCGCCCGCGCCCGGATCGACCGGCCGCGCCTTCTGGAGCCGCAGCGCCGGTTTGACGTTCACCGCTGACAACCTTCCGGCGCTGCCTCCCGGCCGCGTTTATCAGTTGTGGAGCATCAAAGGATCCGTCGCCACGGGTGCAGGTACGTTCACCCCGGATGCCCGCGGCTCCGCATCAGTTACCACATCGGTCGCTGCCGGTGCCGAGGTGCCCGATGCTTTCGGCGTGACGATCGAACCCGCCGGCGGCTCCGCAACGCCGACGATGCCTATCGTTTTGGTGGGCGCGTCGAAATAGTCCGAGGGGCTTCGCCCCTGCGGGTACCCCTACGGCGTCGCTCGCGGGGACCCCTTCGCCCCGCTCCGCTCCGCCGGGTCGTTCGCTGACGCTCAGTCACGGCCAGGTCCTATCGTTTCAAGTCGCCGTAGTCGGGCATGTAGGTCTTGAGGCCGCCCGAGGGCGTGTTCTTCGAGTAGCCGGCGACCAGCTGGCGCTCGTATCGCGACGCGAAGAAGTCGAACGGATCCTTCGGATCGCTGTCGATGAGCTGCAGCTCCGCCGGCCGCATCGTCAATCGGCCGAACGTGATGGTGGACCCTGAGAAATAGATGTAATTGGGTGCCTTGGGATCGGGCGGCGGAGGTATGGGCCTGGTTTCCGCGCCCGGCGTCCCAAACCCCTGCACGAGCCTGTCGCCGACGATCGCAACGCTCGCGAGGCGTCCCCGAATCTCCGGCGGCGGCACGATCTGACCGGGCGAGAGAATCACGTCATTGCCGTCGATCTCGATGCCGCGCCGGTTCTTCAGGTTCACGACGTTGTCCAGCTCCAGACCGAACAACTCCATCAATGACTTTGCCGGGACGCCAAGCGCGCTGACCTTCTCGGTCTGAAGTCTCAAGCGCCCGTCCTCCGTCACCGAGACCGACGCTTTCATCGAGATCGGAATCGGCACGCCCTTATGGAGCTTTGCCTTCTGCTTGAGGCGGCCCTCATCGACCTCCACCGTGATGTCGCTGAGTGGCGAACCGTCGTACTTGAACAGAACGTCGTTCATGAGGTGCCCGAGGCTGGCCATGTCCATCGAGATGTCGCCGGAGAACACGTGCAGCACGTATGAATTCTGGTCATCGAAGACCGGCGCCTGATTGGGTTTGCGGCTGACCATCTCTCCCCGCAGTGACGCGATGTCGAGCATGATGCCCTCGGCAACATGAAGGCGAACGTTCTTCATCTCGATCTGTACGGGTGCAACGGCAGCAGGCGTAGGCGAGGGAGTCTGCTGCGGCGTGGGAATCGCCGCCGGCGCATCTGGGGACGCACCGCGACTACAGGAAGCGGCGGCGATACACAGGAGCGCGATCAGCCAGGCCATGCCTCCACCATGCCAGGGTTGCACGCGATCGTCCACTCGATCGGACCCGCAAGGGTACGCAAGCAATTACCCACACCAAAACATTCAATGAAATCGTGAAAACTCTGGCACGGATGTTGGAGTGATGTGGTGTGAACAGCTCACGAGCTTCGCGAGTGAGCCCGCGCGAACGGCGCGGGGCGAAGGGACCCCGCGAGAGAGCGCGTAAGGGGGGTGCGGCGGGGACGAAGTCCCCCCGCAGTAAACATGACTGGTAAATACCTCGTCGGCGCGGCGGGAATGGCTGTGGGCGCATTGCTCACGTTGATGGTTGGTTCGTGGACGACGTCCGCGCAGGAAACGAGGGAGACCGCGGTGAGTTATCGCGACGCTGGTGACGTCCGGTCGCTTTCTGTGGTCCGTCCGGTCGCTGCGAGGAGACCCGTCGCGACGAGAAACGTCGTGGCGGATGCGCCGGTGCGCCGGACGTCCACGAGCGTGGTCCGCACGGAACCGAAGCGCTCCTGGCAGAAGACCGCGCTCGTTATCGGCGGATCGGCCGGTGCCGGAGCCGGTGTCGGAGCCCTCGCAGGCGGCAAGAAGGGCGCGCTGATCGGTGCGGCGATTGGCGGCGGCGCGGCATCGCTGTTCGAAGCCATCAAGCGAAAATAGGTGAAGGCCGGGGCTTAAGCCCCGGCCGTCCTTTGTGTACCATCCAGCTTCATGAAGAAGCTGGTTCTCGGCGCGATTCTCCTGACCGTCGCCTGCTCGTCTGGCGCGGCCTCCACGCAGAACCCAAATGCCCAGCGCTGGCAGGACCAGGCGGCGCGCGTGACGATTACGCGCGACGACTGGGGGATCGCGCACGTGCGCGGCAAGTCGGACGCCGATGCGGTGTTCGGCATGATCTACACGCAGGCCGAGGACGACTTCAACCGTATCGAGACGAACTACCTGAATTCGATGGGCCGGCTCGCGGAAGCCGAGGGCGAGAGCGCGATCTATCGCGACCTCCGCATGAAGATCTTCATCGATCCCGCGGACATCAAAGCTCAGTACGCCAAGGCTCCCGACTGGCTGAAGGCGCTTATGAACGCCTGGGCGGACGGCCTCAACTTCTATCTCTTCACGCACCCGGAGGTGAAGCCGCGCGTCATCAAGACGTTCGAGCCGTGGATGGCGCTCACGTTCAGCGAGGGCAGCATCGGCGGCGATATTGAGCGCGTGAATCTCCGGACGCTGGAGAGATTCTACTCAGGTTCCCGGGGTTCCCTAGGTTCCTTGGGTTCGGTCAGCGGAGAACCAAGTGAACCAACGGAACCTCGTGAACTCAAGGAACCCGAACCGACGGGCTCCAACGGATTCGCCATCGCACCCTCGAATTCGGCGACGAAGAAAGCGCTGCTCTGGATCAATCCGCACACCTCATTCTTCTTCCGATCCGAGCTGCAGATGGCCAGTGACGAGGGGCTCAACGCGTACGGCGCGGTGACGTGGGGCCAGTTCTTCATCTATCAAGGGTTCAACGAGCGCGCTGGCTGGATGCACACGTCGAGCGGAGTCGACAACATCGACGAATACGCCGAGACCGTCACGAAGAAGGGCGCCGGTTACGTTTACAAGTACGGAGCCGAAGAGCGTCCGCTCTCCGAAACGAAGATCACGGTGCCTTACAAGACCGCGACCGGTACCGCCACAAAGGACTTCATCGTCTATCGCACGCATCACGGCCCCGTCGTACGCGAGAACGCCGGAAAGTGGATGGCCGTGCGCATGATGCAGGAGCCCCTCAAGGCGCTCACGCAGTCCTACACGCGCACGAAGTCCAGGAATTATCAGGACTTCCGCAAGTCAATGGATCTGCACACGAACTCGTCGAACAACACGATCTTCGCGGACGCCGAGGGCAACGTCGCGTACTTCCACGCGAACTTCGTTCCGAAGCGCAACCCGAAGTTCGACTGGTCGAGGCCGGTGGACGGCAGCGATCCAGCCGCCGAGTGGGGAGAGCTCCACTCGATTGACGACTCGCCGCTCGTCGTGAATCCCAAATCCGGCTGGCTCTACAACACCAACAACTGGCCGTATTCGGCCGCCGGGCCGGACAGCCCGAAGCAGTCGGCGTATCCGTCCTACATGGATCGCAACATCGAGAATCCACGCGGCATGCACGCGATCAAGGTGCTCGGCGGCAGGAAGGACTTCACGATGGACACGCTGCGCGACGCCGCGTTCGACAGCTTCCTGCCGGAATTCGCAGCGACGATTCCATCGCTGGTGAAAGCCTTCGACGCGCTCCCGGCGTCGCACGCGCTGAAGAAGAAGCTTGCCGCGCCGATCGACGCGTTGCGCGGGTGGGACTTCCGCTGGTCGGCCGCATCGGTCCCAACATCACTGGCGAACTTCTGGGGCGACGAGATGTGGGCGCGCTCCGTTACCACCGAGATCAACACGAAGGGCACGCCCTCGTACGAGTGGATCGAAAAGGACGCATCCGCCGCGATTCGTCTCGACGCGCTCGCGAAGATCGTCGACAAACTGACTGCTGACTTCGGCAAGTGGGACACGCCCTGGGGCGACATCAACCGCTTCCAGCGCATCAGCCCGGAGATCGTGCATCCGTTCGACGATGCGAAGCCGAGCATTCCGGTGCCGTTCACGTCCTCGCGCTGGGGATCGCTCGCCTCGTTCGGCACGAGGACGCCGCAAGGCATGAAGAAGCTGTACGGCGTCAGCGGCAACAGCTTCGTCGCCGTCGTGGAGTTCGGCGCAGACCGCGTGCGCGCGAAGGCTGTTACGGCCGGCGGCGAGAGCGGCGATCCGAAATCACCGCATTTCAACGATCAGGCTGAGCGATACGCCAGCGGCAACCTGCGCGACGTCTACTTCTACCCGGACGCCATCAAGGCGCACGCGAAGCGGACGTACCAGCCGGGTAAGTAGGCCATGGCTCCGGCTGAGTCCTGACGGAACGCGTCGCCGGTCGACGAGGGATCGGCTCGCCCGGCTCAACCGAACATGCCGCTCGAAATCCTCGTATATGGACTCCTCCCGTCGGCAAGAGCAACGACAGGTGCCAGTGCGATCAGGTGCACTCGTATATCCGGCCTCGCGATGACGGTCAACGCAGGACCGTCGGGCCATCATGGGATGTGCACACCGAAGGGCCAATCGCTCACAACGGCCAATGACGGCCAGAGGATTTCTGGACCAGGTTCGGTGTCGGTCTGACCGATGTGCCATGACCTCCGTTGCGCCCGCACGCTTCAGGTAAGTCGAGACGCCGTCTTACGCGGCGGGTGGCGCCGCGCGCCATGTACCAAAGTCGCCGGCCGATCGCCAGACGGCCCAAATCACGCGCGCCAGCTTATTCGCTAACGCGACGGCCCCTTTGTTGACGCCACGGCGATCCGCGACGCCGACGGCCCAGCGTTGCAGCGCCGTGAGCGGGCGCCCGCCGTGCCGCATCCGTCGGCGCGCGTTGTTGATGACGGAGCGGGCACCATGGATGAGGAGCGTCCGGAGATACACATCGCCCCGCTTGCTGATGCGCCCGCGCCAGTGGCGGTGTCCACTCGAGGCCTCGCGTGGTGTGAGCCCGAGCCAGCTCGCGAAGTGGCGACCGCGCCGAAAGGCGTGAATGTGCGGCACGCTCCCGAGCAGCGCGGTCGCCGTCACGACGCCGATGCCGGGAATCGTTTGCAACCGGCGCGTGTTCTCCTCTGTGTCAGCGAGGACCTGGAGCTGGTCGTCGAGGCGCGTGACGCGCTCGGTGAGGGTCCGGATTTCTTCCAGCAATTCTGTCGCCGCGAGCTGCACAAAGTACGGGAGTGCCGACGTGTCGACCAGGTGCGGCACGTCACGAAGCGCCGCCCGGCCCCGCCGCAGCAGTACGCCTTGCTCGCGGAGCAGGCCGCGCAGCGCATTGATGCGCGCCGTCCGCGTCTGCTGCCATTGCTGACGGACGCGATGCAACCCTTGCAAGGCTTGCTGCTCGGCCGTTTTGATCGGAACCGGCAACATGCTGTCGCACCGGCGGGCTTCTAACAGGGCCTCGGCATCAGTCCGGTCGCTCTTATTGCGTCGGACGTAGGCCCGGACGTATTGCACCGGCAACAGCACCGGCCGCAACTGGAGCGCCTGACACCGCCGCCCCCAATACTGCGCCGTCCCGCACGCTTCCATCACCACCACGGTATCGCGCGGGCATTGGGCCAGAAACCGCTCAAATTGCCGGCGCGTCAATCGACGCCGCCCGATCACGCGGTGCACCGCATCGGCCTCGGCGACCTCGAACACGTCTTTCGCCAGATCCACAGCAACGGTCGTAGCATCCATGGTGGCCTCCTCTTGGTTGTGGTCTCACCCACATCACGGCAATGGTGCCGCGAAAAAACCAGGAGGAGTCCATCCCATTACTCCATCCGGTCGGCCTGCAGACTGGCGCGCGGCGCGGCAGTTCGCGTTCGCCGCGCGATCCGCTCCCTCGTCGACCGGCGACGTGGACTCGCGGGAGCGTGAAGCGGGGAAAGCCAGCTATCTGACCGTCACATCGAATCGCCGGAACGGCTGATCGGGCTGCGTTCGCTGCAGGAGCGGCATCGAGACGTTGAAGACCGGTGCGCCGTTGGCGGTGCGTCCTTCGGGCTGGCCGTGATGCGCGTGGCCGTGGAAGACGGCCGCCACTTCATAGCGGTTCAGCGGATCTTCGAGGCGGCTCGATCCCAGGAATGGATAGATCTCGAGCGGCTCGCCTTCGACTGTGCCCGCGACCGGCGCATAGTGCAGCAGCGCAACGCGCGGGACGGATCTGAGACGCGCGAGCGCGGTCTCGAGCTTCAGTGCTTCTGCCACGGTTTCCTGAACGAACGCCTTGATGAGGGTCTCGCCCCACGAACCGAGCGCGCGCGCGCCGAAGCCGCCGCAGAACCCCTTCACGCCCGCGAATCCGATCCCTTTGATCTCGATCGCATCGCCGTCGAGCACGTGGATGCCCGCCTCGCCGAGGATTCCGCGAATCGCGGCTTCCTGCCCCGATTCGCAGTCGTGATTGCCGAGCACGGCCACGATTGGGACGCGAACCAACTGCGTGAGCAGTCTGGCCATGCCTTCGGCTTCGTCCGCGCGGCCGTGATCGGTGAGGTCGCCGCAGATTGCGAGCACGTCCGCATCGGCGGTCGCTGCCGCGAGCGCCGGGCCGTACGTGTCAGCGGGATGCCGCCCGAAATGAAGATCCGCCGTCGCGGTGATACGAACCACGTGCTGCTCTGCCATGTGGGCTTCCGCCGGGATAAAGGGAGCAAGTTACATGCCCTTGCCGAGCCTCCTGCTTCTCTGGCGCGGGCCGGGGCGTGGTACGCCAATTGCCACATATGGCCAGAGCGAGCGAACCGTGTGAGCGAGCCGCGCGAACGGAGTGGGGCATAAGGGCCCCCGCGAGTGAGCGCGTTGGGGGGCGCGGGGGCGAAGCCCCCCGACAAAAAGATGGAGCGTGCTCCGGTCAAGTTCTATCGTGAAGTTCTTGCATCCCTGACGAAGGCGAAGGTGCCGTTCCTCGTCGGCGGCGCGTTCGCGTTCTGCCGGTACGCCGGCATCGATCGGCGCACCAAGGATCTCGATCTGATGATTGAGGAACGGACGTGGCCGGACTTTGCCCGCGTCGTTCGCGCCGCCGGTATTCACACCCGGCTGACGTTTCCGCACTGGCTGGGCAAGGCGCTGTCACCCGCCGGCCAGGTGGACGTGATCTTCAACGGCGGCGCCGGTTTGACGCCGGTGGACGCCGAGTACTTCACGCACGGCGTGCGCGCGCCGGTGCTGGGCTTCGACACGATGCTCTGCCCGGCCGAGGAGCTGATCTGGTCGAAGGCCTTCATCATGGAACGCGAGCGGTTCGACGGCGCCGATGTGCTGCACCTCATTCGCGCGCTCGGTGATCGACTCGACTGGCGCCGCCTCCGCCGGCGCTTCGCCGGGCACGAGCCCGTGCTGCGCGCGCATCTCATCCTTTTCAAGTACGCCTATCCATCCGAAGCGTCGCAGATCCCGGACTGGCTCGAGGACGAGCTCATCGGCGCGATCCCCCGCGCGGAGCCGTCGAACCAGCCGGTCTGCCGGGGCACGTATCTTTCGCGCGCGCAGTACCTCGTCGACGTTGACACGTGGGGCTATGCCGACGGGCGGCTGGCGCCGTTCGGAACCATGACCGAACGGAACTGGCTGATCTGGACGAATGCGATTGACGCAAAGCGCGCGGCGATTCGCGGCGGCAAGCGCCGGGCGGCGCCGCGCGCCGCGCTTCAGGTTGCGCTGCAGGAGACATAGACTCCGTTTGTGCCTGCGGCATTCGACCGCGTCGACATTGATCATCGGCCGTGGCCGATGCCGGCATCTCCGTGGTTCTGGCGCCAGTCGTGGCACGACCTGCTGTTCGCGCACTGGCCGGTACCGGGCAGCGCCGTGCGCCATCTCGTTCCGGACTGGCTCGCCGTGGACGAATTCGACGGATCGACCTGGGTCGGGCTCGTGCCGTTCAGGATGACGAACGTCACGCTCCGCGGTGTGCCGCCGGTGCCGTTCTTCTCGCGCTTTCCTGAAATGAATCTCCGGCTCTATGTCGAGCGGGATGGCCGGCCTGGGATCTGGTTCGTGAGTCTCGACGCCTCGAGACAGGCGGCGGTGATCGCAGCGCGCAACTTCGCGCATCTCCCGTATTTCCATTCCACCATGACGTGCGAGGCACGCGGCGACGACATCGCGTACTCATCGGTCCGCCGCGGCGACGAACGCGTGGCCTTCGCCGCCACATACGGTCCCACTGGACCGATCCTCGCAAGCGCGCCCGGCAGCCTCGATCACTTTCTGACGGAGCGCTATTGTCTCTACACGCAGGATTCACGAGGCCGCCGCCTGCGCATGGACATTCATCACGATCGATGGCCGCTTCAGCCCGCCCATGCGGACATCACCACGAATCGTGTCGCCGATCTCCAGGGCATCGCGCTCCCGGACACCGCACCGGTCCTGCACTTCAGCCGCAGAATCGACGTCGTCGGTTGGCGATTCGAGAGTGTTGGTACTCGCTGATCTTCGGATATTTGGACATGTAGATACCGTGTTGAAAAAGAATTTGAAGAGACTCAGCAGCAGAAAAACATGTGCCCGCCGCCTCCGCCGAAGCGCGGGTTCACAATGCTGTTGTAGATCGATCCGAAGCTGTAGTTGATGTTGAATCCCATGAAGTAGCTGTAGTTCGTGTGCAGCTGGCGGATCTGCAGCAGGATTTCCTCAGTGGACACGTCGCTCTTGGGCAGGCCGATTTGATCCTTGATCTTCGAGTAGTTCGCGAAGATGTTGAAAGAGAAGCCTTTGAACACGCGCACGTCCGCGCTGCCGAAGACGCTCGAGCGCCAGCGATCGCGATGGTTCAGGTGCTGCGTCAGGTCGGCGCTCGCGCTGACCGATCCCCACGGCTGGCGCAGGCCGAGCGACGCGTTGATCGCGTGGTGCGGGACGGTCTCGGAAAGTTTGTCGTAGATCGTAAGCTCGCGGTAGTCGTAGCGCGTGGCGCCCATCGTGTACTGGATCGTCAGGCTTCGCCTCGACGACTCACGGTACGGAAAGAAGTCGAACTCGATGCCTGGCGCTGCCGTCACCGACTGGTCGTTGTTCGAAAAACTCGAGTGAGAGATGTCACCTTTTCCGCCGAGCGACCACTTGGCGTTGAGACTCTTCACGATCAGGCCGTTGACGCTCCACGAATTCTGGCGGCTGGTGATCCTCGTCGAGTCATCGATGTCGAACGTGCTCTTGCGGGCATTCCGGTCCGCGGAGAGATTCATCTTCCACTGTTCCGTCGTCCGGCTCGCGGAAACCGAGGCATTGAAGGAGCGTGACTTGTTGACCTGCTCGCCGTTCAGGTTGCCGCCGCCGCTGACGTTGAACACCCAGTTGTGCCACGGATCCTTCGTCGGCTTCGATTCCGTCTCGCCCTTCTCGAAGGTGACGTTCAGCCTGGCCTGCGCCGACGAGTCGGCGGCGTAGCCGACGACACCGAGCTTGAAGACGCGGGCGAACTCACGGCGCCGTTCGTCACTGGTCGCAGTGGAACCGGTGTTGAAGGAGAGCGTGCGATCCTGGTTCGCGAATCGCCCGAGCCCGATGAACTTCAGCGTCCAGGCCTGGCCGCCTCCGCCTGTGCCCTGGGTCGTGACGAGAACGTGCACTTCCGCGACGTTGCGATCGCGGACGTAGTCCACGAATCCGACGTTCTGTCTCAGAAACTCGAAGTCGCACTCGTTGCAGTCGAGGAAAACGCGCAGGAGCGCCGCGGCCGGAGCCGTCGCCGGCGTTTGAGGACCCGTCGATTGTGCTGAAACGGACTGCGGCAGCCCCGGCCCGAAACACAGCGCCAGGAGGAGAAGTGCAGCAGGGGTCCGCACGATGGTCCGTTAGACGCCGGACCTCGCCGGCTTGTTCTCGCTACTGCCCCTGTTTCTTCAGGCGTCGCGCAAGCAGCCATGCGGCGCCGCCCGCAACCAGTAGTGCCGTGCTTGGCTCAGGAACCGGCGTCGTTGGCGGCGGCGGAATGTCCTGCGTCGTGCAGCACGTCGGCGGCGGATTCCCCGGCGGATTCCCCGGCGGATTTCCCGGAGGATTCCCCGGCGGGTTGCCCGGCGGATTCCCCGGGGGGTTCCCAGGCGGATTCCCCGGTGGGTTCCCCGGCGGGTTTCCCGGCGGATCACCAGGAGGCGGATCGCCCGGCGGCGGATTCCCCGGAGGTGGCGTTGAAGTCGGTGGATCTCCAGACGGCGGATTCCCCGGAGGATTCCCACCCGGCGGGTTACCACGCGGCGGCAAACCGCCCGGGGGGCCACCGCCGAACGAACCATTTGGCGACGGGCTGGCGAACGTCGAGGAACTCGTTGTCGGCACGCCGCGCGCGGTCAGGTGTGGCGGCGTATAGAACGAAAGCTTGGGATCGAGCGGCGCCTGGTTCAGCACCGACAACGGCGCGACGAGCGCGTCGAACGTGCCGGACTCGGGCTCGGCGTCGAGCGTCGGCAGCAGGGGATCCACCGAGATCCTGTTGCCGCAGCGGCCGCGAAGCATGCACACGCCATCGGTGAGCACGTTTTCACCGGCTGGAATCGTGACCCGTTTCTTCGTCCAGTAGACGCGATCCGCGATGCGATACGAGACGTGCGCCTGCAGCGGCTTATCGAGCGTTTCGACACGCATCTTCGCGGGTTCGACACCGGCGTAGTGATCCGCGACGACCTTGTCGCGCGCCATCGCTTCGAGGACTTCCTCCGGCGAGCGCACGCCGCCGGGAACCACTGAATACTTGTAAACCGGCCGGCCGCCGGACGCCTTGAGGGCCTGGTCGATCGAGGCGGCGTCGGCGCCGATTGGCGTGACGGTCGCCGCCGTTGCCGCCGGAGCGGCGTGACGTCTCGAGTTCTCGAGCCGCTGCCAGATCACCGCTCCGAAGATCCCGAGCGAAATCACAACGCCCGCGATGGCGCCTGCAAACAGACGGCTGCTCTTCGTCCGGGGCGGTTGCGTAGACCGCCGACGACGAGGTTGGGGTCCGGGCGTGGATGTGGACGGGGTACTCACGGTGATTACATTGGCAACCGGCGTACCACGCGATTGATGGGCGAAACCGGGGAAAGTGGTCGTATTGCCTTGGAAAAGTCGCCTTGGAGCGCGAAGAACTTACAGCAGTGGACGGCGATCCAAATTCTGTTAGTTGGTCTGAACCGGGGCGAACGCGACCTTGGCGGCCATCCGATCGAAGTCTGTGATTCCGCTGCCGGCACGCGGATTCATGATCGACGGCCGCGATTCCACGTGGTTGTATCCGAGTGCGTGGCCGAGCTCGTGCGTGCGCACGATCGGCTGCTGTTTGGCATCGCGATCGACGTCGCGATCGACCATCACGACCGCCGCCGTGATTTTTCCACCGCGCGTCATGCGGCCGCCGTAACCAAGACTGCCCGTTTTCTCCTGCACGCCGCGGAACCGGCCGACAATGATCTGGCCTGCGCGAAGCACTTTCACGTTTTCGCCCGCGACCGCACTCTCGGTCCGAATAGCCGAAAACGCCTTGACCTGTCCGCCCGTCAGCTCGCCCAGCGCGCGCGTGAGATCGGCAACGAGCGCGTCCTGCTCGCTCTTCGTCAGGTGCTCGTCGGTGGCGGCGAAGCCGCTCGTCAGGTCGCCCTTCTCGTAGTCCATGACCGACGTGACGACCACGAGCGACGGGACGGACTGCCATGATTCCCGGCGGCCCTTCGTGCCCTCGAGCAGCTCGCGCAGCGCCGCGGAGTCAATTGCAGAAGCGTCAGCGGTGACATTGCTGCGTGCCTCGGCCTTAACGCGGATTCCCGACAAGCCCAGCGCGAGGATGCCGCACAGGGCGAACCGCGCAATCTTTGAACGCATTCACCCGCGTCATTGCAAGGGTCGTGCGCGGCGGCATGCTCCGAAAACACGCGAATTCCCTGGGTTTTTTGCGCAATCACAATGCTGCGGATACCCAGTCTGGTGATCGAATTTCAGTCCTGCAGGTGGGCCAGGATCTACGCGCGGCGCCGCCTGACGTGTCGAAATAACGAAACGGCAAGTCCGATTGCCACCAGGCTCGACGCGGTTGGCTCCGGAACCGAGGCTGTGGCCGGTGTCTGCAGACCCTCACCGAAGAACCAGTCGCCGCCCGTGTCACTGCCGCCGCTGTAGCCCGTGCCGCCGAGATAGGTATCGAAGAACGTGCCGAAGATCGCCAACCCTTCGGTGTCGCCGCCGGGAACGAGGAATTGCCACGAATGCAGTGGCGCACCCGGCGTGAGTACGACCGGCGTCGAGAAGGTGAACGTAAGCAAGAACGGCGACTGCGGCGAATAGCCGTGGTTCGTGACGGACGTCTGTGCGGTTCCGATGATCGTCCCCAAGGGGGAGCGAATCACCAGCTGCGCCAGGGATCCTGAGTTGGCCGCGTCATCGTGGACGTCGTGCACCCAGACTTCAACGTAGTCCAGGGTGCTGGCCGTCGGCGTGAACGTCTGGACGATCGCGCGCGAGTAGGGATTGTGGCTTTGGCATCCGTTCGGGTTCGGCGGCGTGCCGTTCGTCAGGTTCGGGCAGTTGAACGGGTTCGTCTGATCGAAGGTGACGGGACCGGCCGAGGCCGCTCGTGACGAAAACGATACAGATGTGATGAAGGCAGCGACGATCGTAAGTCGTGTCATGGTCCCGCGAGAATGCGACGGACCCGGGATCGGCTCAACAGGCGAATGCGGGCATTAACGGACAGGGCCTTCCGGCAATCTGACCGATTTCCATCCTGTATTTGGATCCCAGACTTCCATTCGCTGAGGGCCGTCGCGATCGGGGCAGTTCGCGCGGTTATGGTGGATGCGCCCCTCGAGCTCGAGACTCCGGTGCAGGTCCCAGTAGCGATCACTGAACGACGCGCGAAGAGGCTCGAGCGTGGGTGACAACTCGTAGAGCGCATCGACGATTGATTGATCGGGCATCACGATTTCCTCGGTACGGGCAATCACCCGGTCGTCGGCAATCGTCACGCGCGTCCGGTTGAACCGAGACCCCGTGACCCTGTTCAACTCGGATGCCGGAAACGCGACGTACCGCAGCGGCATGTCAGTGCCGCAGCCATTGCAGGCAAACGTTCCACCCGGAGGCGCCGGCGAATGCCCATTCATCGCCGAGGCGTCGAGGGCAGCGAGCATCCCTCCCAGGTGTTCCGCGTATCC